>Ga0209281_1000015_pt1 | contig 590084 bp, 547 predicted proteins | sample MedtruBG_FD_187514 | JGI IMG/M metagenome (GOLD analysis project Ga0209281, IMG submission 187514) | Root nodule microbial communities of legume samples collected from California, USA - Medicago truncatula BG (SPAdes) (version 2) | ecosystem: Host-associated > Plants > Roots > Nodule | place... | reverse complement strand
AATCCGGTGACGACCTGTTCGTTCACTTCAAAGCTATCCAATCCGACGGCTTCAAAAGCCTGAAAGAAGGCCAACAGGTTTCTTTCATCGCTACCCGCGGTCAGAAAGGCATGCAAGCTGAAGAAGTACAAGTTATCTAACTTGTCCTTGCTTTAGTAAAAAGCCCCGCCCTCAAAAGCGGGGCTTTTTTGTGCCCGAGTGTTTTGTTCAAGCGCATAAAAAACCTGTGGGAGCGAGCTTGCTCGCGAAAGCGTTGTACCAGCCACCATAAAAGGTACTGATCGAACGCTTTCGCGAGCAAGCCCGCCCCCACAGGAGAGGATGGCTTCAGGCCGGCGTTACCAGGTCACGCCAAACCCCGCCGTATAGCGGGTCTTGCTCAGGTCGCTGTCCTCGGTCCCGTCGATGACATCCTTCTCGGCCTTGAGGTTGAGCGACGCCCAATCGGTGACCTTGTAGCGCAGGCCCATCTCGGCGTCGTAGGCGTATTCGGCCACGCCGGACAGCGGCTTGCCCACCTCGCCATTGGTGAAGAACTCGACACGCTTGCCAATCAGGTAGCGGTTGTAGTCCCACTTCATGGCCACGGAATAGAAGTTGTCCTTGCCACCGTCTCGGTACTCGTAGTCCGTGCGGTTGAGCAGCGAGCCCAGCGAGAACGCCCCCAGCTCGTCGTCCCAGAACTGGTAGCCCGGACCGGTACCCACCACGCGTTGACGGGCCAGGTCCTCGACCTTGTCACGCTTGTAGTTGAGTCGCCCCTGCCAGAACCACTTATCCGTCAGGAACCGGTCCAGGGAGTATTCCAGGCGCCAGTTGTCGGTCGACACCACGTCATCCTGGAACTCGCGGTTGTATTCGCCTTCGGCGTTATGCCGCCATCGGCCATGGCGCGCCGAGGTCTTGAAGTCGATGTCGTAATCGTCGGTATCGTTTTCCGCGCGCTTGTAATCCAGCGCGGCATCGATATTGCCTTTCCAGACGAGGTCTTCGACCACCGGCTTGGGCTTGAGGATCTGCTGGATACTGGCCAGCTCGACGGTCTTGGGCGCCTCGCCATTGGCCAGCGTCACCTTGCCATCCTCGGCCGCGTGCAGCGCCTTGGCCTTCTCGCCGGTGTAGGCATCCTGTTTGACCAGCAGTTGCTGGTCGCTCTCCAGGGTCTTGACCTGTTTCCAATCAATGGGAACCGCCCCGGCGTAATCGGTCTGGATCAGCAATTTGCCGCCATCGAAAACGGTGATCTTGCCGCTGAGCTTGTCGCCGTTCTTCAACCAGACAGTGTCGGCGAGCAAGGGCATGGAGGCGCTGGTAACAGCTAGGCATAGCAGGGTTCTGGACAACATAAGCGTATAAAGAGCTCAAGTTTGCGATAAAAAGGCGGCATTATCCCCCAGGACGACACCTTAGGAACGACTGACCCGAGTATTTCGAATGAGTTCATTTCTCAATCGTCCCTGTAGGAATTAATCTACAGACGGGCACTACCTCATCAGGAATCCAACCCGTGACCGATACCCCAGCGGCGCCCGAGAATGCCGCCCAGATTCGCCGCACCACCCTGTACCTGACCCTGGCCCAAGTGCCCGCCGGCAAGGTGGTCACCTACGGTCAACTGGCTGAAATGGCGGGCCTGGGCCGGGCTGCGCGCTGGGTGGGGCGCACTCTCAGCCAACTGCCGGACGACACCAAGCTGCCCTGGCACCGGGTCCTGGGCGCCGGCGGTCGGATCAGCCTGCCGGTGGGCAGCGCGTCAGGGGACGAACAACGCGCGCGCCTGCGCACGGAAGGGATCAGTGTCCTGAACAATCGTGTTGATATTCAGCGCCATGGCTGGCGCCCGGTAGAGCACAGCGGTTAGAGTGCGCGCTTTGTTTTCGCAATTTTTGAGGCAGACTCCAGCCCATGCCCCGTAAAACCTGGCGCGCCGCCCTCGCCGCCTATGCCAGTCCCTCGACGCTCGTGCTGTTGCTGCTTGGCTTCGCTGCCGGCTTGCCGTACATGCTGGTGTTTTCCACGCTTTCGGTCTGGTTGCGCGAGGCCGGCGTGGCTCGCGAAACCATCGGTTACGCGAGCCTGATCGGCCTGGCGTACGCCTTCAAATGGGTCTGGTCGCCGCTGCTCGACCAATGGCGCCTGCCGCTCCTGGGCAAGCTCGGGCGCCGCCGCTCCTGGCTGGTGCTCTCCCAGGCACTGGTGATCCTGGGCCTGGTGGGCATGGGCTTCTGCGACCCACAAAAACACCTGTCCTGGCTGATCGCGATCGCGGTGCTGGTCGCCTTTGCCTCGGCCACCCAGGACATCGCCGTCGACGCTTACCGCCTGGAGATCGCCGACGACACCCGCCAGGCGGCCCTCGCCGCCAGCTACATGTCCGGCTACCGCGTCGCCGCGCTGCTGGCCACCGCTGGCGCGCTGTTCTTCGCCGAAGGCTTCGGTTCCACCGGCTTCAGCTACAAGCACTCGGCCTGGGCCGGCACCTACCTGCTGTTCGGCGTGCTGATGGTGCCGGCGCTGCTCACCTCGCTGTTCATGCGCGAACCGCCGGTGCCGTTGCGCACCCAGTTGCAAGCCGGGCGCTACACCTTTGCCCATCAACTGGCGTCGGTGTTCGTGCTGATCATCTTGCTGGTGTCGGTGCCGGCGATGTTCACCCAACTCTACAACACCGATTTTGCCAGCGTGCTGTTCGAGGGCGTCAGCCTGCTCGACCTGCTGCTCGAAGACCGCGCCTTCCTGCGGGCCATCCTCTATATCATCCTGACCTCCCTGTGCCTGTCGGCCATGGGCCGGCGCGGGCTGGCGCCCGTGCTCACGCCGGTCAACGACTTCATCCTGCGCTACCGCTGGCAGGCCTTGCTGCTGCTGGGCTTGATCGCGACCTACCGGATGTCCGACACGGTGATGGGGGTCATGGCCAACGTCTTCTACATCGACCAGGGCTTCACCAAGGACCAGATCGCCAGCGTCAGCAAGATCTTCGGCCTGATCATGACCCTGGTCGGCGCCGGCATGGGCGGCCTGCTGATCGTCCGTTTCGGCATCCTGCCGATCCTGTTCATCGGCGGCGTGGCGTCGGCCGCCACCAACATCCTGTTCCTGATGCTCACCGACATGGGCGCCAACCTGAAGATGCTGATCGTCACCATCTCCCTGGACAATTTCAGTTCCGGCCTGGCGACTTCGGCCTTCGTCGCCTACCTGTCGAGCCTGACCAACCTGAAATTCTCCGCTACCCAGTACGCCCTGCTCAGCTCGATCATGCTGTTGCTGCCGCGCCTGATCGGGGGCTATTCGGGGGTGATGGTGGAGAAGTTCGGCTACCACACCTTCTTCCTGATCACCGCCCTGCTCGGCGTGCCGACCTTGGTGCTGATCGCCCTGCACTGGTTTCAGGAGAACCGGCGCCAGCAGGCGGCGCCAGCCGCGGAGCCGACGCCGACCCGCCCGGCGCAAGAGTCGTAGGAAACGTCAGCAGACGCCGTTGAAACCGGCGTTTGCACCCGGCGACCGCCCACGCGCCTGTACGCCAGGGCATCCCGCCCGTACAATGCTCCGTCACTTCTCGTCTCAGCAACCGACAACGGCCAACCATGCGCACCAGTCAATTTTTGCTCGCCACACAGAAAGAAACGCCTTCCGACGCCGTCGTGATCAGCCATCAGTTGATGCTGCGTGCCGGCATGATCCGCAAACTCGCCTCGGGCCTGTACACCTGGCTGCCGATGGGCCTGCGGGTCATGCGCAAGGTCGAAGCCATCGTCCGCGAAGAAATGGACGCCGCCGGCTCTCTGGAAGTGTTGATGCCGAGCACCCAACCGGCCGAGCTGTGGCAGGAATCGGGGCGCTGGGAAGAGTATGGCCCTGAGCTGCTGCGCATCAAGGACCGTCACGGTCGCGACTTCTGTGCAGGCCCGACCCACGAAGAAGTGATCACCGACCTGATGCGCAACGAGTTGAGCAGCTACAAGCAGCTGCCCATCAACCTGTATCAGATCCAGACCAAGTTCCGCGATGAGATCCGCCCACGCTTCGGCCTGATGCGCGGCCGCGAGTTCATCATGAAGGACGCCTATTCGTTCCACGCCGACCTGGCTTCGCTGCAAGTCACCTACGACCGCATGCACCAGGCCTACTGCAACGTGTTCACCCGCCTGGGCCTGAAATTCCGCCCAGTGGAAGCCGACAACGGCTCGATCGGCGGCGCCGGCTCCCACGAGTTCCACGTGCTGGCCGAGTCTGGTGAAGACGACATCGTCTTCAGCAATGGCTCCGACTACGCCGCCAACATCGAGAAAGCCGAAGCCGTGCCACGGGAAACCTCCCGCGCCGCGCCGAGCGAAGACTTGCGCCTGGTGGACACGCCTAATGCCAAGACCATCGCCCAACTGGTGGAAGGCTACAACCTGCCGATCGAACGCACCATCAAGACCCTGATCGTGCGGGCAGAAGAAGCCGGCAAGCTGATTGCCCTGATTGTCCGTGGCGACCACGAGCTGAACGAAATCAAGGCCGCCAACCAGCCAGGCGTCGCCAGCCCGCTGGTCATGGCCACCGAGGCCGAACTGCGCGACGCCATCGGCGCCGGTGCCGGTTCCCTTGGCCCGCTGAACCTGCCGCTGCCGATCATCATCGACCGCTCGGTTGAACTGATGAGCGACTTCGCCATCGGCGCCAACCAGGACGACAAGCACTATTTCGGCGTGAACTGGGAACGCGACCTGCCGGTGCCCACCGTGGCCGACCTGCGCAACGTCGTGGCCGGCGACCCGAGCCCGGACGGCAAGGGCACCCTGGAAATCAAGCGCGGCATCGAAGTCGGGCACATCTTCCAGCTGGGCAACAAGTACAGCAAGGCGATGAAGTGCGAAGTGCTGGGCGAGAACGGCAAGCCGGTCACCCTGGAAATGGGTTGCTACGGCATCGGCGTGTCCCGCGTGGTCGCCGCCGCCATCGAGCAGAACAACGACGACAAAGGGATCATCTGGAGCGACACACTGGCGCCTTTCCAGATTGCCCTGGTGCCGCTGCGCTACGAGACCGACCTGGTTCGCGAAGCCACCGACAAGCTCTACGCCGAACTGACGGCTGCCGGCTTCGAAGTGCTGCTGGATGATCGCGACAAAAAAACCAGCCCCGGCATCAAGTTCGCGGACATGGAACTGATCGGCATCCCGCACCGGATCGTCGTCAGCGACCGCGGCCTGGCCGAAGGCAACCTGGAATACAAGAGCCGCACCGAGGCCGAGCCGCAAGCGCTGCCGGTCGCCGACGTGCTGTCTTTCCTCCAGGCCCGTATCCGCCGCTGAGACCAGATAGAGACGTCATGTTCAAGCGAAACACCTTAGGCCTCGGTGGCGCCGCCCTGTGCGGCGCCCTGCTGGTCAGCGGCTGTGCCAACCAGATGTCACAACGCAGCGAGCACGAAGAGCGGGTCGAGCGCAAATTGCTCGACCACAGCTTGCAGATCGACGTGGGCGAACCCAAGGTGCTCGACCTGCCGCAGCGTCGGGTGCGCATCAATGAGCAGAAGACCTTCGAAGTCACCGAGTTCGAGGTCACGCGCCATTACGACCGCTATACGCCTTACCAACCCTGGCGGGAGGTCTACGAGATCCCGCTGGGCGCGGTGGCCGTGGTGGCTGGTATCGGCGCGAACGTGGTCAACGTGTTCGCCCTGGGCAACCTGCCGGACACCGTGACCCGTGACTGGCTCAGCTACGGTGTCGCCGGTCTCAACCCGTTCATGAACGTCCCCTCCCACGGCCGCGCCCAGCAGAACCTGGCGGGCATCGACGAAGTCCAGCGCGACAAGCGCACGGAGCACTCGAGCCTGCCCTGGAGCGAACGTCCGGTAGAGGTCAAGGCCGCCCGGCAGACCTTCGAGCTGAGCACCGACCGCAATGGCGTGCTGCGCCTGAACCTGCTGGAAAGCCCGTTCGCCGAGCAGGACCTGAGCCAGTTCGGCAAGTTGCAGATCAGCGTGACCGACGCCCAGGACGAGGTCCATACCGACTCATCCCTGAGCATCAGCAGCACGTTGCGCAGCAAGCTGGTGGAAGCTCATGCACTGATCTACGACGATCTGGAAGACGACGAGGTGAGCCAGTGGGTGCATCGGGTCAAGCGCCTGTCGGAATTGGGGCTTGAAGAAGAAGCCAGCGAACTGGAACAGAGCCTGATCGAACTGACGCGCAACGATCCGGAACTGCAGACCGAGTTCATGAAGGCACTGACCAAGGATGGCGGCCGGCTGGTGGCGGATCCCGGAGCCCACTGACCTCTTTGTGGCGAGGGAGCTTGCTCCCTCGCCACAAAAGCGCCTCTGCGCTCTGTTCGGCAACCTCACCGCTCAAACAACTCCAACTGCTCGAACCCACCACGCAAATCTTCCAGCCGCACCCCTATCCCCAATAAACGCACCGGCTTGCCGCCACGGTTGAAGGCCTGGGTCAGCAGCAGTTGATAGCTGCCCAGATCCCGCCCTGCCCCGGCCTGTTCGAGGGTGGTCTGGGTGAAGTCGTGGAATTTGACTTTGACGAACGGCTTGCCCGGGCGGTAACTGCTGTCGATCCGGGCCATTCGGCCGCTGAGGGTTTGCATCAGCTCGGGCAGCTTGTCCAGGCAGCTCGCCAGGTCAGGCAGGTCGACATCGTAGGTGTTTTCCACACTGATGGACTGCCGCCGGCTGTCATTGTGCACCAGGCGCTCGTCGATCCCACGGGCCAGGCTCCAGAGTCGCTCGCCGAAACTGCCAAATTCGCGCACCAGCGCCAGCTTGTCCCACTGACGCAAGTGCAGGCAATCCATGATGCCAAGCCTGTTCAACTTGTCGGCGGTGACCTTGCCGACTCCGTGGAGCTTGCTCACCGGCAGGGCCGACACGAAGTCCTCGACCTGGTCGGGGGTGATCACGAACAGCCCGTTGGGCTTTTTCCAGTCGCTGGCGATCTTGGCCAGGAACTTGTTCGGTGCCACACCGGCAGAGACCGTGATGTGCAACTGATTGGAAACACGCCGCCGGATGTCCTGGGCGATGCGGGTGGCACTGCCGCCGAAATGGGCGCTGGCGGAAACGTCCAGATAGGCCTCATCCAGCGACAGTGGTTCGATCAGGTCGGTGTAGTCGCTGAAGATCGTATGGATCTCCTTCGACGCTTCGCGATAGGCATCCATGCGCGGCTTGACGATGGTGAGGTCCGGGCAGAGCTTCAAGGCATGCCCGGACGACATCGCCGAGCGCACGCCATAGGCTCGCGCTTCGTAGTTGCAGGTGGCAATCACCCCACGCCGATCCGCCGAGCCGCCCACCGCCAGGGGTTTTCCGGCCAGCCGCGGGTCGTCGCGCATTTCGATGGCGGCATAGAAACAGTCACAGTCGACGTGGATGATCTTACGTTGCGTCATAGCGAAGCGGAGCGTGGGACGAGTCGGGCCACCAGTATCGCACCCATACCTGTATATAGCACCAGTAGTACGGAAAGATCGTTCGCCGGAACTCGAAAAGCCCTACATAAATGTGTTTTTTTAATCGCAACAAACGCCTCGATAGAGCGCGAGCCCTTGCCAGGCCTGCGTCACAGCGCGGTCGGCGTCCGCGCAGCCTGGCTAAGCGCTTGAAGCTGAAGAGATTTTTTGAACGTCGGGGTTGACACCTACGCGTTCCCCTGTAGAATGCCGCCTCACAGACGCGGGATGGAGCAGCCTGGTAGCTCGTCGGGCTCATAACCCGAAGGTCGTCGGTTCAAATCCGGCTCCCGCAACCAAACATCAAAAAAGGTCATTCGAAAGAATGGCCTTTTTTGTGCCTGTTAGTTTTGCAGGCGGGTACTCTTCCCTGTGGGAGCGGGCTTGCTCGCGAAAGCGGACCGTCAGTTGACATCATCGCTGACTGACACGCTACCTTCGTGAGCAAACCCGCGCCCACAAGGGACTGGGCTGACCTGGAAACCCAGGCTGCAGGAAAATTTCCTTTTTGATTTCGCGCATTTACCTGCATCGCATGGGAACTGGCCACTTGTTTGACCCTAACCTCGTTTAACGGTTGACACTCAGGCGTTCGCCTGTAGAATGCCGCCACACAGACGCGGGATGGAGCAGTCTGGTAGCTCGTCGGGCTCATAACCCGAAGGTCGTCGGTTCAAATCCGGCTCCCGCAACCAAATATCAAGAAAGGCTGCTCGAAAGAGCGGCCTTTTTTGTGTCTGCTATAAAAGGCTACATTACAAATTTTTTGTAATTATTTTCTGCCGCAGGGATTGGTAACTTGGCTGGATACCCCCATCCTGTCGCGCATAGCTCAAGAGGTGATTGATGCGCGCCCACTCGTCTGACCCGCAAGACTCTGTTACCGCGACACAACCGATCAAGGCCGAGCGATTGCGCTGGCTGGATCGGATCAGCCAGTACCGTCAGCCTATCGGTCTCGCCATCACGCTGCTGTTGTTTGCGATTGCATTGATTGCCTGCCGCCACTTGCTTAGCGAGCTCGATCTGTACGCGTTGCACGACTCGATCCTGGACGTGCCTCGCCCGGCCCTGCTCGGAGCCTTCGCCGCCACGGCGGTCGGCTTCGTCATTTTGCTGGGCTACGAATGGTCGGCGAGCCGCTACGCGGGAGTGACGCTGCCTCCACAGACGCTGATCCTGGGCGGGTTCAGCGCATTCGCCATCGGCAATGCGATTGGCCTGTCGTTGTTGTCGGGCGGTTCGGTTCGCTACCGCCTGTACGCACGCCATGGCCTGGGCGCAGCGGACGTCGCCCACATGACGCTGTTCGCCAGCCTGTCCCTGGGTTGCGCACTGCCGCCTCTGGCAGCCTTGGCCACCCTCAGCGACCTGCCCTCCGCCTCGGCCGCGCTGCGCCTGCCTGCCACCCTGCTCGGCGCGATTTCCGTGGCGGTGTTGCTGCTCACCAGCGTGCTGGCCATCGGCATCTATCGTCGGCGCCTGCCAGACCAGCCCCATCGCGACAGCCTGCTGGTCAAGGCCGGGCGCCGCACCCTGCGCCTGCCGGGCCGCCGCCTGACCTTCCTGCAACTGGTCATCACCGCACTGGATGTCGCGGCGGCCGCCACCGTGCTGTATCTGTTGCTGCCCGAGGCGCCACCGTTCGGCGCGTTCCTGCTGGTGTACCTGCTGGCCCTGGCGGCCGGCGTGCTCAGCCATGTACCGGGTGGCGTCGGCGTGTTCGAGGCCATCCTGCTGGCCGCGTTCGCCGATAAGCTGGGGGCCGCGCCGCTGGCCGCCGCCCTGCTGCTCTATCGCCTGATCTACGTGTTGCTGCCGATGCTGGTGGCGTGCGTCCTGCTGCTGGTCAACGAGGCACAACGGCTGTTCCAGACGCGCCAGACGTTACGCGCCGCCTCGGGCTTCGCCGCGCCGATCCTGGCGGTGCTGGTGTTCCTGTCGGGCGTTGTACTGCTGTTTTCCGGCGTGACCCCGGAGATCGACACCCGCCTGGAGCACATCGGCTTCCTGATCCCCCATCGCCTGGTGGATGCCTCGCACTTTGGCGCCAGCCTGGTGGGCGTGTTGTGCCTGCTGCTCGCCCAAGGCCTGCGCCGGCGCCTGTCCGCCGCCTGGATGCTGACCACCGTGTTGCTCCTGATGGGTGCCCTGCTTTCGCTGCTCAAGGGGTTCGACTGGGAAGAAGCCACGTTGCTGACCCTGACCGCCGCCCTGCTGGCAGTGTTCCGGCGCTCGTTCTATCGCCCCAGTCGCCTGACTGAGCTGCCCTTCTCGCCACTGTTCCTGATCGCCAGCCTCTGCGTGCTCGGCGCCTCGATCTGGCTGCTGCTGTTTGCCTACCAGGACGTGCCCTACAGCCACCAACTGTGGTGGCAGTTCACCCTCGACGCCGACGCCCCGCGCGGTTTGCGCTCCCTGCTGGGGGCCGCGGTGCTGCTGGTGGTGGTGTCCCTGACCTGGCTGCTGCGCACCGCACGGCCGGTGATCCACTTGCCGACCCCGGAAGAACTGGAGCGCGCCAGGACGATCCTCATGGCCTCGTCACAGCCCGACGGCGGCCTGGCACTGACCGGCGACAAGGCGCTGCTGTTCCATCCCAACGACGCGGCGTTCCTGATGTACGCGCGCCGCGGCCGCAGCCTGGTGGCGTTGTATGACCCGATCGGCCCCACCCAGCAACGGGCCGAGATGATCTGGCAGTTTCGCGACCTGTGCGACATCCACCATGCCCGCCCGGTGTTCTACCAGGTGCGCGCCGAAAACCTGCCCTACTACATGGACATCGGCCTGACAGCGATCAAGCTCGGTGAAGAAGCGCGGGTCGACCTCAAGCGCTTCGATCTCGAGGCCAAGGGCAAGGAGATGAAGGATCTGCGCTACACCTGGAACCGTGGCAGCCGCGACGGCCTGTCGCTGGAAATCCACGAGCCGGGCCAGGCGCCGATGGATGAGCTCAAGGTCATTTCCGATGCCTGGCTGACCGGCAAGAACGTGCGCGAGAAGGGCTTCTCCCTGGGCCGCTTCAGCGACGACTACCTCAAGCATTTCCGCATCGCGGTGATTCGCTTCGAGGGTCGCCCGGTGGCGTTCGCCAACCTGCTGGAAACCCACAGCCATGAACTGGCCAGCCTCGACCTGATGCGCGCTCACCCCGAGGCACCGAAACTGACCATGGAATTCATGATGGTCGGCCTGATCCAGCATTATAAGAACCATGATTTCGCCCGTTTCAGCCTGGGTATGGTCCCACTGTCGGGCCTGCAACCGCGTCGTGGCGCGCCGCTGACCCAGCGCCTGGGCTCGATGGTGTTCCGCCGCGGCGAGCAGCTCTACAACTTCCAGGGGCTGCGCCGCTTCAAAGACAAATTCCAGCCTGACTGGGAACCTCGCTACATGGCCGTGCCCGCCGGACTCGATCCGCTGGTGGCCCTGGCCGATACCGCCGCCCTGATTGCAGGCGGCCTGACTGGACTGGTGAAACGCTGATGATGCAACGCTCCTGGCGATACGTAGTGGCCGCCCTGCTGGTGCTGGCGGTGATTCTCGGTGGCGGTTACTGGTACTGGAACCGCCCTGCCCCACAACCCACCCTGGAACAACTGGCGCCCGCCGAGGGTGCCGCCATGACCCGGGTCATCCCCGGTACCAAGCCCCGTGCCCAGGTGCTGGTGGCGGTCAACGAAGACCAGAAGCTCAGCGACAGCCAACTGACGACCCTCAGCCGCAGTGGCTCGGCCCAGATTGTCCAGGTGATCCTGCCCAAGGACTGCATGCAGCAAGGGCGTGCCTTGCAAGCGGGCCTGCGCGAGCTCCAAGGCCCGGCCACGCTGGTCAGCGGCATCGGCCCGGGTGCCGTGCTCGCCTGGCGCTGGCTGGCCGAGCAGAAGGACGACAACGTCAAGGCCGTGTCGGTGGACCTGGCCCTGGAAAAACCCGGCTGCACCCACCTGCTGCCGAAAAGCGCGGCCCACGGTCACTGGCTGGTGGCCTGGAACGACAACCCCGACGACACCAGCGCCGGTTTCGTACGGGACCAGAAGAATGCCGAAACCAGCATCAGCGACTACGACATCAGCCTGCCGCAAGTGCTGAACAACGAACTGCGCAAGATCCTGGTCGGCGCCGACAAGGGCAAGGGTGGCCTGGCCATTCCGGTGGTCGAAGTGCCCGCCAGCCAGGCACGGGACACCGTGACCCTGTTCCTTTCCGGCGACGGCGGCTGGCGCGACCTGGACCGCGACGTGGCCGATGAAATGGCCAAGATCGGCTACCCGGTGGTCGGCATCGATACCCTGCGTTACTACTGGCAGCACAAGAGCCCCGAGCAGAGCGCGGTGGACCTCGCCGAGTTGATGCAGCACTACCGCCAGATCTGGGGCACCAAGCGCTTCATCCTCACCGGCTATTCCTTTGGCGCCGACGTGCTGCCGGCGATCTACAATCGTCTGCCAGCCACCGAGCAGCAGCGGGTCGACGCGATTATCCTGCTGGCCTTCGCCCGCACCGGCAGTTTCGAGATCGAGGTCGAGGGCTGGCTTGGCAACGCCGGCACCGAAGCCGCCACCGGCCCGGAAATGGCCAAGCTGCCGGCCGAGAAAGTGGTGTGCATCTACGGTGGCGAAGAAGCCGACGAAAGTGGCTGCACCGACAAGACCGCCGTGGGCGAAGCCATCAAGCTGCCTGGTGGCCATCACTTCGACGAGAACTACCCGGCCCTGGCCAAGCGGCTGATCGACGAGATCAACAAGCGCCAGAACGCGACAACGTCCGAGCAGTGAGCTGATCGAGCCCGACAAAAAAGCCCTTGCCGTCCTAGGACCGCAAGGGCTTTTTATATATAGCGCATGCTTTTGTGGCGAGGGGATTTATCCCCGTCCGAGTGCAAAGCACTCGCTTGTTTTTCGCCGACATTGAGGGTTGCTTCGCAACCCAACGGGGATAAATCCCCTCGCCACAGATAAACCTCCTCACCACAAAAGTACATCTTTGTCCTGATAAAACAGTTCGTCACAGCGTCCACAAAAAAGCCCCCGCGGCCGCAAGACAACGGGGGCTTATTGTGGATCGGAGCTACATCTCGACCTGCGTCCCCAGCTCGATCACCCGGTTCACCGGCAGGTTGAAGAAGCGCAGGTTGCCGTTGGCATTCTTCAGCAAGAAGGCGAACAGCAACTCGCGCCAGCGGGCCATGCCCTCGAGCTTGGAGGCGATGACCGTCTCGCGGCTGAGGAAGTAGGTGGTGCGCATCGGGCTGAAGTCCAGGTCATCCAGATGGCAGAGCTTGAGCGCCAGCGGCACATCCGGCTCGTCGGTGAAGCCAAAGTGCAGGATCACCCGGAAGAACCCTTCACCATAGGCATCGACCTCGAAGCGCCGTTGCGGCGGAACCCGGGGAATGTCTTCGTAGACCACCGTCAGCAACACCACCTGCTCGTGCAGCACCTGGTTATGCAGCAGGTTGTGCAACAGCGCATGGGGCACCGCGTCGGACCGCGCGGTCAGGAACACGGCGGTGCCCTGCACACGGTGCGGTGGCTGCACGCGGATGCTGCTGATGAAGATCGGCAACGGCAGCGCGCCTTCGTCCAGACGCTCCACCAGCAACTGCTTGCCGCGCTTCCAGGTGGTCATCAGCACGAACAGGGCAATACCGGCAACAACCGGGAAGGCGCCGCCCTGGATGATCTTCGGCACGTTGGCGGCAAAATACAGGCCGTCCACCAGGAGAAAACCGAGCAACACCGGCACCGCCAACAGCGGTGGCCACTTCCACAACAACAGCATCACGGCCGAGACCAGGATCGTGGTCATCAACATGGTGCCGGTCACCGCCACGCCATAGGCCGACGCCAGGGCACCGGAGGATTCGAAGCCCAGCACCAGCAGGACCACGCCCACCATCAGCGACCAGTTCACCGCGCCGATGTAGATCTGGCCTTGTTCGGCGCTGGAGGTGTGCTGGATGTACATGCGCGGGATGTAGCCGAGCTGGATCGCCTGGCGCGTCAGGGAAAACGCCCCGGAAATCACGGCTTGCGAAGCGATCACCGTGGCCAGGGTCGACAGGCCCACCAACGGGATCAACGCCCAGCTTGGCGCCAACAGGTAGAACGGGTTGCGCGCCGCTTCCGGGTCGCCCAGCAGCAATGCACCCTGACCGAAGTAGTTGAGCACCAGCGCCGGCAGCACCAGGATGAACCAGGCGCGTGCGATCGGTTTGCGACCGAAATGGCCCATGTCGGCGTATAGCGCTTCGGCGCCGGTCAGCGCCAGCACCACGGCACCGAGGATTGCCACGCCCATGCCGGGATGCACGAGGAAGAAACGCACGGCCCAGGCCGGGTTAACCGCCTGCAGCACTTCCGGGTGCTGGCTGATGCCATAGACCCCCAGGGCGCCGAGCACCAGGAACCAGGTCACCATGATCGGGCCGAACAGGATGCCGATCCGCGCCGTACCGTGACGCTGGATAATGAAAAGCCCCACCAGCACCACCAACGACAGCGGCACCACCCAGTGGTCGATGCCCTCGAACGCCAGGCCAAGGCCTTCGATCGCCGAGAGCACGGAGATCGCCGGGGTGATCATGCTGTCGCCGTAGAACAGCGCTGCGCCGATCAGGCCGCAGATCACCAGAAAGGTCCGCAACCGCGCCCGCCCCGCTGCGGCCCGCCGTGCCAGGGCAGTGAGCGCCATGATCCCACCCTCGCCCTGGTTGTCGGCCCGCAGGACGAACATCATGTACTTGATCGACACGACCCAGATCAGCGACCAGAAGATCAACGACAGGATGCCCAGCACGCCGTCATGGTTGACCGCCACGCCGTAGCCGCCGGAAAACACTTCTTTGAGGGTGTACAAGGGACTTGTGCCGATGTCGCCATAAACCACTCCGACCGCCGCCACCAGCATGCTCAGCGGCTTCGCTGCCGAATGCTCGGCACCCGCCGCCTGACTACTTGCATGACCCATCCAACACTCCTGATTCCCAGACCTGTCTGCTTGAACGAAAGCACTCTGCTACCTGACGCAGCATGCACTGTTTAACATCTCGTAACAGGTGTTTTGTTGACTGTAAAAATCGGTAAAGCGCAAAGGCGCGAAGCATAGCGCAGCACTCGTCGTTTTTCCCGGTATAAAGCTGGTCAACGGCCTCGTCCACCGCTAGAATTGCGCACTTTTTGATCAGAGGCGCGTCAGGCGTCCTGTCTCGGCAAGAGACGATCCCCCTACACCGAGGTTAGACATGTCCACCACTACCGCGCCAGCCAACCCGAAGGTTGGCTTCGTTTCCCTGGGTTGCCCGAAGGCTCTGGTCGACTCCGAGCGCATCCTGACCCAGCTGCGCATGGAAGGCTATGACGTCGTGTCCACGTACCAGGACGCCGACGTGGTAGTGGTCAACACTTGTGGCTTCATCGATTCGGCCAAGGCCGAGTCCCTGGAAGTGATCGGCGAAGCCATCAAGGAAAACGGCAAAGTCATCGTCACCGGCTGCATGGGCGTGGAAGAAGGCAACATCCGCGAAGTGCACCCCAGCGTGCTGGCGGTGACCGGCCCGCAGCAGTACGAGCAGGTGGTCAACGCCGTGCACGAGGTGGTGCCCCCGAAACAGGACCATAACCCGCTGATCGACCTGGTGCCGCCGCAAGGCATCAAGCTGACCCCGCGCCACTATGCCTACCTGAAGATTTCCGAAGGCTGCAACCACAGCTGCAGCTTCTGCATCATCCCGTCGATGCGCGGCAAGCTGGTGAGCCGCCCGGTGGGCGACGTGCTCGATGAAGCCCAGCGCCTGGTCAAGGCCGGCGTCAAGGAACTGCTGGTAATTTCCCAGGACACCAGCGCCTACGGCGTCGACGTGAAGTACCGCACCGGGTTCTGGAACGGCGCGCCGGTGAAAACCCGCATGACCGAACTGTGCGAGGCCCTCAGCACCCTCGGCGTCTGGGTTCGCCTGCATTACGTCTACCCGTACCCGCACGTCGACGAACTGATCCCGCTGATGGCCGCCGGCAAGATCCTGCCGTACCTGGACATCCCGTTCCAGCACGCCAGCCCGAAAGTGCTCAAGGCCATGAAACGCCCGGCGTTCGAAGACAAGACCCTGGCCCGGATCAAGAACTGGCGGGAAATCTGCCCGGAGCTGATCATCCGCTCCACGTTCATCGTCGGCTTCCCCGGCGAAACCGAAGAAGACTTCCAGTACCTGCTGGATTGGCTGACCGAAGCCCAGCTCGACCGCGTCGGCTGCTTCCAGTACTCCCCGGTCGAAGGCGCGCCCGCCAACGACCTGAACCTGGACGTGGTGCCGGACGACGTCAAGCAGGACCGCTGGGAACGCTTCATGGCGCACCAGCAGGCCATCAGCTCGGCCCGCCTGCAAATGCGCATCGGCCGTGAGATCGAAGTGCTGGTGGATGAAGTCGACGAACAGGGAGCCGTGGGCCGCTGCTTCTTCGACGCCCCGGAAATCGACGGCAACGTCTTCATCGACAACGGCAGCCACCTCAAGCCAGGCGACAAGGTCTGGTGCAAGGTGACCGACGCCGATGAGTACGACTTGTGGGCTGAGCAGATCAACTGATCGAGCCACTGCAATACCTTGTGGGAGCGGGCTTGCTCGCGAAAGCGGCGTATCAGTTAACCGTCATTTCGACTGACACACCGCCTTCGCGGGCAAGCCCGCTCCCACAATTTTTTGAAACCCGGTAAAAATTGAAAAGCCCCGCCCTTGCGACAAGATGCGGGGCTTTTTTACGGCTATCGTATGGAGAACATCAGGTCATCCAGCACAAGGAACAGGCGGGCATGCGGCAGCATTCGGTCATCCATACACCGAAATCCAGCGATTACCAGGAACTGACCCAGGTATGGGAGGCATCGGTGCGCGCGACCCATGACTTCCTGCCGGACAGCTACATCGAGTTGCTCAAGAACCTGGTGCTCACCCGCTACCTGGACGCGGTGATGCTCATTTGCACCCGGGACACCCGCCAACGGATTACCGGCTTCGCCGGCGTGGCGGCCGGCAAGATCGAAATGCTCTTCATCGACCCGCAACACCGCGGCCAGGGCCTGGGCAAGCAATTGCTGCACTACGCCATGGAACACCTGAACGCCGACGAGCTGGACGTCAACGAGCAGAACCCCCAGGCCCTGGGTTTCTATCTCAAGCAAGGTTTCGAAGTCATCGGCCGCTCGGAACGGGACGGCATGAACCAGCCCTACCCGTTGCTGCACATGCGCTACAAGCAATCCGACCTGAAGGCCCGACGCGGCTAAAAGCCACACAGCGCAAATGGACCCGCGATTAACCGGCGCCAGGCAGGTACAATGCCCACCCTCTTTTTGTTACGGCCCTGTCATGACTGACCCGATTCGTCTCTCCAAACGCCTCATCGAACTCGTCGGCTGTTCTCGTCGCGAGGCTGAGCTGTTCATCGAGGGCGGCTGGGTCACCGTGGACGGTGAAGTGATCGATGAACCGCAGTTCAAGGTCACCACCGAAAAGGTCGCGCTCGACCCCGAGGCCAAGGCCACCGCGCCGGAGCCGGTCACCCTGCTGCTGAACGTTCCCGCCGGCCTGGACGTCGACACCGCCATGGCATCCCTGGGACCGCAGACCCTGAGCGAAGAACATCGCTTCGGCAAGCGGCCGCTCAAGGGCCACTTCCTGCGCCTGACCGCCAGCGCCGACCTGCAAGCCAATGCCAGCGGGCTGCTGGTGTTCACCCAGGATTGGAAAGTCCTGCGCAAGCTCACCGCCGATGCCGCCAAGATCGAACAGGAATACGTAGTGGAAGTCGAAGGCGAGATGGTCGCCCACGGCCTCAACCGCCTGAACCATGGCCTGACCTACAAGGGCAAGGAGCTGCCGGCGGTCAAGGCCAGTTGGCAGAACGAAAACCGTCTGCGCTTCGCCATGAAGAACCCGCAACCGGGCGTGATCGCGCTGTTCTGCCAGGCCGTCGGCCTCAAGGTGGTCGCCATGCGCCGCATTCGCATCGGCGGCGTGTCCATCGGCAAGGTGCCGCTGGGCCAATGGCGTTACCTGTCCGCAAAAGAAAAGTTCTAATTCTACGGCGCCGCACCGAGCCGGGCGCCCACTGCCGATTGATCAGGATTGCACACATGATTCACAACGACGTACTGCGCAGCGTGCGCTACATGCTCGACATCAGCGACAAGAAAGTCATCGAGATCATCAAGCTCGGCGGCCTGGAAGTGGCCCTGGCGGATCTGGCCGGCTACCTCAAGAAAGACGAGGAAGAAGGCTTCGTGTTCTGCCCTGACGAGGTCATGGCGCATTTCCTCGATGGCCTGGTGATCTTCAAGCGTGGCAAGGACGACAGCCGTCCACCGCAACCGATCGAAGTGCCGGTGACCAACAACATCATCCTCAAGAAGCTGCGAGTGGCCTTCGAGCTGAAGGAAGACGACATGCACGCCATCCTCAAGGCGGCCGACTTCCCGGTTTCCAAGCCGGAACTGAGCGCGCTGTTCCGCAAGTTCGGCCACACCAACTACCGCCCGTGTGGCGACCAGTTGCTGCGCAACTTCCTCAAGGGCCTGACGCTGCGCGTCAGAGCTTAAACAACAGTTCCAAGCTTCAAGCTGCAAGCTTTTCACTTGCAGCTTGGAACTTGAAGCTTGAGGCCGCAATGACCTATAACGTCTCCCCCATCGGCTTCGTCCGCTCCTGTTTCAAGGAGAAGTTCGCCATCCCCCGGCAACCGCAGCTGGCCCCCGCCGCACGCGGCGTGCTGGAGCTGGTGGCGCCGTTCGACCTGGGGGATGCGGTGCAGGGCCTGGAGCAGGTCAGCCATGTCTGGCTGCTGTTCCTGTTCCACCAGGCCCTGGAAGACAAGCCGCGATTGAAAGTGCGCCCGCCGCGCCTGGGTGGCAACAAGTCGATGGGCGTGTTCGCCACCCGTGCGACCCATCGCCCCAACGGCATCGGCCAGTCGGTGGTGAAGCTGGAACGGGTAGAAGCCGGGCGCCTGTGGATCTCGGGCATCGACCTGCTGGACGGTACTCCCGTGCTGGACATCAAGCCCTACGTGCCCTATGCCGACATCATCGACTGCGCGTCCAACGGCATCGCCAGTGCGGCGCCTGAATTGATTCCAGTGCAGTGGGCGGACACTGCCCTGCTTCAAGCCCACGAGCACGCCACGCGTCTGGGAGAGCCCCTGGTGGAGCTGATTGAGCAGTGCCTGGCCCAAGACCCGCGCCCGGCGTACCAGATGCCTACCGCCGAACGGGAATATGGCGCGCAATTCTGGGACCTGGACGTTCGTTGGCATTACCCGCAGGCGGGGTTGATTCGGGTGTTGGAAGTGGTTCCGGCGGAACCGTAAACACCAGAAACGAAAAAGCCCGCGCGGCCTTTATCAGGCGGCGCGGGCTTTTTTGCGGGTAACTGTTGGATCGAGTCGCTGCAATCGCGAGCAAGCTCGCTCCCACACTTGATCTGGGTTGTTCACCAAATATGACTCAACACAAACCCTGTGGGAGCGAGCTTGCTCGCGATAGCGATCTATCAGGCTCCACAAATACAGCTTACTTCTCTACAAACGCCCGCTCGATCAAATAATCACCCGGCTCGCGCATACGCGGCGAAACGGTCAGGCCGAAGCTGTTGAGCACTTCGCTGGTCTCGTCGAGCATGCTCGGGCTGCCGCACAGCATGGCGCGGTCGTCCTGCGGGTTGATCGGCGGCAGGCCGATGTCGCGGAACAGCTTGCCGCTGCGCATCAGGTCGGTCAGGCGGCCTTCGTTCTCGAACGGCTCGCGGGTCACGGTCGGGTAGTAGATCAGCTTCTCGCGCAGCGCTTCGCCGAAGAACTCGTTCTGCGGCAAGTGCTCGGTGATGAATTCGCGGTAGGCGACTTCATTGACGTAGCGAACGCCGTGGCACAGGATCACCTTTTCGAAACGCTCGTAGGTTTCCGGATCCTGGATGACGCTCATGAACGGCGCCAGGCCGGTACCGGTGCTGAGCAGGTACAGATGCTTGCCAGGCTTGAGATCGTCCAGCACCAGGGTGCCGGTGGGTTTCTTGCTGATGATGATCTCGTCGCCTTCCTTCAGGTGCTGCAACTGGGAAGTCAGCGGACCGTCGGGAACCTTGATGCTGAAGAATTCGAGATGCTCTTCCCAGTTCGGGCTGGCGATCGAGTAAGCGCGCATAAGCGGGCGGCCGTTGGGCTGCTGCAGGCCGATCATCACGAACTGACCGTTCTCGAAGCGCAGGCCCGGATCGCGGGTGCACTTGAAGCTGAACAGTGTGTCGTTCCAGTGATGAACACTGAGGACACGCTCGTGGTTCATGTTGCTCATGTACGGGGACTCCTGGGAATGTTGCCTGCGTCGTCAAGGTGCGCAATTGCATCGCATTCTAATGGCGACGACAATATCTGTTAACTGAATTATTAAGATAAGGGTTATCGGTTATATAGATATGCGATTTACTCTACGTCAACTTCAAGTCTTCGTCGCCGTCGCCCAGCAAGAGAGCGTGTCTCGCGCTGCGGGCCTGCTCAACCTGTCGCAATCGGCGGCCAGCACTTCCATCACCGAACTGGAGCGGCAATCGAGCTGCCAACTGTTCGACCGTGCCGGCAAGCGCCTGAGCCTCAACGCCCTCGGCAAACAACTGCTGCCCCAGGCCGTAGCGCTGCTGGACCAGGCCAAGGAGATCGAAGACCTGCTCAACGGCAAGTCCGGTTTCGGCTCCTTGGCGGTCGGCGCGACCCTGACCATCGGCAATTACCTGGCGACCCTGCTGATCGGCGGCTTCATGCAGCGTCATCCGGAAAGCCAGGTGAAGCTGCATGTGCAGAACACTGCCAATATCGTGCACCAAGTGGCCCATTATGAAATTGATCTGGGTCTAATCGAAGGCGATTGCAACCACCCGGACATCGAGGTGCAGAGCTGGGTCGAGGATGAACTGGTGGTGTTCTGCGCGCCGCAGCACCCCCTGGCCAAGCGCGGTCAGGCGAGCATGGAGGAGCTGACCCACGAAGCGTGGATATTGCGCGAACAGGGGTCGGGCACGCGGCTGACCTTCGACCAGGCCATGCGTCATCATCGCAGCGCGCTGAACATTCGCCTGGAACTGGAACACACCGAGGCGATCAAGCGCGCCGTGGAGTCGGGCCTGGGCATCGGCTGCATTTCTCGCCTGGCCCTGCGCGACGCCTTCCGCCGTGGCAGCCTGGTGGCCGTGGAAACCCCGGACATGGACCTGGCAAGGCAGTTCTACTTCATCTGGCACAAGCAGAAGTACCAGACCTCGGCCATGCGTGAATTCCTGGAGCTGTGCCGAGCCTTCACCGCCGGGGTCCAGCGCAGCGACGAGATCGTGCTGCCGGCCATTGCCTGAAGGGTTAAAGCAGGATCACGCCCCACACCAGGGCGATCATCGTCAGGGCGACGAGTTGGGCAGCGCTGCCCATGTCCTTGGCGTTTTTCGACAAGGGGTGCAGTTCCAGGGAAATGCGGTCGATCGCCGCTTCCACTGCCGAGTTGAGCAGCTCCACGATCAATGCCAACAGGCAGACCGCGATCAACAGCGCCTGCTCGACCCGGCTGACGTTCAGGAAGAACGACAACGGGATCAGCACGACATTGAGCAGCACCAACTGACGGAAAGCCGCTTCACCGACAAACGCGGCGCGCAGCCCGTCCAGGGAATAGCCGGAGGCGTTGAGGATGCGTTTCAGGCCGGTTTGGCCTTTAAAAGGTGACATAGAGTAGGCACTGATCGAAAAGGAGTGGAGAAGCTAATTCAAGTCCGGTCAAAAAAGCGTGAAGCCGTCCTTCAAGCCTGCGGCGAAATTGACTCAAGTTGTTGCAAAAGCAAGGCCGCCTGGGTCCGGGTGCGCACGTTCAGCTTGCGAAAGATCGCCGTGACGTGGGCCTTGATGGTGGCCTCCGACACGTTCAGCTCATAGGCGATCTGCTTGTTCAGCAGCCCCTCGCACACCATGGTCAATACCCGGAACTGCTGTGGCGTGAGGCTGGCCAGGCCCTCGCTGGCGGCCTTGGCCTCTTCGGAGACACTCACGGCTTCGAATGCCTGCGATGGCCAGGACACATCGCCATCGAGCACCGCCTTCACGGCCTTCTGGATCATCTCCAGGGAACTGGACTTGGGAATGAACCCACTGGCCCCGAATTCGCGCGCCTTGACCATCACCGAAGCTTCTTCCTGGGCCGAAACCATCACCACGGGAATCTGCGGGTATTGGCCGCGCAACAGCACCAGGCCTGAAAAACCATAGGCACCTGGCATGTTCAGGTCCAGCAGGACGAGATCCCAGTCAGCCTTTTCAGTCAGCCGGGCTTCCAGCTCCGCGATACTGGCCACCTCCGTCAACCGGACATCCGGGCCGAGGCCCAGGGTCACTGCCTGACGCAACGCGCTGCGAAAGAGCGGGTGGTCGTCGGCAATCAGGATTTCGTATGTGGCCATTTTTTCAATGATCCTGTTTTTAATGGCGGGCCGATGCATTCGCGCCCTGCCAAAACAACTCAAGTCCACAGGGGCACATTTAGCGCCAAACACAGCATCTTAGCCGTTGGCCGCACCCGGGTCGGCGCCAAGCATGCCCAGCGAAGCCAGGGTGGTCAAGCAGCACGGCCGCCCCTGCGTCCAGTATGGGCCACTATTGCGCCAACACGGCAGGTGCAGTGCGAATGAAGGGCTGCAACTCGGCGTGGGCCGGGGTCGAGACATTCACCGCCTGCTGGCGCTTGGCCCCCAGGTAGTGCTGGCTGAACACGTCGAAATAAGCGTCCAGGGCCGACGCGGCATCGCTGTCTCCTGCCAGTTCCAGGCACAACGCCGCGACCTCGGCGGTGCACAGGTGCTCGCTGCGGGTCGAACGGCGCAAGCGGTAGCGCGACAACCGGTCGGGCAGCAGGCTCAGGATCGGCAGCCGGTCGAAGTACGGGCTCTTGCGAAAAATCTTCCGCGCTTCCGTCCAGGTGGCGTCCAGCAGGATGAACAACGGGCGCCTGGCGTGATCGAGGTCAACTGTGTGGGTCACCCGGGAAGGCTCGACGTACTCGCCCGGAAACACCAGGTAGGGTTGCCATTGCGGGTCGTTCAGCAGCGCCAGCAGTTGTTTGTCGACCTCGGTACGCGACCAGATGAACGCGTGATTGTCGCGCACCACGTCGGCAATCAGCCAACCGGTGTTACTCGGCTTGAACACTTCCTTGTTGGTCATGATCAGGCAGACCCCGGAACGGGTCTCGACAGTCGGCCGCCAGGCACACAGGCAATGACTCTCGATCACCCGGCAGGCGCTGCAACGGGGAGCCCGCCAGCCACGAGCCTGGAGCGGCTTGATGCCTTCATCGATACGCTGGTCGCGCAGGCAGGCGACGGCGTTGGGGGCATGTTTCATCGGGGACGACACCGACGTACAAGGGAACTGGACACGAACAACACTCGGCAGGGCAATAAAGGCCGGCAGTCTACCAGAGCGCGCAAGCCTGTACCGTCCACCCTGGCTCCCCTATAATTCCCGGCCACTGAACGCACAGTCATGTGATCGGTCGAACAAACCGTCACTGAACCAGGAGAGTTTCATGCTGCGCCTTATCGTCCCTACCGTTGCCGTTCTGCTGGCGACGTCCTTCAGCGCTCAGGCTGCCTCGCTGAAAGAACTCGAACTGAACAAGATGCTGCAGAACGTTGCCAAGGAAAGCAGCATCGGTACGCCGCGGGCGATCAACGAAGATATTCTCGACCAGGGCTACACCGTCGAAGGCACCGAGCTGATCAACCACCTCAGTGTGCAGAGCAGCCACGCCCAGAAAATGCGTGCAGACCCCAAGGCCGTGTATTTCCAGCTGGGTTCCACGGTGTGCACCAACCCGGGTTTCCGTAAGCTGATGGCCAAGGGCGCGACGATGCGTTACGAGTTTACCGAGGTCAAGACCAACCGCCCGGTCGCCACGGAACGCTTCCAGGAATCGGATTGCCCGAAAGCGACCAAGCCGAAGAAGTAACCCTGCCGGCCCCGTGGCCTGTAGGCATCAACCACACAGGCCACTGTCGCGCCGCTGCTCATCATCGGCGCGCAATTCCTCCACCAGCGCCTGTAGGTAGCGCGAGCGCCAGGCCCGCCCTTCCAACCGGCGGCAGCACTCTTCCTCCAGGCTCACTCGATTGGCCTGGGCCGACTCCAGCAGCATCAGATACAACTGCCTGTCGAGTTCCAGTGTCACCCTCATCTTTCACGCCTCCCTGCACGATCCGTCCTCAATCCACCGCGTGGCACCCACCCCTGGGCATCTGCTTGCATGGGCACGCTTGATATTCAGTAAATCAGAGCCCTGTACGCCTGGCTGGTCATCTGACGAGCGGCGCAGCGCATCCACGCCTGCATCCAGCGGTTGCCAACTGTCACTTTTGAGCGCCATGATCAAGACAGCAACGATCGGGGCGAGGATCTGGATTCGTCCTGCCAAGAAGGAGAAGTTGAATGCCTTATAAACCGAATGACCTGCTCAGTCGTCATTTTGAAAACCACGGCCACGACCTCATCCACAAGGTTGAAGAACAACACAACCTGGTCTCACCCAACAGCCCGAACCTTCCCATCTATCGCGACATGATCCTGACCGTACTGCGTATGGCACAGGAAGATCACAACCGCTGGAATGCCAAGATCACCCTCCAGGCACTGCGGGAACTGGAACACGCCTTCCGCACGCTCGAACAGTTCAAGGGACGGCGCAAGGTGACCGTCTTCGGCTCGGCTCGGACGCCGATCGAGCATCCCCTGTACGGCCTGGCCCGGGAACTCGGGATGGCGCTGGCGCGCTCGGACATGATGGTCATCACCGGTGCCGGCGGCGGCATCATGGCGGCGGCCCATGAAGGCGCGGGACGCGACCACAGCCTGGGGTTCAACATCACCCTGCCTTTCGAACAGCACGCCAACCCGACCGTCGAAGGCACGCCGAACCTGCTGCCGTTCCACTTTTTCTTCACCCGCAAACTGTTCTTCGTCAAGGAAGCCGACGCGCTGGTGCTCTGCCCGGGCGGCTTCGGCACACTGGATGAAGCCCTTGAGGTATTGACGCTGGTGCAGACCGGCAAGAGCCCGCTGGTGCCGGTGGTCCTGCTGGACATGCCGGGCGGCAAGTTCTGGCAAGGCGCCCTGGATTTCATCCGTGAACAACTGGAGGAGAACCGCTACATCCTGCCCACGGACATGAAACTGATGCGCCTGGTGTACAACGCCGAAGACGCCGTGGAGGAGATCAACCAGTTCTATCGCAACTTCCACTCCAGCCGCTGGCTCAAGCACCAGTTCGTGATTCGCATGAACCACAAGCTCAGCGAACAGGCGCTCCAACAGATGCAGGTGGCCTTCGCCGACCTGTGCCTCAATGACTGCTTTCATCAGCATGACTACAGCGACGAAGAACACGATGAGGCCCGCTTCAGCCATCTGACGCGACTGGCCTTTACCTTCAACGCCCGCGATCACGGTCGTTTGAGGGAACTGGTGGACTACATCAACCTGGCAGAGAACTGGGCCGAACCCACCCAGAAGGTCCAACCCCTTACATGGGAGCCGATCAAGGCGACTTGAGCCCATAAAAAAAGGCCCGCTATCGAAATAGCGGGCCTTTTTGTTCAATCATCCCGACCGCGACCGCTGAACAAACGGTTGATCATCTCCATGGAATACCCCCGATATGCCAGAAATCGCCCTTGCTTAGCGCGTTCCCGTGCATCGATGGGCAAATGCCCGGAAAACTTGCGGCGCCAGGTGTCCGTCAATTGCTCTTGCCAATCGATACCGCTTTCGCGCAGGGCGAGTTCGATATCGGGGCGTTGCAAACCCCGTTGGCCCAGCTCCTCGCGAATTCGCAACGGACCGTAACCGGAGCGGGCGCGATACGAGACAAAGCTTTCAAGGTAGCGAGCTTCCGACAGCAGGCCTTCCTCGGTCAAACGGTCGAGGGCCGTGTCGATCAATTCATCGGGCGCTCCGCGCTGACGCAGCTTACGCGTCAGCTCGACCCGCCCGTGCTCGCGCCTGGCAAGCAGATCCATCGCCGTTCGCCGCACCGCGACGAGGGTATCGAGTACGACGGTCATCGAATCGATCAGATGTCAGCGTCAGCCAGGTCGTCAGCGGTCTCGCGGCTGGCCACTGCCTTGACGTCGGCAACCGGGCTCAGCAGCTTGTCGCGCAGTTGCTTCTCGAGGGCCGCAGCGACTTCCGGGTTGTCCGCCAGGAACTTGGCCGAGTTGGCCTTGCCCTGACCGATCTTGGTGCCGTTGTAGGCATACCAGGCGCCGGACTTCTCGACGAAACCGTGCAACACACCCAGGTCGATCATTTCGCCATTGAGGTAGATGCCCTTGCCGTAGAGGATCTGGAACTCGGCCTGACGGAACGGCGAAGCCACCTTGTTCTTCACAACCTTGACGCGGGTTTCGCTGCCGACCACTTCGTCGCCTTCTTTCACCGCGCCAGTACGGCGGATGTCCAGGCGAACCGAGGCGTAGAATTTCAGCGCGTTACCGCCGGTCGTGGTTTCCGGGCTGCCGAACATCACGCCGATCTTCATGCGGATCTGGTTGATGAAGATCACCAGGCAGTTGGCGTTCTTGATGTTACCGGTGATCTTACGCAGGGCCTGGGACATCAGGCGAGCCTGGAGGCCCACGTGCATGTCGCCCATTTCACCTTCGATTTCAGCTTTTGGCACCAGGGCGGCAACGGAGTCGACGATGATCACGTCAACCGCGTTGGAACGCACCAGCATGTCGGTGATTTCCAGGGCCTGTTCGCCGGTGTCCGGCTGGGAAACCAGCAGGTCGTCGACGTTGACGCCCAGCTTGCCGGCGTATTCCGGGTCCAGGGCGTGTTCGGCGTCGACGAAAGCGCAGGTCGCGCCGGCTTTCTGGGCCTGGGCGATCACGGACAGGGTCAGCGTGGTTTTACCGGACGACTCAGGGCCGTAGATTTCAACTATCCGGCCTTTTGGCAGGCCGCCGATGCCCAGCGCAATGTCCAGGCCCAGGGAGCCGGTGGAGATGGAAGGAATAGCCTGACGGTCTTGATCGCCCATACGCATTACGGCACCCTTGCCGAATTGACGTTCGATCTGACCCAAGGCCGCAGCCAAGGCTTTCTTCTTGTTGTCGTCCATTAAAGTCCTCACGTAATCAATAAGGCCTGGCGGCCAACACCTGTATAAGTAGCCAGTATTATTCCACAGGGATTGAAGATCGCCTACCCCTGATTTGAGATTTCTACCGAGGCATGCTGCAGCAGCCCCTCTAGCGCGGCCTTCACCGTTTGTCGGCGGACCTCATCGCGGTTGCCCGGGAAAAAGCGCTGCTCACTGATCACCGTCGCGCCAACGCCCCAGGCCAGCCATACGGTGCCCACCGGTTTGTGCGGTGAGCCCCCGTCGGGCCCGGCCACGCCGCTGACCGCCACGGCAAACCGCGCCAGGCTTTTATGCTGGGCGCCCTGGGCCATGGCCTCGACCACCTCGCGGCTGACCGCCCCCACCGTCTCGAACAAGCCGCTGGGTACATTCAGTTGCTGGGTCTTCTGGCGATTGGAATAAGTCACGTAACCGGCCTCGAACCAGGCCGAGCTCCCTGGGATCCGCGTGATCGCCTCGGCAATCCCGCCCCCGGTACAGGACTCGGCGGTGGTGACATGGGCATTGAGCAACTGCAAGCGCCGACCCAATTCAGCGGCCAGTTCGGTAATGTCGTCCACGGTGCTCTCCAGATTCGACGCGATGAAGGTCTACCGTACACGAGCGGTCGACGCTTGCAAGGCTCGCCGAATTACCGACCCAGGGCCCTGACGTAGGCCTGGCAAGCCTGCAGGGCGATCAATCCGCGGTCGCCGGCGTCGGTGATGGCGATAATTCGTTGAGCATGCGCCGGGTCAAGTCGGGCGCGTGGGGCGCCATGATCCATGCCGCTGGCGCCGGCGGCGGCAGGCAGCGCACAGCCACCGGGGGCATCGCTGGCGTCGAGGAGGACTGACAGCCGGACATCGGCAGTAGCAAGGCGATCGCGCAGGCGATCCTGGTCACGTTGGGCATCGCTCAAGGCTCGGTAGTGGGTTTGTTCGCTGGCGGCAAGCCGTTGTTCCAGGACGAGGCGCTTGTCTTGCTCGGCCTTGTGTTGCGTCGCTGCCGCCTGGGCCAATTGATTCAGCGTCTCGGCCCGGGACTGGGCCATTTGCGCCAACTGGCGGCCATAGCGCCAATCCTGGAGCCGCCATGCCAGGGCCGCCGGCCCACCGGCCAGCAGCACCAGCAAGGCAACGACGCCGAAGGTGCGCAAGGAAAACGGCATCAGGCCGAAGACTGGCATAGCACCGCCCTCGCCCGTGCCCAGAGCTGCAGACGATCCTGCAGGCCGTTCAAACCACCGTTGATGCGCCGGGTAATGCTGTTGAACTGGTCGCGATCGGCCAGCTCGTTCAAGCCGTTCTGCTCCCAGAACCAGGCGGCGGATTCGCTGGCCCATTGCGGCTGTTCAAGAAGCTCAGGCAAGGCCAGCAAACGTGCATCGCCAAACAGCCCCTGACTGCAGCGAAGATAATTGTCATGGCCGGTAATCTGGATCAGACCTCGGCCGCGATACTTCTGGCCGTCGCCGTCCGCCACCGGCGTATTGCCCAGGCGAGCGGCCAACGCGCCAGTGTCGTATTGGCTTAGATAGGCCTCGCTGCCGAGTTCGCGCACGTACCGTAACTGCCCCGACTCATGGCCGATCTGCGCCAAAAACGCAGCAATGCGTTTAGGCGTATCGATACGGTGGCGGGACATGGCGGTGTTGAGGGCTGGAATGAAAACGCCCGCTTGGGAGCGGGCGTTGGGCATGATGAGGGCAAGTTGTGCTTGTGTGATGTCCATAGCCTGACCATCGAAAAAACATTACTGAAATGGCGTCGCCAGCCAGGGCGGCGCAACAGGTCGGTGCTCGGCCGCCGGAAACAGCTCGTCCTGCGGCCACTCTCGCAGGGCACGTCGATAGGCCTGCAGTTGTGTGTACTGGGCCTGGTCCAGCGTTGTGCCGCCTCCGTCATCCATCTCATCGCGATCGCGAGCCACGAGCCGGTCGGTGGCGTTGAGCTGAGCATCGCGCCAGTGTGTCTCGCTGATGATTTGTGCCTCGACCTTGTTGACCAAACGCTCGGACAAGACCGGATGCCCGTTGGTATCCGACGCTATGGACCTGTTTAAAAAAGGCGCTGCGAACAACCCGTTGTAGGTGTGCTCCGAAATCTCGACGGCATCTTCAGGAAGCTTCCCGAAATGGTCGATGGAGTTGTAAAAGCCACCCGTGGATGGAGCGTAAAAAAGCAACATGACGATCTCCTTTTCAGTAGCCAATCGCCCGCCAGAGGCCAGTCCAGTTTGAGTAGGCGCCGTTATAGTCCCGACCATACAGCCTGAACTGACTCAGCGAAGCGATGGAGACACCGAAGGCCGCACAGGTGGGGCCCCCGTCGGTCACGGTGATGTTCCTGACGGCGTTGGGAAACGACATCGGAAACGTCACCAGCACACCATTGGCATCCGCGCCGCTCGATGAAACGCCCCATTGCTCGATCACGTAGCCCGTCGGGCTGGTGGTATCGGGAATCCGCTTCCAGCCATTGGGCTGCAACGATGAAGACGACATGGCCGAATACTTCAGGGCCGCCGTGCCGCCAATCAGGCGCCATTGGTTGCTGAGTTTGATGAAGGCTGCCGTTTCTCCCAGCCCAATGCTGATGACGCCCTCCGCGCCATTGGACCCGGACAATCTGTCGGCCGCCGAAGACGTTGAAACGGTTACGACGCCATTGCCCGCGTTGACAATCAGGACCGTAGCGCCCTGCAGGATTCCCGCGGTCGCTGGCAACTTGGCAGTCACCGGGGTTTCGCTGGCGAAGCTGGCGACGCCCCCCACATCCTTGAGCGTCAGCGTGGTACTGCCGGCATACACGTCAAAACCGCAATACTGTACCCCATTGCGAACGACAAACTCCGTGGTGGCCACGCTCTTGTCGTTATCGAACTGCGGGGCGGTCAGAAACAACCCGCCGCCACGCAGCGCGGATAGCAATTGATTGTAGGTTTCTTCCGATGGCGTGATCCCCGCGGCCTGGATCACATTGATTATTTCCTGCGTGACGCCATTCCCCCAACTGGCCGGAATCAAGGACCCCGGTGTACCCGTCAGGGGATTTTCATCGACAAACCTGCCGCCCACCAAGCCCGCGCTGGGCACACTTTTTGGATAATCCATGTTATTGCTCTCTCTAAGATCAGGCTCAGGCGCGGACTGTCAGCGCCCGGATAGCCGCCAGCACCTCATCAGCGGCCTGGTTGGCCAGATCCGCATGACCTTTGGCAAGGTGCCCTTGGATCCGCGCCTTGGCCTTGAGGCGCACCTCACGTAGCGCCAGCAGGGTCGCTTCACATTCAGTGGCTTTGGCGAGTATCTGATCGGCCGCCTGCCTGGCGGTGCGCCCTCTGACAACCCACGCAGAAACGGCCAACGGGACGGCTTTCTTCGGGTAGCCTTCATCCTTGAAGGCCTGCGCTTGCACGGCGGCTTGTTGGTACTCCAAGGCCCGCAACGGATCGCCGACCAGTGTGCGCCGTGCGCTGTCGGCAGCGGCATCGACACAGGCGCTCAGGCGCTCGACTTCCTGGCGCAACAGCTCGACCGCACGCTCGTCATTGAACACCCACTTGCCGCCCTCCCAGGCATGGGCGGGAGAAGGCGGAGGCGGACGAAGCCCATCTTCGTACTCATGCAGTTCTTGAATGACTTTCATCGGATGATCTCCCAGGACAGGTGGACATTGACTGCGTTGGTGAAGTTGACGCCGATACCCACGCTGTAATCCGTCAGCGCCTGGTGCCCCTTGATCCCCATGCTCAATAGCAGCTCGTCACTGTCAGCGATCGTTGCGCCTAATGTGTGCTCGGCCTGGTACGACTGCCACAGCGAACGCGACTGGGTATGGTCAAAACTGGCCGTGACCGTGGACACGCTCACGTCATTGACGACGTTGCTGGAGAACAACACGCACATGTACGGGCTAGAAGGGGTTGCCCAACCCACGGCATTGTTGCCAGGCGTTGTCGCAACGGGAGACAGGTAGCTGTAGTTGCCCCCAAGCCATCCAGTCTGGACGAACGCCAGCGAGGTGACGGCGTTCGACGCGGGGGTCGGATTGCCGGCCACGAGCCGCGCTGCACGAGCATGCGGATCCAGTGGCAGATACACCACCCCCGTGCCATTGACCGTTTGCGTCCAGGTCAATTGAGCGCGGTTGTAGATGGCGCGGACAGTCGGCGCGGAACCTGGCGTCCCGGTCATGACCCACGCCAGGCACATGTCCAGGGGGGTGGACGCGAATCCGCCGCCGGACGCGCCATTGACAGTGCCCTTCAAGGATTCCGGAGGAAGGTCATACAGGCTGCCACGCTGCATATAGAACGTCAGCACACCGCCTATGACCTGCGCTCGTAGAAAATAACTGCTGCTGGGCAACAAATCGGCGCTGCTCCAGTTTGCCGTCAGGTAGGTACGTGTTCGCCCCAACCGCCCACTCAGCACCTCTTGTCCGAGGCTGATGTATGTACCCGCCGGAATCGAGACACGACCGCCGCTGGTAGACAGTGCTACCGGGGTTATGGCCAGTCGGGCGTCCGCCGTGGCAATCGTTGGCAGCGGTAAAGCGGCGATCGGAAGAGCGAGGTCCTGGTTCCAGCCCTTGGCCGTGACCGACTGAATCGCCTCGAGCAATTGATCATTCTGGGTTTCATCTGGCGTCAGATCCCCCGCCTTGATGACATTCACGATTTCCTGGGTCACGCCATTGCCCCAGGCTGCCGGAATCAAGGAGCCGGGCGTGCCGGTCAGCGGGTTTTCATCAACGAACTTGCCATTGACCAACCCAGCGCTGGGTACACTTTTTGGATAATCCATCTTTCTATTCCCTAGTCATAATTGATGTGAACCTTCGTGTGTACTGGCGCACTGCGGTGGATCAGGCACTCCAGGGCCGAGCCCGGGTTGACGCCAAAGCGCTCGCCCCAGTAGCTGGCACCAAAACGCCGACCGAGCAGCAGGCGACCGCCGGTGTTGAGGGTCCACATGAACTGTGCCTGCCAGGTGCCGAAATGGGCTTCGCCGAACCGTGCACGGCCCATGCGAGGGGCCTTGTGCTCGGTGATGGTGGCGTTGGGGTAGCCCTGGCTCCTGGCGATTTCCACGTAGTACGCAATGGCCTGGCTGCCAACCGCCAGCAAGCGTCGACGCACCGCCAGGCGGCGATCGTCATACAACGGCGTGGCGCCCAGGCAAGGGTCTGGCAGGTTCATCACCCGCTCCCAATCCGGCACCAGTTCGCTCACACCCGCCGGGTCCATTTCATGTAACAGATCAGCAGCACGCGCATCGAGACGCGCCAGTTCCTGGGCGATGCCGTCAAGCACCTGCTCCAGTTCCGGCACTCGTTCCGGGTCCCAGGCGGGGCCGCTGGGCAGCAGGCTGCGCAGTTGGGCCTGGTACTCGCCGGCGGTTCTTATTCCAGCCATACGCAGCCCCCGAACGTCAGCAACTGATTGCTGGCCGCGGTCACATCGGCGCCTGGCGCGCTCAACTTGTGATCGGTTTCGCCCGTGGCGCTGCTAATGGCTTCGGCGATGTGGGTCAGCAACAGCGTTTCGCCGAGGCCGGCTTCGCGGTTGTGCAGGTCGCGCAATTGAGCCTCGATCGCCGCGCGAACCGCGCTGGTGTCAGGGGTGATGCGCAGCCGGTAGGTCACCGGCACCTGCGTCGGCGCCAGCACATGCACTTCGGCGGTCACCGGGCGCAGCGGTTCGATATGGGTCCGGACCTCTTCCAGTTGCTCGGCATTGGGAATCGGCTGCGGATCATCGTCGCGCATGACGAACAGGCCGACGGTGCCGGGTCCCAGATAACTGCCGCGGCACCAGGCGCGGGTGATACCGGGGCACTCCAGGGCCCAGGTTTCATAGTCTTGCGCCGAGCCGCCGTGGGGAATGATGCGGTAGGAACGGATCACTCGCGCCCGCAGGGACTCCAGGCTTTCCCGGGCGACCCCGCCGGTCAGCCCCGGCGCCAGCACGGTGAAGCTGCTGCCAACACCCAGGATCGGCTGCACCGGCGTAAGGACCAGGCCGGCGTCGGCATTGCCCAGGCTACCGGCCTCCAGTGCGACAACGGTGGTGCTGTTCAGGCCATTGCCGGTGGTGCGGGCGGCGGTCACTTTGTAGGTGCGGCCATCGGTGGTTTGCAGCAGCGTGTCGGCATCCAGCACCGCACCGGCGTTCGCCGTGAAGCTGACTGTGCCGCTGGCCGCCTGGGCAGCTTTACGCGCCTGGTTCAGGCGCAGGGCGGCAATGCGCTCCAGGGTCGACTCGTCGGCTTTGTCCGGCAGAATCTGCTCGGCGATCCAGTCCAGGTAGCCATACAGGCCATAGGCGGCGCCACCGAGGGTGCGGGCCAGCACCTGAGCATCGGACTGGCGCAGCGAATCGCTGGCCAGGTCGCTTTGGGCGCGCTTGATCAGCACCGGCAGCGAAGGGGTTTCAAACGGCATAAGTCACCTGCCAACTGTTATCGGGGTTGATATCCAGGCGCTCGCCGTTGGCCAGGGTCAGGACCGTGCGCAGGTTCAGGCGCTGGGCGTCGAGGCGTTCGCTGATGAGCTCGACAGCGCTGCAATGGCCATCGTCGATCAGCCATTGCAGCGCCTCGCGGGCATAGAACTCGGCGTCGAGCTGGGTCTGGCGGGTCAGCTTGACCCGTCGCAATAACCACAGCCGCGAGCCGATACGGTCATCGGCGACCGTGGGAAAGGTGTCGCCCCACCAGCCGAAACGCTCCTCGTCATCGACGGCGTCGTCGTCAGCGGCGCGGCGCCAGGTGAACAGGCTGATCAGCACCGAGCGGGTCAACGCGGCGTGCAGGTTCTGGCTGATGAACATCATTGGCCTCCCGCCGGCGCACCGGTCTGGCCATTGCCGGCCTGTACGCCGACATGCACATGCTTGATCTGGCTGATGCCACCGGCGATCTGGTCGCCCTGGGAAACGATCTTGCCGGTGTGGTTGATGACGGGGCTGTCGATGTTCACCGCGCGGCTGGCGCGGATGTTCAGGGTGGCGGTGTCGATGTCGATCACTCGGCCGCGCTTGAAGTGAATCCTGTCGCCCTCGTCGGTGTAGATCGCCACTTCGCCGGGGGCCAGCGCCTTGAGACGAAAGCGGCGGTCGGCAACCACCAGCACCACCGCGTGGGAGCGGTCGCCGCCCAGGAAAGTCGCAATGCCCTCCGCGCCGGCGAGGGGGTTGCTGGTGAAGCCGTAGGGTTCGAAGTGCTCCATGTCGTCGTTCACTTCGCCGGCAGTGAGGCGCATCTGCAGCGACTGCAACTTGGAAGCCGAATTGGCGAGCACGACAGTGCCGCGCGCCAGGAGGCGGGTCAGTAGGCTCATTGGGGTTCCTTCGGAAATCGGGTGAGAGCGGCTTGGGCGCCGGTCAGGGTGGGCGGTGGCTGTACCGCCGCCTTCGCGGGCAAGCCCGCTCCCACAGAAGAGGTGTGCTGGACGGAAACTGTGCTCAGGATTTGGGCTTGACCGGGTTCGCGTCGAAGGTATGGGGCGGGGCGACTTGCAAGGTGGTGACAGAGCCTTGGGCAGACAGTGAGTAGGTCACCTTGGAAATCAGCAGGTCGCCGTCGAACCCCAACACCGGATCGATCACCCGCACCAGGGTATTGTGCCGCCACAGGTCGCCATTGGCCTGGCGCCAGCCCTGCACGCGGTAGGTGGTGGTCAGGGCCCGGCCGGTACGGATGGCGCTTTCCCAGTCGGCCCGCTGCTGGGCCAGCTCGAAGGTCAACTGGGCACTTTCGCTGATCACCGTCACCCGCTTGCGTTTGAAACTCAAGTCAGTGGCCGTGCCCGACACCTCGCTCACGGCGGTTCCACTGCGCTGGTCATTGCCCTTGTGCTGGCCGATGACCCGGTATTCAGAGAACACCTGGCTGTAGTCCCTCGGCGCGTTGCCCGAGAGAATGTTCTTGCCCAACTCCAGCACATCACTGGCCCGCCCGCCGCTGCCCGGCTTGGCCAGCAGCACGCGGCCCTCGGCGTCGTCGGTGGAAAACACCCGGAACAACGTCAGCAAGCGGTCGATGGATTGGAAGACGGTTTCTCCCGGCACGATGCTGTGCTCGCTTAACCGCGCGGTTTCCGGGATTTCACTCACCACGCCCACGCCGTATTGCGACGCCAGGGCCTGGACGATGCTCAGCACCGTCTGCCCGCGCCATTGGGTGGGACGGTTGATCGCCGCACAATCCACCAGATCCTGGGTCTTGGACCCGCCTTCGATGCTCAGCGTGATCTGGCGCCCGTCATAACTGATCGGGGCCTTGAACACATAGCCACTGAGCAACAGGTCGGCACCGATGCGCACCTGGCATTCATCACCGGGACGAATCGGCACCGCCTGGGTCTGCCCCGGCCATTGCCAGGTGATGTCGAGTTTGAAGGTGCGGAACTGACGCTCCAGGTCCGCGCTGATTTCCACGCTTTTCCAGCCGCCGTAGTCCAGCCCGCCGACGGTGAGCGTGACGCTATTGTCGAGCTCGCTCATGGCTTACTCCCCCGAGACTTTCAGGTCGTTGGGCGGCAGGAAACCGGGGTGGGCCACGCCGTTGCGCTGGATAACTTCGGTGACCCGGGTGGCATCGGCGAATTGCTGATAGGCCACCACCAGCGCCGGCAGGCTTTGCTTGAACGACAAATTGATCAGCCGTACGCCCGACGACGCCACTGCCGTCAGGTGCGCGGCCATTTGCTGACGCAGCTGGTTGAGGGCCTGGTAATGCTCCGGGTCCGCCTTGAGAGAGGCCTGCCAGATCGCTTCGTTGAGAGCATCGCGCAGGGCCAGCACATCATCGGCCACCGGCACGTCCCGCCGCTGGATCGGCTGCACGGCCTGCTGCGCCACCGACGGGGTGGCCCCCAGCTTGACCACCGGCGCCGCCACGGGCATCGCCGCGATCCATTGCGCGGCCTGCACCAGCAGCGTGTCCTGGACCAGGTCGGCCAGGGCCTGGGCCGCCGCCGTGGTGTCCTTGCCGGTGGTGAGCTTGGGCGCGTCCGCCTGGCGGATGGCTTCTACCTGTTGCGACACGCTGGCAATCACGCCGCGGTAGCCGTCACGGGCAAAATCCTTCAACTGGCGAACATCCCCCAACAACCCCTTGAACTCGGCCACCACCTCCTTGGGCAACGCTTTCACGGCCTTGACCAGGTCGTTGATCTGCCGATAGGTCTCGATCAACGGCTTGAGTTCCTGTTCGATCACGCCGTACACCTCCTTGAGGCTGTTGCGCAGGTCGGCGATGCCGATCCGCGCGGCCTTGATCAAGCTCATCGCGTCTTCGAAACGGCGCACCGCCGAACCCAGGAAGCTGTCGGCGGACACCAGCAACAGTTTCTGGCTGTTGATCGCCGCCGAAGGGAATTGCAGCGGCTGGTCGGGATAGAACTTCAAGGCAAACGTCACCAGCCCTCCGTCCTGGCGGGTCTGGGTCATGTCGCACTCGCCCACCTTGACCTGCATTCGTCCCAACCACGGATGCACCAGCTCGCCACTGCCCTGCTCCAGAGCCTTGAGCAACTTGTCGCGCTGCTCCAGGCAATCGGCGCCGACAATGAACGCCGTCAGCTCATGAATCTTCGCCTGCTGGCCCAGCCCTTCGAAAAACGGCTGGTCGCGCTGTGGATACTCATGCAACTGGCCCTTGTGGCCGACCGGGGTTTTCGCCTGGTCGACCCAGAATCCGACGCCGCGAAACGACGCCGGCAACAAACGGTCACGCCAGCTCATTGGAGCCTCCTGTGGAAAGTGAGCGGTAACCGATGCGCGAGCTCACCGCCAGGCCGGGTTGATTGGTTTGCGGTGGCTCGGCGCGCAACCCGGCCGGCGCGTTTTCGAAGCGCACGGTCAAGCCGCCTTCGAGTTGCGTGCGGTTGTTCGCCGCGCTTTGTTGCACCAACGCACTGGAGGTTTGCCCCAGTGCGCCGGGCGTCAGCGAGGCGTTCGCCGGGAGGTTGCCAGGCACCGGTGCCAGGCTGGAGGACAGCCCCGGGGCCGGTTCACGGGCGCCACCAAAAAACGCCGGCGCCAGCTCGCCCTTGCCCTCGGCATTGGTCTTGCGTTGCGCTTCGGTCAGCCCTTGAACCTTACCGGTGAACGTGGTGATGACTTCGCCAAAACCTGTGTTGAAAAACGCTTTGATCGGCGCGAGCACGCCCTGCAGCTGGTCCCACCACTGGCTGAACCACTCCCCCACCGGCCCCCACTGTTTCATGAGGCCCTCGATGGGCGACCAGTCGAACAGCCCGCCGAACACCGTCAGCATCATCGACACCTGGCTGCGCAGGCCTTCCCAGATCCCGGCGAAGACGTCCACGAGGGTGCCCCAGTTGGCCATGATCAGGCCCAACGGCGTCCAGTTGAACAGCCCTTGGAGCGCGTCCATCACCGGTACCGTCAAGGCCCTGAGCAGATCCCAGATGGCCGAGAACAATCCGGTCAGCGGCCCCCAGTTGTTGACGATCAAGCCCAGGGGCGACCAGGCGAACAGCGCCTGCATGAAACCGATGACCGGCGTCGCCGCCGCCACCAGCACATTCCACAGCGCGCCAAAGAAACTGCTGATCGGCCCCCAGTTGCTGATCACCTGCCCTAGTGGGGTGAAGGCGAACATCGTCTTGAAGAACTCGGCCATCGGCACGACGATGGGCGCGAGCCGCTGCCAGAGCCCGGCGAAGAACGCCGAAATCGGCTCCCAGTAGGCGATGATCATCCCGGCCGCCAAGGCGATCCCCATGGCGATCAGGCCGATGGGGTTCATCTTCAAGGCCAGGTTGACCACCTCGAAAGCCTGGCTCGCCCCGTTGACGGCGGTCTGGATCGCGCTGAACGCCACGGCGCCCGCCGCCAGGCCTTGTACCAGTTGCGGGTTGTCCTGCAGCACCTGGGTCACGCCGCTGATCATCGGCTGCAGGCCGACCGTCATCGCATTGACCGCCGGCACCAGCGCCGTGCCGAACTGCAACGACACATTGCTGATGGAAGTCTTCAATCCATCCAGGCTCTGTGCCGCCACGCCAGGCGCGGCGGGCGCCTGGACGGCGCCGACCGCCGCGTTCACCTCAGCAACTTCACCCTTGAAAGCCGCCGCCGATCGGAGGCCTTCCATGAATGGCTTGGCGATCCCGCCATCCGGCAGCAGACCGGAAATATCCAGGCTGCCGAGGCCGGTGGCATCGAGGTTCTGCTTGAAGCCCTGGACCTTCGCCCGCAGGCTGGCCAGCTTGGGCGACAGCTCGTCGATGCCGGTCAGCAGCAACGCTTTTTTCTCTACCTTTTGTGTGTCTGCCATCACTGCACCTGCTGCATCGCATTGATCCGTTGCGCGTGCTCCAACGACTCACGGAGCACATCCAGTGGCCTGGCCATCATCTGTTCGGGGTCAACCTTCCAGAACCAGGCCAGGTCATAGGCGGCGGCGATCAGGTCGCCGATGGCTGCGACGCCGCACTCATGAAAAAACTCGCGACGGCCCAGCTCAGTGCGTTGAGGTCGGCCAGGTCCAACTGGTTGACCGACGACGGCGGGATACCGGCGCAGACTGCGATGTATTTGGCCGCGACATCCATGTCCAGGCTCACCTCCTCGCTCTTGTCGATCTTGTACGGCAGCGCCTTGATCGCCCGGACCTCCTGCACCGTCGGACGGCGCAAGGTCAGTTCGTTCAACGGTTCGCCGTGGGCCTCGATGGCCACGTGCAACGTCACGACATCGGTCATTGCCAGGTCCCCTTGATGCCTTCGAATTTCAGCTCGAGGGTGGCGTCGTCACCCTTGGACACCGGCTCTTCCACCAGGTAGGCGCCGGCCAGCACGTAGACCTTGCCGTTGTTGAACTCGCAGGTGACGGTCATGTCGGTGCCGGCCACCAGTTGCTTGAGCGGGAAATCCGCGGTGTGCAGCGCCGTCACCTTGAAGGACGGGGCAATGTCGGTTTCCTTGTAGAAACCCGGCACGACGGTTTCGCGTTTGGTGAACATCAGTGGCGCTTCGCAGCCTCCGTTGATGGTCAGTTGAGCACCGTCCACTTTGACGTAGCAGGTACCCGCAATCAGTTGACCCATGGTGTTTCTCCTTCAAATAAAAAGCCCACGCGCGGTGGGCTGGAATCATCCAATCAAACCCGACACTCAAGCGGCGGCGTCGTACTGCAGACGGAACTGGTTGAGCAGCGCGAACACCCGCAGGCCGTTGATGTAGTCCGGCGGGAACAGCACATTGACCCGGCTCGGATCCTGGCTGTCGCGCTCGACGATCAGGTGCTCGGCGAACAGCTCGGCGTTCTCCACATGGCCTTCCAGTTCGAGCTTGGCGTACTGGGCGATCAGCTCGCCGCGAATCGTGCTCGGGGTCACGATGGGCTGGCCGGCGCCGAAACGCGTGCCATCGGAGGCCAGTTTGTGGCGACCATACTTGCTGGTGATCACGCTTTGCAGACGGCGCACGATGAAGGCCGACTGGTGCAGGGTTTCGCTGTCCAGGTAGGAATTGTCAGCCTGGCCGAAGGCATTTTTCTGATACGTGGTGATGGAGCGCTGGATGCGCACGTAGCCGCCTTCGTAGTAGGCCGTCGCGATGCCGTAGTTGAGCAGCGACTGGCGCTCGGTCAGGGTGAAACGCTCGCTGGCCGGCGCCGGGTCCAGGCCGGGCAAGCTGCCGCTCTGGGTCGGACGGCTGGCGTCAGCCGAGATGAACACAGCGGTACGGGCGGCCAGCGCGGCGGCCTGGACCCACGACGGTTGCGGCACGCCCGGCTCGAGGGCCTGGATGGTCATGTGCTGGTCGTTGCGCGCCTGGCCGGCGGCGACGAGCGTGCCGATGGTCCCGCGCTTGGCGCTGTAGACATGGCCGAACAACTGCTTGGCCCAGGACCAGCGACCGGTGCTGTCGTCCATGACCGCTTGCCAGGTATTCAGGCTCGACAGATCGGACCACGGCATGGCGATGAACTCGAACGGCTCGTCGCCCAGGGCCGCGACGGCGGCGGTCTGGTCCGGCACACCAGCGCCGCCGGTCATGGCGGTGACGGCAGTGGTCAGGCCCGCAGGGGTATCTTCGCCATTGCTCTTGCCCAGGCGATTGAATTGCAGGCTGATATCGTTGCCGCCGTCGCCGGTCCATTTGGCGTTGAGGGTCACGACACCGTCGACGGCCGCAGCGCTCACCGGCAGGTCGGCCGTCGCGTTGACTTTCAAGGCCAGCGCCGTCGCAGCCTGGGCGGCGGTGGCACCGTTGGCGATGGCCGCCTGGACGCGTACGCCACCCACGTACAGGTTGAGCACACCGCTTTGCGTCGCGGTGCCGGTGAGGGTCAGCACGCCCTTGGCGATGGCGCCTTCGACGTTGTGCAGCGGCAGGCACCAGATTTCGCCGAGCGGGTCGGTCTTGCGCCAGGTCTCGTACATCGAGGCGAGCATCGAGCCCTGCCCGCCGATGCTTTTGGCCAGGGCAACGCTGGAGACCAGCACCAGCTTGCCGACTTGCTCCGGGGCAACGTTGTCGTTGACCTGGGCGACGATCAATCGGCGCATGGACGACGACGCGCTATTGGCGGCCGAGTTGTCCATCTCGGCGTAGAACAGCGGAACACGAATGTCCGCGGGGATGTTGCTGAATCCGATCGCCATTATTTGGCTCCCTGTGGTTTGGCCGCTTTCACGGCTTTGGTAGTGATATCGCCATCGGCCAGACGTCGACGCCACCAGGCGTTGTCCGGCACTTCACGGCCCTCGAGGGGCAACAGATCGTCCGCTTCCGGGTCCGGTACGGCACGGCCCGGGGCCGGCAGCACGGTGATGCGTTTGCTCATGGGGTTACGTCTCCAGAGAAAGTCAGTTCCAGGCGCCCGTCGGGGCCGGGACGTTTGAGGTTGGGGTCCGCCGGGTCGATGGCATCGACCCGCACGGTGGCCCCGGTAAAGGACGACAAGCCGTCCAGTTCACGTTCGTGCCAGCTTTCGGCAAGCTGGCTCGTCAGGTTGCGGCCCAGCTGGAACTGCGCGAAAAAGCGCAGCCGGAACAACGCGTGGCCGCCAATGGGGGAAATCGGTTCGCTGCCGTCGTATTCGATGCCGGTGTAATCGGCGCCGGGCTTGAACCCCACCAGCGCACGCCACAACTCGGCACGCAGGTCGTGCTGCCCATCCAATGCGGTCGCCACGTCACTGGCCTCGAGCACCAGCACAACATCGAAACCATCACGCACCGTTTGCAGCGTGACGTTCTGCGCGGTGTTCGGGCTGGCCACATCCGTGGTCGGCAGCACATAAGCGCAAGGGACCGGCACGGCGGCGCCCGTTTGCAGCGCGGCGAGGTCCAGGGCCGCGAACACTCGATTGGCAAGCGTCGGGCATTGCTCACGCAACTGCGTGAGGATCGGCGTGATCTTCATGGAGAGTGCTCCAGTGATAGGCAAGTAAAGTCAGAACGCGGTGGAAGGGCTTGCTTGCGCGAGCGGTGGGGCAGTTGGAGCAGAGGTTGGAGGTGTTTTGTGTCTACGGCTGATCGGGATGAGAGTCGCGGTCGGCAGGCCCCGCTACCCCAATGCGCTTGGCTACCCAACGCTCATAAAGACCGATGGCCACATCGGCCCCGGCCATGGCGGTCAGGCAGCCGAAGGCGCAGGCACTCCAGATCGACATGCCCAGGGCATACAGCAGCATCGTCGCCGAGACGCCGCACACCACGCAGGCGCCGGAGCGCAGGACCACGCGGCGCAGCAACGACCAGCCGCGGGCCCCCTCCTTGTCGGCACGCCACATCTCGCCGGACACCCCGCCCACCAGAGCGAGCACGATGACCAGCCAGATCGGCATGTCCAGCAACGCTTGTTGCTCGTTTGTCATTCACGCCTCCGGGGGGTGATGGTTGATGGGGTGGGCAATTGCGGCGCGGACGGTGTTTTACAGCCGCTCGACAATGACGTTGTCGATAAAGGCGAAATGAGCATTCGGATCCTGCTCATTCCAGAAGCTCAATGTGGTTTGAGCGCTCACCGCGGTGAACTCGTAGGTTCGGGTTTCCCATACGGTCGCATCACTGGTGGCGACAGGGGTGTCGAAACGGGTGGTCTGGCCGGCCACCTTGACGTTGATGATGCCGGTCCCCGTGCGACCCACGTACTTGGAACTGCCGGCACTGAACGTCAGGCGATATCGTGCACCTGCCACCGTGTCGATGTTTTGCTGGATACCACCGCCGTTTTGATAGGTGTAGTTGGCGAGGTCAACGCTCATAGCCCCTTCAGCGGCGACCGAACTGCCGATGGCAGCCCTGACATTGATGTATTCCACGCCCGACAGGAACGTGGTCCAACCGTTCACGAAGTCGGCTTGGGCCGGGGTATTGAGTACGCAGTCATTGCCACAACCAGGGGTTTCAAAACTGCCGTTCACGACCAGGTTGGCCGCGAAGGCGGCACCGCTCGCCGCCAACAGCACGGTGGACAAGACGAGCGAACCGATAAGACGTTTGATTTTTTTCATGCTTTCACCCAAAGAGTCGATGTTTTTGCGCGCAGCATTGCGCATTCATGTCGCTCAAAGGCGATGACTCGAGGCTCACGGCCTTCACATGATTCAACGTCCCGCATCGGGAACATTTGATCTGGAGTTCGGTGTTCTCGCCCACACGGGCCAGAAGTCGCTTGCAGTGACCGCACCTGAAATCCTTCAGCATGGAAAGCCCTCCATTGGCGGCGGTGATGTGTTGAACGCGCCTCACGGCGCAGGCATTCCAAAAAGCCCGGTTGCCCAGGCTTTTCAGTAATGCGCTTGATCTTTCGGCGCGACTGGCGCGGTACGGATCCATTCAAATTGTTCCTCCGACCGCGGCCCCTGCCCGCCGGATAACTGCTTCTGGTGCTTTACGCTGCACACCCGGGCCAGTTGCCAACCCTCTGAACCGTTGAGGCCGGTTCATCGCTGCCTGTTTGGTGAAACTAAAGAGCGGTTATCGCCAGCCGCTTTGTCGAGCGGCTTGGACACAGGTTATGCATGTATGCATATATAGTCAATGCACAAATGCATTCATTTATGCGCTAGAAATGCATCAGCGCATCAAAGGCCAGCGAATGCAGGGCTCAGAGGGTTTTCGGGAGCGAAAAAAAACCCGCACAACGGCGGGTTTTATCTGACAGGGAAAGGGTTAGCGGGCGTACATGCCCCACCAGAAGACATGGCCAAGGATGACGATCTGCTCTTCCTGCATGTCCTGGAAGCTGTAGTCCTCATCCGGATGTTCATCGCGATTGAAGCTGCGCAAGCGGATACCGGTGGGCAGTCGATAAAGCTGTTTGACCCGCAGTTGGCCATTGTGATTGATGGCGTAGAGGTCGCCGTCGACGATGTCGCCGATGCTGCACCGAGCCACATTCACCCCGACCGTGGCGCCGTCGCGCAGCACCGGCAACATGCTGTTGCCGCGTACCGTCACGCATTTGGCCTGGTCGAACTGCACGCCGTTATGGCGCAGGCTGCGCTTGCCGAAGCGCAGGCTTGAGCGCTCGCTCTCTTCGATGACGAATCTTCCTGATCCAGCAGCCAATTCAACCTCACGCAGAAAAGGGACCGACACCTCGTCTTCCTCGACGGGGGTCTCGTCGTCCCACAGGCTTATGTCCTTGAGCTCGGCATGGGACTCGTCGCGACGACTGCCGCCGGCAGCGGCCACATCCGCGCGCCCGCGCAACTGGTCGGTGCTCACGGAGAAGTACTCGGCGATCTTCGAGATGTGTTTATCCGAAGGATCGACGATCTTGCCGCTGAGGATCCGCGAGAGGGTGGACTGGGGCACGCCAGTACGCCGGTGAAGCTCCGTGGGGGAGATCCCGTGCTGGTCGAGCAGTGCTCTTAATACGGTCGAAACGTTGCGTTTTTGCATAACGCGCATAGTGCTTGTTCTTTTTGCAGAAAACAAATGCTGTTTCGCATAAATATGCAGCCTTTGCATTCATTGTGGCGAGGGAGCTTGCTCCCGCTGGGTTGCGAAGCAGCCCCCCTTTTGGGAGCGCTTCGCACTCAAGCGGGAGCAAGCTCCCTCGCTACGGAATCGCCCTACATACCCTTAGGAAAAGGCTCCGCCCCCGTCCTTCAAATGCGCGGCACCAGGCTACATCGCCTTGCGCCTCGGCCTACAACTACGCCAGAATCCGCCGGCTCGTCCACCTTGGATCCCATCGGTACTTTAGTTCTCGTCACTGCCCATCAGTGATCGGGTTTAGTCGCTCGGTACTCCAAGGTGCTCACTGCTCCATTAGTCAGGTATCCCATCCCTGTACTTGATGGTGGCTGTGCGCAGGGCGCCCTCGGGCGCGCCGGTTCCTTGGATCCCCGGTCGACTAACCTGCGTACAGCTGCCACCCCTCGTTTAGTCGCGAGTGTGTGGTGGCTCAACTCCAAGGATCCATAGAATGCCGAAGAACACTCCAAATCTCCCTGACGATCACTTCTCCCGCAGCCAATCGGCCAACGCCAAGAAACTCGACGAAGCCGCCACCCGCGCCCTGGACTATTACCTCGAACCAAAAGCCGACAAAGAAACCTGCGACACCCTCGACACCCTTTTCATCATCGCCCCGAACATCGATGCCGAGTGCCTGCTCGCCAACCTCAGCGAAACCCTGGCCTCGGCCAACGTCATGGTCAGTGACCTGGCGTTCGACCTGGAGGGCTCGCGGCGACATATCGCGCTGGGGGGTCCAGCAGATGATTGAGCTAGGGCAATTGCTGGCGAATCGGGCGTTGGATGTGGTTGAGGTGAGGTAGGCATTCATGATGCAGTCCCGGCGAGGGGGACGTGCCCCCCCGCCACGGGCTCGCCCACATCATTAAACAGCACTAGGCCGCCTAGCTCGGCTCAGACAGCAGGCATTATCGAGAAGGAGCTGGATTAATGACGGACGATGCCGATTCACGTAACCAGATAATGACACCAGCGGAGCAAGACGCTTGTGAAAGCGCGTTGCGCTTCGCTCGATCCAATAAAAAAATAATTGCGAGAAGACTCACAGATAAGCTGATTTATCCGCCAGAAGAGGCACCAGTATCAGTTTTCATGGCAGGCTCTCCGGGCGCAGGTAAAACCGAGGCCTCCATAGCCTTGGTGAATCTATTTGCGGATGCAGCCATCCTACGCATAGATCCCGATGAGTTGCGAAGCGAGTTTCCCGCGTACACGGGAGCAAACTCCTGGCTTTTTCAGGGTGGCGTGTCGATTCTGGTCGAAAAAATATTAGATTTTGCGTTAGACCAAAGGCAATCCTTCATCCTCGACGGAACGTTTTCCAACATAGACGTAGCAAGACGGAACGTAGATCGCTCCTTGAAAAAAGGCCGATTCGTACAGATTTTGTATGTCTACCAATCTCCGGTGCTTGCATGGGGATTCGTCAACGCTCGTGAAGCGGCTGAAGGCCGGAGAATTCGCAAAGAACACTTCATCGAGCATTACTTCGCCGCACGTGACGTAGTGAACGCGCTTAAGCTAGAGTACCAAGGCGACGTGCATGTGGATCTATTGCTCAAGCATATCGACAACTCGGGACGACTTTACAAAGCTGGTGTCGATAAAATTGACTATCATATCCCTGAGCGACACACGCGGGCCGACCTAAAGGCCACGCTCGGGCCACCATCAGGAGCGCACCTATGATCTCGATCAAGCTAGGCTTGACTAAAGGGGCCAAAAGCACCTTTGCCGATTTCATTCGCAATGCAAAATCGGACCAAAAGAAGCGTGTTTACAGCGAGGTTTTGATTGAAGCTACCAAGCAGCAAAATCAGCTGATGATGCAAGCCGAGGCGAAACGAACCTAATATCCGGATTTTAAGAGAAGCCCGACCAAGCGTCGGGTTTTTTATTATCCCCAGCTCATGCTCCGTAAGGCGATTGCAAGCACTCCGCTGGCAGGAAATACCCCAGGCTCAGAAAACCAGCTTTACCAATGCGATGGAAGACGCTCATCCCTGGGTCCCACCAGACCGCCCATGTTAACCTTGCGCCCATCGCGGAAAAGCCGGGCCGATGCCCCTCCTTTTGCCCCACACCTTTCAACGAGCTTGCCTGACACCGATGAATACAGCCGTGAACGACCTGTCCTCCCACACGCCGATGATGCAGCAGTATCAGCGAAAAAAAGCTACAGGCCTCGCCGGTAAAGGCCTTTGGCTTTTTATTGTCTAAAACCCAAGCCTGATTTAGGCTCTGTTTGGCTCAATGAAATCAAGTAAGACCGAGGCGGTATTAGACGCCTCGAACCCCACCTTCCGGCGTCCTGCCGAATGATCACAATTCCTATTTATTCAACTCACGCACATACGCCTGGCACGCCCTCAGCGCGATCATCCCCCGGTCGCCGGCGTCGGTGATGGCGACAATTCTTTGAGCATGCGCTGGGTCAAGTTGGGCTCGACGGGTTCCATGAACCACGCCGCCGGCGCCGGCGGCGGCAGGCACTGGGCTGCAACTGGCTGGATCCGTGGTGTCGAGAAGGACTGACAACCGCAAATCAGAAGTGGCAAGGCGATCGCGCAGGCGATCTTGGTCACGTTGGGCATCGCTCAATTCCTTGTAGTGGGCTTGTTCACTGGCTGACAGCTGCTGTTCCAGGCCCAAGCGCTTGTCCTGCTCGGCACGGGCCTGGGCCGTGGCGGCGCTGCTGATGCTGGCCAAGTCCGCCTGGTGCAAGCCGGCCAGCTCGGCGAGCTTCTTGCCCATCCGCCATTCCTGAACCTGCCATGTGGCGCTCATGGCGAGGATCAAGGCTACGGCCATGCCGGCGACCATCAGTTTTAATGAGGCGGGATTCATGGCACGTCCTTGAAGAAGAGGTGATTACCCAGGCGCAGGGTTTGCGTAGCCTTGGCCGCCCAGGCTGGAGCCTTTGGCATGGTCGTGGCGTAGTAGTGGGTCGCGCCTTTGGTCAGGTCTGGCTCGGCGCCGGAGATAACTAGGTCCGCCGCGCGCTGGGCCTGGGCGAACTGCTTCAGCGGGATCGGCTTGGCGCCGCTCAGATACGGATAGTTCGGGTCGTTTTTGTTCCAGCAACTGAACTGGTACGGCGCCAGGCACACACCGGCGTAGCCTTCACCCCACCAGGACTTGGCCCGGCCATCTTCCACCCGGTTGCGGATGGTCCAGGCCACGGCGATCTGGCCGGCCAGGCCTTCGCCGCGGGCTTCCCCCCACAGCGTGCGGGCAAGGATGTCGCGGTCTTTCTCGGAAACGGTCATAACTTTTTCTCCAGGCAAAAAAATACCCGCTCAGTGGCGGGTGGCGTTTGGCGACTGCTTCAGGCCTCGGGAGGCGTCTCTTCACTCTCCACGGGCTCCTCGGCCGGCTGATCAGGCACCTCCACGGGCACAGGATCTGGCACCAGTATGTGCAGGGTGATCATGTGCTTGAGGTCATACGGCTGGCCGTCCTTCGTGACAGTGACCGTGAGTACGCCGTCGGCAAAATCGGTTTCGATATCGGCCCGGCTATCCACCTGATTGACCGTGTACCCCCACCCATCGTCAACGGGCGGAAACGGCACCATGCCCAGACACCCGGAAATCCTGTAAATGCCCTTCGACACTCGCTCGGACGTGACCGGGGTGTCTCCCTGGGTGACGAAGTCATAGGTCGCGCCGGATGCGCCCAACACATTGATTGCTGCTCTGGCCATATTCAAATCGCCTTCAGGGTGCCGTCGGCGGCACGGGTGGTATTGCCGGTGTGATAGAACTCCGCCCATGTGGTGGCGGCGGATTGATCCTTCATGATCGAGCGGAAATAGGCTTTGTTCTGCGAGATACCGAGCGCGAGCTGTGATTGCCAGCGCGCATCGCCGCCCCAATCGGATGACAGCAACTGCACGGCGGTATAGGGCGCGTTGGTCGCGTTGCTCAAGCTGTACAGGCCTGTGGTCTTCGCGTTGTTCGCGTTGCTGTTGTCGATCGTTGAGGGCCCCAGCCAGCCGCCCGCGCCAACCGCCATTACGTTGCCTGCGGCAGTGCCGACGTTGGCCGTCGCAGCGGAACCAAGCCCGAGGCCGGTACGTGCGGCCGCGGCGTTTTTGCCGCCCGTGCCACCCTGGGAAACGCTGAGCGCCGTAGTCAGCCCCGTGAGGCTGGTGATGTCCGAGTTAGCGCCGCCGGCCGCCCGTGGCGACCAAGCCTCCCACGCTGAGCCGGTGTAGGCGCGCGTCCAAACCTGGCCGGCGTTGACCGTAGTCATCCCCCGAACTTCCTGGAGGACAAGCGTCGTGTGCCGCACGACACGCAAGTACCAGGCCTGGGAGTTATTCGGCAGGTTGGTGCCGCCGGCGCCCAGAGCGTATTCCGCCGCAACAGTGATCGTGTTCACGTCGGTCACCGGCAAGGCGATACAGGTCCCGCCGTTCCAGCCAAATGCACCCACCGCCAGAAGCCGGCCGGCGGTGACATCCGTGGAGCTCGTTTGCACCGTTGCCGTCGCGGCAGACCCAAGGCCCAGGCCGGTGCGTGCCGTCGCTTGGTCGGTGCCACCGGTACCGCCCTTGGAGACAGGCAGGGTGTCGTAGTTGCCGGTTGTCCCCAGCGCGGCCAACTTCGTGCCCCAAACGTTATTTATGGCCCTTACCTGATCCGCCAGGTCCTTTGGATAGCCCTGCATTGGCGCCAGCGCATAACTGCCGCCGGAAGCTGTCGCCCCCTGATACGGCGGGTCGATGGAGAGCGATGTATCGCTCGGCGCGTTGGTCACCTCATACCACCGGCCATCAGGCCCACGGAACGCATCGCCGACCCGGCAATTCGCGATGAATGAAGTGCCAGTGCCTGTCACCGCATTGGAATTCAGGGTGACGGCAACCGTCCCAGTTTTATACCAGGGCATAGATATTCCTCGTTACTTCAAGCGTTGAAGTATCTGGATGAAGGGAATTTGCAGACAGGAATTGCGAGGCAGGTATTATTAGTGCCCTGATAATACCAATCGCCAGCTCGGATTTGGTTGTGAATCTTCAGAACTCTAACCCCATTATCCAACAAGGTAAGACCCGCATATTGCGAATGACCTGTAAACCAACCAACACCCCGATCAATTGAAGAGACCGAGACAAAATCATCCGCATCAATGGTCAATCCGCTGTCGTAGACATCCACCATATTACCCTGCACATATGTCCAACTCTTACTAAATTTACTGAAACGCACAACATTATCGCTCGACGTATAAATCACGTTACCTTGATAGTCGAAAAGCTCCAACCCGTAATTCGAAACACTCCTCAGATTGGAGTACATACAAGAAACATATTCGAGTGTGTAGTTCTGCAAATTTGGATCCCCTCGCACAGCAGAAACCACAACAAAGCCGGCCCAGTTACCGGGAGCCCCCAATATGACCGTAAAAAAACCCAGGTCGTTGTGCACGCCAGAGACCAGCCTCACGAAAATCTGAGGCGGCTCCTGAGTCGTGATCGGCTTCGCGAAGGTTACAGAGCCACTTCCTTCAGCATCCGTGTACCTCGATGTAATCTTGAAAGTTCCCCTTTCTGAAAAAACCATGATCTTGTAATCACTGGAGATTATGATCGAGCCATGATCGTTTGATACGGACAAGCCAAAGTCAGCCATTAAATAACCCTCACCACCTCAATGACACTTTCTACGGTACTTTCCACCCAACTCTCAATCCACCCGCCTGAGCCATTTGGAAATCTGTAATTCGCGTAGGGGATAATGGCGATCTGAGTTCCACCCAAGTCCCTGTAGGTTGGAATAACGGATCGCCCAAACGTCGCACCCGTGCTATAGGACCGTGGTGTTATTGTCACGAAGCACGTGGAAGGGTTATATCCAGCAACATCCATCAATATGTAGTCGCTGCGCGGCGCGGGCCTCACTATGCCACCTGAAGGATTGGCAGGCAGAACCATTACAGCCAACTTCTGCAATGTGAAATCACCCATATCCAGTGTGAGCGTCCCGCTCCCGTTCCAGACATTTATTCCGAAACTCATGCCGATAAATCTCCCAACTGGACACGCTTCACACCGTTCTGGTCGTAGACCTTGATCGCGCGATTCGTCATGGATAGCCGGCCACCACCTGGGGCAGGCCCGTTGAACTCCAGATTCCCCGCTTTATCCAGGCGCCAGCCCTGCACCCCGGCGACATAGTTGTCGGATTGCAGGTACTGGCCAATCTTCAGCATCGTGATGCTGCCGTCCTGGATGAAGGCCGAGTTCATAAATACCTGGCCGCCCTGGACCGCGAACGGTACCGAGACCGCGCCGCCGGCGATGGTGTTGACGATGGCGAACCGGTCAGCACTGACCAGGAACTGGCTCTGCAGGCCTGCGTCGGTGTTCTCGATGCCCAGGCCAACCCCGGCGGTGATGTACTGACCGGTCCCGGAGTTGTATTGCATCCTCACCGACCAGCTCGCCGTGACCTTGCCGCTCACGTCATTGATGATCGACGTGTTCTGCTGGATCGCGGTTTGCTGGTCACCGACCGTGGTGCTCAACTGGGTCAACTGCTGCGCCGTCGCCTGCTGGTTGGTGACCACCACCTGCTCAAGCTGGGTGACGTTGGCTGCGTTGCTTGCCACCTGCGCATCCAGCGTGGTGAGCCGCCGGGCCGAGGCCTCAGTTTCAGAAGCCCGGACCTTCTCCTCGGTCGCTATGGCCGCGGTACTTGTCCAGCCCTTGAGCGCATCAGCTAGGTCGCCCTCCCCGTTGTCGTCGCGCCAAGAGGCGCGCAGCGCTTCGAAGGAAGAGGCCGTCGCTTCAAGCTCGGTGATGTTGACGGTGTTGGTGGCCACCTGCTGCGCCAAGCCATTGGCAGTGGACACCGACTGGCCCACGTCGATCCAATAGGTCGAGTTCGGCGGCGGGTTGTTGGTGGGCACCTGGATCTTTGCTTGGTAGATGCGATCGTTCTCGACCACCATCTGCCCGATCTCATACACCTGGCCAGGCTTGTAGGCAGACAGGCCGTCGAGCGCGTCGATCTGCGCCTGGAGCCCGGGGATTTTTTCGATCTCGTCCAGAAGTTCCTGGCCGAGCTCCGTCTCGGTGATCTGGCCGGCGATCAGGTCCAGGATCGGCCCAGCATTCGAACTGGCCTGCCCCATGACACCGTTGCCAACCGGGTACCACGGCCCGATGTTGCCGGTGCGATCCACCAGGCGAGCCCAGAAGAAGAACGTCGTGCCCGCCAGGAGGCTTTGCAGGACGTAGTCGTTCTGTGGATACGCCAGGTCGGCCAGCTTCGTGGCGTTCGCCAGTACGTTCGTGGGCCCGTACCAGATCTCTGTGCGCTGGGTGTCCTCGGCGCCGGCCGGGAAACCCCACTTGAGACCGATGCCGAACAGCAGCGACGTTGCCGTCAGGAACGACACCGCCGGCGGCAGACCTTCCTTGCCCTTGAGGTCAGTGAGTGCCGAGTTGCGCCAGGTCGACGAGATGTCGAAGGCGCTGACGGCACGCACGCGGGCTATGTATGCCCCCGCATAGATGCCCACCACGTCCACGTTGGTCGAGCCGGTGCGCTGCACCTTGATCCAGTTCCCGCTGTCCTTGCGCCACTCGACGTCGTACGCCACGGCCCCATCCACGGCGGGCCAACTGATGGTCATCGTGGCAACGGCCAGCCCCTGAACAACCGATGAAGTCGACGCGACCGTCACGCTTGCCGGCGCCGGGACGACAGTGATCGGAATGACGCTGATCGGACGGTCTTCCAGGCGCGCCCCTGTGTCGATGTTCGCGAACTTGCTCGGCTCGTACTGCAGCGCGCTGATTTCGAAGTCGCCCTCGGTGGTGCGCTTTGTCCTGAGCACCCGATACAGCGGGATCGCTAGGTCATCCGCATCGAGCGCCCACTGAAGCTGGGCCCGGGGCGTCTCGCTGTAGGCAACTGTCACGGTGACCGCGCGGCCGGCCACGCTCTGCACGGTGCGGCCTTCCGCGCGGCCGCCTGGCAGGTTGATGATCAGCCGATCACCGGCCTTGGCCTGGGTATCACGGTCCAAGGTCACGACGCGTCCGGCGACAGCAGAAATGCGCCCGCCAATCTCCCGGCCAGCCAGCAGCGAGTCGGCCACCGGGATAATGTGGCCCGGGAGCGGAATCACGCCCTCCATGCCGGTTTTGAACGTGACGGTGCGGTCCAAGTTGTTGCTCAGGATCGCCCACTTGCCTCGGCGCTGGGCCTCGGATGCCCGGGTGCAGCCAATGGCGCTCAGCTCGGTTGGCCGGTCGCCATAGCGGCGCTGCAGAGTCAGGTCGGAAAACGGGATGACGTCGGTGTCGTAGTTGTTCGCCGGGTTGTCGTAGCTGACCAGGGCCCTGGTGTAGCGAGTCTTCGCCGAGGCGCTGCCGTAGGAGAACTTCCCGTCGATGACGTTCGCCCGGGTGAAGACGTAGTCGAAATCCTGGGCCCGCGGCATGTCGGCCTGCATGATCAACTGGCCCTGGGCCCAGTAGGTCATGCCCCGGTAAATGCCGGAAATGTCCCGCAGCAGCGTCCAGGCATCGGCCTTGCCCTGCAGATTCATGTCGCACAGGAAACGCGGTTCGGTCCCGCCCAATCCGTCCGGCACCAACTGGTCGCAGTACTGCGCGATCCGGTACAGCTCCCACTTGTCGACCATGAACGGCTTGATGCGCTTGCCCAGGCCGAAGCGGTCTTCCGTGCAGATCCCGTAGGTAATCCAGGCCGGGTTATTGGTCCAGGCCTGCTTCATGCTGCCGTCCCAGGTGCCGGTATAGGTTCGGGCGATCGGGTCGTAGTTACTCGGGACCTGCCATTTCCGGGCCTTGCACTTCACGGTGACCGCCGGGATGTTGGTGAATTGCTCGGCGTCGAACTCGATGTAGAGCAAGGCAGTGTTCGGATAGCGCAGCTTTGCGTCGATGACTTCGGTGAAGCCGGCGATCAGCATGGTGTCAGCGATCTTGTTGCTGTTCTGGTTCGGCGTGATGCGACGCGCGCGAATCTGCCAGCCGGTGGTGGCCTCGGGCAGATCAACGCGCTTGGAGCGCTCGTACCGGGTAGTGGTCTTGCCGTCTACCGCATCGACTACCACCTGCTGATAGGGGCCGCCATCCGTAGCCACGTCGATGGCGTATTCGATCCGGTAGCCGCCAATGTTGCCTTGGTCGTCCTGGCGCTGGAGCGCGGGCCAGGCGAACCGCAGGCGAACCGCCGACAGCTGAGTGTTCGTGACCGATCGAACCCAGGCCGCATCGCTGCGCAGTTCGATGTTCAGCGAGGTCTCGTTTTCCACCGACGGGATGCCCGGGATATAGGTCTGATCGACCGACCCGCTACGCCATTCCCACTTCACGTTCGGGAAGTTGACGTTGCCGCTGGCGTCGTTGATTGGAGTGTTGTCGAGGAAGATGTTTGCCGCCGTCGGGGCCTCTTCGAATTCGCCCTCCCCCACAGCAATCAGCAGTTTGGCAATGTTCGTGGAGCGCAGGTTGTCGCTGGCCTCGGTCGGGGACTTAGGCTTTTTGTCTCCGCCCTTCTCGCCGTGAATTTCAATCTTGCGTGCTGCGCCCATGCTTTCCTCCAGGCGAAAAAAAAACGCCTCATGGGCGGCCGATGATTCTTTTGGCTGTATTGATGTCCAGCATGGATTAAATGCCAGTGGCACAAGGCCAAGGCTCAGGTTAGGTTCGGGCTTTAAACCAAGCGAAAGGAGATCGCCGTGAGCGATGCAACGGATCGAATCGAGGGGCTTATCCATGCCCAGTCAATAATGCTCCAAGACCTGTACACGCAGATTTACTCCAGGCAGCCTGGGGAGCTATCCAAATGCCAGGAGCACTTAACCAATATGCTCAAGTACAAATGGGAGATGCCAGCCGGATCTAGCGAGCGCGACGCCGACGCGATTTTGCGGATACAGCCGCTGGCAATTGCTGAGCTGGAGCGCAACTTTGCGCAGATCCGCAAGATGATCCGCTCACTTCCGCCATTAACGAACTGATTTCGCCAGGGGAGTATTCGGTCCTACAGGGCCGATACTCTCTGATCAGCATCTGCTCTTTGGTCATGCCTTGTCCTCCGCGTAGATCGATGCGGAAATGATCATCCCTCCCCACCGTCGCTCACCGATGCAGATCGGCACGGGGTTACCGCTGGCCGTGGTGTTCTTGGCGCTGCCGAAGGCGTAGGACGGAGCGTTCTCAGGGCCTGCGCTCTGCTTGAGGCCTGACGCCTGGGGGCTGAGCATTTGGATGACGCCGCCGGCGACCAGGCCAATGCCCGCTGTATAAAGGAACGGGGATGCCGCAGCAAAAGGGGTGAAAGAGAGGACGTATGCGGCCGCAATCATGACTGCACCCACGATAGTTTGTAGGCCTCCCGCACGCTTGCTACCGCCGACCACTGGCACGATGCGGATCTCCTTTGTCCCGCCGAGATCGAACCTATCGACTCCGATGTTTCGGCGGTTACGGAAGATTGCGAATTTCAAGCCGAGTCGTTCGAGCCTTTTGATTTCTTCCGCGAAACCTTCGACAGTTGCATTCAGCGCACGAAAAACCTCAACCGTCGACCCACCGTCAAGCAGGTATGGCTTGCTCCGGAAGAACTTTTTCGCCAGGGATCCAGACAACATGATTTTGGTTGTTGGGGTATAGGTGACAGCTGAGCACATGCCATTCTCCAGGCAATAAAAAGCCGCCCGGAGGCGGCAGTTTCAAAGAGTGGTGGGCAATATATCGATCTGCCCGTCACCACCAGTAAAGACTCGGTATTTTTTGATCGAACCATCCTTCACGATCGCTTCTCGCTCGACTCGATCAGCACCCATGGAGCAAATACCAGAACCGGTATACGCCGCTCCCACGGAGACTGAGTCCGGCGGCAAGTAGAAGGACGCCTTCTGCCCTGGGTCCAGCTTCGCCGCCTGCTTGCCATTGATGAAAATCGCCATTGAGCACAGGCTTCCGGTGTGACCTGAGTCTCGGATCACCTGAAGGGTCCCATAGGCACCCGCCGGCTTGGACTGATAAGCAGAAATTTGGCTAGCTGGGGCCTGCACCGCCTGACCCGAAGGGGTTGGGGAAGTCGCACACCCTGCCAGCAAAGCAACAGCTACCGCGCCTACGAACAATCTCATGGGGTCACTCCTGTGGAAGATGGCCCAAGATATCACCCCACAAGCTGTCTGGGCATCCAGCATGGACGAAAGCCCAGTAACTGGATTGGATCCCATCGTAGTAGCGTTGTGCCTCCCCTTACAGCGGTGAACCGACCATGCCGTATTTCACAAAAGAGACGTCGCAATATTTTCAAGAAGAAACGCCGAAACCAAGCGTGTTAGGCGGAGACCCTTGGGGCACCACACATAAAATCGGCGCAGAGGTTCCGCTCTCCGGCATCTATCGCTGCACTGGATGCGGCGATGAAATCACGTCGAATAAAGGCGACAAATTCCCTCCACAGAATAGCCACCAGCACAATGCGCCCGCGGGCGTGGCATGGAAGCTTGTCGCTCGGACCAAGACGAAGTAATCGAGGACCCAGTCCTTTGCCTGCAAGCCCAAGGACTGGGATTGCGCCAATATCGGCGCTTTTATGACCTGGAGGTCAATGTGAGCGAAGAAAAAGTTATCGACCCGTCTGCGGCAATCAATCAAATCAACAACACTTTGTTGGCATTGGCCAGACTTGCAGCCATTGCCAACCCCGAGGAGGCCAAGAGGTATCTTGGAGCTGCTGTTCTGGCTTCACGGGAAAACGGCGCGGGCGATGAGTTTGTGCACCAAATTTACAGAAAGGTGTTCCCCGGCCAAGATTTACCCGCCACTTACTCGCTGGATGTCCCAGTGCCTAAGGGGCAGTAACCTTCAGCATTTGGATTGAGCCGTCCTGAATAAATTGGTCCGAGAGGACGACGGCTCCATTCTTGGTGATGAGCCAGGCAGGATTTCCTTGGGAGTCTTTAGCTTGGCTTTCGATAAAGTCGCCGATTAGAGCCTTCTCGGCTCCATCAATCAAAATTTCATGACTCATATCTACTCCTGCGGCCATGCCGCTTCATGTTGGTTGCGCATCTTTGTGCCTGAGTATCAGGCGCGTGCGGTCGAGCCACGGCCCGCCGAAAACGATAACTTCCGACGGCCTGCCGTACAGGTGGTGCAGTAGGAATGGCCCGGGGCCGAACGTCGCAGCATCCTCGCCGGGCAGCCCGGGATCGCTCCCGAGGAAAATCCCGGCGTGATTCGGGTGAGCCGTCCGGCCAACCTCCATGACGACCATGTCGCCGCGCCGTGGCTGGTCGACCCGGTAGAAGCCCGCCGCCTCATAGTTCGCCTCGTACAGGCTGGTGTTGTCCTTGCTCTCCCACCAGCCGTCGGCGCGCTTGAAGGCCTCGAACTCGAGCCCCCACTCGCGCTTGTACCAATCCGCGCAGACCTGCCAGCAGTCCCAGGCGCCGTGGACGAAGGGCCGCTTGAGCAACGGCGTCTCGCCCGTGGGCACCACGGTTCTGAGGTCCCCCTCCGGCCAGCTCAGGATGTGCCAGGGTAGTTCGGTTGCTTCGCACATTGCCAGGTCCCGCGGTGACGGCCGGCTGGTGGCGTCCGGGTGGGAGTGAACGATGCCAATCACCTCGCCCAGGTCCTCCGCCGCAGCGTATTCCTCCGGATCGATGCGGAACTCCTCGTTCGGCTCGGTCGCGGTGTTCTTGCACGGGAAGTACTGCTGCTTTCGTCCAACGGCCAGCAGAAGCCCGCAGCACTCCTTCGGATACTCGGTCGCCGCGTGCGCCTGGATCGCGCTCAAGATGTGTTTGCGCATTTATTGTCGCCCACTAAAAAGGGCGCCGAAGCGCCCTTGATTAAGCTGTAATTTTCTTGGTTCGAGGCGGAGCAAGCAGCGCTTTGCCGACGATGCCCGATTTCACTCTATTGCGTATGGTGGCGGAATCAACTCCGGCAATTTTTGCCCATTCGACAATGGTCTTCTCCTCTCCATCGATCACCACTGTTGCGTTGCGCTTGCGGACCGGCAGGGAGGCGGCTTGGTCAGGAGTCATTCCTGCATTGAGACGGTTGTAGAATGTTGATTCCTTGATCCCTGCCTCACGCCAAACACTGGCGATATGTCTCTGTGCGCCAGATCGAGTGACAATGGCATTGTTCCGTTTATGCTCGCCCTGACCTAGCGCATCAGTCCGTCGGCAGTTTCCAGGTTCGTAATGGCCGTTCTCGTCAAGCCGGTCGATACTCTGGCCTTTCCGCTTCGGTCCCATGGCTGCCACAAAACCAGCGACGTCACGCCATTCGTCACAAACCTGAATGCCTCTGCCGCCGTAATCCTTGAAGTCTTTGGAATCAGGGTTGTAGCAACGATCAATCATCGTCTTCCACGTCCCATATGCGGAATGCTTGTGTAGGCCGTGGGTCGTGTGGGTCTCTATGACGCGCTTCTTGTTGAAACATCCGCACGAAACCTGAATGCCGCAAACAAGGGCGCTTCTCTGAACGACTCTAGAGTTTCCGCAATCGCACTCGCAGTACCACAGACTTGTTTTGTATGGCCTATCGTTTGGTTGCTTGCTTTTAACGACGAGATTACCGAATCGCACGCCAACCAAATCTGACGGATATTTTGCTTTCACTTCACACCCCTACAGCATGAACCCTAACAGCTGGGAGTGGCAGACCGGTTAGGGGCCGGCTTTTCGGGAGCTACCCTAGCCACTTGATCATTCTACTACGATCTTGCCACGAGACTCACTGCGGGGAATCCGCCGAAAGGCAGCGGGTTTCCCTCACCGAAGCGTGGGATGCAGCCACGGCCCAGGGTGGCATCACATTCGTCCAGTTCTGGGTTGTCGGTGATGACGCCGTCCTTGGTCACATAGGGCCCGGTGTAGCCGCAGTTGGGCCCGCGGTAACCGCCGGTGAGGCACCAGTGACAAAGCGTCGTAGCCTGGCGGCCGATGGACTCGCCGCCCACGTCGCCCGGGCTGGCAAGCTCCCAGGTAACCGTCTCCCCGTCTTCGTTCGTCTTCTGGTCGATGTACCAGACCTCGATCGCCTCCTGGGTTGGGTCTGCCTGCGGGTTGCCGCCGGGGAAGTTCTCGGCGTCCAGGTACGTGCCCAGCGTGTGCCGCATGGTCAACTTGAATTCCAGCAGGTCGTCGAAGGCCAGGCACAGCGCCGTTATCCGCCCGTTGACGTTGCCCACCGAGAGCGTCGGGCGGACCGCCGTGCCATCGCCGTTGGACTCGATGCCGTCGATCTGCATCGGCCAGGCGCTGTACTCGTTGCCTTGCCAGTAAATCGGCTTGGCCGGCAGCTCATCGGCCGCGGTGCCGGCGGCGATCAGCTCGGCCGCTGTGTGCGGAATCGCGTGCCCGTGGAAGCGCAGCACGTCCGCGCCATAGTCCGAACCGTCCAATTCGAAGAGCAGCACTTCGCTGCCAGGCTCGAGGGCCTGGATGTCACTGATCAGCGGCATGATTGCCCCTTATGGTTGGAAGGCCCGTTCGAAGGTGGCCGTGATCTTGAACACTCCGCCCCCCACTGGGGTTGGGACGGGATCGACGCAGGTGAATAGGCCCAGCTCGCCGAGCGGGGTTGTCCAGAGGAAGGCTTTCGCGCCGGCATGACGGTCGATAAATGCCATGATCTCCAGAACCCGAGCCTTCGAACCGCTGAAGGTTATCGGGTAGGAATCTTCCTTGTTGTTGGGGCCGTCGGCGGCGATTTGCTTGTAACCGTCGCCGAACTGCGCCGTCCTTACCCTGTAGGTGATCTCCGGCGAGTCGCCATGCTGGGTGGGCCAGGTAAATGTCTCGATAGCCATCAGGCCCTCCCATTAACGTTGCGGAAGCTGGTACCGCCAGCGCGCCAGGAATCAGCGACTGCTTTTTCCGCCACAACCTGCATTTGCGACTGAAGGCTCTTCGACAAGGCCTGCTGGTCGATCTGCATCCCTTCTGAGCTCCGATCTTGGGTGACAACGGTCACAGGCGCGTTGATGCTGATCGCGGTGCCAGAGCCACCTCCAGTGATTGCCCTCACGCCCAATTGGCCGCCGGCCGTGCGGGTCAGCGGCATAATCGCCTCCTCCCCTGCCTCGCCCATTACCCCAATCCCGCCGCCGGCCATGCCGAACGCTGTCGGCTTGCTGACGATGGAGTTGGCAAAGGCGGCGCCGTTGGCGAACATCTGCACACCACCCGACCAAGCGCCGCCTTTGGCCTGAATGCTGCCCGGGGTGAAGCCCGATAGGTCGCCGGAGTACCCTGCCTGGGTTGAGCCGGCGGATGACGCACCACCAAAGTACGAACCAGCAGCGGATGCTGCCAGGCCGAACAAAGCACTGAGCCCTTCGGACGCCGCAGTCCTTGTCGCGATTCGCGCCATATCGGCCAGCACGGATTTCGTGAAATCCCCGAACGAACCCTTCCCAGTGATGGCGAAGTTAACGACCGAGTCCTCCATGGAGCTGAACGCGTTGGAAAACAGGTCTCGCGTCTGACCGGCGATGTTGCGCGCGCTTTCCAGGTAGTTGCTGAAGGCCGAGGTGGCACCCTTGCGCCAGTCGCTTTGCGCCTCAGACATCTGCTCGTAGTTGCTGAGCACTGTCGCGCTCAGGTCCTTCTCGCTTCTGTTGATGGCGGCCAGCTTGGCCTGGTATTCCTCGGCGCTCATGTTGCGCGAGGCGTCGGCCTTGTCCCGGGCCAAATCCAGACGTTGCTGGTTGGCCCGGTCGGCAATACCGTTCAGTTCGCCGTTGATTGCGTTTTCGCGGTCGCCCCTGCCGACGCCATCAGCTGCACGACTCCCAGCACGCCGCAGCACGACGTTCTGCTGGTCCAGGGCATCGGTGTAGGACTTGATGGCCTGAGCCTGCTTGGCGAGCCGTCCCTGCTCGTTGGTGGCGATTACTTCGAGTTCGCTGTCGGCCTCCTTCTGCGCCTTGACCATGTTGGCCCGGGCGTCGGCGATCTTCTGGTCCAGCTGGATCCGCTGGGCCGCCGATGTGCTGGCCTTGCCCTTGGATGCTTCAAGCGCTGCGATCTCGGCCTCATAGGCAGCCGTGACCTCGTCGCGCTCGTTGCCGATCAGTGCCTGTCGTTTGAGCAGGTAATCTTCCTGGGTGACCAGGCCGGCCTTCTGCGCTGCCTCCAGCTCCTTCTGGGCGTTTTTGTACTCGCCGAGGATCGCCGAGAGCTGGTTCTTCGAGTCGTTGAACTCGGTCAGATTCAGCGCGCCAGCCGGGCCAGCAGCTTTCTTCTGGGCATCCGCAATCTGCTTGTTGACGCCTGCGACTGCCGTCTCGTACTGCTTCTGTAGATCAGGTGAGTACGTGTTGTTGGCGATGTTCTTCTGGCGGGCTTTGTCCAGGTCAGCGAGCTTTTTCTCAAGCTTTTGTACCTGGGTCTGCGCTAAATCTGCCTCGCGAGCGATAAGCTGCATGCCGCTGACAGCCGCTTCCTGGCGCTGCTGGTCGAGCTGCTTGGCCTGAGCGCGATTGCGGCGCTCTTGCTCCTCCAGCATCAGCGAGGCTCGATCAGCCTCTATCTGGGCCACGCCGCGACCACCGCCACCTCGCGGGCCGGCCCCGAGGCGCGCTGCGTTCTGAGCCTGAAGCTCCAGATCGGCCAGCTTTTCCTCGTAGGTAGCCTCCCGACCAACATCCAAGGCAGAATCCCAAGCCCACTTGGCGGCCTTGGCGACCTTGTTCCAGGCGCCTTCGATCAGTCCCAGGCGCTGGGTGATTTGATCCCCGCGCGATTGGATAGCATCAGCGAACGCATCGGTGGCCAGCCTGACAGCGGCCGCCTGCTCACCCTGCTTCTCCAGGGCAACGATCTGCTCGTAGACCGAGGCCGTCAGGTAGTGATACTGCTCGTTGAGCTTTATCGAGGCGGCCACAGGCTCCTTGGCGATCGAGGCGAACTGGGCAACCGTCTCCTCGACAGCTTTGCCCGTGGCCTCCTCCATGGTCAGGGCGGCCTTGGTGATCTCCTCGAAGCTGTAGGCTGCGATGTTGCCACTGCCCGCCAGTTGAGCGAGAACCGCCGCCGCTGCGCCTGTCGTGCCCACAGTCGAGCTGACTTGCTTAGCCAGAGAGGCAAGGCCGCCAGCCGTTGTCCCTGCGTAATTGCCGGTCAGGATCAGCGACTTGTTGAATTCGTCCGCCTCCTGGCTGCCCTTGTAATAGGCCAGCCCCAGAGCCGCTGCCGCTGCCGCCGCGACGGTGAACGGATTGACCAGGCCGAGCACATAACCGCCCAGGGCCTTTGCTGCCGGTCCGATGCCGCCGAACATATCCTTGAGCTGACCGCCCTGTTGGAGCAAAACCGTCAGTGGGCTCTGGCCGCCCTGCAGCGATACGGCGATGTCAGTGAACTGCGCGGGCACCCCACGCAGCGCAGCAGCGGTCTGCTTGGCGGTGTTGCCTGTGCGGGTCAGGGAGTCATCGAAGCGGCCAAGGTTCGTCCGAGACTGGTCGATCTTCGCCTGGTATTCGCTGAAGGTCGAAGCATCCAGCGCGCCTAGCTTCTTCTGCTTTGCCAGCTTGCTTTCGAGCTCATCCAGCCGACCCAGGGCCTTTACGGTCGGGTCGATCTCGCCGAGCAGATCCGAAAGCTCGTCCTTCTGCTTCTTGATCGATACCGAAGCCTTGTCAGCGCTCCGGGAAACTCCCTCGGCAGCTTTCTCGGCGCGGCCACCCGCCGCGGTCAGCTTGTCGAGGTCGGAGCTCGCCTGCGCAGCATCGGTCGAGTCGACCTTGATGCCGAGTTCAGCAATAGAAGTCATGCGGGCTCCGTTATTTCGATTCGCTCATCACGAGCATGGCTTCTGCTTCCATGACGCGGATGTCGTGGAAGGCTTGTGTGAGTTCGCGCCGCTTCATGCCCAGCATGCTGGCGACAGGCGGGAGGGCGTTATAATCCAGGCCAGAGGCCCCGCCCATGCCGGTGCGCCACTGGGTGGACATGGCCTCGAAGAGTAGGAACGCGGACCAGTTGTCCGGCCAGACGTCGTACTCAACGGGCGGGATATCCGCCAGGGTCATGCCGAAAGCCGCCAGATCTGCTTCGGATGGCCCCGGCTCGTACAGAACACGGGCGGCGCCGGTCAGTTTCCCAGGCGGGCCGGTTGGTACGCGCTCTGGTATGCCTCAAGCACGGCCTGTGGCGCGCCAACGCACGTGGTAACCAGGGCGGCCAGCGATTCATCCGACAGCTTGTCGTCGAAGGCCCAACCCGCAACGATGTCCTTGAGCTGGCCCACCTGGATGGCAATCTCGGCGACCGTGGCTTCCTGCCAGGAAAGACCATCCTCTTGGACGTGCTTCTGGTGTTCCTCTCGGGCGGCGTTCCATTTGTCGAAGTGCGCGGCCAGGGCCAGGCGGTCCAGATATTTGAATTCGAACTCCACGTCTTCGGGCTTGCCGCCCACGCGAGGAATGGCGACCTTCGCCTTGAAAGTCGGGTTCTGGGAGATCTTGATCTTCGCCATGGGTTACACCGCCGCCGAATAACGGGTTGGACGACCAGCTAGCGACAGGCTGATAACGCGAGTCATCAGGTTGTTGCGGGACAGGGCCGGGGTCGAGGTGATGGTCACGTAGGCGTTGTAGAGGATCTTGTCGCCGTTCGGCAGGTTCAAGCGCAATACGCGGGTCACCTTGTCCTCGTCGGCAGCCTCGACCACGGCCACATAGGGCAGAGCCGGGTCGTCAGCCACGGTCACGGACATGCTGATCGGGTTCTTGGTGGTCGGGATCTGGCGATCATCATCGTCTGCTAGGAAGCCGAAGGTCAGGAACTGCTGGTCGCCGCCGCTGGTGGTTACGTCGGTGATTTGCGAGATCTCGGCGAAGCCGGTGACCTCGCGCACCGAGCCAATGCCCGAGCCAGCTGGGTATGGCTGGAGGTTGGTGGTGTTGATATTTTCCAGCGCGAAGGTGCCGGTATCGCTGTCGGAGACGCGTGCGGCACGATCATTCAGGCGAGTCCAGCCCGAAGTCACGGCGATGATGTCGCCATCGGTCAGGCCGTGGGCAGAAGCGGTCGCTACGGCTGGGTTGGCGTTGCTCAGCGCCGTCACCGGGATGGCAGTGCCGTACGTGGCGGCGATTTCAAGGGTGGCGCCGTTGGGGAGTCGAAAGCCCATGTGTTTTTCCTCTTTGCAGAAATGACAAAACCCGCTCAATGGCGGGTTCTGGGTTTGCCCAACGGGCGAATTAGGTTGTGGTGTCGGCTCGGTACTGGAAGGACACCGGCAGGGTGAAGGCTGTGTCCTCGGTCTGCTCGGGGCCTGGCTCGACTGGAGTCATCACCAAAGCAGTAAAACCGCTTCGGGTCAGGCGATCATTCAGAGGGTACAGCGCGGCAAGCTCATCGGCGATCGTCTCTGCGCCGGCAGGGCCATTGCCGGTCGGCGTCACAATGGTTATTTGAAACAGTCCGGTGTAGAGCCGGTGCGCTCCGGCCAGATCGTTGCTGTCGGTCCCGGCCGGGAGCAGGAAAGCCCTCAGGTACGTCTCACCGCCGTTCGGGGTGAATGGCACATTCTGGTAGGCGATGCGCAGCGCAGGCGTTCGCGCCGCCGCCCAGGCCTTCAGGCGCGACTCCAGCAGGGAGCGGATGATCTTGTGGCTCATACCTGGTTGTTCCTGATGGCCTCCAGCACGATCTGCTGGAAGCGGGCCACGGTGATGCGGACCATGCCGCCCGGGGCCTGGGTCGAATGCCCGAACTCAAGCGGGATGGCGTACGGCAGGTTGTTCACGATGAACGCCGTCTGCCCCGCCTTGAATTCAAGTGCACCACTGACCAGCCGGGTGGTGGTTGCCTCGCCAGTTGGGTCCGGTTTAATTCGAAAGCTGTTGTCCGGGGAGCCTATCGAGAAATTCCAGTTCCCACGGAACCGTCCGCCGACATAATCCTGGCCGGCAACCAGACCGTTCACGTTGAAGTTTTGGTCCCTCTCGGTCTTTGTCAGGGGCTTGGCATACTTCACGCCACGCTTGAGGTTGCCAGCCTTGGTGAAGTTGCTGTCGGTCAGGTTGATGACGGTGTTTCGGACAGCAACCTTGAAGTCATAGTCATCCGCTGCCCGCGTATTGGCCTGACGATAAGATACGTTTGCTGCCCAGATTTCGGGATTGCCCACCGGAGACATGCGGATCACGCTGCTGCCGATCTCGATGATGATCTCTCGCAGACTGGCATCGATGGCTTCGGTCGCTTGCTGAGCGAACTCGGCAAGGCTCAGCGCGAAACTGCCGGACTGTCCGGCACCCGCCCGGCTCACGACCGCACCTGCAGCTCATACAGGATCGGCGTGCCGGCGGGGTTGACCTCTTTCATTGGGGGAACAATCGACCAGGTGCGGCCTTGCGCAACCACCTTGTCGAGCAATCCAGGCACCCAGGCCATGCCCTGCGCGGCGATCTTCAGCTTCTTGTCGCCCTGCCTGATGAGACTGTTGGTTTGGAACTCTTGGCCGGTGAAGTCGAGCAGGACGCCCTGGGCGATTTGTTCGATGGTCGGGCCTGGCACTTCGGTGCCCTGATCGGGATCGTACTCGCCCGGTTCCGTTCTGCTGATGGTCACCGGCTGGCCGAACTCTGCGATCATCTCCAGAGCCATCGCGGCCATTTCGTCGTAAAAGGCCATGGTGGCTCCGTATCAGCTATGCGCGAACTGCGAAAAGCCCGCGTTTCTGTAGGTAATCAGCGAACTGCGTAGCGCTTGGCCGGTCCGGCGCCGCAGGCAACAGCCGGCCACTGGTGTTCGAGATTGTCGCGTATTCGCGAGTTACCGCACCTTCGACACGCTCGAGCGTAACAGCGCCTTTGCGCTTGTCGATTGGGTCGATGTCGTCAGTGTGGATCTCAGCAGCCAGGGCCATCTGCCCGTACTGGATCCGTGCCGGCAGGTAGTTGTCAGGCTTGATCTCGCAATCCAGCTCAACGCCTCGTCGCGGCCAGGCCAACGCCTGCTCGCTACTCATTTTCCGACCTTTCCAGACCATGCCATCCATCGCCAAGGCGGACCGGCGAAGCAATGCCTCTTGCGCCGGAACTTCAGCAGGGATGACGACGCCGAACTTCACGGCGTACAGGGCCAAGTCTGCGGCGCTCGCGTAGCTTTCGGCGTCAGGCTTGCCGGTGCCGTCCTCGATGATGAGTGTCATGGATTATTCCGCAGGGATGAGTTTTACAAGGTCAGCCTTAGGCGCTTTCGGGTCGAACTCGACCCCTTGGGCGGTCAGCCATTCGCGCAATTCTGCCACACCCATCTTCGCTGGATTGGTTTCGGCTTCGTCCGCTGCGTACTCGGGTTTCAGCTTTGCCTTGGGTGGGCTATCGGACTCATTGTCGCGGTTCTCGGTAGCGCTCGCATCGATGATGCGCAGGCCGGCCTTCTTGGCCAGCGCCTTCACGTCGTCTTCGTAGCGGTGGAATGGCCCCGGAAGGTACCAGATGTTTTTATCAGTCATCGTTGCTACTCCGCTGCGCCAGGGCGATAAACCCTGGCGCAGTCATTGAGGGGTTACTTGGAGGCATCACCGATCAGAGCAACACCAGCGGTGTGCTTGATGCTGGTGGCGGTCTTGTCCCAGTTGGTGCCGGTCGCCAGCTCGGCGTCGGTTGGCGACTTGCCGCCGGTGGTGGTGTCCCAGGTGTAGCCCTTAAGGCCCAGGCCGAAGGTGTAGTCGGTTTGCAGCGTGGTTTCGATACGCTCCTTGCCGTTGGTGGTCTGGACGTTGCTGATGATGTCTCGGCCGTCGTGGACCAGCGCAGCACCTTGCACCAGGGACAGGATGATTTCCTTGTTCGGGGTGCCGGCCTGCATCAGCGCCGGGGCATCCGTCACGACGGAGATCTTGCCGAGGATGTCCACCACACGGACGTTGCCAGCCTGGAACAACTGCTGCTGGTTCGCCAGGTTTTGACCTACCAGCTTGTGGTAGCTGGTGCCCTGCATTACCTGGGTGACCAGGTTCTGGCTTGCGTCGCCGAACTTCGCGTGAGCGTTGTTCAGGGCCGCGTAGGTGATGCCCGCAGTAGCCGAGACATCATTGACCGCAGCGGCCTGGGCGGTGATTGCAGCAACCAGAGCGGCGATCGCGGTGTTCAACTGGTCCTTCAGGAGGATTTCAGCGAACGCGCGACTGGCAACTTCAATGCCTTGCGCGGTTGGGCGCTCCAGCCAGGTCATCTGCGATGGCTCGTAGCGGATCGGACCGAAGCCGCCGGCGACTTTAACCGAGGTGTTCTTCAGCTCGGTCAGGTCGGTGGCAGCAACGGCTGCGTTGGTGCTGTAACGATCCACGCGGCGCTGGGCAGCAGCCAGAGTCTGGAAGAACGACTCCTGGAGGAAGTCACCGGTGAAGCCGTCCGGAGACAGCACGATTGCACCACGGCTGGCGGCGTTGAAAGCGGCGAGATACTGATCCAGCGTCTCGAGAGTCGCCGGCATGATGTATTCGTTGAAAACCTGCATTTGCGACAGGGACATGAGTTATTTCCTTACGATTGAGGGAGATCCGGGAACCGGCTCGCGATTGCTGCCTGTCGTTCCTCTTTGGTGCCGCCGATTTTTCCTTTTGCGGCCCCGCCGCCACCTCCAGCACCCGCAGCCCCGCCGCCTGATGCCTTACTACCCGCGATCAACGGCGCGAAGGCCGTGTCGTTTGCGAATTCTGCTTTCAGCTCGTCCAGCGTTGCCGCCGAGAGCTTGCCCTGCTGATCGAGAACGACCACTACAGGCTTCCCGTCCCGCTGTTCGACGCTCAAACGGCGCTCGATGTGCGGCAACAGGGCTTTGGCGCTGCCTGGGATTGCCAGAGCAGACGCGATGTCAGTAGCGGTACGGCCCACGGTCAGATCCCGGATCTGCGTGCTCAGCGTGCCGCGCTCCTGCTCCAACATTGCGCTCAGCTCGGCCTCGCGCTTGCTGTACTTCTCGGACCAGGACTTTTCGAGCTCTTCGACGTTGCCCGACTTGCGAGCGAGCTCTTCACGCTCGAGGCGCGCAGCCTCTTCGGCTTCCCGCGCTTTCTTCTCGGCCGCTTTCTTTTCGCCGAGCAGTTCATCAACCTTGGCCTTCAGGCCGGATACGTCTTCAGACTGTGGCAGTCCTTCAATACCGAGTACGAACTTGCCGTCCTTCTCGGTGTAAAGCGCGCGCACGGTGTCATCCACCCCTTCCAGAGTGTCCAGCTGATATTTCAAACCCATTTTTTGTCTCCCAGAGACGTAGATGCAGGCCCTGCCTGCTATTTGATGCCTGCCCGCTCGAACGCCAGAGGCTCTAGAGCCTTCATCTGTACAAGGGTCAGAGGTGAAAAGTTGCGATCAAGCTGCAGTTCGGAGAAGCGCTCAATGCTCAAGCCGCCCTCGCGGAATAGCTTGGCGCGGACCGGGCCTATGGCCTTGTCCTGGAACGCGGCCGGCTGCTGTTTTAGCCAGTCGTAATAGCTGAGGTCTGCCCTCACCTGCTGCGGACCACTGCCGCCGACGGATGCGCGCGTGGCGTCTTTGCTGAACAGCGCGCTGAAACGCGTCACCGGCACAAAAGTGGTTCTGCAGTTGATGTGGAATGGCGGCCTTGGCCCAGAGTCGAGCGGGAAACGGCGACCATCCAGTGACCGGCACTGCACGGTGGTCTTGCTGTCCAGAGTGGCGACAATCTCGATCTGCTGCACGATGTCGCTGTTTTCCTTCAGCGTCTCCATGCGCGCCTGGGTGGCGACGTGTTGCACCGCCGTCCGCACAATGGCACCGGCGTTACGGTTCGTCGTTGCCAGGATGCCGTCGTTGTACTGGAGCGCCTTGGTGCCGCGAATGTTCTTGATGATCTGGAAGTTGGTCTGGCCTTCGAAAAAGCCCTGCCGGATCGCGCCTGTGAGGCGTTGCCGCTCGGTGGTGGTGAAGCCATCAATGAACGACTCGAGCAGCTTCCCGCCGTCGGCGCCGCGCACGCTGAGTGGATTCGTGAGGATTGCCGTCCTGATTGCAGCGGCGCCAGGGACCGCGGCATCGAAGGTGACGCCAACCGGCGCAGCCCGAGTCAGGCTTGTCGCCTCAAACTCGGCCTCGTAGTTGGCGATATCCACCAGGTCGAGGTTCAGCTTCTCGCTGTACCGGTCGAAAATTCCCAGCAGTAGGCTATCAACCTCGCTCAGCAGCCGCTCCAGGCGGGCGACGGTGTAATTCGTCAGGTCCGCCCGGGTCAGCCGCTCCCGGATCGACCGGTCTATCTCCTTGAGGAAAGGTGCGAACTTCGCCACCTCTCCCGACTTCAGCTGCTCCAGAAAGACGGCGTGCCGGATGGTGGCGTCAAGGATTGCTTGGTTTGCCGCCATTCAGGTTCCCCTCGTCATCATCCAGGTCGGGGCCAGGATTCTCTGTCTCAAGCTCGTCACGGATCTTGTCGTCGGTCTTTTCGGGATCGATAACACCGCGATCGCGCAGGTACTGCCAGAAGTCGGACGACGGCAATTTGCCGCCCTGCACCGCATTGAACAGGCTGGCCAGGATCGTCGAGTCCAGAGTGATCTGGCTGAAGTCCTGATTGAGCTTGTAAATCACCTCGCCAGGGGCGTTCGCGAACTCAGCCATCCAGGCCAAGCACTGGCTGTAAGCCTCGCTGACGTTGCTCACGACCAGAGAGAGAACGCTGTGCTCGGCGGCGCTGTCGTTGTCGGCCTGGGTGGCGGTCTTCACTGCGCTCCCGCGCTCAATCAGCCGGGCCCCGAGTGACACCATGTCTTCCTTCTTGGCGTCCATGGCCTCCTTGGCAACCGTGTTCGGCTGAGCCTGCCAGACACCACACGCGCCATTGACAGGCAGCAACCAAGGAGCCCGGGAGCCCAGGAATATCCCTGTCTTTTCGAGATGGTCGCGCCATTGCTCATCGAGGCCTGACATCCAGGGTTGAGGCTGGCCAACCAGGTAGGCCGCCTCCTCATAATCCGCGCTGTTGCGGTAATGCCCGATATTCACTTCGGCCATGTCGTACAGCGGCGAATCGTCGATGCTGGTGTCGTTGTTCTCGCTGCCCAGGAACTGGAACGGGATGATCCGCCAGCGCTGGCCGGAACCGTTCAGCGGAGCGAAAGGTGCCACCGTCATCTCCGTCTTGCTGGAACCTTCTTCCCAAACTTCCTGCGTATACACGCCAGTGGCATCCAGGCGCAGCACGCGATACTGCACAACCTGCTCACTGCCGAAGCCGTCGTCAGTGTCGACATCGACCTTTTCGCGCAGCACAACCAGGCTCAGCATGTGCTGACCGCCAACCTGGCGCGTCTTCCAATTGATGATCGATTCAGCTGGATAGCTGGCGACGTTTGCGCGTGCGCGTCCCGCCTGCTCGTCGGCCCTGCTTACGGTGCCAGACTCAACGGCGGCATAGTCGACCAGGAGCCCGTGACGACCGACCTCAAGCAAATGCCCGATGACCGACTGCGACTGCTGGTAGATGCTGACGCCCTGCCCGTCGATGTCCTTCGACACATAGTCGAGCGCACCGGGAACGGTCAATGTCGGCCAGGTACGGAACACTGCGCCCACCAGACTGTGTTTCGTGCGCCCAGTGGCGTTGTAGAACACTGCGCGCTTCTTGTATGCGTCATACCGGTCGCGATTGTCCTGGGACTTGTCCGAGGCATTCGGCCTGGGCAAGTAGTAATCGCCGGCAGCCTTGACCGTTTCCGAGCCCTTGCAGACGTCGCGCACCAAGCGCCAGCGGTACTGTGCCGCCGTGTACTCGGGACGGGTGAAAGTGACGTCCGTCATCGAGCGACCCCCATTTTCATTGCGGTGACCGGTTTGATGATCGGGTACTCGCGGTGGATGAAGTAGCCGCCAGCGTCGTTCGTGTGATCGATACCGGCGGTTTTGTCTGGCTCCCCGTTCGCCCCCCAAACCTGCTGTTCCAGGCCATCGGCATAGGTCGGACAGGTATATGGATTGACCAGGTAGCGGCGCTCGCCCTGCGCATTGCAGAAGACGGCGTTCATTGCGTTGATTCGGTCCTTCACTGGCGGGTTTGCCGCTGGGGCGATGACCGCGAACCCGGCCTGCTTGAGCATGGCAAGGTCGGTGATGCTGGCGTTAACGGACTTGCGCGAGTCGCCCGAAGCATCCGGGTAAATCCTGATCTCGCACGTCTTCTTGAAGTCGTTGCCGTCGTGCTGCCAATACCGCTCTTTGATCCGCCGGATCATGTCAGGCGTGTCGTAGCCATCAATCAGTTCATCAACCGCCCTGGGCAGCCCCTGGTCACGCTTGACGTGTGTGATCGCTGCCATCTTGCCGACGTTGAAGTCCATCCCGATAAACAGCGGCTCGCCAGGCTGGACTGTGTCGAAACATTGATTCAGCTTGCGGTCATAGGCCGTGTAGATCGTCCCGGACGTCAGGTTGACGAACTGGCCCTTCAAATACGCCAGGATCAACTGTGGCGGATACGACTCCATCAGTGACTCGATGTAGTCGTCCGGCAGGTTCAGCTCATTGTCGAAGGTGCTGGCTTGAACCAGGCCGTACATATCCTTCAGTGAAGGCTTGTCGCGTAGCTGCTTCACGAACTGCTGGAAGACGAACTTGAAGCCCTCAGGTGTCGTGGTGACGTCTACCCCGTTCTTCAGCCCCGGCAGGTTGTAGCGCATCCGGGCAATGATCTTGCGCCAGGCCTGCTGCGCTTTGACTGCGGTCAGCACGTCCAGCTCATCCACCAGGGCGTGACCGATCTTGAAACCAACGATGGTCTGCGGCTTCTCCATCGATCGGCAAATCACAGTGCCGCGATATTGTCGGCCGCTGTAGATGTGAACCTCATGGTTCGCTTGGTTGATCTTGGTCTTCAGCCCCCAGTCATATGCCACCTCCTCTATCGTGGGATAGAAGATGTCTCGAATCTGTGGGTAAGTCGGGGCGAAGTAACCGGCGTTGACGCCAGGCCACTCCATGAAGTGCTTGCTGAGCGCCGAGCATCCCACCCAGGTCTTGCCTGAGCCGAACCCGGCAACGAACGCTCTAAACTTGTGGGGCAGCGTGAGGAATTGAGCCTGCGGAACGTTAAGGCTCGGCATTCGGCTTCCTCGCATCCACTACGTTGACCTGGATACGGGTCGGGATAGCCGGCTGGTCTTCTGGTTCTTCCTTGCGGGAGCGGTTGACGAACATATCGCCCGTCTCTTTCGCTGCCTGCTCGAGGATCTGCATTGCCAGCGGGATATTCTTGGAGCTATCAGCTCTCTCGAATGACCGATTCATCGCACGCAACCGGAAGGCGCGATTCGCTATAGGGATCTCGGCGGTCTCTTCCCGGAACCGCTTGCGGGTGTCTTCAAAGACTGTCCGCCACTTCACTCCAAGGTCACGCCCTGCATACTTGGTGGGGTCGTACAGCTCGCACTGCTGGCGGGTCAGTTCAAGGCCGAACGTTTCCTTGACAGCTTGTACAACCTGGGTGGGGGTATCGAAACAGGCTAGGGCCTGCACAATGAAGCGCTTCACCTCATCTTTCAGGGCTGCCATATGGGTTTATTCCGTCAAGGTCCTGTCAAGGATCAGGCCGACTTGAGCAGACAGGTTCCGCAGGCCCTCGCAATGTTCAATTTCCCCACCTCAGCAGGACTGTTTGCTGCATCCACCAACGCTTGAACGTCAGGGCTTGCACCGTAGCGGCGGACCACACCAACAAACTCCTCGACGTCATGGCCTTGGAGCTTGATCTTCGGTGCGCCGTCCTGGGTGAAAGCTGGCTGACCGTACTTGTCGGTCGCATGAGCCAAGTGATACAGCTCGTGCTCGATCAGGGCACAGAACTCCAGGTCGCCGCACTGGGCACAGTAGTCAGCGGCCAGAGTGATGATGAAAGTCGGCACATCGCCGAACCAGTCACGCATCTGTTGCTCCATTCGAGCCTTCTGCCAGCCACCTGCACGGAACGCTACCTGCTCGGCCTGGCCCAGTACTGTGCGCCCCTGCTTGCTGAAGCTCGACGACGCCCACATGACCCGGATGTCTGCATCCAGTAGGTGGGCATGGTCTGGGTTGTGGATGCTGCCGGTGTCGGCAAGGATCTCGGCCTGTAGCCAGTCCCACACTTCAGGCGATGGTGTCAGGCGGATGCCGAAGTCGGACAGCTCTGAAAGCTCAACCAGTGACGCAGGAGGCATTGGCCTGTTCATAGCTCCCCCCGTGTCGCGACACAATTTTCTGATTTGCGAAACGTGTCGCGGATTACTGTTTCTTGTCACAGCCCATGCAATCCTCACAGTTCATCGTGCGGCACAGCCAGGCTCTCACCCTCGCCCACCAGATGACCATGAAGATATGGCGCAGGCCGGCGAGTGCCAGGGACATGTGCAGCGTAAGGCCCGCGGTGGTAGGGCCAAAGAAGATGTTCTGGCTGCGGGTCATCACAACAAACCCGCTGATGGCGACCGCCGAATAGATCAGCTTGCCGAGGATGCCGTCTCGCACCCGACCACTGAGGACACACCAGGTCGCCCACAATGCGATTAGGCCGCAGGCGATGGAGTTGATCAGTTCAAGATTCATGGTGGATTGCCTCCCCCGAACCGCTGGCGGATAAGCGCCCAGAGGTCAGCGGCTTTGATTGCTCGGTTGATGGCGGCCAGAAGTGAACCGCCGAAGGTGCCCAGCAGGAAGCCGATACCGGCAACGATCTTTGGCTCGGTGACGTTCAAGTAGGTGCTGACCATGCTCGTCAGGTACAGCGAGCAGGCAACCCCAGTGATCAAGAACACCATCCAGGCGCGCCAGTCGGACAAGTCGTCCTTATGCCACCAGCTCGCTACAACGGCACCAATGAGGCCCGCAATCACCAATTCGAACCTGTCGATCTTGTCGAGCAGGCGCTGTAGATACTCCATGCGCTCGACTCCGGCTGTGCATGATTGAAGAAAAGGGCCGGTGTGAGCGGCCAAACGCTGGGGAGCAGCGGCGAATAGGTCAGCTCCAGCAGCACTCTCAGCTCAGGGCGATGGGTGTGGCGGGGCCGAAAACGAACACGCCTCGATCAATGTCGAGGCCCTGAATAGGTAACAGCCAAATACAACAGAACTGTTGTATTACCACAAATCTGTTGTATACTGGTCTCATCCAAACAACGAGGCGAGGTGATGAAGTTCAGCGAGTTCAGACGATGGTTGAAGGCCCAAGGGGTGACCTTCGAAGCAGGCAAAGGAAGCCACTTCAAAGTCACCGCCCCAAACGGCAACAAGACAACCTTCGCGGACCACGGATCCAAGGAAATGCCGGAACCGACCCGCAAGGCGATCATTAAACAACTGGGGCTCTAAGGGCCCCCTTCGCCATTCTGGAAACTGAACGATCACCTCCAAGGAGTGACCCATGTACGACTTTGCAATTCGATTTGAACAGGACGCCACCGGTGTGGCTGTGTTCTGCCGGGACCTGCCAGAGCTGAACAGCTTTGGCGATGACGTCGAGCACGCGATCCGTGAGGCTATGGACGCTATCGAGACCACTCTGTCGCTGTATGTCGATCAGCGCCGGGCGATTCCAGCCGCATCCGCTTCCCAGGAAGGCGAGCATGTCGTTCACCTGCCAGCGGTGACAGTGGCGAAGATTGCTCTGTGGAACGAACTCATCGCGCGGGATATGCGCAAGGCTGACCTGTGCCGGCTGCTGGGTATTGCTCAGACCCAAGGCGATCGCCTGGTGGACTTCCTTCACACATCGAAGATGGAAGCCCTGGAGAATGCATTGGCCGCGCTCGGCAAACGTCTTTCGGTTTCGGTCGAAGCGGCCTGAATAGGTGCGGATGGCCGGTGCTGATACCGGCATACAGGGTTCCGTCCGGACTCGAACCGGCAACGCTGGTCGCAAACCCTGTAGGAGCACCGGAATTTCACCGGCAAACCCGTGTAGCTTCCTCGCGCATCAGCCTGCGCATTCATCCGCATGATGTGAGGGTCTTTCCCCTCCGTCCGCCAAAGGCTATCACGGCGTCGACGCCCCTATGCATCGATCTCGCCGCTCAGGTCTCGCGCCACCCTGCGTCAGATGGTTGGTCAGGGTGCGCGGGCTGCCGGTGTTGTTTCCGTACGCCGCACTACCGGCTATCGACGTCCAGGTCTTCCCGAAGGCTGTCCTGGCTACAGGTGAATCAGAAAGCCGGCGAGATATCGAAGTAGTAGTCCTTCCCTTCCTCGAAATGCTCGGCCCGGTCGGCAGCCACATTCACGACGTATTCGCCGTACGGGGTGTACTTGCCGTAGATCGCATCCTCTTCCGCTGGATTGGCCGACCACACCGCACCGAAGTGCAGGCGCGTCAGTGATTCCGTCGAGCCCTGAACAGGCCCTTTGGAGCGGAGAGTCATTTTGCAGCGGGTGATGTGGGTCATCGGTAGAACCTCGAACGTCGATTTGGCAGGAGGGTCTTTCCGGTCTTTCGCCTGCATTTGGGCAATAAAAAACCCGGCGCTTGGCCGGGTTCAGGGTTTCGTGTGCGTTTCGCGTTACTTGTGCACTATGGGAAAAGTACCTCAAAAACCCCAACATGACAACACTTTTATGCCGCACACTCTTCTTTTTCTTCGTGAATCACCTGCCACACCGGCTGCTGCACACGAATATCCACTTCCTCAATGGCTTCGCGCAGGAAATTCCACGCTTCTTTCCAGTCCCGATCCCATACCTTGGGCTCGATGTGAACCCCGTAGAGCTTGAACATGCCCTCGGCGATACGAGCCGGCCCCCAAGGTGCCCCGTTGTGCGCCTCGACCTTGTAGGACTGTAGAGCCAAGGTCAGAAGGCAATGCACCTTCGCTTCCTTGGCTTCGGTGAGGCCGGAGAAATCCACGCTGCCCCAGATCAGCTTCTCGGCGTTGAGAACATGAACCAGGGTCATGCATGGGTGGTACAGGTAATGCCCGAACTGTTGCTCCTGGAAAGGCAACGTGTCGATTGCCCGGAGCACCTTGCCAATGGTTGCCAGGTGCGCGGCGCGGGCGGTGGACCGACCTACCGGTGTGCGGCGCGTCTCGCTGATGCTGATCCGCTGACCAGGAACCGCGAATCGGGCCGCCTCCTCTCCCTTCTCGGTGCCAAGCGCAGGAAATGACGCCTCGCGCTTGCTGATTCGGGCCCCCTTCTTCACCGGCGCCGATTCCGCCTTGTCGATTGCCACAGCGCTGATCGACGCGTTCGATTCGTGCTGTGCCTCGGTCCATACCTGACGTGCGTTGATCAGTTTCATGCTGCCTCTCCCCTTTTCAATTCTCTGGCCTTTGCCCGGTATTCGGCCTTGATGGTTTTGATTTCGTCGACGGTGTACTTGCGGGGCTCATGAAGCCCTTCGAGCCATGCCACGGCTTCGGCGCCGATGCGCTGCACCAGCCGGATTCGGTACTCGACCGCGTTACCGGACAGGTTTCGATTGCACTTCACACACTGGCGGTGGATGTTCAGCGGCTCGAATCGCAGCTCAGGACAGGCACCGACGGATCGGTAGTGCCCCGCGTCCCAGCGGCTGCCCGTCATGAGGTCGTTGTCGTTCGGCATCGAGTCGCAGCTGATGCACGGCAAGTGCGCGTCCCGCAGGCGGACGTACTCGTTCACTGCGGCCTGAGCCTCGCGCAGATGATCCGCTCTGCTTTTCAGCTTCTCCTTGCGGACCTTGATCTCACGGCGCTCGACCTGGGCCAGGGCCTTTCGCTTCTTCTCCTGCTTGGCCCGGGCAATGACGACGCCGCAGTCCGGTGAGCACCATGTCTGGAAGCTGGCCCGAGGGACGAATGAGGCCCTGCATGTTGGGACCGCGCATTTCTTTGGGCGTGGCTGCTTGGCCGTGAGACTGTTGGCTGTATGGCTCATGCGGACCTCCATATCTGGTCGCGCGTCTTCAGGCCATTTTTCTTGGCCTCGCGCTTCACCTTCCGCAGTTCGGCCTGCACCTGCTCAATGGTCATTTCTCCAGAGTGAATCTTGGCGACCAGGGATGCGCGCAGTTCCGAGCTGTCGGCGACAATCCCCTGCTCTTCGGCGATTTGGAGAGCCACACGCTTATCCGTTCGACGGTCGTACCAGTCACGCCTGCTCATGCGGCCACCTCGCTCAGCAGGTCGCTGAACACAACACCCTGGCCGGTGAAGTAAGCGACGATGCGGTCCGTGTACTGTATCCCCTGGGCGCGATTGAACAGGCTGGTCACCGGGAAGCCGTCCGGGCCGAAGAGCTTGCACTCGCCCATCATCGCCAGCTTCGTCTCATACGGCAGGTGGCGCATCACCTGGTACCAAGCAGCCTGGAACCCGGAATCCTCGTTGAGCAGGATCTGCACGCCGATGTGCAGCTTGCAGTACCGCCGAGCGTCAGCGGGATCGCCGATCTGGGTCATTTCCGAAATCCGCTTGTACATCGCGAACCACAGGGCATTCTGGTCGAGCGTGCGGTCCTTGCCAGGGCGCAGGGAGACGACCACGAACTTCTTGTCCCGGTACATGGTGCTGAGCTTGGTTATGGCCTCGGAGAGCTTGGCTTGGCAGTTGACGCTGATCTTGTCGGTCATGGCTGCCCTCCTTGAAGTATGAGCAACAGGCAGAGAACAATGAATGCAATCCCGAATACATCGCTCATGGCTGCACCGCCGCTACAGCTGTGTCGTCAACTCGCTTGTAGTCGCGCCAAAGGTGAGTGAGCGTTTTCCAAGTAGACCTGGAGCCATTGCCGGCCCAATAAGGGCGCAAGTACACGCTGTCTGCTTCAACGATTTGAATTTGGTACATTGACCCGCTTCGGATTTTGCGGACGATCATTCCCACCTTTGCAGTTTCAATTTGCGCGTTCATTGCTTCACCGCCTTGCCCAGGGCTGCGTCGATAGCAGAGTCCAGCCCAACCCCATTGAGAGGGTACTCATGAGGCCCTACCCATTCGCTGACCTGAATATTTGGGCCTGCGGAGGTCTCTTCACGTAGCCACCGGTACCGCTCAGCATCCCTTACGAGTTGTTCCTGCTCAGCTATTGCGGCATCCAAGCACTTGATGAGGATGGGATCTGGGCTTTCCAGCTTTGCGCGTAGCGCCTCGTTCTCCGCCAGCAGCTCCAGCGCCACCTCCTCCACGGTCTTCTCTCCAAGGAACTCCCCCAGCGCTTCAGCGTTCTGCTTCCATTCCTCACAGTCAGCCTTCCAGGCGGCTACCTCGGCCCACAGCAGGACCTGGAGTTTTTGTTTGTCGATGGTCATGTCAGAAGCCCTCCTTGCCGCGCTGCGATTCCCACTCGAACGGGATAACGATCACCCCACCCTCGCGCAGGCGATCGATGCAGCGCTCACCGACGGCGCCGGGCAGAGCCTGGCCGTCCAAGTTGGAAACGATGATGGTCGGACGCATTTCCTCGTACCGGCCGTTGATGATCGCGAACAGGGTCGTCAGCTCGAAGTCGCTGGGCTTCTCCTTGCTCACGCCGATCTCGTCCAAGATGAGCAGCGAGGGGCTGATCAGGCTCGACAGGATCTGGCTCTCGCTCTGTTCGCTGGCGTGGTCGTAGGACGCCCGGATCTGCTGGAGCACAGCGCCAAGGGTGCGATACACAGCCGTGGCGGTGGTCCTGGCCATGATCTCGTTGGCAATGGCTACCGACAGGTGAGTCTTCCCGGTACCAGGTTTGCCCAGCAGCAACAGGCAGCGACCGGTTTCGGCAATCTGCGGGAACTCCGCGGCGTAACGGCGGCAGGTGTTCAGGGCCTTGCGCTGTTCCACGGTCTTGGCGACATAGCCGTCCAGGGTCTTGCTGGCGAAGCGCTTGGGGATCAGGGCTGCACCCAGCTTGCGCTCCATGGCCATGCGCTGCTCCATGGCCTTGTTGGCGCGCTCGGCGGCCTCGGCCTTCTCACGGACTTCTCGGCCGCACTCAGGGCACCCGCTCTTCAGCTCCTTGCCCAGCAGCGGGAATATCTTCTGCTCGTAGGCGCCGTGGGTTTCACAGGTGGCCGGCTGGATACGCGTTCCTGGCGGCAGTTCGGGTGTCGGCTGGACTGTCTCAGATCGCATAGGAACCGTCCTCCCGTAGTTTCAGGCCTGCGGTGTAGTCGCGGTCGGCAAAACCCGTATGACGCGATTGTGGGAACGGATGGACGTTGCTGAGGGGCTTGTCCGGGAAGATGCCGGTCCAACCGTTGGCGATCGAGGTGGCGAGCACCTGGTCCGGGGCCGAATGCCCCACCAGCGCCTTGGCCTGCTGCTCACAGCTCTTGGCGGTAAGTGGCTTACGGATTTCCTTGCGGTGCTGGCACCAGTCGGCCCAGGCCTTGTCGGACACGTTGGCGGGCTTGGCAGTCAGCGGATCAAATTTTCCAGACTTCGCCGGCGCGTCAGCGCCTTGCTCTTGATCTTGTTTCTTCTCTTCTCTTCTCTTCTCTTCTCTGGTCCGCAAACTGTCCGCATCCGAAGCGGACAAATTGCGGACAGGTTTTTTGCGTTCGTTGCGCTTGCGTTCGGAATCGTTGGCGCGGCGCTTGGCGCTGGCCCCGTTGTGCTCGTCAAAGCGAGGCATTACAAGGCTTCCGTCATCCTCAACCGAAGCCCAGTCGACGTCGACCATGGCCTGGGTGAAACCCGGCCAGCCAATCACCGCGTCCATGGCATCCACGCTGTATCCGTGAAGCACGCCATCATCGGAATGGGTGTCGAAGATGCTCCAGGCTACATGCAGTCCGCCGATAATCCGCAATCTGTCCGCTTTCAATGCGGACACCATGCGGAACACTTTCGGATGTGTCTGAAGGTCTACTCGCATTTTTATCCAATCCCCGGCCATTACGCGGCCTCCTGAGTTTTCTGTGAGGCTTCACGACGTTCGGCCATGCCAAGCAGATGGCGCAGTGGCTCGGGGTCGCTGAATCGTGATTCACTTGCGTACTCAGCCAGTTCGGAATGCAGCGCACCGAATTCAATCCCTTCATCTGGCGCAAGGCCGTAGGGGCCAAGGCGAAGCGTCAAATCAAGCCAGACGAATGCGTGATGACATTGAGCGCAGCGCTTGAAGCTGTATCCCTGCCCGTCTTGAGCGCCAGACAAAAGCATGTAGCGATCACCGGGGCGGATATCTCCAGCGCACTCGCTACAGGTGTGTTTCTTCCGTGCGCAGACGCTTTTTTGGGTGCTGAAGTCGCTCATGCTGCACCCCTGACAATCCGAGCCAGTTCTGCAAAGCGATCGACATACCAATGAGGCTGCGTCTCGCGTGGGCATTGAGGGCTGGTGAGGTTCTTGCCGTACTGGAGGCCCTTTTCAGTCACGGACCAGAACGGAACCATGTCGCCGTGGGAGTTCTTGCGCTGGAGCTGCTTGAGGATTCCGTGCGATTCTAGGGCATGGTTGAAGGCCGCCGGCGAACAGCGGATGTCGTTTTCCTTTAGCAGGGCCGTGGCCGACTTGGTGGGCATTGAGGAGCCGCCGGCGGCATCTGGTGCGGCGTCAATTGCGTAGCCGGGCAGGAACTTGGCGTCGAGGCCGTTGTTGGTGGCGATCTGGGCGAGCATCATCACCTGGCTAGACGGTGCGGGTTTGAGCAGGCGCGTGAAGCACTCCAGAATCGCGAGCTCGCCGACGACCTTGGTGCCGTTGAGCAAAACCTGATTGCGGGCGCCCTGTTGCTGCTCCAGCTCACGCCAGCGGCGAATAACCTTCATGCGCATTGGTGCGCTGTAGCCAGTGAGCAAGCAGTCGGTGTGCTCTCGGTCGAGCAGGTACTGGACTTGCTCCCGATTGCGACCGTCCAGGTAAATGTCCTCAAAACTGAGTGCATCGACTTCCAGGTCTTTGAGCATCGCGGCGATGTCACGCTTCACGTTGTCGTGGCGCTTCCCGGTGATGTTGGCGATCTCTCGGGATGACATCGTGGTGCGCGACACGTTTTCAGATCCGGCGAAACGTGTCGCGACATTGGCCGGGGTATTGATCGTTTGGTTGGATTGGTGCATGATTCGCTCCAGTTGTTTCTCGCTGCTGAAAAAGCCACCCTCGTCCGGTGGTTTTTTTATGCCTGGTGAAAAGTGAGCCCTTCTTCAGGGCCTGTGTGAGGGCCTCAACTATCCGGTTGAGGGTCTCTTGAGTCCCACCAGTGTCAGAACTGGTGCCTTATGCCTGCCGACGAAAACCGTTGCTCCTGAGGTGATTGCCTCAAGAAGGATTTCGTTTACCGCTTCCTCAAACGTCCACCCTCTTGCCTCCATAAGCTGGTGAACCTTGGCGCGGATCTCTGGCGGCACGTTTTCTTCTGTGAATTGCTGCATTCGTGCCCTCCTGAGGGCCTCTAACCCGCGATATTCTTGAGATCCTTCAAATCCTCGGGCATGAGTGCCTCTATTGCTCCGTTGACTGCCGCCCACTCGAGCATTTCGAAGAGGTAGGTCGCGTACTCGCGCCGGCTTTTGTCAGCGGCACGCTGCAGTTGTCGATCAAGCAGCGGGTAGAGACGGATCTTGCGGGCGATGTCTCGGCGCTGATTGAGGGGGTCTTTAAAGCCCATACGGGGTTTGCTCCTGTGTGATTGGAAGGGTTATGCAGCTGATTTCTGGGACGGGAACGGACGCTGCTCCTGGGCCTTGAACGTGCCGTCAGGCAGTTCCAAGACGCGGATGTCCCGTTTCGCGATGAGCGCTTTGTGAATTGCCGGGGCGGTGACACGAAGAAGCCGTGCGGCTTCGGACTGCCCTTTTTCAGCAACAAACTTGTCGAGGGGGGTCTCGTTCATGATTAGGCCTCGGTTGTACATGAGGCCAATATTAACCATCTGTTAATTTTTAATCAATACCGATGGTTTCTTCTTATTTTTAACCGTTGGTATACATTCGCGCGATGACGAAAAAACGAATCCTGCCTCCTGACCGCCTGGCCGAGTGCGAAGCCGCGCACGCGCTGTTCCTCTCAAAGAAGAACGAGCTGAAGCTGAGCCAGAAGAAGATCGCCGATGCGGCCGGCATGACACCCGCTGCGGTAAATCTCTACTTCAAAGGGATCAACCCCTTGAACGCTCAGTTCGCAGCGGTTTTGGCCCGACTTATTCAAGAGCCGGTAGAGGCTTTCAGTCCGCGCCTGGCTGAAGAGATTCGCAGGATGACAAGCGCGCCGGTTGTGCGGGAGAACGGCGCCAGCTACTCAGTCGGCGGCACGGCGGCCGACGTCGTCCGAGAAATGCTGAGTCGAAGCGGGAAAAACCTTTCCGAGGATGCTCGTAGGCGATTGCTGGCCGTGGCGCAGGCTGAGGATGGCGGCGGTGCGATTGAGTTGGACTACTACCGCCCCGGCGCTGCGGGGGATGAGGTATGGATTGCGCACTACGACATCCGCGCCGCCATGGGCGGTGGGCAGATCCCGCACGACTACCCTGAAATGCTCCAGGACATCAGAGTCAGCCCCCAGCATTTGCGCGAGATGGGCGTCGAGTTCAAAGAGCACTTCCACCTCAAGATGGTGACAGGCTGGGGCCAGTCCATGGCGCCGACTATCAAGCACCGGGATCCTCTGCTGGTCGACATCAGCATCCGCGAGTTCGTTGGCGATGGGATCTACATGTTTTCCTGGGACGGCCACCTGTACATCAAGCGGCTCCAGTGGCTGGGCGATGACCAGTTGAGCATGATTTCGGATAACGCTCTGCATCCCGCACGAACGATCCGAGCCGAGGACACCTACATCCAGGCGCGGGTGCTGCTAGTGTGGAATGCTAACCTTGTTTAACGCTGAGGGCTGAAATGGCTGGCATGAGACGAATTGACAACGTGGGCGGGTTGCCGCTCCACGAAGATGGATCCGCTCCGCCACTTCGAGTTAACGATCTAATTCAGTTCTTGACTGATCGCAAGCGGAGCACTAAATGCCCTCACTGTGATTGGAAAGGAGGCTGGGAGATCGCGATGCAGGATGCTGCCGACAATGATCAGGAGCAAGGAGAAACTGACAATCCCTGCCTCCAAATCTTCAGAACTGAATCACTCTGTGGAAATTTGCATACATCTACTGCGGTGATCTGCCCTAATTGTGGACATTTCGGTCAGATAGCAACCTATAAGCTGAGGCAATGGAAGCTTGCCAAGGAGACGGGCGATGAGTGAAGTGATAATGCTCACGTCATGGGGTAGCAAACGCTCCAGTGACAACTCAGGTGGTGGAGACCATACTGGTGGTGAGAACCCGCCAGGAGGAGGAGATATGGAAGCTCGCGTAGCAAAACTTGAAAGCCATGTAGAGTACATGCGCCGAGACATATCTGATCTTCGAGCAGATGTGAAGGCTATGGCAGCTGATGTCGTATCATTAAAACTCACTTCGTCAAGCTCAGGAACCAAGCTTGACCATATTGATAAGCATATGGTCACCAAGGGGCAGCTAGCGCTCTACGCTCTTCTTACTCTGCTCCCGGTAATCGGTGGTGGCTGGTGGATCATTCAGCAATATCTCGCACCTCTTTTAAAAGCGATGCCGCATTAACTTCTTCGTTTTAAGTGCTTAGCCCGGCCCAGTGCCGGGCTTTCTTTGCCTGTCAGAAAGGCGCCTCCTCCTCTGCCCTTTCGACAAGCTCAATCGGTCGATCCTCCTCGGCGTTCGCCTCCCACCTCAGCGTCACCGACCCATCGTCGTTGAACGTCATGTCTATTCCGTCCGTTTCGGATAGCAAGCCCATCACCTCGTCCCACTCCCTATCTCCATCGCTGTCCAAGCGATGAATTGTCACCCAGCGCTGAATCTGCGCGACCGGGTGATTGATCATGTTTGAGACCCTTAGCCCTAGCCTCTCTATCCCGGACATTTCATACCGCCCGTGGGGCGCCTGTTGTTCTTGTTCGCTCATGACCACCTCCTGATAACTGTACAAACATCCAGTATTAAGCGAAGCATATCGCACGCCCCTCAAAAATAAATTAACCATCGGTATTGACGTAAAAATATACCGATGGTTAACTACATCCATCGAGACGCCACAGCGACTCGCCAGGGCCTCAACAGACCCGCCGCTCTTTAACAGCTCAGGATCCTCGCCATCGACTACCCCGGGTTTCATCCGGTAAGTGCGAGCAACAAATAGTCGATGCCATGCCAGCTCTGGAACTGGCCGTGCTCCCACATGTGAGTACGCGAAACCACGCAAGCCACCCTATGTGACGCCAGATGCGGCAGCGGGCAGAGAGAGGACTCCGGCGATGCGCGTGGTGGAGATGAAACACCGAATTCAAGAATTAGCGGTCCCGATAGCCTCGGCTGGGACCGCCGGACCTCATGCACCCTGCCCACATAACCGGGCAAACGAGCTGCAGCGTGCATGTTGTAGGGACCCGTGATCCAAGGCGAACAGATGCTGATTGACGCCCTGGGGAGGAAGCTCACCGCCAACCAATGACCAAGACCGGCCAGCCCTGCAATCAGCGGCGGGTAACTGGCCAACACCGCTGACGCAACAAACCCAGGCTGTCGCCAGTAGCGGGCCTGGGCTCCACATATTTACCGATGCCGCTTCTATGAGGCGGCATTGGAAATCAACGGAGTAAGCATCGTGAGCGAAGAACAGAGAGAGCAAGACCAGTTGCTGCAACTTATCGGAATCATGGCTGGCGGGATTGGCTATGGCGAGCTGGGCGCAATGCTGGCGGCTCGCAACCTGTACCGCGAAGCTGCTCAGTCCAAAAAAGAAAGCCAGCCACGGGCACGCAATCCCGAGCCGGCCGGGCCAGAGCCTGCACCACACAATGCTGAAAAGCTTTCGCTGTCAGTTGATGAGGCTGCGAGAGCGACAGGGATGACAAGACGTGGCGTTCTGGCGTGCATCAGTTCGGGATCACTGAAGAGCTTCAAGATTGGCAACAACCAATTGATCTTGGCTGAAGAGCTGAGGACATGGCTTCACATTCAAGCTAACGGAGATACGCAATGAAATCCTCGGATATCAAAGAGCCCCGCCATAAGGAGTTTTTCGAACAGGCGAAGAAAGAGATGGAGGCGATCACCGGTTCTGCCGCGACTTCCATTGTCGCCGACAGCGTGGCGGTCAACAGGCAGCTCGTGGAGTTCCTTGTAGAGTCCCGTCATGCAGTTGAGCAAGAAGCCGTCCTTGTAATTGACGCGATGTGCCTTGCGTTTGATGGCAAATCCGAAAAGCTCAAAACGCTCAGATCAGTTACTGAGCAAGTCTCTGCTGAGTCGGCATTCATGAAGGGCGCCCTCAGTTCTATCGAAACGAAAACATCTGAAATTGTGCGCCTCACTGCGGCAATTGACGGATTGTCGGCCAGCATGGAGCGGTTCAAGGCGCTGGTCGAGGATGGCACGCTGGATCGTGCTGCACGCGCCGCTCAAGTCTTGTCCTGACCGGACCTTTTCACTGATGCCCATCCGGAGCGGTGGTCATTAGGAAAACAACCGAACATCCCCGACAAGGAATAACCCCATGCAAGCAAATCAACTGACTACCTACTCCCGTCTTGGCTTGACGATCAGCAGCCCTGACGAAGCTGTTGTACTGAAGCTGGCGACACTGGCAATGACAGTCGATGCGGCGCCGGCCGCTTCTTCGGTTCCGGCCATCGGCGAATACTGGCCCGGCCAAGGCGGTGTTTATGTAGGGATCCGCCACTACCCTGACGGACCTCACCACTTGATCGTGGGTGCTGAAGACCTCGGCAAGTTCGCCTGGGGCGAATTTGGAGCCGAGACCGGCGCCACGAGCCGAACCCACGGCATCCTGAACACCACTACCCTGCTGGAAGCTGGTGGTTCATTCCCGGCCGCCGAGGCAGCAGCCAACTACACCGCTGACGGTCATCACGACTTCGGCCTTCCTTCCATCGGCGAACTCAACCAGGTGTGGCAGTACGTGCCGGACCTGATCACCGAGGGCGCCTACTGGTCGAGTTCGCAGCGCTCCGCCAACGGCGCGTTCTCCATGTACTTCGATGTTGGCTATCAGGTCATCAGCGGCAAGGACGACGAGCTCCGCGTCCGCCCCGTCCGCAGATTGCCAATTCATTGATTCATTTATTGCTTTTAATCGCAGGTGAATCGCGGGGCTGCTCAGGTACGAGCGGCCAGGCCTGATACGTGCCGGGCAGTGCCGGCCACCTGCAACCCTCAAGCTGGAGAATCGCATGCTCCAAATCTTCCTGATCGGCGCAGCGCTCAGCCATGCGCGGCCAGAACCGCCACCTGATGACGGCCTGCCAACCGGTCCATTGCGGATTCACCGCAAGCGCTGGCGATGTACCAGCGGGGCCCAGGCGTTCTGGCGCTGATGGTCCCGCCCCCAACCCTCGACCGTGAGCAACACCACCGCATCGAAAAGGCCCTCCTGTCCAGTTGGGTCTTTTCTTATCGCCTCTACCCGTCAGCACTCTCCCCCGCGCCCATCGGCAACCAGCGGGAGGGATGAGTGTTGACGAGTACAGGTGAACCCACAGAGGAAACAACCATGTGTAACTGCGCAACCGAAGTTGAATCGGCAGCAAAGGAAAAGATTCGCGCCAAGCTGCCAGAAGGCTCCCGTGACTTCTCCGCGGAACTGCAAGGGTTCGCCTGGCTCCTGGGCGGCACCGTGAGCATGAAGAACAAGCTCAACCTGCACATCGAGTACGAAGTGCCTAAGAAGAAAGGCGGCGGGTTCCAGCGCAAGAAACAGGATATGTCGATGCTCGGCAGCTACTGCATGTTCTGCGGCGAGAAGTACGACAAGGACGAGCCGAAAGCCGAAGCCGCCTAACCCCAAACACTGGAGGTCGCCATGAGCGATTGGATCAAAACCGCCAACCGATCTCCTGAAGAGGGTCAGCTAGTGCTGATGTGGGGTGGAAGTTTTGGCGACTTACGAATCGGGCAGATCGATTCAGACCTTGAAACGGCGCCGCACTGGGTCGATCAGGAGTTTTACGACTGCGACGAACCTACCCACTGGCAGCCGCTCCCCGCCCCGCCCATCGAATAACGCCACCCTGGAGGCGACCATGACTTACGAAGTGATTGTTGAAGGGTTCGTCCTCCAGGTGGAGGTGACCCATTGCGAGAACATCCCTCCTTGCTTCAACTCCTGGAACAGTGACTGGGACTTCTACGGGTCCCGTGAACTGGAATTCAAAATCGAATCGGCCATCTGCTACGACGATGACGGCGTGCGGATGAATGTTGAGCAGTCCCTTGAGGCTATCGCCTCGCACTACGGCCAGCAGATTGAGACAGCGCTGTGGGTCGAGATCGACGCGCAGAGTCGCCGACAACGGTGGGTCGCATGAACAAGCACGACATTGCGACCGGGATGATTGATGCCCGGTTCGACCTGCTGAACGCTGGCGACACGTCGGCAACTGTTCACACGGAAGCGTCCATGGCAATTGAAATGGCCCACTCGCTGGGCGTTATCGACCTTGCCGAATACGGCTCTTACCGGGCCCGCTTGGACCGCATCTACGAAATTCAAAGCCAATACGCGCTGGACCGCATCAGGACGAGCGCAAGGAGCAGCCATGACCACGCCAATCCATAAGTCGCTGATCGATGAGCAGATCGCCGAGATCGAGCGGAGCCTGACCATCCTCGGTGCTGGCTTGCCGCGCGAACTTCCTGTGGCAGCACTGCCGCCGAAGCTGGTAGCAGCTATCAAAGCTGGCCGGGTTGAAGTGAGGGCTCGGCCATGAAAGCCCTCATATGGATCATCACCGCCGGCCTCCTCATGACCATGCTGGCCTACACAGTGGTCAGGGATCACCATGTTGCTTGTCAGGTGCCTCAGCTCTCCCAGGTGCTGCGATGAGCGGCGAAGGTGCCAAGAAACGCCAGCAGGCCCTCGCCAAACGCTGCGCAAGACTTCGACGCCAGGGGCTCAGTCTCGGCGGCATCGCCAGTATCACAGGCGTTGACCGTGACAAAGTTGCCGCCCGCATAACGCTGGGCGAAAGGCTGCTCAGCCTGGAGACATCGCGATGACAAAAATCCAACGCCTGCGCAGGATCTACACCTGGCGCGGATCAGCAATCGTCCTTCTTCTCTGCACGGCCTGGATGCTCGCAAGCGCCTACGCCGATCGCATTACCTCCTAACTCACACCTTCAAGCGCTGCGCACGTCGCGGCAAGGATTCGCTCGTGTCCGCAAAAACCGAACTGGCTGTAGTGCCGCCCGCAGAAACCGCCCTGGCCGTCTACAGCGCGCCGAACGGCCTGGAGCCATGGCTTCAGAAGATCCGCACCGAGATCGACGGCTTCACGCCGGACATCAGCACCCGCAAAGGTCGTGATGCAATCGCCTCGATGGCCTACAAGGTCGCCCGCTCCAAGACCGCTCTGGACGACGTCGGGAAGAAGCTCGTCGCCGACCTGAAGGAAGTGCCAAAGAAGATCGACGCCGAGCGCAAGCGCGTCCGGGACACCCTGGAAGCTTGGCAGGAAGAGGTGCGTCGGCCGCTGAACGAGTGGCAGGCAGCCGAAGACGCCCGGGTCGACAAGCATAACGACGGCATCGACTGGCTGAAGAATCGCGACGACATGCTCGCGGAGCTGACGTCGGAGCAGATCAAGCAGCGCATTACGGAGGCTGAAGCGGTTGAGATTGGCGCCCACTGGGAAGAATTCGAAGCCGAAGCCGCCCGGGCGAAGGACAAGGTCCTAGCCGTACTGCGCGCCGGGCTCGCCAAGCGTGAGGCCTTCGAAGCTGACCAGGCCGAACTGGCTCGGCGTCGCGCCGAAGACGAGGCTCGCGAGAAGAAGGAGCGCGAGGATCGAATCGCCCGTGAAGCCGCCGAACGCGCTACCCGTGAAGCAGAGGAAAAGGCTCAGCGTGAGCGTGATGCGGCTGCGCAGCGGGCACGAGACGAGCAGGCAGCCGCGGAGAAGCGGGAGAACGACCTGAAGCTGGCCGCCGCCGAAGCCGAGCGCCAAGCAGAACTGGCCAGGCGGGAGAAGATCGAGGCGGACCAGAAAGCCGAGCGCGACCGCCTTCAAGCAATCGAAGATCAGAAGCAGGCCGTCGAAAAGGCGCGCCTCGATGAGATTGCCCGCCAGAAAGCCGCAGCGGACGAAATCCTGCGCCAGGAGCGGCTGCGCGAGGCTGACAAGGCACACAAAGCCAAGATCAACCGCGCCGCCCTGGAAGCCTTCATCGCTGGCGGCATGACCGAGGAATGCGCGAAGCAGGCAATCACCCTGATCGCCCAGCGCAAGATTCCAGCCATTTCAATTTGCTACTGAGGTCGCCATGTCTACCGAAATCATCATGCCGCCAGATCGGGAAAGCCAAATGCTCGCCAATCCGCCGCAAGAGATCAGCATGCTGGCAACGATCAGCCGGCTTGCTCTCGACCCACGCTGCGACATGGACAAGCTGGAACGCCTGATCAAGCTTCAAGACCGTATGGAGGCCAAAAGCGCGCTCGAAGCATTCAACGCAGCATTCGCTGAAATGCAGTGCGAAATGCCTTCTGTAGAGAAGCGCACCGAAAACACGCACACCAAGAAGATGTACGCCGACCTGGACGACATCAACTATGCGGTTCGCCCGGTCATGGCCAAGTTCGGCTTTGGCGTGTCCTTCAAGATTGTGAACCAGGCCAACGGTGTGAGCATCACCGGCATCCTGATGCACAAGGCCGGTCACCGCGAAGAAACAACAATGATCCTGCCCCTTGATACCGGCGCCGGGCGCAGTGCTGTTCAGTCGGTTGGTTCGACCACAACCTACGGAAAGCGGTATGTGATGTGCGCTTTGCTGAACATCACCAGCGGCGACGACAACGACAATGACGGGTATGTAGAGCCATCTGAACAACTGGTAACGCCTGTCCAGGCTCGACAGCTCCAGGCGCTGCTGGACAAATGCAGTGACAAGGCAAAAGAGGCGTTCGCCAGTCTCCATGGCGCCACGTCAGACGTCAGCAAGGCGGAGTTCGACAAGGTGCTCGGACAGCTCACCAAATCTGCAGCGAAAGCGGAGGCAGACAATGCAAATCATCAGTGACGTAGAGCAAGGGACTCAAGAGTGGCTGAACCTGCGCCTGGGCATCGTTACTTGCTCGGAGCTGGATTGCCTGCTGGTCAACGGGAAAGGCGAAGCCGGGTTCGGCGCTGGAGCGTTCACCTACATGAACACCCTTATCGGCGAGCGCATCACGGGCGAAGCTGCCGACCCCTTCCAGGGCAATCGCCACACAGAGCGCGGCCATGAGTACGAAGGCACTGCCCGCGGCCTGTACCAGGCGCAGGCGGACGTGACCACGCATCAGGTGGGCATCATCCTCAATCATGGGATTGGCTACTCGCCTGACTCGTTGATCGGGACTGACGGCCTCTGCGAAATCAAAACAAAGCTACCGAAGTTCCAGGTGGAGGTCATCCTCTCCGGCGAGGTTCCAAAGGAACACGTAGCGCAGTGCCAAGGCGGCCTCTGGGTTTCAGACCGCGAGTGGATCGACTTCGTCTGCTACTGGCCTGGCATGCCTCTGTTCATCAAGCGCGCCTATCGGGACGAAGTGATGATTCGCAAACTCGCCGAGCGGGTGAAAACCTTTTACGAAATCCTCGACGAGCGCATGAACAAGGTATTGGGGATAGCAGCATGATCAGCAACCACCTCAGCCTGGTCGAGCACAACCGGCCACAGGCAAACGCCCTTTCCGACCAGATCGCCCAGTTCCTGGCGGCAGGCGGGCGAATCGATGAGCTGCGAAGCCCTCCGCGCAATCCTATCCCGCCGGCCCGCTCAACCCGGATAGACCCTGAAACGGTCCTCAAGCGCAAGCCGGCGCCTCTGACATTGGCCGAGCGCCGGGCGCTGCGCAAGATGGCGGAGGCGTTATGAGCAAGCGCAAACCATGCAACCGGCGGGTCCAGATCGAGCGCAGCATGCGCGCCCTGGTCAACACCCATCATGCCGCGGTCATCAACATAGACCCGAGCGGCCTGCAGGTGATGATCAACTGGAAGAATGGGAAGCAGATCCTGTCGAAAGCAGTCTCCGACGCGCTCTGTGATGTTGCGCACCGCTGGACGATCTACATCGCCGGCATCTGCGTTCGCCAAGATGGCGCCCAATACATCAAGTCGATAGACATCAGGCCGGACGGTGTCCACCTGGTGGAAAGGCTTTCTGACGTTCTGGAACATTTCTACGAAGAGGTGAAGGCCGACTGCAACCCGAATCACCGGATCGGCATGGGTTGGCTGGCGGTGCCCGGCGATACACCGGTACCCGAGGCGCGATTGTCTGCGCTACTGGCTGCCGTAGGCGCCTGGAACCAGGTGAAGGTCGCAGCGTGAGACGTTTTCGCACCCAACAACGCAAACGACAGACCTGGCTGGCACTGCCGGCCAGTGGAATTGAAGGAGCAGGCCATGGCCGAGGAACAACAGCCGACAGCGGAAGCGTTGAAGCAGCGGCGAAAGCGCGAGAAGGCAGCGGCGAAGAACTCCGCGCTGGGCATCGAGAAGTTCCAGATCGAAGTGGCCGGGGTGTTCAAGCCTGACCTGAAGAAGGTCATGAAAGCCCACGGCATCAACAACCAGCAGGACGTCCATCAGCGGCTGCTGATGAACCTGATTGCGGCCGACTTCGATACCCAGGCCAGTATGCTGAAGTGTGTCACGACACCTTTCATTGTTACCGAAAAGGTGTCACGCATTATTGAGGCAGCCGGCCGCAAGTCGCTCGCCGACGATCCGCCAGAGCCTGACGACGAAATCGACATTCCGAAGTAACCCTACCCCACGCTGCGCATCCGGTCACGGAGGGCGGCGCCATCCTGAGGAAAACCCATGAAAGCTGAAATGGTGAAACTGGAACACAATGGCTTCCACTTCAAAGTGGCCCGCCCAAGGCTGGCAGAGATCGCAATCGCTGCCCTGCTCGTAAGCTCTCTCCCGCCAGCGGCGAATGTCCCATCGACAGCACCAGTTACCGCCCCGGCCCTGGGCGAGTACTGGCCCGGCCAGGGCGGCATCAACGGCGGATTCGTTGCTGCTCGCGGCGATGTCCCGGCGCACTACCTGATCCTCGCTGCAAGCGATGTAGGGGAGCACGCATGGGGTCGATACCGCGAAGAGTCGGACGCCACCAGCAAATGGGACGGTAAGGCCAACACCGACGCCCTGATCGCGGAAGGAGGCCATCCAGCCGCCGAAGCGTGCCGGGCATACACCGCTGACGGGCACTCCGACTTCGACCTTCCAGCGGCGGCCCAGCTCTATCAGGCATGGGTGCATGACTTGATCACCGAGGGTGCCTACTGGTCGAGTTCGCAGCGCTCCGCCGACAGCGCATTCGGCGTGCGCTTCGATGGTGGCAGTCAGATCAGCTTCGGCAAGTACTACGAGCTCCGCGTCCGCCCCGTCCGCAGATACTTCATTTAATCATTCATTAATTCGTTCTTGATCCGGCATCGGGCGCAGCAGCGCCTTTTTTGTTGCCTTCGAAAAGAGGAAAGACCATGTCCGCAGCAGCCCAAGCAGCACCAGCAGTGACCATCCCGGAAATCGGCCAGCCCTTCGGCGGCGGTTTCTTCTCCGGCATCACTCGTGACCCGGACACCGGCAAGCGTTACCTGAACATCACCGCCGGCGCCGAGTATGAGCTGGTCGGTGCCTGGGGCAAGTACGGCGAGAAAATCGACGGAGCCGACAGCTTCACCGACAGCCGGGCCAACACCGAGGCCATGGCGGCGGCCGGCAGCGAACTGGCTCAAAAGGTTCTGGCCCTGGACATCGCAGGTTTTACCGACTGGGCGATCCCGGCCCGGGACGTGCAAGAGCTGCAGTATCGTCACTTCAAGCCAACGACCGAAGAGAACTGGGCTTACGGTCGCAACGGTGACAACCCCAACAGCGAGCCGGTTGGCCTGCTGTACACCGATGAGTCGCCGACCCAGACCAGCATCGAGGCCTTCCAGGAAGACGGCCCTGAAGCCTTCCAGGATCGCGCCTACTGGTCGAGTTCGCAGCGCTCCGCCGACGGCGCATTCAGCGTGCACTTCGGTGATGGCTATCAGTACGGCTACGGCAAGGACGACGAGCTCCGCGTCCGCCCCGTCCGCAGTAAGTTGATTGATTAATTTGCTTATTTAATCCGGCCGCTTGCGGCCGGTGGCTGTTCATGGAGAAACACTGCAATGGGAATGCACACCGATCTTTCGATCTATGCCGCAGCCATGGGTCTGCTTCATATGTCCACCAACCTTACCCGAAACATTCCCCGCGACCTGAAGCAGTCGCTTGGCAAGCGGGTGATTGATGAGTGCATCGACGTGCTGATGTTGATTGCCCGGGCCAACTCGACCCGGGACAAACATCCACACCTGACCTCGCTGGTTGAGAAGGTCCAGGTCATCGAGTTCCTAATGCGGCTGTTCAAGGAAAGCCGATTCATCAGCGTCCCGCAGCATGCCAAGGCTATCGAGGTCACCACCTCAATTGGCAAACAGGCGAATGCCTGGAAACGCTCCACCCCAACCGCGCCCGCTACCTGAGAGTTACGGCTTTCAGGTCTGTGCGAATTGAATCTGGTCGTGCCGCTGGCCTTCGGGCCACCGCCATGCGCACAAGAGATACCGCCGGTCTAAAGCGTCCGTGTAGGTCTCGCGCAGTTTCCTTGCTGATCGGCGCTGCCTTCGGCTTGTCGACGTAGATAGCACGATAGGTCGCAGCGCTCCGCCAACAACGCATTCAACATGAACTTCGATGATGGCAATCAGAACAACAACGACAAGGACGACGAGCTCCGCGTCCGCCCCGTCCGCAGATTCGAACGTTGGCCCCTACCCGTTCAGCGATCTTGTCCAGGCCTATTACGACTGCCGACGCTCCAAGCGCAACAGCGACAGTGCACTGGCTTTCGAAATGGACCTGGAACGCAACCTGATCGAGCTGCACAACGACCTGATCGCCGGCACCTACCGGCCAGGCCGATCCATCTGCTTTGTGGTCACCCGACCGAAGGCCCGGGAAGTCTGGGCGGCTGCCTTTCGGGACCGCGTCGTCCACCATCTGCTGTACAACCATGTGGCACCGCGCTTCTACGCCAGCTTCATAGCGGACAGTTGCGCGTGCATCCCGGGGCGCGGCACGTTGTACGCCGCAAAGCGCCTTGAGTCGAAAATACGCAGCGCCAGCGAGAACTGGTCGAAGCCGATTTTCTACCTGAAATGCGACCTGGCGAACTTCTTTGTCGCCATCGACAAAGAGGTACTGCGTCGGCAGTTGGCCGCCAAGATCACCGAACCCTGGTGGCTGGCCCTCGCTGAGCAGATCCTGATGCATGACCCTCGCGAGGATTACGAGGTGCGCAGCCCGGCCCATCTGTTCAACCGGGTGCCACAGCACAAGCGCCTGACCGCGCAGCCTGCGCGCCTGGGCCTGCCAATCGGCAACCTGTCGTCGCAGTTCTTCGCCAACGTGTACCTCAACGCCCTGGACCAGTTCGCCAAGCACCGGCTCGGCGCCAAGCACTATGTCCGCTACGTCGATGACTTCGTGTTCCTGCATGAGTCGCCGCAACAGCTCAGCGCCTGGCTGGCTCAGGTGCAGGCGTTCCTGCCCAGCCTTGGCGCTAGGCTCAACCCCAGCAAGACAATCTTGCAGCCGGTTGACCGGGGCGTGGATTTCGTCGGGCACGTCATCAAGCCGTGGCGACGAACCACGCGCAAGCGGTCATTGGCCCAGGCACTGAAGCGAACAGCCGCGGCGCCCGCCGAGGAACTCCGCGAGACGGCCAACAGTTACTTCGGCCTGCTGAGCCAAGCCAGTCACAGCGAGAAGGATCGCGCGGCACTGGCCCGGGTCGTGCTGAAGCGCGGCCACACGGTCAACGGCAGCCTGACCAAGACCTACCCGAAGAAGTAACCCCACAAACTCGAATCACGCCAACCGGCGAGGATCTTCTATGTCCGCACAACAGAAGAAACACCCCTTCGATTTCAAAACCCAATACGGACTCGGCTTCAACCCTCAGGATGACGAGATCGTGGTCGACTTTTTCTGCGGTGGCGGCGGCGCCGGTACCGGGCTGGAAATGGGCCTGGGCCGGGCTGTAGCCGTAGCGAAGAACCACAGCCCTGCCGCGATCAGCATGCACACCGTCAACCACCCTGCCGCCAGGCACTTCACCACCGACGTGTTCGAGGGTGACCCGGACACCGAATGCGGCGGCCGGCCCGTGGGCTGGTTTCACATGTCGCCAGACTGCACGCACCACAGCCAGGCCGCCGGCGGCCAGCCGCGCAAGCGCGAGATTCGGAACCTGTCGTGGATCGGTCTCAAGTGGGGCGGAAAGAAGAGACCCCGGGTGATCAGCCTGGAAAACGTGAAGCAGATCCTGCAATGGGGCCGGCTGATCGCCAAGCGCGACAAGGCCACCGGGCGGGTGGTGAAGCTCAACGGAGAGGTAGCTGCGCCTGGCGAGGTGGTGCCGGTGGGCCAGCAGTTCCTGGTGCCGGACCCGAAGCACCGCGGCCGGACCTGGCGCCGTTTCGTCTCCCTGCTGGAAGGCATGGGCTACGTCGTCGAGTGGAAGGTGATCAAAGCCTGCGACTTCGGCGCACCCACCAGCCGGGAACGGCTGTTCATGATCGCCCGGTGCGACGGCCAGCCGATCGTGTGGCCTGAGCCCACCCATGCCAAGAACCCAGTCAAGGGACAGCAGAAATGGAATACCGCCGCTGACTGCATCGACTTCAGCGACCTGGGCAAGAGCATCTTCGGACGCAAGAAGAACCTGGCGCCGGCCACTCTCCGGCGGGTCGCCAAGGGCATGAAGAAGTTCGTCATCGATAACCCGGCGCCGTTCATTGTGCCGATCGCGAACTGGTCCGGTGAGCTTGTCCAGTCGGTCGACGAGCCCCTGCGCACCGTCACCAGTTGGCCCCGCGGTGGATCGTTCGCCGTGGCAAGCCCCGTGATTGCGCCGGCCACGCACCAGGGCAGCGTTCGGGTGAACGATCCGATGGAGCCGCTTCCCACTGTGACCTGCGCTAACCGCGGTGAGCTGACACTGATCAGTCCGCTGATGGTTGGGGCTGGTGGCCCGGAGTACTCAGGCAAGCCGGTAGGCATTGATCAGCCGGTGGGCACGCTGATGACACAGAACCACCGCGCGATTGCCACCGCCTTCATGGCCCAGATGAACGGCGGCTTCAACACCACGTTTGCCAAGGGCATGGATGACCCGCTGACAACGGTGACCAACACCGGCAGCCAGCAGCAGTTGGTCAGCGCCAGCCTGGCAACGTTACGTCGAAACTGCGTCGGGCGCGGCGTGGACGAACCCGTTCCGACAATGACGGCCGGCGCCGAGCACCACGCATTGCTGCAGTACAAGCTGTCGCCCGAGCACGAGGATGGAGCACTGCGAGTCGCGGCTTTCCTGATCAGCTACTACGGCACCGAGAACATCAGCGCCTGCGATGCGCCGGCGCCAACCATCACCACCAAGGACCGCCTGGCAATGGTCACCGTGATGGTGAAGGGCACGCCCTACGTCATCGTGGACATCTGCCTGCGGATGCTGAAGCCATCTGAGCTGTACAAGGCCCAGGGCTTCCCTGCCGACTACATCATCAGCCACGGCGCCGACGGCAAGCCATTCACCAAGACTCAGCAGGTCCACATGTGCGGCAACAGCGTCAGCCCGCCACCGATGGCCGCCCTGGCACGCGCCAATGACCCGTGGCGCGCCGTGCAACGCCAAGCACGCGCCGCATAACTCCCCCACTCCACCGCCCGGGCCTGGCCCGGCAAGGACTCCCAATGATCCGCCAATACCGATTCAGCGAGCTAATGGCTCGACTGACCAATGATGAGTGGACAGTCATCAAGGATGACCAAGGCCGCTTTCTGTTTATGCCAGCTGCCTACAAGGGGCGGAGGTTGTGATGAGTGAAGTGAAGCGTTTCGGGCACATCGGGAGCCTGATCCAGGTGACACCAAAGATCCTGGAAATTTACCCAAGCATGACCGTTTACGTGCTTGCCGCCGACTTCGATCGGCTCACCGCCGAGAACCAAGCCCTTCAACAGCGCCTGACCACGGCAGACCAGCGCATAGATGAGCAGCAAGAATTGCTGCGCGAGGCTCACGACTGGGTCGAAAAGAACAATTTTGGTGGCTGCGATGCGTACGATCTGCGCGATCGATTGGCCGCCGCCCTCAACCCAACCACCGAGAACCCACAATGAAAATTCCTGAAGGCTGGAAGTTGGTGCCGGTTGAGCCGACAGAAGAAATGAAAGGTGCCGGTGGCGAGGCGTACAGCTTCAATGTTGAAAACATTTATGCCGCTATGCTCGCCGCCGCCCCTGTACCGCCGCAAGCTGATGCCCAGCCGGTGGGCCGGGTGTCGTATATCGGTAACGGATTCGTCAGGGTGCGATTGACGGGCGCTTCGCCCAAGTTGGAATCCCCGCTCTACACCCACGCCGATGCGGGCGAGCTTGAGCGGTTGCGCGAAGAGGCGCAGAAGTTGAATATCTCGCACGAAGGCTCGAATGCCTTAGCCGCGAGCTTGCAGAAACAGAACGAAACCCTACACGCCCAGTTGGCCAAGCGGGATGCACTGCTGCGCGAAGTCGTGGCCCTTGACCCACGAGGGGAGTTTATGGGCTGGGATCTTGATGGGCGCATTGACGCCGCCCTATCCGCCAGCGCAGAGCCCGGAGACGACAGACCATGATTGACCTCAACGGCCTATCCCCTTCGGCCCGCTCTGCTGCAATGCGTGGCGGCACTGCTGCCTGGGGCAAGATCGGCGGCCTGCCCGAGCAGTTCCGATACATGGAACTTCGGCCCAGGCGCCCAGGACGGAAAAAGAAATGCCACTGTGGTTGCGGTACACCAACAACCCATCTGGGCATGGCCAACGGCGTGTGCTTGACGAGCGGCTGCGAGCTGTATGTTCGGCGCTGGGTCAAATCCCGATAGGAGTACATCTGTACTCCACCCCTCTATAACCCCTTCCCCTATCAAGCCTGCCCATGCGGCGGGAAAGGACTGTTATCGCATGAAAAAACTGTACTGGATTTTCCGCGCGGCCTTCCACATGCGCCACCTGATGGGCTGGTGGAAGCCGAAAGACTTGGCCTTCTGCTGGTAGGTCGGCGCCACGATCTACGAAAACTACGAATACGAGGGCCGGGTCAACGAGATCGGCAGCCCGGCCGAAGAGGTCGCCGAAGAAATCAGCTGCTGGTCGGAGTGACCCTATGATTCCCAAAGCCATAGCCCTCAGCGCAATCCTGTGGGTCCTTCTCATCCTCTCTACTGCATTGGTGATGTCATGAGCGAAAAGATGCGTGAAGAATTCGAGCGTACCAACGGTCGCGACCACCGGCGCCAGCCCCCGAAGGGCAACAACTACATAGACCCCATGGCCCAGGCCGACTGGGAGTCGTTCCAGAAGGGCTGGATGCAGTCCCGCACCGCTGCGGTGGTGGAACTGCCTGAGGCATACGAAACAAACGCTGACGGCGAGTGGCTGGTGCGCCGGTCTGAGGTCAAGCGGTTGATCGAGGCCCAGGGTCTGAAGGTGACACCATGAGCCCAATCCCCGCACCCTCAAGACCTCAGCAATACACGAAAGAGATTCTGGCTCCATGCAAGCGGTGTCGCGAGGCCGGAATCTATTGCCTCACTCCCAAAGACCCTTGTCACGTGAAAAAGGATAAGCAGCCATGATCCTCCCCCTGCTCTACATGGCCTGGCTGGTGTACAGGGGGCCGAGGCCATGAACGACCAACAACTTCTTGAACTGGCTGCGAAGGCGGCAGGGATTGGCCCAGTCCTGTGTTTTGAATCAGCGCGGAACTGTCTGCGGATCGGTGACCGAGAAAGCTACCGGCTGTGGCGGCCACTGGATGACGACGGCGATGCGCTGCGACTGGCGGTGAAACTACACATGCACGTTCTCATCCATGCCGATTGGGTGGAAGTGCTTATCGACGGGGTTCAGATCTACTCGACTGATAGTTGTTACTCCACTGATGGATGCATGATCGAGACCGCCCGCCGCGCCATCGTCAGGGCAGCCGCTGAAATCGGAAAAGCAATCGCCTAACCCCACTCCCCCTACATGCCTGCCGGTGAACGGCGGGCGGAGCTATGCCATGAACAAAGAAGAAATCGCGACCCTGCCGCCAAAAATCGAAATCGCCATCAAAGCCGGGCAGGCCGCCGCCGATGCATGCGCGGACGACGGCGGCAGCGCCAACTGTGACCGCGTTGTTATTCCAATGCCCGGGGTTCGTGAGTCATGGGTGAAAGGGCTGCGCGGCTACCTCCAGGAGGCGACTGGCTGGCACCGCCGGGGCTTTCACCTCGACACGCCTTTTGCGGGTATCGGCAATCGCCGCTATGCCGGCGTTCAGGCGATGCACAAATCACTCAAGGACCAGGGCGTCGACTGCTACGTCTGGTACCAAATGGATTAACCCCTTCTGCCGCCACGCGCGGCATGGAGCACACCCATGTCTGCAAAAAAGCTGTTCGAAGTCCTGATTGGCGCCCTGCTGTACCTACTGCTCACCCTCCTCTGGTTCGCCTATGCCGTCCCGGGGATGCTCGAGCACGGAACGGACGCAGCGCTGATCGCTGCCGGCTTCGGCTCGCTGGTCTGGCTCGCTGCCACCGGCTGCATCGTCATTTACATCATTCAGAAGTCACGCCCGTAACAGTGGCGCAACATCAATGCCGCCATGCGCGGCACGGAGCATCATCATGTTTCTGACCGCTGAAGAAGTGGCCGAACTCACCGGCTACACAAAACCTGGCGCCCAGATTAAGTGGCTGCAGGCTGAAAAATATGGGTTTGCCATTGATGGATACGGGAAACCCAAGGTATTGCGCCAGGTTGTCATCGGCCGCTTGGGTGGTATTCAATCGAAAAAAGGCCCTGAACTACGACTGGCTTAAGGAAAGCAGACCATGCGCCCTCGCAAGAAAGACCGGCACCTGCCGGCGTGCATGTATCAAAAGCACGGGGCCTACTACCTGGTGCGAAAAGGTAAGTGGCTGCGCCTGGGCACGGACTTCCAGGATTCGCTGGTCGCCTATGCAAAGACCATCGACAAGGGGAATCAGGGTGGAATGGGCAAGCTGATCGACGACGCCCTGGCATACATGGCGCCAAAGCTTTCGCCAAACACCGTAAAGCAATACGAAGCGGCGGCGACCAGGCTTAAGGAGGCCTTCGCCGACTTCGAGCCTCGGGATGTTCTGCCGCGCCATGTCGCAGCGCTGAAAATGCACATGGCCAGCACGCCGAACATGTCTAACAGGGTTATTTCATTTCTGAGAATGGTATTTGCCTATGCCCTGGAGAAGCAGGTGGTGGATACGAATCCATGCACGGGCATCCGGCGGCACGTAGAGAAAAGGCGCGATCGGTACATCACCGATGCTGAGTTCGCAAGGATATGCGAGAAGGCGAGCCCGAACATGCGGGTCATCTATGAGATGTGCTATCTGACCGGACAGCGGATCAGCGACGTGCTGTCCATCCACCTTTCAGATATCAGTGAGGAAGGCATTGCATTCAAACAGCAGAAGACCGGCGCCAGGCTCATCGTCCGGATGAGTCCTGACCTGGAATCGCTTATCTCGCGCATCAAGGCGTTGCCACGGACGATCCGGGGCATGACGCTGTTCTGCTCTCCTCGAGGAGGGAAGCCAGTTCATTATGGATCAGTGAAAGATGCTTTCAAACTGAGCTGCCAAAAGGCTGGGGTTGTCGGCGCAACGCTGCACGATCTCAGGGCTAAGTCGCTGACCGACACGGACAAGCAGGGTAATAATGCCCAAAAGCTAGGCGGGCACACCGACCCGAAAATGACAGCGCGCTACCTGCGACTGCGCGAAATCGACATTGCTGAACCGCCAACAATGCCGAAAAAATCCCTGTAGTATTAGACAATTGCCCCATGTCAAATAGACAGACAGAGCCAAAGCCTTTGAATACCGACGTTTCCAGCCACACCCCGATGATGCAGCAATACTGGCGCCTGAAGAATCAGCACCCCGATCAGCTGATGTTCTACCGCATGGGCGACTTCTACGAGATCTTTTACGAGGATGCGAAGAAGGCCGCCAAGCTGTTGGACATCACCCTGACGGCGCGTGGGCAATCGGCGGGCATGGCGATTCCGATGTGTGGGATTCCTTACCACGCGGCGGAAGGCTACTTGGCGAAGCTGGTCAAGCTTGGCGAGTCGGTGGTGATTTGCGAGCAGGTCGGCGACCCGGCCACCAGCAAAGGGCCGGTGGAGCGCCAGGTGGTGCGCATCATCACGCCCGGGACGGTCAGCGACGAGGCGTTGCTGGATGAGCGTCGCGACAACCTGATCGCTGCGGTGCTGGGAGACGAGCGCCTGTTCGGCCTGGCGGTGCTGGACATCACCAGCGGCAATTTCTCGGTGCTGGAGATCAAGGGCTGGGAGAACCTGCTGGCCGAGCTGGAGCGCGTCAACCCGGTGGAGTTGCTGATCCCGGATGACTGGCCCAAGGACCTGCCGGCGGAAAAACGCCGTGGCGTGCGGCGTCGGGCGCCGTGGGATTTCGAGCGCGACTCGGCGTTGAAAAGCCTCTGCCAGCAGTTTTCCACCCAGGACCTCAAGGGCTTCGGGTGCGAGAACCTGACCCTGGCCATCGGCGCCGCCGGCTGCCTGCTGGCCTACGCCAAGGAAACCCAGCGCACCGCCCTGCCCCATTTGCGCAGCCTGCGTCACGAGCGCCTGGATGACACGGTGGTGCTGGATGGCGCCAGCCGCCGCAACCTGGAACTGGACACCAACCTGGCCGGCGGCCGTGACAACACCCTGCAATCGGTGGTCGACCGTTGCCAGACCGCCATGGGCAGCCGGTTGCTGACCCGCTGGCTGAACCGTCCGCTGCGCGACCTGACTGTCCTGTTGGCGCGCCAATCGTCCATTACCTGCCTGCTGGACCGTTATCGCTTCGAGCAACTGCAACCGCAGCTCAAGGAAATCGGTGACATCGAGCGGATCCTCGCGCGGATCGGCCTGCGCAACGCCCGGCCACGGGACCTGGCCCGCCTGCGGGATGCCCTCGGCGCACTCCCCGAACTCCAGCAGGCGATGACCGACCTCGACGCGCCGCACCTGCAACAACTGGCGCGCACCACCAGCACCCACCCGGAACTGGCCGCGCTGCTGGAAAAAGCCATTATCGACAACCCGCCGGCGGTGATTCGTGACGGCGGCGTGCTGAAAACCGGCTACGACGCCGAACTCGACGAATTGCAGTCATTGAGCGAGAACGCGGGTCAGTTCCTGATCGAACTCGAAGCCCGGGAAAAGGCCCGCACCGGTCTGGCCAACCTGAAGGTGGGCTACAACCGCATCCACGGTTACTTCATCGAGTTGCCGAGCAAGCAGGCCGAGCAGGCCCCAGCCGACTACATCCGCCGCCAGACGCTCAAGGGCGCCGAGCGCTTCATCACCCCGGAACTCAAAGCGTTCGAAGACAAGGCGCTGTCGGCCAAGAGCCGTGCCCTGGCCCGGGAAAAGATGCTCTACGACGCGCTGCTCGAAGACTTGATCAGCCAACTGCCGCCGCTGCAGGACACCGCCGCCGCGCTGGCGGAACTGGACGTGCTGAGCAACCTGGCCGAGCGCGCGCTGAACCTGGACCTCAACTGCCCACGGTTCGTCAGCGAGCCGTGCATGCGTATCAGCCAGGGTCGCCACCCAGTGGTGGAGCAAGTGTTGACGACGCCGTTCGTGGCCAACGACCTGAGCCTGGACGACAACACCCGCATGCTGGTGATCACTGGGCCGAACATGGGCGGTAAGTCCACCTACATGCGGCAAACAGCGTTGATCGTATTGCTGGCTCACATCGGCAGCTTCGTCCCGGCGGCGAGCTGCGAGCTGTCCCTGGTGGACCGGATCTTCACCCGGATCGGTTCCAGCGACGACCTGGCCGGCGGGCGTTCGACCTTCATGGTGGAAATGAGCGAAACCGCGAACATCCTGCACAACGCCACCGAGCGCAGCCTGGTGCTGATGGACGAAGTCGGACGCGGCACCAGTACGTTCGATGGCCTGTCCCTGGCCTGGGCCGCAGCCGAGCGCCTGGCTCACCTGCGAGCCTACACGCTGTTCGCCACCCACTACTTCGAACTCACCGTGCTTCCAGAAAGCCAGCCGCTGGTCGCCAACGTCCACCTCAACGCCACCGAGCACAACGAGCGCATCGTGTTCCTGCACCACGTGCTGCCCGGCCCGGCCAGCCAGAGCTATGGCCTGGCGGTCGCGCAACTGGCCGGAGTGCCAACCGAGGTGATCACCCGGGCCCGCGAGCACCTGAGCCGCCTGGAAACCACCAGCCTGCCTCACGAAGCGCCACGTCCTGCCAAGGGCAAACCGGCCGCGCCACAGCAAAGCGACCTGTTCGCCAGCCTGCCCCATCCGGTCCTCGACGAACTGGCCAAACTCGACCTGGACGACCTGACCCCACGGCGGGCACTGGATTTACTCTACACATTGAAGACACGGATCTAACGCACGGGCGCTCAAGCTGTTAGAATCTCGCGCGGTTTGGGATGCTGCGAACTATTAGCCTGGTTCGCAGACTATCGCTCCCGAACCCGGCGCCCCTAACCGTGAAGGGGCGCAGCACGCCGCGCCTGAGGAGAAAATTAGAAATGACCTTCGTCGTCACCGACAACTGCATCAAGTGCAAATACACCGATTGCGTAGAAGTCTGTCCGGTGGACTGCTTCTACGAAGGCCCGAATTTCCTGGTGATTCACCCGGACGAGTGCATCGACTGCGCCCTGTGTGAACCGGAATGCCCGGCGAACGCCATTTTCTCGGAAGACGAAGTGCCGGCTGGCCAGGAGAACTTCATCGAGCTGAACGCCGAGCTGGCGGACATCTGGCCGAACATCACCGAGAAGAAAGACGCACTGCCAGACGCTGAAGAGTGGGATGGCAAGCCAGGCAAGATCGCCGACCTCGAACGCTGATCGCCCTGCTGTATTGAAAAGGCCCTTGCGGGCCTTTTTGCTTTTCTCCAGGCAAAAAAAAGGGGCGGTTTGACCCGCCCACATTTTTTCCCTAATCCCTTTAATCCTTTTCATCGTCCTGATGAATCGCGTCCTGCGATGTCCTTCCATTCCCATCGTCCTTGACGGGTGTGTCTGTCCGTCGACACAGGACTGATATTAGTTTTTTCCCGAACAAGTGCAATTCGCCCAATGCCGGTCCAAAGGGTTGTCACGGGCTGTTCATAAATGAAAAATTCCATGTAAATCAATGGAATAAAAAATTCCAACAACAAAAATGGTTTTGCGTCGATACGGTGGTGAACCGAACGCTTACGCAAGAGTAGGCAAAGGCTTACAAACTGAACCGGAAATGGGGCAAGGACGGACCTGCACGGGGCAAGCTCCCTCGCGACGGATAACTCGCCAGCCTTGAGAGGGAGAGGGGAACAGATCTCGGCTCTACAAACTGAAAAAGGGCGCCGTTTGGCGCCCTTTTTCATTCGTTGCGATGCACGGGGTGGAGCAGGTGCTACTGGAACAGCGACTCGCTCGACAGGCCGTTCTTTTCCAGGATCTCCCGCAAGCGCTTGAGGCCCTCCACCTGGATCTGCCTGACCCGTTCACGGGTCAACCCAATCTCCAGGCCGACATCTTCAAGGGTGCTGCTTTCGTGGCCACGCAAGCCGAAGCGGCGAATCACCACTTCGCGTTGCTTGTCCGTCAGTTCGGACAGCCACTGGTCGATGCTTTGCGACAGGTCGTCGTCCTGAAGCAGCTCGCACGGGTCGGTGGGGCGATCATCGGTGAGGGTGTCGAGCAGGGTTTTATCCGAGTCCGGCCCCAACGAGACGTCCACCGAGGAAACCCGCTCGTTGAGCCCCAGCATACGCTTGACCTCACCCACCGGTTTTTCCAGCAGGTTGGCGATTTCTTCGGGTGAGGGTTCATGGTCGAGCTTTTGCGTCAGCTCGCGGGCGGCCCGCAGGTAGACGTTCAGCTCCTTGACCACATGAATCGGCAACCGGATGGTCCGGGTCTGATTCATGATTGCCCGTTCGATGGTCTGGCGGATCCACCAGGTCGCGTAGGTCGAGAACCGGAAGCCCCGCTCGGGGTCGAACTTCTCGACAGCGCGAATCAGGCCCAGGTTGCCCTCCTCGATCAGGTCCAGCAGGGAAAGCCCACGATTGACATAGCGTCGGGCGATCTTCACCACCAGGCGCAGGTTGCTTTCAATCATGCGTTTTCGACCGGCCGGGTCGCCACTTTGCGACAGACGCGCAAAATGAACTTCTTCCTCGGGGGAGAGCAGTGGCGAGAAGCCGATTTCGTTGAGGTACAGCTGAGTGGCGTCCAGCGCCCGGGTGTAATCAATGTACTTATGTTGTTTAAGCGAAGCGGAGTGTTTGGATTTGGCACGAACGGAAGGTGGAGTCGCCCCTTCATCATTCGACATCGAATCCATAGCGATGCCGGTCTCCATCAGGAGCACCTCATCGTCGATGTCAAACTCCGGCACTTCTTTACTGAGAGCCATTGTTATAGTCCTTTGGTGAGTTCGACCTCAAGCTCAAGCGACGCCTTTATCCTTGGCAACGCTGGAGCCTGTTCCCTCTACGTGACGGAACAGGCTGACAAGCACATCAACGACGTGGCAGGAATTGCAGCGGATCGACTGGCTTACCTTGTCGGCGAATCTCAAAATGCAGTTTCACCCGGTCTGTTCCCGTCGATCCCATCTCGGCAATTGTCTGCCCGACCTTGACCTGCTGCCCCTCCCGAACCAACAGCCTGCGGTTGTGACCGTAGGCACTGACGTAGGTATCGCTGTGCTTGATGATGACGAGTTCGCCGTAGCCCCTCAAACCACTCCCGGCGTACACAACCGTGCCATCAGACGCAGCTAAAACAGGCTGTCCCAAATCCCCGGCGATATCAATTCCTTTATTCAAACTACCGTTTGAAGAGAATTTTCCAATAAGAACGCCATTAGAAGGCCACCCCCAGCCTGTCGGGGCGGGGCCTGCGGGAGGCATTGGCGCGGGTGCAGGTTTGCTCGCGACGGACGGTACCGTGGCCGTTTCGTTGCCCGCCGGACGGCGAATCACCGTGGTTTTGCTCGAGGACGACGGCGTCGATCCCGACTGTGTCACGACGGCGGTTGGCGTTGAACCGCTGCGTCCATCGAAGCGAATCGTCTGACCGGGGTGAATCGTATAAGGCGCAGGAATGTTGTTGCGTGCCGCGAGAGCCTTGTAGTCCCAGCCATAGCGAAAAGCGATGGAAAACAGCGTATCGCCGCGACGGACTACATACTGACCGGTGGTGACGGTAGGACGCTGGGGCGTTGCATTGTTGCGATCGACCACTCGCACGTTGCCTGACGGCGTACTGGAACAACCGACCAGCAAAACACTCAAGACAAGGCCAGTCACCAGGCGCTGAAAGCTCGTGATACCCATACGCTGCGCAATGACTGTGAGACTCACCCGCCGCTCCCTTTGTGGTGGCTGAAAAATCGACGCCTGCCCGACCTGGCAAACGTCATACAAATATAGCTGGCCGCGACCACGCTTCTATTAATGAAGCGCGATGCGTCTCCGCACACGTTTGCTCGACGCCGTTGAAAGCCGTTCAATCCATCGCTGCCGCTGTAAGACACAACCGCAGCCGAGGAATTCAGCGTCTGTTTATAAATGCTCAGGCCAATGGCCCGTTGAGTAACGGCACGAATCGCACCGCGCCCAGCACGTGGCGTGAAAAGCCATGTTCTTCGCGCACGATCAGCATCAGTTGCTGGACCTCCCCCGCTCCCACTGGAATCACCAGCCGCCCGCCAGGGGCGAGTTGGTCCAGCAAAGCCTGGGGAACGTCAGTGGCCACGGCGGTCACGATGATGCCGTTGTACGGCGCCAGGGCCGGCCAGCCTTCCCAGCCATCGCCCCAACGAAACACCACGTTGCGCAGATTCAGCTCGACCAGGCGTTCCTTGGCACGGTCTTGCAGCACCTTGATCCGCTCGACGGAGAACACCCGCTCCACCAACTGTGACAACACCGCGGTCTGGTAACCCGAACCGGTGCCGATCTCCAGTACCTTGTCCAGCGGCCCGGCCTCCAGCAGCAACTCGCTCATGCGGGCCACCATATAAGGCTGGGAAATGGTCTGGTTATGGCCGATCGGCAACGCCGTGTCTTCATAGGCGCGATGGGCCAGGGCCTCGTCGACGAACAAATGCCGTGGAGTACGCCGGATCACCTCCAGCACCTGGGCATTGGACAAGCCTTCTTCGTACAGCCGCTGGATCAGTCGCTCCCGGGTGCGCTGGGACGTCATGCCGATGCCGCGACGCAACATATCGTCTTGCTCACGCATCAATGCAGCCCCTCCAGCCAGCCATCGAGGCTTCGAAAGGCCTCGTTGAAGGTCCGGTCGAGCTGCAGCGGCGTGATCGAGACATAACCTTGCATCACTGCATGGAAGTCAGTGCCCGGCCCGCCATCCTCGGCGTCACCGGCGGCGGCGATCCAGTAGCCGGCCTTGCCGCGCGGGTCGACCACGTGCATGGGGCTGGCGGCGCGGGCCCGATGGCCCAGGCGTGTGAGCTGGATGCCACGGATGTGGTCGAGCGGCAGGTTCGGAATGTTCACGTTCAGCACCGTGCGCGGCGGCAGGTCCAGCGCGCCATGGGCCTCGACCAGCTTGCGGGCGAAATAGGCGGCGGTCGGCAGGTTGTCGACTTGCCGTGAAACGAACGAAAAGGCAAACGACGTGTTGCCCAGGAAACGACCTTCCAGGGCGGCGGCGACCGTGCCGGAATACAGCACGTCATCCCCCAGGTTGGCGCCCAGGTTGATGCCCGACACCACCATGTCCGGCTCGCGTTCCAGCAAGCCGTTGAGGCCCAGGTGCACGCAATCGGTCGGCGTGCCGTTGAGGCTGATGAAACCGTTATCCAGGTAGCAGGGGTGCAACGGACGGTCGAGCGTCAGCGAGCTGCTGGCGCCGCTTTTGTCCTGGTCCGGGGCGATCACCACGCACTCGGCAAAATCCGCCAGCGCAGCATAAAGCGCGGCAAGACCGGGTGCTGTCACCCCGTCGTCGTTAGAAATCAGAATACGCATGGGCTGTCCGTCTGCCCTACCGGCACCAGATCGACGAGTTCGCGCACCAAGACAGTGGCGAAGCATCCGGCCGGCAGGACGAATTCCAGTTGCAGAATGTCAGGCGAGGGATAATGCCACGACAGCCCGCCAATGGGCAGTCGCAGGATGCGACGTTCGTGACTCATTCGTGCGTTTATCAACCAATCGCGCAGATCCGCCTCGCGCTCGGCAACGGCCTGTTCCAGCGCGTGGGTCGCCCCCGCGGCCGGCGAAGGGCCTTCGCCCCACTGCGGGCCGGTGGGGTGCAGGTCGAGGATGGCCAGGCGCGGGTCGCTGCACTCGGCCTCTCCGGCCGGGAAAAAGCTGCGACTGTCGGTGAACGCCAGCAAATCGCCGACCTGAGCGTGCTGCCATGTGCCGTCGGCCACCCGGGCCGCCAGCACCTGGTTGAACAGGTAACTGCGCGCCGCGGACAACAGCCGCGAACGTACATTGCGCTGCTCCGGCAAGGCCTTGCGCGCGGCCCAGGCTCGGGCATCGACGACATTGCCGCCGTCATGGCCAAACCGCTGGGCACCAAAATAGTTGGGGATACCCTGCTGGGCAATCTGTTGCAGGCGCGCATCGATGGCCGCCCGATCGCCCTGCAATTGGGTCAGGCGCAAGGTGAAGCCATTGGCCGAATGCGCGCCGCGTTGCAGCTTGCGCTTGTGGCGTCCCGTCTTGAGGACTTTCAACGTGTCGTTCTCGGCCACCGACAGGTCCGGATCGGCCTTGCCCGGCAACTGCACGCTGAACCACTGGCGGGTCAGGGCCTGGCGGTCCTTGAGCCCGGCGTAGCTGACGGTGCGCAACGGCACGCCGGCAGCCTTGGCGATTCGCCGAGCGGCCTCTTCAGTGTTCAAGCCACGTTTTTCCACCCAGATCCACAGGTGCTCGCCGTCGCCGGTCAACGGAATGTCGAGCACCTCATCAACCTGGAAATCCTCCGCCGTGGCCTTGAGCACCGCACTGCCCAGCGACTCGCCATAGGCCCGTGGCCCCAACAGTTCCAATTCGGTCATGAGCGCAGCAACAAGGCGACGCTATGGACCGCAATGCCTTCTTCGCGCCCGACGAAACCGAGTTTTTCGGTGGTGGTGGCTTTCACGTTCACTTGGTCCAGCTCAACTTGGAGGTCCTCGGCAATCAACTGGCGCATCGACTCGATGTGCGGCGCCATTTTCGGCGCCTGGGCGACGATGGTGTTATCGACATTGCCGACTTTCCAGCCCTTGGCGTGGATCAGCGCGACCACGTGACGCAGCAGCACGCGGCTGTCGGCGCCCTTGAACTGGGGATCGGTGTCGGGGAAATGCCTGCCGATGTCACCCAGGGCTGCCGCACCGAGCAATGCATCGCTCAGGGCGTGCAGCAGGACATCACCGTCGGAATGCGCGAGCAGCCCGAAGCCGTGCGCAATACGCACGCCGCCCAGGGTAATGAAGTCGCCTTCAGCGAAACGGTGAACATCGTAGCCGTGGCCAATACGCATAAAAAAACGCCCTGATTTCTGTCAGGGCGTGATTCTACCTGCATTAGGCGTTCAGAGCGCGCGCATGATGCTGCAAGTGGTCGTCAATGAAACTGGCGATGAAAAAGTAGCTGTGGTCGTAGCCCGGTTGCAGCCGCAGCGTCAGCGGGTGAGCGGCGGCCTTGGCAGCCTGTTGCAGGGCTTCGGGCTTGAGCTGGTTGGCGAGGAAATCATCGCGATCGCCCTGATCCACCAGCAGTGGCAGCTTCTCATCCGCCTCGGCGATCAACGCGCAGGCGTCCCATTCACGCCATTTCGAGCGGTCTTCCCCCAGGTAACGGGAGAAGGCCTTCTGACCCCAGGGGCAATCCATCGGGTTGTTGATCGGGGAAAAGGCCGACACCGAACGGTAACGCCCGGGGTTGCGCAGCGCGCAGACCAGCGCACCATGACCGCCCATGGAGTGCCCGCTGATGCCGCGTTGATCCGACGCCGGGAAATGCGCCTCGATGAGTGCCGGCAATTCCTGCACCACGTAGTCATGCATCCGATAGTGCCGCGCCCAAGGATCCTGCGTGGCATTCAGATAAAACCCCGCCCCCAGGCCAAAATCCCAGGCACCGTCCGGATCACCCGGTACGTCAGAGCCACGGGGACTGGTGTCCGGGGCCACGATGATCAGCCCCAGTTCGGCGGCCATGCGCTGGGCGCCGGCCTTTTGCATGAAGTTCTCGTCGGTGCAGGTCAGCCCGGACAGCCAGTACAGCACCGGCAGCTTCGCACCCTGCTCGGCCTGGGGTGGCAGGTACACGGCAAACACCATGTCACAGCCGAGCACGTCGGATCGGTGCCGGTAACGCTTGTGCCAGCCGCCGAAGCTTTTCTGGCAGGAGAGATTTTCGAGGTTCATAGCTTCACCTCAGCTACAAGCAGCAAGCTTCAAGTTGCAAGAAAAACGCACGCGCCTCACTTGCAGCTTGCCGCTTGGTGCTTGCCGCTGCTCTTAAAAATGAATGACGGTGCGGATGCTCTTGCCTTCATGCATCAGGTCGAACGCCTTGTTGATATCTTCCAGGCCCATCGTGTGGGTAATGAAGGTATCCAGCGGGATTTCACCCTTCTCGGCCATTTCCACGTAGCTTGGCAGTTCGCTGCGACCGCGCACGCCGCCAAAGGCCGAACCGCGCCAGACGCGCCCCGTCACCAGTTGGAACGGACGGGTGGCGATTTCCTGCCCGGCCCCGGCCACGCCGATGATCACCGACTCGCCCCAACCCTTGTGGCAGCACTCCAGCGCGGCACGCATCAACTGGACATTGCCGATGCACTCGAAGGAAAAGTCCACGCCGCCGTCGGTCATGTCGACGATGACTTCCTGGATCGGACGGTCGAAATCCTTCGGGTTGACGCAATCGGTGGCGCCCAGTTGCCTGGCGATCTCGAACTTGGCCGGGTTGATGTCGATGGCGATGATCCGCGCCGCCTTGGCTTTCACCGCACCGATCACCGCGGACAGGCCGATGCCACCCAGGCCGAAGATCGCCACGGTATCGCCCGGCTTGACCTTGGCGGTGTTGAGCACCGCGCCGATGCCGGTGGTCACGCCGCAGCCCAGCAGGCAGACTTTTTCCAGCGGGGCGTCCTTGGCGATCTTGGCCACGGAAATTTCCGGCAGCACGGTGTACTCGGAAAACGTCGAGGTGCCCATGTAGTGGAAAATGGTCTCGCCTTTGTAGGAGAAACGCGAAGTGCCGTCCGGCATCAGGCCTTTACCCTGAGTCGCGCGAATCGCCTGGCAGAGGTTGGTCTTGCCCGACTTGCAGAATTTGCACTGGCCGCATTCCGGCGTGTACAGCGGGATCACGTGATCGCCCACCGCCACCGAGGTCACGCCCTCGCCAACGGCTTCGACGATGGCGCCGCCTTCGTGGCCGAGGATCGCCGGGAAGATTCCTTCCGGGTCGGCACCCGACAGGGTGTAGGCGTCGGTGTGGCAGACACCGGAAGCCACGACGCGCAACAGCACTTCGCCCGCCTTGGGCATGGCAACGTCGACTTCAACGATTTCCAGGGGTTTCTTGGCCTCGAAGGCAACGGCAGCGCGTGACTTGATCATTCGGGTTCTCCAGCAAATAAAAACAAGACGGGGAGTGTAATCCGCCACCGGACGATGAATAATCCAGCCAAAAGCAAAACATTATTGCTGTACAGGGATAATCCTTCATGTCCGAGAACCGCTGGGAAGGGATCGACGAGTTCGTCGCCGTGGCCGAGTGCAGCCAGTTCACGGCGGCGGCCGAACGCCTGGGGGTGTCGTCCTCCCACATCAGCAGGCAAATCGTACGGCTTGAAGAGCGTCTTCAGACGCGACTGCTCTATCGCAGTACCCGCCGGGTCACCCTCACCGAGGCTGGACAAACCTTCCTGCACCATTGCCAGCGTCTTCAGGATGGGCGTGAGGAAGCACTTCGGGCGGTGGGCGATCTCACCAGCGAACCCAAGGGCATGCTGCGCATGACCTGCGCCGTGGCCTACGGCGAACGCTTTATCGTGCCGCTGGTGACCCGTTTCATGAGCCTTTACCCGCAACTGCGGGTGGACATCGAGTTGAGCAACCGGCCCCTCGACCTGGTTCACGAGGGCCTGGACCTGGCGATTCGCCTGGGTCGCCTGCAGGACTCTCGCCTGGTGGCCACTCGTCTCGCACCGCGCCGGATGTACTTGTGCGCGTCGCCGTCCTACGTGGAACGCTACGGCCGCCCCCATAGCCTGTCGGAATTGAGCCGGCACAACTGCCTGGTGGGCAGTTCCGACATCTGGCAACTGGAACAGAACGGGCGGGAATTTTCCCAGCGGGTGCAGGGCAACTGGCGCTGCAACAGTGGGCAAGCGGTACTGGACGCAGCCTTGCAAGGCATGGGCTTGTGCCAGTTGCCGGACTATTACGTGCTGGAGCACTTGCACAGCGGTGCGCTGATCTCGCTGCTGCAAGCCCATCAACCGCCCAACACCGCCGTCTGGGCGCTGTACCCGCAACAGCGGCACCTGTCGCCGAAAGTGCGCAAGCTGGTGGATTTCCTTAAGGAAGGGTTGGCCGAGCGGCCGGAGTATCGGGGTTAGTTGGATATCGGGGTGCCGCTTTCGCGAGCAAGCCGCCCCCTCATTGATCCGGGCCAACCGAAAAACCAGCGCCACACCACTCCCCCTGTGTGAGCGAGCTTGCTCGCGAACAGCCCCAATGAGCGAATTTTCGCTCACCGCTCACCGCAAATAAGCGGATTTCCGCTCATCCAGCGCAGCAAACCCCTCTAGAACGGCCCTGAGCTACGTGGCACAGCTCCTGCTATAGCCCTGGCAGGCTGCGTTCACACGCGCTCCACAACAACAATTAAATGAAGGATCCTTCAATGGATAACTCCAACGCCCTGCCCCTTGGGTCGGCTGCTGCGCCCGCCCGTGAAAGGACCACCGCCAGCCGGATCAAATCGATTTTCAGCGGCTCGGTCGGCAACATGGTCGAGTGGTATGACTGGTACGTCTACGCCGCGTTCTCGTTGTACTTCGCCAAAGTCTTCTTCCCCAAGGGCGACACCACCGCCCAGTTGCTCAACACCGCTGCGATTTTCGCCGTGGGCTTCCTGATGCGCCCGATCGGCGGCTGGTTGATGGGCCTCTACGCTGACCGCGCCGGCCGCAAGCGGGCGCTGATGGCCTCGGTCTACCTGATGTGCTTCGGCTCGCTGATCATCGCCCTGAGCCCCGGCTATGAAACCATCGGCGTCGGCGCCCCGATCCTCCTGGTGTTCGCCCGTCTGCTCCAGGGCCTGTCGGTGGGTGGCGAGTACGGCACCTCGGCTACCTACCTGAGCGAGATGGCGACCAAGGAACGTCGCGGCTTCTTCTCCAGCTTCCAGTACGTGACCCTGATCTCCGGCCAGCTCATCGCCCTGGGCGTGCTGATCGTGCTGCAACAATTCCTCACCAGCGAACAGCTGTACGCTTGGGGCTGGCGCATTCCGTTCGCCATCGGCGCCCTGTGTGCGATCGTCGCGCTGTACCTGCGACGCGGCATGGAAGAAACCGAGTCGTTCACCAAGAAGGAAAAGTCCAAGGAAAGCGCCATGCGCACCTTGCTGCGCCACCCCAAGGAACTGATGACCGTGGTCGGCCTGACCATGGGCGGTACGCTGGCGTTCTACACCTACACCACCTACATGCAGAAATACCTGGTGAACACCGTCGGCATGAGCATCTCCGACTCCACCACCATTTCCGCCGCCACCCTGTTCCTGTTCATGTGCCTGCAACCGCTGATCGGCGGCCTGTCGGACAAGGTCGGACGCCGGCCGATCCTGATCGCCTTCGGTATCCTGGGCACGTTGTGCACCGTGCCGATCCTCACCACCCTGCACACCATCCAGACCTGGTGGGGCGCGTTCTTCCTGATCATGGCGGCGCTGATCATCGTCAGCGGCTACACCTCCATCAACGCCGTGGTGAAAGCCGAACTGTTCCCCACCGAAATCCGCGCCCTGGGTGTCGGCCTGCCCTACGCACTGACCGTGTCGATCTTCGGCGGCACCGCCGAGTACATCGCACTGTGGTTCAAGAGCATCGGCATGGAAACCGGCTACTACTGGTACGTGACGGGCTGCATCGCAGTCTCGCTGCTGGTGTACATCACCATGAAAGACACCCGCAAGCATTCGCGGATCGTGACTGACTGACAGGTGTTTTGGCAGTCACTGCTCTGGTGATTGCAAGGGCCCTTTCGCGAGCAAGCCCGCTCCCACAGGATTTACGCTGAACCTGTGGGAGCGGGCTTGCTTGCGAAGGGAACGACTCGGTTTAGCTCACCTGCGCTGCACGCTCCCGGTTGCCATAGCGATTCTGCGCATACGCCGCCCCGGCGATCATCACCACCAAGATGCCTGCCAGCACCGCCGACGAGCCGATGGTGCCGAAATCCAGGCCACCTTTTTCATGGGACTTGGTCATCAAGTCGCCCAGCGTCGCACCCAGGGGGCGCGTCAGTACGAAGGCGATCCAGAACAACACCACCGTGGAAATCCGGGTGAGGTACTTGAGCAGTACGACCACGGCGATGGCCGAGCCGATCAACAACGCACCGCCGCCAAAGCCTAGGCCCGAATCGTCCGCCAGGTAATCGCCGAGCGCCGTGCCCAAGGTGTTGGAAAACAGAATCGCCATCCAATAGAACATCTCGCCGCGGAAGGTCTGCACCTTGGTGACGTTGAGCGAATCACCGCTCAGGCGCCAGGCGGCGAAGATCGCCAGCAGAATCGCAATCAGGATCAGCGACCCGGTGGCGTAGCCCAGTTCGAGGGTGCGGTCCATGAAATCGGACATGGTGGTGCCCGCGGTGCTGGTGGACAAGATGACAATCCAGTACAGCAAGGGCTTGTAGGTCTTGGCCATGAGCTGCGTGACCAGTGTCAGGACGAACACGCTGATCAGGATCAGCGAGCTGATGGCGTAACCGACGTTAAGGGTCATCGACAGCAGGTCCCCGGCGGTTTCCCCCAGGGTGGTCGCGCAGATTTTCATGACCCAGAAGGCCAGGGTGATTTGGGGCAATTTATTCATCGCGGGGAACGCTCCAGTGTGTGGCGGCCAGCTCTTGTACTTCTGGCCGTACGGCAGACTGGCGTTGTGGCGGTGAAAAACAGGTTGGGAATGTATGAAAAATCTGTCACTCACGGGAAATCAGCGATTAATCGCACGTTAATGCCCGCCCTTCACCCTGACCTCACTTGATCGATGACCTGCGCGACGTTCGCTCCGACGACGAGAGCGATTGAAATGCGCCGCTCTTAACATCTACTTAATCGATCTTTTTTAGCATTATTTTGAACTTTTCAATCAACTTATTTGGCGTAGCATTTAACCCATGCAAGACACATCGCCAACGACTCTGGAGTAACCGACATGAAAACCAAACTGATGCTCGCCCTGACCCTGTCCGTACTGGCCGCCAACACCTTCGCCGCGGACGGCTATGAAAAGACCGGATCGGCCGCCTTCGGCGCCGGTGCCAGCGCCGCCATCGAACGCAGCCACTCGGGCAGCTACGCCGCCGACGGTTTCGACAAGACCGGCACTGCCAACGCCATCGCCGCTGACGGCTTCGACAAGACCGGCACCGCCGACGCCATCGCGGCTGACGGTTTCGACAAGACCGGCACCGCCGACGCCATCGCGGCCGACGGTTTTGACAAGACTGGCACCGCCGAAGCCATCGGTTGAGGGTCGGGAAACAGGATCGCAGCCTTCGGCAATGCCGGAGGCTGCGATTTTTCTGCGTTCATCCATCTGGAATTAAAAGGCCGGGCCTTGCACTATGAGTCGCCGACCCATGCCTTCCAGGAACACGCTGTCATGCCCGATGAGATCCACTTCTACGAACCTGCCCACGGCCACGGCCTGCCCCACGACCCGTTCAACGCCATCGTCGGCCCACGCCCCATCGGCTGGATTTCTTCGCAGGATGCCGAGGGCCGCCTGAATCTGGCGCCCTACAGTTTCTTCAACGCCTTCAACTACATCCCACCGATCATTGGTTTTTCCAGCGTCGGTCGCAAAGACAGCCTGAACAACATTGAACAGACCGGCGAGTTCGCCTGGAACCTGGCCACGCGCCCGCTGGCTGAGCAGATGAACCAGAGCTGCGCGATGGTCGCGCCTGAGGTCGACGAGTTCGAACTGGCAGGCTTGACCCCCGCGGCCTCACGGGTGATCCAGGTGCCGCGGGTGGCTGAAAGCCCGGTGTCCTTCGAATGCAAGGTCACCCAGATCATTCAACTGCAACGGGCGGACCAGGCATTGGTGCCGAGCTGGCTGATCCTGGGTGAAGTGGTTGCCGTGCACATCGCCAAATGGCTGTTGAAGGACGGGATCTACGACACTGCTGCCGCCGAGCCGATCTTGCGCGGCGGCGGCCCGGCAGACTATTTCCAGCTGGGCCCCGAGGCGCTGTTCAAGATGCATCGCCCGACGTAAGGCAATAGCGATTCGACCCTTGGCGAGGGCGCTCTGTGTCGATGATCAGTCAACTCGCCACACCAGCCCACCCTCTTCATCCACATCCTGCAGGCGGGTCAGTTCCACGGCGGCCGCTTCATCGGCCTTGGCGGCGGTGTCGAAGGATTGCTCTTCAAGCACCTTGTTGAAACGCGGCGCCCCCGAGCCACCGAGGGCTTTGGTGGCGATGGCCGCGAAATAGCCGCCCCCTTCCCGGGGCATGACGGCGGAAACAGCTTCAAAGGTTTCAAAGGCTTTACGTGCCATGCTCAAGCTTCCTGGCGATGAAAAATAACCGTCATTAAACCTTCAACCGGCCAGTTTGTGTACCGTCGCCAGGCAGCCTTCAGTCGCCTGGGCGGCGGACACTTCGCGAAAGGTGTGGAAATCCAGGCTGCTGACCACCAAGTCCTGTACCAATGCGGAAAAAATCGCCATGGCCGGGGAATTGAAGTAGGCCTCCATCACCTGCTGATGGGTCCACAACCCCGACACCAGCCACAAGTCGGCGTCGCATTGCGATTGCTGCAACGCAAAGTGCAGGCAACCAGGGGACTGGCGCGAGGGCGCGACCAGTGTGCTCAGGCGTGCCCCCAGTTGCTTGGAGCAACCGCTGCGGGCCCGCACGAAAACCATGTGACTGACGGGGATCTGTGTCGTCATGTTCAACCCTCCCAGGTCATCCGTGGTGCAGCCGGTGACAGGCTGCGACAGGATCAAAGGTTAAGCGCCACGGCACCAGCCTCGTTAGTCGATTCCTGCCGACCCATTGCACAATCCTGCGCCAGAGCGTTACAAAATTCGCCGAGTCGTCGACTGAATCCGGAGAACTTGAAACAAAAGGTTTCAAGCAAGTTTCGCCAGCATGGCCCGGCCGCCCCCTGTCACGCCGTGCAGGATCAGGCAAGCTTTCAACAGGATGTGGCTACCGCTGCGGCTTGCACAAACATAAGCTTTTGCCCACCGCTCTCTATTTCCCGAGGATTCCGGCATGACGCCACTCGATCACGCCCACGTCCCGCTGGACACGTACCTGGAACAACAGCGCGCCGAACTGGCGTCGATCATCCAGCGCAATACCTGCGAGGACGGCACCTACGCGACGGCGATCGCCTCGCTGAACCTGTCGCGCCATAGCCAACCCAACGAGTTTGCCCCCGTGCTGGCGCAACCGGCGCTGTGCATCATGGCCCAGGGCAGCAAACAGGTGCGCCTGGCAGACGAACAGTTCAACTACGACCCGCTGCATTACCTGGTGGTGTCGGTGTCGATGCCATTGAGCGGTTGCATCGCCAACGTGTCGCCCGAGCACCCGATCCTGGCACTGCGCCTGGACATCGACCCGGCGGAAATCACCGCGCTGATCGCCGACGCAGGCCCCTTGGGCGTGCCGACCCGCCCGGCCGGACGCGGCCTGTATGTCGAGCGCCTGGACACGCCAATGCTGGATGCCGTCTTGCGCCTGACCCGATTGCTGGACAGCCCGAAAGACATCGCCATGCTCGCGCCATTGGTGCGCCGGGAGATCCTGTATCGCCTGCTGCGCAGTCCACAGGGGTATCGCCTGTACGAAATCGCCATCGCCAACAGTCAGAGCCATCGCATCAGCCAGGCGATCAAATGGCTCAACCGCCACTTCGAACAACCGCTGCGCATCGACGAACTGGCCCGGGAAGTGAACCTCAGCGTCTCGACCCTGCACCACCGGTTCAAGGCCATGACGGCGATGAGCCCGCTGCAATACCAGAAGCAACTGCGCCTGCAAGAAGCCCGGCGGCTGATGCTGGCCGAAGGCTTGGAAGCCTCCGCCGCGGGCTATCGGGTGGGCTATGAAAGCCCTTCGCAGTTCAGCCGCGAGTACAGCCGACTGTTTGGCGCGCCGCCGTTGCGGGATCTGGCGCGGTTGCGGTTGACGGTTTGACCGGCGGTGTTGCGTTGACTGGGCCGATCCCATCGCGAGCAAGCTCGCTCCCACAAGGAATGCCAGTGAACCAGAATGTCTGTTCACCAGCGATCAATGTGGGAGCGGGCTTGCTCGCGAAAGGGCCAGTAAAAAACACCTCAGCACTTCGATGTCCAAACCTCCTGGTCAATCTCGATCAGCGTCGGCCCCTGCCGCTCACGAGCCGTAAGCAGCGCCGCGCGCAGTGACGCCGTATTCTCCACAGCCTGGGCAAAGCAGCCCAGAGCCTTGGCCACGCCAATGAAATCGGGGGTGTAGATGTCCACGCCCACCGGCTCGATGGCGCGGTTGAGCATGTACTTCTTGATCTCTTCGTAACCCTGGTTATTCCACAGCAGCACGATCACCGGCACACGTGCCTCCACGGCGCTGACCAGCTCCGGCAGGGTGAACTGCAACCCGCCATCGCCGATCAGGCACACCACCGGCGGGCGTCCGTGCCCTTGGTCCTTGCCGCCGAGCCAGGCGCCGATGGCCGCCGGCAGCGCATAGCCCAGGGTGCCGTAGCCGGTGGACGAGTTGAACCAGCGGCGCGGCTGTTCGGGGTTGAAGGTCAGGTTGCCGGTGTACACCGGTTGGGTCGAATCACCGACGAAGACTGCGTCCGGCAGCGCCTGCAAGACACTGTCGAGGAAAACCGTCTGGGCACGGGTCGCCGCGTCCCAATGCTTCGAAAGGTCGGCCCGCAACCGGGCAGCCCGCGCCGCGCCCCAGTCCTGGTAGCGCTCAGCCATGGGTTGCCGACCCAAGGCATCGAGCAAGGCTGCGGCGGCGCTGCGGGCGTCGGCCACCAGCGCCAGCCGAGGGGGATAGTTGCGCACGGTCTGGTCCGGGTCGATGTCGATCCGCAGCAGCGCGCCAGGGATCTCGAAACCACCGGCGAAGGTGACGTCATAGTCGGTCTCGGCCAGTTCAGTGCCGATGGCCAACACCACATCCGCCTCGGCGACCAACGCGCGGGTGGCGACCAGGCTCTGGGTCGAGCCGATCAGCAACGGATGACAGGACGGCAACAAGCCCTTGGCGTTGATGGTCAACGCCACCGGCGCGCCAAGGCGTTCGGCCAACGCGGTCACCTCGGCGCCAGCGTCGATGGCGCCGCCACCGGCCAGGATCAGTGGCCGGCGGGCCGTGGCCAGCATCGCCGCCATCTGTTGCACTGCAACCGGTGCGGCCCCGGCGCGGCTGATGTTCACCGGTGCACAGGCCAGCAAGGCGTCGGCGTTTTCGACCAGCACGTCCAACGGGATTTCGATGTGCACCGGCCGCGGGCGCCCGGCCTGGAACACCGCGAACGCCCGCGCCAGCACGCCGGGCAACTCGGCGACGGACAGCAGCGTGTGGGAAAATGCCGCGACGCCACTCACCAGCGCCGCCTGGTTCGGCAGCTCATGCAACTTGCCCCGCCCGCCCCCCAACTGGCTGCGCGACTGCACGCTGGAGATCACCAGCATCGGGATCGAATCGGCGTAGGCCTGGCCCATGGCGGTGGTGATGTTGGTCATGCCGGGGCCGGTGATGATGAAACACACGCCAGGCTGGCCGCTGACCCGCGCATAACCGTCGGCCATGAAACCTGCGCCCTGTTCATGGCGCGGCGTCACATGGCGAATGCTTGAACGGGCCAGCCCGCGATACAACTCGACGGTGTGTACGCCAGGAATGCCGAACACCTGTTCCACACCATAGCCTTCGAGTAACTTGACCAACACTTCGCCGCACGTTGCCATCGCCACTGCCCTTTTTCTCTTGGAATGGCGTCATTGAACGGTCAGGCCATGGCGGCAACAATCGATAAAAAGTCATACTCGCCATGTCCTCACGTCATGGCTCGCACCGATGAAACGCCTTCCGCCGCTTCCGGCCCTGCACACCTTCCTGGTTACCGCCCAGTGCTGCAACTTCACCCGGGCCGCCGAACAGTTGCACATCACCCAGGGCGCGGTGAGCCGGCAGATCGCCGGGCTGGAAGCTCATCTAGGCTATGCGTTGTTCCAGCGCCAGGCCCGGGGTTTGAGCCTGACGACGCAAGGCGCGGCGTGGCTGCCGCGGGTGCAGCAGGTGTTCAACCTGATCGGCGAGGCGGTGGAGCAGATCGGTGACAAGCACCGGGCTCTGCAACTCAAGGCCCCGACGTGCGTGCTGCGCTGGTTGTTGCCGCGCCTGCTGCAATGGCAGAAGGCGCGGCCGGATGTGCCGGTGGAGCTGACCACCACGGTCAAGCACGGCGTGGATTTCCAGCGCGAGGCCTTCGACGCCGCCGTGGTCTACGGCCCGCCGCCGGATGCCTCGCTGGCCAGCCTGCACCTGTTCGATGAACAACTGACGCCGGTCTGCTCGCGCCCGCTCCTCGACGGCCCCGTGCCGCTGCACTCGCCCGACGACCTGCAACAACATCTGTTGCTGCACCCCACCCCCGACGGGCGCGACTGGACCACCTGGCTGGACGCCGCCGGGGTGCACCTGGGCAGCGCCGCCAAGGGCCAGCACTTCGAAACCCTCGACCTGGCGATGTCCATGGCTTCACAAGGCACCGGCGTGGCGATTGGCGACTGGTCGTTGATCGGCGACGACCTGAGCGCCGGAAGGTTGGTGATGCCGTTCGAACTGAAGGTCGGAACCGGGTTGGGTTATCACCTGGTGTTCCCGCGCAAGGCCGAGGTGGCGGCGCCGTTGCAGGCCTTGATGGAATGGCTGGTGGCGCAGGCCAAGGCGCGATGAGCCCACAGCAGCAGGCCTCTGTGGCGAGGGGATTTATCCCCGTTGGGCTGCGCAGCAGCCCCTAAGAGTGCCGCTCGCCGTGTCAGGTAAATTGAGTCGGCAAGATGGGGCTGCTACGCAGCCCAACGGGGATAAATCCCCTCGCCACAGGTTCTACGAAACTTGAGAAAACTGCATGCTTGTCAAAGCACATTCGGCGCCTGCACCGGTTCGATCTGCGCCCAGTGCGACGTATCGTCACGATGCTGTTGCAGGTAAGGCAGCACCGCGCCCAGCAATGGCGCCTTGAACGCCTCCTGGAAACGATGGGCCAGGCCTGGGATCAGCTTCAATTGGCTACCCTGGATGTGTGCGGCCAGGTGCACGCCATGCATCACCGGCAGCAACGGGTCGGCGGTGCCGTGGACGACCAGGGTTGGCACCCGCAGTTGATTGAGCAACGCCACGCGGCTGGGCTCCGCCAGGATCGCCATGATCTGGCGCTGCACGCCTTCGGGGTTGAAGGCCCGGTCATAAGCCACCGCGGCCTGGTGCAGCAGCGCCTGCCGATCGTCGACCACCATGGGGCTGCCCAAGGCGGCCAGCAGGTCGGCCTGTTGCTCCAGCGCCACTTCGCGATTCGGCGCGCTGCGCCGCGACAACAGCTGGACCAATGCCGCACTGGGTGCCGGCAGGCCTTCGGCGCCGGAACTGGTCATGATCAGCGTCAGGCTTTCGACCCGCTGCGGAGCCATGGCAGCCATGTGCTGGGCGATCATCCCGCCCATGCTCACGCCCAACACATGAAAACGCTGCACCTGCAAGGCATCCATCAAGCCCAGGCCATCCTCGGCCATGTCGGTCAAGGTATAGGGCGATGCCACGGGCAAGCCGAGTTTATAGCGCAGCGCTTCAAAGGCCAGGTTGGCGCTGCCGGGCGCCTGGCGCCAGGTGGACAGGCCGACGTCCCGGTTGTCGTAGCGAATCACCCGGAAACCCTGTTCGCACAGTGCCACCACCACTTCGTCCGGCCAGTGGATCAATTGCCCACCCAGCCCCATCACCAGCAACAGCGCAGGATCGGAGGGGCGGCCCACGCTCTGGTACGCCACGCTGACCTGATCCAGATCGACCCGTTGGGTTGGCACATTCACATCACAACGAGAAGCCGCAATCGACGGCAGGCCGCACAACAAGGCGGCCAGGAAAATGAATACACGCATGAAGAAACACCAAAACGCAGAACCCCAGTAGAGCGCGAGTCTGATGAAGTTTGTTCAAGCGCGCTGCCACAGTTGCGTGACAGTTTGATGAAGATTGCCGAGTGGTGTTGCTCCGAACTTGAGACCTCCCCTGTGGCGAGGGGATTTATCCCCGCTGGGCCGCGCAGCGGCCCCAAAAAGGCAACACCTCAATTTCCGGGTGTATTGAGGTGTCAGGGTTGGGACTGCTACGCAGTCCAGCGGGGATAAATCCCCTCGCCACAGGACTCTTCTCAACACACCCCAGAACTATTCAAGCCAACTGACTGCGCAACTGCCGCGCCGCCGCCACCATGTTCACCAGCGCCGCCTCCGTCTCTGGCCATGCCCGGGTTTTCAAGCCGCAATCGGGGTTGACCCACAACCGCTCCGGCGCGATGCGCTTGACCGCCTTGCTCATCAGCGAAACCATCTCGGCCGTGTCCGGCACCCGGGGCGAGTGGATGTCATAGACGCCCGGGCCGATATCGTTCGGGTAATCGAACGCTTCGAAAGCCTCCAGCAATTCCATGTCCGAACGTGAGGTTTCAATGGTGATGACGTCGGCGTCCATGTCGGCGATGGCCTTGATCACGTCATTGAACTCGCTGTAGCACATGTGGGTATGGATCTGGGTTTCATCGCCCACGCCCGAGGCGCACAGGCGGAAGGCCTCCACCGCCCAGTCGAGGTATTCCTGCCATTGGCCGCGGCGCAACGGCAGACCCTCGCGAAACGCCGCCTCGTCGATCTGCACGATGCTGATGCCGGCTTTCTCCAGGTCCAGCACTTCGTCCCGCAGGGCCAGGGCCAGTTGGCGGGCCTGGACCTGGCGCGACACATCTTCGCGGGGGAACGACCACATCAACATGGTCACGGGCCCGGTGAGCATGCCCTTCATGACCTTGTCGGTCAGGCGCTGGGCGTAGCAGATCCAATCGACGGTCATGGGCTTGGGCCGGCTGATGTCGCCGTAGATGATCGCCGGCTTCACGCAACGCGAACCATAGCTCTGCACCCAGCCGAAACGGGTGAAGGCGTAGCCGTCCAGTTGCTCGGCGAAATACTCCACCATGTCGTTGCGCTCGGCCTCGCCATGCACCAGCACATCCAGGCCCAGGCGCTCCTGGATCTTCACGGCATGACGGATCTCGGTGTGCATGGCGTCCTGATAATCGTTGGCCGACAACTTGCCCTGTTTATAGGCCTGACGTGCCAGGCGAATCGCCGACGTCTGTGGGAAAGAACCGATGGACGTGGTCGGAAACGCCGGCAACTTCAGCCTGGCACGCTGCCGTTCGATGCGCTGGGCGAAGGGCGATTGCCGCTGGCTGTCCTGGGGACTGATCGCGTCGAGTCGGGCCTGGACCTCAGGCTTGTGGATCCGTGCCGAGGCGGCGCGACGGGCCTGCACTTCACGGCTGTCGGCCAAGGCCTGGTGGACGCCGGGGGCGTGAGGGTCATTCAACGCGTCGCGCAGCACCGCTACTTCACCGCACTTCTGCACGGCGAAGGCCAGCCAGCTCTTGAGTTCGGGATCGAGCTTGTCTTCACGCTCCAGGTCCACCGGGCTGTGCAGCAACGAGCAGGACGTGCTGACCCAGAGGTTGTCGCCAAAACGTTCCTGGGCCGGTTGCAACTGCGCCAGCGCCTGTTCCAGCTCACAACGCCAGACGTTGCGGCCATTGACCAGGCCCACCGACAGGATCTTGTAGCTCGGCAGCCGGTCCAGCACCTGGCCCAATTGCTCCGGCGCACGTACCGCGTCGATGTGCAAGCCATCCACCGGCAGGCTCACCGCCAGGCCGAGGTTGTCGGCCAGGCCACTGAAGTAGGTCGCCACGAGTTTTTTCAGCGGCGAATACTGAAGGATGTGATAGGCCCGCTCGAAGGCGTTTTTCCAGGCCTGGGGCAAATCGAGGGTCAGGATCGGCTCGTCGATCTGCACCCATTCCACGCCCTGGCGCTGGAGACGATTGAGGATTTCACCGTAGACCGGCAGCAACCGCTCCAGCAGGTCCAGCTTGTCGAAGTCCTCGCCCTTGGCCTTGCCCAGCCACAGGTAGGTCAGCGGGCCGATGAGCACCGGCTTGACCCGATGGCCCAGGGCGTGGGCCTCGTCCACTTCGTCGAACAGCTGTTCCCAGCTCAGAGTGAACGCTTGGTCAGCGGAGAACTCCGGGACCAGGTAGTGGTAGTTGGTGTCGAACCACTTGGTCAGCTCCTGGGCGTGTTGCGCCTGGCCGTGACCGGCGCAACAGCTGGCGGTGGCGCCACGGGCCATGGCGAACAAGGTGTCGAGGGTAGGCCGGCCCTGGCCATTGAGGGTGTCGTGGAAACGCGATGGAACCACGCCCAAAGCCAGGGTGTGGCTGAGCACCTGGTCGTACCAGGCGAAGTCGCCGACGGGCAGCAGGTCGATGCCGGCGTCTTTCTGCAATTGCCAGTGCCGGGCCCGCAGCTCACGTCCCACCGCTTGCAGCGCGTCCGGTGCCAGGTCGCCCTTCCAGTAGGCTTCGAGGGCTTTTTTCAGTTCGCGGTCGGCGCCGATGCGGGGAAAACCGAGGGTGTGGGCCAGGGCCATGGTGTGCGTCCTCCTGTAAAAGATGGCGCCATTGTCGACAGCCGACCCTTCATGAGACAAACTCAACCTTTTCGTGTTGATCACAAGTTTTTCTCATGGAGCCTCCGGTGCTTGAACTCCGTCACCTCAAGACCCTGCATGCCCTGCGCGAAGCCGATAGCCTGGTGGAAGCCGCCGAACGCCTGCACCTGACCCAGTCCGCGCTGTCCCACCAGTTCAAGGAACTGGAGGAACGCCTGGGCATGCAGTTGTTCGTGCGCAAGACCAAACCGGTACGGTTCACCAGCGCCGGCCTGCGCCTGCTGCAACTGGCCGATGCCACCCTGCCCCTGCTGCGCGGCGCCGAACGGGACATCGCGCGCCTGGCGGGCGGCACCGCCGGGCGCCTGCACATGGCGATCGAGTGCCACAGCTGCTTCCAGTGGCTGATGCCCACCATCGACCAGTTCCGCGACGCCTGGCCCGAAGTCGAACTGGACCTGGCCTCGGGCTTCGCCTTCGCGCCGTTGCCGGCCCTGGCCCGGGGCGACCTGGACCTGGTGGTCACGTCCGACCCGCTGGAACTGGCCGGCATCACCTACGTGCCGCTGTTCACCTACGAAGCGATGCTCGCCGTGGCCAACCAGCACCGTCTGGCGGGCAAGCCGTTCATCGTGCCGGAGGACCTGGTCAGCGAAACCCTGATCACCTACCCGGTGGAACGGGATCGGCTGGACATCTTCACCCGCTTCCTGGAGCCGGCCGACATCGAACCGGCCCAGGTGCGCACGTCCGAACTGACGGTGATGATGATGCAACTGGTGGCCAGCGGCCGCGGCGTCTGCGGCATGCCCCACTGGGCGCTGCATGAATACAGCTCACGGGGCTACGTGAAGGCCAAGCGCCTGGGCGAAAAAGGCCTGTTCGCCACCCTGTACGCAGCGGTCCGCACCGACATGCTCGATGCACCGTACATGCGCGACTTCCTGCTGACGGCGAAGGACACGTCGTTTTCCACCCTCGATGGGGTCAGTGCGGTGCGCTGATGGCGGCGAGCCCTTCGCGAGCAAGCCCGCTCCCACAGAGGATCCGCAGCAAAGCCAATTTTGTGCCCCCCTGTGGGAAGATCTGCTGCAAAACCCAACTCTGTGGACACCACCACCCCCTGTGGGAGCGGGCTTGCCCGCGAAGGGGCCCTACAGTTCAAGCCACATATGGATCTTGTCGAAGTATTCGTCATCTACCCGGATGGCCATCGGCTCCAGCCCATACAGCACAAAGCCGCAACGCTGGTAGAGCTTGACCGCCGGATCGTTGCCGGCGGTGACGGTCAACTGCACCAGACGCAGGAAAGGGTGGCGGCGAGCTTCGTCGAGGGCCGCTTGCAGCAACTGCTGGCCCAGCCCCTGGCGGCCATGGGCGGCGCTGACGTACAGGCCGAACAGGGTCGCCTTGTGCCGGGCCTTGGCCCGAGGCTCCAGGGCCAGACCGACCATCCCCACCAGTTGCCCCGCCTCGAACGCCCCCAGCACCACGTCCAGCCGGCTGGTCAGCCGCGACTCCCACCAATTGATCGGCAGCGCCGCCCGCTCACTGACGCTGGAAGTGAAGGCCTGCGGATGCTGCGCGTAGGCCTGGAGCATCAGTTCGCGATACGCGCTGGCATCGCCGGCCCGCAGCCGCCGGATGTTCATGCCCCGCGCCGTTGCTCAAGCATCAGGCGCAGCGCCAACGTAGCGAGCACAAAGCCCATGAAATAACGCTGCACCGCCAGCCAGGTCGGGTTGTGGGCGAACCAGGACGCAATCCCGGCGGCAAACAGCGCGATCAGCAGGTTGACGCTGAAACTGATGCTGATCTGGGTCAGCCCGAGGATGAGGCTCTGGGTGAACAGCGAGCCGTGCTCCGGGCTGATGAACTGCGGGAACACCGACAGGTAGAACACCGCGATCTTGGGGTTCAGGGCACTGGTGAGAAAGCCCATGGTGATCAACTTGCGCGTAGAGTCCGCCGGCAACTGCTGCGCCTCGAACGGTGAGCGAGCACCGGGCTTCACGGCCTGCCAGGCCAGCCACAGCAGGTACAGCGCACCGGCCCACTTCAGGATTTCATAGGCCAGAGGCACCGCCAGGAACACCGCCGTCAGCCCCGCTGCCGCCGCGAACATGTGCACGAAAAAGCCCGCCACCACTCCCAGCAGGGAAGTGACGCCGGCCTTGCGGCCCTGGCAGATCGAACGGGAAATCAGGTAGATCATGTTCGGACCGGGCGTGAGCACCATCAGCAACGCGGCGGCGGCGAAAATCAGCAGGTCTGGCAGTGCAATCATGGGCGTTGTTCCTGGAATCAGCAGGCCACGGAAGGCGACGCTCGATAAAACGGCAGGATGACCTCGCCTGTCAACGGCGCCAGCAGCAGGTCGTGCTCGCCGGCCGGATCGATCCAGCGCACTTCCTCGATCTCGGCAGCCGGTGAAACAGCGGCGTCGATTTCCAGCAGGAACACCTGCGCCTGGACGGTAAAGCCTGGCTCGTTGGCGGCCGGCGCACTGAAGGCGCCCAGGTAGCGCGCCTGGGCAGGATCGATCACCAGGCCCAGCTCTTCCTCCAGCTCCCGGGCCAGGGCCTCGACCGGTTGCTCATGGGGCTCGATCTTGCCCCCCGGCTGCATGAAGGCCAGGGTGCCGCGCTTGCGCACCAGCAGGGTCCGACCGTCCGGCCCGATCAACAGGGCGGCGGCGATGCGGATGAGCGAATCGGTCATGGGAATTGGCCTCGGGCAAAAAATGCCCGGGAGATTACAGATCGCAGCGGTTGGAGCAAAGCCTCAAGATCAACACTGTCTCTTGTGGGAGCGGGCTTGCTCGCGAAGGCGGCGTGTCAGGGAATACATCCTTAACTGACACACCGCCTTCGCGAGCAAGCCCGCTCCCACAGGTTGAGCTGTGTTCACCCCAGGATCGGCCTGGGCGCCGAAGCGTCTTCGGGAATCTTGACGAACACGCTGTAGCGGGCGCACTCCATCGCTTCGAAGGCGATGAGTTTTTCCACCAGCGGACCGCTCAGGACCTTGCCGGCGTTGAGCAGCAACATGCCGTTGTCGGCATTGAGGTTGCGCGCCAGGACCATCCCGGCCGACAGCTCCCGGGTGTTCAAGACCTTCACCGTCGGGTCCGACAAGGTCACGTCGTCCAGGTATTCGCCGCAGGCCTTGATGAAGTCCTCGATCATGTCCGGGTCGTACAGCTTGCCAGCGTATTTGCGGATGTAGACCAGGGCTTCGTCGCTGTTCATCTGCCGTTCGAGGATCAACCCGCGCTGCAACTCGATGAAGTCCACCGCCAGCTTCAACAGCCGCGAACCGAACGGGATCGCCTCGCCCTTGAGGTGTTCGGGGAAGCCGCTGCCGTCCCAGCGCTCCTGGTGATGGCGAATGATCCGGGCCGCGTCCTTCATCGGGTCCAGGGTCATCAACAGCGATTCGCTCTGCTTCGGATAGGCGCGATACAGGTCCAGCTCGGTGTGGTGCAGCAGGTCGGCCGGCGTGACCATCATGTTGTCGGTCCAGCTCAGCTTGCCGATGTTGTACAGCGCCGCCGCCATGGTCAGGTCGCGATCGGTGGACTCGTCGAGGAAATGCAGGCGGCTGTAGACCCGGATCAACTCGATGATCTGCCGGTTGGTCTGCTTGGCCTTGGGCAGGCGCAGGTTGGCGATCAGCGAGAACACTTCCGTGCTGGTGACATAGCTGCGCTTGAGTTCATCGTAGGCCAGGTCGAGCATGTCGGCGGTCTGCTGCAACTCGGAGGTGCGCGAGGCCACGCGTTTTTCCAAGGTGGCGTTGAGCGTCTTGAGTTGCTGGTTCTGCTCGCGGGTCAGCGCTTCGAGGCGCTGGCGTTCGCTTTCGGAATGCTGGTGGGCCAGGGCCTGGCGCAGGGCCTGCACCACTTCCTCGTCGTTCCACGGTTTGCTGAGGTAGCGGTACAAGCCGCCCTCGTTGATGGCCTTGGTCATCATGTCGACGTCGGCATAGCCGGTGAGCAGGATGCGCAAGGTCGATGGGTACAACTGGCGAATCTGTGCCAACAGCGTGGCGCCGTCCATGTTGGGCATGCGCGCATCGGTCATCACCAGGTCGACCGGCCGCTCCTTGAGGATTTCCAGGGCCTTGGCGCCACTGTCGGCCAGCAGGATTTCGTAGGGCTGGCTGCGCAGCAGCCGGCGCAGGCTGTTGAGGATCGACTCTTCGTCATCGACCAACAGCACCGTCGGTTTTTTGACCGGAACGTCCGGCGATTGATCTTCCATTGCTACCCCCTCCTATTGATGACGACCGTTTACCGTCCCCCAGAAGACAGGCTAGTAGATTGCCGGCATTTAGGCACGATTTGCCATCACGGGCCGAGCGCATCCCGATGAGCCGACTATGCTGTACCCCATGGAAGGCCATGTACGGGCCAGAACTCTCATGCCAGCGAAAGGGATATCAGATGTTCCCAGGGTTCTATTGTCAGCATCGCCACGGTGCACGGCCATGAGCCTGCCATCGGAAAGAGCCAACCGGCGGATCCTGATCGTCGACGACACGCCGACGATCCATGAGGATTTTCGCAAGATCCTCAGCCCCCACGCGCCGTCCGAGGACCACCTGAGCAGTGCCGAAGAAGCCCTGTTCGGCGCGCCGGTGGCCGTCGCCGCCCAGAGTTTCAACCTCGACTCGGCCTTCCAGGGCATGGAAGCCCTGAACAAGGTCGAGGCCGCGCTGGAGCAAGGGCAGCCCTACGCCATGGCCTTCATCGATATGCGCATGCCGCCCGGCTGGGACGGCCTGGAAACCATCGAGCGGCTGTGGCGCGCCGACCCCAAGTTGCAAGTGGCGTTGTGCACCGCCTATTCGGACTATTCCTGGGAAGACATCGCCGACCGCCTGGAGCTGGGCGACCGTCTGCTCATTCTGAAGAAACCCTTCGACGCCATCGAGATCCGCCAGATGGCCAGCACGCTGACGGTCAAATGGCAGATGACCGAGGACGCCGCGCTGAAGATGGACATGCTCGAACGGGCGGTCGAAGCGCGCACCCGAGAACTGGCCGACGCCAACATCATCGTGCAGAACAGCCCGACCATCCTCTATCGCCTGCGGGGCGAGCCGCCGTTCCCGTTGATGTACATCTCCCACAACATCACCAAGTTCGGCCATGTCGCAGCGCGTCTGGTGGGCGCGCCGGACTGGGCGCAGATGCTCATCCACCCCGATGACCAGTCCAAGATCGACGCCGCCATGGTCCGCGTCCTGGACCGGGACAATGCCGGCGCCTCCATCGAGTTTCGCCTGCGCACCGGCGACGGCACCTACCGCTGGGTGGAGAACCGCTACATTCCGGTGCGCAATGAGCAAGGCCTGTTGCTGGAGGTCGAAGGCATCATCCTCGACATCACCGAACGCAAGCTGGCCGAAGAGAAGATCGCCCTGCTGGCCCGCACCGACGGCCTGACCGGGCTGGCCAACCGCGCCACCATGATCGAACGACTGCACCAGGCCTTCGCCGCCGCGCGCCGGGGGGCGCCGGCGTTCGCGATGTTCTACCTGGACCTGGACCACTTCAAGCGGATCAACGACACCCTGGGCCACCCCATCGGCGACCTGCTCTTGCAGGAAGTCGCCGCACGCATCAAGGCCTGCACCCGGGAGAACGACGTGGTCGCGCGCCTGGGCGGCGACGAGTTCGCCATCCTGCAACTGGACGTTCACGAGGCCACCCATTGCGCCGCGCTGGCGGCGAAGATCCGCGACGCCCTGGTGGCGCCCTACGCCCTGGACGGCAACGACGTGCGGATCTCGGTGAGCATCGGCATCGCCCTGTATACGCCGCAGAGCCTGAGCGCCGACAGCCTGATGGCGCAGTCCGACATGGCCCTGTACCGCTCCAAGGAGAAGGGTCGCAACCAGTACCATTTCCACAACGAAGAGATCAACCAGGAAGTCACCGACCGGGTCGCCCTGGCCAACGATCTGCGCCGGGCCATCGAGAACCAGGAGCTGCATTTGCATTACCTGCCGGAAGTCGACCTGGGCACCGGCAAAATCCTCGGCATGGGCGTGCAGGTGCGCTGGAACCACCCCGAGCGCGGCTGGCTGGAGCCGGCGGTGTTCATGCCGGCCGCCGAGAAGACCGGGCTCATCATCGGCCTGGGCCACTGGGCGCTGGACCAGGCCTGCCGGCAGATGCGCCAGTGGCGCGACCAGAACATGGCGCCGCCGGTGATCGCCCTCGACCTGTCCCTGACCCAGCTCAAGACCGGCCCGGAACTGATCTACGACGTGCTGCGCACCACCGCGCGCTGGGAACTGGCCCCGTGGGACCTGCGCTTCGACGTCACCGAAGCCACCCTGGCCCAGACCAAGTGGACCCACAACGACGTGCTGCCGCGCCTGTGCGAACTGGGCGTGCAGATCGCAATCGATGAGTTCGGCACCGAATATTCCTCGTTCGATTACCTCAAGACCTACCGCGTCAACCACCTCAAGCTCGCCCAACGGTTTCTCGACAGTGCCAACGCCGACCCCGGCAACGCCACGACCCTGCGGGCCATCCTCAACTTCGCCCGGGACGTGGGCATCGGGATCATCGCCGAAGGCGTCGAGACCCAGGAGCAGCGCACCACGCTGATGTCCAGCGGTGGGACGATGCAAGCCCAGGGGCACTACTTCAGCACGGTCGTGGACAGCCACCAGGCCGCCGAGCTGCTCAAGGCCGGCAGCATCGTTCCGGCGGCCGACCACTGGACACGCCCCCCGAGCCAGCTATCGGAGAGCACCCCATGAACCCCTTGTCCGTACCCGCGAACAGGCGAATCCTGGTGGTGGACGACACCCCGGCCATCCACCAGGACTTTCGCAAGATCCTCAGCGCCGGTGGCGGCGGTGATGAGTCGCTGGACGATACCGAGAGCCTGTTGTTCGGCACGCCCCAGGTCAGCCGGCCGCAGTTCCAGATCGACTCCGCGTACCAGGGCGAAGAAGCGCTGGAACTGGTCAAGCGCGCCCAGGCCGAAGGCCAGCCCTACGCCCTGGTGTTCGCCGACATGCGCATGCCGCCGGGCTGGGACGGCCTGCAGACCATCGAAAAACTGTGGGAAGCCGACCCCCGGCTGCAAATTGCCCTGTGCACGGCGTTCTCCGACTACACCTGGGAAACCATGTCGGAACGGATCGAGTTCGACGATCAGTTGCTGATCCTCAAGAAACCCTTCGACACCCTGGAAATCCGCCAGATGGCCAGCGCCATGACCTGGAAATGGCAACTGGCCCAGGATGCCGCGCGCAAGATGCGCAGCCTGGAGCGCACGATTGAAGAGCGGGTCCAGGAACTGCTCAAGGTCTCCCACCTGCTGCAATACGACGTGCTCACCGAACTGCCCAACAGCATGTTGCTCGGCGACCGCCTGACCCAGGCCATGGCCCAGTGCCGCCGGCATGACCGGCAACTGGCGGTGATGTTCCTCGGCCTGGACCGTTTCAAACGGGTCAACAACGCCCTGGGGCACCCGGTCGGCGACGAGATGCTCAAGCGCGTGGCCCGGGCGCTGGCCACCGTGGTGCGCGAGTCCGACTCGGTGTTTCGCTACGGCTCCGATGAATTCGTGGTGGTGCTGGGGGACATCGCCGACCCGCAGCAGACCAAGGGCGTGGCGGAAAAACTGTTGGCAGCGGTCAGCACGCCCCAACCGATCGACGGCCATGACTTGACCGTCACCGCCAGCCTGGGGGTAAGCGTGTACCCCACCGACGGTTTCGACGCCGTGGCGCTGATCAAGAAAGCCGAGACGGCGATGCGCAACGTCAAGGAAGCCGGCCCCAACGACTACCGTTTCTTCACCGAAGACATGAACCGCCGGGCCCGCCAGCAACAGACCATCGAGTCTGGCCTGCGGCTGGCCCTGCAACGCAAGGAATTCGTGCTGCACTACCAGCCCAAGCTCGACCTGACGAGCGGCAAAGTGGTCGGTGTCGAGGCGCTGGTGCGCTGGAATCGCCCGGAGCACGGCCTGGTCTACCCGTCGGACTTCATCCCGGTGGCCGAGGACAGCGGGCTGATCGTGCCGCTGAGTCAATGGGTGCTCCAGGAAGCCTGCCAGCAGGCCCGCACCTGGCAAGACCAGGGCATGCGACCCCTGTACTTGTCGGTCAACGTCTCGGCCATCGACTTTCGCCAGCGCGGCTTCGTCGAAGGCATTGCCCGCACCCTCAAGGAAACCGGCCTGGACCCGACACAGTTGGAACTGGAGATCACCGAAAGCGTGCTGATGCAGAACATCGACACCACCGTCGCCATTCTCAAGGCCATCAAGCAACTGGGCGTGCGGCTGGCCATCGACGATTTCGGCACCGGGTACTCGAGCCTGAGCTACCTGCAGAAATTCCCGGTGGATGTCCTGAAAATCGACCAGTCGTTCGTGGGCGACCTGAGCATCGACAGCAATGACGCCAAGCTGGTGAGCACCATCATCAGCCTGGGCAAGGGCCTGAACCTGCACATCATTGCTGAGGGCGTGGAGACCCTGGCGCAACTGGACTTCCTCCGGGCCCACCAGTGCGAGGAGGCCCAGGGGTATTACTTCAGCAAGCCCGTGGAACCGCACGCCTTCGCCCAATGGATGGCCGAATGGGAACAGCGCCCGAACCCGTTTTCCTAAAAACAGCCTGCTCCATCAACCCACGTTCAAGGAAGTCTGCGATGGCGTCACCAGGACTCTTGTTGGCTCTCGGCCTGTTCATGGGACTCAGTGTGGCCGCCCACGCCGAGCCCCTGGACGAACCGCTCAAGCCGCTGCCTCCCGTCCCCGCGCTGGACCCCAAGCGCGTCCAACTGGGCCAGCGGCTGTTCAACGACCCACGGCTGTCGGTGAACAACACCCTGTCCTGTGCCAGTTGCCATCGCCTGGACAAGGGCGGTGCCGACGACAAGGCGTTGTCCCTGGGCTTCGACGGCAAGCCGGTGGAGGTCAACACCCCCACGGTGTTCAACGCCAGCCTGAATTTCCATCAATTCTGGGACGGCCGCGCCGACACCCTGGAAGAGCAGGTGCACATCGTGGTCACCAGCCCCACGGAAATGGGCAGTAACTGGGACACCGTGGTCAAGCGCATCGCCGACGACCCGGGTTATACCAGGGACTTCAACGCGACCTACCCCGACGGCGTGACCAAGCCCAATATCCAGGGCGCCCTGGCCGATTTCGAACGCACCCTGCTGACCCCCAACTCACGCTTCGACCAATACCTGCTGGGCAACACCGACATCCTCACGCCGCGGGAAAAATTCGGCTATGAGCGTTTCAAGGAATACGGCTGCATCGCCTGCCACCAGGGCGTGAACATCGGCGGCAACATGTTCCAGAAGTTCGGTGTCATGGGGGACTACATCGCGGACCGGGGCAACCTCACCCGGGCCGATGAAGGGCGCTTCAACGTCACCGGCGATGAAGGTGATCGCCAGGTGTTCAAGGTGCCCAGCCTGCGCAATGTCGCCGTCACCGCACCGTATTTCCACAAGGGCTCCGCGGCGACGCTGGAGCAGGCGGTGGAAGTGATGTTCAAGTACCAGTTGGGCCGTGAACCGGCCGGCAAGGATACCGAGTTGATCGTCGAGTTCCTCAAGACCCTGACCGGCGAATGGGAGGGCAAGCCCCTATGAAGGCCCTCCGTCGACTTGGCCTGGCATTCATCGGCGTGTTGCTCGTTTCGGTGTTGCTGTTCATGTACATCCAGTCGGGTGCGCAACAGGCCGCCTCGTACATCGAGTCCCGGGACCTGGTCCGGCAGTTGAAGCAACAGGACGCGATCTGGGACAACGAAGTGCTCAAGACCCGGATCGCCCTGACCCACAACTACGACCCCCTGGTCTCGCCGCTGCATGAAATCACCCGGCTCTGGCAGCGCCTGGACGCCATCGAATCGGCCTCGGGCCGCCACGCGCCCACGCTCTGGGAAACCCAGCGCGACGCGTATCTGGAGGCGGTCAAGGAAAAGACCCGCCTGGTGGAAAAATTCAAGTCGCACCACGCGATACTGCGCAACTCCCTGGCCTTCCTGCCAACGGCCGAAGACGATATCCAGGGCCAGTTCGCCCGGCTCACCGACGAGCAACGGTTGCAGCTGCAAAACGTCGCCATCGACACCTACGACCTGTTGCTCAGCAGCATGGAGTTCGCCCAACTCACCACCCCGGACACGGCCGCCGAGGTACTGCTTGGGCTGAACCGGCTGGACGTCAACAAGGAGCGCCTGCCCGAAGGGTTCCAGAACGCGGTGACCACCATGAGCCGACACATCGCGATGGTCCTGCGCGAACAACCCCAGGTCAACGAGTTGCTGGAGGGCATCGAGGCGGTCCCGGTGGCGGACCGGCTGGACACCATCACCAGCCTGCTCGACAAGGATCAGGAAACCGCTGCCGCCCTCCACCAGCGCAACCACATCTACCTGATGGTGTTCGCGATGTTCCTGGTGCTGATCCTGATCTGGCTGGCGATCCGTCTGGTACGCAGCTTCGCCGAGATCAAGCGGGTCAACAGCGCCCTGAAAACCGCCAACGACGAGCTGGAGCAACGGGTGGAAGAACGCACCCGCCAGCTCAAGGACACCCAGAGCGAGCTGATGGACACCGCCCGCCAGGCCGGCATGGCGGAAATCGCCACCAACGTGCTGCACAACGTCGGCAACGTTCTCAACAGCGTGAACATTTCCGCCGACCTGGTCAGCCGCAAATTGCGCAGCAGCAAGGCGCTGGGGCTGGGCAAGGCCATGCAACTGGTCAACGAACACCCCCACGACCTCGGGCATTTCCTCACCGAAGACGAAAAAGGCAAGCTGCTGCCCGGCTACCTCAACCAACTGGTGGACGCCATCGCCGCGGAACAGCATAGCCTGATCGACGAGCTGGGGCAGTTGAGCAAGAGCGTGGACCACATCAAGGACATCGTTTCGACCCAGCAATCCTACGCCGGGGCCAACAGCCTGCTGGAGCCCCTGGTGGTCAGCGAACTGCTCGAAGACGCCCTGCGCATGAACTCCGGCGCCCTGACCCGCCACCATGTCACGGTGATCAAGGAGTATGGCGACGTCCCGCGAATCATGGGCGACAAGCACCGCCTGCTGCTGATCCTGATCAACCTCATCAGCAACGCCAAGTACGCCATGGCGGGGGTGTCCAATCATGCGCGGAACATGACGTTGAAGGCGGCCGTGGTGGATGGCGAGACCCTGCAGATCAGCGTCAAGGATGAAGGCGAAGGCATCCCGGAGGAAAACATGACACGCATCTTCGCCCACGGCTTCACCACGCGTAAGGACGGCCACGGGTTTGGCCTGCACAGTTGCGCCCTGGCGGCCATCGAAATGAACGGGCGCCTGACCGCCCACAGCGAAGGCCCCGGCAAAGGGGCCACGTTCCAGCTGCAGGTGCCACTGAAACTCGCGGAGGGTGAGCCATGAACACCCTGAGCAACCGCCGCATCCTGTTGATCGACGACACACCGGCCATCCATGAGGATTTTCGCAAGATCCTCACCCCCGAGAACGAGATCAACGCCGACCTGCAGGACATGGAGAACGCCCTGTTCGGCGAGGCACCGAAACCGGTCGCCACTGTGTTCGAACTCGACTCGGCCTATGGCGGCCAGGAAGGCCTGAACAAACTGCTCGACGCCCAGGCCAGGGAACGCCCCTATGCCCTGGCCTTCGTCGACATGCGCATGCCCGAAGGCTGGGACGGCGCCAAGACCATCGAAGAACTGTGGAAGCGCGATCCGCTGCTGCAGGTGGTGGTCTGCACCGCCTACTCGGATTACTCCTGGGACGAACTGCTGGAACGCCTCAATGGCCACGACCGCCTGCTGATCCTGAAGAAGCCCTTCGACAACATCGAAGTCCAGCAGATGGCCAACACCCTGACCACCAAATGGGCCATGACCGCCCGCGCCCAGTTGAAAATGAGCAAGCTCGAAGACCTGGTGGAACAACGAACCCAGGCGTTCAAGCAGGCCAGCGAACTGCTGCAGATGGAAATCGACGAACGCAAGATGCTCGAAACCCAGCTGGTTCAATCGGAAAAACTCGCCTCCCTGGGCCAACTGGCCGCCGGGGTGGCCCACGAAATCAACAACCCCATCGGCTTCATTTCCTCCAACCTGGGGGCCCTGGACGGCTATTTCAGCAAGCTCCAGCAAATGCTCGCGGCCTACGGCAGCGCCGAGCAAGCCATCGCCTCGCCGGAGCAACTGGTGCACCTGAGGACGCTGCGCGAGCAAGTGGAGCTGGATTTCCTGGTGGAGGACATCCCGCTGTTGATCAAGGAGTCCAAGGACGGCATCGGCCGGGTCGGGCAGATCGTCAAGGACCTCAAGGACTTCTCCCGCGTCGACTCCAACCAGGAATGGCAGATGGCCAATTTGCAACAGGGCATGGATTCGACGCTGAACATCGTCGCCAACGAAATCAAGTACAAGGCCGACGTGGTCAAGCAATACACGCCGCTGCCGGAAGTCGAATGCCTGCCGTCGCAGATCAACCAGGTGATCATGAACCTGATCGTCAACGCCGCCCAGGCCATCGGCCCCGAACGCGGCACCATCACCCTGCGCAACGGCGTCGACGGCGATACCGTCTGGATCGAAGTCGCCGACAACGGCTCGGGGATCCCACCGCAAACCCTGCAAAAAATCTTCGACCCGTTCTTCACCACCAAGCCCATCGGCCAAGGCACGGGGCTCGGTCTGTCGCTGTCCTACGGCATCGTGAAAAAACACAACGGCGAAATCACGGTGCGCAGCGAAGTGGGAGTCGGCACGACCTTCAGGGTGGAGTTGCCGGTGCGGCAGATGAAGGTGGCGGGGTGACATCGAGTCGGTCTACAAAGAGTGTTTTACGGACCCATGACCTGTGGCGAGGGGATTTATCCCCGCTGGGCTGCGCAGCGGCCCCAAAACAGTCGACTCAGTCGGCCTGATGCATCGAGCCGTCTGGTTCCAGGGCCGCTGCGCGCCCCAGCGGGGATAAATCCCCTCGCCACAGATGCCCCCTCAGCACATGAAGTTCTCTCATCGCCGGTTGCCCATCCTTTCACGGCCAGCGCAGAATGCCCCTCGTTGTCCCTTCCCAAGGAACCCGTATGAGCCTGTCTCTGCTGAGCCGTTACGCCTTCTTTGCCGGCTGTGTGATATTCACCCTCGCCAGCCTGCCGTTCCTGCAACACGACTGGCTCTGGCCATTCGCGCTGGTGACAGGCCTGTTGAGCCTGCTGGGGCTGTTCGACCTGCTGCAAAGCCGTCACGCGGTACGGCGCAACTACCCGATCCTGGGCAACATCCGCTACCTGGTCGAAGGCATCCGCCCGGAGATCCGTCAGTACCTGCTCGAATCCGACAGCGACGCCCTGCCCTTTTCCCGGGCCCAGCGCTCGCTGGTGTATTCCCGGGCCAAGAACGAGACCTCCGACAAACCGTTCGGCACCTTGATCGACGTCTACCAGACCGGCTTCGAATTCATCGGCCATTCCATGCGCCCGGCGCCGTTGAGCGACCCCAGTGGTTTTCGCGTGACGGTCGGCGGCCCGCAGTGCACCCAACCGTATTCCGCCTCGGTGTTCAACATCTCGGCCATGAGCTTCGGCTCGCTAAGCGCCAATGCCATCCGCGCGCTGAACCAGGGCGCCAAGCTGGGCAATTTTGCCCACGACACCGGCGAGGGCAGCATCAGCCCTTACCATCGCGAACACGGTGGCGACCTGACCTGGGAACTGGGCAGCGGCTATTTCGGCTGCCGCACCAACGACGGGCGCTTCGACCCGGAGCGCTTCGCCGTCCAGGCTCAAGACCCACAAGTGCGGATGATTGAAATCAAGATGAGCCAGGGCGCCAAGCCCGGCCATGGCGGGATCCTGCCCAAGCACAAGGTCACCCGGGAAATCGCCGAGACCCGCGGCATCCTCATGGGCGAGGATTGCATTTCACCGTCGCGCCACAGCGCGTTCTCCACGCCGCTGGAACTGATGCAATTCGTCCAACAACTGCGCGAACTGTCCGGCGGCAAGCCGGTGGGCTTCAAGTTCTGCCTGGGCCACCCATGGGAGTTCATGGGCATTGCCAAGGCCATGCTGGAAACCGGGATCCTGCCCGACTTCATCGTCGTGGACGGCAAGGAAGGCGGCACGGGCGCGGCACCGGTGGAGTTCACCGACCACATCGGCGTGCCGTTGCGCGAAGGCCTGCTGTTCGTGCACAACACGCTGGTGGGCCTGAACCTGCGGGACAAGATCAAGCTCGGCGCCAGCGGCAAGATCGTCAGCGCGTTCGACATCGCCAGCGTCCTGGCCATCGGTGCCGACTGGGCCAACGCCGCCCGCGGCTTCATGTTCGCCATCGGCTGCATCCAGTCGCAAAGCTGCCACACCAACAAATGCCCCACCGGCGTCGCCACCCAGGACACCCTGCGCCAACGCGCCCTGGTGGTCCCGGACAAGGCCCAGCGGGTCTACAACTTCCACCGCAACACCCTCAAGGCCCTGGCCGAAATGCTCGCCGCCGCCGGCCTGGAACACCCGTCGCAATTGCAGCCCAAGCACCTGGTGCGGCGCATGTCGGCCACCGAGGTGAAGCTGTTCTCGCAGTTGCATGTGTTCTTAAAGCCCGGGGAACTGCTGACGGGCGAGGTCAATGGAGCCTTTTATTCGCGGATGTGGCAGATGGCGCGGGCGGACAGTTTTGAGCCGATGGAAACCGTGGCGGCTTGAACACGCCCACAGCAAAAAATTTCCACACTGCGGTTTTCCGGGGGCGCCGCTGGCTAGCACAGCGGCGCGCGGGTCCGCGACGGCTCCTTCATGACAATGAAGCCATAGTCGCCCAGCAGATAAATCCGGTAGTACAGGTTGTCCACGAGCGGCGGATAACCCCGATAACCGACTCGGGTCGCATTGCGCCGCTCCCGTTCGATCACCACGTTAGTGATACCCAGGAACGGCGGGCTTTCCGGAAGAAGCAAGTAATCAACATTGAGCAGGTAATGCAGGACCGGCAGTTGGTTGAACGAGCCGCAGGCACTTGTCAGCCAATGGGCGGAATAAGTCACTGACATATAGATGCGCTTGGCCTCATACAGCTCGCGACGGGAAGTGATGTCATGCGCCAAGCTATAAAGCGCGCCGCTGGAAAAGGTCTTTTGCAGGGTCAATACCCGACCATAGGCAAAGGACAGTGACAGGGTCGCCAGCAATGGAATAATCAGCAACGCTGGTAATCGACGATGAAGTGGCGTCAGCGCGAGGTAAGCCAGATAGAACAGCAGCATCAACCACACACCGAAGCCCATCAGTGTGCGGGCCCCCTCATTGAAGTCACGAAACAACAGCGTGATGCCGGGTACCAACAGCGCCAGTATCAAAGATGTCAGTAGCCAGAGCAGGCCCAGGAGCCATGTTTTCCAACCAGGCTCCTCACCTCCCTCAAGCCGGCGGCCCACCCCCATGGCCCCCATCAGCGCAATCAGCACCAGCACGGCCAATATCCAGGCGTAGCCACCGTGGAACAACAGGGCAACCTTCTGTAGCACCGTGGCGAGATTGATGCCCAACTGCATCAATGGATCAGCGTTCCAGTTCAGCAACGCGGTTCGCTCCGTTCCCATCAGCCAGAAGGCCATGGCGAAGTACACCAGGAGGGCCAGGCCAAGCTGGGCGAACCTGTCTCCCAGCAGGTCCAAGCACTGCCGCCACGGCCACCGGTTGCAGACTGTTCGGCACAGATCCAGGCAGACCAACCCCAGAAATACGTTGAGGCTGATCTGGTAGAGCCCGAACGCCAGCACCAACCAGGCCGCCGGCTCCCACAGTCGTCGCAGGCGCGATGTCCCCCGACAGGTGACGGCGTAGATAACCGCGACCAGGCTCAGGGCCATGCTCGGGCCGTCGTATTGATACGACAGGTTCTGCAACAGGAAAGGGTTGTACCAGAGGGGCAACGGTACCAGGCAACAGGCGAGTGTCGGCTCAGGGAAATAATGGAAGGTCAGCCGGGCCAGAGCCAGGGCCACTGCCAAGATCGCAAGCAGCAGGGGCAGCGGAAAAATATCCGGCGCGGCGCCGGAAAAGGACAGCACCTGATACAGCAGGTCAGTGAACCAGCGCCCCTCGCCGGCCCAGGCGTTGCCCGCCTCCAGCGTTCGCCAGCTATCGTCGATGTAGCGAAAATCAGCGAGGATCAGTGGCAAGGCATACAGGAGGGTCGCCAAGAGGAAAAAACACGCCACTTGGCGACGGTCGAGCGCGCGATCGAAAACCAGCGATACATTCATATGCAACGCCCTCGGGACTTGCCCCTTGGACAGCATTCAAAGAGACGTAATCGACATGGCCCCCAAAAAGCCCCGATCATTCGCCCGGGGCATTTCTACTGCATGGTTGGCAACTTACGAAACGGCATCCATCGAACCCCGGGCTTGCCCGGTCGGCTGCAACTTGAAGGTATAGAACAACACCGTCAGCAACACCAGAAACGCCGGCCCCACGTACAACGCCACTCGCGTATCCGGGAAGTAGGCCATCAGCCCCACCACCAGCACCAGGAATGCCAGCGCCAGGTACGAGCTGACCGGGTACAGCCACATGCGGTACTTCAGGGCCGCACGCTCGGAAGCACTCAAGCTTTTGCGGAATTTGAGCTGGGCCAGCAGGATCATCACCCAGGTCCAGATCGCGCCGAAGGTGGCGATGGAGGTCACCCAGACGAAGACTTTTTCCGGCACCAGGTAATTGAGCAGCACACCCAGCAGCAATGCGGCGATGGACAGCAGCAATGCACGGCGCGGCACGCCGTTGGTGGACGTCTTGGCGAAGCCAGCCGGGGCCTGGCCATTCTGCGCCAGGCTGTAGAGCATCCGCCCGGTGCTGAAGATGCCGCCGTTGCAGGACGACAACGCCGCGGTGATCACCACAAAGTTGATGATCCCGGCGGCGGTCTTGATGCCCAGGCGCTCAAAGGTCATCACGAATGGGCTACCTTGGGTGCCGATCTCGTTCCAGGGGTAGATCGACAGGATCACGAACAAAGCGCCGACGTAGAACAGCAGGATCCGCCAGAACACCGAGCCGATGGCGTTGGGGATGGTTTTCTGCGGGTTCCTCGCCTCACCGGCGGTCAGGCCGATCATCTCCACGCCCAGGTACGCGAACATCACCATCTGCAGGGACATCAACACGCCCGTCACGCCGTTGGGCATGAAGCCGCCGTGGGCCCAGAGGTTGGAAATACCCAGCGCCACGCCGTCGTTGCCGAACCCGAAGGCGATGATGCCAACGCCACCGATGACCATGGCGATGATGGTCACGATCTTGATCAGGGCGAACCAGAATTCGAACTCACCGAAGGCCTTGACCGCGATCAGGTTGATCGAGCCCATGCTGACCAGTGCCGCCAGGGCCCAGATCCAGCGCGGCACATCGGGGAACCAGATGCCCATGTACACCGCGACGGCGGTGATCTCCGCCACGCAGGTCACCAGCCACAGGAACCAGTAGTTCCAGCCGGTGAGAAAGCCTGCCAAAGGGCCGAGGTAATCCTGGGCATAACGGCTGAACGAACCGGCCACCGGGTTATGCACGGCCATCTCGCCGAGGGCACGCATGATCACCAGGATCGCCAGGCCGCCGATGATGTAGGAGAGCATGATCGCCGGGCCGGCCATTTCAATGGCCTTGGCCGAACCGAGGAACAACCCGACACCGATGCATGCGCCAAGCGCCATCAGGCGGATATGCCGCTCGCCGAGCTCACGTTTGAGCGGACCACCCTGAGCGGTCTCGCCATGGGGCAGATGATTGCCGACTGGCATAGGGAACAACCTCGTCTTGTTATTGGATTAACCACCGAGTCTCCAAGGCGCAGACCGATAAGCCTGCCACCTTGCCGAAACCGGGCCTGTCTTGTGGACAGGCCGTCCTGTGGAACGACAGCCTCAGGATCAGCGGGCCATGCAGTATAAAAAGCCTGCGATAGAGATTTTCACTGTAAAACCTGGGTTATTCAGGGGAAAGCCTCAACAAAATCGGTTCTTTTGGAGAGGCATTGACTGAGATTACAGGAAATTCAGTGGACAAACGCGGTATTGGCGGGCAAACGTCAAGCGAAAAAGCGAGGTACGAGTGCGACGACCGATGGCTCTAACACCGGCATTACAAGCAACACCCTTCTTGTGGCGAGGGGATTTATCCCCGTTGGGCTGCGCAGCAGCCCTGAAACCAGCCAATCCGGTCTGTCAGACAGATTGAGTCAATTGCAATGGGGCCGCTTCGCAGCCCAACGGGGATAAATCCCCTCGCCACAGGACTACAAAACCCACGGACATTTCGCTCGACGTTTTCAGCACCAAGGCAAGAGCCGCGGCACTACGCTGCCTTGAATCCCTTCACTGGAATCAAGGAATGCCTCCATACCCCAATTCTCATCGCTTGCGTCAAGGTCGCTATTCAGAGCAAGGACGAGCTTATCTGGTAACCGCAGTTATCCATCGACGACGTCCGGTTTTTGCTGATTGGACAGTTGGACGACTGCTGGTTGCCGAGTTCAAGCACGCCCATGACTCAAACCAAGTGAATTCACTGGCATGGGTGGTGATGCCGGATCATTTCCATTGGCTGCTGCAGATCAACGAAGGCTCTCTGAGCCAGGTCATCGGCGCCGTCAAAGCCCGATGCACTCGACGTCTCAACTGTTGGGCCGGAACGTCTGGCCCACTCTGGCAAAGTGGTTTTCACGACCGGGCCATCCGCGATAACGAAGACCTCCTGCCTTTTGCCCAATACATTATTGCCAATCCCCTTCGTGCCGGGCTGGCGGATCGTATCGGCGACTACCCCCTTTGGGACGCCGCATGGCTTTGAAGTCCTCTACTCACCTGTGGCGAGGGGATTTATCCCCGCTGGGCTGCGCAGCAGCCCTGAAACCAGCCCATTCGGTCTGTCAGACAGATTGAGTCAATTGCAATGGGGCCGCTTCGCAGCCCAACGGGGATAAATCCCCTCGCCACAAAGTTCATCGCAGCCTTGATGGCACCTGCCCACCCACAATTTCCCCTCCCCCCACGCCAACCACCGTCTAAGCTTCAAGCAAGTCCGATCAATCTGCTTAATTGGATCAGTCGACTATGGGCGCTTTATGGCATACCGATTCGAACAAACCTGTGGTCCCGACTGAACGTATGGAAGACGCGCCCTCACCCCAAAAAAAGCCCCGTGTACGGCATGGCTGGCGGGCGTTCTGGTTGTTGTTGCTGATCATCGTGGTGGTGGTCGGGTTGGCGGTGGCCAAGGAAATGCGCACCTCGCGGTTTCAGGCCCGGGAAATCAGCAAGTACGCCGACTCCCTTTCCTATTCGGTTCAACCTGGCCCCAGCGATGCCATCGTCTACCCCGGCGCGGGTCCGTTCGACCGGCGCCTGGGCTACAGCTCGCTGGGCGAGTTCCTGCCGCGGTTGCTCAAGCGCGACTACGTGATCCAGGCCCAGGCGCGCTTTTCACCGGCCCTGATGGACTACGTCGAAAAAGGCCTGTTCGTGCCCTATACGGAGAAGATCCAGGCCGGGCTGACCATCACCGATTGCCGCGCCGCGCCGGTGTACCAGTTCAAGTACCCACAGCAGTTGTACGGCAGTTTCGACGCGATTCCGCCGGTGGTGGTGCAAAGCCTGCTGTTCATCGAAAACCGCTTCCTGCTCGACCCGCAGCAGCCCTTGGCGAACCCGGCGGTGGACTGGCCGCGCTTCGCCATGGCGGCGTGGTCGCAGGTGGCCAAGCTGCTGAGCTTGCCGGGGCAGTCCGCCGGGGGCAGCACGCTGGCGACGCAGTTGGAAAAATACCGCCACTCCCCTGAAGGCTTGACCGTGTCGGGCGCGGAGAAGATCCGCCAGATGATCTCCGCCAGCGTGCGCGCCTACCAGGGCGGCCCGCAAACCCTCGAGGCGCGGCAGCGGGTGATCCGTGACTACCTCAACAGCGTGCCGCTCTCGGCCGTCCCGGGGCACGGTGAAGTGCATGGCATGGCCGAAGGTTTGCGGGTCTGGTACGGCGCCGATTTCAACCGGGCCAACGAACGTCTGTTCAGCACCGCCACCGACCCACAGACCCTGGCCGAAAAAGGCCTGGCGCTGCGGGAAATGCTGTCGTTGATGATCGCCCAGCGCCGCCCTTCCCATTACCTGACCAAGGGTCACGACGAACTGGCGCGCCTGACCGACAGCCACATCCGCCTGCTGGCCCAGAACGGCGTGATCGACGCAGACCTGTCCGCTGCCGCCCTGGCGAGCAAGGTCAGCTACCGCGACTGGGTGCAACAACCGACGATCCAGCCCAACGAGACCAACAAAGGCATCAGCGCCGCCCGAAGTCGCCTCGCCACGCTGCTCGACCGCCCGCTCTATGACCTCGATCGCCTGGACCTGTCGGCCACCAGCACTTTGCAAAGCGACTTGCAGGCCCAGGCCACCCAGTACCTCAAGCGCCTGGCCGACCCGGCGTTCGCGGCCGAGATCGGCCTCATGGGCGAGCGCCTGCTGACCCCCACCAGCACCACCCAGGTGCGCTACAGCTTCACCCTGCTGGAATTGACCCCGGACGGCTCGCGGGTGCGGGTGCAGACCGACAGCACCGACCAGCCCTTCGACATCAATGAAGGCAGCAAGCTGGAGCTGGGTTCCACCGCCAAATTGCGGGTGCTCACCACCTACCTGCAGATCATCGCCGAGCTGCACGATCGCTACGCCCAGAAGACCCCGGCGGAGCTGAGAAAAGCCGACATCGCCGAGCAGGACCGCCTGTCCCGCTGGGCCGTCGACTACCTGAGCCAGAACAGCGACCGCAGCCTGCCGAAAATGCTCGAAGCGGCCCTGGACCGTACCTATTCGGCCAGCCCCGGCGAGGCGTTCTTCACCGGTGGCGGGCTGCACACCTTCCATAACTTTCGCAACGAGGACAACGGCCGCAACCCCACCCTGCGCGACGCCCTGCGCGAATCGATCAACTTGCCGTTCATCCGCCTGATGCGCGACCTGGTGCGCTATGCCACCTACGCCGGCCCCAGCAACAGCGCCGAGTTGCTCAAGGACGACAGCGACCCGCGCCGCCAGGAATACCTGGCCCAGTTCGCCGATCGCGAAGGTACCTCGTTCCTGCTCAGGTTCTGGAAGAAGTACCAGAAGAAAGACACCGGTGAACGCCTGGAAACCTTCCTCGACAGCATGCACCCCACGGCGATCCGCCTGGCCGCCGTGCACCGCTATTTCTTTCCCGGTGACAGCCAGGAGAGTTTCAACCTGTTCGTGCGTTCGCACCTCAAGTCGGTCAAGAGCAGCGAGAAACTCACCGACGAACGCCTGGAGCGGCTCTACCAGAGCTATGGCCCCGGCGCCTATGACCTGCCGGACCAGGGCTTCATCGCCAAGGTCCACCCTCTGGATTTGTGGTTGATGGGGTACCTGTTGAACAACCCCGACGCCAAGTTCAGCCAGATCGTCAAGGCCAGCGAATTCGAGCGCCAGGAGGTTTACAGCTGGTTGTTCAAGAGCCGGCACAAGAGCGCCCGCGACAGTCGCATTCGCACCATGCTCGAAATCGAAGCCTTCCTGGATATCCACCAGCGCTGGCAGAAAGTCGGCTATCCGTTCGACCACCTGGTGCCGTCACTGGCGACCGCCATCGGCAGCTCCGGCGACCGCCCGGCGGCCTTGGCCGAACTGGTGGGCACCATCCTCAACGACGGCATCCGCCAACCGGCGCTGCGGGTCGACAGCCTGGATTTCGCGGTGGGCACGCCGTACGAAACACGGCTGGTCAGCGACCCGGACAACGGCAAGCGGGTGATGCCAGTGGACGTGGCCCGGGCCCTGCGCGGGGCATTGTCCCAGGTGGTGGATGCCGGCACCGCGAAACGGGTGGCCGGCAGTTTCAAGCTGGACGACGGCACGCCACTGGCCATGGGCGGCAAGACCGGCACCGGCGACAACCGCATCGAAGCCATCGGCGCCGGTGGGCGCATCCTCAGCTCCAAGTCGATCAATCGCACGGCCACCTTCGTCTTCTACATCGGCGACAGCCATTTCGGCACCCTCACCGCCTATGTCCCGGGGGCGTCGGCGCAGAACTTCAGGTTCACCTCGGCCTTGCCGGTACAGGTGCTCAAGGGCATGGCCCCATTCCTCTCGCCCTACTTGCAGCCGGGCAGTCATACCCAGTGCAAGCCGTTGGTGGCGCGCCAGTGACGGGCGCGCGGATTACGGGTTCACCCGCGGCACGGCGTCGAAGATGACCGTGAAATCGGCATTGAACACACCTGTCTGTCCGGGCAGAGGCAAGGCCGAAGCCCTGATGACCATGTCGGCCTGGGTACCTGGCGTCGACGTGGGGTCGTCCACCACCTCCTGGGGCGAAGCGGTCAGGGTGACGTTGTTGAACCGCACCAGCAGCGGAATATCGCTGCTGCCGTTGGTCAACGCAGGCTGGCCAGCCGGCAGGTACGCATGCACCGACCCGTCGGTGTTCTTCACATCAAAGGTCTGGCGTATCGTACTGAACTGACTCGTCACCGGGTCGTAATGCATGACCTCATCCTTGCCGAACTCAGGATCCCGGGGCTGCACATGGAACTGCTGGGTGGGAATGTTTGCCGTGATGTGAATCGGCGAACGGGCATCATCGGCCGCGTGCAGCGGCGAAACGCTCGAGGCAACAAGGCCCAGAGCCATTGCAAAGACCTTTTTATCGAACATGGCAAATACCTTTTAGCCGTAGAGAAACTGGGTGGGTCAAGCGGAGATCCGCGGCACGGCGTCGTAGATCACCGTGAAGTCGCCGGTGTAGAAGCCCGGCCTGCGCTGGGCCGGCATCGCATCGGCAGAGATGGTCATCTCGACCTGGGTGCCGGGCGTGGAGGACGCATCGTCCACCACTTCCCGCGGCAAGCCGTCCAGACTGACTTCGTTGAACCGGACCCTCAACGGGATCCTGGTATTGCCGTTGGACAGGAACGCCGCGCCGCCTTCGATGTAGGCGTGGATCGAACCCTCGGTGTTCTTCACATCGAAGATCTGGCGCAAGATGCCCAGGTCGTCGTTCAAGGGGTTGTAATGCATGACCTCGTGCTTGCCGAACTCCGGGTCCCGTGGCTGGACATGGAATTGCTGGGTGGGAATGTTCGTCTTGATATGAATGGCTGAACGCGCATCATCGGCTCCGAGTGCCAGCGACGGACTCATGGTCGCGGCGCCCAGGGCCATGACGGATATACATTTCTTCAACATGCTTGCTACCTTTTTTCATCGTTGTTTTTAAAGAAGCATCCATGCCATCACTGCCAACCGTGGCAACGGGGCGGTGTCGAGTGCCCTTTTTCGTGATGCCCTCGCATCCGTGGCGAGGGAGCTTGCTCCCGCTGGGGGGCGCAGCCGCCCCCGCTCTTCTCCTGAAACACCGCGTTCTTCGGATACGTTGCGTCTGCTGCGCAGCCGAGCGGGAGCAAGCTCCCTCGCCACAGGCGATCGGTGCTGCTTCAAATGATCGGCATCACAGGGTTTTGTGTTGTTTCGATGATCTTTATCCAGTGCTATGGCGCCGTGGCGTCGAACACCATGTGCACCGTGCCGTAGTAGTCGCCTGGCTTGTAGTCGTCATCGGGCTTGATGGCGGCGATTTCCAGGGGAACCTGGCGGCCCGGACGGGCCTCGGTGGCCGAGACCACCTGGGTCGAATCCAGGGTCAGTTCGACGCCGTTGAAGCGCACCCGCAAATCGATGCGGTCGCGGCCATTGGATAGGTAGGCCTCCTCGCCGAGGCGCGCGCCAATGGAGCCGTTGCTGTTCTTCACCTCGTAAACGGCCCGCAACGGGCTCAGGTCCGAGGTGATGGTGCTGAACGGCAGCCGTTGTTCTCGCTGGACCAGCTGCGGGTCGAGTGGCAACACATAGAAGTCGGCCGTCGGGATGGTCACGTAGAGTTCGAACGTCTCCCGCTCGACAGCCCCCCAGGCCAAAGACCAGGGCATGACCAGGGCGGTCAAAGCGAGAGGGCGTAGCCGTGTCTTGATCATTTTGATTTACCTCTTGCGTCAACGACGGTTCGGCGACAGCCGTCAGCCCTTGATCTCGACGTTCTGGGTCTTGCTGCCTTCGATCAGCGTGAAGCGGTACTCACGTCCCGCCTCCTTGTCGAACGCGAACGTGCGGCCCTTCATGACGTGATGCTTGGTGGTCGGGCGGCATTCGCTTTCTTTTTTCGCTTCGCAGTCCTTGAACTCGTCGATCACCACCACGCTGTTGCCGTTGTTGCGCAACTGGTAGCGGGTGGCGCTGTGATCGATCACGGTGTCGAAACGGGTGTCCTTGGGCCGCACGAAAAACACCGTGCCGTACCCAGCCAACACCTTGACCCCGGCGGCCACGCGCTCTTTCTTATAGGCTTCGCGTTCCTCGGCGCTGACGGCGAATTCGTCTTCCGCTTCCGGCACCACCGGCACGAAACGCACGCGGAAGTAACGCTCCTTGTCGCGGTTGCCCATGAACAACAACCGCGTGCCCTGCACACCATTGGCCGGCACGATCAGGCGCGCCGGGCTGGCCATCAGGCCATCCCTGGCCTGGGCACTGGCCTGGTTCTGCAGCGGCACCTCGCTGTAGGTGCCGTCCTCGTTGTAGATGATCTCCAGGATGTTCACCTTGACGAAGGCTGTCGACGTCCCGCCGTTGAACACCCGCTTCATGTAGGTGGTCTTGTTGCCGTCCAGGTAGTCGTAGACCACTCCGACACCGATCTGCGGCCCGGCCTGGGCCACGCCGCAAAACAGAGAAATACCCACCCATGCCCATAGTTGTTTCATCACTTGCTTGACCTCATGCATTAAACGCAACTCACAAAAAATTTGGCCGGCAGGCCACTCAGACTTCCGAATCCCAGATCACCGTGACACTGCCGGAGTAAGCCTTGGCGCCGGTGTCCAGCATCTCTTCGACGCTGCCCCGGGCCACTTCGAAATGCAGCATCCCGGACCGACGATCAACGTAAACACTTGGCTGGAAGAGTTCGGTCCCGCTGCCATCGCGTAACAACGGACGCCGGTCGACCGGTTGGCCGCCAACGTCTGCCAGACCTTCGGGCAGGCTCACGCGCACATCCACCGGCACGGTATGGCCGCTGCCGGTTTCCGAGATCGCGCAGGTGTTGCCGCTGACGTACTGGCATTCGAGCCTCATCTTGAAACGTGACGAAGCCGAGATATGGAAGCGCTGGTCGCGAAACAGCCGCGTCGGTTTGCTCCCGCTGTTCAGCCACGCTTGCCAGCCTTCCTGGGGCACCAGTTCCACCCGGTTGCCACCCGGGGGCACCTCCACCTTGAGGGTGTGCTCGACATCGAGCTTGAAATTGAGGGTGATCACCGATTCGTTGGGGATCATCAGGTCACCGAAGTCGAAGTCCTGCCCCGGGCCGATGCTGTAGACCAAGGAGCCGGTATATTGGCCAGACGACATCTTCAGCGGGTTGGGGGTGCGCAGTTCGTAGGCGAAGTTCATGGAGGTGTATTCCATGCCCGGAATCAGGTAACGGGCTCTTTTGGCACAGTTGCCTTCGACCGGGGTTTTCCAGAAGAAAAAGTAGGCGCGGTCGTTCAAACCCGATTCACTGCTGGATCGACAAGGTGCAGGGGCGTACTTCCAGGTCGAACCCCACAACATCGCATGGGCGGTCCCCATGTCCACGCCGCCTCCGACCAGATCGATCACACTGACCGGCAGGAAGTACATCGAGCCGATGCCGGCGATGCGCACCTGGACGATCTCAGTCTCGCCCGTGCCGGTATGGGTGACCTGCGCCAGACGCCAATTGGCAGGCACATGGAATGTCGCCCCTTGCCGCAGGTCCGCATGATTGGCCTGAATGGGCGCGTTGGAATACGAGTTGATGTTCCACTGCAGGCTGGATACGTTCTCCCTTTCACAATCCGCCGGGTTAGAAGCGCAGTAACCGGAAACCGGCGTGGTGTTGCGAAAGGTGTTCTCGTTGGGCTTCGAGGGATCGGGCCTGAAGACGGCGGTGATCTCCTTGCTCACGCCATGGGCCGCCGATGCGCCGGCCAACACCATCACCGAAACCATGCTACGCACTGCTACTGGTAGACCTTTCATCAATCACCGTCCTTTCGCCTCAGGCAGGCCAATCCGTGCCCTTTAAACTTCCGAATCCCAGATCACCGTGACATCCCCGGTGTAGCGCGTGGCGCCCGTGTCGAGCATCGCTTCGACGCTGCTGCGGCCCACTTCGAAATGCAGCATCCCGAGCCTGCGGTCGACGTATAAGCTGGGCTCGAACAACTCCGTGCCACTGCCGTCACGCAACAGCCGGCGGCGGTTGACCGGTTGCCCGGCGCCGTCCATCAAGCCATCGGGCAGGGTCACGCTGACGTCCACCGGCACGGCGTGACCGGTGTCGGTTTCGGACATCGCGCAGGTGTTGCCGCTGATGTACTGGCATTCGATTGCCATCTTGAAACGCGAAGAGGCGGAAATATGGAAGCGTTGGTCACGGAACAGCCGCGTAGGCTTGCGCCCGCTGTTGAGCCAGGATTGCCAACCTTCCTGGGGCACCAGTTCCACGCGATTGCCGCCGGGAGGGACTTCGACCTTGAGGGTGTGTTCGACGTCGAGTTTGAAATTGAGCGTCAGCAGCGAGTCGGTAGGGATCATGACGTCGCCTGCATCAAAATCTTGTCCCGGTCCGATGGTGTAATTCAGTGAACCTGTGTATCGACCAGACGACATTTTCAACGGGTTGGGTGTACGCAATTCGTAGGCAAAATTCACCGAGAGATATTTCAGGCTGGGAACGGCATAACTAGCCTTTTTGGCACATACGCCGTCAGTCGGCGTCCACCAGATAAACGGAAAGTCTTTATCGCTATAACCTATAAAACCAACCTCTTGGCAGGGCGCAGGCGCGCTTTGCCAGGTCTTCCCGCCCCACAATCGGCCATGAGCTGTCCAGTTAGATACCCCCCCACCAACCAGACTGGGTGCGGACACGGGGAGTCGATAGGTCGCTCCTATACCAGCCCAGCGAAACTCTACGGTCTCGGTTTCTCCTGTCTCCGAATGGATTACCTGGAGCTCGCGCCATTGAGTGGGAACACTCAACATTGCGCCCTTGCGAGGGTCGGTGTGATTTGCCTGGATGGGTCCGGTTGAATCGAAAGTCACGGGCAACAAAATGCTGGATAGTTTCTTGGCCTCGCATACCGTCGGTTGATGCTGGCAGTAACCACCAATAGGGGTGGTATTGAGGAACACATTCTCGTGAGGCTTCGAAGCATCCGGCCTGAATATCGCAGTGATATCCCGGCTTACGGCATTGGCAGCAGGCACGCAGGCAAGCAACAACATCGAGACGATGCTGCTCACAGCCACCGGTAAACATTTCATCTATACAACCTCATCCATCAAAGCGAATCCCTGCAAGTTGGGGGAAGAATCCTCGCGCGGGGAGCGCCCTGCTCTCCCGCGCCACGTGAGGATTCAGGAGCGCTGCCGGTCGTTGTGGGCGGCGGCCAGCGAGCTATCGGCCAGACTGTCCGGCGTGCAGCGCAGATCGCCGATCATCAGCACATCGCCTTCGTTGCTGGCGTTTTCCGGGTCGAGGCGGAAGCGGCAGAACAGCTCATTGCCGTAGCGCACTTCCAGGGTCGGCGAGGCGGCATTCATTTCCATGGAGAAGAACCCGTCCGCCTCGCTCACACCGCGGCTGGCGTGGTTGATCACGTGGTGGCCCTTGAGCGGCTCGCCCTGTTCGTCCAGCAGGCGCCCGAGCACGGTCACGGTTTTCATCACACTGACCTTGCGGTAATCCACGCCGCCCTTGTTCAGGTGATAGCGGGTGCGTGCCGGCTCGATGCTCGCCGCCGGTGGGTGCACGCCCTCGAAGTCGAAGGTCACCATGCTGTTGCGGTAGGCGGTGATCGGTACGAAGTTGCGGCCCGGGTGCAACGTGGTGGAGCCACCGGTCAGGTCGTCGGCGCGCAGGATGATGTCGTCCAGGTCGGTTTCCACGTCGACGATCATCCCCGCGCCACGGCCTTGGGGCAGGCCGGTGAAGACGGCTTTCTGGCCGCCGATGGCCACCGTGCTGCTCAGGTTCAGGCCACCGGTGAGGTTGTCGTTGTAGGAAGAGCGCTGCAGGAAGCCGTCGCCGTAGAGCGATTCGGTGCTGAAGCTGGCGATGCCGGACAGGCCCACGCCATAGGTGTCGGCCAGGGCCGTGGCGGAGACGTTTTGCAGCACATGATCCTCAAGGTCCCGGCGATAGGTCAGCGATGCATTGTTGTCCCGGTCGCCTTCGCGGGAAGTGCGAGTGCCGATGCTGCCCGACCAGTATTCGCCCGGCCCGCCCAGGGCGACGCTGACGCTCAGGTCCACGCCGCGATTGCGCCGGTCATTGGTACTCGACGTGCCAGGGCGGTCGAACACCGACAGCCGCCAGTTGGCGTCGCTGCCACGCAGCTTGCCGCGCTGGGTCCAACCCAGGTCCAGGCCCGTGCCCTGGACATTGCCTTCGCTGTAGGCCAGCCGCCCATTGATCGAGGACTTGCTGCTCAAGCGGTGATTGACCGACAGCGAGGAATTGCTGGTCTGGCCGACGTACACGTTGCGCTGGCGAATGCGGGTGCCGTCCGGCAGGGTTTCGTAGGTGTTGCGGGTGTCCAGCCAACTGCGGTTGTGGCTGGCGACGACGCTGCCCAAGCCATAGCTGTACAGGGCCTGCACGTCCATGCCGTTGCCGTACTGCTCGGTGTGGTAGACGTTGGCGTACAGGCTGGTGTGGGAGGCCAGGGTCCAATCTATCGACGTGCCGACCTGCAGCTTGTCCTGCACCTGGCGCGTGGAACCCCCAACGATCACCCGTGGGTGCAGCAGGTAGTTGACGCCAACCCCCGCGGTCGTGAACCCCGAGGGCTGGTCTTCCCAGTTGCTCCAGAGCCGGGTCTCGCGGCCGGCGAACAGGTTGTAGCGCCAGCGCTCTTCGGTGCTGTTCCAATTGTTCGGCTTGTAGACCAGCTCCTGGCTGGTGGCGGTGGTTTGCCCGTCCTCGATCAGCCGCACTTCCACTTCGTAGATCCCGCCGGGCAACGGGCGAGTGTCCAGGCTTTGCAAGCCGGCGCTGACGGCCTGGCTGTTGATCAGCAGGCCGTTGCGATAGATCTCCACCGACGCCTGGCGGCTGGCGGTGACGTAAATGGGGTAGACGCTGGGCTTGGGGTTGTCGATCACCAGGCTGTCGGAGCTGCCGTACATCACGCCCAGGGCGGTGTCCGGGTTGGCGCCGAACGAACGGATCTGCCGGTTCAAGCCATCGGAGCTGGGGGTGAAATACCCCAGGCGGAAAAAATGCCCTTCCAGTTCACGTTGGGTGAACAGTTCATGGACGGCGTGGTAGAGCTTGTCGTCCGGCCCGCCCAGGCGCGAGAGCTGGAGGTCCAGGGACTGGCTCCAGTTGCCGACGCTGGAACTGGCGTTGAGGCCATAGCGGCCGCCGGTGTCCTGTTGCTGGCCACCGTTGAGATTGAGTTGGTTGTTGAAGATCAGCCCGAGGCTGCCGTCCTGGGGCTGGTCGTGATAACGCTGGGTGTGGGTACCGCGTTCGACATCGCGCGTGAGGATCGACACCAGCGAGTTCTCAAGGCTGTAGTGCACGGCCAGGAGCCCGGCGGTGCAGTTCTTTTCACAGGCGCCCAGCCGTTGGCCTTGCTTGAGCGTCTGCTCCCACTGGTCCCGCTCCACGGCCTTGACCGTGCTGTCATGGGTGTCGGTGAATTCCAGCAGGGTAATGCGATCGTCCCGCGTCAAGACCACCATGGCTTCACCGAGGTACTGCTGATTGAGCTCAATACGAACCGCCAGGGGCACGTCGAAGAAGTGGGCTTCAAATTCCGCCGGAAGGCCCTTGGCCTGGGACAGCAGGCTGGTCGGTGTGGTACCGGGGGCAGTCGGCGCGGCCAATGCGCTGGCGCACAACAGCAGCGCGAACGCACCCGCGATGGGTGTCATCGGAAACATCAACGGACTCTCATAATCAGCGAGCTTTCTGGGCGTTTCGGGGTGGGTCGACCGGTCGGGGAGAACCGGTCGACCTGCTGCTGCCCTGGGATGAGGTGGGGATCACTGGGCAGCGGGGGCCTTACGGGCGAGGCACGGCGTCGAAGATGACGGTCATGTCGGCGGTGTACAGGCCGTTCTGGGTCGCCAGCGGCTTGGCTGCGGTGATGGTCATCTCCGCCTGGGTGCCCGGGGTGGAGGTGGCGTCGTCGACCACTTCCTGGGACAGGGCGGTCAGGGTGATGCCATTGAAGGTGGTGGTCAGGGCGATGGCATCGCTGCCGTTGTACAGCGAAGCCGGGCCGCCTTCGATGTAGGCATTGACCGAACCTTCGGTGTTCTTCACGTCATAGGTCTGGCGCAGCGACGTCAGCGTACCGCTGACCGTGTTGTAGTTCATGGTTTCGTCCTTACCCCAGTTCCCGTCGCGCGGTTGTACATGGAACTGCTGGGTCGGGATGTTCGCGGTGATGTGGATGGCCGAACGTGCATCATCCAGAGCGAAAGCCAGCGAAGAACTCAGGGCCGCAGCAGTCAGGGAAGCGGCGGTTACGATTTTCATGAGCATGGGTTAACACCTGTTCATAGCAATAAAGAGAGAAGGGTTGAAGTGGCAGGCCAAATACACCTTGTCATGCCCCCTCAACGCCGCTGCATGATCGTCGCTCTTTAATTAAAAATAAGCAGGAAAGTTCGCACAGTCATGTAGTAAATCGCGCACGCAAAAGAGCGAAAAATACGCAACTTTCGATAAAGCGTAACTTTTAATGTAAGAGGCTTCCCACATCCCCAGGAGCCAAAGGGGAAAAGGCTCGCAGACACTTTCGATTCATCCCGCAACCATGGGGGATTCAGGTAAGGTCTTATTTCACTTAGTGTAGGACGCAACTAAGATATATCTCCAAGACAAGATATATCTATAGGCGAAGATATATCTGAAATCAAAGATATATCTCGGTTCTATTGATGCCGAACAGAGAGCAGAAAGATGACAGCCCCTTACTTCCCCTCCACTCGCGACCAGGGTCATCACGATGGCTTCGAACGGCGCCCGCCCGGTCGCGAACGCAGCGGGCGCGGCCCCCGGGTGTTCGCGGCCGGCGAGTTGAAATTGCTGTTGCTGGCGTTGATCGCCGAAAAGCCTTGCCACGGCTACGAGTTGATTCGCCAGATCGAGTCCATGTTCGACGGCGCCTACACCCCCAGCCCCGGCGTGATCTACCCGACGCTGACACAGCTGGAAATGGGTAAGATGGTCCTGCGCGACGCCGAGGGCGGAAAAAAATGTTACAGCGCCACCGACGCCGGACGTCTATTCCTTCGAGACCAGGCCGAGGCGCTGGATGGTGTGCGGGTACGCATCGAGGCCAGCAAGCGTGTCCTGCGCGAGCAAGGGCGGCCGGCGGAAATCCACGAAGCGGTGGTCAACTTGCGTCGCGCGCTGCAGATGCACCAGGCGCGCTGGAATCCAGAAGAAATCCTGCGCATCCGCGACCTGCTCAACGAGACTGCCAAAGCCATCATCGACGGCCCCGACCGTCCACCTGTTTCGGAGTCAAGCCATGACTGAAGTCGATCCAACCACCATTCACCGCGTCAACCACGAGATCAAGCGTCGTCGCCTGCAAGTGCTGCGGGTGGTGGAGCTGACCCCGCGCATGCGCCGCATCACCGTCGGCGGGCCGGAACTGGCAGGCTTCGTCAGCCTGGGCACGGACGATCACGTGAAATTGTTTTTCCCGCAGGACGCCGCGCAGCACGCCGCCCTGGAGCACTTCGACCCCAGCGCCGACAAAGGGCAGGCGGCAATGCCGCCCATGCGCGACTACACCCCGCGCCGCTACGACCTGGACACCCTGGAGCTGGACCTCGACTTCGTCCTGCACGGCGACGGTCCGGCAGCCACCTGGGCGGCCCAGGCCAAGCCGGGGCAATACCTCGACATCGGCGGGCCGCGGGGCTCGATGATCGTGCCGGACGTGTTCGACAGTTACCTGTTGGTTGGCGATGAAACCGCCCTGCCCGCCATCGCCCGCCGCCTCGAAGGCCTGGCGCCGAACCGCCGGGCCCTGGTGGTGGTGGAAGTGGAAAACGGCGCCGAGCAGCAAGTGCTGCAAAGCCCGGCGCAGGTCCATGTGATCTGGGTGCTGCGCGAAGGCCGCCAGGACAATCTGGTGGCCACGGTCAGGCAACTGGAAGTCCCCGCCGGCAAGCTGTATGCCTGGGTCGCCACCGAAAGCAAAGTGTCGCGGCGCATTCGCAAAGTGTTGCTGGAGGAAAAAAGCCTGGACCCGGATTACGTCAAGGCCGTGGGCTACTGGAAGGCGGACGATAGCGACGAGGAGTGAATGCACTTGTGCCCCGTGACAAGAGCCGGTCTCTGTGGCGAGGGGATTTATCCCCGCTGGGCTGCGCAGCAGCCCTAAAACCAGCCAACCCGGAGTATCAGGCCGATTGAGGCGAGTTGATGGGGGCCGCTTCGCGGCCCAACGGGGATAAATCCCCTCGCCACAGATAAATCCCTCTCCACCGATAAATCGCTTCGCCACCGGTTTATCATTCGCCTTCGAATATCGGCTGAACCGGGTCCCCCCATGCTTTTCCTGCTCGCCTACATCAGCAGCGTCGTGCTGATCAACTACGCGTTTTCCGCGGCGCCGCACCTGGACATCATCTGGTCGGCCTGGGGTGGGCTGGTGTTTATCCTGCGGGACATGGTGCAGACCCGCTTCGGTCATGGCGCCATCGTCGCGATGCTGGCGGCGCTGGTGTTGTCCTATGTCACCTCGGACCCGACCATCGCCCTGGCCAGCGCCACGGCCTTCGCGGTGTCCGAGTGCATCGACTGGCTGGTGTTCACCATCACCCGGCGCCCGCTGCATGATCGGCTGTGGATCAGTTCGGCCTTGAGCATTCCCTTGGACACCTTCATCTTCTTCGGCCTGATCGATGCCCTGACGCCGGGCGTGGTCGGGACCGCCCTGGCCTCCAAGTTCGCCGGGGTCACGGCGGTCTGGCTGATCATGGCCTGGCGTTTACGCAAACAGGCCGTCGCCAGCTGAAGCCAAAACCTGCGGTTCATGTAAAATGCCGCGCTTTCTCCCACGGGAAGCTCGCCCGGCGCGCAACCCTCGACGATCCGCTCCTGCTTGAGGACTTTCAGATGACCCGTATCGGTACTCCATTGTCGCCGACCGCGACCCGCGTTTTGTTGTGTGGCAGCGGTGAGCTGGGCAAGGAAGTGGTAATCGAACTGCAGCGCCTGGGCGTCGAAGTAATTGCCGTGGACCGCTATGCCAACGCGCCGGCCATGCAAGTGGCCCATCGCAGCCACGTGATCAACATGCTCGACGGCGCTGCCCTGCGCGCAGTGATCGAAGCCGAGAAGCCGCACTACATCGTGCCGGAAATCGAAGCCATCGCCACCGCCACCCTGGTGGAGCTGGAAGCCGAGGGCTTCACGGTGATCCCGACCGCCCGTGCCGCGCAACTGACCATGAACCGTGAAGGCATCCGCCGCCTGGCCGCCGAAGAACTGGGCCTGCCGACCTCGCCGTACTTCTTCGCCGACACCGTCGAAGACTACCGCAAGGCCGTGCAAAGCCTGGGGTTCCCTTGCGTGGTCAAGCCGGTGATGAGCTCGTCGGGCAAGGGCCAGAGCCTGCTGCGCAGCGATGATGACGTGCAGAAAGCCTGGGACTACGCCCAGGAAGGCGGCCGGGCCGGCAAGGGTCGGGTGATCATCGAAGGCTTCATCGACTTCGACTACGAAATCACCCTGCTCACCGTCCGTCATGCCGGCGGCACCACCTTCTGTGCCCCGGTCGGCCACCGCCAGGAGAAAGGCGACTATCAGGAATCCTGGCAGCCCCAGGCCATGAGCCCGGCGGCGCTGGCCGAATCCGAGCGCGTCGCCCAGGCCGTCACCGAGGCCCTGGGTGGGCGCGGGATGTTTGGTGTCGAGTTGTTCATCAAGGGCGACCAGGTGTGGTTCAGCGAAGTGTCGCCACGGCCACACGACACCGGCCTGGTGACGCTGATTTCCCAGGACCTGTCGCAGTTCGCCCTGCATGCCCGCGCCATCCTCGGCCTGCCGATCCCGCTGATCCGCCAGTTCGGCCCGTCGGCCTCGGCGGTGATCCTGGTGGAAGGCCAGTCGACCCAGACCGCGTTCGCCAACCTCGGCGCCGCCCTGAGCGAGCCTGACACCGCCCTGCGCCTGTTCGGCAAACCGGAAGTCAACGGCCAGCGCCGCCTGGGCGTGGCCCTGGCCCGCGACGAATCCATCGAAGCGGCCCGTGCCAAGGCGACCCGGGCTTCGCAGGCGGTGAAGATCGAGTTGTAAAAGCTGCACACTAATCCCCTGTAGTAAAGGGATTCATCTGTGGCGAGGGGATTCATCCCCGTTGGGCTGCGAAGCAGCCCTAAAACCTAGCAACTCGGTGGATCAGGTAGTTTGAGGTGGCTGCTTTTTTGGGGCTGCTGCGCAGCCCAGCGGGAGCAAGCTCCCTCGCCACAAAAGCTCAACCGCTCAAAGGCCTGCGCTCACCAAAAACCGATGCTGCAAAAAAAGGCGACACCCGTAAAGGTGTCGCCTTTTTCATGTCCGCCGGTAGGGCTTAATCCGGCAGTTTGTAAGCAATCACATAGTCACCCTGCTTGGTGCCCAGGGAGCCGTGGCCACCCGCGACGACCAGCACGTATTGCTTGCCGTCCTTGCCGGTGTAGGTCATCGGCGTGGTCTGGGCGCCGGCTGGCAGGCGACCTTCCCACAGTTGCTTGCCGTTCTTCACGTCATAGGCACGCAGGTACTGGTCGAGGGTGCCGCTCAGGAACGCCAGGCCGCTGGCGGTGGTGAAGGTGCCGCCCAGGCTCGGTACGCCCATGCTCAGCGGGATCGGCACGGGCGAGCTGTCACGCACGGTGCCGTTCTTGTGCTTCCACAGGGTCTTGTGGTTGGTCAGGTCCACCGCCGCCACATAACCCCACGCCGGCGCCTGGCAAGGCAGGCCCATGGGCGAGAGCAGCGCTTCGAGGATCACCCCATACGGCGCGCCCTTGTTCGGCTGCACGCCCTCGGTTTCGCTCTTGCGACCCGGACCGCCGGCCACTTCCGCCGCCGGGACCAGCTTGGACTTGAACGCCATGTAGCTCGGGTTGACGAAGGCGATCTGACGCACCGGGTCCACCGAGATACCGCCCCAGTCGAACACCCCGAAGTTGCCTGGGTAAACGATCGAGCCTTGCAGCGACGGCGGGGTGAACATGCCGTCATAGCGCAGCGACTTGAAGTCGATCCGGCAGAGCATCTGGTCGAACGGGGTCACGCCCCACATGTCGCGCTCCTTGAGGACCGGCGGCACGAAGTTCAGGTCGGACATCGGCTGGGTCGGCGAGGTATGGTCGCCTTCCACCGCGCCTTGCGGCACCGGGATCTCCTTGATCGGGATGATCGGCTGGCCGGTGCTGCGGTCCAGCACGTAGATGCTGCCCTGCTTGGTCGAGGCCAGCACGGCCGGCTTCACGCCCTCGGCGGTCTTCATGTCCATCAGGGTCGGCTGGCCGCCCACGTCCATGTCCCACAGGTCGTGGTGAGTGAACTGGAAGTACCAGCGCACCTTGCCGGTGGCGATGTCCAGGGCGGTCAGGCCGGCGGCGTATTTTTCCGATTCCGGGGTGCGCATGCCACCGAACTGGTCGGGGGTCTGGTTGCCCATCGGCAGGTACAGCATGCCGAGTTTTTCATCGACGCTGAACATGGACCACATGTTCGGCGAGTTGCGGGTATAGGTCTGGCCTTCGGCAATCGGCGTGGTGTCGTCCGGGTTGCCGCTGTCCCAGTTCCACACCAGCTTGCCGGTGTGCACGTCATAGGCACGGATCACGCCGCTCGGCTCGTCGGTGGACACGTTGTCGGTAACGTGGCCGCCGATCACTACCAGGTTCTGGGTGACCGCCGGTGGCGAAGTGGAATAGTAACCGCCAGCCGTGAAGCCGCCGATGTTGGCGCTCAGGTCGACCTGGCCCTTGTCGCCGAAGTCTTCGCACATCTTGCCGGTGTCGGCATCGAGGGCGATCAGGCGGGTGTCGGCGGTCGGCAGGAAGATCCGGCGCGGGCACACGGTGCTGACTGGCGCAGCGCTGGCAGCGCCGGTGGGGCTCTGTTCGGCAGAGGCGTACGCGGCGTCATCGTGATAGCTCACGCCACGGCAGGTCATGTGCGCCCAACCCTTGAAGTTCTCCGCCTTTTGCGTGGAAAGCTTCGGATCGAAACGCCAGATTTCCTTGCCGGTTTCCGGCTCCAGGGCAATCACCTGGCTGTGGGGCGTGCACACGTAGAGCATGCCGTTGGCCTTGAGCGGGGTGTTTTCAGCGGTGGTCTCGCCCGGGTCGTTCGGCCCTGGCAGGTCGCCGGTGCGATAGGTCCAGGCCGGCACCAGCTTACTGACGTTCTGCGGGGTGATCTGCGCCAGTGGCGAGTAACGGTCGCCGTGAGCACTGCGGCCGTAGGAATTCCAGTCGCCGTCCGGCATCGCCGGGGCGGTGTTGGTCATGCCTTCTACGGTGTCGCGATCCAGTTGGCCCTTGATTTCACCCGGGTTGGTGAACTGGCTGGCGAGCGCGGCGATACCGGCGATGATCACGGCCGCACTCAATGCGCGGGTGCCCATGGGCGATGCGTCGGCGGTCAACAACGGACGGCGCACCCATGGCAGCAACATGACGATGCCCAGAGCAAACAACAGGGCCAGGCGCGGCACCAGTTGCCACCAGTCCAGGCCCACTTCCCACAGCGCCCACACGGTGCTGGCAAACAGCACCAGCGCGTACAGGCCCAGGGCCGCGCGCCGGGCCATGATCAGCAGCACGCCGGTCAGCGCCAGGCCGATACCCGCCAGCAGGTAATACCATGAGCCGCCAAGCGTGCTCAGCTTGACTCCGCCCGCCAGCAGGGCCAAGCCCATCAATAGAAGCAGAATGCCGAGCAGGCTCGGTAGCAGACGGCTTCGACTCAAAGCACCCTCAGTGCTCATAGTGTGATTCTCCGTGAGGTTTTAAGGAGTCCCGCGCAAAGTCTCACTGTAGATGACGATCCTTTGGGGGCTTGGTTCAGTTAAAAGTTTCCGGATGTTACGAACCCCCTGTGGGAGTTGGCTTGCTCGCGAAAGCGGTGAATCAGTCGACTAATGAGGCTGAATATGAAATCGCTTTCGCGAGCAAGCCCGCTCCCACAGAAAAGCAGGTCGCTGCGGATGCAGAGATAGCGCTGTCTTTTAAGATTGAAGGCAGAACATCGAGAACAGCGAAAAGGCTCTAGCGCGCTAAAAGAAGCGTTTCAGCAAGCGGCGCAAGGATAATGTTCTGTTACAGATAGAGAAAGTGCTTTTGTTGACATGGATCATCGCGAAATCGGTAACAGTGTGCCTCGACAGCTACCGCGCGGACGCCCGATGGCGCACGCTAGGCTTCCACCCCACGGGCACCTCGGCTAAGGTGCGCGGCTTTCACCCTTTTCGCGTAAAGGCCTCCCCATGACCGAACCCAACAACAACCCGCTGCACGGCGTGACGCTGGAGCAGATCCTCAACGTCCTGGTGCAGCACTACGAATGGTCCGGGCTGGCCGAGCGCATCGACATCCGCTGCTTCAAGAGCGACCCGAGCATCAAGTCGAGCCTGACCTTCCTGCGCAAGACCCCTTGGGCGCGGGAGAAAGTCGAACGTCTCTACATCAAGCTGATGCGCACCAAGCGGCCGGTCTGAGCCATGGGCTCGGATGGGCGCATCGCGCTGCGGCAGCACTTCGTGTCGGTGACGGCGCTGCTGGCCTGGGTGGGGCTGAGCATCCAGTTGTACCTGATCCTGCTGGGGCGCTGGGAAATGGGCGCGAGCCTGCTGGGTGGGCTGGTCAATTGTTTCAGCTTCTTCACCGTGCTGACCAACACCCTGGTGGCGGTGGTGCTGACCTGGGAACAGACCCCACGGCCATCGGCCGTGCGCCGCTGGTTCCTGCGGCCCGCCGTACGCAGCGGCATCGCCGCCAGCATTGCCCTGGTGAGCCTGGCCTACAACCTGCTGTTGCGGCACCTGTGGCAACCCGAAGGCTGGCAGTTCGTGGCCGACGAGCTGCTGCACGACGTGGTGCCGCTGCTCTACCTGATCTATTGGTGGCAATGGGTGCCCAAGGGCTCGTTGCGCCTGGGCCACATCGGGCTGTGGATCCTCTACCCGCTGGTGTATTTCGCCTACATTTTGTTGCGGGGCAATCTGCTGGCGGCCTACCCCTACCCGTTCATTGATGTGGCCAACCTGGGTTATCCACAGGTGTTCATCAATGCCGGGGGGATCTTGTTGGGGTTTGTCGTGATTGCGCTGGGGGTGGTGGGGGTTGATCGGTGGCGGGCGCGCTAGGGATTTATCGCCGATCACTTTTGTGGCGAGGGGATTTATCCCCGCTGGGTTGCGAAGCAACCCCATCGCTGTGGACTCAAATCTGTCTGACACACCGAGTTGTCTGGTTCTAGGGCCGCTTCGCAGCCCAACGGGGATAAATCCCCTCGCCACAGTGGAGCTTTCATCGCTCAGGACTTCGCGGGCAACATCCACACCAACCCGCTGGCCTTCGCCCGCTCGTGACACAACGCCAGGACGCTGCGCCGCTCTTCGTTGTCCATCCGACTCCAGCGGGTGATTTCCGCCACGCTGCGCTGGCAGCCGGTGCAGATGTCGTCATCGTCCAGTGCGCAGATGCTCACGCAGGGCGAAGGAACCGGGCGCTCGGACGCGCTCATTGGTCTTGCTCGGACAGGTCGCGAGCGTAGCGCTGGGCGTTGTGCACATAGTGGGCGGCGCTGGCCTCGAGCATTTTCTTCTGGGCCTCGGTCAACTCGCGCACCACCTTGCCGGGCGAGCCCATCACCAGCGAACCGTCGGGGATCTCCTTGCCCTCGCCGATCAGCGAGTTGGCGCCGATGATGCAATTGCGGCCAATCCTGGCGCCATTGAGGATCACCGCATTGATGCCGATCAGGCTGTAGTCGCCCACCGTGCAACCGTGAAGCATGGCGTTATGGCCGATGGTCACGCCGGTGCCGATGGTCAGCGGGTACCCCATGTCGGTGTGCATCACCGTGCCGTCCTGCACGTTGCTGTTCCGGCCGATCAGGATCAGCTCGTTATCGCCGCGCAGCACGGCGTTGAACCAGACGTTGGCGCCCTCTTCGAGGCGGACCTTGCCCACCAGCGTGGCGTTGGGTGCGACCCAACTGTCGGGATGGGTTTCGACACGGGCATCGCCCAAACGGTATTTCATGGCAATCCTCGGGGCGTCAGGTGTTGATGAAGCTCTTGGGCGGCGTATGCAGGTCGATGCCCGCGTCGTACAGCAGGTTGACCAGCTCGACGATCATGATCGCCGTCAGACCCCAGATCTTGTATTCGCCAAAACGGTAACTGGGCGTGTACCAACTGCGGCCCTGGTAGTCGATACGGTGGGTATGTTCGCGGGGATCCTTGCGGAAAAACTCCAGCGGCACGCTGAACACCGCGGCGATCTCGGCATCGTTGGCCCGGTACTCGACAAAATCCGGAATCACCCCGACATACGGCGTGACCTTGATCCCATGCAGCGAGATCAGCGGGCTGAGCGGGCCGATCACCTCCACCAGACCGGGGGGCAGGCCGATTTCTTCCTCGGCTTCGCGCAGGGCAGTGAAGATCAGGTCCGGGTCTTCCGGGTCGCGGCGTCCGCCGGGGAACGCCACTTCGCCGCCGTGGGTCGAGAGCCCGCTGGCGCGCAAGGTCAATACCAGCTCCGGCTCGTCACCGCGAGTGATCGGCACCAGCACAGCGGCTTCAGGGAAGCGACGGTCGGCCTGCAGGTCACGCGGGGTATGGTTGCTTACTCGATGCAGTAGCTCGTCCAGCATGAGACTTCTCGATTTATTCGCTACCTTGCATCATGCACCAATCGTTCAAGCCGCCCAACCCCCGACACCGCGTCGTGTCGCGAAACGACAACTTGCCGACCCCGCCCGCGCACGCCAAGATAGGCGCAGCATTCAGGAACCCCAGCATGAAATTCTGCAGCCAGTGCGGTAACCCGGTGACCCAACGCATACCCGAAGGCGACTCGCGCCTGCGGTTTGTCTGCGACACCTGCCACACCATCCATTACCAGAACCCCAACATCGTGGCCGGTTGCGTACCGACCTGGGGCAGTAAAGTCCTGCTGTGCCGGCGCGCCATCGAGCCGCGGCGCGGCTACTGGACGCTGCCGGCGGGTTTCATGGAAAACGGCGAGACCGTCGAACAGGCCGCCGTGCGCGAAACCGCCGAAGAAGCCTGCGCCCGGGTGCGCAACCTGAGCATCTATACGCTGATAGACGTACCGCATATCAGCCAGGTGCATGTATTCTTCCGCGCAGAACTGGTGGACGAGGATTTCGCCGCCGGTCCCGAGAGCCTGGAAGTGCAACTGTTCGAAGAAGCCGACATTCCCTGGGATGAACTGGCGTTTCGCACCGTGGGGCGCACCCTGGAATATTTCTACGCGGACCGTCGCGCCGAGGCCTACCCGGTGCGCAGCGAATCGATCCCGCCGCTGGCTCAACCTGCCAATACCTGAAACCCCATAGGAATACCCTGTCAATGCGCTGGTTGCTTGTGCTGTTCTGCTTGTCGTTCACCGCCCTGTCCCAGGCGTCTGCGCTGGGAACCTACGACGGCAAGCTCATCGAAAAAGTGCTGGTGCTCAAGTCCGCCCATCAATTGCAATTGATCAACGACGGCAAACCGCTCAAGACCTACCGCATTTCACTGGGCAAGGGCGCCAAGAAAGGCCCCAAGCTGATCGAGGGCGACAAGCGCACCCCCGAGGGTTTCTACTGGATCGACTGGCGCAAGACCAGCGATCGCTTCTACCTGTCGATGCACATTTCCTACCCCAACATCAGCGACGCCGCCCGCGCCCGGCGCGAAGGGGTGGAACCGGGGAGCATGATCATGATCCACGGCACCCCGGACACCGAGGAAAACCCTGAAGAACTGTTCCACACCCTGGACTGGACCGACGGCTGCATCGCCATGCGCAACGTCGACATGCGCGAAGTCTGGAACCTGGTGCCCGACGGCACCATGATCGAGATTCGGCCGTAGCGCCGCGATGCGAAGGGGCCGGTGGGCGCAACCATACGCGGGGTGAGAACCCCAGCCTCTAGGACCCCGGCCATGCCGATGCATGCCCGAATGCATTTCCCCCTGTGGGAGCGGGCTCGCCCGCGAAAGCGCCCTACCAGCCGCCCCCCTCTCCTGCCATCCCTCAACTCAACAGGCGCAATGCAATCCGGTGCCCCACCGCGCCTGAAAAACCCTCGATTAAAATTCATCGTACAACGCTTATCTACTGTCAGAAATAACAGGTAACGGATATTTCCGACCAGTGACGCACACCGCCCTGTCCCTGCCACTCCTCGACTATCAGCTTGTTACAAGATCAAGCCATCAAACCCTGATCCTTCATCTATTCTCAGTCTCACGCAGTGAACCGAGGCGCACCCCAGCGGGGTCTTCGCACTGCGCAATCAGTATTTAAACTGTCAATTCGAAGAATAGGTCGTAATGAAGTATGTGATTCGATTGGCATCCTCGTTTCAGGTGAGGTGTCCAAATCATGAGTAGAAGTAACGGTTTCATCCGGGCGGCGGCGGTCGCTGTGGTGTTGGCTAGCGCGTGGCAAGCGGGTTCTTATGCGTGGGCGGCAACCCAGGGCTCGGCGCAGAAAGAAGAGCCCTGGTACCAGGCCTGGCTTCAGGTCACGGCGGATTCGAGCGTGGATATCCGCAAGACCGCACCCTCGTTACGCTGGCGGACCGACATGGACACGCTTTATCGGGGCGACACCACCAATCAGGGGTTGGAGGCTTTCCAAGACGGGCTATTGCCCAAATCCGTCGCGTTTCCCGAAGACGAATGGATGTATGACTGGTTCAGCCATGGTGCTGGCGCCCCACGGTCGGTATATAGCAGCACCACCCGCAATCAACGTATCGCCCAGAGCTTCGCCAATGAATGGGTGTTCGAGTTCAGGGCACCCCATGGCATCGATCAGGAGCAATCGGGAGGGCCTATTGTAGGTGAGCAAGAAATCAGCTACCCGGGCGGAGTAAAGGGTGTCTTTATCAAGCAGGCCTGCAAGAAAACCGATCTGGCCGACTGCGTCGCCAACCCGAACTACCGCGAACCCTCCGGCCACGAGACGATGCAGGAAGTCGCGGCGACGCCCATCGATTGGAGCAAGCTCACGCCATCAGAAGGCCTGCCTTGGATAACAAACAAGGAATCCCTCTGGGCGGTGGGCTCGTCGAGGATTAACCCTGTGCAGGGGGAGGACGCACTCGCACGTGGGTTGCGGGCAAGGAGCTCGCAGGCGCCGGTCTTGCGTTGGGCGAGCAGCCCTGAGGCCCCGGGCATTCAATCGGTCGTGGTGGCGTTTCGTGACTATAGCGATGCCAAGATCTGGGCGGTCACGGAAGCAGAAAACGGCGGCTGGGTCTATGAGGTCAGGCCCAACAGCGTGGCGGTGGATCTGTCAGGGAAGTACACTGGCAACCGTCCAGGCGCCTTCGCCTTCATCGGTGGTATCAAAAGCGGGCTGTTGATGAACGCTCGCCGTTTCGAGAAAGGCGTGAGCCAACCGGTCGAGTGCATCGGCATTGAAAAAGAAGTTTGCCGACTCGAGAACGTCCACCAATAGCTTCAAGCCGACACCAGCCGCCATGCAGGGTGGCTGGTCCACTTGAGGCCTTGTACGCCCCCTCGCCCTGCTGTGGCGAGGGGGTCTGCGACCGCTGGGCCAGTCCGACAACGGGGCCGGTGCTTATGGCATCAAACCCGGAGCTCTGCCCGGTCCAGGCATTTGTTCGCCAGCAACGTGCCCAGCTCGATCATCTGCGCCACGCCCAGTGCCACATGGCGTCGTGAACCTTCCAGGTCGAACGCCAGGTCGCTGAGCATGGCGTTGGCCGAGGCCAGGGTTTCGCTGAGGTTGGCCAGCATCACTTCGGGGTCGACACCGGCGGTCACGGTGAAGAGCTGCGTCGAGGGTTGGGGGGCTGACTCGCCGTCTTCAGGCTTGAGGTAATGGTCCATCGCTCGGTCGGCGGCTTCCTTCAGTTTTTCGGGGGCGTAGTCGCCGTAGGGGAAGGTGGATGCCGGGTTTGGAATGTCAGAATTATTTTTCAATGGAAGCTCCTTTTATTAATGGAGCCCAGGACAAATTGTCCGGGCCTATTGCCCCTTGTGTTTTCGGACGGTCAAACCCGGTCGCTGAATTGGCAGCGACACCCAAAGGCTAGAGCCGTCGCTTCCGACGGGCAACCTTAAAAACCTGTCGGAAACTTCGGTGCGCCTGACAGACCAATGGACAAGTATTCACACAACAAAAAACCGGCCTAGGCCGGTTTTCATTGGTGATATTTGGATTCAAACAAACGCTGCCCGCTGCTCAGCCTCATAATGCCGAGTCTGAAAAGGCAAAAGGGTTTGCACCTTCAAACCAAGACCTTCCTTTAACCCCCAAGAAAGAGCCAGTTCATCACGGCGCTTGCGAAGCGCAACAGCAGTCTGTGAGGTAATGGCTTGCTTGGGTGTCGAGCGCAAGAACAGCTCTAGGGCATTGAAAACTTCCAACGCACGACTGTCCGTGACACACGAAAAACGGGTGAGTCGTTCGAGCAAATATCCTGCTCGACGCTGCTCGACCTCATCAGTGTGTTGGCTCAGGAAAGCTTGGGCTGCGCTTATTAAATCCGCGCTGGAATACCAGACAGCCTTGGCCATGCTCACAAGCGCAGCATCGTCTGCGTGATCCAATGGGTTCTTGACCAATGTGTCCAGAGCGGCCGAGAGGACTTGGCCGTTAGAAGGCTTCGTCATCTGTATCCTCCAAATAATTTTGCAAAATGTGGTTAAGAACAGAGGTTGGAGGCTCTTTGTTGCCAACATATACGTCAATTGCCTGCAGCGCCAGTCGACGCAGCTCGGAAGATAAAATGAAGCCAGCCCTCAGAAGCGCCATGATGTCGCCAATATCTTGATCCGTTGCCCTACCCAGCTTTGAAATCGCAATATCGATCGGAGCGGCAATGTGAACATGCAAAGGAGACTCGACAGGGAACTCTTCAAGGGTAAGGCTTCGAACCCAGTAGTCCTCGTGAATTGGACCAAAGCTGGTGTTGTATTGGAGGTCGTAGTTTAGCTCCATCAATCGACCGGATTTCTCGTCGCGAAATTGCTCGGGCACTTGCGCGAGCAGCATTCGAAGATCAAAACCGTCCGGAAGGCTGGCCTCATAGATTTCCGCGTCAACGTCCGTGGAAACACGATGATTTGTATAGAGGTGCACTGCGCATCCACCAAATACCATGACTTTAACCGCCCCTGGTTTTGCACTCTCAGATGTCAGCTCTGCTTCGACGGATTTGAACATTGAAACCAAAGCCTGCCCCAGCGCGGTGCGGGTATTGAGGCGAGGAGTGATCATTTCCGGCATTTCCATGTTTGAACCTCAGAGGCTGGTGTTGCTCCTTGAAACCTGGATCTGCCACTCAGCCTTGCCAAAGACTAATAGGCGATCCATGCGCTTGGAGACGGGCCCCGAAAGCTAGAGCCCTCGCTTCCGAGGGACAACCTTAAAAACTTGTCGGAAACTTCGGTGCGTCTGACAGACCAATTGCCTGGTTGCGGATGTTTCATACGGGGGCATATCCGTTGCTGCGGTAATGGCTGCTGGCGGTTTCGCCCTTACGGCGACTTACTTTCTTTCAAACGCCCCGGAATGCCGGCCCAGAAGAAAGTAAGCAAAGAACGCTGGCCCCACCACTCGGCACCTCGCCTGGGCGAGGTGCCGAGTGGTGGGGCAAAGCGCTTTTGGTTACTTTTGGCGCTCTTCCAAAAGTGACCCGCCGTAAGGGCGGAACCCTAAGCAGCCATGACCGCAGCAACGGATATACACCCAAATCTCGCCCCCAATAAAAAACCCGCCGATCTACTCAGCGGGTTTTTCATTTAAGCGATTCAAGCGCAGGAAGATCAAAAATCCTCCAACCGCCACACCTCATACGCCGGCGTCTCGTAGGGATGGCTCTGTTTCAAAGCCTCCACTACCCCACGAATCAACTCATCAGCGACAACCAGCTCCACCTTCCACTCCTCGACCTGCTCAACCTGCCCCGCTTCGCCAATGAACGGCTGGCTGCCGTCCAACGGGCGAAACTGGCCCAGGCCCAGCACTTGCCAGGCGCAGTGGTCATAGTCGCCGATTCGCCCGCCACCGGCAGCGAATACGGCGTTTTTGACCTCGTCCACATGGCTGGCCGGGACGAAGAAGCAGAGTTTGTACACGCCTTTAGTTCACCCAGACGCGGGCGTTGCGGAACATGCGCATCCATGGCGCGTCTTCGTTCCAGTCGTCCGAACGCCACGAGTTCTGCACCGCGCGGAAAACACGCTCAGGGTGCGGCATCATGATGGTCACACGGCCGTCGCGGCTGGTCAGGCCAGTGATCCCGCGCGGCGAACCGTTCGGGTTGGCCGGGTAGGTTTCGGTGACCTTGCCGTGGTTGTCGACAAAACGCAGCGACACGCAACCGGACAAGTCGGCTTCGAGCAACGCCTCTTCGCTTTCGAATTCCGCATGGCCTTCGCCATGGGCGATGGCGATCGGCATGCGCGAGCCGGCCATGCCCTGCAGGAAGATCGAATTCGACTCCTGCACCTGGACCATCGCCACGCGGGCTTCGAACTGCTCGGAACGGTTGCGCACGAAGTGCGGCCAGAACTCGCTGCCGGGGATCAGCTCGTGCAGGTTGGACATCATCTGGCAACCGTTGCACACACCGAGGGTGAAGCTGTCGTTGCGCTCGAAGAAGCCCTGGAACGCGTCACGGGCGCGGCTGTTGAACAGCGCCGACTTGGCCCAGCCTTCGCCGGCCCCCAGCACGTCACCGTAGGAGAAACCGCCACAGGCAACCAGGCCCTTGAAGTCGTTCAGGTCGACACGACCGGCGAGGATGTCGCTCATGTGCACGTCGATCGCGTTGAAACCGGCACGGTCGAACGCCGCCGCCATTTCCACCTGGCCGTTGACGCCCTGCTCACGCAGTACCGCCACCTGTGGGCGAATGCCTTTCTTGATGTAGGGCGCGGCCACGTCCTGGTTGACGTCGTAGCTGAGCTTGGCGCTCAGCCCCGGGTTGTCTTCTTCCAGCAGCGCGTCGAATTCCTGCTCGGCGCACTCGGCGTTGTCGCGCAGGCGCTGGATCTGGTAGCTGGTTTCAGCCCACTGGCGCTGCAACAGGCGGCGCTGGCCTTCAAAGACGGTGTCGCCGTTGAAGGTGATGTCGATGTGCGCGTTGTTGATCGGCTGGCCGATCACCGAGACGCACTCGGCCAGGCCGGCGGCGCTGAACTGGGCGAGGATGTCCGGGGTGGCGTCCTGGCGCACCTGGATCACCGCACCGAGCTCTTCGTTGAACAGGATGGCCGGGATTTCGCTGGCGGACTCGGCCACGCTGTCGAGGGTCAGGTTCAGCCCGCAATGACCGGCGAAGGCCATTTCCATCACGGTGGTCAGCAAGCCGCCGTCGGAACGGTCGTGGTAGGCCAGCAGATGACCGTCGGCGTTGAGGCCCTGGATCACGGCGAAGAACGCCTTCAGGTCTTCGGCATCGTCAACGTCCGGTGCCTGCTTGCCGAGCTTGCCATGCACCTGGGCCAGGATCGAGGCGCCCATGCGGTTCTGGCCACGGCCCAGGTCGATCAGGATCAGGTCGGTGGTGCCCTTGTCCATGCGCAGTTGCGGGGTCAGGGTCTGGCGGACATCGGTCACCGGGGCAAAACCGGTCACGATCAGCGACAGCGGCGAGGTCACGCTCTTGTCCACGCCTTCGTCTTTCCAGCGCGTGGCCATGGACATGGAGTCCTTGCCCACCGGGATGGTGATGCCCAACTCAGGGCACAGTTCCATGCCGACGGCCTTGACGGTGTCGTACAGGCGGGCGTCTTCACCCGGATGACCGGCGGCGGACATCCAGTTGGCCGACAGCTTGATGTCGGAGATCTTGCCAATGCGCGAGGCCGCGAGGTTGGTCAGGGCCTCGCCGATGGCCATGCGGCCCGACGCCGGGGCGTCCAGCAGCGCCAGCGGCGTGCGCTCGCCCATGGCCATGGCTTCACCGGTGTAGACGTCGAAGCTGGTGGCGGTCACGGCGACGTCGGCCACCGGTACTTGCCACGGGCCGACCATCTGGTCGCGGGCCACGAGGCCGGTGATGGTGCGGTCGCCGATGGTGATCAGGAAGCTCTTGCTTGCCACGGCCGGGTGATGCAGGACGCGCTCGATGGAGTCGGCGAGGTCGAGAGTGGACGGGTCGAAGTCATCGCCCAGCTCGGTTTCGCGAACGGCCGAACGGTGCATGCGCGGGGCCTTGCCCAACAGCACTTCCAGCGGCATGTCCACCGGGCTGTTGCCGAAGTGGCTGTCGGTCACGGTCAGTTGCGGCTCGGCGGTGGCTTCGCCGACCACGGCGAACGGGCAGCGCTCGCGCTCGCAGATGGCCTTGAAGCGGTCGAAGTCGGCCGGGCCGACCGCCAGGACATAACGCTCCTGGGATTCGTTGCTCCAGATTTCGTGCGGGGCCATGCCCGGCTCGTCGTTTGGAATGTTGCGCAATTCGAAGCGGCCACCACGGCCGCCGTCGTTGACCAGCTCCGGGAAGGCGTTGGACAGGCCGCCCGCGCCGACGTCGTGGATGAAGCTGATGGGGTTCTTGTCGCCCAGCTGCCAGCAACGGTCGATGACTTCCTGGCAACGGCGTTCCATTTCCGGGTTTTCCCGTTGGACCGAGGCGAAGTCCAGGTCCGCCGAACTGGTGCCGGTGGCCATCGAGGACGCAGCGCCGCCGCCCAGGCCGATGAGCATGGCCGGGCCACCGAGGACGATCAGCTTGGAGCCGACCACGATCTCGCCTTTCTGCACGTGTTCGGCGCGGATGTTGCCCATGCCGCCGGCGAGCATGATCGGCTTGTGGTAGCCGCGCACTTCTTCACCGCGCGGGGTGGCGATGGATTGTTCGAAGGTGCGGAAATAACCGGTGAGCGCCGGACGGCCGAATTCGTTGTTGAACGCAGCGCCCCCCAGGGGGCCTTCGATCATGATGTCGAGGGCGTTGACGATGCGCTCAGGCTTGCCATAGGGCTTTTCCCACGGTTGTTCGAAGCCCGGGATCTGCAGGTTCGACACGGTGAAACCGGTCAGGCCAGCCTTGGGCTTGGCACCGCGACCCGTGGCGCCTTCGTCGCGGATCTCGCCACCGGAACCGGTGGACGCGCCCGGGAACGGGGCAATCGCGGTCGGGTGGTTGTGGGTCTCGACCTTCATCAGGATGTGCACCGGCTCCTGGACCGCGCCGTACTGGCGAGTCTCGGGGTCCGGGAAGAAGCGGCCGGCCACACTGCCGACGATGACCGAGGCGTTGTCCTTATAAGCAGACAGCACGCCTTCGCTGTGCATCTGGTAGGTGTTCTTGATCATGCCGAACAGGCTTTTTTCCTGGCTCTGGCCGTCGATGTCCCAACTGGCGTTGAAGATCTTGTGGCGGCAGTGCTCGGAGTTGGCCTGGGCGAACATCATCAGTTCGATGTCGTGGGGGTTGCGCTGCAAACCCTGGAAGGCGTTGACCAGGTAATCGATCTCGTCTTCGGCCAGGGCCAGGCCCAGTTCGGCGTTGGCTTTTTCCAACGCGGCGCGCCCGCCGCCCAGCACGTCGATGGCGGTCAGTGGCTTGGGCTCGGCGTGGCTGAACAGGCCGGCGGCCTCCTCCAGGTTGCCCAGTACGATCTGGGTCATGCGGTCATGCAGGTTCTCGGCGATCAGCCGGGCGTCGGCCTCGCTGAACTCACCGGTGACATAGAAGGCAATGCCGCGCTCCAGGCGCTGGACTTTCGCCAGGCCACAGTTGCGGGCGATGTCACTGGCCTTGCTCGACCACGGCGAAATGGTGCCGAACCGTGGCAGTACCAGGAACAGGCGGCCGGTGGGCTCCTGGACGGGAACACTGGGACCGTACTTCAGAAGGCGCGCGAGCACCTGCTGTTCGTCGCCGGTCAAAGCGCCGGTGACTTCGGCGAAGTGAGCGAATTCAGCATACAAGCCGCTGACAGCCGGGACGCATCGGCCCAGTTGCTCAAGAAGTTTGCTGTGGCGAAAGGCAGAAAGGGCAGGAGCGCCGCGCAGGATCAACATCTTCGGGACAGCCTCGGGAAGGGGGTGTGCTTTGAGGCCGTGCATTCTAGCCTAAACCGCCGGCAACGGCACCCGAAACGGCACCCCGGATGCGCCCCGAATGTCGGTCTTTGCCCGAAAAACCGGATTGGACGCACGTTCCAATGTTCGCGCAGAGATTTTTTTCAGTGCCATAAAACCCGCCGCGCGCCGGCCGGCCTGAGTTGCGGACATGTTTTGCAATCGCTAGCAGACTGGCCATTTGCTGTCGAGATATGGCGGTAAGGGCCGTTTGCGTATACTGCGCAGATGTTTTCCCCAACGGCTTTGCGTCCGCGATATGCCAAGTGGCTGATCGCAACCGGACTCTTCCTGGTGCTCAGTGGTTGTGTTGAGAAACCCAACACACTGGAGCGCGTAAAGGAGGATGGCGTGCTGCGGGTGATCACCCGGAACAGCCCCGCCACCTACTTTGAGGATCGCAACGGTGAAACCGGCTTCGAATACGAGCTGGTGAAGCGCTTCGCCGACGATTTGGGGGTGGAGCTGAAGATCGAGACCGCCGACAACCTCGACGACCTGTTCAGCCAGATCGGCAAGCCCAACGGCCCGGTGCTGGCCGCCGCAGGCCTGGTCAGCAGCGAGCCGCGCAAGAAGCAGGTGCGGTTTTCCCACGCCTACCTGGAGGTCACGCCCCAGGTCATCTACCGCAACGGCCAGTCGCGCCCCACCGACGCGGCGGCCCTGGCGGGCAAGAAGATCATGGTGCTCAAGGGCAGCACCCACGCCGAGCAGCTGGCGCAATTGAAACAGCAATACCCCGGCATCGAATACGAAGAGTCCGACGCCGTTGAGGTGGTCGACCTGCTGCGCATGGTCGACGAGGGCCAGATCGACCTGACCCTGGTGGACTCCAACGAAGTGGCGATGAACCAGGTGTACTTCCCCAACGTGCGCGTGGCCTTCGACCTGGGCGACGCTCGCAGCCAGAGCTGGGCGGTGGCCCCCGGTGAAGACAACAGCCTGCTCAACGAGATCAACAGCTACCTCGACAAGGTGCAGAAGAACGGCACCCTGCAGCGCCTCAAGGATCGTTACTACGGGCACGTCGATGTTCTCGGCTACATGGGCGCCACCACTTTCGCCCAGCATCTGCAGCAGCGGCTGCCCAAGTACGAGCAACACTTCAAGACCTACGCCAAGCAGGAAAAGGTCGACTGGCGCCTGCTGGCGGCAATCGGCTACCAGGAATCGCTGTGGCAACCGGCGGTCACGTCCAAGACCGGCGTGCGCGGCCTGATGATGCTGACCCAGAACACGGCCCAGGCCATGGGCGTGTCCAACCGCCTGGACCCCAAGCAAAGCATCATGGGGGGCGCCAAGTACCTGGCCTACATGAAGGACCAACTGGACGAGAGCATCGAAGAACCGGACCGCACCTGGTTCGCCCTCGCCGCCTACAACGTCGGCAGCGGTCACCTGGACGACGCCCGCAAGCTGGCGGCCAAGGAAGGGCTGAACCCGAACAAGTGGCTGGACGTGAAGAAAATCCTGCCGCGCCTGTCGCAGAAGCAGTGGTACAGCAAGACCCGCTACGGCTACGCCCGAGGCGGCGAACCCGTGCATTTCGTGGCGAACATCCGGCGCTACTACGACATCCTGACCTGGGTCACGCAGCCGCAGCTCGAAGGCAACCAGGTGGCCGAGGGCAACCTGCACGTGCCGGGCGTCGACAAGAGCAAGCCGAACCAGGAAACCCCGCCGCTCTGAAAGCCCCACACAATCCCTGATGCTGTGATGAATCTGTGGCGAGGGATTTATCCCCGTTGGGCTGCGAAGCAGCCCCAAAGCTGTCAACTCAATCTGCCTGACACACCGAGGCGCCAGATTTTAGGGCTGCTTCGCAGCCCAACGGGGATAAATCCCCTCGCCACAATGAATCAAGCAGGCCTTAAATAAGCAGGCATATTGAGTTATGTGGTGGCATCAGGCCTTAGCAGCCGCCAGGATCAGCGCTTTCATTTCCGAGACCGCCGACTTGAACCCGACGAACAGCGCGTGGGCCACCAGCGCGTGGCCGATGTTCAGCTCGTTGATGCCCTTGATGGCCGCCACGGCCTCAACGTTGTGGTAGTGCAGGCCGTGGCCGGCGTTGACGATCAGGCCCTGGGCCAGGCCGAAGGTGACGCCATCGGCTACCCGCCGCAGCTCATCGGCCACGGCGGACGGGGTTTCGGCGTCGGCATAGCGGCCAGTGTGCAGTTCGATGGCCGGGGCGCCGACACGTCGGGAGGCTTCGATCTGCCGCTCGTCGGCGTCGATAAACAACGACACCTCGGCACCGGTCTTCGCCAGCCGCTCCACCGCCGCCTTGATCCGCGCTTCCTGCCCCGCCACGTCCAGGCCGCCTTCGGTGGTCAGTTCCTGGCGCGTCTCAGGCACCAGGCAGATGTGCGCCGGGCGGATGCGCTCGGCGAACGCCATCATTTCCTCGGTCACGCCCATCTCGAAATTCATGCGGGTTTGCAGCACATCCTTGAGCAGCAGTACGTCGCGCTCCTGGATATGCCGGCGATCCTCCCGCAGGTGCACGGTGATGCCGTCGGCGCCCGCCTCTTCGGCGTCCAGTGCGGCCTTGACCGGATCCGGGTAGCGCGTACCCCGGGCCTGGCGGAGGGTGGCGACATGGTCGATGTTCACGCCGAGAAGAATGCGTTGGCTGGTGCTCACGAAAAAGCGCTCCTGAATGGGCTAATGGACGGCCCACAGCATACGGGTTGATCAAGGCTTGCGAAACAACTCGCGACTGACCAGCGGTTTGCCACCCAGGTGAACCGCCAGGGCCTGGCGCATCAGACGCTTGGCCGCCGACAAGGCGCCTGGCGCGGTCCAATCGGCTTCGGCCATGGCCAACAGTTCGGCGCCGTTGAACAAGCCCGGTTGCAACAGGTAGACCTGCTCGAGGCCGGCATCCACTTGCAAGCGGTACAGGCCGTCGGCCGCGATGGGCGCGCCATGCAGGTCGGTGTCCAGGGCAAAACCATAGCCAAGGTCATCCAGCAGCCGCCATTCGAACGAGCGCAACAGCGGCTCCAGCGGGCGGCCTTCGGCGAGGGCTAGCAGGGTCGCGGCGTAGTGGTCGAAGACCGCGGGATGGGGATCTTCGGCGGGCAGCAGGCGGATCAGCAATTCATTGAGGTACAGGCCGCTGAACAACGCCTCGCCATTGAGCCAGGCGGCAACGCCCTGGCTTTCCATGCGCCCGACATTCTTCAACTCGCCCCGACCGCGCAATTCGACTTCCAGCGGCACGAACGGCCGCGCCAGGGTCCCGGCCTTGCCCCGAGCCCCACGCAACACCGCCCGCAGCCGCCCTTGCGGCGTGAGGAAGTCCACCAGGGCGCTGCTTTCGCGGTAGGCGCGCGAATGCAGGACGTAGGCGGATTGGGCGATGGGTGGGCTGGAGGACATGGAAGTTGAAGTCTCACTGACGGAGCACAATTGTATAAACGACCCAAAACCAATGTGGGAGCGGGCTTGCTCGCGAAGGCGGTGTATCAGTTAACAATGATGTCGACTGACAGGACGCATTCGCGAGCAAGCCCGCTCCCACAAGGTCCGTGGTGTACGGCCGGACGGATTACAGGTCGCCGTAACCCAGCGAGCGCAACGCCCGCTCGTCATCCGACCAACCACCCTTCACCTTGACCCACAGGTTGAGCATGATCTTGGAGTCGAACAGCAGCTCCATGTCCTTGCGCGCCTCGGTGCCGATGCGCTTGATGCGCTCGCCCTTGTCGCCAATGATGATTTTCTTCTGGCCGTCACGTTCGACGAGGATCAAGGCGTGGATGTGCAGGGTCTTGCCTTGCTGCTTGAACTCTTCGATCTCGACGGTGATCTGGTACGGCAGCTCGGCGCCCATCTGGCGCATGATTTTCTCGCGCACCAGCTCGGCGGCCAGGAAACGGCTGCTGCGGTCGGTGATCTGGTCTTCCGGGAAGAAGTGATCGTTTTCCGGCAGGTGTTCGGCGATCACCCGCTCCAGCGCGTCGAGGTTATGGCCGTGCTGGGCCGAGATCGGGATGATCTGGGCGTTGGGCAGTTGTTCCTGCAACCAGGTCAGGTGCGGCATCAGCTCGGCCTTGTCCTCGATGCGATCGGTCTTGTTCAGCGCCACGATCAAGGGACCGGTCACGTACTGGACGCGTTCGAGGACCATCTGGTCTTCTTCGGTCCACTTGGTGCGGTCGACCACGAAGATCACCACGTCGACGTCTTTCAACGCCGCCGACGCCGTTTTGTTCATGTAGCGGTTCAACGCCTTCTCGCCGCCCTTGTGCATGCCAGGGGTGTCGACGTAGATCGCCTGCACGGCGCCTTCGGTCTTGATGCCCAGCATGTTGTGGCGGGTGGTCTGGGGCTTGCGCGAGGTGATCGCCAGCTTCTGCCCGAGGATGTGGTTCAGCAATGTGGACTTGCCCACGTTCGGCCGGCCAACAATGGCGACATAGCCGCAACGGGTCAGGGTTGTATCAGTCATTGCCATTCTCCACGCCCAGGGCAATCAGTGCTGCGGCGGCCGCTACCTGTTCGGCAATACGACGACTCACACCCTGGCCTCGGCTTTTTTCATTCAGTAAGACAACTTCGCATTCGACGAAGAAAGTTCGGCAATGCGGCTCGCCCTGGATATCCACGACTTCGTAGCGCGGCAGCTCGCAACTGCGCGACTGCAAAAACTCCTGCAGGCGCGTCTTCGGGTCCTTGTTGGTGTCCACCAGCGTCAGGCTGTCGATCTCGGAGGTCAGCCAGGCCAGCACGCGCTCGCGAGCCTTTTCCATGCCGGCGTCCAGGTAGATCGCGCCGATCAACGCCTCCAAGGCATCGGCGAGGATCGACTCGCGGCGAAAACCACCACTTTTCAACTCACCGGAACCCAGGCGCAGGTAGTCACCCAAGTCGAAACCACGGGCCAGCACGGCCAGGGTCTCACCTTTTACCAGGCGCGCGCGCAAACGCGACAACTGGCCTTCACGGGCCAGCGGGAAGCGCTCGAACAGCGCCTCGCCGGCGACGAAATTGAGGATCGCATCACCGAGGAATTCCAGGCGCTCATTGTTGCGACCGGCAAAACTGCGGTGAGTGAGGGCCAGGAGCATCAACTCCGGATCCTTGAAGGTATAGCCGAGCTGGCGCTCGAGACGGCTTAGAGAAACGCTCACGGTTTACCCACGTAGAGTTCGTGGCTGGATTCCACTGCCAGGCCGGCAACGCGCCGTTGGCTTGGGACAATTAACGCTGTGTTCAAAAATAACGTCCTGACTATCGTTGGCTTCAAGCTTTCGGGCAGCCTTATGCAGGCTCCAGAAATGCATTCGGCGCTGTGTTCAACAGCGCCGTGTGGGATTACTTGATCAGGCCAACCCGCGAGAAATTCGGCAGGTGGCTGAGTTTGGGTTCCGGCCAGCTCATCCAGACTGCAAAGGCCTTGCCGACGATATTGCGGTCGGGGACCATGCCCAGCAGGTCCTTGGGAATGTTCGGATCATCCCAGTACCGGCTGTCGTTGGAGTTGTCGCGGTTGTCACCCATCATGAAATAGTGCCCCGCCGGCACGGTCCACGAATGGTCCGGCGTCGCGCGATAGCGGCTCATCTCCTTGCGGATCAGGTGCTCGACCGCGCCGAGTTTTTCCTTGTACAGCTCGGCGCTGCCCAAGGTGCCCGGCTCGGAGCCGAGCAACTGTTCGGCCACCGATTCGCCGTTGACGAACAGGCGCTTGTCGGCGGTGTAGCGGATCGTGTCGCCTGGCAGGCCGACCACCCGCTTGATGTAGTTGACGTTCGGGTCGCTCGGGAAGCGGAACACCATCACATCGCCGCGTTGCGGGTCACCCACCTCGATGACTTTCTTGTCGATCACCGGCAGGCGGATCCCGTAGGAAAACTTGTTCACCAGGATGAAGTCGCCCACGTCCAGGGTCGGCTTCATCGAGCCAGACGGGATCTGGAACGGTTCCACCAGGAACGAACGCAGCACCAGCACAATGAACAGCACCGGGAAGAACGACTTGCCGTATTCGACCAGCAGCGGTTCCTTGTTGAGTTTCTCGACCACCACACCGTCAGGCTGGCTGACGCTGCCCTGATAAGAGGCAATGGCCGCCCGGCGCCGGGGCGCCAGGAACAACAGATCAAGCAACGCCAACAAGCCGCAGACAAACACGGCGATAACCAGCAACAGCGGGAAATTTAGCGACATAGGACCTAACTATTCCAACCTGAGCACTGCAAGGAAGGCTTCCTGTGGAATTTCCACGTTACCGACCTGCTTCATGCGTTTTTTACCGGCCTTTTGCTTTTCCAACAGCTTGCGCTTACGGCTGACGTCGCCACCGTAGCACTTGGCCAATACGTTCTTTCTGAGCGCCTTGACGGTTGTACGCGCCACAATCTGCCCGCCAATGGCGGCCTGGATTGCCACGTCGAACATCTGCCGCGGAATCAGTTCCTTCATCTTCTCGGTCAATGCACGACCTTTGTAGTGCGCGTTGTCACGGTGCACGATCAATGCCAGGGCATCGACTTTCTCACCGTTGATCAGCACATCCAGCTTCACCAGATTAGCCGATTGGTAACGATCGAAATGATAGTCCAGCGAAGCATAGCCGCGACTGGTGGATTTCAGGCGATCGAAGAAGTCCAACACCACTTCGTTCATCGGCAGGTCGTAGGTCACCTGGACCTGCGAACCGAGGAACAGCATGTCGTGCTGCACGCCACGCTTTTCAATGCACAGGGTAATGACGTTACCCAGGTGCTCCTGAGGCACAAGGATGTTGGCCCGCACGATCGGCTCACGCATGTCCTCGATCGCCGACAGGTCCGGAAGCTTGGACGGGTTGTCGACGTAGATGGTTTCACCGTTCTTGAGCAACAGCTCGAAAATCACCGTCGGGGCCGTGGTGATCAGGTCCAGGTCGTATTCGCGCTCCAGGCGCTCCTGGATGATCTCCATGTGCAGCATGCCCAGGAACCCGCAACGGAAGCCGAAGCCCAGGGCGTCGGAGCTTTCCGGGGTGTATTGCAGGGACGAGTCGTTCAGGGTCAGCTTTTGCAGGGCTTCGCGGAAATCCTCGAAGTCGTCGGAGCTGACCGGGAACAGACCGGCATAGACCTGGGGCTGGATACGTTTGAAGCCGGGCAGCACATCGACGTCGGGGGTGGAACTCAAGGTCAGGGTATCGCCGACCGGCGCCCCGTGGATGTCCTTGATGCCGGCGATGATGAAGCCCACTTCACCGGCCTTGAGGTCGGTGGTAGCGGTGTGTTTCGGGTTGAATACGCCGACGCTGTCCACCAGGTGGATCTTGCCGGTGGACTTGACCAGGATCTTGTCGCCCTTCTTCACGCGGCCTTGGCGCACGCGAACCAGGGAGACCACGCCCAGGTAGTTGTCGAACCAGGAGTCGATGATCAGCGCTTGCAGCGGATCTTCGATGTTGCCGGTCGGCGCGGGAATGGTGGCTACCAGGCGCTCGAGCACTTCGTCCACGCCCAGGCCGGTCTTGGCACTGCACGTCACGGCGTCGGTGGCATCGATGCCGATGACTTTCTCGATTTCTTCCTTCACACGGTCCGGATCGGCCTGGGGCAAGTCGATCTTGTTCAGCACCGGCATGACTTCCAGGCCCTGCTCGATGGCCGTGTAGCAGTTGGCGACCGACTGTGCCTCGACGCCCTGGCCGGCATCGACCACCAGCAGCGCACCTTCACAGGCCGCCAGCGACCGGCTGACTTCATAGGTGAAGTCAACGTGGCCGGGGGTATCGATGAAGTTCAGCTGATAGGTGATGCCGTCGCGAGCCTTGTAGTAAAGGGTAACGCTGTGGGCCTTGATGGTGATCCCGCGCTCACGCTCGAGGTCCATGGAGTCGAGCACCTGGGCTTCCATTTCACGCTCGGCCAGGCCGCCGCAGATCTGGATAAAGCGATCGGCCAGCGTCGACTTGCCATGGTCAATGTGGGCGATGATGGAGAAATTGCGGATATGACTCAAATCACTCACGGGTCAACACTCAAAAAGGCTGCAGGCATAGCCCGCCGAAAAATAGCCGGCGATTGTACCTGATAGACCGCGCGAGCGTCACGTTCGCCTGTCGATGAGCGTTTGTTGTGAGGGAGCTTGCTCCCGCCGGGCTGCGAAGCGGCCCCCTGCGGCTGATAGATCCTGGGGCTGCTGCGCAGCCCAGCGGGAGCAAGCTCCCTCGCCACAGAAGCCCGCTCGCCCTGAGTTTGAATCAACCCGCCCGGCGCAGCAGCCAGAGCCCGGCCAGGGCGCACACGCCTGCCGGTACCAGCACCGCGAACAGCGGCGAGAAGCCGAACACCAGGCTCGACGGGCCGAGCAGGTCCTGGGCGATGCGGAAGGTGAAGCCCACCAGCACACCGGTAAACACCCGCTGACCAAGGGTCACCGAGCGCAACGGGCCGAAGATGAAGGAAATCGCCATCAACACCAGCGCGGCGGTCACCAGCGGCTGCAACACCTTGACCCAAAAAGCCAGCCAGTAGCGGCCGTTGTTAAGGCCCTGGTCGGCCAGGTAGTGGATATAGCCCCACAAACCGGTGATCGACAGGGATTCGGGCGCCATCACCACGGTACTGAGCAATTGCGGGCTGATGGACACGTCCCAGCGCTCTTGCGCCGCGGCAACCACTTCGGTGCGCTTGTCGTGGAACAGGGTGGTGGTGACGTCGCTCAGTTGCCAGTGGTCCTCGGCAAAGTTGGCCTTCTTGGCAAAGCTCGACGAAAGCATGTGCCGCTGGTCGTCGAACCGGTAGCGGGTCACGCCATAGAGGATGCCGTTGGGTTGCACCGAGTTGATATGGATGAACTCGTCGCCCTGGCGGTGCCACAGGCCATGCTTGGCGCTTTGCGCATCGCCGCCGCCCTGGGCCAGGGAGCGATTGGCCTGGGCCGTGTTCTCGGTGGCCGGGGCGATGTACTCACCGATCAGCACCCCCACCAGCATCAGCACCAGCATCGGCTTCATCACCGCCCAGACGATCCGACCGATGGACACGCCCGCGGCGCGCATGATGGTCAGTTCGCTGTTGCTGGCCAGGCTGCCCAGGCCGATCAGGCAACCGATCAGCGCGGCCATCGGCAGCATGTCGTAGAGCCGGCGTGGCGCGGTCAGCAGCACGTAGCTGGCCACGTCTACCAGGGTGTAGGTGTCACTGACGTCGCTCATCTCGTCGATGAACGCAAACAGGGTCGCCAGGCCAAGGATGATCCCCAGTACCGCGAGGATCGCCATGAACACGCTGCTGCCGATGTAGCGGTCGAGTTTAACCACGGGCCACCTCCAGCGCGCTGCGACGACTGGCCAGCTTCAGGCGCAAAGGCTCCCAATAGAGCAGCCCCAGGCCAATGGCCAGGAATATCCCATGCACCCACCACAGACCCAGCGTGGGCGGGATCTTGCCTTTCTCCAGGGCACTGCGGGCGGAAATCAGGATGGTCAGGTAAGCCATATACAGGAGAATCGCCGGCAGCAACTTGAGGAAACGACCCTGGCGTGGGTTGACCCGCGCCAACGGGACCGCCATGAGGGTCACGATAAACACCAGCAGCGGCAGCGACAGGCGCCATTGCAGCTCGGTACGGGCGCGAATGTCATCGCTGCCCAGCAGGCTGGCGGTGGGCATGGCGTCGCGGTCGGTGACTTCTTCGCTGACTTCGGGCTTGGGCAGCAACACGCCATAGGTGTCGTACTTCACGGCTCGGTAGTCGGCCTGCCCCGGTTTGCCGTCGTAGCGGTAGCCGTTTTCCAGGATCAGGTAGCGATTGCCCTCGGGGCTTATCTGCTGCTTGCCCTTCTCGGCCACCAGCACGGAAATGCCGCGGTCCTTGCTACCGTCGGAAGACAGGTTCTTTTGCGTGATGAAGACGCCGGCCAGGTTGATCCGGTCGTCCGACAGCTGTTCGGTATAGGTGACCCGCGTCCCGTCGCGCAGCGCCTGGAAGCGCCCCGGCACCAGGGTGTCGAATTCGGTCATCGCGTCCTGCTGGTTGATCAGCAACTGGAACTGGTTGGCGCCCTGGGGCGACAGGCTCAGGCTCAGCCACGCCACCAACAGCGCGACCACCGTGGCCGGGAAAAGCGTCATGCGAAACAGGCGTTGCTGGCTCATGCCGGTGGCCGAGAGCACGGTCATCTCGCTGTCCAGGTACAGGCGGCCGTAGGCCAGCAGGATACCGAGGAACAAGCCCAGCGGCAGGATCAGTTGCAGGAAGCCCGGCAGGCGGAACCCCATGATCAGGAACAGGGAGCCCGGGTCCAGGGCACCGGAAGCCGCCTGCGCAAGGTATTTGATGAAGCGCCCGCTCATGATGATGACCAGCAGCACGGCGCTGACCGCGCTCAGGGTCAGCAGGACTTCGCGGGATAGATAACGAAAGACGATCACACCAGACACTCCAGGATTGTCAGGCTAGGGTTTGCACGAAAAGTGCCTGCGCGACTTTTCAGACAAAAACCTAAGGTGGCCAAACAAGCGAACAGATCGAGCCGGCCCACCACAGCGCGCCGCCGAAAAAAGAGCCGCATTATCCTGTGATTGGAGGCGCCTGTCACTTCGCACGCTTTAAGCCGCTGCTTAAAGCCGTGAAGTTAGCGTCGCCGAGGGTTGTCAGGCTCGGGCGCCGGGGTTCAAACTGCGGCCTTTGTCGCCGGCGCGACCGTGACTGCTTCACTCAGGACTGTGGCGAGCGAGCTTGCTCCCTCGCCACAGTCAGCGCCTGGCATCTTGACCAATCACTCAGGGATCCGGACATGGAACTGGTTGTAAAAAGCGTCAGCCCAGAAACGTTGAAAACCGCCACACTGGTGGTTGCCGTCGGCGAAAACCGCAAGCTCGGCGTCGTCGCCATCCAGCTCGACGCCCTGAGTGGCGGCGCCATCTCGGCGGTGCTCAAGCGCGGCGACCTGGCCGGCAAGGTCGGCCAGAGCCTGTTGCTGCACAGCCTGCCCAACCTCAAGGCCGAGCGCGTGCTGCTGGTGGGCGTGGGCAAGGACACCGAGCTGGGCGACCGTCCCTTCCGCAAGATCATCGCCGCAGCGCTGGGCACTCTCAAGGGCCTGGGCGGCGGCGAAGCCACCCTGGCGCTGGACGAACTGGTGGTCAAGGGCCGCGACAGCTACGGCAAGAACCGCCTGTTGGCCGAGACCCTGGTGGACGGCGACTATCAGTTCGAGCGTTTCAAGAGCCAGAAGGCCGAACCGCGCGCCCTGAAGAAAATCACCCTGCTGACCATCAAGGCTGCCCAGGCCGAGGTCCAGCGCGCCGTGACCCACGCCACCGCGATCGCCAACGGCATGGCCTTCACCCGCGATCTGGGCAACCTGCCGCCGAACATCTGCCACCCGACGTTCCTCGGCGAACAGGCCAAGGCCCTGGGCAAGGAATACAAGGCCCTGAAGGTCGAAGTCTTCGACGAGAAGAAGATCAAGGACCTGGGCATGGGTTCGTTCTACGCCGTCGGCCAGGGCAGCGCCCAGCCGCCGCGCCTGATCGTCATGCAATACAACGGCGGCAAGAAATCCGAGAAGCCGTATGCGCTGGTCGGCAAGGGCATCACTTTCGACACCGGCGGCATCAGTCTCAAGCCGGGTGCCGGCATGGATGAGATGAAGTACGACATGGGCGGCGCCGCCAGTGTGTTCGGCACCCTGCGCGCCGTGCTCGAACTGCAACTGCCGATCAACCTCGTGTGCATCCTGGCCTGTGCCGAGAACATGCCGAGCGGCACCGCTTCGCGCCCAGGCGACATCGTCACGACGATGAGCGGCCAGACCGTCGAGATCCTCAACACCGACGCCGAAGGCCGCCTGGTGCTGTGCGACGCCCTCACCTACTCCGAGCGCTTCAAGCCGCAGGCGGTGATCGACATCGCGACCCTGACCGGCGCCTGCGTCGTCGCCCTCGGCGCCCATACTTCCGGGCTTCTGGGCAACAACGACGAGCTGATTGGCCAACTGCTCAACGCCGGCCAACTGGCCGATGACCGCGCCTGGCAACTGCCGCTGTTCGATGAGTACCAGGAACAACTGGACAGCCCGTTCGCCGACATCGCCAACATCGGTGGCCCGAAAGCCGGGACCATCACCGCAGCGTGCTTCCTGTCGCGCTTCACCAAGAACCTGAACTGGGCGCACCTGGACATCGCCGGCACGGCCTGGACCAGCGGCGGCAAGGACAAGGGCGCCACCGGTCGTCCAGTGCCCCTGCTGACCCAATACCTGCTGGACCGCGCCAAGGCCTGACACCAATGACCGTCGCCGGCGTTGCCCACGGGTGACGCCGGCAGCGGCTCAGGAACCGCAATGACCAAAGTCGATTTCTATATCCTGCCCAGTGCCGATCCATCGGCACGGCTGGATTTTGCCTGCAAGCTCACGGAAAAGGCCTGGCGCATGGGCCACCGCATCTACCTGCATTGCAGCGATGCCGCCCAGCGCGACGACCTCGATGCGCGCCTGTGGGCCTTCAAGGGCGAAAGTTTCGTGCCCCACGGCCCGGCCGAGAGTGAGCCCGAAGGGCTGATCGTCCTGGGGTTGGGGACCGATTGCGGCCAGCATCAGGACCTGCTGGTCAACCTCGACCTGAAAGTACCGGCCTTCGCCTCGCGCTTCGCCCGGGTGGCGGAAGTGGTGGTGGAAGACCCGGCCATCCGGCAAGCCGCGCGGGAGAGTTTCCGTTTCTACCGCGAACAGGGCTATCCTCTGCAAGACCACCGTTTACAGCGACTCTGAGCCTACGATGGACACTCCAAAACCACCGCAAAAGCCCGCGCACCTGCTGGATGACCTCGAGTCGATCCGCCAGTTGCTCGGCGACGACAACCTGCAGCCGCCGTTGTTGACCGACACGGTCGTGCATGAACCTGCGCACGAAGAACAGATCCCGCTGCTGTTCGACCCGATCAACGGCCAACCCGAACCCCAGCCCGCTGCCAAGGCCGAGCCCAAGGGGCCTGATGCCTTGCTGCACCTGGACAGCGAACTGCGCGCCGCCGCGCAACTGATCCTGCAAGACGTCATCGACGACTTCGCCCCGCACATCGAGACCGAGCTCAAACGTCGCCTGGATGCCAGGATGGAGCGGCTGCTCGCCGCAGCTACAAGCGCCAAGCTTTAAGCCGCAAGTAAAAGCAAAAGCAAAAGCCAGCTTCTCCTCTTGCAGCTTGCAGCTTATAGCTTGCCTCTGCCCGCAGGGCTATACTTGCCGGCTTTTCCTGAATAAATGCCAATAGGGTCCCGCCGCGCATGGATAAGACCTACCAGCCGCACGCCATTGAAACTTCCTGGTACAACACCTGGGAGTCCGAGAATTATTTCGCTCCGCAAGGCGCGGGCGATTCCTACACCATCATGATCCCGCCGCCGAACGTCACCGGCAGCCTGCACATGGGCCACGGTTTCAACAACGCGATCATGGACGCCCTGATCCGTTTCCGTCGCATGCAGGGGCGCAACACCCTGTGGCAGCCGGGCACCGACCACGCCGGTATCGCCACGCAGATGCTGGTGGAGCGCCGCCTCGAAGCCCAGGGCCAGAATCGCCATGACCTGGGCCGCGAAAAATTCCTCGAGAAGGTCTGGGAATGGAAGGATGAGTCCGGTGGCAACATCAGCCGCCAGATCCGCCGCCTCGGCTCGTCCGTGGACTGGAGCCGCGAGCGCTTCACCATGGACGACGGCCTCTCGGAAGCGGTGAAGGAAGCCTTCGTGCGCTTGCACGAGGACGGGCTGATCTATCGCGGCAAGCGCCTGGTCAACTGGGACACCAAGCTGCACACCGCCATTTCCGACCTCGAAGTGGAGAACCATGACGAGAAAGGTTTCCTGTGGAACCTGAAGTACCCATTGGCCGACGGCGCGAAGACCGCCGAAGGCAAGGATTACCTGATCGTCGCCACCACCCGTCCGGAAACCATGCTGGGCGACTCGGCCGTGGCGGTGAACCCGAACGACGAGCGCTACAAGGCCCTGATCGGCCAGTTCGTGGAACTGCCCCTGGTCGGCCGTCGCATCCCGATCATCGGTGACGATTACTGCGACCCCGAGTTCGGCACCGGCTGCGTGAAGATCACCCCGGCCCACGACTTCAACGACTACGAAGTCGGCAAGCGCCACAACCTGCCGCTGCTCAATATCTTCGACAAGAACGCCAACGTCCTGCCGGCTGCCCAGGTGTTCAACCTCGACGGCACGTTGAACGAAAGCATCAACGGCCAGATCCCGGCGGAATACGCCGGCCTCGACCGCTTCGAAGCGCGCAAGCAGATCGTCGCGGCCTTCGAAGCCGCCGGCCTGCTGGTCAGCGTCGACGATCACGCCCTGAAGGTGCCCAAAGGCGACCGCTCCGGCACCGTCATCGAGCCGTGGCTGACCGACCAGTGGTACGTGTCCACCAAGCCTTTGGCCGAGCCGGCGATTGCCGCGGTCGAAGACGGTCGTATCCAGTTCGTGCCCAAGCAATACGAAAACATGTACTTCTCGTGGATGCGTGACATCCAGGATTGGTGCATCAGCCGCCAGCTGTGGTGGGGCCACCGTATTCCGGCCTGGTATGACGAGTCGGGCAAGGTCTATGTCGGCCGCGACGAAGCCGAGGTGCGCGCCAAGCACAACCTCGGGCCGGACGTGGCCCTGCAACAGGACAACGACGTCCTCGACACCTGGTTCAGCTCGGGCCTGTGGACGTTCTCGACCCTGGGCTGGCCGCAGCAGACCGAGTTCCTGAAAAAATTCCACTCCACCGACGTGCTGGTCACCGGCTTCGACATCATTTTCTTCTGGGTTGCCCGGATGATCATGCTGACCATGCACCTGGTGAAGAACGAGGACGGCACGCCGCAGGTGCCGTTCAAGACGGTCTACGTCCACGGCCTGGTGCGCGATGGCCAGGGCCAGAAGATGTCCAAGTCCAAGGGCAACGTCCTGGACCCATTGGACATCATCGACGGCATCGACCTGGAAGCGCTGGTGGAGAAACGCACCACCGGCCTGATGCAGCCGACTCCAAAACTGCTGAAGAAAATCGAGAAGCAGACCCGCGAAGAATTCCCGGACGGCATCGCCAGCTTCGGCACCGACGCGATGCGCTTCACCTTCTGCTCCCTGGCGTCCACCGGCCGCGACATCAAGTTCGACATGGGCCGCGTCGAAGGCTATCGCAACTTCTGCAACAAGATCTGGAACGCCGCGCGCTACGTGCTGGATAAGGGCGAAGACTGCGGCCAGAACGGCGAAGCCTATGAGCTGACCCTGGCCGATCGCTGGATCATTTCGCAGCTGCAACGCACCGAAGCCGAAGTGACCCGCCAGTTGGAACAGTTCCGCTTCGACCTGGCCGCGCAGGCCCTGTACGAGTTCATCTGGAACCAGTACTGCGACTGGTACCTGGAACTGTCCAAGCCAGTGCTGTGGGACGAGAACGCACCGATCGAGCGCCAGCGCGGCACCCGTCGCACCCTGGTGCGCGTGCTGGAAGTGGCGTTGCGCCTGGCGCATCCGTTCATGCCGTTCATCACCGAGGAAATCTGGCAGCGCGTCGCACCGCTGGCCGGCGCCGAAGGCAAGACGATCATGCTGCAACCTTGGCCGGTGGCCAATGAAACCCGCATCGATCCAGCGGCCGAAGATGACATCGAGTGGCTCAAGACCTTCATGCTGGGCCTGCGCAACATCCGCGCCGAAATGAACATCGGTCCGGGCAAGCCGCTGACTTTGTTCCTGAACAACGCCAACGCCGAAGACCTGCGCCGCCTCAATGAGAACGAAGCGCTGCTCAAGAAACTGGCGAAGCTCGAATCGGTGACCGTTCTGGCCGCCGGCGAAGAAGCGCCCCTGTCGGCCACCGCCCTGGTCGGCGAGATGGAAGTGCTGGTGCCAATGGCCGGCCTGATCGACAAGGCTGCCGAACTGGCGCGCCTGGACAAGGAAATCGGCCGTCTCAAGGGCGAAGTGCAGCGCGTCGGCGGCAAGCTGTCCAACGCCGGCTTCGTCGACAAGGCCCCGGCCGACGTCATCGAGAAGGAGCGGGCCAAACTGGCCGAGGCCGAACAGGCCTTGGGCAAGCTGGCCGAACAGCACGCGCGGATTGCCAGCCTGTAACGACACGCCGCAATGAAAGCAGGAGGCCCTGGTGGCCTCCTTTTTTCTGCCCGGCACTTTCTCCCGACCACCGAAAATCCCTTGTGGGAGCGGGCTTGCCCGCGAAAGCGGTGGATCAGACAGCCCATTGGTTAACTGACACACCGCCTTCGCGAGCAAGCCCGCTCTCACATTTAATCGGCGCAAGCCTCAAGACCAGGCTGGATGTGGGACAATGCCCGCCACTTTTTGAGCCACCCCCGAATCGACTCGCCCATGACCGCCCCTCGCACGCCCAAACCTGCCCGCCAAAAGCCCAAGCCCGCCACCGAGGCCAAGACCGTGGCGCCACGGGAGAAGGCCAGCCTGCACCCGCGCAACCGCCACCAGGGCCGTTATGACTTTGCGGCGCTGATCAAGTCTACGCCCGAGTTGGCCAGGTTCGTGATCCTCAACCCCTACGGCAAAGAGAGCATCGACTTCGCCAGCCCCGAAGCCGTGCGGGTGTTCAACCGGGCGCTGCTCAAGTCCTTCTATGGCATCGCCCATTGGGATATCCCCGCCGACTACCTGTGCCCGCCGGTGCCCGGGCGGGCGGACTATGTGCATTTCCTGGCCGACCTGCTGGCCAGCCATAACGACGGTGAAATCCCCCGTGGGGCGGCGGTGAAGGTGCTGGACATCGGCACCGGTGCCAACTGCATTTACCCGCTGGTCGGCTACAGCGATTACCGCTGGCACTTCCTCGGCTCGGAGATCGACCCCACGGCCATCGCCTCGGCCAAGGCCATCGTGCAAGCCAACGGGTTGAACAAAGTCATCCAACTGCGCCAGCAAACCCAGCGCAAGCAGATTTTGCTCGGCCTGCTCGATGACGCCGAGCGCTTTGACCTGACGATGTGCAACCCGCCCTTCCACGCCTCCCTGGAGGAAGCCACCCGCGGCAGCCAACGCAAGTGGCGGGCACTGGGCAAGGCGGATCCCAAGCGCAAGCTACCGGTGCTGAACTTCGGCGGCCAGGCGGCCGAATTGTGGTGCGAAGGTGGGGAAGCGCGTTTCGTCACGCAACTGATCAGCGAAAGCGCCCAAGTGGCCGGGCAGGTGCTGTGGTTCAGCACCCTGGTGTCGAAGGCGTCGAACCTGCCGGCGATCCAGGCCGCGCTGAAAAAGGCCGGCGCGCGGCACAGCCAGGTGGTGGAAATGTCCCAAGGGCAGAAACAGAGCCGCTTCGTAGCCTGGACGTTTCAGGACGAGGCGCAACAACAGGCCTGGCGCCAGGCGCGCTGGCTGCGCAAGTAATAAGACATCAGGGTCGCGATGCCAGGCTGACTGGCTTTTTCAAGGCAATAAAAAACCGTGCCCGGATCGCTCCTTGGCACGGTTCTACTTGCAGCGGTCTTACTTGTTGACCGCGTCGGTCAGGCCTTTGGCCACAACCAGCTTGATCACTTTCTTGGCAGCGATTTCGATGGCAGCGCCAGTCGAAGGGTTGCGGCCGGTACGGGCAGGACGCTCGGTGACTTTCAGCTTGCCAACGCCTGGCAGAGTGAGTTCGCCGCCGTTTTCCAGCTGATCGGCAACGATTTGGCCCAGTTGGTCCAGCAGTGCACGCACGGTGGTTTTCGGCGCGTCTACGGCTTCAGCCAGATCAGCGATCAGTTGGTCTTTAGTAAGAGCCATGTAGTGTTCCTTCCCTATCAAATTCATATGGATTGCAGAGTGCAGTGTCAGCCATCGAGCCCGATCCATCTTGATCAGGCACCCTCGGCAATCACCGCGACGGATCGGGGTAATAGATGCCAAAAACCGGGTTTGGTTCGACCTGACAAATGCTGAATGCACGCTTAACGCAGTGACTTCGCGTAAGACCGGGCAAAACTAGCACAACGCCTGTGAAATATCCGCCTCTAGCTACCCATTTGGTCAGCTTTCTTGCGCTAAAACGGTAAAAAAATGCATATGGGCTGTCGGACGGCTCTGAAAGAGCCTTTGCCGGGTTCCAAAACCAGTGATTGCGGTACACTGAGCCCTTTTTCGGGGAGCGCGCCCTCCTCTCTTTCATCAGCCGAGAAATCCATGCCGATCCGTCACTGCATCGTCCACCTGATCGACAAGAAACCCGATGGCACCCCTGCCGTGCTCCATGCCCGCGACTCCGAGCTGAACGAGTCCACGGCCATCGAGAACATGCTCGCCGACCTCAACGAGAGCTACAACGCCAAGCAAGGCAAGGCCTGGGGCTTTTTCCACGCCGAGTCCGGGGCGCACCCCTTCAGCGGCTGGCTGAAGGAGTACCTGGACGGCGGCAAGGATTTCACCGCCTTCAGTCGCGTGGCGGTGGAGCACCTGCAAAAGCTGATGGAAGAATCCAACCTCTCGGTGGGCGGCCATGTGTTGTTCGCCCATTACCAGCAGGGCATGACCGATTACCTGGCGATCGCGTTGCTGCACCACAGCGAAGGCGTGGCCGTGACCGAGGAGCTGGACGTGACGCCCTCCCGCCACCTGGACCTCGGCCAACTGCACCTGGCGGCGCGGATCAACGTGTCGGAATGGCAGAACAACAAGCAGTCCAAGCAGTACATTTCCTTCATCAAGGGCAAGAACGGCAAGAAAGTCTCGGAGTACTTCCGCGACTTCATCGGCTGCCAGGAAGGCGTCGACGGCCCCGGTGAGACCCGCACCTTGCTCAAGGCCTTCAGTGATTTCGTCGAAAGCGAAGACCTGCCCGAAGACGATGCCCGGGAAAAGACCAAAACCCTGGTGGACTACGCCAGCAGCCAGGCCAAGCTCGGCGAACCGATGGGCCTGGAGGAACTGTCCGAGCTGATCGACGAAGAACGCCCCAAGGCCTTCTACGATCACATCCGCAACAAGGACTACGGCCTGTCACCGGAGATCCCGGCGGACAAGCGCACCCTCAACCAGTTCCGCCGATTCACCGGCCGCGCCGAAGGGCTGTCCATCAGCTTCGAAGCGCACTTGCTGGGCTCCAAGATCGAATACGACGAAGAAGCCGGCACATTGATCATCAAGGGGTTGCCGACGTCCCTGACGGACCAGCTGAAACGGCGAAATTGATGAGTCGGGCGGCCTGATATCCCATCAAGCCCGCTCCTGACCACCGGTCAGGACTGTCAAGGTCTACAGTATCGCCCTCCCTGGCAAATCCATTTTCATAGACGACAGCGCCTCGGCAGAAACACCGCCGAGGCCGTCCTCTGCCAGATTGCTTCAACAGATGGAGCCTATGGAAATGAACCCACTACGCCGCAGCCCTGTTCAACGTCGGCTGATCCAAATCGTCGGCCCGAGCCTGTTGTTCCTGCTCATCGGGACCTATGCCAGTTCCGCTTCAGCCGCGTCCTATTTGTGCAAGTACCATTCGATGCCGGGATTCGTCTTCGTAAAAAACCTCTTCGTGAGCGCATCCAGCACCCAGGACGCACTGACACTGGCCAGGGCGACCTTCAAACAAGAAAGCTTCTATGCCGACTACAACTGGATCACGTGCGAAATTCCTGTCAGCCCATGATCCAGCGCTGAACTGCCTGGGGCGCCGGGCTACTGAGCTGACAGCTTGAACCCCAGCCGCGGAAAGTGCACATGCACCACCCCGGCGCGCTCGTCCTCCCGACGCAGGATCAGCGTTTCCCGCCCGGCGAACACCAGCTCCCCCGCCACCGGATCGACACCGTAGTCGGTCGCGGCAATCGCCACCCGTTGCCCCAGGGCAAATCCGTTCGGCTCCTCGAACGACTCCTCCGGCAAGGCTGCCGGCGTTGCATTCCGGGCGACGTCGAGGGCCTGTTCGGCACTCATTTCGCTCGCTGCCCCATGGCCGAAGCCCAGCACCCGTGCCAGCCACGCCGACACCGCCGGATATGCATCCACCAACGGCGAGGTCACCGGGGTGCCCTTGAGGAACCACAGCGGATGGGCCATGGCGAAGTCGGCGATCGAGGGCTCCCCCAACAGGAAGTCGCCTTCCTCGCGCTGCAACTGCTGCTCGAGGCGCGCCATGATCGTTGGCCACTGATGCTTGGCCTGCTCGGCCGCCAGACGCGTGGCACTGCCGCCACTGAACAGTCCGGCACGATCGGCGATGAACGCCTTGATCGCCTCGGGCGACAACTTGGCGAAGCGCATGGCAATCGACTCGGGCTGGAAGACCAGGCTCACCGCATGCTGGAACACCACCGAGTCGGCCCACGCGGCGAAAGATGCCGCGATCATTTCGCGGCCCTCGGGGAACAACGCCGGCGAAGCCTTTTCCTGCTCCAGCCGGCGAGCGATCAGGGACGTGTCGCAATAGACATCGGCGCCGACCTGCAACACAGGCGTCTTGCGGTAGCCCCCTGTCAATGCCGTGAGGTCAGGCTTGGGCATCATCGGCGGGATGTGCACCGAGCGCCAGGACAAGCCCTTGAACCCCAGCAACAGCCGGGCTTTCTCCGCGAAAGGAGACGTCGGGTAATGATGAAGGATCAGCTCTGACATAGAATTGGCCACTGCAGGAATGAGGGCTTGCAGCTTAGCGCGCCACGCAGAAGCAGCCTACTGGCCTGATGAAGGTGTATCAGCGCGGTTGATGCTGGCGACCAGGCATTCCTTGGCGCTTTTCCTGAGCTTCTTGATCAGCCGCTCCTGGCGCAGGGCCTCGCCCTTGTCGCGGCAGGCTTCGGTGTACACCAGCGCCACGGCCGGGCTGGACAGGAAGAAGCGCGCGCCCTTACCGCTTTGATGCTTGGCGAAACGCCGTACCGGGTCATCGCTGATGCCGCAGTACAACGCACCATTGGCCGCCCGCACCAGGTAGACGAACCAGGGCTTGCCCGGTTCGGTGGGGCCTTGTGCAGGCAACTCGGAAAGTTCGTTGGCGGTCGTCAAGGGATGTTCAACAGGTGCGCAAAAACAAACCGCGATCTTATCAGCGACTGGCCTGGAAGGCTCGCAACCCTTTGAGGGCCTGGGCCCGGACCGCATTGCGCACCAGTGGCGTCCAGCCCAGCAACAGGCCCTTGGCGCCCAGCGCCTGGCGGGACCAACGCCACAGGTCGAAACTGTCGTGATGCTCGCAGATCTTGCCATCGCGGAAAACGAAACGCGCCTGGATGTCGTTGATCACGATGTTGCCGGTCTGGCTGAACAGGTAGGTGGCCACCCAGTGGGCGCCGCCGGTGCGGTCATCGCTGCGCACGCTGTCGAAGGTCAGGGAAAAGTCCTTGGCCCGCGTGGTGAGCATGCGCCACATGTCGCCCGCGTCACGACCACGCAGCTCACCGAACGCCGGGTCACTGAACACCACGTCGTCGGTGTAGCAGGCGCTCATGGCTTCGGCGTCCAGTCGCTGGAAGGCCTGATAAAAACGGGTGATCAGGGCGTTGTGGGCATCACTCATGGACAGACTCCGGCATTCGTTTGAATAGAGGTGCACGATAATCTGCCTCGGCGACGAAGACTATCGTCATTCGCCATGAAAATGACATCAACGAAGCCCGGTGACCCGTTCGCTGCTGACGCCGACGTACCGCGCCCGGCCTGCGCCGATACCGGCGATCATCGCGCCCAGGCCCACCAGGCCGAAGATCCAGCCCAGGGCGTTCCAGCCGCCGGTCAGGTCATGGACCACGCCCACCGCGAACGGCCCCAGCGATGCCAGCGTGTAACCGAAGCCTTGGGCCATGCTGGAAAGGTTCGCCGCCACGTGGGCGTCCCGCGAACGCAGGACGATCAGCGTCAGTGCCAGGCTGAACGTCGCGCCCTGCCCCAGCCCCAGCAGGATAGCCCAGCCCCACAAGCCTTCAATGGGCGCATAAAGGCAGCCGAACAGCCCGCCGAGGGTCATGGCCATGACGATCACGATGGCCAGCCGCTGGTCCTGGCCGCGCGTGGCCAGCCACGGAGCGGCCAGGGAGCTGACCAACTGGACGATGACCGAGCCGGACAGCACCAGGCCGGCCTGGGTCGGGCTCAGACCGCGCCCGATGAGGATCGACGGCAACCAGCCGAACACGATGTAGGCCAGGGACGATTGCAGGCCCATGTACAACGTCACCTGCCAGGCCAGCGGATCGCGCAACAGACCGCGGACCCGATACGCCACCTGGTGGGCACCGTGCTTCTGACCCACTTGCGGCAGCCAGAAGACCGCGGCCAGCAGGGCTGGCACTGCCCAGAAGCCAAGGCCCAGGGCCCAGCGGTGGTCCAGGTGTTCACTCAAGGGCACGGTGGCCCCGGCGGCCATCGCCGCTCCCAGGCACAGCGCCATGGTGTAGACGCCGGTCATGGTGCCGGCCTGCCTGGCGAAGTCACGCTTGACGATACCCGGCAGCAGCACGCCGATCACACCGATGCTGGCACCCGCCAAGAGGCTGCCGACGAACAATCCGACCTGACCGAACGAACTGCGCAAGACAATTCCCCCGGCCAGCGTCAGCAGGATCCCCAATACCACGCGCTCCGCCCCGAACCGTCGCGCCAGCACCGGCGCCAGCGGCGCGAACAGGCCCAGGCACAACACCGGCAGCGTCGTCAGCAGACCGGCCTGGGCCGCCGACAGGCCAAGGCTTGCGGACACCTCGCTGAGCAGCGGCGCCATGCTCGACAGCGCCGGACGCAGGTTCAGCGCCACCAGGATCAGGCCGAGCAGCAACAGCCAAGGGCGGCGCACCAACGGATGGCTCCGTTGGGTCTGCTCGTCGTCGGCTTCGGCGTCGATCAGCATTTCTTCGAGTTCAGCGGCGTGCCGGGGCGTCGTCGAGGGGCGGTGGTCAAGCGGATGACGGGACATGGAAAGCTCGGTTTCAGGGTTCATGGATCAATTGCCGGCAGGGACTTGGCCCATTGCGGATCAAGTCGAACACAGATTGATGACGAGGAACGATGTGGGGGCGCCGGCGCGATTGCGCACCGATCACGCTACAAAAATAGCGGTACAACCCGCTGGGCGCCGTATGGCGGCGGTGAAATCACAAACTGAATTTTCTGACATGTTAGTCAGCTTTATGTAGTACGGCAACCGCCTATGGCGATGGGGGAGGGAAATTAAGTATGCGCTTGCTCGACCGCGACCCGCACGCGGTACAAAAAACAAACCCGGAGCAGTGTCCGGGTTCATTTCAGCGCCTGGGACCGATCAATGCAGGATCTGGCTCAGGAACAGCTTGGTGCGGTCGTTCTGCGGGTTGTCGAAGAAGTCGTTCGGCGCGGCCTGCTCGACGATCTCACCCTTGTCCATGAAGATCACGCGGTTGGCCACGGTGCGGGCGAAGCCCATTTCGTGGGTCACGCACAACATGGTCATGCCGTCTTCGGCCAGGCCGATCATGGTGTCGAGTACTTCCTTCACCATTTCCGGGTCGAGGGCCGAGGTAGGCTCGTCGAACAGCATGATCTTGGGCTTCATGCACAGGGCACGGGCGATGGCCACACGCTGTTGCTGGCCGCCGGAGAGCTGGCCCGGGTACTTGTGCGCCTGCTCTGGAATGCGTACGCGCTCCAGGTAATGCATGGCGATTTCCTCGGCCTTGCGCTTGGGCATCTTGCGTACCCACATCGGCGCCAGGGTGCAGTTCTGCAGGATGGTCAGGTGCGGGAACAGGTTGAAGTGCTGGAACACCATGCCGACCTCACGGCGGATCGCTTCGATCTGCTTGAGGTCGTTGGTCAGTTCCACGCCATCGACCACGATGCGGCCCTGCTGGTGCTCTTCCAGGCGGTTGAGGCAGCGGATGGTGGTGGACTTGCCGGAGCCCGACGGGCCGCACAGCACGATACGCTCGCCCTGCTTGACGTTCAGGTTGATGTCTTTCAACACGTGGAACTGGCCGTACCACTTGTTGACGCCCTGCATCTGAATAATGCCTTCAGGGCTCACAGGCTTTTTGATTGCTTCACTCATGAGTCAACTCCTAACGCTTGTGGCCTGTGTCGAGCTTGCGTTCCAGATGCATGGAATAGCGCGACATACCAAAACAGAAAATCCAGAACACCAGGGCGGCGAACACGTAGCCTTCAGTGGCCATGCCCAGCCATTTCGGGTCGGCGGCGGCTTGTTTCACACTGTTGAGCAGGTCGAACAGGCCGATGATGATCACCAGGCTCGTGTCCTTGAACAATGCGATGAAGGTGTTGACGATGCCCGGGATCACCAGCTTGAGGGCTTGCGGCAGGATCACCAGGCCCATGCTGCGCCAGTAACCGAGGCCCATCGCCGCGGCCGCTTCGTACTGCCCCTTGGGAATGGCCTGCAGGCCGCCGCGCACCACTTCGGCCACGTAGGCCGACTGGAACAGGATCACCCCGATGAGCGCCCGCAGCAGCTTGTCGAAGTTCATGCCCTCGGGCAGGAACAGCGGCAGCATCACCGACGACATGAACAGCACCGTGATCAACGGCACACCACGCCAGAACTCGATGAAGGTGACGCAGACCACGCGGATCGCCGGCATGTTCGAACGCCGGCCCAGGGCCAGGACGATACCCAGCGGCAGTGCGCCGGCGATGCCGACCGTGGCGATCACCAGGGTCAGCATCAGGCCGCCCCATTGGCTGGTCGCCACCGCGTCCAGGCCGAACACGCCACCGTGCAGCAGGCACCAGGCAACGATCGGGTACACCACCAGGAAGCTCAGGCCATAGATCGCCTTGCGCGGGAAGCGCGAGATGAACAACGGCGCCGCGCCGATCACTGCCAGCCACACTGTCAGGTCTACGCGCCAGCGCAGTTCCGTCGGGTAATAGCCATACATGAACTGGCCGAAACGCTGCTGGATGAACACCCAGCAGGCGCCTTCCTTGGTGCAGTCGGCGCGGGTAGTACCCACCCAGTTCGCATCCAGGATGGCCCAGTGCAGCAGCGGTGGGATAATCAGGTAGATCAGGTAGAACGCGAACAGGGTCAGCAGCGTATTGATCCAGCTGGAGAACATGTTGGCGCGCACCCATGCCACCACACCGATGCTGTTGCTCGGTGGCGGCATGTCAGGCTTGAAAGTATGGGATGTCATGCGCGTTTCCTCACCGCTCGATCAGCGCAATGCGCTTGTTGTACCAGTTCATCAGCAGGGAAATGCTGATACTGATCGCCAGGTACACACTCATGGTGATCGCAATCACCTCGATGGCCTGGCCGGTCTGGTTCAACACCGTGCCGGCGAACAGCGACACCATTTCCGGGTAACCGATACCGGCCGCCAGGGAGGAGTTCTTCGCCAGGTTCAGGTATTGGCTGGTCAGCGGCGGAATGATCACGCGCAAGGCTTGCGGGATGATCACCTTGCGCAGGGTCGGCCCGTTGCGCAGGCCCAGCGAGCGCGCCGCTTCGGTCTGGCCGTGGCTGACCGACTTGATGCCCGAGCGCACGATCTCGGCGATGAACGCCGCGGTGTACACCGTCAAGGCCAGGGTCAAGGCCAGCAGTTCCGGGATCAGCACCCAGCCGCCGACGAAGTTGAAGCCCTTGAGCTGCGGCATTTCCCAATGCACCGGCGCACCGAACAGCAGCGCGCTCAAGGCCGGGATTACCAGGAACAGCGCCAGGCCGGCCCAGAACTTGTGGAACGGCTCGCCGGTCGCGTCGAAACGCTTGTTGGCCCAGCGGGCCATCAGCACGATAGCGACGATCGCCAGCACCACGCTGACCACGAACGGCCAGAATCCGTCCGCCACCAACGCGGCCGGCATGTTCAAGCCCCGGCTGCTGACAAAGAAAGTGTCGCCGAAGTTATGGGCAGCCCGCGGCCCCGGCATGCTCAGGAATACCGCGAAGTACCAGAACAGGATTTGCAGCAGCGGCGGAATGTTGCGGAAAACCTCCACGTAGACGGTCGCCAGCTTGGAGATGATCCAGTTCTGCGACAAGCGTGCGACACCGATGATGAAGCCGAGGATGGTCGCCAGGATCACGCCGATGAAAGTCACCAGCAGCGTGTTGAGCAAACCGATCACGAAGACGCGGGCATAGCTGTCCGCTTCGGTGTAGTCGATCAGGTGTTGGGCAATGCCGAAGCCGGCACTGCGCTCCAAGAAGCCGAAACCGGAGGTGATGCCCCGGTGTGCCAAGTTGGTCTGCGTGTTATCGAACAGGTACCAGCCCAGCGCGATGACCGCCACGACCGTGACGATCTGAAATACCCACGCACGCACTTTTGGATCGCTGAGGCTGAGCCTCTGCTTTGGTGCGCCGATTGAATTTTGCATGAAGTGCCCCGCAAAGAATGGAACAGAACATCACCCGGTGGTTGGCCCACCGGGTGATAGAACCATCAGCGCACTGGTGGTGCGTATTGAATGCCGCCAGCGTTCCACAGCGCGTTCAGGCCGCGGTCGATTTCAAGCGGAGTGCTCTTGCCCAGGTTGCGCTCGAACATTTCACCGTAGTTGCCAACTTGCTTGACGATCTGGACGACCCAGTCCTTCGGCAATTTCAGGTCCTTACCGTACTCACCGTCAGCGCCCAGCATACGAGCGACGTCCGGGTTCTTGGTGGACTTGGCTTCGGCCTCGACGTTCTTCGAGGTCACGCCGGCTTCTTCAGCGTTGAGCAGTGCATAGCCTGTCCAACGCACGATGGCCAGCCACTCGTCGTCGCCGTTACGTACGACCGGGCCCAGGGGTTCCTTGGAAATGGTTTCCGGCAGAACGACGTAGTCCTTCGGCGAGGCCAGCTTGCTGCGCTGGGCGAACAGCTGGGATTTGTCGGAAGTCAGCACGTCGCAACGACCGGATTCCAGCGACTTGGCGCTTTCGTCGGAGGTGTCGAAGGTGATCGGGGTGTACTTCAGGCCGTTGGCGCGGAAGTAGTCGGACACGTTCAGCTCGGTGGTGGTACCGGCCTGGATGCAGATGGTTGCACCGTCCAGTTCCTTGGCGCTCTTCACACCCAGCTTGTTGTTGGCCAGGAAGCCGATGCCATCGTAGTAGGTGATGAAGCCTGAGAATTTCAGGCCCATGCCCGCGTCACGGGAGCTGGTCATGGTGGAGTTGCGCGAGAGCACGTCGATTTCGCCCGATTGCAGCGCGGTGAAGCGCTCCTTGGCGTTCAACTGGCTGAACTTGACCTTGCTTGCATCGCCGAATACGGCAGCGGCCACGGCACGGCAGAAGTCGGCGTCGATACCGACGATCTTGCCGGTCGAATCAGGCACCGAGAAACCCGGCAGGCCATCACTCACACCGCATTGCACGAAACCCTTCTTCTGTACCGCGTCCAGGGTCGCACCCGCCTGCGCGAAACCGCTGACACCGAGCACAGCTGCTGCAGTCACGACAGCCAGGGTGGATTTCAGTAACTTCATTCAAACCTCCAGTTTTGCTCTTGTTGTGTCGGAGCTTGAGTCCTGTCGCACCCTTTTGAGGCATTGCCGACCCTTGTTGGCTTTTTTTAGGGTCAACCGACGTCTGGACCTTCGCTATGAGTCTATTAATGAGAACGTCCACCAGCAGTGGTCATGCCACTTCTCACCAATCGGCCGAACGGGCTGTAGCCCTTCACGTTCGCGAAGCCCGTAGCGGCTATTGGCGAACATCCATCACCGGATTTCTGATATCCCATGCGTCGCGTCAAGCTGATAGTGTTACCGCGCAGCGTAAGAATCATCACTCAGGCATCCTCATAGCAAAGCCCGTACCAGACCGCTGCGCTTGGTCCTTGTAAAACACGTCAAGACAAAAAGTTGTAAGTTTGCGACATCTAATTAACTGAGACACCGGACGCGCACCGTAACAATGCACTGATAGGGCGCACCCGCACAGATTTGGAGCACCGCCATGACCGACCCCTTGATTCTCGAGCCCAGCGGCACCGCAGACGCGTGCGTTATCTGGCTCCACGGCCTGGGCGCCGATCGCTTTGATTTCCTGCCAGTGGCCGAAATGCTGCAACAAAGCCTGCTCACCACGCGTTTCGTTCTACCCCAGGCGCCGACCCAGCCAGTAACGATCAACGGGGGCTACGCGATGCCCAGTTGGTACGACATCCGCGCGCTGAGCCCGGCGCGGGCCATCGACGAACAGCAACTGGACGTCTCGGCGCAACGGGTCATCGACCTCGTCGAAACCCAGCGAGCCGGCGGAATAGACGCCTCGCGGATTTTCCTGGCGGGGTTCTCCCAGGGCGGCGCGGTGGTCTACCACACCGCGTTCGTGAAATGGCAGGGCCCGTTGGGCGGCGTGATCGCCCTCTCCACATATGCCCCGACGTTCGGCGACGAACTGCAATTGTCGGCCAGCCAGCAACGCATTCCCGTGCTGGCGCTGCACGGGCAGTACGACGAAGTGGTGCTCAACCCGATGGGGCGCACCGCCAAGGAGTATTTGAAGCAGCATGGTGTCACCGTGACATGGCAGGAATACCCAATGGGCCACGAAGTGTTACCCGAAGAGATTCGTGACACTGGCCATTGGCTGGCCGAGCGCTTGCGCTAAGAGGCAAATCGTCACGCCAGGCCGTTGACGAACCCACTACGCCGCGCCCGTTTCTTGCATTACACTGGCCGGCGTACATTCCTTAACCAATCGATGAGATGACCGTGCTCAAAGCACTCAAGAAGATGTTCGGTAAAAGCGAGGCCGAACAGCTCGCGCCTGCCGCCAGCGCGCCTGTCCCCGCCCCGAGCCGTCCCGATGCGCAGCAGCCGCGCCGGACCGCCCCTGTGGCGCAGGAGAAAAAACAGCCGGCGGCGCCATCCGCCGCCAAACCCGTCGCCCCGGCGCCGGAGAAGCCACGCAACGAATCCCCCCGGCCACGCCGCGAACGGGCGCCAAAACCGCCGGCAGTCGCCTGGAAGCTGGAAGATTTCGTCGTCGCCCCCCAGGAAGGCAAGACCCGCTTCCATGACTTCAAGCTGGCCCCTGAACTGATGCATGCCATCCAGGACCTGGGGTTCCCGTATTGCACGCCCATCCAGGCGCAGGTGCTGGGCTACACCCTCGCCGGCAAGGACGCCATCGGTCGCGCCCAGACCGGCACCGGCAAGACCGCCGCGTTCCTGATCTCCATCATCACCCAACTGCTCCAGACCCCGCCGCCCAAGGAACGCTACATGGGTGAACCGCGGGCGCTGATCATCGCCCCGACCCGCGAGCTGGTGGTACAGATCGCCAAGGACGCCGCCGACCTGACCAAGTACACCGGCCTGAACGTCATGACGTTCGTCGGTGGCATGGACTTCGACAAGCAGCTCAAGCACCTCGAAGCCCGCCACTGCGACATCCTGGTGGCCACCCCGGGCCGCCTGCTGGACTTCAATCAGCGCGGCGACGTGCACCTGGACATGGTCGAAGTGATGGTCCTGGACGAAGCCGACCGCATGCTCGACATGGGCTTCATCCCCCAGGTCCGCCAGATCATTCGCCAGACACCGCCGAAAAGCGAGCGCCAGACCCTGCTGTTTTCCGCCACCTTCACCGATGACGTGATGAACCTGGCCAAGCAGTGGACCACCGACCCGGCCATCGTCGAGATCGAAGCCGAGAACGTGGCCAGCGAAAACGTCGAGCAACACATCTATGCGGTGGCCGGTGCCGACAAGTACAAGCTGCTCTACAACCTGGTCAACGACAACGGCTGGGAACGGGTGATGGTCTTCGCCAATCGCAAGGACGAAGTGCGCCGCATCGAGGAACGCCTGGTGCGCGATGGCGTCAACGCCGCGCAGTTGTCAGGTGACGTGCCGCAACACAAGCGCATCAAGACGCTGGAAGGCTTTCGCGAAGGCAAGATCCGCGTCCTGGTGGCCACCGATGTCGCAGGTCGCGGCATCCACATCGACGGCATCAGCCACGTGATCAACTTCACCCTGCCGGAAGTACCGGACGACTACGTGCACCGGATCGGCCGCACCGGCCGCGCGGGCGCCGAAGGCGTGTCCATCAGCTTCGCCGGGGAAGACGACTCCTACCAGTTGCCGTCCATCGAGGCGCTGCTGGGCCGCAAGATCAGTTGCGAAATGCCACCGACGCATCTGCTGCGCCCGGTCGAGCGCAAGCGCTCCTGAGCCTGCCGCAACAAAAAAACGCAGCCCACCAAGGCTGCGTTTTTTTTGGCTTCAGGTCTTCGCAATTGGACAGGGGCAAAGCTGAGGACGCCTGCTCGCCACGAGCTTGAAAGTCACTGCAAGGAAACGGGCCTGCTCACGACTTCCAGCGATCCGCCGCCGCATGATCGCTGTCCCGGCCCTCGACCCAGCGCGGGCCGTCGGCGGTGTTTTCCTTTTTCCAGAATGGCGCGCGGGTCTTGAGGTAGTCCATGACAAAGGCGCAGGCGTCGAACGCCGCCTGGCGATGGGCGCTGGCGGCCGCGACGAACACGATCGGTTCGCCCGGCTCCAGCGCGCCGATGCGGTGCAGCACCTCCAGCTTGAGCAGCGGCCAGCGTTGCTCGGCCTCGGTGGCGATCTTGCCCAGGGCCTTCTCGGTCATGCCCGGGTAGTGCTCCAGGAACATCCCGGACACATCGAGGCCGTCGTTGAAATCGCGCACGTAGCCGACAAAACTGACCACCGCGCCCACGCCGACGTTGGCCGCGTGCATCGCATTGACCTCGGCCCCCGGGTCGAACGGCTCGGCCTGTACCCGAATCGCCATGGTTCAGCCTCCGGTCACGGTGGGGAAAAAGGCCACTTCGTCACCGTCCGCCAGGGGTTCGTCGAGCTGGCACAGGTCTTCGTTGCGCGCGCACATCAGGTTCTGTTCGCGCAGCACGTCGGCACCGTCACGGCGGGCGAGCAACGCGCGCACATCCTCGACCGTGGCGAACTCACCGTCGACGGTAACCGCTTCCACGCCCAGCGCTTCCCGATAACGGGCAAAGAATTTCACGTTGATTTTCATGAGGCGTCCGCCTGGAAATGACCGCTCTTGCCGCCGAGTTTCTCCAGCACGCGCACGCCTTCGATGGTCATGCCGCGGTCAACGGCCTTACACATGTCATAAATGGTCAGTGCCGCCACGCTGGCGGCGGTGAGGGCTTCCATCTCCACCCCGGTCTGGCCCGACAACTTGCACCGGGCGACGATGCGCACCCGCTCGTGCCCTTCGGCACTGAGCTCGACCTTGACGCTGGTCAGCATCAGGGGATGGCAGAGCGGGATCAGGTCGCTGGTCTTTTTCGCCGCCTGGATACCGGCAATGCGCGCCACGGCAAACACGTCGCCCTTGGGATGACCGCCACTGACGATCATCTGCAGTGTCTCGGGCAGCATGCGCACAAAGGCTTCGGCGGTGGCCTCACGGAACGTCACGGCTTTGTCGGTGACGTCGACCATGTTGGCGCGACCTTGGGAATCGAGATGAGTCAGCACAGGGTTACTCCTGATCGGGAGTGTCGATTGTAAACCCGTGGGTCAGATTCAGGCACGCCTGATTGTCGCACCTGGGGTGCGCTGTAATGCCCCAGACACCGCACATCCCCTTTTTGGGAGCGGGCTGGCTCGCGAATGCTGTGGGTCAGTTGCTCAATAGGCGTCTGACACCGCGCTTTCGCGGGCAATCCCGCTCACACAGGTTTTTGTACAGCCGTAAAAAACCGGGCGGCCTGGAGGCCGTCCGGTCTGGTTGGGTTACAGGTGGGATTCGGCGTATTCGGCCAGGATCGAGCGCGGTACGCCTTGCAGGGTGATGTGGACGCCGTTGGGGAAGTCCTTGAAGCGTTCGGTCAGGTACGTCAGCCCCGAGCTGGTGGCGGACAGGTAAGGGGTGTCGATCTGCGCCAGGTTACCCAGGCACACCACTTTGGAACCGGCACCGGCACGGGTGATGATGGTTTTCATCTGGTGCGGGGTGAGGTTCTGGCATTCGTCGATCAGGATCAGGCTTTGCTGGAAGCTGCGGCCCCGGATGTAGTTGAGGGATTTGAACTGCAACGGCACTTTGCTGAGGATGTAGTCGACGCTGCCATGGGTGCTTTCGTCATCCATGTGCAAGGCTTCGAGGTTGTCGGTGATGGCCCCCAGCCAAGGCTCCATTTTTTCCGCCTCGGTGCCGGGCAAGAAGCCGATTTCCTGGTCCAGGCCCTGCACGCTGCGGGTGGCGATGATGCGCCGGTAACGCTTGCTGACCATGGTCTGCTCGATGGCGGCGGCCAGGGCCAGGATGGTCTTGCCCGAACCGGCGGCGCCGGACAGGTTGACCAGGTGAATGTCCGGGTCGAGCAAGGCGAACAGCGCCAGGCTCTGGTAGATGTCGCGAGGCTTGAGGCCCCAGGCCTCCTGGTGCAACAGGGGCTCCTGGTGCAGGTCGAGGATCAGCAGCTTGTCGTCCTGGATTTCCTTGATCCAGCCGACAAATCCTTGTTCGTCGATGATGAATTCGTTGATGTGCACCGCCGGCAGGTTGTCGATCAGTTGCACCTGGTGCCAGGTACGACCGTGATCCTGGCGGGTCTCGACCTTGCTCACCCGGTCCCAGAAGGAGCCGGTCATGGTGTGGTAGCCATTGGGCAACAACGAGACGTCGTCGACCAGTTGGTCGGTGCTGTAGTCCTCCGCCGCGATCCCGCAGGCGCGGGCCTTGAGGCGCATGTTGATGTCTTTGGTGACCAACACCACGGCCTGGTCCTTGTTGCGCGCGTGCAGGTCGATCAACTGGTTGATGATGATGTTGTCGTTCAGGTGTTCAGGCAGCACCAGGTTCGGTTCGGTGCGCTTGCTCATCAGGATCGAGAGCAGGCCCTTGGGACCGCTCTTGCCACGCTGGATCGGCACGCCGAGCTCGACGTCCTCGGGGGAGGCATCGCCCAGGGTCTTGTCGATCAGGCGGATCGCCTGGCGGCATTCGGCGGCCACGCTGTGATGCCCGCTCTTGAGCTTGTCCAGCTCCTCCAGCACGGTCATCGGGATGGCGACGTGGTGTTCTTCGAAGTTCAGGAGCGCGTTTGGATCGTGAATCAATACGTTGGTATCGAGTACATACAGGATTGGCTGGTTGGAGGAAGGGCTACGTCCGTGGTCATCCATACTCGGTCACCTTTGTGGGGGCCATTCGACGCAATACCGTGACAGTGCTGCGCCTCGAGGTAGCCACCGAATTCACCCGCGAGGGTTCAGGTGAACTGCACACAATCTGGGTCTTGGAAGACGCCACCTGTGTTGCAGGTTTCGGCGGTCTGACTTCTTGATACTCCAAAAACCATGACAGGAAAAAGCACTTTGACGCTTTTTTGAAGTTTATTTTTCAGAGTGACGAATAACCCTTGGCGTACCGCCCCCGCACCGTTAAAGTCGGAAGTCCGGTTTCCCTGAATGTGCACCGCAATTTACGCCCCGCCCAATGTTTCCGGGCCTTTTCCAGGTTTTCAGCGAAACGCTTCCTGACAGTCTTCCCAACCGATCCCGCTTTGCGCCGTCTGCGTCACCAGCCACGGCAGCGCCGTCTTCACCCCCTCCTGCTTGGCATTGAAGTTGATCACCCCATGGCGCCATAACAGCATCAGCGTCAGCGCACGCTGGGCGCTTTGCTCGGGTTTGAGCCGCAAGGTGCTGTCCTGGGGATCGATGTCCCACAGCGCCACTTGCAGGCCCTGTTGCCGGAAGAACCCTTCGGCGTCGCCACGGCGTTGGCCCTGGGGCGGACGGAACAGCGGCACGTAGTTCTCCGGCAACTTGCTCTTGACCAGGTCGACGCTGCGCCGCACCGAATCCTGCCAGTCCTGCCAATAGCTATGGGAACGGAACTCCCAGCCCTGAACCCCCACGCACTGCCCGGAATACAAGCTCTGTAGGCCGTTGACGGCGTGCTCCGCCAGCCGCGCCTCGATATCCTTGCCCAACACGAAGAAGGTGCCGTTCATGTTCGACTTGCGCAGGTAATCCGTCACCCATGGGGTATTGTCCGGCGTCACGTTGGCGCCGCTGTCGAAGGTCAGCAGGAAGAGCCGGTCATGCATGGCTTCGCCGTTGCGCTCGTAATCACCGAACCGCGCGATTTCGCTGCTGGTTTGCGGGAAAAGCGCGGCCTTTCGCAGCAGCTCGTCGCGGTACTGGGTGTGGAAGACCTGGCTCGGCCCGGCCCATTTGTAATAGAACGAACTCTCATCGAGGTGGAACCTGCGCGCCTCTTCGCGCAGCGTCGCCATGTTCTCGACCAGATAACAGAAGGAGGCATCCTGGTCGCAACTGCGTTGGGCAAAGTTGTAGTTGTCCAGCAGCCGCTGCCACAACCGGGTACGAAGCGCGTCCACCGCGGCCATGTTGACCGTACGCAGCCCCAGGTATTGCTTGAGGGCGATTTCATCCATGGCGTCGACGTCCAGCAGCACCCGGGCGAACATCAGGATCTCGGCCCGCGAGGCCACGTCGAACAAGGTCGGGCTGGTGAGCTGTTCCGGCCAGGTGCTGCGGTCGAGGGTCGCAATGTCGTTGGGCGCGGCGATGACGCTGCAACTCAACAGCCAGGCCGATAACACAAAGGCGATACGCAAAAGGGATGTCTCCATAACGAAACCCGCGCCGCATCATAGCTGATCCTGGAGCGACGACTTGTCGGCTCCAACCACTTATCTGGACATACCCGCTTTTGTGGCGAGGGAGCTTGCTCGCGCAGGGCTGTGAAGCAGCCCCAGGAATGCCGGCAACCGCTTCGCGCCCGAGCGCGAGCAAGCTCCCTCGCCACAAGAACATGCGGGTTCCAGACCACAACTCGCCTCACACCACCCATCCCCTATTGCCCCTATAGCTGGAGTCCACCCGGACAACCCCCTAGAATCGCCGCACCTTTGAAGGAGACGACTAGATGCTGATGGTGATTTCCCCCGCCAAGACCCTCGACTATGAAACGCCACCGGCCACCGAGCGTTTTACCCAGCCGCAGTACCTGGACCACTCCCAGGAACTGATCGAGCAACTGCGCGAGCTCTCGCCGGCACAGATCAGCGAACTGATGCACGTCTCCGACAAGATCGGTGGCCTCAACGCCGCACGGTTCGGCAGCTGGACGCCGGCCTTCACCCCGGCCAACGCCAAGCAGGCATTGCTGGCCTTCAAGGGCGACGTGTACACCGGCCTCGACGCCCAGAGTTTCGGCGAGGCCGACTTCGACTACGCCCAGCAGCACCTGCGCATGCTCTCCGGCCTGTATGGCCTGCTGCGCCCGCTGGACCTGATGCAGCCCTACCGGCTGGAGATGGGCACGAAGCTGGCCAACGCCCGGGGCAAGGACCTTTATGCGTTCTGGGGCACGCGTATCAGCGAGTGGCTGAACGAAGCCCTGGCCGAACAAGGTGACGATGTCCTGTTGAACCTGGCGTCCAACGAGTACTTCTCGGCGGTCAAGCGCAGCGCCCTGAAAGCGCGCGTCATCGACACCGAGTTCAAGGATTTGAAGAACGGCCAGTACAAGATCATCAGTTTCTACGCCAAGAAAGCCCGCGGCCTGATGAGTCGCTTCGTGATCCAGGAACGCATCAACGACCCTGCCGCCCTCAAGCAATTCGATGTACAGGGCTATCGCTTCAACGCCCAACAATCGAGCCCGGACAAACTGGTTTTCCTGCGCGACCATGCTCCGGAATAAAGCATAACTTTATAAGGCCCCCTGATCGGGGGCCTCGATCAACCCCGTACTTGTCATCTTGCTTCCCCTCCCACTTCGTCAGCTTCATGACGCCAACAAATCGTCCACCCCGCAGGCTAACTTTTGTTTCACTCGACACTCGTCAGTTTTTTGCGTAGTGGCACACATTTTTTTCTACCGTAGTGGCACAAAACTATCCATCCCCGCTAACTCCCCATTTATAAAGGGTGAAACGGCGCGTGATATCAAAATGAAAGCAGTGCCATCTTGGATAATATTTCGAAAAATTTCGAAAATCGCGATGAGCGGATCGGAACTATGTGAAATCGCACGGCTCATACCACCGGTAACGATTATCGCCGAGCGTGTAGGAGATAACTTACAGACGACGTCGGACGGAGTAACCAAGTTGTCACGGCAACTTAGCGAAACGGTCGCCTAATTGGATCCACCCTTAAAGGATGGGAGATAACGCAACATTACTATCCCCAAAAAGGCCAAGGCTGCGCCCCTACATTGTGCTCACCCGAGCACGGAAGTTTTTGATTTTGTGGGCTTTTCGCCAGAGATCAGAAGTGAAACACCTTTGCACGAGTGTTCCCGACAACGAGGACTGGCTGCATAACAGGGCAGGTCATAACAACAAGGCCGCTTTGCGCACAACTTGAGTGCAATTATTTAGACACTCGGAACTTAGTATGCCTGCACAAAGGCATTGTGGCGCCTGCACTCCACACTTCCGAGTGCACGATGACCGCTGAACACTATTAACTCCGGCCATTTATTGGCGTGAAAAACAGAGGTAAATGCGATGCGCATTAGCATATTTGGTTTGGGTTACGTCGGTGCAGTATGTGCCGGTTGCCTGTCTGCACGGGGCCATGACGTAGTTGGCGTAGATGTCGCCAAAGACAAGATCGACATGATCAACGCGGGCAAATCGCCGATTGTTGAACCTGGTCTTGGCGAGCTGTTGGCCCAAGGTATTGAAACAGGTCGACTGCGCGGTACTACCAACTTCGCCGAAGCGATTCGCGATACTGACCTGTCGATGATTTGCGTCGGTACTCCGAGCAAAAAGAACGGCGACCTGGAACTGAACTACATTGAGGCCGTGTGCCGCGAGATCGGTTTCGTACTGCGTGACAAGACCACCCGCCACACTGTCGTGGTCCGCAGCACCGTATTGCCGGGCACCGTCGCAAACGTTGTCATCCCGATCCTGGAAGACTGCTCCGGCAAGAAAGCCGGCGTCGACTTCGGCGTCGCGGTCAACCCTGAATTCCTGCGCGAAAGCACCGCGATCAAGGACTACGACCTGCCACCGATGACCGTGATCGGTGAGTTCGACAAAGCCTCTGGCGACGTCCTGCAATCGCTGTACGAAGAACTCGATGCGCCGATCATCCGCAAGGACATCGCCGTCGCCGAGATGATCAAGTACACCTGCAACGTCTGGCACGCCACCAAGGTGACCTTCGCCAACGAGATCGGCAACATCGCCAAGGCAGTCGGCGTCGATGGCCGTGAAGTGATGGACGTGGTCTGCCAGGACAAGACCCTGAACCTGTCCCAGTACTACATGCGCCCAGGCTTCGCCTTCGGCGGCTCCTGCCTGCCCAAGGACGTTCGCGCCCTGACCTACCGCGCCAGCTCCCTGGACGTGGAAGCGCCATTGCTCAACTCGCTGATGCGCAGTAACGAGTCCCAGGTGCAGAACGCCTTCGACATCGTTTCCAGCCACGAGAAACGCAAAGTCGCCCTGCTGGGCCTGAGCTTCAAGGCCGGCACCGACGACCTGCGCGAAAGCCCGCTGGTCGAGCTGGCGGAAATGCTGATCGGCAAGGGCTACGACCTGCGCATCTACGACAGCAACGTCGAATACGCCCGCGTCCACGGCGCGAACAAGGACTACATCGAGTCGAAGATCCCTCACGTCTCGTCCTTGCTCAACTCCGACTTCGACTCGGTCATCGACAGCTCCGACATCATCATCCTGGGCAACCGTGACGAGAAGTTCCGCGCGCTGACCGAGAACGTACCGGAAGGCAAGCAGGTCATCGACCTGGTCGGCTTCATGTCCAAGGCCACCACGCCGAGTGGCCGGACCGAAGGCATCTGCTGGTAAGTCTGTTTGCCGGCCGGGGCACATCCCGGCCGGCCTTTCGCCTGCCTTAACCCATCGGGCCGCCCACGAGGCCCGCCCGAGATAGAGACGGATGCAGATTATGCACAGGCTAAAGCACGGCCTGCTTCAGGCCGCCGGTTGGCTGTTTTACTTGAGTTTATTGATGGGCATCGCCTTGGCGTTGCCCACGTCCACGTTCGACTCCGAATCCAAGGACTTCATCTTCCTGATCGGCGCCGTGGGCATCTGGCGTTACTCCATGGGCGCAACGCATTTCGTGCGCGGCATGATCTTCCTGTACATCGTCTACCCGCATCTGCGCCGCAAGGTTCGCAAACTGGGCAAGGCCGCCGATCCATCCCACGTGTACCTGATGGTCACCAGCTTCCGGATCGATGCGCTGACCACCGCCCAGGTGTATGGCTCGGTGATTCGCGAAGCCATCGACTGTGGGCTGCCTACCACCGTGGTCTGCTCCATCGTGGAAATGTCCGACGAGCTGCTGGTCAAGAGCCTCTGGGCCCGCATGAACCCGCCAGAGCGGGTCAAGCTGGACTTCGTGCGCATCCCCGGCACCGGTAAGCGCGACGGCCTGGCCTACGGCTTCCGCGCCATCTCCCGCCACCTGCCGGACGACCGCGCGGTGGTCGCCGTGATCGATGGCGACACCGTCCTCGCCGAAGGCGTCGTGCGCAAGACCGTCCCTTGGTTCCAGCTGTTCGGCAACGTCGGCGGCCTGACCACCAACGAGTTCTGCGAAGTGCGCGGCGGCTACATCATGGCCGAGTGGCACAAGCTGCGTTTCGCCCAGCGTCACATCAACATGTGCTCCATGGCCCTGTCCAAGCGCGTGCTGACCATGACCGGTCGTATGTCGGTGTTCCGCGCCACGGTAGTGACCAACCCCGACTTCATCGCCGACGTCGAGAGCGACTCGCTGCAACACTGGCGACTGGGCCGCTTCAAGTTCCTGACCGGCGACGACAAGTCGAGCTGGTTCAGCCTGATGCGTCTGGGCTACGACACCTTCTACGTGCCTGATGCGGCGATCAACACCGTTGAACACCCGCCGGAAAAAAGCTTCATCAAGGCCAGTCGCAAGCTGATGTTCCGCTGGTACGGCAACAACCTGCGGCAAAACTCCCGGGCCCTGGGCTTGGGCATGCGCCGCCTGGGCCTGTTCACCTCGGTGGTGCTGTTCGACCAGCGCGTGTCGATGTGGACCTCGCTGCTGGGCCTGACCGTGGCGCTGATCGCCAGCTTCAAGTACGGCACCGCGTTCATCCTGGTGTACCTGCTATGGATCGGCATCACCCGCCTGATCCTGACGCTGCTGTTGTCGTGCTCCGGTCACCGGATCGGCCCTGCCTACCCGGCGATTCTCTATTACAACCAGATCGTCGGCGCGTTGGTGAAGATCTATGTGTTCTTCCGCCTTGACCAGCAGTCCTGGACCCGCCAGCCCACCTCACTGACCCGTGATCTCGCCAGCTTTCAACGTTGGTTCAACACTTGGTCGTCTCGGACCATGACCTTCTCCGCCGGCAGCATTTTTGTCGCTGTGCTGCTGACGATGGTCTGACCGGACTTGAATGAATTAACTAGGAAATCGCCCCTATGAACACCGCCGTGAACGTCAACGTAGTGCATGAATCCGAAGCCCAGCGCCAGCACGCCCGAGTGAAAATCCCGGCCAAGCTGCGTTTCTTCGGCCCCGATCGCACGCCAATGGAAGTCAAGGTCCTGGACCTGTCCGCTGGCGGCCTTTGCTTCAACGCCGGCCAGATGCCGCTCAAGGTGGGTGAAACCTACAAGGCCCGCCTGCAGTTCGTGATCGACAACCTCGGCCTGGCCATGGACGTGGAATTGCAGATCCGCTCCTTCGACCGCCAGACCGGCCGTACCGGTTGCCAGTTCCAGAACCTGGAGCCACGGGACATCGCCACGCTGCGTCACATCATCACCTCGCACCTGGCCGGCGACATCGTCGGTGTCGGCGACGTGCTGGCGACCTTGCAGCGCGACAACTTCACCAAGGCACGCAAGCAGAAAGACGAAAGCGGCGGCATGAGCGCTTTCGGTCGCCTGCGCGCAGTGACCTTCAGCCTCGGGATCTTCGTCGTCGGCCTGGCCGCGTTCGGCTTCATCTTCAAGTCGGTGTACGGCATGTACTTCGTCAGCCACGCCCAGGCGGGCCTGGTGAACGTACCCGGCATGGCCATCACCATGCCGCGCGACGGCACCGTGCAGAGCCTGGTCAAGGCTGACGGCGTGGCCGCCAAGGGCGCTCCGCTGGCGACCTTCAGCACCAGCATGCTCGACGTGCTCAAGGGCCACCTGGACGACAACCAGCTGCAACCGGCCAAGGTCGAGGAACTGTTCGGCAAGCAAATGACCGGCACCCTGACCTCGCCATGCGACTGCATCGTGGCCCAGCAACTGGTCGCCAACGGTCAGTACGCCAGCAAGGGCGACGTGATCTTCCAACTGGTGCCACGCGGCACCGAAGCCAACGTCGAGGCACGTTTCTCGTATCGCCAATTCGGCGACGTGCGCCCAGGCACCTCGGTCAACTTCCAGGTGGCCGGCGAAGACACCACCCGCACCGGCAAGATCGTCAGCAGCACCAGCCTGAAAAGTGAAGACCTCTCCTCCGACATCCGCGTGCTGATCAAGCCTGACGAGCCGCTGGACAGCTCGCTGGCCGGCCGTCCTGTGGAAGTCCACAGCGACCGTGGCCCGAACCTGAACTGGCTGATCGACAAAGCCATGGCTGTCGGTATCTAAGTCGAGGATATGCCCGTGACCACTCCACAAAACAACAACGCACCGCATTCCCTGTGGGAGCGAGCTTGCTCGCGATGGGATCAGCGCAGTGTGTCTGATGTATCGAGCGGCCTGCATCGCGAGCAAGCTCGCTCCCACATTCGATCGGGGTACTGCGCACTGGCCTTGGCAATCAGCCTGGCCGGCTGCGCCGGCCTGCCCGACCAGCGCCTGGCCAACGAAGCGCTCAAGCGCGGCGACACGGCGCTGGCGCAGCAGAACTACCAGCAGTTGGCAGACCTGGGCTACAGCGAAGCCCAGGTCGGCCTGGCCGATATTCAGGTGGACAGCCGTGATCCGGAGCAGATGAGAAAAGCCGAGGCGACCTACCGCGCCGCTGCCGACATCTCGCCACGGGCCCAGGCGCGCCTGGGTCGCCTGCTGGTGGCCAAACCCGGCTCCACCGAAGCCGAAAAGCACGAAGCCGAAGGCCTGTTGAAAAAAGCCTTCGCCAACGGTGAAGGCAACACCCTGATCCCGCTGGCGATGCTGTACCTGCAATACCCGCACAGTTTCCCGAACGTCAACGCCCAGCAGCAGATCAGCCAATGGCGCAGCGCCGGCTACCCGGAAGCGGGCCTGGCGCAGATCCTGCTCTACCGCACCCAGGGCACCTACGACCAGCACCTGGACGAAGTCGAGAAAGTCTGCAAGGCCGCGTTGGCCACCACCGACATCTGCTACGTCGAACTGGCCACGGTCTATCAGAAGCGCGGCCAGCCGGAACAGCAGGCCGAGTTGATCAAGCAGATGCAGGCCGGTCACGCCCGCGGCGTCGTATCCGCCCAGCGCGTGGACAGTGTTGCCCGGGTCCTGGCCGATGCCAGCCTGGGCAAGACCGACGAAAAAACCGCCCAGTCGCTGCTCGAAGGCATCGCCCCCGGCTACCCCGCTGCCTGGGTCAGCCTGGCGCAGCTGCTCTACGATTTCCCTGAACTGGGCGACGTCGACAAGATGATGCAGTACCTGGAAAACGGCCGCGCCGCCGACCAGCCGCGTGCCGAGCTGTTGCTGGGCAAGCTGTACTACGAAGGCAAGTGGGTCCCGGCCGATGCCAAGGCCGCCGAGGCACATTTCCAGAAAGCCGTGGGCCGCGAAGTGGCCGCCGATTACTACCTCGGCCAGATCTATCGCCGTGGCTACCTGGGCCAGGTGTACTCGCAAAAAGCCCTGGACCATCTGCTCAAGGCCGCCCGCAACGGCCAGAACAGTGCCGATTTCGCCATTGCCCAGTTGTTCTCCCAGGGCAAGGGCACCAAGCCCAATCCGGTCAACGCCTATGTATTCAGCCAGTTGGCCAAGGTACAGAACACCCCGCAAGCCATCGAACTTGCCCAGACCCTCGAAGCCCAATTACCGCCGCAGCAACTTGCACAAGCCCAGCGCCTGCTAAAACAGGAGCAGGCCATTCGGGGCGCCATGAGCCCCGATACGCTGGAACTGCAAGCCCTAAAAGAAGATGACGGCGAGGAACAACTATGAAGCCTTTGAAGCTCAATCCTTTTGTGCAGGCCGGTATTGGCCTGACATGCGCCCTGCTCTGGTCCTGCCCGACGCTGGCCGCCCTGACTGAAACCAAGAACTTCGGCCTGGAAGTGAAGATCACCGGCCAGTCCGAAGACGACCGCGACCTCGGCACCCAGAGCGGTGGCGACGTCAACGGTATCGGCCTGGACCTGCGCCCTTGGGTCTACGGTGAAAGCGGTAACTGGAGCGCCTACGCCATGGCTCAGGCCGTGACCTCCACCGACATCATCGAGACGGACACCCTGCAACAATCCGACGGCGCCACCGAACAGACCGACAGCGGCGACCGCGAAGCCAAGAAAAGCTACCTGGCAATGCGTGAATTCTGGATTGGCTACAGCGGCCTGACCCCGTACCCGGGCGAGCAATTGAAGTTCGGCCGCCAGCGCCTGCGCAACGACGACGGCCAATGGCGCGACACCAATATCGAGGCCCTGAACTGGACCTTCGACACCACGTTGCTGCGGGCCAACCTCGGCGTTGCCGAACGCTTCAGCGAGTACCGCACAGACCTCAAGGAACTGTCGCCCAAGGACAAGGATCGCCTGCACGTCTATGGCGACGTCGGCTACCAGTGGATGCCAGGCCAGTGGGCCGGGATCCGTGCCCACCACACCCATGACAACGGCAGCCTCGACTACCCGACCCCGGGCGAGCCTACCGACACCCTGGACAAGACCCAGAACGGCGACTTGACCTGGCTGGGCCTGGAAGCCAACAGCGACGCCTACAACTGGCGCAACACCAACACCGTCAACTACTGGGCCAGCATCACCGGCATGACCGGCGACCGCGACACCGTCAATGCGCTCAATGCCGACGGCACGCGCCCGGCGCAAGCCAAGCGCAGCGATGACGTCGACGGCTGGGCCACCGACCTGGGTATCCGCCTGCGCCTCGACCCGCAATGGCAAGTCGGTGCGGCCTATGCCCGCGCCAGCGAGGACTACGAACAAAACGGCCTGCAGAGCAACCGCTCGAACTTCACCGGCACGCGCTCGCGGGTCCACCGTTTCGGCGAAGCCTTCCGCGGCGAAATGGCCAACACCCAGAGCGCCAGCCTGTTCGGTTCCTGGCAGTTGCGCGACGAATACGACGCCAGCCTGGTGTACCACAAGTTCTGGCGCGTGGACGGCAACAAGCCGGTGGGCAGCAACGGCATCAACGCCGTGCAGAACAACACCGACGACGTCACCGGCGCCATCCTGTCCACCTCGACCCTGCCGCTGCGTGACGGCGACAAGGACCTGGGCCAGGAAGTCGACCTCGTCGTCACCAAGTACTTCAAGCAAGGTCTGCTGCCTGCCGCGTTGAGCCAGTCCATCGATGAGCCATCGGCGCTGGTGCGCTTTCGTGGCGGTGTGTTCAAGCCAGGCGATGCCTACGGCAAAGAGGTCGATTCGTACATGCATCGCGCCTTTGTCGACGTGATCTGGCGCTTCTGATGCAAATGGCCATGGGAGTGCCCGAAATGAACCGCTACCTCAGGAACAGCCAGGCGATGAAAGGTTCGATCAGCCTGTTGGTCGCAGCGATGCTGCTGGCCGGCTCGCCGGCGTTCGCCAACGTTGAACCGGCGGTCAAGCCAGGCAACGTGGTCAAGGAACTGCAACGCGCCAAGACCTACACCGTCAACAGCGCGCCGACCGCGCCGCTGGAACTGGCCAAGCCGACCTTGCCCGACCTCAAGGGCTTCACCGCCGAAGCGGCCGCGGCCAAGATCGTGCGGACCAAGACCGGCAAGGTCAGCGTGCGCCGGATGATGCAGGAAAACGCCTTGAAGGACTTCATCGGCGGCGACAACAAGATGGCCGAGTGGGTGGTGCGCCAGCACGGCATCCCCCAGGCCATCTTCCTCGACGACGGCTACATGAACCTCAAGGACGTGGCCAAGAAGGTGCCCAAGTACATCATCGAGACCTCGCCCGGTGTCTACCTGGCGAAGATCCCGATCGTGGTCGGCCAGAAGGGCATCCTGGAAATCGACAAACAGACCCAGGAACTGCGCCTGTCCCAGGAGGGCGGCTCGTTCCTGGTCAACGATGGCCAGATGTTCATCCGCGACACCAAGGTCACCGGCTGGCGTGAAAAGGACAACGGCCCCGCCACGTTCCGCTCGCCCAAGGAATTCCGTCCGTTCCTGCTGTCCTGGGGCGGCACCGAGACCTACATCGTCAATACCAAGATGGCCAGCTTCGGTTACTCCAACAGTAAGTCGTACGGGGTGAGTATTTCCCAGTACACGCCGAACATGGCCAAGGTCCTCAAGCGTCCGGAACCGACCGGCTGGATCATCGGTTCCGAGTTCTCGGACATGTGGTACGGCTTCTACTGCTACGAGACCCGAGACTTCGTGGTCAAGAGCAACACCTACAAAGACAACATCGTCTACGGCATCGACCCCCACGACCGTTCCCATCGGCTGATCATCGCCGACAACACGGTCTACGGGACGAAGAAGAAGCACGGGATCATCATTTCCCGTGAGGTCAACGACAGCTTCATCTTCAACAACCGCAGCTACGACAACAAGCTCTCGGGCCTGGTGATCGACCGTAACAGCGTCAACAACATCATTGCCTACAACGAGATCTACAAGAACCACACCGACGGCATCACCCTCTACGAGAGTGCCGACAACCTGTTGTGGGACAACAAGGTGATCAGCAACCAGCGTCACGGCATCCGGATTCGTAACAGCGTGAACATCCGCCTCTACGAAAACGTATCCATGGCCAACGGCCTGACCGGGATCTACGGCCACATCAAGGATCTGTCCGACACCGACCGCGACATCAAGCTCGACCCGTTCGACGCCGAGGTCTCGCTGATCGTGGTGGGTGGTGAACTGGCTGCCAACGGCAGCGGCCCACTGTCCATCGACTCGCCCTTGAGCGTGGAGCTGTACCGCGTGTCCATGCTCGCGCCGACCAAATCCAGCGGCATCAGCTTCACGGGAATCCTGGGTGAACGCCAGGATGAAATTCTCGACCTGCTGGTGCGCCAGCAGAAAGCCGTGCTGATCGACCCTGTCGAAAGCCAGACCGAATTGCGGGACTGAGGATGACCTTTATGAACCCACAGATGATCAAGCTTCTGGGCCTGTCCGCCCTGACTGCCGGCATTCTCGCCGCCACCTCGGGCGCGCGCGCCGATGAAATCCAGGCACCGACCTTCACGGCCGAGCCTTGCTGCAACCTGTGCCCTGCGGCCCACGATGCGAAGAACTACACCACGCGCTACCAGCAGAACTTCACCACGCTGGTCCAGGCCCAGGGTGACTGGCTGTTCCGGACCCAGGAAGACCTGCGTACCGAGTTCAACACCACCCCGGCCGGCTACAAGCGCCTGCAACAATTGCATGACGCGTTCAAGGCCAAGGGTGTCGAACTGGTGCTGGTCTACCAGCCGACCCGTGGCCTGGTGAACCGCAACAAGCTCAACCCCCAGGAGAAGGCCAGCTTCGATTTCGACAAGGCCCTGACCAACTACAAGACCATGCTGGGCCGCTTCGCCCAGATGGGTTACGTGGTGCCGGACCTGTCGCCGCTGACCAACGAAAACCTGCCTGAAACCCTCCCGGCCCACGACTTCTACTTCCGTGGCGACCAACACTGGACGCCTTACGGTGCCCAACGCACGGCCAAGATCGTTGCCGAGAAGGTCAAGCAGCTCCCGGCCTTCGCCGACATTCCCAAGCGTGAATTCGAGACCAAGAAGTCCGGCCGCATGGGCAAGACCGGCACCCTGCACAACATGGCCGGCCAACTGTGCGGCACCAGCTATGCCATCCAGTATATGGACCAGTTCACCACCGAGCCGAAGGGCGAGGCTGGTGACGGCGACCTGTTCGGTGATTCCGGCAACCCGCAGATCACCCTCGTGGGCACCAGCCACAGTGGCAAGAACTACAACTTCGCCGGTTTCCTGGAAGAAGCCATCGGCGCCGACATCCTCAACGTGGCCTTCCCCGGCGGCGGTTTCGAGGGCGCCATGATCCAGTACCTGGGCAGCGAAGAGTTCCAGAAGAACCCGCCGAAGATCCTCATCTGGGAGTTCTCGCCGCTGTATCGCCTGGACCAGGAAACCATCTACCGCCAGATGATGGCGTTGCTGGACAACAACGGCTGTGAAGGCAAGCCGGCGCTGATGAGCAGCAAGACCGCCCTCAAGCCGGGCAAGAACGAATTGATGGTCAATAGCAAGAATATGGACCTGCGTAACAGCAGTCACCAGATCGACATCCGCTTCGCCGATACCTCGGTGAAAACCTTGCAAGCCACCCTCTGGTACATGAATGGGCGCCACGAGGATATCAAGATCGAAAAACCGGATACCTCCGAAACCGACGGGCGTTTCGCCTTCCAACTGCGCACCGACGAAGACTGGGCTTCCCAGAACCTGCTGGCCCTGGAAGTCCAGGGGCCTGAAGCCGGTGCAGCCCCTCTGCAGGTGGAAGCGAAAGTCTGCAAACGCAACGCATCTGTGCAAGCCGAACAAACGGCTCAGATCGGACAATGAGGTCTCGTCTCATGACCAGAACCACGCATACCCGAACGTTGAAAACACTGCTGGCACCGTCCCTGCTGACCCTGGCGATGTTCGCCGGGGCCACGCAGGCGGCGGCCCCGCTGCGCCCGCCACAGGGCTACTTCGCACCGATCGAGAAGGTCAAGGTGGGCGACGCCTCCCAAGGCTGCGATGCCACCCCGACGCCGTACACCGGTTCCCTGCAATTTCGCAGCAAGTACGAGGGCTCCGACAAGGCCCGCGCGACCCTGAACGTGCAATCGGAAAAAGCCTTTCGCGACAGCACCGCCGACATCACCAAGATCGAGCGCGGCGTCAGCAAGCAGGTGATGCAATTCATGCGTGACGGTCGCCCGGAACAATTGGAATGCACCCTGAACTGGCTGACCACCTGGGCCAAGGCCGATGCGCTGATGTCCAAGGACTTCAACCACACCGGCAAGTCCATGCGCAAATGGGCCCTGGGCAGCATGGCCTCGGCCTATGTGCGCTTGAAGTTCTCCGAGTCGCGGCCACTGGCCAACCATCAGGAACAAGCGCAACTGATCGAAAGCTGGTTCAGCAAGATGGCCGACCAGGTGGTCAGCGACTGGGACAACCTGCCGTTGGACAAGACCAACAACCACTCGTACTGGGCCGCCTGGTCGGTGATGGCCACCTCCGTGGCAACCAACCGCCGCGACCTGTTCGACTGGGCCGTCAAGGAATACAAGGTCGGGGTCAACCAGGTCGACGCCGACGGCTACCTGCCCAACGAACTCAAGCGCAAGCAACGGGCCTTGTCGTATCACAACTATGCCCTGCCGCCGCTGGCGATGATCGCCAGTTTCGCCCAGGTCAACGGTGTCGACCTGCGCCAGGAAAACAACGGTGCCCTCAAGCGGTTGGGTGACCGGGTGCTGGCCGGGGTGAAGGACCCGGAGATCTTCGAAGAGAAGAACGGCGAAGAGCAGGACATGAAGGATTTGAAGGTCGATTCGAAATTCGCCTGGCTCGAACCGTTCTGCAGCCTCTACAGCTGCCCCGAGGATGTGCTGGAACGCAAGCATGAAATGCAACCGTTCAAGACCTTCCGCCTCGGCGGGGACTTGACCAAGGTGTATGACCCGGCCAACGAAAAAGGCAGCAAAGGTTCTTAGATACACACGGATCCCTGTGGGAGCGGGCTTGCTCGCGAAAGCGCTCTGACATCCAGCATCGATGTCGACTGACACACCGCCTTCGCGAGCAAGCCCGCTCCCACAGGGTCATCACTCCCCGGTTTTCATGGGGGGGTTTGGGGGGCTCTGGCCCTTGACTGTTGATTCAACATGGAGAGATCGGGATGGTATTTTCATCCAATGTGTTCCTGTTCCTGTTCTTGCCGATCTTTCTCGGCCTGTATTACTTGAGCGGGCAACGCTATCGCAACCTGCTGCTGCTGATTGCCAGCTATGTGTTCTATGCCTGGTGGCGGGTGGACTTCCTGGCCTTGTTCGCCGCCGTCACCCTGTGGAACTACTGGATCGGCCTGAAGGTCGGCGCCGCCGGCGTGCGGACCAAACCGGCCCAGCGCTGGCTGTTGCTCGGCGTGGCAGTGGACTTGTGCATCCTGGGCTACTTCAAGTACGCCAACTTCGGCGTGGACAGCCTCAATGCGATCATGACCAGCTTCGGCCTGGAGCCGTTCATCCTGACCCACGTGCTGTTGCCGATCGGGATCTCGTTCTACATCTTCGAGTCCATCAGCTACATCATCGACGTCTATCGCGGTGACACCCCGGCCACCCGCAACCTGATCGACTTCGCGGCGTTCGTGGCGATTTTCCCGCACCTGATCGCCGGCCCCGTGTTGCGCTTTCGCGACCTGGCCGACCAGTTCAACAACCGCACCCACACCCTGGACAAGTTCTCCGAAGGCTGCACGCGCTTCATGCAGGGCTTCATCAAGAAAGTGTTCATCGCCGACACCCTGGCGGTGGTGGCCGACCATTGCTTCGCGCTGCAGAACCCGACCACCGGTGACGCCTGGCTCGGTGCGCTGGCCTACACCGCGCAGCTGTACTTCGACTTCTCCGGCTACAGCGACATGGCCATCGGCCTGGGCCTGATGATGGGTTTCCGCTTCATGGAAAACTTCAAGCAGCCCTACATCAGCCAATCGATCACCGAGTTCTGGCGCCGCTGGCACATCAGCCTCTCCACCTGGCTGCGCGACTACCTCTACATCACCCTGGGTGGTAATCGCAAAGGCACGTTGATGACCTACCGCAACCTGTTCCTGACCATGCTGCTCGGTGGCCTGTGGCACGGTGCGAACATCACCTACGTGATCTGGGGCGCCTGGCACGGCATCTGGCTGGCCATCGAAAAGGCCGTGGGCATCAACACCACCCCACGCACCATCAACCCGATCCGCTGGGCATTGACCTTCCTGCTGGTGGTCATGGGCTGGGTGATTTTCCGTGCCGAGAACCTGCACGTGGCCGGTCGCATGTACGGCGCCATGTTCAGCTTCGGCGACTGGTCGCTGTCGGAACTGACCCGCGCCAACCTCACCGGCCTGCAGATCGCCACGCTGGTGGTGGCCTACGTCACCCTCGCCTTCTTCGGCCTGCGCGACTTCTACACCAACCGTCCGCCGGTCAAGGCCAAGCCTGAAGTGAACACCGAGGCCAACGGCCCGGCCACCGCCCAACCGGGCCTGATCAAGGCCGTACCAGGCGACAACCCGTCGGCTATCCACGAACCCGGCTACACCGTCGGTGTCGAAGCCCAGGTGCAACCGGCCTACTGGACCGTGGACTGGTCGCGCTACGTGATGCGCGCCCTGGTACTGCTGCTGTTCATTGCCTCGATTCTCAAACTCTCGGCGCAAAGCTTCTCGCCGTTCCTTTACTTCCAGTTCTGAGGGATCTGAACATGACCCGCTCATTACGCATCTTCTATGTCACGCTGTTCATGGTGATCCTGACGGCCCTGGGTCTCTGGTCGATGCGCAGCTTCTTCGGCTTCAACACCAACCCGGACGCGACCGTGCTCAACGGTCGCTGGGCCAAAGCCGTGGAAACGCACTACGACGACGAGTTCCCGATCAAGCGCCTGGGCACCAACATCTGGGCCGCGCTGGACTACAAGCTGTTCAACGAAGGCCGCAAGGGCGTGGTCCTGGGCCGCGACCAGTGGCTGTACAGCGACGAAGAGTTCAACCCGATCGTCAACGAAGAGCTGAACCTGCAAGGCAACTACGCGCTGGTCGAAGGCGTGCGCCAGAAGCTCAAGGAACAAGGCGTGACCCTGGTCATGGCGATCGTGCCGGCCAAGGCGCGGCTGTACCCCGAGCACCTGGGTGAAGTGAAGCCTTCGAGCATTCACGCCAACCTCTACCAGGATTTCCACAGCCGCGTGGCGGCTGACAAGATCCTCGCCCCCGACCTGCTTGGCCCCCTGCAACAGGCCAAGCAAAGCGGCCAGCAAGTGTTCCTGCGCACCGACACCCACTGGACTCCGGAAGGTGCCCAGGTCGCGGCCGAGCACATCGCCAAGGCGATTGCCGAACGCACGCCGCTGGAAGGCCAGCCACAGCGTTTCGTGACCGAGCCCGCGGAGAAAATCACCCACAAGGGCGACCTGCGCCAGTTCCTGCCACTCGATCCATTGTTCGAGAACCTGATGCCAGCCCAGGAGCCGCTGGTCAAACGCAACACCCGCGAAGCCGACGACCAGCCGGCCGAAGGCGACGCGCTGTTCGCCGATGCCCAGGTGCCCGTGGCCCTGATCGGCACCAGCTACAGCGCCAACCCCAACTGGAACTTCGTCGGTGCCCTCAAGCAAGCCCTGCACAGCGACGTCGTGAACTACGCCGAAGACGGCCACGGCCCGATTCTGCCGATGCTCAGCTACCTCAAGAGCGACGCCTTCAAGAACAGCCCGCCACAGGTGCTGATCTGGGAGTTTCCTGAACGTTACCTGCCTGTGAACAACGAAATCGGCGACGCCGACCCGCAGTGGGTCGCAGAGCTCAAGCAAGCCGGCGCGCGTCAACAGAACGTAGCCGCCAACACCCCATCCGAGACGCCCGACCGGGCGCAAAACTGAAAGAGAGGTCCACCATGACTTTCAACACTACTCCTCGCCGTCTCGCCGCTCGCTCCTTCAAGGCTGTCGCCCTCGTCGCCAGCATGAGCGCCCTCTCGCTCTCCGCCTTTGCCGGTGACTCGGCCCTGTACGGCCCAGTCGCGCCAAAAGGCTCGAGCTTCGTGCGCATCTACAACGCCAGCAACGCCGAAGTCAGCGCCACCGTCGGCAGCACCAACCTCAACGACGTGGCCCCACTGGCCAGCAGCGACTTCAGCTTCATGCCTGGCGGCGACTACAGCGCCAAGGTCGGCAGCCAGACCGTCCCGGTCAAACTGGCTCCCGATCACTATTACACCCTGGTCAACAACGCCAGCGGCCAGCCTCAGCTGATCGAAGAACCACCGTTCAAGAACAAGCAGAAGTCCCTGGTGCGCGTGCAGAACCTCAGCGACAAGGCTCTGACCCTCAAGACCGCCGACGGCAAGACCGAAGTGGTCCCGAACGTGGCGGCCAAAGGCCGTGGCGAGCGTGAAATCAACCCGGTGAAAGTAAGCCTGGCGCTGTTTGAAGGCGACAAGAAAGTCGGCGACCTCAAGCCTGTGGCCCTGGAGCGTGGCGAAGCCGCCGTGCTCTACGTCACCGGTTCCGGCAGCAGCCTGTCGCCGGTATGGGTGAAACGCCCAGTGTCGACCCGCTGATGAATTCACCTGATTGACGCTGTGCCCCTGTGGGAGCGGGCTTGCTCGCGAATACGGTCTCACATTCAACATTGATGTTGGCTGAAACACCACTTTCGCGAGCAAGCCCGCTCCCACCCTGAATTGGGGTGTCAGTCGGGCACGGAATAAAAACAAGAGTGAAACGACAGAACGCAGTAGCTCTATAACCATTACGCTTCAAAGGAGTAACACACATGATTCCGGTGATCTTGTCAGGTGGTAGCGGCTCACGTCTTTGGCCGCTTTCGCGCAAGCAATTCCCTAAACAGTTCCTGGCCCTGACCGGCGAACACACCCTGTTCCAGCAAACCCTCGAGCGCCTGGTGTTCGAAGGGATGGACACGCCGATCGTGGTCTGCAACAAAGACCACCGTTTCATCGTCAACGAGCAGCTGGCAGGCCGCAACCTGGAAGCCCAGCGCATCCTGATGGAGCCGTTCGGGCGCAACACCGCCCCGGCCGTGGCGCTGACCGCGATGATGCTGGTCAACGAAGGCCGCGACGAGCTGATGCTGGTGCTGCCGGCCGACCACGTGATCGATGACCAGAAGGCCCTGCAACGCGCCCTGGCCCTGGCCACCGTGGCCGCCGAGCGAGGCGAAATGGTGCTGTTCGGCGTACCCGCCACCAAACCGGAAACCGGTTATGGCTACATCAAGTCGACCAACGACGCGCTGCTGCCTGAAGGCGTGAGCCGCGTGTCGCACTTCGTCGAAAAACCCGACGTCAAGCGCGCCACCGAGTTCGTCGAGGCCGGCGGCTACTTCTGGAACAGCGGCATGTTCCTGTTCCGCGCCAGCCGTTTCCTGGAAGAGCTGAAAAAGCACGATCCGGACATCTACGACACCTGCCTGCTGACCCTTGAGCGCAGCGAGCAGACCGCGGACACCATCACCTTCGACGAAGCCACCTTCGCCTGCTGCCCGGACAATTCCATCGACTACGCGGTAATGGAAAAAACCCAGCGTGCCTGCGTGGTGCCGCTGTCGGCGGGCTGGAGCGATGTCGGCTGCTGGGCGTCGCTGTGGGAAGTCAATCCCAAGGATGCCGACGGCAACGTCACCAAGGGCGACGTGGTGGTCCAGGACAGCCGCAACTGCATGATCCACGGCAACGGCAAGCTGGTGTCGGTGATCGGCCTGGAGAACATCGTGGTGGTCGAGACCAAGGACGCCATGATGATTGCCCACAAGGACAAGGTCCAGGACGTCAAGAAGATGGTCAACACCCTCAACGCCCAGGGTCGTACCGAAACCCAGAACCACTGCGAAGTGTATCGTCCGTGGGGCTCGTATGACTCGGTGGACATGGGTGGCCGCTTCCAGGTCAAGCACATCTCGGTCAAGCCGGGCGCGTGCCTGTCGCTGCAGATGCACCACCACCGTGCCGAACACTGGATCGTGGTCAGCGGCACCGCCGAAGTGACCTGCGACGAGAACGTGTTCCTGCTCTGCGAGAACCAGTCGACCTACATCCCGATCGCGTCGGTCCACCGCCTGCGCAACCCGGGCAAGATCCCGCTGGAAATCATCGAAGTGCAGTCCGGTAGCTACCTGGGCGAAGACGACATCGAGCGCTTCGAGGACATCTACGGGCGTTCCACTCCCGTCGAACGTGGCGTGTCGGTGAAAACCATCGCGCAATAACACCGGGCAAGACAAAAAGTCCCCATCCAGGCCACTGCGTCCCCTATCCGCAGTGGCCTGGGTGGGGGCTTTTTTTTCATTGCGGTCCTGGCACGCATCAGCGCTTCGCCACCGCCGTTGCGTTCGGTAGGATGTGACGACGGTATCGGAGGCTTCCACCATGCTTATCGGCGTCTTGCTGGTCATCACCTGGCTCATCCTGTTGCTGCGCTACCCGGCCAAGGCGTTGCCGGTGTCCCTGGCCGCGTTCGTCGGGCTGGGCCTGGTGGCGGCGTGGGTGCTCTGGCAGGAAAACCGCGAGAACCGCCAGCTCGATCGCCTGGAGCTGCGCATCACCTATGCGCCCGAGCGCTGCCCCGCCGACCGTCCACTGTCGCTGAACCTGAACAACGGTAATGACGTGCCGTTGACCGAGCTGTACTGGCGGGTCGCAGCCTACGCCCCCGGTGATACCCTCAACCTGGCCGACAACCCCTACGATGCACCGCGCTATCGTGGCCCCGGCGAACTGCAACCCGGCGCCAGCTGGCAGGACTGCCTGCCGCTGCCGCCACTGCGTCCGGGCTATCGTGCGCAGAGCCTGGAGTTTCGCGCCGAGCGATTGCACGGTAGTTTCTCCAACTGATTCCACGCCTCCACTTTCTTGCACAAGGAATGCACCATGCCTGTCGCGTTGATCACCGGATGTTCCAGCGGCATCGGCCGCGCCCTGGCGGATGCCTTCAAGACCGCCGGGTATCAGGTCTGGGCCAGTGCACGTAAAGCTGAGGATGTGGCGGCGCTGAGCGCCGCCGGGTTTACCGCTGTTCAGTTGGACGTGAATGATGGCGCGGCGCTGGAGCAGTTGAGCGAGCGGATCAACCAGCAGCACGGCGGCCTCGATGTGCTGATCAACAACGCCGGCTATGGCGCCATGGGCCCGTTGCTCGACGGTGGTGTGCCGGCCATGCAGCGCCAGTTCGAGACCAATGTGTTCGCCATCGTCGGCGTGACGCGCGCGCTGTTTCCGGTACTGCGTCGGGCCAGGGGGTTGGTGGTGAACATCGGCAGCGTTTCCGGGGTGCTGGTCACGCCGTTCGCAGGCGCCTACTGCGCCTCCAAGGCCGCCGTGCATGCGTTGAGCGATGCCTTGCGCATGGAGCTGGCGCCGTTCGGCATCCGGGTCATGGAGGTCCAGCCCGGCGCCATCGCCTCCAGCTTCGCCAAGAACGCCGGCCATGAAGCCGAACAGCTGCTCACCGAACGATCACCCTGGTGGCCCCTGCGCGACGGCATCCGCGCCAGGGCCAGGGCCTCCCAGGACAACCCGACCCCAGCCGACGAATTCGCCGCCGGACTGCTCAAGGCCGCCCAACAACCCAAACCACCCCGCCTGCTGCGCCTGGGCAACGGCAGCCGGGCCTTGCCCTTGATGGCGGGCTTGCTGCCCAAGGGGTTGCTGGAGAAGGGCTTGAGGAAGCGGTTTGGCCTGGGGGGCTCGCTTTAACGCCGGGCATTTTTTGGGGCGGCTGCGCCACCCAGCGGGAGCAAGCTCCCTCGCCACGGGGACCGCGACGGCCACAAACCTCCCGGCGGCTGCCACAGGAGGGGGGTGGTTTGGGTGCAGATTTGGCCTCAGCCCCGGCTCTATTGTGGGAGCGGGCTTGCCCGCGAAAGCGCCTGCACAGCCACCATCAATGCCAACTGACCCACCGCCTTCGCGAGCAAGCTCGCTCCCACAGAAGGATTGTGGTTCGGGCGCAGATTTGGCCTCAGCCCCGGCTCTATTGTGGGAGCGGGCTTGCCCGCGAAAGCGCCAGCACAGCCACCGTCAATGCCAACTGAACCACCGCCTTCGCGAGCAAGCTCGCTCCCACAGGAGGATTGTGGTTTGGGCGCAGATTTGGCCTCAGCCCCGGCTCTCTTGTGGGAGCGGGCTTGCCCGCGAAAGCGCCAGCACAGCCACCGTCAATGCCCACTGAACCACCGCCTTCGCGAGCAAGCTCGCTCCCACAGGAGGATTGTGGTTTGGGCGCAGATTTGGCCTCAGCCCCGGCTCTCTTGTGGGAGCGGGCTTGCCCGCGAAAGCGCCAGCACAGCCACCGTCAATGCCCACTGAACCACCGCTTTCGCGAGCAAGCTCGCTCCCACAGATTTCGTGGCACGCCACAAATCCACATACACCACAAAATCCCTGCTCCCACAGTCACCGCTCGGCCTGGTTTTCGACTACTACGGTGCAGGTCATCCCCGCTGCCAGCAACACGCCCTCGGGCACTTCATCGAGGTGGATGCGCACCGGCACCCGCTGGGCCAGGCGCACCCAGTTGAAGGTCGGGTTGACGTCGGCGATCAGCTCGCGGCTTTGCGGGTTGTCGCGGTCGTAGATGCCGCGGGAGATGCTTTCCACGTGCCCCTTGAGCACCTCACCGCTCATCAGTTGCAGCTGCGCCGGATCGCCGATCCGCACCTTGGGCAGCTTGGTCTCCTCGAAGAAGCCGTAGACCCAGAACGAGTTCATGTCCACCACGGCCATTTTCGCTTCGCCGATGCGCGCATAGTCGCCACGGTGGACGTTGAGGTTGGTCACGTAGCCGTCCACCGCCGCACGAACTTCGGTGCGCGTCAGGTTCAACTCGGCGGCCTCCAGTTGCGCCTGGGCATGCTGGTAATCGGCCAGGGCCGAGTCGGCGATGTTGCTCGCGTCGTCGCGGTTTTCCCGGGAGATCACCAGGCTGTCGAGGTCGGCACGGCGATGGGCGTTGACCTTGCGCATTTCCCAAGTGGCCTTGCGTGAGGCCACCAGGGAGCGGGCTTGCTTGACCGCGATGCGATAGTGCTCGGGGTCGATGCGCATCAGCAGGTCACCCTTGCTCACCCGCTGGTTATCGCGCACCGCCACCTCGACCACTTCACCACTGACATCGGCGGCCACGTTGATGATGTCGGCCCGCACCCGGCCATCTCGGGTCCAGGGCGTGTTCATGTAGTGCTCCCACAACGCACGGCCGATCCACAGCGCCAAGGCCAGCACCAGCAGCGTCGCAAGCAGGCTGAAAAACTTTTTCATCGCATCGATCTCAACGGTAGACCGTCAGCGCCAACGCGCCGAACAGACAGGTAAACAGACTCAGGCGCAGCAGCGCCGGGTGCCAGAAGAAGCGGTACAGATCCAGCCCGGACAGGAAACGGTCCAGGGCCCAGGCCAAGGCCGCGGCGATGAAAAACATCAGGGTCATGGTCGGCATGTACACGCCATGGAAGGCGATCTCACGGGGCATGTTCAGGTTCCTGGCGCAGCGGCGGTGCGTAGGCCGCCAATGGTGATTGCGGGTCGAGCAGCGAGGTGCGGATGAAATGCAGGTAGCTTTTCACCCGCCGCAGGGCGGACGTGTCGAAGTGCGGCGCGAAGGGTTCGTCAGTGGCCTGCACGCGCCCGATGGCGTGATCGACCGCCGCCAGGGCCCGCTCCAGGTTGCTGTGGCCCGGCTGGCGGAACAGCCGCACCAGCGCCCTGCCCATCCCGCGGATCGCCTGGCGCCACGGCTGGCTTTCGGCATACGCCGGGTGCACCGGCAGGATCGCCTGCTCCTTGCGCAACTCGATGATCGCGTGGCCGACTTCCAGCACCACGAACATCCAGCGCAGCAGATCACGCTGCACCCCAGGCTGGCCCGCCGCCAAGCCATAGGCTTGGTGCAGCAGGTCCCGACTACGGCTTTCGAACCCCGAGGCCAGGCCCTTGAGCTTGCCGCTGATGGCGAACACCACTTGCTCGCGCAAATCCTGTTCGAGCCGACGCCACAGCCAACGGCTGTTGGGCGGCAGGATGATCGCGCCGGCGGCCGCGCACACCAGCATGCCGAGGATCATCGCCAGGTAATCGTTGATGAACGCGTAGGGGTTGTAGACGGTCAGGTTGTCCGGCACCGAGCCGGTGCAGAAGAAGATCAGCAACCCCAGCCCGACGCCGGCGTACTGCGGTCGGGAACTGAGAAACGACCCCAGCATGATGACCGGCGCGAGCATCACGCAGAGCAGCGGGAAACCGTCGATCAAAGGAAACACGAAGAACATCTCGACGAAGCCGATCAACGCGCCAAGCAAAGTGCCGCAAGCCATCTGGAACGCCATGCGCTTGGGGTTCGGCGTCGCCGCCGACAAACCCACAGTAGCCGCGGCGATCATCGTCATCGTCGCGCCGCTCGGCCAGGCCGTGGCCACCCAATAGCTGCCCAGCACCAACAGGATGAAGGCGGCGCGAAACCCCGAGGCGGCCGCCGCCAGGCCATTGGTCTGGGGCACGAACGGCTCGTCCCAGCGCTCACGTTCGTGACGGTGGTCGGCCAGGGAGGCGTGGGTCAGGGCATAACCGTGCAGGTCATCGACAAAGCGGTAGAGCAGTTCATAAGCCGTATGGAAATCCAACTGCTGGGCGTCACTCGGCGCCGTTTCCTGGAACAGCGCCCGCAGCCGCCGCACCTGCGCCGGCAGGTCGGCCTTGTACTCGGCCAGCGCCACCGCCAGCCGCGCCGCATCGGTGTCGGTCAGCGGCCGGCCACTGAAACCGTCCAGCCGTTCCGCCAGCGTCTGCAAGCCCGGCTTGATGGCATTCACCACGTGATCGGCGGCGCTGCCACGCAGGCGTTCGAGCAACTGGTGCAAGGCGTTGAAGCGGGTGGTGATGCCCATGAATTCGCTGTTCAGGCGACTGAGCCGGCCATTGCGGCGGCGCATGTGCGGGTCTTCGAACACGGTCACACTGCGCAGGCTTTCCAGGCCGACAGCTTCGGCGATGAAGCGCACATTGCCGGCTTCGAATGCCTCCCGCCGGCTGCGTCCGCGCAAGCCATCGGTGACGAACAGGGCAAACACGCCGAAGCGCTGGTACAAGGCATTGCGCATGGCGGCGCTGGCGGTCTGCGGCAGGATCGCGGCGCTGACCAGGGTGGCGCAGAGAATTCCCAGGGAAATCTCCAGCACCCGCCACACCGCCGCCATGAACGCCCCTTCCGGGTGCGCCAGGGCGGGCAGGCCGATCATCGCGGCGGTGTAGCCGGCCAACACGAAACCGTATGCACGAAAGTTGCGATAACGCGCCGCGCCGGCCGTGCAGAGACCGACCCAGAGCGTCAGGCTGCCGAGAAACAATTCGGTGTTCTGGGCGAACAGGGCAATCAACGCCACCATCACCGCCGAGCCGGCCAGGGTGCCGAGAAAGCGGTAGAAACTCTTGGCGAACACCTGGCCACTCTGCGGCTGCATGACGATGAACACGGTGATCATGGCCGTGCGCGGCTGTGGCAGTTCCAGGCGCATCGCCAACCACAGCGTGAGGAAGGCGGCCAGCAGGACCTTGAACATGTAGACCCAGGTCACCCCGTCGCTGCGGGCCCAGTCGTAGAAGCCGCGGCGCCATTCGAGGCGGTAGAGCCAGCGCAGGGAGGCAAATAGCGGTGTCATAGGCAGCACTCAACCAAGGAAAACACTGCCCCTGTGGCAAGCGCCCTCGCCACGGTACGGTTCCAGTTCATTTCGCGGGCACATCACTACCGGCGTCGAGCCCGCCGCCCAGCGCCGTCACCAGGTCGGCGTGGGCACTCAGGCGCGCGGCCTCCACCTGTTGCTGCACCTGTTGCTGCTTGAACAACAGGCTCTGGGCGTTGAGCACGTTGAGGTAGTCGGTCAGCCCGCGCCGGAACGCCACCAGGGCGATGTCGTAGGTGCGTTGCGCGGCCGCCACGGACTCGGCGGCGAAGGCGTGTTGCTTGTCCATGGACTGGCGACGGATCAGCTGGTCGGAGATGCCCTTGAGCGCATTGACCAGCGTCTGGTTGTAATGCGCTACGGCCAGGTCATAGCCGGCGGCCGCCTCGCCCAACTGCGCGCGCAGGCGCCCACCCTCGAAAATCGGCAGCGAGATCGCCGGCCCGACGTTGTAGGTGAGCTTCTTGCCGGTGAGAAACTCCAGCATGCCACCGCCGGTGGCCATGTAACCCAGGCTGCCCACCAGGTCGACATTGGGATAGAACCCCGCGTGCGCCACGTCGATACCCCGGGCCTGGGCCGCCACCTGCCAACGCCCCGCCACCACATCCGGACGCTGGCCGAGCAGGTCGGCGGGCAGTGCCGAGGGCAGTTTCAGGGGGGCGCCAAGGACCAGCGTCGGACGTTGCAACTGCGCGCCCGCACCCGGTCCCTTGCCCGCCAGCGCGGACAATTGATTGCGACTCAAGGCAATGGCTTCGTCGATGGCGTCGAGTTGACGGTGAGTCTCGGGCAACGGCGCCCGGGCCTGGCTCACCTCGAAATGGGTGCCGATGCCGCCCTTCAGGCGTTTTTGCGCCAAGTCGAGAATCTGCTCCTGTTGGTGCAGCGTCGCGACGACGATATCCCGCTGGGCGTAGTGCAGGGACAACTGAATGTAGGCGTGCACGATGTTGTTCTGCAGTTCCAGTTGCGCCTGCCGCGCCTCGGCCACGCTCGCGTGGGCCAGGTCCACCGCCCGCTCGCTGGCGTTGCGCTCCCGGCCCCGCAGGTCCAGGGCATAGCTCAAGCCCAGGGCGGCATTGTTGTCCCAGGTGGTGGTATTGGCCAGCTCGCCAGGGCCGTAGAACTGATCGGTGGGCCAGTTGTGACGCTTGAGGGTCGCTTCGCCGTTGACCTGCAGCGACTCGGCGGCCTCGACCACACCGGCCATGGCCTTGGCCTGTCGAACCCGGGCCGCGGCCATCGCCAGGCTCGGGTTGCCTTGCAGGGCCAGGTCGATCCAGCGATCCAACTGCCGATCGCCATAAGCCTGCCACCACTGGCGTTCGGGCCAGTGGGCATCGCGGGCGGCTTCGCGAATGGCGGCATCGGTGGCCAGTTGATCGGCCGGCATGGCCTCGCCCCGCGGCGCAATCCCTCCCGTACCGATGCAACCGCTGATGGTGAACGCCAGAACCCAAACACTGAGAGTCTTCAGCTCTCTGCTGATGCAACGCGGCACTTGCGAAAATATCCTGAGATGGGCATGACAGAAGGAAGGTAGTTGCCTGTTACCGCCAAACCTGTGGGAGCGAGCTTGCTCGCGATGAAGGCGTCACAGTCAGCTTCTTTACAAGCTGACACTCCGCTATCGCGAGCAAGCTCGCTCCCACAGCAAGCCCGGGCTCAAGACCTCGGTGTAAGGCGCTGCAACAGTGGAGGCAATTCTAGGTACGAGGCTCATCGGCGATAAGCCGACCTTTCTGCGAATCTTTGTTACCGTTAACGCGATAATCCCATCGTCGGGGTCCCGTAGCGCTGTAACTTCATGTCACAATTTGCTACCTCCCAAGAGAGCCCTCCATGGACACCTTGCAAAACATGCGCGCGTTCAGCTGTGTTGCCGAAGCTGGCAGTTTCACCGCTGCCGCCGCGCAACTGGACACCACCACGGCCAACGTTTCGCGCGCGGTTTCCAACCTCGAAGCCCACCTGCAAACCCGCTTGCTCAACCGCACCACCCGACGGATTGCCCTGACCGAGGCGGGTAAGCGCTACTTGCTGCGTTGCGAGCAGATCCTGGCGTATGTGGAAGAAGCCGAAGCCGAGGCCAGCGATGCCCACGCGCGCCCCGCCGGGCAGTTGAAGGTCCACACCATGACCGGTATCGGCCAGCATTTCGTGATCGACGCCATTGCCCGCTACCGCAAGACCCATCCGGACGTCACGTTCGACCTGACCCTGGCCAACCGGGTGCCGGACATCCTCGACGAGGGCTACGACGTGTCCATCGTGCTCGCCAGCGAATTACCGGATTCAGGCTTCGTCTCCCAGCGCCTGGGGATCACCTACAGCATCGTCTGCGCGTCCCCGGCCTACGTGAAGGCCAGCGGCTGCCCACAAAAGCCCAGCGACCTGCTCAACCACGCCTGCCTGAGGCTGGTCAGCCCGGTCATTCCGCTGGAAAAATGGGTGTTCGACGGCCCGGAAGGCCAGGAAATGGTCACCATCAACAGCTCACCGTTCCTGGTGAATTCTGCCGACGCGATGAAAACCGCGATCATCAGCGGCATGGGGATCGGGGTGTTGCCGGTGTACGCCGCCATCGAAGGCCTGCGTAACGGCACGCTGGTGCGGGTCATGCCCAACTACCGCTCCCAGGAACTGAACCTCTACGCTATCTACCCCTCACGCCAATACCTGGACGCAAAGATCAAGACCTGGGTCGAATACCTGCGCGGCTCGTTGCCGGAAATCCTGGCGGCGCACCAGGCCGAGCTCACGGCCTATGAATTGAGTGGCAGCCTGGCGGGCGCACGGGCGGTGAACTGAAACCGCCCGTGCTCAACAGAGGCGGCTCAGCGCTTGCCCATCGAGCGACGCGTGCCGGGAGGCGCGGCGCCCGGGGTCTTGGTGTGGCCGTTCTTCGCGCCGTTCTTGTACCACGGCTGTTGCGCGGCCCCTTTGGCCGCGGCCAACTCGCCGGGCTTGAACGGAAACTTGAAGGCCGGGATCACCGCCTTGTCGCGCTCGGCGCTGGGAACATCGCTGTCAGGCCGCTCGGCCTGGTCGTCGGCGAGCGACGGTGTCGGGGAAGTCATGTCAATGTGTTCACTTGAGGTGGGACATCAATCCGTGGCGAGGGAGCTTGCTCCCGCTGGGCTGCGCAGCAGCCCCACAATAGGTGCGTGTCGGGGCGGTTGAGCGAGCCACGAAAGCGCGCAGTATACCCGCCCGCCACGGCAATGCATCGGGCAGATTCGATCAGCGTCACCACTCGTCCGACAGCCCCTTGGGACGAAACTGACGCGCCTGTCAGTTAGGCGTCACCTTCCTGACCGCCTCGCAACGCTATATAAGAGCGGTAGAAATCCCACCGTCCTGAACCGGCTCTTCGCATCCATGCACATCCAGAAAAAAACCGTCCTGCTCGTTGCGTTCCTGGTCGCCCTGGCGGCCCTGGTCTTCTGGTTGCTCATGAAGCCCGTCACCGCCAAGCCTGCCGCGCCCGCCGCCATTCCGGTGCGGGTGGTCAGCGTGGTGCAAAAGGACGTGCCGCGCTTTGCCAGCGGCATCGGCACGGTGCTGTCGCTGCACAGCGTGGTCATTCGTCCGCAGATCGACGGCATCCTGACCCGCCTGCTGGTCAAGGAAGGGCAACGGGTGCAAAAAGGCGACCTGCTGGCGACCATCGACGACCGCTCGATCCGCGCCAGCCTCGACCAGGCCAGGGCCCAGCTCGGCGAGAGCCAGGCTCAACTGGCGGTGGCCCAGGTCAATCTCAAGCGCTACAAGCTGCTGAGCGTCGACGACGGCGTGTCGAAGCAGACCTACGACCAGCAACAGGCTTTAGTCAATCAGCTCAAGGCCACGGCCCAGGGCAACCAGGCGGCCATCGACGCGGCCACGGTGCAGTTGTCCTACACCCAGATCCGTTCCCCGGTGACCGGGCGCGTCGGCATCCGCAACGTCGACGAAGGCAACTTCCTGCGCACCAGCGACACCGAAGGCCTGTTCACGGTGACCCAGATCGACCCGATCGCGGTGGAGTTCTCCCTGCCCCAGCAAATGCTGCCCACCCTGCAACGCTTGATCGCCGCGCCCGACCAGGCCCTGGTCCAGGCGTTCATCGGCGCCGATGCCACGACCGGGGAACTGCTCGGCGAGGGTCGGCTGAGCCTGATCGACAACCAGATCAACGCCAACACTGGAACGCTGCGGGCCAAGGCTGAGTTCAGCAACGCCGCGCAACGGCTGTGGCCAGGGCAACTGGTGACCCTGAAGATCCAGACCACGGTCGACAAGGACGCCCTGGTGGTGCCGCCGACCGTGGTCCAGCGCGGGCTGGAGCAACACTTCGTGTACCGGGTCAAGGGCGATACGGTGGAGAGCGTGCCGGTGGTGATGGTCCATCAGGACAGCGACCTGAACATCATCAAGGGCGTGAACCCCGGCGACCAACTGGTCAGCGACGGCCAATCACGGCTCAAGCCCGGCAGCCACATCCAGGTGCTCAGTGACCCACCGGCCCTGGCCAAGTCCGCGGAGCCGCAACCATGAAGGGCCGCGGCTCGATTTCGACGTGGTGCATCAACCACCCGATCGCCACGGTGCTGCTGACATTCGCCCTGGTCCTGCTGGGGCTGATCGCGTTTCCCCGCTTGCCCGTCGCGCCGTTGCCGGAGGCGGAGTTCCCGACCATCCAGGTCAACGCCCAGCTACCCGGCGCCAGCCCGGAAACCATGGCGTCGTCGGTGGCGACACCGCTGGAGGTGCAATTCAGCGCCATCCCCGGCATCACCCAGATGACCTCCAGCAGCGCCTTGGGCTCGACCAACCTGATCCTGCAATTCAGCCTCGGCAAAAGCATCGACACCGCCGCCCAGGAAGTGCAGGCGGCCATCAACACCGCCGCCGGCAAACTGCCCAACGACATGCCGAACCTGCCGACCTGGCGCAAGGTCAACCCGGCCGACAGCCCCGTGCTGATCCTCAGCATCAGTTCCACCCTGATGCCCGGTACCGAGCTGAGCGACTACGTCGAAACGCTTCTTGCCCGTCAGATCAGCCAGATCGATGGCGTAGGGCAAGTCAACATCACCGGCCAGCAACGCCCGGCGATCCGGGTCCAGGCCTCGGCCGACCGGCTCGCCGCCATCGGCCTGACCCTGGCCGACATCCGCCTGTCGCTGCAACAGGCCAGCCTCAACCTGGCCAAGGGCGCCCTGTACGGTGAATCGAGCATTTCCACCCTGTCCACCAACGACCAGCTGTTCCAGCCCGAGGAATACCGTGAGCTGATCGTGTCCTACAAAAATGGCGCACCGGTGCACCTCAAGGACGTCGCCAAGGTCATCAGCGGCTCGGAAAACGCCTACGTCCAGGCCTGGTCCGACAACGAACCGGGGCTCAACCTGGTGATCTTCCGGCAGCCGGGGGCGAACATCGTCGAGACCGTCGACCGTATCCAGGCGGCCCTGCCGACCCTGCAAGCCATGTTGCCCGCCGCGATGCAGGTCAAGGTGCTGATCGACCGTACCCAGACCATCCGCGCCTCGCTGCACGAAGTGGAAATCACCCTGCTGATCACCGTGTTGCTGGTGGTGGCGGTCATGGCCCTGTTCCTGCGCCAGCTCTCGGCAACCCTGATTGTCTCGGCGGTGCTGGGGGTTTCGCTGACCGCCAGTTTCGCCCTGATGTACATCATGGGCTTCAGCCTGAACAACCTGACCCTGGTGGCGATCGTCATTTCGGTGGGCTTCGTGGTGGACGATGCGATCGTGGTGGTGGAGAACATTCACCGTCATCTTGAGGCCGGCGAAGGCATGCGCGAGGCGGCGATCAAGGGCGCCGGCGAGATCGGCTTCACGGTGGTGTCCATCAGCTTCTCGCTGATCGCCGCGTTCATCCCGCTGCTGTTCATGGGCGGCGTGGTCGGGCGGCTGTTCAAGGAATTTGCCCTGACGGCCACCTCCACCATCCTGATCTCGGTGGTGGTGTCGTTGACCCTGGCGCCGACCCTCGCCGCGCTTTTCATGCGCGCCCCGGTACATCATGCCCACGGCAAGCCGGGTTTCGGCGAACGCCTGCTAGCCCGGTACGAACGCGGATTGCGGCGGGCCCTGGCTCACCAGAAGCTGATGATCGGCGTGTTCGGCCTGACCCTGGCGCTGGCCGTGGGCGGCTACGTGTTCATTCCCAAGGGCTTCTTCCCGGTCCAGGACACCGGCCTGGTGCTGGGCACCAGCGAGGCCGCCGCCGACGTGTCGTTCCCGGACATGGTCGCCAAGCACAAGGCCCTGGCCGACATCGTCGCCGCCGACCCGGCCGTGGCAACCTTTTCCCACTCCGTCGGCGTTTCGGGCAACAACCAGACCATCGCCAACGGCCGCTTCTGGATCGCCCTCAAGCCTCGGGACCAGCGGGATGTCTCGGCCAGCGGCTTCATCGACCGGATTCGCCCCAAGCTGCTGAAGATCCCCGGCGTGGTCCTGTACCTGCGAGCCGGGCAAGACATCAACTTAAGCTCCGGCCCCAGCCGTGCCCAGTATCAATACGTGCTCAAGAGCAACGACGGGCCGAGCCTCACGGCCTGGACCCAGAAGCTCACCGACAAATTGCGTGGCAACCCAGCGTTCCGCGACATCTCCAATGACTTGCAACCAGGTGGCAGCATCACCCACATCAACATCGACCGCAGTGCCGCCGCGCGCTTCGGCCTCACCGCCAGCGACGTCGACCAGGCCTTGTACGACGCCTTCGGCCAGCGGCAGATCAACGAGTTCCAGACCGAGACCAACCAGTACAACGTCATCCTGGAACTCGACACCGCACAACGCGGCAAGGCCGAGAGCCTGGCGTACTTCTACCTGCGCTCACCCCTGAGCGGCGAAATGGTGCCGCTCTCGGCCCTGGCCCGCTTCGACGCACCGAGCAGCGGCCCGTTGTCGATTGCCCACGACGGCATGTTCCCGGCCGCCAACCTCTCGTTCAACCTCGCGCCGGGCGTGGCGTTGGGGGATGCGGTGTGGATGCTCGACCAGGCCAAGAACGAGATCGGCATGCCGGCCGCCATCACCGGTAACTTCCAGGGCGCGGCCCAGGCGTTCCAGAGTTCGCTGGCCAGCCAGCCGTGGCTGATCCTCGCCGCGCTGGTGGCGGTGTACATCATCCTCGGCGTGCTTTACGAGAGCTTCGTGCATCCGTTGACCATCATCTCCACCCTGCCCTCGGCGGGCCTCGGTGCGCTGATCATGCTCTGGCTGCTGGGCCAGGACTTTTCGATCATGGCCCTGATCGGCCTGGTCCTGCTGATCGGCATCGTCAAGAAAAACGGCATCCTGATGATCGACTTCGCCCTCGACGCCCAGCGCAACGGCGGGCTGCGCCCTCAGGAAGCGATCTTCCAGGCCTGCGTGACCCGCTTCCGGCCGATCATGATGACGACCCTGGCCGCCCTGCTCGGCGCCCTGCCGCTGATGCTCGGCTACGGCACTGGCGCGGAACTGCGCCAGCCATTGGGCATCGCCGTGGTGGGGGGCCTGCTGGTGAGCCAGGCGCTGACGCTGTTCACCACGCCGGTCATATACTTGTGGCTCGAGCGACTGTTCCATCGGCCCAAGCCAGCGCCGACGGCCCTGGCGACCACACACTGAGGCCGGCCCATGCGTGTCCTGATCATCGAAGACGAAGAAAAAACCGCCGACTACCTGCACCGCGGCTTGAGCGAACAGGGCTATACCGTGGACGTCGCGCCGGACGGCATAGAGGGCCTGCACCTGGCCCTGGAAACCGATTACGCGGTGATCGTGCTCGACGTGATGCTGCCGGGCCTGGACGGCTTCGGCGTGTTGCGGGCCTTGCGCGCCCGCAAGCAGACCCCGGTGATCATGCTGACCGCCCGGGAACGGGTCGAGGACCGCATCAAGGGGCTGCGCGACGGCGCCGATGACTACCTGGGCAAACCGTTCTCCTTCCTCGAACTGGTGGCCCGCCTGCAAGCCCTGACCCGCCGCAGCGGTGGCCACGAACCCGTGCAGGTGACCATCGCCGACCTGTGGATCGACCTGATCAGCCGCAAGGCGACACGGGCCGGGCAACGCCTGGACCTGACCGCCAAGGAGTTTTCCCTGCTCAGCGTCCTGGCCCGTCGCCAGGGCGAGATCCTGTCGAAAACCGCCATTGCCGAAATGGTCTGGGACATCAATTTCGACAGCGACGCCAACGTGGTCGAAGTGGCGATCAAGCGCCTGCGGGCCAAGCTCGACGGGCCGTTCGAGCAGAAGCTGCTGCACACGATCCGCGGCATGGGCTATGTGCTGGAGAGCCGCAGTGAGTAACAGCCTCGCCCTGCGCCTGAGCGGGATGTTCACGCTGGTGGCGGCGTTGGTGTTCCTGTTGATCGGCGGTGCGCTGTACCAGCAGGTTGCCAAGGGCCTGGGCCTGTTGCCGGAAGCCGAACTCGATGCGCGCTACAGCGTGCTCGAATCCACGGTGGGCCGCTACGGCACCCCCGAACACTGGGTGAAGATCAATAACAAGCTGCGGTTGCTGGGCGAAGAAGACAAACGCATCCATTTCTGGATCGTCAGCGGCGACCCACGCTTCGAGTACGGCAACCCGGATGCGCAGATCCGCGCCTTCGCCGAGGGGCCGCTGGGCAAGCGCGACTTGAAGCTGCCTCAGCGGCCCTATCCGATGAAAGTGCTGGTGAGTCAGTTCCCGGCCAAGGATCAACGCCCACCGTTGCGCTTCATGATCGGCATTGACACCGAGACGTTCTACCAGACCCAGCACCGTCTGCTGGTGGCGCTGGTGAGCCTGGCCATCGTCGGCGTGCTGCTGGCATCCCTGCTGGGGTATTGGGTGGCGCGGATCGGCCTCAAGCCCTTGATCAAGTTGTCCGACGAAGCCCTGCGCCTGACGCCGCCACGGCTGTCCGGGCGCTTGCAACTGACGCCATTGCCGCCGGAGCTGAGCCAATTCGTCAGCTCCTTCAACGCCACCCTCGACCGGGTCGAACTGGCCTACTCGCGGCTCGAATCGTTCAACGCCGATGTCGCCCACGAACTGCGTTCCCCGCTGACCAACCTGATCGGCCAGACCCAGGTGGCGTTGACCCGCGGGCGCTCGGCCGAACATTACTTCGAAGTACTGCAGTCAAACCTCGAAGAGCTGGAACGGCTGCGCTCGATCATCAACGACATGCTGTTCCTCGCCAGCGCCGACCAGGGCAGCAAGGCCACCAAGCTGACCAGCACCTCCCTGGCCAGCGAAGTGGCGACCACCCTCGACTACCTGGACTTCATCCTGGAAGACGCCCAGGTCCAGGTTCGGGTCAGCGGCGACGCCCAGGCCAACATCGAGATCGCCCACCTGCGCCGGGCGCTGATCAACCTGCTAAGCAATGCCGTGCAGCACACCGCTGCCGGACAGGTCATCGACGTGCGCATCGAGGTCCAGGCCGACCAGATCACCCTGGCCGTCACCAACCCCGGCGAGCCGATTGCCGGTGAACACCTGCCGCGCCTGTTCGAACGCTTCTACCGGGTCGATGCCTCGCGCAGCAACAGCGGCGCCAACCACGGATTGGGGCTGGCTATCGTCAAGGCCATCGCCCTGATGCATGGCGGCGACGTGTTCGTGCACAGCGAGCGGGGGGCCAACACCTTCGGGATCCGCTTGCCCGCCTGACGTTCCACACGTCGCATCCCAACGGCCTTTTGCCCATTGAATGCTGGGCGAAAGGCAATTGAATCAGAATCAGGCGATCACGGCCTGCGACATCGGCGAACGGGCGATTGCGCAGAGATGGATTGCCCGCCTTCACCGATCCAAGCACAATCAGCAAAAGGCCAGCATGCAGCTCATTGCCAGCCGTGTGCCCTTTGGGATGGATCCCCGCCACAAACAATGCAGACACTGTAACCATGAGCACGAGCAGTGCGACACCCGGCAATACCCTGTTTTCGATACGCTCGGAACGGGCACTCGTTTTCGCCAGCTCGCTGGTGGTCACGGCCATCCTGAGCATCGTGACGTTCCTGCTGATTCGCGAACATACCAGCGCACAACTGGCCGCTACCCGCGCGGCCACCAACATCGTGCAACTGATCGACGCCGACGTGCTGCGCAACGTCGAGCTCTATGACCTGTCGCTGCAAGGCCTGATCACCACGGCCAAGCGCAGTGACCTCATCGGGGTGTCGCCGGCGATTCGTCACCTGGCCCTGTTCGACCGCGCCACCGCCGCGCCCTACAAGGGCGACATCCTGCTGCTCGACAAGCGCGGTGACGTGATCGCCGACTCCGCCTCGGTCATCCCGCGCCAGGGCAATTACGCCGACCGGGAATATTTTCGCGTGCACCTCGACGACCCGAGCCTGGGCATGATGATCAGCCGTCCGTTTCGCTCCAGGAGTGTCGCCCAGGACTGGCGCATCAGCTTCAGCTATCGATTGAACGATGAACAGGGTGAGTTCATGGGCGTGGCCGAGGCAGGGATGCGCTTGAACTACTTCAGCCAGTTGTTCAAGAGCCTGAACATTGGCCACGGCGGCACGGTGAACCTGATCAGCCGCGACGGGATCCTGCTGGCACAGGAGCCGCCCCTGGCCGACGACTTGATCGGCAAGGACTTCAGCAACCGACCGAACTTCGTGCGCATCCTGAAGGAAGGCAATGGCAGTTTTACCAGCGTGTCCAGCGTCGACCAGAGCACGCGCCTGTACACCTTTTCCCAGGTGGGCAACCTGCCGTTGATTGTCGTGGTGGCGTTGTCGTCCCAGGAAGTGTTCGCCTCGTGGAAACGCACGGCGTTGATGGTCAGCGGCGCGACCGGCGCGCTGTGCATCGCTTTGCTCTGGCTCACCTGGCTGCTACGTCGCGAATTGCGCCGCCGCCATCGGGCCGAGCGGAACCTGGCACAACTGGCGTCGATCGACGCCCTGACCGGCCTGGCCAACCGTCGGACCCTGGATGTGAAACTGCATCAGGAGTGGCTGCGTTCCCAGCGCTCGGGGCAACCGCTGTCGGTCATGATGATCGATGCCGACCACTTCAAGGCCTACAACGATCGCCACGGCCACCAAGGCGGGGACGAAGCCCTGCGAAGCCTCGCCCAGCTCATCGACGAACACGTCCGTCGCCCCGCCGACCTCGCCGCGCGCTATGGGGGTGAAGAGTTCGCGGTGGTGGTTCCGGAAACCACCACCGCCGGCGCCTTCACCATGGCCCAGAATATCCGCCAGGCCGTGGAACAACTGCCGCCTCCCGTCCCGGGGGAGGCCCCGATGACCGTCAGCATCGGCATCGCTACCTGGGCCAAAGGACCGTACGGCGACCTCGAACAACTCCTGGTCGCCGCTGACAAGGCGCTGTACCAAGCCAAGGCCAGCGGCCGCAACCGCGTCGTGTGTGCCATGTAATCCCCGCCCTCTCTACATCTGGACAAGCGTGGCCAGGGAGCTTGCTCCCGCTGGACTGCGCAGCAGGCCCATAAAGGATCAATGCGATATACCTGATACACCCAGGCGCCTGCTCCAGGGGCCGCTTCGCAGCCCAGCGGGGATAAATCCCCTCGCCACAAAAGCGCTCGCCACAGTCCCTCACTTGCATAATGGGCAACCACACAACCGTGGCGAGGGAGCTTGCTCCCGTTGGACTGCGCATCAGGCCCAAAAAGATCAATGCGGTGAGCCTGATACACCCAGGTGCCAGTTCCAGGGGGGCCGCTTCGCAGCCCAGCGGGAGCAAGCTCCCTCGCCACGAAAACCCGCTCACACCAAACCTCTGTGGCGAGGGGATTTATCCCCGTTGGACTGCGCAGCAGGCCCAAAAAAGATCAATGCGATATGCCTGATACACCCAGGCGCCTGCTCCAGGGGGGCCGCTTCGCAGCCCAGCGGGGATAAATCCCCTCGCCACAAAAGCGTTCGCCACAGTCCCTCATTTACATAATGGGCAACCACACAACCGTGGCGAGGGAGCTTGCTCCCGTTGGACTGCGCAGCAGGCCCAAAAAATATCAATGCGATATGCCTGATACACCCAGGCGCCTGCTCCAGGGGGGCCGCTTCGCAGCCCATCGGGGATAAATCCCCTCGCCACAAAAGCGCTCGCCACAGTCCCTCACTTGCATAATGGGCAACCACACAACCGTGGCGAGGGAGCTTGCTCCCGCTGGACTGCGCAGCAGGCCCAAAAAAGATCAATGCGGTGCGCCTGATACACCCAGGCGCCTGCTCCAGAGAGGGCCGCTTCGCAGCCCAGCGGGAGCAAGCTCCCTCGCCACGGAAAGTGGCTCACACTGAACCTCTGTGCGATGGGGTTTATCCGAAACGGTCCCTTGATAAACAACCGGCATAAAAAAAGGCCACCCTAAGGCAGCCTTTAAAAACTAGAGAGGTTTTTTGCTTACACGGCCGCGACAGGGCGCATGTAAGAGATTGGTGCGGTGCTGGCGTCTTCGAACGTCACGACTTCCCAAGCATCTTTCTGCTCAATCAACTTGCGCAGCAGCTGGTTGTTCAGTGCGTGGCCGGACTTGAAGCCCTTGAACTCACCAATCAGGCTATTGCCCAGCAGGTAGAGGTCGCCGATTGCATCGAGGATCTTGTGTTTGACGAACTCGTCTTCATAACGAAGGCCGTCTTCGTTCAACACGCCATCGGAATCGACCACGATCGCGTTTTCCACGCTGCCGCCGAGTGCGAGGTTGTGCTTGCGCAGGTACTCGATGTCACTCATGAAGCCAAAGGTACGGGCGCGGCTGACTTCTTTTACGAACGAAGTGCTGGAAAAGTCCACGCTTGCACTCTGGGTGCGGTCCCGGAAAACCGGGTGATCGAAATCGATCTCGAAGCTCACCTTGAAACCTTCGAAAGGAACGAAAGTGGCGCGCTTGTCGCCATCTTCCACGGTCACTTCCCGCAGGATGCGGATGAACTTCTTGGCCGCGTCCTGTTCTTCCAGGCCAGCCGATTGAATCAGGAATACGAAGGGTCCGGCACTGCCATCCATGATCGGGACTTCGGACGCGGAGAGCTCGACGTAGGCGTTATCGATGCCCAGGCCAGCCATGGCCGAGAGCAAATGCTCCACCGTATCCACTTTGGTGTCACCGTTGACCAAGGTGGTCGACATGGTGGTTTCACCAACGTTTTCCGCGCGAGCAGGAATCTGCACCACAGGGTCGAGGTCGGCACGACAAAACACGATGCCGGTATCGACAGGCGCGGGCTTGAGGGTCAGGTAGACCTTCTCGCCCGAGTGCAGACCGACACCTGTGGCACGGATAATATTCTTCAGGGTGCGTTGTTTAATCATGGCATGGGCCGCTTCAGCGCAAATTGCGAACTGGTATCAACAAAGGCTGGCGATGATAGCAGACCAGACCTTTGCTGAACACCAATCACCCGTATCCCCCTGATACATTTCATCAATCGGCCTGACGACGCAGGAATGCCGGGATGTCCAGGTAATCCAGATCGTCTTGCGGATTCATCTTCGCGGCAGTCGCAGCACCGGCCTGGGCCTGGTTGCGCATGACGGTCGGACGGTCCAGGTCACGGTAGTTCACCGCAGGCTGTTCCTGACGAACGGGGGCCTGTTGCTGTGGCTGGGAGGCCATGGCGGTCTGTACGGTGTTGTCGATCACCTTCATCGGCTTCTCGATTTTCGCGCCCAGGCCGGTGGCAACCACGGTCACGTGCAGCTCGTCGCGCATGTCGGGGTCGATCACGGTGCCGACCTTGACCATGGCGTGGTCGGAGGCGAAGGCTTCGATGATGCTACCCACGTCGGAGTACTCGCCCAGGGACAGGTCGGGACCTGCGGTGATGTTCACCAGGATGCCGCGAGCGCCCTGCAGGTTGACGTCTTCGAGCAACGGGTTGCGGATGGCCGCTTCGGTCGCTTCGCGCGCACGGTTCGGACCGCTGGCGCAGCCAGTGCCCATCATCGCCATGCCCATTTCGGACATCACGGTGCGCACGTCGGCGAAGTCGACGTTGATCATGCCCGGACGCTTGATGATGTCGGAGATACCGCGAACGGCACCGGCCAGTACGTCATCGGCCTTGGCGAAAGCCGACAGCAGGCTGGCGTCCTTACCCAGGATGGTCAGCAGCTTCTCGTTGGGGATGGTGATCAACGAGTCGACACTTTCGCTCAGCGCGCGGATGCCTTCATCGGCGATCTGCATGCGCTTGCGGCCTTCGAACGGGAACGGACGGGTCACCACGGCAACGGTGAGGATACCCATCTCCTTGGCCACTTCGGCAATGATCGGCGCTGCACCGGTACCGGTACCGCCGCCCATGCCCGTGGTGATGAACACCATATTGGTGCCAGCCAGGACTTCAGCGATGCGCTCGCGGTCTTCCAGGGCAGCCTGACGGCCAACCTCGGGATTCGCGCCAGCACCCAGGCCCTTGGTCACGCCGGTACCCAGTTGCAGGATGGTCCGCGCGCCGATGTTTTTCAGCGCTTGAGCATCGGTGTTGGCGCAGATGAACTCGACGCCCTCGATGTTGCTCTTGACCATGTGGTTGACAGCGTTGCCGCCGCCACCGCCGACACCGATTACCTTGATAACCGGGCTAGCGGGGATGTTGTCTACGAGTTCGAACATTTTCCCTCTCCTTTCATTCTCTAGTTTTTTCGCCTACTGCGTTTGCTGCCGTCTTCCGGCGCCAAGCCTGAAACTCGTCGCCTGAAGCTTGAAACCTGTATCAGAAATTGCCTTTGACCCAAGCCTGCAACCGCTCCAGCAGCGGCGCCTTGGCCTCTTCGCTGTTGTAGCTGTCGCGGCTGCCGATGCCGGAGAACGAGATGCCGTCGGACTGCTTCTGCAGGCCGTACATCAACAGACCCACGCCGGTGGAATAGATCGGGTTGCGCACCACGTCATCCAGGCCCTTGACGCCATGGGGCACGCCCAGGCGCACCGGCATGTGGAAAATTTCCTCGGCCAGCTCGACCGCGCCTTCCATCTTCGAGGTGCCGCCGGTCAGCACGATGCCGGCCGGGATCAGGTCCTCGTAGCCGCTGCGACGCAGTTCGGCCTGGATCAGGGTGAACAGTTCGTCGTAACGCGGCTCGACCACTTCGGCCAGGGCCTGGCGGGACAGCTCGCGCGGCGGACGGTCGCCGACGCTTGGCACCTTGATGGTTTCACCGGCGCCGGCCAGTTTCGCCAGGGCGCAGGCGTAGCGAATCTTGATTTCCTCGGCGTACTGGGTCGGAGTGCGCAACGCCATGGCGATGTCGTTGGTCACCTGGTCGCCGGCAATCGGGATCACGGCGGTGTGGCGGATGGCGCCTTCGGTGAAGATCGCGATGTCGGTAGTGCCGCCGCCGATGTCCACCAGGCACACGCCCAGCTCTTTCTCGTCGTCGGTCAGCACCGAGTAGGCCGAGGCCAGTTGTTCGAGGATGATGTCGTCGATTTCCAGGCCGCAGCGGCGCACGCACTTCTCGATGTTCTGCGCGGCGTTCACGGCGCAAGTGACCACGTGGACCTTGGCTTCCAGGCGCACGCCGGACATGCCCAGGGGCTCGCGGACGCCTTCCTGGTTGTCGATCACGTAGTCCTGCGGCAGGGTGTGCAGCACCCGCTGGTCGGCCGGGATCGCCACGGCCTGGGCCGCATCGAGCACGCGCTCAAGGTCCGCGGAGCTGACTTCGCGATCTCGAATCGCGACGATGCCGTGGGAGTTCAGGCTGCGGATGTGATTGCCCGCCACGCCGACGAACGCCGAGTGGATCCGGCAACCGGCCATCAGCTGCGCTTCTTCGATGGCGCGCTGGATCGATTGCACGGTGGACTCGATGTTCACCACCACGCCTTTCTTCAAACCACGGGACGGATGGGTACCGATCCCGACGATGACCAGCGTGCCGTCGTCCGCGACCTCGCCTACCAGCGCTACCACCTTGGAAGTGCCGATATCCAGACCGACGATCATTTTTCCGCTTTGCACGTTTGCCATGGGTCCTGCCTCTTCTTAATTCTTCGCGACGGCGGGTTCGGCCGTCGTCGGCGCTACAGGTTCCCGCCAGCCAACAGCCAGGCCGTTGGCGTAGCGCAGATCGATGCGCGCAATGTTCGTAATCTGTTCTTTGAGCGTCTTGTCATAGATGGCAATGAAGCGGCGCATCTTTTCCACCAGGTTGCCGCGACCGAGCAGCAGCTCGATGCCCGGCCCCGAGCTGCCCGCGCCAGTGGTCAAAAACCAGCTGCCGCGCTCACGCAACTCCAGGCGCGCGATGGAGAAGCCCAAGGGCCGCAACATCTGGCTCAACACCTGGTACTGCTGCATCACTTGCTGTTGGGCCCGCTGTGGACCGAACAGTTGTGGCAAATGTTCATAATTGGCCAGTTCCCGAGGCGTGAACGCCTGGCCCTGGTTGTTCAACAGCGACTCGTCGCCCCAACGGGCCACCGGAAGCTGCTCTTCCAGGCGGATCGACACCTGGTCGGGCCACACGCGCCGGACCTCGGCATGGGCGATCCAGGGCATCTGCTCCAGTTCCGTGCGCATGCCCGCCAGGTCGATGGTGAAGAAGCTCGACGCCACGAATGGCGCGATCCGCTGCTGCACCGCCTGCTGGCTGATGTAACTCAGGTCGCCCTGCACGTTGATTCGGGCGATCGGCCGGTCGGCATAAGGCAGCAGCCGCTGGGCCCCTTCGTACGTACCGAACCCCAACGCCACCAGCAGTACCGGCCAGAACAGGCTCTTGAGAAAACCAAAGTTGGCTTTCGGCAAGCGCGCCGACATCGGCTCCTTGGCCACCATTCGGCTGGCACCCCGCGGCACCGGTTTGCGACCGGGTGCGGATGGCTGATGACGAAGCGATGCGCCTTGCATGGCTTAACCTCTTGGCTCTTGCGGGCCGACACTGGCCGCCAGGATCGACAGCACCAGTTGCTGGAAATCCAGGCCGGCGGCACGCGCCGCCATCGGCACCAGGCTGTGATCGGTCATGCCGGGGGCGGTGTTGACTTCCAGGAACCAGAATTGCCCATTGGCGTCCTGCATCACGTCCGCCCGGCCCCAACCGGCGATACCCAGCGCCTCACAGGCCTTGGCCGTGAGGTCCATCAGTTCTTTTTCCTTGGCGCTGTCCAGTCCGCAGGGAATGCGGTACTGGGTATCGTTGGCGACGTACTTGGCGTCGTAGTCGTAGAACGTGTGCGGCGTGCCCAGCGCAATTGGCGGCAACACCTGGTCACGCAGGGTGGCGATGGTGAACTCGGGACCGGCGATCCACTGCTCGACCAACACTTGCGAATCGTAGGCGCTGGCGTCTTTCCATGCCGTGGTCAACTCAGGCAGCGAATTCACTTTCGCCATGCCGATACTTGAACCTTCATGAGCCGGTTTGACGATCAGCGGGAAGCCCAGTTCCGTGGCCGCAGAAATACAATCGGCCTCGCTCGCCAGCACCGCGTGACGTGGCGTCGGAATGCCGAGGCTGTGCCAGACCTGCTTGGTGCGCAGTTTGTCCATCGCCAGGGCCGAAGCCAGGATGCCGCTGCCGGTGTAGGGGATGCCCAGGCACTCGAGCAGGCCTTGCATGCTGCCGTCTTCACCGCCGCGACCGTGGAGAATGATGAACGCGCGGTCGATCTTTTCGCTCAGCAGGCGTTGCAGAAAGTCATCGCCCACGTCGATGCCGAACGCGTCGACACCGCCGCTTTGCAGGGCTTGCAGCACGGCGTTGCCAGATTTGAGGGATACCTCGCGCTCGGCGCTCTTGCCACCGAACAGCACGGCAACGCGGCCGAAGGCTTTCGGGTCGAGGGTCGAGACCAGGTTGGCGTAGGCAGCAGTCATTTCAGTTTCCCCTCGCTGGAGGCCACGATGGCACCGGCGAATAACGGACTTTTCAACAGTTTCGGGGCCAGCCCGCCGATGTCACCGGCGCCCTGGCACAGCAGGATGTCGCCGGCACGCAACAGCGGCTTGACCAGCGGCGCGAGGTCCACGCCACGCTCGATGTAGATCGGGTCCAGCTGGCCGCGCTGGCGGATGCTGTGGCACAGCTGGCGGCTGTCGGCACCGGGGATCGGCTCTTCGCCGGCCGGATAGACTTCCATCAACAGCAGCACGTTGGCGTCGGTCAGCACCTGGACGAAATCGTCGTACAGGTCCCGCGTACGGCTGTAGCGGTGCGGCTGATAGACCATCACCAGGCGCCGCTCCGGCCAACCACCGCGCACGGCCTTGATCACCGCCGCGACTTCGGTTGGGTGATGGCCGTAGTCGTCCACCAGCATCACGTTGCCGCCGTCCACCGGCAGCTCGCCGTAGACCTGGAAGCGCCGGCCCACGCCCTGGAACCCGGACAGGCCCTGGACGATGGCTTCATCGCTGACGCCTTCATCGGTGGCAATGCAAATGGTGGCCAGCGAGTTGAGCACGTTGTGGTTGCCCGGCATGTTCACCGACACGTCCAGCGGCTCACGGTCGGGGCGCAGCACGGTGAAGAAGGTCTGCATGCCTTGCTGGCGCACGTTGATGGCACGTACGTCGGCTTCTTCGCTGAATCCGTAGGTGACGGTCGGACGCTTGATCAACGGCAGGATCTCGCGCACCACCGGATCGTCCAGGCACACCACCGCCAACCCATAGAACGGCAGGTTGTGCAGGAATTCGACGAAGGTTTTCTTCAACTTGTTGAAGTCGCCGTCGTAGGTCGCCATGTGGTCGGCGTCGATGTTGGTGACCACGGCCACCAGCGGTTGCAGATGCAGGAAGCTGGCATCGCTTTCGTCGGCTTCGGCGATCAGGTAGCGGCTGGTGCCCAGCTGGGCATTGGTGCCCGCGGCATTGAGGCGACCACCGATCACGAAGGTCGGGTCCAGGCCACCGGCGGCGAACACCGAGGCGATCAGGCTGGTGGTGGTGGTCTTGCCGTGGGTCCCGGCGACGGCGATGCCGTGGCGGTAGCGCATCAGCTCGGCCAGCATCTCGGCACGCGGCACCACAGGGATGCGTCGTTCCAGGGCGGTGGCGACTTCCGGGTTGGACGTGTTCACGGCGCTGGACACCACCAGCACGTCGGCATTGGCGGCGTTCTCGGCGCGATGGCCGATGAAAATCTGGGCGCCGAAGGTTTCCAGGCGCTCGGTGACCGGGGACGCCTTCAGGTCGGAACCCGAGACCTGGTAGCCCAGGTTCAGCAACACCTCGGCAATCCCGCACATGCCCACGCCGCCGATACCGACGAAGTGGATACGGCGGATGCGGCGCATTTCCGGCTGCGGCATGGCTTTGCGATTCTCAACCATGGGCCACCTCCAGGCAGGTGTCGACCACTTGGGCCGTAGCATCGGGTTTGGCCAGGCGGCGCGCGGCGCGGGCCATGTCTTCAAGTCGTTGCGGCTGCATCAAAACCTCTGTCAGGCGGGCGGCAAGATCCGCGGCGCCAGTCGTTCTTTGCGGCATCAGGAAGGCTGCGCCTTCACGGGCCAAATAATCGGCATTGCGGGTCTGGTGGTCGTCGATGGCGTGGGGCAAAGGCACCAGCATCGAGGGCAGACCGGCGGCAGCCAGTTCGCTGATGGTCAACGCGCCTGCGCGGCAGATCACCAGGTCGGCCCAGCCATAGGCTTGGGCCATGTCTTTGATGAACGGCTGCACCTGCGCCTCGACGCCAGCGGCGCGATAGCGCTCGGCAGTCACTTCATCGTGGTTTTTGCCGGCCTGGTGAAACACTTCCGGGCGCAGGTCGGGGGCGACCTGCGAGAGGGCTTCGGGCAGCAGTTTGTTCAACGGCTCTGCCCCCAGGCTTCCGCCCAGGACCAGCAAGCGCGCCTTGCGTCCAGCCAGGGCTGGGCGCGGTGTATCGAGAAACAGCTCGGTACGCACCGGATTACCGGTGGTGCGGCGGCTGCCCGACAGGGTAAAGGTGTCGGGAAACGCTTCACAGACCCGGGCGGCCAACGGCACCAGTAACCGATTGGCGGTACCGGCCACGGCGTTCTGCTCGTGAACGATCACCGGCACGCCGGCCAGTTTGGCCGCGAGGCCACCCGGGCCGGTCACATAACCGCCAAACCCGACCACGCAGACCGGCCGCAACCGACGGATGATCGCCCGCGCCTGCCAGACCGACTTGAGCAGCATCAGCGGTGCCTTGAGCAGCGACAGCTTGCCCTTGCCCCGCAGACCGCTGGCGTTGATCCGGTGCAGCTCCAGGCCGGCGCCAGGCACCAGCTCGTTTTCGATACCCCGCGGCGTACCCAGCCAGTGCACGGTGTAGCCGCGCGCTTGGAACTCCCGGGCACAGGCCAGCGCCGGGAAGACATGCCCGCCGGTTCCGCCGGCCATGATCAGCACGTTAGCGCCCATGAGTCGGCTCCTCGGCGAAGTCGCTCTCGTGGAATTCCATCTCTTCGCTGCCCAGGTGGGTTCGACTTTCCCATTCGATGCGCAGCAACAAGCCGAGGCAGGCACAGCAGATCACCAGGGAGCTGCCGCCATAACTGAGGAACGGCAGCGTCAGACCCTTGGTCGGCAGCAGGCCGACGTTCACGCCGATGTTGATCAGGAACTGGCCGATCCACAGGAAAGACAGCCCATACGCCACGTAGGCGGCAAAAAACTGCTTGGCTTTCTCGGCCCACAAGCCGATGTACATGCCGCGCACGCAAACGAACACGAACAGCGCCACGGTGCACAGCGAACCCACCACACCCAGCTCTTCGGCCAGCACCGAGAACACGAAGTCGGTGTGGGCTTCCGGCAGGTAGAACTGCTTCTGTACGCTGTTGCCCAGGCCCACGCCCAGCCATTCGCCACGCCCGAAGGCAATCAGTGCCTGGGTCAACTGGTAGCCGGAACCGAACTGGTCGGCCCACGGATCGGTGAAGGTAATCAGTCGCGCCATCCGATAGGGCTGCGCCTGCACCAGCACGGTCACGGCCGCCACCGCCAGCGCCACCATCAGGATGAAGCGGAACAGCCCGACGCCACCGAGGAACAGCATCGCCGCGGCCGCGCCCATCATCACCACCGTGGCGCCGAAGTCCGGCTCCATCAGCAGCAGGCCAGCCATCGGCAACAACACGATGAACGGCTTGAAGAAACCCATCCAGCTTTCGCGCACTTCTTTCTGGCGCCGCACCAGGTAACCGGCCAGGAAGATCACCACGAAGACCTTGGCGATTTCCGAGGGCTGTACGTTGAAGAAGCTGAAGCCGATCCAGCGCATCGAACCGTTGACCTCGCGGCCGATGCCCGGCACCAGCACCATCACCAACAGGCCGAAGGCGCCGAGCAGCATCATCCAGCCCAGGCGCTGCCACGTGGCGATCGGCACCATCATGGTGACCACGCAGGCACCGAGGCCGATCACCAGGTAAATCAGGTGGCGGATCATGTGATAGAGCGTGTTGCCCGATTGCACCGCGGCCACTTCCGAGGACGCCGAGGTGATCATCACCAGGCCCAGGCCCAGCAGGGCCAGGCAACCGGCGAGCATCGGGAAATCCAGGTCGATGCCACGCCCGGTGATCAGCGGCGACGGGTATGGCTTGATGACATTCATCAGGCTCATGCCAAGTCCTCCGCGGCCCGGGCGAACAGCTGTCCGCGTTCTTCGTAATTCTTGAACATGTCGAAACTGGCGCAGGCCGGCGACAACAGGACGGCATCGCCGGGTTGAGCCAGGGCGCGGCATTGCTGCACCGCTTCGTCGAGGGAGGCGACGCGAACCAGCGGCACGGCGTCGCCGAGCGCCTGGGCGATCAATTCGCGGTCACGGCCCATCAGCACCACGGCGCGGCAGTTGGCCGCCACCGGGTCACGCAGGTCCTTGAAGTCGGCACCCTTGCCGTCGCCACCGGCGATCAGCACGAGCTTGCCTTCGATGTCCGCACCCAGCCCTTCGATCGCCGCCAGGGCGGCGCCGACGTTGGTGGCCTTGGAGTCGTTGTACCAGGCCACGCCATCGAGGTCGCGCACCCACTGGCAGCGGTGCTCGAGGCCGGCGAAAGTGCGCAGCGCCGAGAGCATGGCGTCGAACGGCAGGCCGACGGCGTGCCCGAGGGCCAGGGCGGCCAATGCGTTGGCCTGGTTGTGGGCGCCACGGATCTTCAGTTCGCGCACCGGCATCAGGTTCTGGAATTCGAAGGCCAGGTATTTCTCGCCGTTCTCTTCCCGCAACCCGAACCCCTTGAAATCCGGCACGCCCAGGCCGAACGACCAGCACGGCAAGCCCTCGCCCAGCAGCGGACGGGTCAGGGCATCCTGGCGGTTGAACACCACCTGCCGGGCGCCGCGGAAGATCCGGTGCTTGGCCAGGTGGTAAGCCGGCAGGCCGCTGTAGCGGTCCATGTGGTCTTCGCTGATGTTCAGCACGGTGGCCACTTCAGCGCCCAGGTGGTCGGTGGTTTCGAGCTGGAAGCTGGACAGCTCCATCACGTACAGCTCGACGTCGTCACTGAGCAGATCCAGCGCCGGTGTACCGAGGTTGCCGCCCACGGCGACCCGCTTGCCGGCCGCGGCCGCCATCTCGCCCACCAGGGTGGTGACGGTGCTTTTCGCATTGGAACCGCTGATGGCGATGATGGGCGCCTTGGCGTTGCGCGCGAATAGTTCGATGTCGCCGGACAGCTTCACCCCACGGGCCGCAGCCGCTTGCAGGGCCGGGGTCGCCAGGGCCAGGCCGGGGCTCACGTAGAGCTCGTCGGCGCGGCACAGAAACTCGACGTCCAGGTCGCCACAACGCACGTCCACCTGCGGATAGTCACGCCGCAGCGTGGCCAGCTCAGGCGGATTTTCCCGCGTGTCGGCGACGGCAAACGACACGCCCCGGTTCGCCAGGAAGCGAACCAGGGACATGCCGCTCTTGCCGAGGCCGACAACGATGCGGAAATGGTCGGAAGCGATCAGGGACACGCGTTCTACCTCAGTTTCAGGGTGGCAAGGCCGATCAGCACCAGAATCACGGTGATGATCCAGAAACGGACGATCACGCGCGGCTCGGGCCAGCCCTTGAGTTCAAAGTGGTGGTGAATCGGCGCCATGCGGAATACGCGGCGGCCGGTCAATTTAAACGACGCAACCTGAATGACGACTGACAGGGTTTCCATCACGAACACGCCGCCCATGATGAACAGGACGATTTCCTGGCGGACGATAACGGCGATGGTGCCCAGGGCCGCGCCCAGAGCCAGCGCGCCGACGTCGCCCATGAAGACTTGTGCCGGGTAGGTGTTGAACCACAGGAAGCCCAGGCCGGCACCGATCAGTGCGCCGCAGAACACGATCAGCTCGCCCGCCCCCGGTACATAAGGGATCAGCAGGTATTCGGCGAATTTCACGTTACCCGACAGGTAGCAGAAGATCCCCAGCGCGCCGCCGACCATCACCGTCGGCATGATCGCCAGGCCGTCGAGGCCATCGGTGAGGTTGACCGCGTTGCTCGAACCGACGATGACCAGGTAGGTCAGCACGATGAAGCCGGCGCCCAGTGGAATGCTGTAGTCCTTGAGCATCGGCAGGATCAGGGTGGTTTCCACCGGCGAAGCGGCGGTCATATAAAGGAAGATCGCCGCGCCGAGGCCGAACACCGATTGCCAGAAATACTTCCAGCGGCTGGGCAGCCCACGGGAGTTCTTCTCGATGACCTTGCGGTAGTCATCGACCCAGCCGATGGCACCGAAAAACAGAGTCACCAGCAGCACGACCCAGACATAGCGGTTCGCTAGGTCGGCCCAGAGCAGGGTACTGATGCCGATGGACGACAGGATCAGCGCGCCGCCCATGGTCGGGGTGCCGGATTTGGACAGGTGCGATTGCGGGCCGTCGTTACGCACCGACTGGCCGATCTGCAGGTTCTGCAAGGTGCGGATCATCCACGGGCCCAGGAACAGAGACAACGACAGCGCGGTCAGCACACCCAGGATCCCGCGCAGGGTCAGGTACTGGAAGACCGCGAAGCCTTTGTAGAACTGTTGCAGGTACTCCGCTAGCAGCAGCAGCATTAATGTTTCTCCATACGGGTGCCGCACAGCGCCGCGACGATGTTTTCCATCGCAGCGCTACGCGAGCCCTTGATCAATAAGGTGGTGTTCGGATCCTGCTCGGCGCCCAGCGCCTGGATCAGCTCGGCCTGGGTGGTGAAGTGCCGGGCGTTCTCGCCAAAGGCGGCGACCGCGTGGGCCATCATCGGGCCGACGGCGTACAACGCGTCGACCTTGCCGCGGGCATAGGCCCCCACATCGTGGTGGCCCTGCTGGGCCCAATCGCCCAACTCGCCGATATCTCCCAGTACCAGCACGGTGCGACCGGTAAAACCGGCGAGGATATCCACCGCCGCGCACATGGACGTCGGGTTGGCGTTGTAGGTGTCGTCGATGACCCGCATGCCGTTGCTGGCCAACTGCGCGACGCAACGGCCCTTGACCGGTTGCACCGCGTTCAGCCCGGCGACGATGCCTGGCAGCGACACGCCCAGGGCATGGGCCGCCGCCGCTGCGGCCAGGGCGTTGGCAATGTTATGGGTGCCGAGCAGGTTCAACTGCACTCGCTCGGCCCCGTCGGGGCTGTGCAGGTTGAAGGCCGGGCAACCGCGTGCGTCACGGTCCAGGTCGCTGGCGTAGAAATTGGCGGCGAGGTTACTCAAGGCAAAGGTCAGCACCTTGCGTTCGCCCGCCCGGGTCTTCCAGATTTCGAAGGCCTTGTCGTCCAGGTTCAGCACGGCGATGCCATCGGCTTGCAGCCCTTCGATGATCTCACCCTTGGCCTCGACGATCTTGTCCGGCCCGCCGAACTCGCCGACGTGGGCGGTCCCGGCATTGTTCAGCACCGCCACATGCGGCTGGGTCAGGCCCACGGTGTAGGCGATTTCGCCGAGCCGCGAAGCGCCCAGCTCGATGACCGCGGCCGTGTGCTCCGGTGCCAGCTCCAGCAGGGTCAATGGCACGCCGAGGTCGTTGTTCAGGTTGCCCCGGGTCGCCAGCACGGGCCCACGGGTGCGCAGGATGCTGGCCAGCATTTCCTTGACCGTGGTCTTGCCGCTGGAGCCGGTGATGGCCGCGACCGGGTTGCCATACGCCGCGCGATTCAGCGCACCGAGTTGGCCCAGGGCCTGGCGCGTGTCGTCGACCAGCAACTGTGGCAGCGCGCTGTTGGTCACTTCGCGCTCGACCAGCGCCGCGACTGCACCTTTGGTCGCTACGTCGTTCAGGTAATCGTGGCCGTCGAAGCGCGGGCCGGTCAGGGCGACGAACAACTGGCCCGGCGCAATGGCCCGGCTGTCGATGCTGACGCCGTTGAAGGTGGCGTCCGCGGCGATGAGGCGCGCATTCAGGGCGCTGGTCAATTCGCTGAGCGTCAGGGCCTTAAGCATGGGCCACCTCCCAAGCGGTCAGGGCGTGATCCGCTTCCACCAGGTCGGAGAAGGCATGGCGCACGCCGTTGATTTCCTGGTAGTCCTCGTGGCCCTTGCCGGCCAGCACGATCACGTCGTCCGCCGAAGCGCCGGCGATCAACTGGGCGATGGCCTGGCCGCGACCGGCCACGAAGGTGACGTTATCCGCCACCGAGAATCCGGCACGGATGTCGTCGAAAATCTGCAACGGGTCTTCGGTCCGTGGGTTGTCATCGGTGACCAGCACGCCGTCGGCCAGCCGCTCGACCACTTCGGCCATCAGCGGGCGCTTGCCGCGATCGCGATCGCCGCCGCAGCCGAACAGGCACAGCAACTTGCCCTTGGCATGGGGCCGCAGGGCCATCAAAACTTTTTCCAGCGCATCGGGCGTATGGGCGTAGTCGACCACCACCAGCGGTTGCGTGCCGCCACCCAGGCGCTGCATGCGCCCGGCCGGGCCTTCGAGCTTGGGCAGGACCTTGAGGATTTCGTCCAGCGCGTAGTCCAGGCCCAGCAAGGCGCCGATGGCGGCCAGTACGTTGCTCAGGTTGAAGCGACCGAGCAAGGTGCTGCGCAAATGGTGTTCGCCCTGGGGCGTGACCAACGTGGCGCGCACGCCCTCGTCATCGAACTGGGCCTGGCGTACATAGAGGTAGGCACCCGCGTCTTCCAGGCTGTAGGTGATCAGCCGGGACTCGTGCGAGTCGGCGGCCAGTTGCCGGCCGAACGCGTCGTCGATGTTGATGACCCGGCATTTCAGGTCATTCCAGGCGAACAGCTTGGCCTTGGCTTCGCCGTAGGCCTGCATGGTGCCGTGGTAGTCCAGGTGATCGCGGGACAGGTTAGTCAGCACGGCGACGTCGAACGCCAGCGCGGTCACGCGCCCCTGGTCCAGGCCATGGGAGGACACTTCCATAGCGACGGCCTTGGCACCGGCCTTCTTCAGGTCGGCCAGGGTCGCTTGCACGGCGATCGGGTTCGGCGTGGTGTGCAGGCCGCTGGCCAAGGCGCCATGGAACCCGCTGCCCAGGGTTCCGACAATGCCGCAGTGCTGGCCGAGCAGGTCCAGGGCCTGGGCCACCAGCTGGGTCACGCTGGTCTTGCCGTTGGTGCCGGTCACGCCAATCAGGTTCAGGTGGCGGCTCGGGTCGCCATAGAAGCGCCCGGCGATGTCCGACAGTTGGGCCGCCAGGCCCTTGACCGGAATCAGCGGGACGTCGGTGATCGGCAACACCGTCGCGCCCTGCACTTCATAGGCCACGGCCGCCGCGCCACGCTGGAGGGCGTCGGCGATATGGGCACGGCCATCGAAACGGGCGCCCGGCACCGCCAGGAACAGATCGCCGGCACGCACATTACGACTGTCCAGGGCCAGCTCGCGAATCAGCAGGTCGTGCCCGGCATGGGCAAAAATCTTGTTCAGGCTCAGGGACATCAGCCGCGCCCTCCTTCGGCTTTCAAGGGAACGACCGGTGCGGTACTGGCTTGCTGCGTCGGCGGCAGGTTATCCGGGGTGATGTTCATCAGGCGCAGGGTGCCGGACATCACTTTGCTGAACACCGGCGCCGAGACCAGGCCACCGAAGTAACCAGCCTTGCTCGGTTCGTCGATGACCACGACGATGGCGTAGCGCGGATCGCTCATCGGACCGAAGCCGGCAAACAACGAACGGTAGGAGTTCTCGGCATAGCCCTTGGTGCCCACGGAAGTCTTGCGGGCCGTACCGGACTTACCGGCGACATGGTACGCCGGCACCTGGGCACGGAAGACGCCCCGGGGCGCCTCGATCACCTGTTGCAGCATGCCCTGCATGGTCTTCGCGACGTTCTCCGGGATCACCTGGGTGGTCTGCGGGGCCTTGTCGGTCTTGATCAGAGTCAGCGGCGCGATGCGCCCGTTGTTCGCCAGCGCGGAAAACGCGTGGACCAACTGGATCGCCGTCACCGAAACGCCGTAGCCGTAGGACAGCGTGGCCGTCTCGGCCTTGCGCCAGTCGCGGTAGTTGGGCAGGTTGCCGACCCGTTCGCCCGGGAAGCCCAGGCCGGTGTCCTGGCCGAGGCCGATCTTCTGCGCCAGGCGGTAGATGGTCTCGCCGCCAATGTCGAAGGCGATCTTGCTCATGCCCACGTTACTGGAGTTGATCAGGATGCCGGTCAGGTCGAGCACCGGGCCTTCGGTCTTGGACACGTCACGAATGGTGTATTTGCCGATCTGCAAAGTGCCTGGGTACACCTCGACGGTATCGCTCGGCTTCCAGCGACCGGTTTCCAGGGCGGCGGCCATCGACACGGCCTTCATGGTCGAACCCGGCTCGAATACGTCGATCATCGCGCGGTTGCGCATCATCGCCGGCTGCAGGTTGCGACGGTTGTTCGGGTTGTAGGTCGGCTGGTTGACCATGGCCAGGATCTCGCCGGTCTTCACGTCCATGATCACCAGGCTGCCGGCCTTGGCACCGTTCTCGACGATGGCATTGCGCAGTTCGCGGTTGGCCAGGTATTGCAGGCGCAGGTCAATGGACAACGCCAAGGGCTTGCCGGCCTTGGCGTTCTTGGTGACCTGGACATCCTTGATCAGCCTGCCGCGCCGATCCTTGATGACCTGGCGCTTGCCGGCGACGCCAGCGAGCCATTCGTCATAGGCCAGCTCGACCCCTTCACGGCCGCGGTCATCGATGTCGGTAAAGCCGACCATGTGGGCCGTGACTTCACCGGCCGGGTAGAACCGCCGGAACTCTTCGATGCCATAGACGCCCGGCACTTTCAGGTCGAGCACACTTTGGCCTTGCTCAGGCGTCAGCCCGCGCACCAGGTAGATGAATTCTTTATTGGCCTGGGCTTCAAGGCGTTCGGCCAGAGCCTTGGGATCCTGCCCGAGGGCGGCTGCCAGCGCTGGCCACTTTTCCTTGGCCAACTGCATTTCCTTGGCGTTGGCCCACAAGGTGGTCACAGGGGTACTCACCGCCAACGGCTCGCCATTGCGGTCGGTGATCAGGCCACGGTGGGCCGGGATCGGAATGTGTCGCACGCTGCGCGCGTCGCCCTGCCCCTTGAGGAAGTCACGGTCGACGACCTGCAGGTCGATGATGCGCCAGGAAATCGCCGCCACCATGATCCCGAGCAACCCCAGGACCAGGCGGAACCGCCACGGGAACAATGCCCCTTCGAGCTTCATCATGGCGCCACCATCTGCACTTCGGCAGCGCCGGGAATGCGCATCTTCAGTTGTTCGGTGGCCAATACTTCGATGCGGCTATGGGCGGTCCAGGTGCTCTGCTCCAGGATCAACCGTCCCCACTCGGCCTGCGCCTTGTCGCGCACGCTGAGTTCGTTGTAGAGAGTATTGAGCAACTGCCGGTTCCAGTGCGCGCTATAGGACACGCCGATGGCCGACACGAGCACGCCGATGAACAGCAGCAGCATGAAAAAGCTGCCGCCTGGCAGGGGCTTGGCGAAGAGCTTGCTCACCGCAACTTCTCCGCGACACGCATGACCGCACTGCGGGCACGAGGGTTGGCCTTGAGCTCGGCTTCGGAGGCGAACTGCGCCTTGCCGTGGATCTTGATTCTCGGCACGAAGGCCTCGAAGCGCACCGGCAGGTTGCGTGGCAGGTTATCGGCCTCGCCCTTGGTGAGCTTGCGCATGAACAGCTTGACGATGCGGTCTTCCAGGGAATGGAAGCTGATCACCACCAGCCGGCCGCCGACTTCCAGGGCGTCGAGCGCCGCTTCGAGGCCGGCCTCGAGGTCGCCCAGTTCATTATTGACGTGAATGCGCAAACCCTGGAAAGCCCGGGTCGCCGGGTTCTTGCCCTTCTCCCAGGCTGGGTTGGCAACCTTGAGCACCTCGGCCAGATCGCCAGTGCGTTCGAAAGGCTTGATGTCGCGGCGCTCGACCACGGCACGGGCCATACGGCCGGAGAAACGCTCTTCACCGTATTCCTTGAAGACGCGGGCGATTTCTTCTACCGAGGCGGTGTTGACGAATTCGGCGGCGCTGATGCCCCGGGACGGGTCCATGCGCATATCCAGCGGGCCATCGTTGAGGAAACTGAAACCGCGCTCCGGGTCGTCCAACTGCGGCGAAGACACGCCCAGGTCGAGCAACACGCCACTGACCTTGCCGGCCAGGCCGCGCCCAGCGACCTCTGCGCCCAGCTCGGCAAAGCTGCGCTGCACAACGACAAAGCGGCCGTCTTCGGCCGCCAGCGCTTGCCCGGTGGCAATCGCTTGAGGATCTTTGTCGAATCCCAGCAGGCGACCACCCGGCCCCAGCTGGCTGAGGATCAACCGGCTGTGCCCGCCGCGACCGAACGTGCCGTCCAGATAGCAGCCATCAGGACGTACCGCGAGCGCCTCGACGGCCTCGTCAAGCAGTACGGTGATGTGGTTAAAGCCGCTATCAGTAGTCACAGGATCAAATCACGCAGTTCATCAGGCATGGCGCCCGGTTGTTGAATAGCAGCAAGGTCAGCGGCAGAAACCGCATTCCAGGCATCTTCGTCCCATAGTTGGAACTTGTTCAGCTGGCCGACCAGCATCGCGCGCTTGTCCAACTTGGCGTATTCGCGCAGACGCGGTGGAACCAGGAAACGACCGCTGCCGTCGAGCTCGAGATCGACGGCATTACCGATCAGCAAACGCTGCAGCCGGCGGTTTTCTTCACGCAGCGAAGGCAGTGCGCGCAGTTTGGTTTCGATGATTTCCCACTCATCCAGAGGGTAAACGCACAGACATGGGTCAACGGCGTCGATCGTGACGATTAATTGTCCCGAACTTCGCGAAACGAGCTCGTCACGATACCGGCTCGGCATGGCGAGACGGCCTTTTGCATCGAGACTGATAGCGTTGGCTCCGCGAAACACGTCAGCGTTTCTCCACTTTTTGGCGTTTTACCTTCAAAAAAACCCACTTCATGCCACTTTCCGCCACTTGCGCACACTATAGGAATGCGCCCACCGCACCGTCAAGGCACGGATTGCAGGAAAAGCCTTATAGATCGGAGATTTAGGAGCGTTTCAGAAGGGTTAACGGGAATCTGACGTAGGAATTTTCACCCCAACCCGAGCAGGCACAGGAAGCTGCGCGCACAAGTTAAAGTGATTTATTAAGAGTAAGATTTTTTTGGTCTTAGGAATTGCGTCTGCCAGTGATTCAGGCAGGAAGGGAAAAGGTGGAGAGTCGATCTGTAAGCCGGGTTCTGTCTTGAACAGTCATTCGTCTACGATGGCCATCACTGGACATCTTTAGCAACCTACCCGGTCCCAGCGCGGGCCACGCCTTGGGACCCTATTTGGTCTTGCTCCAAGTGGGGTTTACCTAGCCACGAACTGTTGCCAGCCGTGCGGTGCGCTCTTACCGCACCTTTTCACCCTTACCGGCGCCGAAACGCTTAGGCGGTTATTTTCTGTGGCACTTTCCGTAGGCTCACGCCTCCCAGGCATTACCTGGCACTTCGCCCTATGGAGCCCGGACTTTCCTCCCCCCTCTAATTCTCATAGAGGGCAGCGACTGTCCGATCGACTCTCCGCCGCGAAGGTTAACGGTAGAGCGCCCGAAGAACAAGCGCTAAAAGCCTTTGGCCAGCCCGGCGCCCCGGTTTCATTGCCCCTTCTGTTTATCCAGCGCGACCTGGTACAACACGTTCTTGCGCTCGCCGGTAATCTGCGCCGCGAGGGCAGCGGCGCGCTTGAGCGGCATTTCCTCCAGCAGCAGGTCGAGGATGCGCATCGCTTCGCTGCTGACCGCATCTTCACTGTCCGGCGGCGTCCAGCCCGCCACCAGCACGACGCACTCACCGCGCTGCTGGTTGCTGTCGCTTTCGACGAAGGCGCGCAACTGCGCCAGGGGTAAGCCTTTGAGTGTCTCGAAGGTCTTGGTCAATTCGCGGGCCAGCAACGCCGGCCGCTCGGCACCGAATACCAGCTCCATGTCCTGCAGGCATTCGAGGATGCGGTGCGGCGCTTCATAGAAGATCAGTGTGCGCGGCTCTTCCTTTATAGCCTCCAGGCGCGCCCGACGCCCCACCGCCTTGGCCGGCAGAAAGCCTTCGAAGATGAAACGATCCGACGGCAGGCCCGCCGCCGACAATGCCGCGATCAAGGCGCACGCCCCCGGCACCGGCACCACGTTGATGCCGGCGGCGCGCGCCTGGCGCACCAGGTGATAGCCTGGGTCGGAAATCAGCGGTGTGCCCGCGTCGGAGATCAGCGCGACGTTGTCACCGGCCAACAGCCGGGTAATGAAACGGCTGCCTTCGTCTCGCTCATTGTGCTCATGGCAGGCCGCCAACGGCGTGGAGATGCCGAAATGCTGCAGCAGGCGCTGGGAATGGCGCGTGTCTTCGGCGGCGATGAGGGCCACGTCCTGCAGGATTTTCAGCGCCCGGGCGCTGATATCGTCCAGGTTGCCGATGGGCGTCGCCACCACATAAAGCGAGCCGGCAGCGGAATTCAAAGCACCTGGAGCAGTCAAAACGCACACCTCATGATCGGTAAAAGCCGCCATTGTAGCGTGTGCAGGACGTCTCAGTTGCTCACATTAGGCGTTGTGGCGAGGGAGCTTGTTCCCGCACCACAGGGCAATACCTGTCTTTTGTGCTGCACCGCACTCTTTGAAATACCTAAATTGACCGATTCACGCCACTAACATCGCGCCCCGGCCAGTGCTTGGGTACAATTCGACGCTAATTTGATCTCGTATCAGGAACACTTACATGATCGCTTGCCTGCGGCTGTTCTCCGCCCTCTGCCTCGCTGCCCTCCTGGCGGCCTGCGCCAGCTCGCCCTCCTCCAGCCTTGGCGAACTTCCACGGACCCCGGATGCCAGTATCGAGCAGTTGCTCGAACAGGCCGCCCAAAGCAAAACGCCGGAAAAAGCCGCGCTGCTGCGCCTGAGCGCCGCCGACCTGGCCTACCGCCAGGGCAATGCCGGCCAGTCCGCGCAGATCCTGCAACAAGTACCGATGGAACAACTCAAGCCCGGCCAGCAGATTTTCGCCAGCACGCTGTCGGCCGAACTGGCGATGACCCGCAACCAGCCCAAGGCCGCCCTGACGGCACTGAGCCATCCTAGCCTGCAACACCTGAGCGAAATGCCGGTGGAGCAACAGGTCCGCACCGGCACCGTACATGCCCGCGCCCTGGAGGCCGACGGCCAGACCCTGGCCGCCGCCAAGGAACGCATCTTCATCGCGCCCCTGCTGGAGAACGACGCAGCGGCAAAGAACCACGAAGCCATCTGGTCGCTGATCGCCTCGCTGCCCACCGACCAACTGCAACCGATCTCCAACGATGACCTGGGTGGCTGGCTGAGCCTGGCCCAGGCGGTGAAGACTGCCGGCACCCTGGAACAGCAGCAGGCGGCCATCGATCACTGGCGCGAACAGAATCCAAAGCACCCCGCCGCCCTTCAACTGCCGACGCCACTGGTCAAGCTCAAGGCGCTGGCGAGCCAGCCGCTGAGCAAGATCGCCCTGCTGCTGCCGCAGAACGGCCCGCTGGCCTCGGTCGCCAAGGCGCTGCGCGAGGGCTTCCTGGCCGCCCATTATCAGGCCCAACAAGCCGGGCAGAACCCGCCGGGCATCCAGCTGTATGACAGCTCCAGCCTGACCTCCATGGACGAGTTCTACCGCAAGGCCCAGGCCGACGGCGTGCAATTGGTGGTCGGCCCGCTGGAGAAACCCTTGGTCAAGCAGATCAGCGCCCGCGCGCAATTGCCGATCACTACCCTGGCGCTGAACTACAGCGAAGGCGAGCAAGGTCCCGCCCAACTGTTCCAGTTCGGCCTGGCGCCTGAGGATGAAGCCCGCGAAGTGGCCCGTCGCGCTCGCGCCGACGGTCTGCACCGCGCCGCCGTCATGGTGCCGAAGGGTGAATGGGGCGACCGCGTCCTGAAAGCCTTCAGCCAGGACTGGCAGGGCAACGGCGGCACCATCATCGCCACTGAACGCGTTGACCAACCGGTGCAACTGGCCCAGCAGATCGCCGACATGTTCCAACTGCGCCAGAGCGAAGGTCGCGCCAAGAGCCTGCAGAACACCGTGGGCACCAACGTTGCCGCCCAGCCGTCCCGCCGCCAGGACATCGAGTTCATCTTCCTGGCGTCGACGCCGCAGCAGGCCCAGCAGATCAAGCCGACCCTGAACTTCCAATACGCCGGTGACGTGCCGGTCTACGCGACGTCCCAGGTGTTCAGCGCCAGCGGCGACCAGAACCAGTACAACGACATGAACGGCATTCGCTTCTGCGAGACGCCATGGTTGCTCGACGCCAACGATCCGCTGCGCAAGCAGGTCACCGCCCAGTGGCCGCAGGCCGGTGGCAGCCTGGGCCGCCTGTACGCGATGGGTGTGGACGCCTACCGCCTGGCACCTCGCCTGGGCCAGCTCAAGGCACTGCCGGACAGCCGCATCGAAGGCCTGTCGGGCAGCCTGGCCGTGTCCCCGTCCCAACGCATTCAACGCCAGTTGCCGTGGGCCCAGTTCGTCAACGGCCAGGTACAGCGCTTGCCGGACACCCAGCGCTGATGCCCGACCGATCACGCCAGCAAAGCGGACGGGATGCCGAGGGCCAGGCCCTCGCGCATCTCCAGCAACAGGGCCTGCGGCTGGTCGCGCAGAACTGGTTGTGCAAACGCGGCGAGCTTGATCTGGTCATGCTTGACGGCGATACAGTAGTATTCGTTGAAGTTCGCTACAGAAAAAATACCCAATGGGGTGGCGCGCTCGACAGCATCGACGCGCGCAAGCGCCAGAAGCTGGTCTTCGCTGCACAGTATTTCCTGCAACGCGAATCTCGCTGGGCCGATCACCCCTGCCGCTTCGACGTGGTTGCCATCGACAGCAACGCCGATCAGCTGAACTGGCTGCAGAACGCTTTCGACAGTTGAACGGTCGACGCCCATGACCAGCCGAGCCGGAAACCTTCACTCAACTTATTGCTCTTTGCTTTGCGGGCCGCACATGTTTGTGCCGATAAGCCGCGCTACTTAAGGTCACACAGATGGACATGCAATCGCGAATTCGCCAGCTTTTTCAGGCCAGTATCGACACCAAGCAACAGGCGATGGACGTACTTGCACCACACATCGAGCAAGCCAGCCAGGTGATGGTCAACGCCCTGCTCAACGAGGGCAAGATGCTGTCGTGCGGCAACGGCGGCTCGGCCGGCGACGCCCAGCACTTCTCGTCCGAACTGCTCAACCGCTTCGAACGCGAGCGCCCGAGCCTGCCAGCCATCGCGCTGACGACCGACAGCTCGACGATCACCTCGATCGCCAACGACTACAGCTACAACGAAGTCTTCTCCAAACAGATCCGCGCCTTGGGCCAACCTGGCGATGTGCTGCTGGCTATTTCCACCAGCGGCAACTCCGCCAACATTATTCAAGCGATCCAGGCCGCACATGATCGCGAAATGATTGTCGTAGCATTGACCGGGCGCGACGGCGGCGGCATGGCTTCACTGCTGCTGCCTGAAGATGTCGAGATCCGCGTACCGGCCAAAGTCACCGCACGTATCCAGGAAGTCCATCTGCTGGCGATCCACTGTCTCTGCGACCTGATCGACAGCCAAATATTCGGGAGTGAAGAATGACCCCTAATCGCCTGGGCCTTCTGGCCCTGACCCTGTGCCTCGGCATCAGCGGCTGCACCTCGGTGGTTAATGCCAGCCGGGAGAAGCCGATCGAGGACGACCGTGGTACCCGTACCTTCGGCAGCAAGATCGACGACTCGCTGATCGAAACCAAGGCCGGCGTGAACATCGCCAAGGCCGACCCGGACCTGGACAACAACTCGCACATCGTCGTGACCAGCTTCAACGGCGTTGTGCTGCTGGCCGGCCAGACCCCGCGCGCCGACCTCAAGGCCAAGGCCGAACAGGCCGCCAGCTCGGTGCAGCGGGTCAAGACCGTGCACAACGAACTGCAGGTCCTGCAACCGTCTTCGCTGCTGGCCCGCCAGAACGATGCCTGGCTGACCACCAAGATCAAGACCCAGATGCTCACCGACGCCAGCATTCCTGGCTCGCGGATCAAGGTTGTGACTGAGAATGGCATCGTTTATCTGCTGGGGTTGCTGACCAAGCAGGAGGCCGCTCAGGCGACCAATCTGGTTCAGGGGGTGTCTGGGGTGCAGAAGATTGTGAAGTTGTTTGAGTATATTGACTGAGGGGAGAGGCGGTTCTTGATGCTGCGCTTGGTTTGACTGGAAAAACGGTGCTTCTTTATAGGGGGGCGCCGTTTTTTTTGAGGGAGTGGTTTGTGTGAATATCCGTTTCTTCGGTAACGGCTGCTTGGGGTTCCGCCCTTACGGCGGGTCACTTTTGGAAGAGCCCGGAGTGCCGGCCAGCCAAAAGTAACCAAAAGCGCTTTGCCCCACCACTGGGCACCTCGCCAAGGCTCGGTGTTCCCTCACTCCGGCATTGCTCCGTGGGCCCGCCGCGAAGGGCCATCCATGGCCCACGGCTATCCCGGCATCCATGCCGGGATGCCCACTGCGCAATGCCTGCGTTCGGCCCTTGTGTTTATGGGGCGCCTAAGATCAAAAGCAAAAGCAAAAGCAAAAGCAAAAGCAGGAGCGAGGCGGCCTAATGGCTGACCTGACTTTCCGGCTGCACCTCAATCCAACTGTGGGAGCGGGCTTGCTCGCGAAGACGGCCTCACAGCCGACCTATCTCTCCCGGCTGTACCTAAGTCCAACTGTGGGAGCGAGCTTGCTCGCGATTGCAGTGTGTCAGCCAACATCAATGCTGCTGACCTGACGCTATCGCGAGCAAGCTCGCTCCCACAGAGGGCTAGGCTGAATACCAAGCGCCAAATGATGCCGCGAGCCTTCCAGGTCGAATGCGAGTTCGTTGGCCATGGCGTCCGCCGAGGACAGGGTTCCGCTGAGATTGGCGAGCAAGCATTCGTTATCGAGGCCTTTCACGACGGTGAATACCTGGCCCGGTTTTGGTTCGTCTTGGGACTTATCCAACTTCGCCAGCAAGTAGTGATCAAGCACGCGTTGGGTGGTTTCGTCTTGCTGCTTGGCTTTGGATTTTGCGGACGGCGAGGAAGGCACAGCCCTCGCCACAGGGGTGGGTGTCGCAATCCAGGGCTGTGCTTGACCATGGCATTCGATTTACCGGAAATACACCTTGAGAGATTGGGTGGCTGTCAGACCGTCTTCGCGAGCAAGCTCGCTCCCACAGGATTCAGCTACGGCCGGAAAAGTCAGACCGACCGTTAGGCCGCCTCGCTTTGGCTTTGGCTTTGGCTTTGGCTTTGGCTTTGGCTCTGGCTCTGGCTCTGGCTCTGGCTTTTGATCTTAGACGCCCCATTAACCACAAGGGCCGAACGCAGGCATTGCGTAGTGGGCATCCCGGCATGGATGCCGGGATAGCCGCGCTGGGTCATGGATGACCCTTCGCGGCGGGCCCACGGAGCAATGCCGGAGTGAGGGAACACCGAGCCTTGGCGAGGTGCCCAGTGGTGGGGCAAGGCGCTTTTGGTTACTTTTGGCGCCTTATCCAAAAGTGACCCGCCGTAAGGGCGGAACCACAAGCAGCCATTACCAAAGAAACGGATATGTATACCAATCCTTACTTCACCACCTTAAGACTAGGCCGCCCACTAGGCCGTGGCGGCTCATCATCCGGCGGCAAGTCCTCGTCGGCCTCGAAGGCCTCCTCGCCGTCCAGCGGCGTTTCGAGCTCGAACACCATGCCCTGGCCGTTCTCCCGAGCATAAATCCCCAGGATCGCGGCGATAGGCACGAACAGCGTGTGCGGCACGCCCCCAAAGCGCCCTTCGAAACTCACGGCGTCGTTGTCCATGTGCAGATGGCGCACGGCAGCCGGCGAAACGTTCAGGACAATCTGCCCGTCATTGGCAAACCCCTGTGGCACCTGCACCGATGGATACTCGGCGTTGACCAGCATGTGCGGGGTACAGTCATTGTCCACAATCCACTCGTAGAGCGCGCGGACCAGATAAGGTCGACTGGAGTTCATAGCGGCTCCTTAAGCCTTAGCGCATGTCGCGTTCGACGCCAGACAGACTCGCCTGGAAAGCCTCACGCGCGAATTGGCGCTCCATATAATCAAGCAGCGGCTTGGCAGGCCGCGGCAGTTCGATACCCAGGACAGGCAATCGCCAGAGTATGGGTAATAGGCAGCAATCCACCAGACTTTGTTCCTCACTGAGAAAGAACGGCTTGTCGATGAACAGCGGCGATACGCCCGTCAGGCTTTCACGCAACTCTTTACGAGCCACGACCCGCGCAGGCTCCTTGGTCCGTGGGTCCAGGATCTGGTCCACCAACCCGCACCAGTCTCGCTGGATGCGATGCATCAGCAAACGACTGTTGGCACGCGCGACAGGGTACACCGGCAGCAAAGGCGGATGCGGATAACGCTCATCCAGGTATTCCATCACCACGGTCGACTCCCACAACGCCAGGTCGCGATCGACCAGCGTAGGCAGGCTGCCGTAAGGGTTCACCTCGATCAGTTTTGGCGGCTGACGGCCCGCTTCGACGTAGATGATCTCGGCGCTGACACCCTTCTCGGCCAGTACGATGCGTACCCGGTGGGAATAGTGGTCGGCGGGGTCGGAGTAGCAGGCCAACCGATTGGTCACGCCCATGGCGATCCTCCTCGCTTGTAGAAATTTTCGAAAAACGGAAAAACGAGCGCGCCCAGAGGGCGCCTCCCGTAACGCCTGGCCGACCAGGCTCGTTACACTTTCAGAGACGCCCTTGGGCGCGCACGATTAACAGCAACGGCTTACAGCTTACAGCTTTATCAATGCACGTCTTTCCAGTATTCACGCTTGAGCAGGTAAGCGAATACGAAGAAGAACGCCAGGTACAGCAATACATACGTACCGATGCGCTGATGCTCCAGCTTCACCGGGTTGGCCGAGTAGGCCAGGAAGGTCACCAGGTTCTTGACCTTCTCGTCGAACTGCTCAGGGGTCAAGGTGCCGCTGTTCGGCACGATGGTCAACTGATCGCAGGCTTCGTGAGTCAAGGCGGTGCCGGTCAACGGGTCGAATTGCTTCTTGCCGTTCTCGACGATCTGCACCTGTTTGCAGCCTACCACTTGGCGACCCTGCAGGCCGACCAGGACGTTAGGCATGCCGACGTTCGGGAAGACCTTGTTGTTCACGCCCCATGGACGCGCAGGATCTTCGTAGAACGACCGCAGGTAGCCGTAGAGCCAGTCGGTGCCACGCACTCGCGCCACCAGGGTCAGGTCGGGCGGCGCCGCGCCGAACCAGGTCTTGGCATCCGAAGGCTGCATGCCGACGGTCATGTGATCGCCCAGCTTGGCACCGGTGAACACCAGCTTCTCCAGCATCACTTCGTGGGGAATGCCCAAGTCATCGGCCACACGCTCGTAACGTTGGAACTTGGCGCTGTGGCAGCCCATGCAGTAGTTGGCGAACGTACGCGCGCCGTCCTGCATGGCGGCTTTGTCGGAAACGTCGATGTCGACTTTTTCCAGCTCAGGACCACCGTGTTCAGCCGCGAAGGACAGTACAGGCATGGCAGCAAGAATCAGTACAGCAAATAGCTTTTTCATCAGCCAGTCACCCTTTCCGGAACCGGTTTGGTCTTCTCGAGCCTGGTATAGAACGGCATCAGAATGAAGTAGGCGAAGTACAGGAAGGTGCACACCTGCGAAAGCAGCGTACGTTCCGGTGTCGGTGCCAGTACGCCCAGCACACCCAGGATCACGAACGAGATGCAGAACACCACCAGCCAGATTTTGCTCAGCCAGCCTTTGTAGCGCATCGACTTGACCGGACTGCGGTCCAGCCACGGCAGGACGAACAGCACGGCGATGGCCGCGCCCATGGCGATAACACCCAGCAGCTTGTCCGGAATCGCCCGCAAGATCGCGTAGAACGGCGTGAAGTACCAGACCGGGGCAATGTGCTCAGGGGTCTTGAAGGCGTTCGCCTGTTCGAAGTTCGGCTTCTCGAGGAAATACCCACCCATCTCCGGGAAGAAGAACACGATGGAGCAGAAGATGAACAGGAAGACCACCACACCAACGATGTCCTTCACGGTGTAGTACGGGTGGAAGGCGATGCCGTCCAGCGGTACGCCGTTTTCGTCCTTGTGTTTCTTGATGTCCACGCCGTCCGGGTTGTTCGAGCCGACTTCGTGCAGCGCCAGGATGTGCAGCACCACCAGGCCAAGGATCACGATCGGCAGGGCGACCACGTGCAGGGCGAAGAAGCGGTTCAGGGTGATGCCGGAGATCAGGTAGTCACCACGAATCCACTGGGTCAGGTCGTTGCCGATGACCGGGATCGCACCGAACAGCGAGATGATCACCTGGGCGCCCCAGTAGGACATCTGGCCCCACGGTAGCAGGTAGCCCATGAAGGCCTCGGCCATCAGCGCCAGGTAGATCAGCATGCCGAAGACCCACACCAGCTCACGCGGTTTCTGGTACGAACCGTAGAGCAGGCCACGGAACATGTGCAGATAGACCACGATGAAGAACGCCGAGGCGCCGGTGGAGTGCAGCAGACGCAGGATCGAACCGTACTCGACGTCGCGCATGATGTATTCGACAGAAGCGAATGCTTCTTCCGCCGACGGGGTGTAGCTCATGGTCAGCCAGACACCGGTGACGATCTGGTTGACCAGAACGAGCAGCGCCAGGGAGCCAAAGAAGTAGAAGAAGTTGAAGTTTTTTGGAGCGTAGTACTTGCTGAGATGGTCTTCCCACATCTTGGTCGCGGGAAAGCGCGCATCAACCCAATCCATTAGCTTGCTCATCACGCTTTCTCCGTATCGACGCCGATGACAATGATGTCGTCGGTCTCATAGGAATGCGGGGGAACTGGCAGGTTCAACGGTGCAGGCTGCGACTTGTAGACGCGACCGGCCAGGTCATAGTGGGAGCCGTGGCAAGGGCAGAAATAGCCACCGACCCAATCCTTGCCCAGGTCGGCCGGGGCCACTTCGGGACGGAACGTTGGCGAGCAACCCAGGTGCGTGCAGATCCCGATCAGTAGCAGGACTTCCGGCTTGATCGAACGCGTTTCAGGATTGACGTATTCCGGTTGGACCGAGTTCTTGGAGGATGGGTCGGACAGCTGACCCTCGATCTTTTTCAGATTCCCCAGGATTTCCTCTGTACGGCGGACGATGAACACCGGCTGGCCGCGCCACTCAGCAATCATCTGCTGGCCTGGCTCGATCTTGCTGACATTCACTTTCACCGGTGCACCTGCAGCTTTCGCCTTGGCACTGGGAAACCATGACCCCACGAACGGGACCGCAGCCCCCACCGCTCCTGCAGCACCCACCACGGATGTGGCTGCTACCAGGAAGCGACGCCGGCCTGCATTCACGCCGTCATTGCTCATTCAGTCCTCTCCCATCAGCTTTGTGGCCTGTTAGATCAGGCGTCTACTAAGTAAAAATCTGAACTTATAAAAATTTTGCCGAATGGTAATGAAAAGCCCCAATTCTGACAAGGTAATTACCAAGCGGCCAAACCGCTAAGCCTTGTAGTATAGGGGTTCTACGAATGTGGCAAGTTGTCACAGAGCAATTCTTTCACGCATAAAAAAACGCCCAGCTCCGTGAGGAACTGGGCGCCTTTTGAAAGCGGAAGCGAAATTAACGCTTCGAGTACTGCGGACGCTTACGCGCTTTACGCAGACCGACTTTCTTACGTTCAACTTCACGAGCATCGCGAGTCACGAAGCCGGCTTTGCGCAGGGCGCTACGCAGGGTTTCGTCGTAGTCCATCAGGGCGCGAGTGATGCCGTGGCGGATTGCGCCAGCCTGGCCACTTACACCACCACCGATAACGGTGACGTAGATGTCGAATTTTTCGACGGTCTCGGTCAGTTCCAGCGGCTGACGAACTACCATGCGGGCAGTTTCGCGGCCGAAGAAATTATCCAGGGAGCGGTTGTTGATGGAGATATTACCAGTGCCCGGACGCAGGAAAACGCGTGCGGTTGCAGTCTTGCGACGGCCAGTGCCGTAATTTTGAGTCGCCGACATAATGAACTATTCCGTTAAAACTTCAGTTCTTGGGGCTGCTGAGCAGTATGAGGGTGAGCAGCGCCCGCATAAACCTTCAGCTTACGATACATGTCGCGACCCAGCGGGTTCTTAGGCAGCATGCCTTTAACCGCGGTCTCGATCACGCGCTCAGGGGCCTTGGCGATCAGCTTTTCAAAGTTGATCGACTTGATGCCGCCAGGAAAACCGGAGTGGGAGTAGTACATTTTGTCAGTGGTTTTAGCGCCAGTAACACGTACTTGCTCAGCGTTGATCACGACGATGTAGTCGCCGGTGTCAACGTGAGGGGTGTACTCAGGCTTGTGCTTGCCACGCAGACGGCTCGCGATTTCGGTGGCCAGACGACCCAGGGTCTGACCAGCAGCGTCGACGACGAACCAGTCGCGCTTTACTGTTTCCGGTTTAGCAGTAAAAGTTTTCATTCTTTATAGCCTCAGGGGCCGCCCTGTAAATTAGACGGCGGATCTTACTGAATAGTGCGTACTTTGACAAGTCAAAGGCAGCCGGATACAGACGCTTTCGGGGGCTCGGGTCGGCGCGTCCGTTCAACGGCAAGATTCTTCGGCGGCGGGGCATCACTTCCACTGCAGAAAGAGGTGCGCAATTATGCAGATTGCGAAAACTTTTTCAACCTGCTTTTATGATTGTTTTGCCCAAGGAGGTCCCGATGGACTATCGCCAGCTAGGCCGTACCGATCTGAACGTGAGCGCCCTGTGCCTCGGCACCATGACCTGGGGTGAGCAGAACAGCGAGGCCGAGGCCTTCGCCCAGATCGAGCGCGCCAAGGGCGCCGGCATCAATTTCATGGACACCGCCGAGATGTACCCGGTCCCGCCGAAGGCCGAGACCTATGCCACCACCGAGCGCTACATCGGCAATTATTTCAAGAGCCGCGGCGACCGCGCCGACTGGATCCTGGCGAGCAAGATCGCCGGCCCGGGCAACACCATCGACTACATCCGCGACAAGCAGCTCAAGCATAACCGCCGGCACATCGTCGAGGCCGTGGACGCCAGCCTCAAGCGCCTGCAAACCGACTGGATCGACCTCTACCAACTGCACTGGCCGGAACGCAGCACCAATTTCTTCGGCCAACTGGGCTACCAGCACAAGGCCGACGAGGACTTCACCCCGCTGGAGGAAACCCTCGAAGCCCTGGACGAACAGGTGCGCGCGGGCAAGATCCGCCACATCGGCCTGTCCAACGAAACGCCCTGGGGCACGATGAAGTTCCTCGCCCTGGCCGAAGCCCGGGGCTGGCCGCGCGCCGTGTCGATCCAGAACCCCTACAACCTGCTCAACCGCAGCTTCGAGGTCGGCCTGGCGGAAATCGCCATCCGCGAACAGTGCGGGCTGCTGGCCTACTCGCCCTTGGCGTTCGGCTTCCTGTCGGGCAAGTACGAAGGAGGCGCACGACCCGCCAAGGGCCGCCTGAGCTTGTACAGCCGCTTCACGCGCTACTTCAACCCGCAATCGGAAGCGGCGTGCAGCCGTTATGTGGCGCTGGCCCGGGAGCACGGCCTGGACCCGGCGCAGATGGCGCTGGCGTTCGTCACCCAGCAGCCGTTCGTAACCAGCAACATCATTGGCGCCACCACGCTGGAACAACTGGACAGCAACATCGCCAGCGCCGACCTGAAGCTCTCGAAGGAAGTCCTGGCAGGGATCGAGGCGATCCACAAGGATCATCCGAACCCGGCGCCTTGATCACCCGGTAAAAGCCTTCGCGAGCAAGCCCGCTCCCACAGGGTTTTGTGTCTGAACACTCTTTCGTGATCGACGCAGGACTCCTGTGGGAGCGGGCTTGCTCGCGAAAGCGATCCCGAACTCACCGAAAATCAAAGCGACCGCGCAATGATCTCCTTCATGATCTCGTTCGTCCCGGCATAGATCCGCTGCACCCGCGCATCGGCCCACGCCCGGGCAATCGGGTACTCCCACATGAAGCCGTAACCGCCGTGCAACTGCACGCATTCGTCGAGCACCTTGCATTGCAGGTCAGTGCCCCAGTACTTGGCCATCGCCGCCGTCGGCACATCGAGCTTGCCCTGCAGGTGCAACTCCAGGCAGCGATCGACGAAGACCCGGCCAATCTGAATCTCGGTGGCCATTTCCGCCAACTTGAAGCGGGTGTTCTGGAAGTCCGCGATGGATTTGCCAAACGCCTTGCGGTCACGGGTGTAGTCAAGGGTCCATTGCAGGGCCGCTTCGGCCGAGGCCAGGCCGCCGATGGCGACGGTCAGGCGCTCCCGGGGCAGTTCCTGCATCAAGTAGGCAAAACCCATCCCGGCTTGCCCGAGCAGGTTTTCCTTTGGGATGCGGACATCCTGGAAGAACAGTTCCGAAGTGTCCTGGGCCTTCATGCCGACTTTTTCCAGGCGCTTGCCCTTCTCGAAGCCCGGCGTCCCCGCCTCCACCAGGAACAGGCTGGTGCCCTTCGCACCGGCCTTCGGATCGGTCTTGGCGACGACAATCACCAGGTCCGCCAGGAAGCCATTGGTGATGAAGGTCTTGGAGCCGTTGATGACGTATTCGTCGCCCTCCAGCACCGCGGTGGTCTTCACGCCCTGCAGGTCGGAGCCGGCGCCAGGCTCGGTCATGGCAATGGCCGTGACCATCTCGCCAGACACCAGCTTCGGCAGGTACTTGTGCTTCAGCGCTTCGCTGCCGTAATGCAGGATGTAGGGCGCGACGATGTCGGAGTGCAATGAGAAGCCGATCCCGGTCAGGCCCAGGCGGCCGATTTCCTCGATCACCACCGTGCTGTAGAGAAAATCGGCCTCAAGCCCGCCGTATGCCTCGGGCAGGTGGGAGCACAGCATGCCCGCCTCCCCTGCCTTGTTCCAGAGCTGGCGGTCCACATGCCCCTGCTTTTCCCACTGGCTGTGGTACGGCACGGCTTCTTTTTCAAGGAAGGTTCGTACGCTGTCACGAAACAATTCGTGCTCGGGGCTGAACAGGGTTCTCGGGATCATGGGGCACCTTTCGTTATTGTTCGACGTGGTTATCCAACAGAGCCTAAGCCGGCGAAGAATGACAGGACACTGGACACATCCGACAAAAAATAAGACGATCCAGCCGTTTGGTGACCACTTTCCCCTATAAAAATAAGATGAATTATGTCCATGCACGTCTCCACGCCCTTGCGGCGCGTCAGTATCCTGGCCATCGACCGGGTCTTCGCCTTCACCCTCATGCAAGCCAAGGACTTCTTCTACCTGGCCAGCCTGCGCTACGGCAAACAGCTGGGCCTGGGCCTGACACCGGCGTTCGAAATCCGCCTGGTCAGCCCGGACGGCAAACCGGTCAACAGTTTCAGCGACGTGATCATGCCGGTGGACGGCGGCCTGGAAGACACTGACGTCATCATCCTTCCGGCGTTCTGGGATGACTTCCAGGCGCTGTGCCAGCGCTATCCGCAGATCCTGCCCTGGCTGCGCGAGCAGCACGCTCGCGGCGCGGTGCTCTGCGGCGAAGCCACCGGGGTGTTCTGGCTGGCCGAAGCCGGGCTGCTCGATGGCAAGGAGGCGACCACCTACTGGCGCTTCTTCAACGCGTTCAAGGAGCGTTTTCCCCAGGTTCACCTCAACCAGGACAAGCACCTGACCGACGCCGACAACCTGTTCTGCGCCGGCGGCACGACATCGGCGTGCGACCTGTACATCTATCTCATCGAACGCTTCTGCGGCGCCAACGTGGCCCAGGCGGTGGCGCGGGATATTCTGTATGAAGTGCAGCGCAGCTACTCACCCGGGCGGATCGGCTTCGGCGGGCAGAAGCTGCACCAGGACGTGATCATCCTGCAGATCCAGCACTGGCTCGAAGAACACTTCGCCGACAAGTTCCGCTTCGAGGACGTTGCCCGCGAGCATGGCATGAGCATCCGCAACTTCATGCGCCGCTTCCAGACCGCCACCGGAGACAAGCCACTGCATTACCTGCAACGGCTGCGCATCGAAACGGCCAAGGGCCTGCTCTCCGGCAGCCGCAAGAGCATCAAGACCATCAGCTACGAAGTGGGCTACGACGACGCGAGCTTTTTCGCCCGCCTGTTCCGTCAACACACCGACCTGTCACCGAACCAGTATCGGCAGCAGTTCCAGCAAGCGGCGTAGCCCGGAGGCTTGGCAACGATCCACTGTGGGAGCGGGCTTGCTCGCGAAGGCGGCGGTTCAGCAGCACTGATACTGACTGACACGACGCCATCGCGAGCAAGCTCGGTCCCACAGGGTTATGCAGTGAACGGCTAAATCTCCCGCGCACAAAAAAGGCCTGCAATCGCAGGCCCTTTTTTAGGCGAACGCCCTACGGCTTGTGCGCCCGCGACAGGAATTCGTGGGATTGCATTTCCAGCAGGCGACTGAGGGTGCGCTGGAATTCGAAGGTCAGGCGACCGCCGGTGTAGAGGTCCTTGAGTTCGACTTCCGCCGAGATGATCAGCTTCACGTTACGGTCGTAGAACTCGTCGACCATGTTGATGAAGCGACGGGCGATGTCGTCGGTGGTGACGCTCATCTGTTCAACACCACTGAGCAGCACGGCGTGGAAGATCTTGCCCAGTTCGATGTAGTCGTTCTGGCTGCGCGGGCCGTCGCACAGTTCGCGGAAGTCGAACCAGGCGACGTCGTCGCAGGTGCGGATGGCGCGAATCTCACGGTTCTCGATGATCAGCACGTCATTTTCGATGGCCTGGGTGCATTCCGGCGTCAGGGCGCGGAAGCTCTTGCGCAGGCTTTCTTCGGCGGCGGCATCCAGCGGGAAGTGGAACAGCTCGGCTTGCTCAAGGTGACGCAGGCGGTAGTCGACGCCGCTGTCGACGTTGACGATCTCGGTGTGTTCCTTGATCAGCGCAATGGCCGGCAGGAAGCGTGCGCGTTGCAGGCCGTCCTTGTACAGGCCGTCCGGGACGATGTTCGAGGTGGCGACCAGGGTCACGCCGTTCTTGAACAGCTCTTCCATCAGGGTGCCGAGGATCATCGCGTCGGTGATGTCGGACACGAAGAACTCATCGAAGCAGATCACCCGGGTTTCCTGGGCAAAGCGCTTGGCGATGATGGTCAGCGGGTTCTTCTCGCCACCCAGGGTCTTCATTTCCTCGTGCACGCGCTTCATGAAACGGTGAAAGTGCGTGCGAGTCTTTTCCTTGAAGGGCAGCGCTTCAAAGAAGGTGTCCACCAGATAGGTCTTGCCACGGCCCACGCCGCCCCAGAAATACAGGCCCTTGACCGGTGCCTGGTCTTTTTTGCCGAACAGTTTGCCCAACAAGCCTGGCTTGTTGTTCGACGCGGCGATCAGGTCATCGTACAGGCGCTGCAAATGGCGCACCGCCGTTTCCTGGGCTGCGTCGTGGAAGAACTCCGGGCGTTTCAGATCAGCTTGGTATCGTTCTAGGGGCGTCATATTCGTTAGCAAGGCAACAAAAACGGGCCGTCACTGTAGCGATGGCCCAAGGGAATGGCAATCGGCCCGTATTCGGGCCGATGGTCGGGTGGTCCGCTGGATCAGTCTTGAGCGGGCGTCAGGGCGACGCGCAATGCATCGATGGCGGCATCCCGGGCGGTGCTGTCGGAAAACTCCGGGCTGTGCGCCACACAGTCGTCGTCCAGCCACACACTGAAGCCCAGCTCGGTGTTGCGCACATCCAGCGGCTGGCCGGCCTGCAACTGCTTGGTGGCCTGGCCGGCCGCCTTGCCATCGGCAAAATGACGGGACAGCAACAGTTGTTCACCGTCGGCCGCCAACAGACGGAAACGGAAGCTGCCGTCGTCTTCGCGGAAACTGACGAAGCGTGCCGCCTTGGCAGCCTTTTTCTTCGTGCCGGCTGCCACCTGGACCTGGCTGACGAACGAACGCAGGCCAACGGCCTCACGCAGCTCATTGAGGAACGGCGTCGCCACGGCGCGGGCTTTCTTCGCGCCCAGTTGCAGGATGTCCTCGAGGTCCGACGGACGCTCGATGAGTTGGTGATAACGCTCGCGGGCCTCGCCCAGCTCGCTGTCGAGCAACTGGAACAGGCGATTCTTCGCCTCGCCCCAACCCAGGCCCTGCAGCAGTTCACTGCGGAACCCAGCCGCCTGGTCGGGCGTGGCGAAGGCCTGGAACAGGGTGAACAGGTGCGCGTTGTCCGGGTCCTTGGCTTCGCCCGGTGCGCGGGAGTCGGTGACGATCCGCGAGATCGCATCCTTCATGTCCTTGGCGCTGCTGAACAACGGAATGGTGTTGTCATAGCTCTTGGACATCTTGCGCCCGTCGAGCCCCGGCAGCGTGGCGACGCTTTCTTCGATCAGCGCCTCAGGCATGGTGAAGAACTCCTTGCCCTGGCCGAACAGGTGATTGAAGCGCTGGCCGATGTCGCGGGCCATTTCCACGTGCTGGATCTGGTCGCGACCGACCGGCACCTTGTGGGCGTTGAACATCAGGATGTCGGCGGCCATCAACACCGGGTAGCTGTACAGGCCCATGGTGATGCCGGCATCCGGGTCTTCGCCGGTCTCGACGTTCTTGTCCACCGAGGCCTTGTAGGCGTGCGCACGGTTGAGCAGGCCCTTGGCGGCGACGCAGGTCAACAGCCAGGTCAGCTCGGGGATCTCGGGAATGTCGGACTGGCGATAGAACGTCACGCGGTCCACATCCAGGCCACCGGCCAGCCAGGTCGCGGCGATTTCCAGGCGCGAGCGCTGGATGCGCAGCGGGTCATCGCACTTGATCAGGGCGTGGTAGTCGGCCAGGAAGTAGAACGAGTCGGCATTGCTGTCGCGGCTGGCGACGATCGCCGGACGGATGGCGCCGGCGTAGTTGCCCAGGTGCGGGGTGCCGGTGGTGGTGATGCCGGTCAGGATACGGGTACGAGTCGTCATGGGTTATCGCTTGTCAGACTGCTGTCAATTCGAGAGGCGCGGCAGGATCAGATCCTTGAGATCGGTCAGCTTGCCATGAAAAAAGTGTCCGCATTCTGCCACTTTCAGCAGCTCATGGGGGCGTTGGAGCGCGTCGGACCATTCGTAGACGAGTTGGGGGTCGACGACTTCGTCGGTTTCCGGCTGGATCACGGTCAGTTCGCCGCCCACAGGCAAGGGCGATTGCGCGTCCAAACGCATCACCGCCGGGGCCACCATGAACAAGTGCTTGAGCGGTTGCCCGAGGGCTTCCAGGCGCCCGCCAAGGCTGGCCGCCACGAATCCGCCGAACGAGAAACCGAAGAGCGTCAGTGGCAGTTGCGGGTATTTTTCCCGCAGCCACGCCGCCGCGGCCTGGGCGTCGTCCACCTCACCGGTGCCCATGTCATGGCTGCCAGCGCTGGCACCGACGCCACGATAATTGAAACGCAAAGTCACCAGGCCGGCATCCCGGGCAGTGCGCTGCAGGGTCGAAACCACTTTGTTGAGCATGGTCCCGCCCTGCACCGGGTTCGGGTGACAGATCAGCGCCAGGCCACGCGGGGTCTCGCTGTCCAGGTACAGGGCTTCCAGTTGGCCCACCGGGCCGTCGATGAATACAGGGGTTTCGCGCATAAGCAAGGAAAGAACTCCGTGACCTCGAATAGGGTCAACTCGTCTAGCTAAAAGTCTGTGCCTGGCATGATTGCGATGTTCGTCGCGGTATACAGCGCAGGTCCGAGCCGTTAACGTAAAGCAAAGCCGTTTATAGAGGAAGGACTCGTGGAACACTCGCTCTTAGTTTGGTTGTTGCCGACTCTTGCCCTGGTCGCGGGTGTCGCCATTGGATTCCTGCTTGCCCGACTGCTGCCCAACGCGGTGCCCAACAGCACCCAACGTCAGCTGGACGACATTCAGGAACGTTTCGACAGTTATCAGAATGAAGTGGTCACCCACTTCAACAGCACCGCTTCGCTGGTGAAAAAACTCACCCAGAGCTACCAGGACGTACAGGATCATCTGTCCGAAGGCGCCAACCGCCTGGCCCTGGACGAACAGACTCGCCAACGCTTGCTCGCGGCCCTGCACGCCGACGCAGGCCAGGCGCCACGGGAACGCCTGACCCCGCCAAGAGAGGTCCAGGAACCGCCCCGGGACTACGCGCCCAAAGCCCCCAATTCGCCGGGCATGCTCGATGAGCATTACGGCTTGAAGAAGTAACGCCTGCCGCCAATAAAAAGCCCGCCCGATCACTTGATCGGGCGGGCTTTTTTAGCCCAAGAAAATTCCTGTGGGAGCGAGCTTGCTCGCGATGACGGCGGCACATCCCACATCACCGGTTCAGGCAGACCGCTATCGCGAGCAAGCTCGCTCCCACAGGGGGTGGCGCCAGCCACAAAAAACGGGGGCCATGTCTGCATGGCCCCCGTTTCATTTACCGCACAGCCGTTATGGGTACTGCTGGTAAGTCTGCCCCTGCTGCTGTGGCGCCTGGTACTGCTGGCCGGGGATGGCCTTGAGGTTGACTTCGACGCGGCGGTTCTGGGCGCGACCATTGACGTCGGCGTTGCTGGCCACGGGGTTGTCCGGGCCGGCGCCACGGGCGCTCAGGTTGGCGCCGCTCACGCCCTGGGACGTCAGGTAGGTCGCCACGCTTTGTGCACGACGCTGGGACAGGTCCATGTTGTGCTGGCGACTGCCGGTGCTGTCGGTGTAACCGACGATCTCGATCTGGTTCTGGTTGAACTCCTTGAGGGAATTCGCCAGGTTGTTCAGCGGCTGGTAGAAGCTGGACGCGATGTTCGCCGAGTCGGTGGCGAAGGTGATGTTGCCTGGCATGATCAACTTGATCTGGTCACCCTGGCGCTGCACTTCAACGCCGGTATTGGCCATGCTCGCGCGTAGTTTCTTTTCCTGCTGGTCGGCGTAGTAGCCATAGCCAGCCGCGGACGCCCCGACCACCGCAGCACCGATCAACGCGCCTTTGCCACGGTTATCGTGGCCGATGGCCGCGCCGGCCAATGCCCCGGCCAGGGCGCCGAGGCCGCCGTACTTGGCGGTCTTGCTCATGCCGGAAGATTCCGTGGAGGCCTGGCCCTGGTTGTCATAAGGGTTAGGCGATGCGCAACCGGACAACAAGGCCACAGCGGTTGCGACGACGATCAAGCGACGCGAGGTGAACATGGAATGCTCCTGGTTTGAGTCTGGAGTGCCAGGGCGTAGGCAACCGACTCTGGCTGGCGTTTGAACGCGCCAATCGGCAAAAATTCCGTCCCGCTGCGTTTCGCCTGGCTGCGCTGCCTTGTGCAAGGGCCGCGGCTCAGGGCTTGGTCACCCGGTGCCGATGGCCGTCGTGCGGCCCGATGTGCAAAGCCGATGGGTGGGGGCCCTGATCAGCGCCCCCCCCCTGGTCTATTGGCGAGCTCAGCCCTCGACGAGGCTGCGGGCCACGCCCCTGACGATCATCTCCACTTCCCGCCCGTCCAGGGTCAGTGGCGGCAGCACGCGGATGATCTTGCCGCGGGTGACGTTGATCAGCAGACCGTGATCCCGGGCCGCGCGCAGGGCCAGGTCGCGCACCGGTTGCTTGAGTTCGATGCCGATCATCAGGCCCTGGCCACGGATCGCCAGCACATTCGGGTTGTCCGCCAACTCGGCCCGCAGCCGGCTGAGCAATTGCTCACCCTGACGCCGGGCGTTATCCACCAGCCCTTGCTCCTCGATAATCGCCAGTACCGTGCAACCGGCCCGACAAGCCAAGGGGTTACCGCCAAAGGTGCTGCCGTGGCTGCCGGGCGTGAACAGCTCGGCGGCCTTGCCCCGGGCCAGGCATGCGCCGATGGGCACACCGTTGCCCAGACCCTTGGCGAGGGTCATGACGTCCGGCACGATGCCCTCGTGCTGGAACGCGAACCACTGGCCCGTGCGACCGATGCCCGTCTGGATCTCGTCGAGCATCAGCAGCCAGGCCCGGCGGCTGCACAGTTGACGCAAGGCCTTGAGGTAACCGGGCGGCGCGAGTTGCACTCCGCTTTCGCCCTGGATCGGCTCGACCAGTACCGCGACGATGCGATCGGCATGAGCCCGCTGGACGTCCTCCAGCGCGGCGAGGTCGCCAAACGGCACCTTGATGAAATCCCCCGGCAGGCGGTTGAAACCCAGGCGCACCGACGGGCCATCGCTGGCAGACATCGTGCCCAGGGTACGACCGTGGAACGCGTTGTCCATGACCACCACCAGCGGCTGCTCCACGCCCCTGTGCCAACCATAGAGCCGCGCCAGTTTCAGCGCGGTCTCGTTGGCCTCGGCCCCCGAATTGTTGAAGAACACCCGCGTAAGCCCGGACAGTTCGGTGAGCTTGTGCGCCAGGCGTTGCTGCCAGTCGATGCTGTACAGGTTGGACGTGTGCAGCAACAGGCCGGCCTGTTCACTGATCGCCGCCACCAACCTGGGGTGGGAATGACCAACGTTGGTCACCGCCACGCCCGCCACCGCATCAAGGTATTCGCGACCGTCCTGGTCCCACAGGCGCGTGCCCAAGCCGCGAGTGAAGCTCAGCGCCAGGGGTTGGTAAGTGGACATCAGGCAGGCTGCGGTCATGACATCAAGCTCCATCGGGTGGTTTTTTCCAGTATGGTTAGCCACCCTTGCTGGATAAACGCCGCTTTACTTCAATCATTTAAAAGCCGAGCTTGATAATGGACCTGTTCCAGGCAATGACCGTCTACGTGAAAGTGGTGGAAACCGGCAGCCTGACCGCTGCGGCCCAGGCGTGCGAAATGTCCACCACCATGGTGGGCAATCATCTTCGCGCGCTGGAACAGCGCCTGGGTGTGCGCCTGATCAACCGGACGACCCGACGCCAGCGCCTGACCGAATTCGGCTCGACCTACTATCAGCGCTGCCTGGAAGTGCTGGGGCTGGTGGCCGACTCCGAACGCCTGGCCGAACAGACGCAAGGCGAACCCACCGGCACCCTGCGCATCACCGCACCGCTGACCTTCGGCACCGAACGCCTGGCCCCGGCACTGGCGGATTTCAACCAGCGCTTTCCCCAGGTCAAGCTCGACGTGGTGCTGACCAACCAGCGCCTGGACCTGCTCGACCACGGGTTCGATGTCGCCATCCGCCTGGGTCATCCCGATCCGAAGATGATCGCCCGGCCGTTGATGGACTACACCCTCACCGTCTGTGCATCCAAGGCTTACCTGGCTCGACGAGGCACACCAAGGCAACCCGCCGACCTGCAACAGCATGACTGCCTGTCGTTCGCCTACTCGGCGGGAGACGAGTGGCGCTTCGCCCAGGACCACTGGCCGATCAACGGGCCAGAGGGCGCAATCAAGGTGCCGGTGAACGGCCCCATGCTGATCAACAGCTCTTCCGGCCTGCACCGTGCCGCGCTGGCCGGCATGGGCGTGGTGATGCTGCCCGACGCGTTGGTGGCCCAGGACCTGAAGGAAGGACATCTGGTGGCGCTGCTGCAGGATTACCAATTGCCCCATCGGCCCATGAGCCTGATGTACGCGCAGGATCGCTACCGTTTGCCGAAGCTGCGCAGTTTTGTCGAGTTCGCCCTGCAGCGTTGGGGTAAACCTCGAACAGCGACCGAATGAGCGCATGACGGAGCTCGCCCGGACGCCTTGCGGCGCTAGTGGCGCACCGCCCCATCGGCTACTCTGCAACCGCGAACGAGCATTTTGATATCAAGGTTGATTGAGGGACGCATGATGGGAAATGCCTCGAACATGGATGCGTTGCGGTTCGACTTGTCGGACCTGGACGAAGGCGTGCTGCACACCATCCTGGAGCTGGTCAGCGACGGCATCTGGGACTGGAACGCCAATACCGGTTTCGTCTACCGCAACCCCGGCTGGTACACGATGCTGGGTTACCCGCCGCATTCCCTCAACAACACCGTGCTGACCTGGGAAAACGTGATCCATCCCGAGGACTACCCGCGGGTGATGGCGTTGTTCGACGATTACCTGGAGCAGCGCTCCACCGGCTACCAGGCCGAGTACCGCTGCCGCATGCGCGACGGCGGCTGGCTCTGGATCGAAGACCGCGGCTACATCATTGCCCGTAACGCCGACGGCACGGTGGCGCGCATGCTCGGCGCCCACCGCAGCATCGACGACAAGAAGCGCCTGTTCGAACAACTGGAGCGGCGCAATTCGTCATTGGAAGCGGCCATCGAAGAACGCACCCGCGAGCTGTCCCGGGTCAACCAGCAGTTGCAGGTCCAGCTCGATGAAAACCGCAGGCTGGCCGAAACCGACGCGTTGACGCGGGTTGCCAATCGCTATCGCCTGGAGCAGGCCCTGCCGCTGGCGTGCGAGCGCGCCCAGCGCTTTCGCGAGCCGTTGTGCCTGATCGCCATGGATGTCGATGACTTCAAGGACATCAACGATCGCTACGGCCACGCGTTCGGCGACGCGGCCCTGGTGCAAGTGGTGCAGAGTGTCCAGCGCAGCGAGCGTGACGGCGACTTGCTGGCGCGCTGGGGCGGCGATGAATTCATTCTGATCTTGCCCAACACCACCCTGGCTGACGCCCGGCTGGTGGCCGAAACCATTCGCCGTGGCCTGTCCGACCTGCTGCCGGTGGGCGACTTCCAGATCACCATGAGCTTCGGCGTGGTGCAGCGCCTCGACGATGAACAGCAGGCGGCGCTGCTGGACCGGGCGGACCAGGCGCTGTATCGCTCCAAGATGGCGGGCAAGAACGTGATCTGCGAGTAAAAAGAATGCAGCTTCGAGGCTCGTGAAACGGTCACAAGGGAATCCCCTGTCACCCGGTTTTCGACCTTGCCGACTCAATCCACTTCACCGTCTCGCGTTTACCTGGGCTGCGCCGGCTGGTCGCTGCCCCGGGAGCAGTGGCCTGCGTTTCCCGTCGAAGGGACTCATCTGCAGCGCTACAGTGCTCGATTCACGGCCGTCGAGATCAACAGCTCGTTCTACCGCGCGCATCGCCCCGCCACCTACGCCAAGTGGGCTGACAGCGTTGCCCCCGGTTTCCGGTTCTCGGTCAAGGTACCCAGGCAGATCACCCATGAACGGCGCCTGATCGATTGCGAAGGATGGGTGGACGAGTTCCTGGGGCAGTGTTCGCAGTTGGGCGAAAAACTCGGGTGCCTGTTGGTTCAATTGCCGCCATCGCTGGCTTTCGATGACGCCGTCGCCCGGGCGTTCTTCACGGCCCTGCGTGACCGATACCAAGGCCCGACCGTGCTGGAGCCGCGACACCCGAGCTGGCTTGCGCCGCAGGCCATGGCGCTGTTGCAGGCCGAGCGCATCGGCCGTGTCGCAGCCGACCCATCGCCCTTGCCCGACGGCGACCAGCCCGCCGGCTGGCCGGGCATTCGTTACTACCGCCTGCACGGTTCGCCACGGATCTACTACTCGCCCTACGAAGACGCCTGGCTGGCGCACCTGGCCGAACAATTGAAGGCCGATCCGCACACGCCGACCTGGTGCATCTTCGACAACACCGCCAGCGGCGCCGCGACAGCCGACGCCTTGCGGCTGATGAAGCTGTTGCGCGACTGAACACCGAGCCCGCCAACAAATGCGCACCGGCCAACGGTCCGACCGTGACAACGTTGCCCGCGTCCAATAGATTAGTCGGCCGGAAAAAGCTCAACGCCTTTCTCGCCTCATCCCGCTAACAGAAGTAGTGAAATTTCAATGTCCGATTCCAACACCGCTGAATCCGTAGTCACCCTCTCGTCCAAAGCGGAATACGAAAACTCCATCAATCTTTCACAGCATCTGCCCCAGGCCAAGAGCATCAGCGAGATGGTCCTGGATGCCTTCCAGTCGAACCGCGAAAGCGATCAGATCCGCGAACTGCGCACCGCCATCCGCCAGGCCCACGATGCGTTCGACGATGACAAGGCCTACGAACTGATGGGCCAGCTCAAGCAACTCAAGGACGCCGAAGCCGCCGACTTCGCGGCACTGGAAGACTTGAGCAGCCGCTTCCCCATCAGCCGCATCCTGTCGAGCTACAAGGATGACCCGGCGTTTCAGGAACTGGTCTATGGCCTGGCCTTGAAGGTCCTGAACCAGACCCACCAGGCCATCAGCAACCCGAGCGGCGGCAAAGGCAAGGCCTCGCGCGCCAAGAAGGACGCCGAAGTCTTTGTCATCAGCAAGGACGGCATCAGCGTCACCCTGCCCTTGCGCACCCCGCGCTCCAAGCCGAACGTCGACCGCGAAGCCTTCGAGTTCCTGGGCTTCAACTTTGTCGGCGAAGGCGATGACGCCGAGTTGGAAAGCGAAACCTTCCTGGACAATGACGGCACCGAACAACCGGTCACCCGCAAAAGCATCGTCACCGCCCTGCAACAGCAAAAGGCATTCGACGGCTACAGCATCGCCCAGCAATAACCTGTCACCCGAAGCCATTTTTTGTGGGAGCGGGCTTGCTCGCGAAGACGTCGTGTCAGCCAACATCACCGTCAACTGCGCCACCGCATTCGCGAGCAAGCCCGCTCCCACAAGGGTTCAACGGCGTTCACTGCCCCAGACACCGTCGCAAAAAAGCCCCGCGCTTCTCTCGAAGGCGGGGCTTTTTCATGGCAGCGATGCAGGCGTTCCTCAAACAGCTGCGAGTCGCTCGACCATGTCTGGAAACTTCTCGACCAACCTGATCAACAGAGCCGCCTGGGCATTGGGCCTGGACTTTTCCTGCTCCCAGTTCCTGAGCGTGCCAGGACTGGTCCTGATGCTCTTGGCGAAAACGGCTTGGGACATGTGGAGCTTGTCACGCAACGCCACAATTTCCTGGGCCGATACCTCGGGCGCTGGTTTATCTTCGATCGATACCTGGCGAAGGGTCAGCTTGCCCTCCCGGTGAGCGGCCATTTCCTCGATGCCCTGCATCATCTCGGCAAACAGATCACGTTTTTTCATAAGGTACCTCGCACTTTCAACTCAGCCTCAATGGCGCGCTTGAGCGACTTCTCTTGCTCGCGGGTCAGGTTTTCCAACTCGTCCTTGTCATAAATCGCGAACATCCAGAACTGAAGATCATTCATGAGCCAATAGTAAATGACTCGCAAACCACCTCGCTTCCCCTTGCCACGACGCTCATCGAACCAGCGCAGCTTACGAAAGCCGCCGGTACGTGGCATGACGTCACCGGCCGTTGGGTGCTGCAGCAGATAGGACTGGAGCAAACGATATTCATCGTCAGTCAGGTAATGTCCCACCGTGGCGGTGAACGCAGTCGTTTCAAAAAATAAGGTATGCATGGCAGAAACTATAAGCAAATTGCCCACAGTTCAACACGCCATAATCTATTGCGACGAATGACAGTCAATCCAGGCCTGTCTACACAAAAAACCCCGCGCTTCTCTCGAAGGCGGGGCTTTTTGTACAGCGTCTGAAGCTTAGGGTGCGTACGTCAGCAGCAGCTCACTGGGCACCTTGAAGTCCAGGGACATCATGACGCTCAGGGCGGTGATGGTGAAGATCGAGAACACGAACAGCTTGCGTGCCCAGACCGTGTCATCCACGGCCTTGTAGCCGGTCCAGGCCATGTACAGCCAGTACATGCCCATGGCGGCGGCGACGGCGAGGTAGCTCATGCCGGCGTAGCCGCTGAATGTCAGCATCAAGGTCGCCACGAGGAAGGCCAGGATATAGAGCAGGATGTGCTTCTTGGCCACCCGGATACCGCGCTTGACCGGCAACACCGGAATCGAAGCCGCCAGGTAGTCGTTGAAGCGGAAGATCGCGATGGCATAGGAATGCGGCATCTGCCACAGGCTGAACATCACCAGCAGCGTCAGCGCGGCCATGTCGAAGCTGTTGCTCACCGCGACGTAGCCGATCACCGGCGGCATCGCCCCCGACAGGCTGCCCACCAGCGTGCCGTGGACCGACTTGCGCTTGAGGTACAGGCTATAGAGGCCGACGTAGATCACAAAGCCGATCACCGCGAACAACGCCGCCAACGGGTTGGCCACCCGATACAGCAGCGCCACCCCGGCCACGCCCAGCACCGTGGCGAACGCCAGGGCCAGTTGCACCGGGATCAGGCCCTGGACCAGGGCTCGGTTCTTGGTGCGCTCCATCTTGATGTCGATGTCGCGGTCAATGCAGTTGTTGAACACGCAACCCGACGCGACCACCAAGGACGTGCCGATCATCGCCGCCAGGAAGATGGCCAGATCGACATGCCCTTTCGAGGCCAGGAAAAACCCGCCTGCCACAGAAAGCACGTTACCGAAAATGATCCCCGGCTTGGTGATTTGGATAAAGTGCTTTAAGGACATCCGGACTTTCCTCAGTGCGCCATCATGTTGGTGTGGATGCTGAACATGATCCACAACGACAGGCCGACCAGCAGGACAATCACGATCGCGGCAAAGACAAACGCGACCACGTTGTTGCGTTGGGCGGCGGAGCGGTCCAGGTGCAGGAAGTACACCAGGTGCACCAGTACCTGGACCACGGCGAAGATCAGGATGATCCACAGGGTCAGGCTCTTGGGCAGCGTCGGGTACATCACCAGGCCGAATGGAATGACGGTCAGGATCACCGACAGGATGAAACCGATGGCGTAGGACTTGACGCTGCCGTGGCCGGCGTCGTGGCCATCGTGGGAATGTGCGTTAGCCATTTACAGGGTCCCCATCAGATAAACAACGGTGAATACGCAGATCCACACCACGTCCAGGAAGTGCCAGAACAGGCTCAGGCAGCTCAGGCGCGTCTTGTTGGTAGCGGTCAGGCCGTTTTTCTGGACCTGGTACATCATGATCGCCATCCAGATCAGGCCGCTGGTCACGTGCAGGCCGTGGGTGCCGACCAGGGTGAAGAAGCCCGACAGGAAGCCGCTGCGGTTCGGACCGTAGCCTTCGGAGATCAGCATGTGGAACTCGTTGATCTCCATGCCGATGAAGCCGGCACCGAACAGGAAGGTCATGGCCAGCCAGCCCAGGACCTGGTTCTTCTTGCCCTTGAACAACGCCAGCATGGCGAAGCCGTAGGTGATCGAGCTGAACAGCAGCAAGGCGGTTTCGCCCAGTACGTACGGCAGCTCGAAGATGTCGTGGCCCGACGGGCCACCGGCGACGTTGTTTACCAGCACCGCGTACGCCGCGAAGATCGACGCAAACAGAATGCAGTCGGTCATCAGGTAGAGCCAGAAACCGAATACGGTCATCTCGCCCGAGTCGTGGTGATGGTCATCGTGCCCATGGTCATGACCATGGGCGTGTCCAACATTGGTCACTAAGTTCGACATGGTTTAAGCCTGTTCCAACGAGGTTTCAACACGGGTGGCGGAGGCTGGGATCTTCCCGGCCGCGACCAGACGTTTGTGCTGCTCGGCTTCGGTGCGCTCGATGACATCCACCGGCACCATGTAGCCCTGATCGTCACGGGCAGCATGAATCACGAAATACGCCACGGTGCCGACCAGGCTTGCGATGGCCAGCCACCAGATGTGCCAGATCATCGCGAAACCGAACACCGTCAACAGGCCGCCCATGACCACACCGGTGGCGGTGTTGTTTGGCATGTGGATCGGCTCGTACTTGGCCGGAACCTGGTACGCGGTACCGTTTTCCTTGGCTTCGGTGAACGGGTCGATGACGTCTGCCTTTGGCAGCACGGCGAAGTTGTAGAACGGCGGTGGCGACGAGGTCGACCATTCCAGGGTATGGGCATTCCACGGGTCGCCGTGTTCGCACATGTTCTCTGGCTTGTTGCGGTCGCGCACGCTGACATACAGCTGGATCAGCTGGCAGGCGATACCCACAGCGATCATCACCGCACCGAACATGGCGACGTACAGGTACGGCACCCACTCAGGGTTGGTGGTGGTGTTCAGGCGACGGGTCATGCCCATGAAGCCCAGTACATAGAGCGGCATGAACGCGACGAAGAAGCCGGTGATCCAGAACCAGAACGCTGCCTTGCCCCAGCCTTCGTGCAGCTTGAAGCCGAACGCTTTCGGGAAGTAGAAGGCGAAGCCGGCGATATAGCCGAACACCGCACCGCCGATGATCACGTTGTGGAAGTGCGCGATCACGAACAAGCTGTTGTGCAGCACGAAGTCAGCACCCGGGATGGCCAGCAATACACCGGTCATGCCGCCAATGGCGAAGGTCACCATGAAGCCCAGGGTCCACATCACGTGGCTGGTGAAGCGCAGACGGCCCTGATAGATCGTGAACAGCCAGTTGAACAGCTTCACCCCGGTCGGGATCGAAATCAGCATCGTCGCCAGGCCGAAGAAGGCGTTGACGCTCGCACCCGAACCCATGGTGAAGAAGTGGTGCAGCCAGACCATGAAGCCCAGCACCGAGATCGCGCCGCTGGCGTAGATCATCGAGTGGTGGCCGAACAGTTTCTTGCCGGAGAACGTCGAGATGACTTCGGAGAAAATCCCGAAGGCCGGCAGGATCAGGATGTACACCTCGGGGTGACCCCAGGCCCAGAACAGGTTCACGTACATCATCGGATTCCCACCCAGTTCATTGGTGAAAATGTGGAAATCCATGTAGCGGTCAAGCGTCAGCAGAGCCAGGGTAGCGGTCAGGATCGGGAACGAAGCGACGATCAGCACGTTGGCCCAGGTGCAGGTCCAGGTGAAGATCGGCATGTCCATCAACTTCATGCCAGGGGTACGCATTTTCAGCACGGTGGCGAGGAAGTTGACCCCCGTCAGCGTCGTACCCAACCCGGATAGCTGTAGCGCCCAGATGTAGTAATCCATCCCCACGCCCGGACTGTATTGCAAGCCCGACAGCGGCGGATAGGCCACCCAACCGGTCTTGGCGAATTCGCCAACGCCCAGGGACAGGTTGATCAGCACCACGCCGGAAACCAGCAGCCAGAAGCTCAGGGAGTTCAGGAACGGGAAGGCAACGTCACGCGCGCCGATCTGCAGCGGCACTGCAAGGTTCATCAGGCCGGTGAAGAAAGGCATCGCCATGAAGATGATCATGATCACACCGTGGGCGGTGAAGATCTGGTCATAGTGTTCAGGCGGCAGGTAGCCAGGCGAACCCTCGGTGGCCATGGCCAACTGGGTACGCATCATGATGGCGTCGGCAAAACCACGCAGCAGCATGACCATGGCGACGATGATGTACATCACGCCGATTTTCTTGTGGTCGACCGAGGTCAGCCACTCGGTCCACAGGTAGGTCCACTTCTTGAAGTAAGTGATACCCGCAAACAGCGCCAGGCCACCGAGCGCGATGATGGCGAGGGTCACCATGACAATCGGCTCGTGGAACGGGATCGCTTCCCAACTTAATTTACCAAACATCGTTTACTCCTCTGCCCCGGCAGCTGAATGCGAACTCATGTCCATCCCTTCCATGTTGTGAGCCACTTCCTTCTCTTTCTTCTCGTGGTGCATCGGCTTGCCCGGGTTCATCCCTTCATACTTGTCGATGATGGTCTGGAACAGGTTCGGCGTGACCGAGGAGTAGAGTTCGACTGGGTTGTTCTGGCTCGGCTTGGAAAGGGCTTCGTATTCAGCTTTTTCAAGCTGTTTAGGTGCCTTTTTCACTTCGTTGACCCAGGCGTCGAAATCTTCCTGGGTCGTGGCGATTGCCTTGAACTTCATGCCGGTGAAACCTGCACCGCTGTAGTTGGCGGAGATACCGTCGAGTTCAGCGTTCTGGTTGGCAATCAGGTGCAGCTTGGTCTGCATGCCCGCCATCGCGTAGATCTGGCCGCCCAGGCCCGGGATGAAGAACGAGTTCATCACGGTGTCGGAGGTGACCTTGAAGTTGATCGGCGTGTGGGCCGGGAACACGATCTTGTTGACGGTGGCGATGCCTTGTTCCGGGTAGATGAACAGCCACTTCCAGTCCATCGAGACGACTTCGATGGTGACCGGCTTGACGTCCGAATCCAGCGGACGGTAAGGGTCCAGGGCGTGGGTCGACTTGTAGGTGACATAACCCAGGGCAATGATGATCAGGACTGGAATCGTCCACACCGCGACTTCGATCTTGGTCGAGTGCGACCACTTCGGCGTGTACACGGCCTTGGTGTTGGACGCGCGGTATTTCCAGGCGAACAGGAAGGTCATGACGATAACCGGCACGACCACCAGCAGCATCAGCAGCGTGGCGGTGATGATCAGGTTGCGCTCATCCAGGCCGACCTGGCCCTTGGGATCGAGCAAGGTCATGTTGCAGCCTCCCAGCAGCAACGTGCCGAGCAACGGCAACAAGCCTAGTAATCGGGGGTACCTGTTTTTACTCATCTCACGACCTCTAAAGCAGCTTGCGCAATGCAGTTGGGTTTTGATCGCCAACACTTCACCCTGCCAAGGGTTGGCATTTTTCTTGGATTGAATAAGGGCTGCCCGTCGAACGTCAGACGCTGTTCGACACATCCTGGGCCAGCAGTGAGTTCTTATTCGTTGGTCAAAAGGCCTAGTTCAAGCCCAATTCCATTTGGTGCGGGTATTGGAGGCTCCGACACCTGGGGTCGCATGGGGCGCTGGCGCCCTTCGACCACCCTCGTGCTCAAAGCCTGAGCCGGGTCGGAAAATCGGTGCGGGCGATTGTAGTGAGCTGAGGCGCTGTAGACCATGTTTCATCCCGAAATAATTTTTCTCCGATCCGGCAATAATCCTTCACCGAAATTGCAACAGGCCAGCATGTTATCGAAATTGATTCTCAACAAGAACCCCAAAAAAGGTAAGGCTACTACGCCCGATTTAGACAGCCTGGCGTATTCACGGTGAAGATTTTTTCGCGCAAAGCGCCTGTTTTACGGGGGTTGGGCCGCCCGTCGCTTCGCTGTTAAAAATGCCTGCTGGCCGGGAAGAGGGTTTTACGAAATCCGCCGAACTTTTGTTACAGGAGTGGGTGTTTATTCACCCCCGCAAAGGCGGTAGGACTCCAAATATGTGACAACATGTCGCACATTGTCGCAGGCCATTCTTGCCTCGGATCAAGGACGACCCGCCACAAGGCTGAAACGAAAAACGCCCCGGCTCTGCTGGAGAGAAACCGGGGCGTTCAGCAAGGGGGATTCAGCGCAATTGCTTGCGGTTGCGCGACACCAGCAAGGGCACCAGCACCACCGTCAGGACGAAGGCCACCAGGGCCCATTGCGCCAGGGACAGGCCGAGGATCGGCGGGTAGGGGGTGGAGCAGAAGCCATCGACCTGGAACCCCAGCGGGAAGATCTTCGCCAGTGGCAGGCCGTCGACAATCGGCTGCAACACATCAACGCCGCAGCTGACGGCCGGGAAGAACTGGGTGTACACGTGATGCCCCGCCACCCCTGCGCCGGCCAGGGCACTGAGCACCACCAGCCCCTCGAAAATCGTCACGCTGCGACGGGTGCGCATGGCCGCACCAATAAAGGCGAAGATTGCGATCAGCAATAGCGCATAGCGCTGCAGGATGCACAGCGGGCACGGCGCCTCGCCGAGGGCCACCTGCATGTACAGCGCGCCGCCGATCAACGCCAGGCAGATCAGCCCCAGCAACACCAGATAGCGCCGCTCACGACCTAACCGCGTCATTTCCTCATTCATTGCGTTTCCCTTTGTCTACATGGATCAACGCGCGGCCTTGCAACACTCGGCGCGCCATCGGATGGCCGAAGTCTACACGCTGACCATGACAGTGAACGAGCGGCCGCCGGCAACTTTGCAGGCAATAGACAGGAAAAGCGTTAAGGGCGGATTAATTTGCGTGGGTGCAAAGGCTTTGGGAATGGGGTTGGGCATGCTGGCCCCTTCGCGAGCAAGCTCGCTCCCACTGGTTTTTTCGGGGTGTTCACGGGCTGTGTTCACGCCAAAACGTTGTGGGAGCGGGCCTGCCAGGCTGTTTACTCCAGCGCCGCCGCCGGCCCGAAGAATTCGTAGCGGCTCTGCCCATCCGGCACGCCCAGGGCCTTGAGGTGGCGCTTGACGGCGCCCATGAAGCCCTTCGGCCCGAGGAAGTAAGCGTCCAGGTCACGCTGTTCCGGCAGCCAGTGCGCCAGTTGCGCCTCGCTCAACAACCCGACCTTGTCGGCCGGCGGGCTCACGCCGTCGTCTTCGTCGTAGCAGTAGAAACGCTTGAGTTGCGGGTGCCGTTTGGCCAGGTCGTCGATCCAGTCACGGAACGCATGGGCCCGGCCGTTGCGGGCGCAGTGGATGAAATGCACCGGGCGCTCGGTTTGCAAGGCCGCTTGCAACATCGCCAGGGTCGGGGTGATGCCAACGCCGCCACTGATCAGCACCAGCGGCTTGTCGCTGGCCGTCAGGTAGAAATCCCCGGACGGCGGGAACAGCTGGATGCTGTCGCCGATCTGGACATGATGATGCAGGTGGTTGGACACCCGCCCGCCTGGCTCGCGCTTGACGCTGATCCGGTATTGGCCGTTGTCCGCCAGGGCCGACAGCGAATAGTTGCGACGCACTTCCTCGCCGTCCAGGATCAGCTTCATACCGATGTACTGGCCGGGCTCGGCGAGCAGGACCGGCCCCTTGTCCGCTGGCTCGAAGTAGAACGACGTGATCTCCGAGCTCTCCTGCACCTTGGCCGTCAGCACGAACGTCCGCTCGCCACGCCAGCCACCCGGCGCCGCGGCTTTCTGCTCATACAGGCCAGACTCGGCACCGATCAGGATATCGGCCAATTGGTTGTAGGCCGCCGCCCATGCGGAAATCACTTCGGGGGTAGCGATCTCTTCGCCCAGCACCTCGGCAATCGCCCGCAGCAGGCAGGAACCGACAATCGGATAATGCTCCGGCAGGATCTGCAAGGCGACGTGCTTGTTGACGATCTTCGCCACCAGGTCTCCCAACTGGTCGAGCTGGTCGATGTGGCGGGCATACATCAACACGCCATTGGCCAATGCCCGGGGCTGATCGCCACTGGCCTGGTGCGCCTGGTTGAACAGCGGGCGTACCTGAGGGTATTCGGACAGCATCATGCGGTAGAAATGGGTGATCAGTGCCTCGCCGCCGCTTTCCAGCAATGGAACGGTGGCACGAATAATGGCGCGTTGTTCTTGACTGAGCATTAAGGTGACTCCTGATGTGTACGAATACCCTCTCTTATCAGTTTCCATGCCAATATTTTTATCCTTATTTATCAATTAGTTATAAATAAAGTAGTCATAAAGACACAGACCGCTTTATAGTCCTTGTGACTACATGGAGTCATTATGACCGCAACCTCCCTACTCACCTCCCTGCTGCCGCTGGTGGCCGACCTGTCTCGCGAATTGCCTGAAGGCGAACGCTATCGCCGCCTGCTCGGCGCCTTGCGCGCGTTGTTGCCCTGCGATGCGGCCGCCTTGTTGCGCCTTGACGGAGACTGCCTGGTGCCCCTGGCGGTGGATGGGTTGAGCGCCGACACACTGGGTCGGCGCTTCCGGGTGAGCGAACACCCGCGCTTCGAGGCCCTGCTGGCCAACCCGGAGCCTACCCGCTTCGCCGCCGACAGCGCCCTGCCCGACCCCTACGACGGCTTGGTCGAAGGCCTGGACGAACACCTTGAAGTCCATGACTGCATGGGCTGCCCGCTGTTCGTCGATGAGCGCCCCTGGGGCCTGTTGACCCTCGACGCGCTGGACCCGGGGCGCTTCGAACTGATCGATCTCGGTGCCCTGCAAGCCTTCGCCAGCCTCGCCGCCGCAACGGTCAGCGCTGCCGAACGCATTGAGCGCCTGGCCTTGAAGGCCGAAGACGAACACCGTCGCGCCGAGGTCTATCGCCAGGCCAGCGGCCAACAGCACCGCGACATGGTCGGCCAGAGCAAGGCCCACAAGCGCCTGGTGGAAGAAATCAACCTGGTGGGCGGCAGCGACCTGACCGTGCTGATCACAGGCGAAACCGGGGTCGGCAAGGAACTGGTGGCCCAGGCCATCCATGGCGCCTCGAAACGCGCCGAACAGCCGCTGATCAGCCTCAACTGCGCCGCGCTGCCGGACACGCTGGTGGAAAGCGAGCTCTTCGGCCATGTACGAGGGGCCTTCACCGGCGCCACCAGTGACCGGCGCGGCAAATTCGAACTGGCCGACGGCGGGACGTTGTTCCTCGACGAAGTGGGCGAGCTGTCGCTGACCGTCCAGGCCAAGCTGTTGCGCGTGCTGCAAAGCGGCCAGTTGCAACGGCTGGGCTCGGACAAGGAGCACCGGGTCGATGTACGGCTGATCGCGGCCACCAATCGCGACCTCGCCGAAGAAGTGCGCAACGGCCGTTACCGGGCCGACTTCTATCATCGCTTGAGTGTGTATCCGCTGCAGGTTCCGGCGCTTCGCGATCGCGGCCGGGACGTGCTGTTGCTCAGCGGCTTCTTCCTGGAGCAGAACCGTTCGCGCATGGGCCTGGGCAGCTTGCGCCTGAGCAGCGATGCCCAGGCGGCTCTGTTGGCCTACGACTGGCCGGGCAATGTGCGCGAGCTGGAGCACCTGATCGGCCGCAGCGCCCTGAAGGCCCTGGGCCGTTGCCCGGTGCGTCCGAAAATCCTCAGCCTCGGCGCCCAGGACCTGGACCTGCCGCAAGTCGCTGTGGATAACGCCGCGCCCTCGGCCGTCAATCCGCAGCCCGACATGACCGGGTTCACCGGGGATCTGCGCGAAGCCGTCGATCAGTTCCAACGCAGCCTCATCGGCACGGCCCTGGAACGCCACCAGCACAATTGGGCCAGCGCCGCCCGTGAGCTGGGCCTGGACCGGGCGAACCTGGGGCGGATGGCGCGGCGGTTAGGGCTTAAATAGTTTTTGTGACGAGGGCGTCTGCTCAAGACGATCCCGCTGTCGACAGGTTTCCCCCTAAAGCCTGCCCCCAACGGGTCGATAACCCGTTATCACAAGCTGTTTTGGCGTTCTTCACGCTCGCCCCACCTTTTTCCACAGAAGGTTTTTATGTCTTCCAACAAAGCCCGCGCAGATTCACTTTCGCTTCTGCTGTTTACCTTGCGCAGCGGCAAGCTGATGGCGATCAACCTGCTCAAGGTCAGCGAAATCATTCCCTGCCCGCCGCTGACCAAGCTGCCGGAGTCGCACCCGCACGTCAAAGGCATCGCCACCCTGCGCGGGACCTCGCTGTCGGTGATTGACCTGAGCCGCGCCATCGGCGAGCGCCCCTTGGAAGATCCGGACGGCGGCTGCCTGATCGTCACCGATGTCAGCCGTTCCAAGCAGGGCCTGCATGTGCAGGCCGTGAGCAAGATCGTCCACTGCCTGACCACCGACATCAAACCGCCGCCCTACGGTTCCGGCGGCGTGCGGGCGTTCATCACCGGCGTGACCTCGGTGGATGGCACCCTGGTGCAAGTGCTGGATATCGAGAAGGTCATCCACGGCATCGCGCCGGCACAAATCGAAACCGCGCCCACCGAGCTGAGCATGGAAGACGCCGAGGTGCTGGGCAACGCCCGGATCCTGGTGGTCGATGACAGCCAGGTCGCGCTGCAACAATCGGTGCACACGTTGCGCAACCTGGGCCTGCAATGCCACACCGCCCGCAGCGCCAAGGAAGCCATCGAATGCCTGTTGGACCTGCAAGGCACCGCAGGGCAGATCAACCTGATCGTCTCTGACATCGAGATGTCCGAGATGGACGGCTACGCCCTCACCCGGACCCTGCGCGAAACACCGGACTTCGCCCACCTCTACGTGTTGCTGCACACCTCCCTGGACAGCGCCATGAACGCCGAAAAGGCCCGCCTGGCCGGCGCCAATGGCGTGCTGACCAAGTTCTCCTCGCCGGAACTGACCAAGTGCCTGATCACCGCCGCCAAGGCCGTGGCCGAACAAGGTCACTGAAACCTATCGGCCCGGCTGTGGCACCTGCGTTCCAACGCGGGGGCCATCGCCGTCCGGCAACCTCAGGCATACTCGTGCCCTGACATCCCGGAACGAGGCCCTTCGATGAAAACCCGCACATTGATTCTCATTGGCTTCACCGCCCTGGCCGCCCAGGCCCATGCCTCCAGCCCGGACGCCTGGGCTGCCTACGATAAAGCCGTGCTGGCCAGCTGCGTCAAGGCCAGTGGCCTGAAGAACGTCGAACCGGTGGGCAGCGCCGCGCAATTCGACGATCGGGTCGGCTACACCGCACTGTTGCTGCAAGGCCAGTACCCACAGAAACACATGAAAGGGGCGACCGGTACCGAGTTGTGCCTCTACCGCAAGAAGACCAAGACCGCCCATGTGACCGAGTGGGACTCGATCCGCCCCGCCTCCGCCGATCGGTGAGTGGCGCATAACTTGCTTCGCCCGGCGCATCACGGCGTTTTTCTGTCGCCGCTTTCCAGCCATTTGCGAACGGGCGTTCAATGAGCACAAGGTTTTCCTGCGTAGGGTGCGGCAAATGCTGCTCCGACCACCACGTCCCCCTGACCCTTTCGGAGGCTCGGATGTGGGCCGAGGACGGCGGCCAGATCATTGTCCTGGTGGAAGCCTTCCTGTCCAACGGGCTCGGCCTGCCAACGACGCAACGCGAGCATGCCGAGCGGCGCTCGGCGGTGGTCCGCAGCGGCACTGCCGAGGCCCGCGTGGCGATCACGTTCGCCGCCTACAACGCCGGCCCCTGCCGCAATCTTGACGCAGACAATCGGTGCGGCATTTACGAACGCCGCCCCTTGGTGTGCCGCATCTATCCGATGGAAATCAACCCGCACATCCCTCTCAATCCAGCGGCCAAGGACTGCCCGCCACAATCCTGGGAAACCGGTCCGCAACTGATCGTCGGCGGCACGTTGGTCGATGAGGAACTGGCCACGCTGATCGAACGCTCGCGCCAGGCCGATCGCGAAGACATCACGACCAAGGACCGCATCTGCGCCGCCCTGGGTATTCGCACCACCGCGCTGAAAGGCGACGGCTTCACCGCGTACCTGCCAGACATGGCCGCATTCGCCAGCGTGCTCGACCAGGTGCAATTGCAGCCAACGGAGCAGGCAACCGGTGAATGGCTGTTCCATCTGTCCGGGGATGACGTAGCCCGCGATGTCATGGCCTGTGGGGCGCGGGTCGTCACCGAGGCGGCCTCGGATTATGCGTTTATTTCGCTGCGGGCCGCCTAGACCTGCGGGACGGCAACGTCATCCCCTGTGGGAGCGGGCTTGCATTGAACATTGACGCAAGCTGACCCGACGTCTTCGCGAGCAAGCCCGCTCCCACAAGGGAAATTTATGGGCGCTCCATCAAGCCCCCTCTCGCCTAACCCTCGCCGAGAATGTTAGCGTGCTTGGTATTGCCTCCAAGACGAGCCTCGCACGATGAAAAAAACCGTACTTGCCTTCAGCCGTATCACGCCCCAAGTGGTCGAGCGCCTGCAACAGGACTTCGACGTGATCGTGCCCAACCCGTCGAACGGCGACATCAATGCCCAGTTCAACGAAGCCCTGCCCCACGCCCACGGCCTGATCGGGGTCGGGCGCAAATTGGGACGCGAACAATTGCAAAACGCTGCGAACCTGCAAGTGGTGTCCAGCATCTCGGTGGGCTTCGACAACTACGACCTGGCCTACTTCAATGAGCGCGGGATCCTGCTGACCAACACCCCCGACGTGCTCACCGAAAGCACCGCCGACCTGGCCTTCGCCTTGCTGATGAGCAGCGCCCGTCGCGTGGCGGAGCTGGATGCCTGGACCAAGGCCGGGCAGTGGCAAGCCACGGTGGGGCCACAATTGTTTGGCACCGACGTGCACGGCAAGACCCTGGGCATCGTCGGCATGGGCAACATCGGCGCCGCCATCGCCCGCCGTGGCCGGTTCGGGTTCAACATGCCGATTCTCTACAGTGGCAACAGCCGCAAGCCCGAGCTGGAAAGCCAGTTGGGCGCACAATTTCGCGAGCTGGATCAGTTGTTGGCCGAAGCGGACTTCGTGTGCCTGGTCGTGCCATTGAGCGAGAAGACCCGCCACCTGATCGGGCAGCGCGAGCTGGGCCTGATGAAGTCCAGTGCCATCCTGGTCAACATTTCCCGCGGCCCGGTGGTGGATGAGCCGGCGCTGATCGAGGCCTTGCAGAGCAACCGCATCCGCGGCGCCGGCCTGGACGTGTACGAAAAAGAACCGCTGGCTGAATCGCCGTTGTTCCAGTTGAAGAATGCCGTCACCCTGCCCCACATCGGCTCGGCCACCTTCGAGACCCGTGCCGCCATGGCCGACCTGGCTGTGGATAACTTGCGCAGTGCCTTGATGGGCGAGCGACCGCAAAACCTGGTCAACCCACAAGTCTGGAAATAAGCCACCCGGCAGATCGGCGGCCAAGGGACGCAAACCGTGGCGAGGGAGCTTGCTCCCTCGCCACAGGTTTATCTCTGGACGTTATAGGTCAGCGTGCGCCCAAGGCGACATTCGTCGCCACTGGCCGAGGCTTGCGAAACACCAGCACGTTCCCCAGCATCACCAATACCAGCCCAACCAACGCCGGCGCCGTCCACTGGTAGCCTTCGGCAACTGCCGAGACATTCAACGCCACCACCGGGAACAGCACCGTGCAATACGCCGCCCGCTCCGGCCCCATGCGTCCGACCAAAGTCAGGTAGGCAGTAAAGCCGATCACCGAGCCCGGAATCACCAGATACAACAGCGAACCGATGTAGCGCGAGTTCCACTCCATGTCGAAGGCAATGCCCTTGAAGGCACACCAGGCCGCCAGCATCATCGCGCCATAGGCCATGCCCCAGGCGTTGGTGGTCAAGGGCTTGAGACCGGCCTTCTGTTGCAGGCTCGAGAGCATGTTGCCCGCCGAGAAACACAAGGTGCCCAGCAGCGCCAATGCCAACCCGAGCAGCGTTTGCGGGCTGGCGTGGTGGCTGGCCAACTCCGGCCAGAACAGCAACGCCAACCCCGACAACCCCAGCGCGCCCCCCAACAGCACGTTTCGGGCAATCCGCTGACCGAAGAACACCCGGGCATTGAGGGCGTTCCAGAGCGTGGCGGTGGAAAACACCACGGCGACCAAGCCACTGGGGATCCACTGGCTGGCGGTGAGAAAGCACATGAAGTTGATGCAAAACAGGCACAGGCCCTGGGCCACGCAAATCAGGTGACCGCGCCGGTTCATCACTTGCAGCCGCCGGCTGAGCAGCAGCAGCGCGAACAGGATCAACGCGGCGAGACCGAAGCGGTAGACAATCGACACCGGGATGGCAACGACGCCCAGTTGCAGTTTCAGCGCGATCCAGGTCGTGCCCCAGATGAGCACGGTGAGCAGGTACAACGAGAGGTTCATGGCGACAACTCCTGACAATGACCTCCAGTATCACGACGCCATCCAACCGGCACTTGCATAAACTTGCGGTTTTGTCGGCGACCAGGCTGGCAGGCGCCAGCCGACAGAGTAGGATGCAAGGCGTTGGAGAGAACCGATCATGCCCACACTGCAAACCCTGCAAGTTTTCCAAGCCCTCGCCAGTTCGCCCAATGCTCGCCTGGAGCACAGTGCCGAGCTTGGCGACGGCATGGCAGCCGCCCTGTGGAGCAATCATCATGACGCCCGGGACTATGAGGCTCCGACCCACCACACGCTGTCGTGCTACATCGCGGGTGGCACCGGCACGTTTCGCCGCGAGCGGCCTGCCACCACCGGCGGCCCCGATAAACTCTGCATCCTGCCGGCCGGGCACGAGTCAGCCTGGGTCATCAACGGCGATATTCGCCTTGCCCACTTGTACTTCAGCCCGGAACAATTCGCCCTCGGGTGCGTCACGCTGCTGGACCGCGAGCCCCGCCAGGTGCAACTGCACGAGGCGACATTTCTCGACGACCCGCAGCAGGCCAGGCGTTTTCGCCAGTTGATCGCCTTGAACTGGGACGAGCCCGGCGAACGGCTGTTGACCTCCAGCCTGGCCCACGACCTGCTCGACCACCTGCTGCTCAGCCAGGTCGGCCAACGCCAAGGGCTGCGCCTCAAGGGTGGCCTGGCCGCGCACCAGCGGCGCTTGCTGGTGGAGTACATCGACAGCCACCTGGCCGACGCCATCAGCCTCGGTCATCTGGCGGCGCTGTGTGCACTGTCGCACTACCACTTCGCGCGGATGTTTCGCGAAAGCTTCGAGCTCCCCCCTCACCAATACCTGCTGGCAAGGCGCCTGGCACGGGCACGGCAGCTGTTGCGCAGTACCTCGCAACCGCTGGGCGACGTGGCATTGGCCTGTGGATTTGCCAGCGCCAGCCACTTCACCAACCGTTTCCGCCAGGCGCTGGGCGCAACGCCGGGAGAGTATCGGCAGGCGTTCCTGGCCAGGTAATAGTGACACTGAAATGAAAAGGGCCTGCAATGCAGGCCCTTTTTTCCGTTTCCGATGGGTTTGAATTGAACCGGGTATCAGCCGTGAAGCGCAGCCCGTTCGTTCTCCAGGAATTCTTCTTCCAGCAGCGCATCGGCCAATGCGACCGATTCGGTCGGCGCCGCACCGGCTGCGCGCTTGCCGCGCAATTTGCCGAACAGGTGCTCCAGGGCATGCTCAAGCTTGGCCGCCGCGCCTTCGATCGCCAGCTCCAGCGAATCGGCCTTGTGCGTCACGGAAACCGGCTGATGGCCTTTTGGCCGTGCCTCAAGCTGGCAACGCAGGTCATGGGGACCCGGCTTGTCGCCGTTCTCGTCCCGCAAATGAACTTCAACCCGTGTCAGATCTTCTTCATAACGTTCGAGCGTGCTTTCGATGGTAGTACGTACCCACTCCTCCAGTCGGATGCTGCTTTGAATATGGTTATCGCTGTTGACTTGGATTTGCATAGTTCATCCCTTATTTCAGCTAGCTCGCCGGGGGCCATCGACGTGGGTGCAACGGCCCCTTGAGTACAGAGTCGGGCTGGCGGAGGAACAATTCAACCCCTGAAAAAAGAAAAATATCCATTTGCAAATAAAGCCGGACAACGGGCGAAAGCGCTGTTAATGTCGGGAGTTTCCTCGCTACGCCATCCTTCAGAAAACCATCCTCGCTGCACCGTCGACGCACATGGCGCCCTGAAACGGGCAAGCGTTGTCGCCTCATTTCCGTCCATTGCAGCCCGATGCCCCGCGAACATTGTCCGACGATTTTTCCGGCATGCCCCTTGCTAACCCATGAGAGAGCCGCCACCGGTCGAGACCCTTTTCGGGTTGTCAGCCGTGCGGCCCCTGGAAACACCCGATGAACACGATCATGGAATGGCCGATGGTCCGGTGTTGCGAACTAATCCCGATCAAGGCCGGTCAACAACTGCACGTTCAATCAGGCGGTGACGCATCATGGACAACCCTTTTCAGATCATTACCGACGCTTTTGCGCCGCACTATCAAATCAACCTGAGCATCCAGGGCCTGGACGGCAGCATCATGCTGACCCTGTCCAAAAGCGGGCGGATCGTCGCCAAGCGCATGATCAGCGCCCAGCAGCGCAACGACCCGGAACGCCTGCGGCGCCTGGTGCAGAGCATTCAGTTCGGCATTGCCATCGAACAGGGCCACAGCGCCGTGGCCATCCTCGAAGCCATGACCGGCGGGGACAACATCAAGCTGCCCCCACCGCACGCGCAAGGCGCGACATCTTCTGCGGCCGGTCTCTAGATCTCGCCTTTTTCCACCTCGGCATGCTCACTGGAACCCGCACCCACCTTGCGGTGCGGGTTTTCGATCTTCACCGAAGGAAACTGCGACGAGGCGTAGCGCACCACCAGGATCGCGAACGCCAGCAGCAGGATGCCGCCGCACAGGTAGATGATGCCCAGGTCCGGCGGGCTGTGGTGGGACACGTTGGAGATCAACAGACGCGTCAGCGCTGTGATGGCCACGTAGATCAGGAAGCGCACCGGCATGTGGTTGGTCTTGAAATAAATCCCGACCATCGCCCCCAACTCCAGGTAGATGAACAACAGCAGGATGTCATCGATCTTGATGTGCCCCGCCTCGATCATCTGCAGGAACTCCATCACCGCCGCCCACGCAGTCACCGCACCGATGGCGAATAACGCCAGGTAGTGGAAGGTCTCGACGAACAGGTTTCCCAACGATTCGGCCAGTTGGTGCACGTTCTGGCGCAGGTTCTCGGCCCAGTTGATTTTCACGATGTAGTTTCCTTAGGTCGACTCGACCGGATGATGCGGGTTGGACGTGACGGTTTCTGCATGCAGAAAGAAGGCCAGCGGCTGGGGATGAGATGGCGATAAGCTGGCATCCGACACGTCTGACGCGCAAATCAGCTTCATGGCCTTGGACGACAAACGCCGAAATCGGTCTACATTAAAAAGCCACTACCCAAAGTGAAGGGATTCGCTTATCCTTCGACCTGTACATAAATACAGTAGTCGCACTTTTCAATTCGTCTAGATGGGCCGAAGAAGCGGCTCGGGTTGGCCAACACTTTCGCAAGGCTGTGCCTGGGCTTCTTCTCCAGCATCGCCCAGCTGGCCCTGAGGAACGATCAGGGAATGAATTTTGTATCACTGACTGACCCGCATGCAGCGCTGAGCGCATGTTCACTCAATTCGCACCGCACACTATGACGAGGCCAAAAAATGGCTGTTGAAACCCTTTACCGCAGTACGCGCGATTTGGAGACTACCTTCGTGGACCGAAAACTCGCCGATGCACACGACCAGATGCTTGAGCTGGCAGAGCTCCTCACGGACGTGCTGATGAAGAACGTTCCCGGTCTCTCAGAGAAGCACGCCGAAGATGCAAGCATCTACATGGCGAAAAATCGCGCTATCTTTGCAGCGGCCTTCAAAAATAATGCAACGGCGCTGACTGAACTCTCTGCCCCAGCAGGTTCTGAAGACTAGGTTCCGCCAGCCTAGGGCAGATCATCCTGTGTGCTCCTGCTCGAAAAGCGAGCAGGAGCGCGATGCGACTCTCGCGCAGCTACTCCACAATGTATAGCCTGGGTCGCTGATGCCCTGAGCGAACCTGTAAACTCACCAAGGTTCGCATTTGCTCACTGAGACGTTCCGTAGAGAGAAGAAGGCTTCTCAAGGCGTCGAGCAAAATTTTTTGTCCCTGGACATCCAGCTTGTTTCTACTGCTGGCAATTTCTTCGAGCAGATCCATAAGGTCGTTGCACAGTTCATTGACTGGATCCATCTCTGCCTCCAGGCACACTCTTAACAAGTGACTTCACGTCCATTTTCACGTGCTTATCCAAAATTAAAGCCATCAAGCCGCTCCTTGAGCTTCGTCGCAATGTGCGCGAGCTCTTCACTCGCGGCCATCGTCTGATCGGAACGCACTGCCGACAGATTTGAAAGATCACGAATACGAATGATGCTGCGGTCCACGTCCTTGGCCACCAGCGCCTGCTCCTCACAAGCGGTTGCGATCATGGTATTACGCTCATCGATGCTGCTGACGGTGGTGGTAATGCCTTGCAGCGCCTTGTTCGCTGAAGCCGCTTGTTCGCGAGTCTGTGCGGCCTGTACAGCGCTGTCATTCAGGGCGCTTACCGTTTCCTGAGTGCCGTTTTGGATATGACTGATCATACGTTCAATATCCATGGTTGAAGTGCTCGTACGGTGCGCCAGGGAACGAACCTCATCGGCAACCACGGCAAATCCCCGACCGGCCTCGCCCGCCCGCGCTGCCTCGATCGCCGCATTGAGCGCCAGCAAATTAGTCTGTTCGGCAACCGATCGGATCACTTCAAGTACCTTGCTGATCTCTACGGTATTGGACGCCAAAATATCTGCACGCTGTGAGGCATCGTTAACGCTGCCGTCCAAGCGCGCGATCGCGTTGAGCGTCGAATCAAGCTCCCGTTGACCATCGCGAGCCAAGTGCAAGGAAGCGCGCGACTCATCGGAAGTACTAATGGCATTGTGCGCGACTTCATCAACGGCCTGACTCATTTCAGTAATTGCAGTGGCGGCTTGTTCCAGCTCGCTGTTTTGCGCCTGGAGGTCGTTGTTGCTGCTACCGACCAAGACGCTTAACTCTTCTGCCGCGTTGGAAAGCTGGCCTGCCGCTTGATAAACGTCGATCAAGGTATCGCTCAAGTTTTTCCGCATGATCATAACGGCCCGCAGCAACAGCGCCGCTTCGTCGTTCCCACTGGCGTCCTGCGCGGGTTCACGCAGATCGCCTCGGGCAATGGCGTTGGCACATTCCAACGCCTGTGCAATAGGCCTGGAAATGCTAACGGTCAGCCTATGCGCAAGAAATATTGCACCTAGCGCCACCAACATAATCGCGGTCAGTGTCACTCGTATTGACGTCTCATAGGCGTTTTGTCCGGCTGCGCTAGCCGATTGTTGTGCTTGATCATTAAGCTTCTCCAGCTCACCTAGCACCTTGACCATGTTTTGAGCGATGCTGGACATCTCCCCTTCGACCAAGGCAGTGGCTTCGCCCGTCGAGCCACGCTTGATGAGATCGTGGACATGGAGCGCCGAAGTACGATAACTCTCGAAGAGCTTGCCTATTGTGGTGAACAGGCCTCGCTCCTGATCCGTACTGATGATGGGAAGATAAGCCGCCTGAGCCACTTCAAATTCGCGGATATCAGCAACAAGCAAATTGTAGTTATTGGCAAGTTTCAAATCATCGGTGGACACCAGCAGACGAAATACACTGAATCGAGTCTTGCTAAAGGCCAAGATTATATCGTCTCCCAAGGCAATCCCTGGGAGAGCGTCCTGCTCAACCACCAGGCTCGCCTGCCTTATTTCCCTAGCCTTATACGTAGCGAAGGCGCTTACGCCTATTAAAGCGGCAATCACCAAAACGAAACAAAATCGGATCCGTGCCGCAAACTTCAGGCGTCTTAGCTGCATTGACTTACTCGTCCTATCGAAGAAATATCGACTTCGAATTCTCTCCTTAATCCCGGAAAATTAAGATAGCGTTGCGCGCTCGGGGTAACTGAAACCCGCCTGAGGATAAGCGTTAAAAACAGATCACTTCGAACCGTGCCGAGACACCTACTCGCAAACGCCTACATCTTCTCGCGGGAACGACAAGCGCCTGGCGCCATACCAAACCATCTTTCGCAAGCCTTATTCAAAGCGCTGGAATGCCTGAACCCCAAACTGTAAGACACCTGCTTGAGCGTGAGCCTTGTGTTAACCAGCAAGTGATAGCAATGCTGCTTCTTAACCTGATCAACCAGTAACTGAAAGCTTTTATTCTCTTTTTCCAAGGCTCTGATCAACTGATGGGTCGACATGCCCAAGGTGAGCACAATATCGCCCATGGCCAGGGATCTGGCTTGAACCAGGTGCTGCAGGATCACTTTCTTCGTCGCTGCTGCAATGTTTTCCGAGCGCATCTCATCCAGGCGGCGTTTAAGGTATTGATCATGAATTTGTTGCAGCGATGCGTCGGACGTTGCGATAGCGATATCCATGTCCGACTTTTGAAACACCATGGCATTGGCGGCACAGGAAAATCTCAGATCATGACCAAAGATCTGCTCCAACTGGCGAATGTCTCGCGGTCTTTCATAGGCAAACTCTGCCCTTACAGGAGTAATACAAACAGTCGGTACAAGCCAGCGCAAGAGGCCCAGGGTAATAGCCGCCACGGCATCGATAAACGCCCTGGGCAGCACTTCACCTTGTGCATTACCCGACAAGCCCGCAATCCTGACCGTGGTTTCATCACCCTCAAAAAACATACAAAAACCCGTGCCGATGATGGAGTGATGATCAACCATTCGAGCCATCGCTTCGCCGAGGGTCGAGCTAGACATCACCGCATACCCTAAAACACCCAAGTGACCAGGGTGGGCACTTTTATAAGCCAGCAGGCCTAAATCCTCATTGCCACTGTGGCGTATGGCGAGTTCGAATAACTGAGACAACTCACTCATGGGAAGTTGTTCAACCCCATGAGACAAGACGTAGTTTTCAAGCCTGAGTAAAATTCTTTTGTCGAAGTTTGATATCGAGTTGATGAGCGCTCTGGCGAACGCTAGAGAAACACTCTGCAAACCTACCTCACACCCTGATGATCAAACTTTCAAATCTTTCACCCTGAGAGGTTTTCTGATCAATTGATCAAAAAAATACCGACAGGCAAGTGCCAGTCTATAACGTCACCGCCAAATCTGGCTACCCGGAGCCGTTTTCAGCACCCACACTCCCCACAAAAGAACGCCGACTGTCCAAAGGGTCAATATTCAAAAGATTGCAACTAACCACCCGCAATAACCGCTCATTTTCACCCTGCACTACTTAATTCAAAGTGCCTCCTCAATGTTTTGATTAAATGCGTCAGTGCGAATCACCCAGCCCTCAAAACCTGAACAATCCACCCCATCTGCATTCAACATACAAGTGCTGGCCCTAGCGATACAACAAGCGCTCTGCCAGTTCATCGGCCACCCGGGCCGGTGAGCGTTTCTCCGCCTGGGCGTGGGCGAAGATTTCGGTCAGGCGCGCGCCGATCTTCGACAGATGTGCGGTGATGCTCGGCAGTTCTTCGCCGCGGTGCTTGAGGGCGACGTAGATCAGGCCGCCGGAGTTGATCACGTAGTCGGGCGCGTAGAGGATCCCGCGCCGCTCCAGTTGATCGGCCACTTGCAGGTTGCTCAATTGGTTATGGGCCGAACCGGCCACGGCCGAGCAACGCAGTTGCGCCACGCTGTGGCTGTTGAGCACGCCGCCCAGGCCACAGGGGGCGAGGATGTCGCAAGGGGTGCTGAGCAGTGCGTCATTGGCGATGGGGTGCGCGCCCAGTTGCTCCATCGCCAGCTGTACCTTGCCGGGGTCGATGTCGCTGACCAGCAGTTCGGCGCCAGCGGCGTGCAGCTGTTCGGCCAGGGCATAACCGACATTGCCCAGGCCCTGGATCGCCACGCGCAGGCTTTCCAGGTTATCGCTGCCCAGGCGAGCCATGGCGGTGGCCCGGATGCCGGCGAACACGCCCATCGCCGCATGGGGCGCGGGATCTCCCGAGGCCGTGGTGCTGGTGACGTGGCGGGTCTGCTGGGCGATGCAATCCATGTCGGCCACCGACGTTCCGCTGTCGATGGCGGTGATGTAGCGCCCGTCCAACTGTTCGATGCAACGACCAAAGGCTTCGAACAACGCGGCCCGGCTTTCGACATGGGCCGGTCGCATGATCACCGCCACCCCGCCTCCCACTGGCAAGCCGGCCAGGGCAGCCTTGTAGCTCATGCCCTGGGCCAGGCGCACGGCGTCCGCCACGGCACTTTCGTCGTCGGGGTAGGCAAGATAACGACAGCCACCCAGGGCGGGCCCGGGACGGCTGCAATGAATGGCAATCACCGCCTTCAACCCGGTCATCGGGTCTACGCTTAAGTGCAGCGATTCAAGGCGGGAGCTTTGCATGAGAGCGAACATCGACAGGCTCCCGAATCACTTTGTTCGTTTCGCCAGTATAGGCGCGCGCTCGAAATTTGCTGAAACACACCGGCATAAGGCCGGTGGGCCGCCAGCCTTTTCGGTATAACCGCCGACTGCGCCGGCCCGGGACTGGACGAAAATCCATGGCAGAGCTACAACGGGGACATAGCCCGGAGAGTGTGATGAAACCGCGCCAAGCCTTTTTTGCCTGCCTGCACCGCTCGCCCCCGGCGCTGTTCGAAGCTGCGCTGTGGATCGCCGCCGAACATGATCGCGACGTCGACGTACCGGCCCTGCTGCGCGACTTCAGGGATCTGCAACAACGGGTCAGCCATGACCTGCCGATGCTGCCGGTGAGCGAGTTGGCCCAACCCTTGTTACGTCAGCTCAACGACCTGGGGTTCGCCCAGGACGACGCCACACCGCTGCGCCCGCGGGCGGCGTTGCTCGACAAGGTCCTGGTGGGCAAGCGCGGGCAGCCGCTGGCCCTCGGCCTGATTGCCCTGGAACTGGCGCGCGGCCTGGAGATCCCGATGGTCGGCGTCAATTTCCCTGGCCACTTCCTGTTGAAGGTGCCTGGGGCCGACCATTTGCTCGATCCGTGCGGCGGACGCCGGTTGTACCCCCATGACTGCCGGGACCTGCTGCACCGTCAATATGGCGCGAACATGCCGCTCAAGGCTGAACACCTGGTCAACGCCGAGCCGCTGCAGATGCTCCAGCGACTGTCACGCAACCTGCGCCAGTTGCACCTGGCGAACGACGACTACATTGCCGCGCTGATCGACGCCGAACGGGTGCTGGAACTGGGTAACGCCAGCGCCGCCGACTACCTAGCCCGCGCCAGCCTGTACCAGCGACTCGATTGCCCCAACGCCGAGCGATTCGACCTGGAGCATGCGCTGATGCTCAGCGAAGACCCGATCCAGCGGCTCCGGCTGACGGAGCGGCTGGGGCACCTGCCACCGAACTCGATTGTGCATTGAGACAGGATGAAGCGGGCCCCTGTTGACCACGGCCCTATCCGGCAGGCGTATCGGGCTGATTCGCAGGATGCGCCCGCTGGAACGCCGCATGCCCGGCCGCCAGCCCCGCCACTCGACAGATCCGCGGGTACGCCTGCAACGAGACATTGAACCGCTCAGCCGCGTACAACTGCGGAATCAAGTAGACATCCGCCAGTCCCGGCGTCGCGCCGAAGCAAAAACCCTCATCGCCGATCAACCGCTCCACCGCCGCCAACCCCTGGCTGATCCAGTGTCCGATCCACTCCGTCACCTGCCCCTCGTCATGCCCCCATTGGCGCAGTTTGTTGAGCACGCTGACGTTGTGCAGCGGGTGAATATCGCAACCGATCAAGGCCGCGACGCCCCGCTCGTGGGCTCGAATGGCCAAGTCCGCGTTGAGCAACGGCACCTGCGGATACCGTTCTTCCAGGTACTCGATGATCGCGGGAGATTGCACCAGCACATCCCCCTCATCGGTCCTCAACGCGGGCACTCGCCCCTGGGGATTGATCGCCAGGTAGGCCGGCTGGCGATGCTCGCCTCCCGGCGGGGCGATCAGGTTGATGGGCAGGGCCTGATAGTCCAGGCCCTTGAGCGCCAGGGCGATGCGCACCCGGTACGACGAAGTGGAGCGGTAGTAGGTATAGAGTTCCATGCTCGCCCCTCAACGCGCCGGCAGGATCTTGCCACGGCACTCGCCAAACCCGATGGAGGCAAAGCCCTCGCGGCGGCAACGGGCCCGCAGGATGATTTCGTCACCGTCCTCGAGGAACCTGCGCACTTCGCCAGACGCCAGCTCGATCGGCTTCTTACCACCCTCGGTGATTTCCAGCAGGCTGCCAAACTGACCATTCTGCGGGCCCGACAAGGTGCCCGAACCAAACAGGTCACCGGCCTGCAACTGGCAACCATTGACGCTGTGGTGCGCCACCATCTGCGCCACGGTCCAGTACATGTACTGGGTGTTACTCAAGGTCAGGCGATGCGCCGGCAGGTTCTGCTCGCGCATGGCGTCGGTCAGCAGCAGCACTTCCAGTTCGATGTCGAAGGCACCACCGGCCTGGTCGCGCGCATCCAGCAGATACGGCAGCGGTTGCGGATCGCCCTGCGGACGCGCGGGTTGGGCACGACGAAACGGTTCGAGCGCCTCGGCCGTCACGACCCACGGCGAAATGCTGGTGAGGAAACTCTTCGACAGGAAGGGCCCCAGCGGCTGGTATTCCCACGCCTGGATATCCCGGGCCGACCAGTCGTTGAGCAGGCAGAAACCGCCAATGTGCTCGGCGGCGTCACCAATGGCGATGGGTTCGCCCAATGCATTGCCCTGGCCGATCCAGATCCCCAGCTCCAATTCATAGTCCAGCCGTGCGCACGGACCGAAGGTGGGTTCGGCCTGACCGGCCGGCAGCGTCTGCCCCTTGGGACGGCGCACGTCGGTGCCGGAGGGACGGATGGTCGAGGCACGGCCGTGATAACCGATGGGCACGTACTTGTAGTTGGGCAACAGCGGGTTGTCGGGGCGGAACAGCTTGCCGACATTCTGTGCGTGCTCGATCCCTACGTAGAAATCGGTGTAGTCATTGATCCTGGCCGGCAGGTGCAACTGGCAATCGGCCGCGGGGAACAGCCATTGGGACTGCTGGGCTTCGAGCTGGGCACGCTGAGGGCTGTCCTCGCGCAGCAGCTCCAGCAGCCGCTCACGCAAGGCGACACGGGCGCCACGGCCCAGCTCGAAAAACCCATTGAGCTCACCGCCCACCATGGCTTCGACCGCTGCTCGCGCCGCGCCGTCGAACAGGCCGGCCTGCAACGCGGCCGACAGATCGAGAATCTGCTCGCCGATGGCCACGCCGCCGCGTCGGGTGCCGCCCTGGTGGCTGAAGATGCCCAGTGGCAGGTTCTGCAGCGGGAAATCGGCATGACCGTTGGCAGAGGCCACCCAGCTACGGACGGGGGAAAGTTGAGTCATGGGTTATCTCCGGGTCGGGTCGAAGGTGACAGGCAGCGAAGCCCAGCACCCATCGTAGTCGGTTTGCAGTTGCGGGCAGTCCATGGCGAAACGGCTCGGACGCAGCACTTGGCTGGTCTCGAACATGAAGGCCATGGTGTTGTCGATTTTCGCCGGCTGAAGTTCGGCGTTGATCGCCTTGGTGCAGGTTTCGCCGTCCGGGCCATGGGCGCTCATGCAGCTGTGCAACGACGCCCCGCCGGGCACGAAGCCCTCGGCCTTGGCATCGTAGGCGCCCTGGATCAGGCCCATGAATTCGTTCATCAGGTTGCGATGGAACCAGGGTGGACGGAAGGTCTTCTCGGCCACCATCCAGCGGGGTGGGAAAATGACGAAATCCAGGTTGGCCAGGCCGTGGACGCTGGTGGGCGAGGTCAACACGGTGAAAATCGACGGGTCCGGGTGGTCGAAGCTGACGGTGCCGATGGTGTTGAACCGCCGCAGATCATATTTGTACGGCACGTTGTTGCCGTGCCAGGCGACCACGTCGAAGGGCGAGTGCCCCAGCTCGCAAGCCCACAACTGGCCGAGGAACTTCTGCACCAGGGTGGTGGGCTGGGCGAGGTTCTCGTAATGGGCGACCGGTGTCAGGAAGTCCCGCGGGTTGGCCAGGCCATTGCTGCCGATGGGCCCGAGGTCCGGCAGACGCAGCGGCGCGCCATGGTTTTCGGCGAGGTAACCGCGGGCCTGCGCATCCAGCAGTTCAACGCGAAACTTCAAGCCCCGGGGCAGCACGGCGATTTCCAGCGGCGCCAGTTCCAGCACGCCCAGTTCGGTGATGATCCGCAACCGGCCCAACTGCGGCACGATCAGCCATTCACCGTCGGCATTGAAGAACACCCGCTCCATGGAGCGGTTGGCGCAATAGTGAAAAATGCTGATGCCGGCCGGCTTGTCCATGCCGGCATTGGCGGCCATGCGCACCAGGCCATCGAGGAAATCGGTGGGCTGCGCGGGATTCTCCAGCGGGTTCCAGCGCAACCGATTGGGCGTGACCTCGCCCAGCGGGCCGCCGACCAGTTGCCGCTCCAATGGGGTGAAGGCCGGGTGGTTGGCCGACGGCCGGATGCGGTACATCCAGGTTCGCCGAGCCTCGCTGCGGGCCATGGTGAACGCGGTGCCGGAGAACAATTCGGCGTACAGCCCGTAAGGGGCTTTTTGCGGAGAGTTCTGGCCGACGGGCAAAGCGTCGGGCAAGGCTTCGCTGGCGAACTCATTGCCGAAGCCTGATTGATAAGCCAGGTCCGACGCTGGGGAATCGAGGTTCATGGAGCCTCCAGGGATGCGGCCCGTGACTCATGGGGTGAGTGTCAGGCGCACCGGGTTATTTTTATCGTAATTCAATTACGCATAACGTAATTTGCTCGACAACGACCGTCAAGCTATAAAGACGCCCATTCGCCTCTGGACCCCGCGCCGCCATGCAAACCCCGCTCAATAACGGTAAACAGAAAGTCCGCTCGGCCGAAGTCGGCACTGACATTCTCAAGGCCTTGGCCGAGCTGTCGCCGTCCACGTCGCTGTCGCGCCTGGCCGAGCACGTGCAAATGCCGGCAAGCAAGGTGCATCGCTACTTGCAGGCGTTGATTGCCAGCGGATTCGCCGAGCAGAACACCGCCACCAACCACTACGGCCTGGGCCGCGAAGCGCTGCGCGTCGGGCTGGCGGCATTGAACGGCATGGACGTGCTGCAAGTGGCCGCCATGCCCCTGGCCGAGTTGCGCGATGACCTGAACGAAACCTGCTTCCTGGCGGTGTGGGGCAACCACGGCGCCACCGTGGTGCGCATCGAACCTGCCGTGCGCGCCGTGACGGTCGTGACGCAACTGGGCTCGGTGCTGCCCCTGCTCAGTTCGTCCACCGGGCTGGTGTTCAGCGCGTACCTGCCCGAGCGCGAGACGATCGGCTTGCGCGAACAGGAAGTGCAAGGATCCGAGCGGCATGCCCTGGCCGACGACCAGGCCTATGCCACCTTGTGCGAACAGATCCGCAACCGCGGCCTGCACCACGTGCACGGCCTGCTGATGCCCGGCGTGGATGCCTTGTCCGCCCCGGTGTTCAATGCGGTCGGCCAGGTGACGGCGGTGATGACCATCGTCGGCCCGACCTCGCTGTTCCACGCCGACGAAAACGGCCCGGCGGCGCAACGATTGCTCGCCGCGACCCGGGCCGTGAGTTGGCGGATGGGGTATGAAACCGATGGAAGATCAGCCCAGGAAGTCGGGGACGATCCTGATCAGTAGGTCATTGAGGTGGGCAGGCGTCAGGCGCGGATGCAGGTGACGCTCTTCGCCGCTGAAGGGGACCAGGTAGATGGCCTGGGGATCGCCCTTGGCATGGTAGGGAATATCGTTGTTGCGTAGGTGCGCCAGCAAGTACTCAACCAGGGGTTCGGAAGAAAACACCACCGGGTTTGCAACGTCATGGTTGACGAAGCTGGTGATGAAGACTTTCTCCAGATCGACGCCGGGCAGATGGACTTTCAACGCGCCATGAAGCGCTTCGGCGCTCAACGGCAGGATGGGCCGCTCGGACAAATCCATCCCGGGCTTTTCAGCCAGGCCCGTCACGATGTCCGCCACGATTTTCTCGAAGGTGATCAAGTCCAGCGCCTTGACCCGATCTTCGACGGCAAAGGAATACCGCTTGCTGAAGATATTGGTGATGCCTTGGGTGTAATGCGCCAAGGTCTGTTTCTGAACGCAGGCCAGTGTTTCATCGAACAATGTCCTGGACGTTTCAACCTGGGGGTCGGGAAACCCGGCCACGGTATTCAGATACAGGTTATGCGGGTTGAGGCCCAGTGCCTCCAGGTGATCGCCCAACAGCACTTGCACGGCAAAATCGACGCGAGTGAGCTTGAGGGCAAGCAGTCTTTCGGAATACGTAGAAAACGCTTGAGTGTTCATGAACATCCTTGTCATTTCATGGCCCGAACGTCCTGTTCGAACCGGCATCGCCGTTATAACCCAACTCCCCCTCCGGGGGTAAAAGCGCAACTGTAAGCACGCGTAAGGCTTGCAGTGCGCACTATCCCATCATCCCCATGACCTTGGCCTTCGCCACTGCCTGGGTACGCCGCTGGACGCCCAACTTGCTGTGTATGCGCCGTGAATGGGTTTTTACCGTGTGCAACGAGATGAACAGCTGTTCGGCAATCTGTTGGTTGGAATAACCTTGGGCGATCAGTTCCAGCACTTCCAGTTCGCGATGACTGAGCAAGGCGTCCTCGGGGGCCGCCGGCGGTTCGATCGGGCCTGACGATTGCGCCCAGTGCAACAGTTCGGGCTGGCGCAGGCGCAGTTCGCACAAGGCTTGCTGGGCGCGCCAACAGGCCACGCGCTCCAGGCCTTCCTGGACAAGCACGCGGGCCTGCGAGCGGTCGGCGGTCAACCAGGCCACCTCCGCCAGCGCCAGGTGCAGCTCGGTTTCCAGGCCGTGCATTTCCGCGTAACGGGCCTGGGCGATCATGGCCTCCAGGCGTGCCATCGGGTCTTGCGCGCGGTGCAGGTGCACCTCGGTCAACAGCAACAGGTATTCAAGCCGAGGAATCAACTCCAGGGTCGCGGGCGGTGCGTGCTTGGCATGGGGCCCGCGAAAATGCCGCAGCACGCGGGTCAAGGCTTCGTGGGCCAGTTCGGCGCGCCCCTGCTGCAACCAGAACTGACAACTGATCTGCAGCAATACACCGCGGTAAACGGTGTCGGGAATGTGCCGCTGCTGCATGATCCGCTCGGCGTCGCGCAGTTGCATGAAGGCCTCGCCATAGTCGCCCTGGTTGGCCGCCAGGCTGGCCTTGCCGAGAAAGCCGTAAAGTACCTGTTTATCCTGGCTGCGCAGGCCGATTTCCAACCCGGCCTGGAACTGCTCGGCGGCGCGCTCTTCAAAACCCATGCGCAGCGCCAGGCGTCCACGCCGCAAGGCGATACGGCCCAGCAGCGGGGAAAAATCCTGGCCGGGCTTGTCGAGCCGCGCCTGGACATCGCCCAGCAATTCGTCGGCCCGATGCGGCGCACCGCGTTGCTCCAGCACTTGTGCGTGATCCAGTTCCAGCAGCCCTTCGAACACCAGCGAGCCTTCGGCACGGGCCAGGCACAGCGCCTGGCGGTTGATCCACTGCGCCGAGGCCAGGTCGCCCTTGAGCAACGCCTGCTGGGTCAATCCCGACTGACACAACAGGCGCGAGGCCCAGGCCTGCGGATCCAGATGAGCCTGGGCCTGGAGGAAATGTTCGCGGGCCGGATCTCCGTCGCCCGACAGGTGCAGCAGCCAGCCCCGCAGGACCTGCCAGCGTGCGATCAACTGGCGCTGCTGGCAGGCCCGCGGCTGGGGTGCGAACCGCGTGAGTTGCTCGATGCACACTGCGGCCTGGTCGAAGCGACCGGCAAACAACAGCGCTGCGGTGACCAACCCTACCGATTGCGGCGTGCCAAGGGACAGCGCCTCGCCCTGCTGGTCATGCAAGTTCAGCAGCAACACGACGTTGCGGCCCTGCAAGAGGTGTTCGAAGCTCAGATGCTGCAAGACACTCACGGCCGTCTCGAACTCGTGGGCCAACATCGCCTGCTCGAATGCCATGGGCCAATCCTGTTCGGCGGCAAACCACTGGCAGGCCCGGCGATGCCAGGAACGGCCCTGGGGCCAGGGTTCCTCGCGAACCAGTCGGGCCAGGGCCGGGAAGATCTGCAACCAGTCCGAGGAGTGTTCCCACGGCTCGATGAAACAGCCTAGGTCCTTCAGCAGCGGGAGGCATTCAACGCCCACCGTGTCGCCGAACAGATGCTCGCAAAGCCGGGCATTGAAACGTGGCAAGTGGGCGAGCACGCGCCAGGCTTGCGCCAGGTCCGGGCTCAGGGCGCTGAACAGCTCGTACTCCAGGTAGTCCGCCAGGGTTCCGGGCCGCCCCGGCGTGGCATGGCTGCGCGCCCATTCACAACGTTCGAGCAAGCTGATGCGCACCCCGGCGCACCAGCCGCCGCTGCGCTGTATCACCTCGCGCGCGGTGCGGGCCGCCTGGGGGCCAGGCAGATGACGCAGCAGTTGCTGGACATCGCCAGGGCTGAATACCAGCGCCTGCGTGTCGAATTCGTGCAGCTCATCGTCGAGCAACAGCCGCGGCCAATTGCAGTGCGGCCGGCGACGGCCGTTCAGCCACAGGTGCAAGGCCGGGCTGCTGGTGTTCAACAGGCGGTCGAGCCATTGGTCCAGCTCGGGATTCGGCACCCGGCAGTAATCATCCAGGAACAGCCAGGTGGGTGTTTGCAGGCGCGCCAGGTGGGCCAGCAGCCCCGCTTCGTCCATCACTGGCAGGCCCAGGGTCTGCGCCAGTCGCTCGCCCATCTGCGCGGGGGTCAACGCAACGCCACCCAGCGGCAACCAATGCAGTCGGCAGTCGGCGGGGGCCTTGAGAAAACACTCGGCGAACAGCGCACTCTTGCCACTCCCCGCGGGCGCGCACAGCAGTTTTACCCGTGCCTCGGAAGTCAGCAACGGCTCGCTCAAGGACCGCCGCGGTACATGCGTCGAGGACAGGCGGGGCAGCAATCCTGGACGGTCCGGACACGGGGTCATGGCAGTCATGTACGAAGGTCCTGTTTATTGTTGTTTCATCACCCTAGTCCTGTGTCGCTGACCTTTGGAGAAGTATTCAGCACGCTGATTGGCGCCCATAAAAAAACGACCGGCAGAGGCAACTGCCGGTCGTTCACGATGCCCTTGCGCAGACACCACTCTGTGGCGAGGGAGCTCGCTCCCTCGCCACACCTTTAACGCACGCCCGAGGACCGCAGCGCCGCCGGCGTGTAGTCCGCCGCCCGCGCTTCGAAGCCGTACTCGTAGCTGTGCTTCTCCTCGTTCTTCATCCCCAGGGCGATGTAGCGGCCGGCGATGATGTCGTAGAGCGCTTCGAGGGTGTAGCCCGGGTTCTGGTGGTCGTAGTAGAACTGGGCATGACCTTCGGCCACGCGCCACAGTTGGCCGCGACCGTCGTAGTGATCCACCACCGCGGCTTGCCAGCTGTCCTCGTCGATGTACATGTGGCGCTTGGCGTAGATGTGGCGCTCGCTGGGCTTGACCGTGCCCACCACTTCCCAGACCCGGTGCAGCTCATAGCGGGTCAGGTCCTGGTTGATGTGGCCGGCCTTGATCACATCGTCGTACTTGAGGGTCGGCGAATCGAGCTTGTAGCTGTTGTACGGGATGTACATTTCCTTCTTGCCGACCAGCTTCCAGTCGTAGCGATCCGGGGCGCCGGAAAACAGGTCGAAGTTGTCGGAGGTGCGCAGGCCATCGGCCGCGGTGCCCGGACCGTCGTAGGCCACTTGCGGGGCGCGGCGCACGCGGCGTTGACCGGCGTTGTAGATCCACGCCAGGCGCGGCTCCTTCACCTGGTCGAGGGTTTCATGCACCAGCAGTACGTTGCCGGCCAGGCGCGCCGGGGCGGTGACCTCCTGCTTGAAATAGGTCAGCACGTTGCTGGCCTTTTCCGGGTCGGCGTCCTTGATCAGGAACGGCACGGCCACTTCTTCTTCGAAGCGGATCGGCGTGAAGCTGCCGTTGGTCTGCGGCGTCGCCTGGGTAATGATGCGGCGCAGGTTGCCGCCGTGATAGCGGGTGATGTGGTTCCACAGCACCTCCACGCCGTTCTTGGGGATCGGGAACGCGTAGTAACGGTTACCGGTGAAGTTGGCTAGGCCGTTACCGTCGTTGATGGACGTTACGTTCAGCGCACTGCGCTTGGCCGACTCGTAGATTTCCGGCGGCAGCGCAACGCTGCGATGGGTCGGGTAGACCGGGATCTTGTAGGTCTCGGGGTAGCGCTTGAACATCGCGACTTGGCCTTCGGACAGCTTGTCCTTGTACTTGTCCACGGTCGCGGCGGTGATGGTGAACAGCGGCTTTTCATTGGCGAACGGGTCGGCCAGAAAGCCCTTGCTGTCCACGGCACCGGCATTTTTCGGGATACCACCGGTCCAGGCCGGGATCGAACCATCGGCGTTGCCGGCCTTTTCCGCGCCCAGCGGCGTCAGGGTGGTGCCCAGCTTGTTGGCTTCCTCCGGCGAAACCGCCGCCATCACGTTCGCGGCCAGCAGGCTCAAGGCCAGGGCACCGCATTGCAGGATCATCTTGCGCATTGGGTTTTCCTTGTCAGCCAGATCAGAAGTTCACGCCGAAGCTCAACGCGAGGAAGTCGCGGTCTTTGAGAACGTTGTAGTCGCCGCCAAAAAAGTCGGTGTAGCTCAGGCTGGCGGTGTAGGTGTTGCGGTAGTCGGCATCGACACCCAGGCTGACAGCCTTGGCGCCTTCGTTGAACAGGCCGTTGGGACCGTAGCCGGCCACATCGTGGGACCAGGACACGTTGGGCTTGAAGTTCACCCCGCCGATGACGTTGGAGTAGTCGAGAATCGCCCGGGCGCGGTAGCCCCAGGACGTGGACGTGACGAAACCGTCGGTGTCGCCATTGAAGCCGTACTGGCCGAAGACCGAGTCGCGGCCGTAGCGCAACTTGTCCCTGGATTCCAGCCCGCCGACATGCACCACCGCGGCCTCGCCCACCAGGGTCAGGCGATCGGCGCCCCACACCTGATCGACAAAGTGCGTCAGGGTGCTCTGGACCTGGGTGATTTCCTTGCGCCGGTAACCGGTGTTGTCCGCCCCCGGCCTGGTGGCGATGGGCGACGCCGCACCGCCGGCAATCGGATTAACCAGGGCCAGGGTCAGGTCGTTGGTGCTCAGTTGCACCGGCGCATTGGGCCGGTAGCTGATTTCACCGGTCCACGCGGTGCCGGTGGGCAGCGTGGTGGAGAAGCTGGCGCCATACAGGCGAATATCTTCAGGGTACTCAAGGTAGTACTGCCCGCGTCCCAGCATCACGCTCTGGGCCAGGCCCGAACCACTGCCGGGGGCCAGGCCATTGGCGATCGCGACCATTCCCGGCAGGGCCGCGAGGGTGGACGCACCCGCCGTGGTGGTGCCGACGGTGGGTGTGCGGCTGTGGTAGTTCATGAAGTACAGGCCGTACTCGGTGTCATCGCCGAGCCAGCGCAACGCCGTGCCCCACTGGCCGGAGTCACGGGCATCGCGGTCGCCACCACGGGGGATGATCACCCCTTCGCGCGACACCTGGATGCCCTGGCCGAACAGCGCGGTCAACGGCTGGAACGGCGCAATGGCCGGGCTGCCCACGGTGTAGCCGGTGGTGCAGCCGTCGGCCACCACGTCGTTGCCGAAGAAGGTGCCGCAGTTATCGACGACTGTCTGGTCCCATTCCAACTGATAGAAACCTTCGAGGGTGAGCTTGTCGGTCAGGCCCTGGGAGGCGAACAGCATGTTCACCGGGATCAGGCCTTCCTTGATCTCCGCACCCGGGCGACGGAACGCCGACACGTCGATCGGGTTGATGCTGTTGATGGAGTTGCCGATGAAGGTACTTTCACCCCAGCTGACCACCTGCTTGCCGGCACGCACCGTGCCCGGCAAATCGGCGATGGAATAGTTGTGGTAGACGAACGCGTCGAGGATCTCAGCCCCCGACGACTTCGCGCCTTCCTTGCGGTTGCTGTCGCTGATGTCCTTGAACTCACGGTTTTCGTCCTTGAGTTCGAAGTCGTACCAGTACTTGCCGCGCACGAACACACCGGTGTCGCCGTACTTGAGTTCGAGGTCGTGCAAACCCTTGAAGATCTTGGAAAACGTCTCGCCTTTCTTGAAGTTCAGCCGCCCGTCATCCCCGGTGGACGATTGCCCCCGACCGCCGTTGACGGTGCCGACGAAATCCTTGTCCGCATCGCGCATGCCCCAGCTCGCGCCCACGGACAACGAAGAGTCGAACTGACCTTCGATTTCACCAATGTTGAATGAAACAGCCTGCGCCTGGGCACAGCAACCCAAGGCCACCGCGGCGGCGAGTGCCTGCGGCTTGAAGATGGCGCGCATTGTTATTGTTGTCATGCGTCTTCCCCGGTGAGTGACAGAGGCTTCACCCTACTGCCGCACGCCAGGGGCGATAAGCGCACCAAGGAGGTATTCGCGCTGTACCCCGAAAGGATTACCCCCCATACCAGGCGGGCCTTCGCGCAGGGCATCGACGCACTGGATGATGGGTTATCAGCCAGGCGCATGTTCCAGCGGCCGGCCTCACTGTTGCGTGCCCTGCAACAGTGCATGTCCGGATCCGGGCTGTTTCCAGGCACTCTGGATCCCTATGCTGGCCGGGCTTGCAGCGCAACGGGCCTGCAAGCGCAAGCCGCCATGGCATCCCTCATGCCTGGCGCACCGTCATTCGGATGGATTGGCGCATTCGATCCATCGTCCCGTGTGTACCGACGTTGATTTGTAGCTCCTTTGCAACGTCACGCTTAGGCCGCTGCTTTTTGCAGCGGCCTTTTTTATGGGAAGCGCACAGAGGATGGCGAGAGGCTCGCCACGGATTACCCGAGACGGGTTGCCACGGGTCGAGGACGCGGGGTTAAACGGCGTAGCGTTGCAGGTTCGCCATCATCTCCTTCAAGGCTTCCAGATTGTCATTGGGGTGCACCGCATCCTCGAAGTCGCAGATCTGCTGCCAATGGGCGGCGACGTCTTCGGGTGAAAAACCTGTGCGCGGGTCGAAGCCTGCACCCAGGCTGCGTTCCCAACGCACCTTGCCCATCCAGCCGCCGCCCACTTCGAACAGGCCGCTGGTTTCCTGGCAGGCTTCACTGGCCAGGTACACCACCAGCGGGCTGACGAGTTCAGGCTTGAGTTGCTCGAACACCTGCGGCGGAATCAGGCCCTCGGTCATGCGGGTGCCGCCGGTGGGGGCAATGGCATTGACCAGGATGTTGTTCTTGCGCCCCTCGATGGCCAGGGTACGCGTCAGCCCATACAGCCCGAGCTTGGCCATGCCGTAGTTGGATTGGCCGAAGTTGCCGTAGATACCCGAGGTCGAGGCGGTGAAAATCACCCGTCCATAATTCTGCTCACGCAGGTGCGGCCAGGCGGCGCGGGTCACCTTGTAGGCCCCTTCGACGTGGACGCGGTAGACCAGGTCCCAGTCGGCGTCGTCCATCTTGTGGAAAGTCTTGTCCCGCAGGATCCCGGCGTTGTTGACCACCACGTCGACCCGGCCGAACGCGTCGAGGGCGTTCTGCACGAGCTTGTCGCCATCGGTGACCGAATCGTGGTTGGCCTCGGCAATGCCGCCCGCCGCGCGGATTTCAGCCACCACCCGGTCTGCCGCCGAGGCATTGGCCCCTTCCCCCTGGGCCGAACCGCCCAAGTCGTTGACCAGTACCTTCGCGCCGTGCCTGGCGAACAGCAGGGCATGGGCCCGCCCCAGGCCACCGCCGGCCCCGGTGACGATCACGACTTTATCTTCGAAGCGCACAGACTCATTCATGGCAGAACTCCAGCAGGCCTATAGGACATTGAGGCCGAGTGTCCGGCACTCGTCGGCCGGTCACAATGAAATGGGCTGGGAGTGAATAGTGGGCGATAAGGTGGGGGGATGATGCGATGCCAGAGGTAAGATCACTCTGTTCATCCAGAAGTGAGACCGCGGTGCCGCTTTCGCGGGCAAGCCCGCTCCCACAGGAAATCGAGCCGGGCATCACATCCGGGAACACCCACAAGGGATTGGGTCGGGCAGCACATCCGGCCGGCCCACACAGGGTTGTGTCAGGAGTAGGCCACCTTTCTGCACCGTGGCGCGATGTTTTCGCGAAACGCCAGGTAATGCTTGAGCACCTGCACCGGGGCCTCGGTGTGGGGGTAGTGGCCGATCTCGGACAGCAGCACCGTATCCGGATTGGGGATCAGCGATTCGTAGCGCGCCACCATGTGCTCGCCGGAAATCGGATCGAGCGCCCCGTCGATCACCCGCAAGGGCACGTCGTCACGCTGCATCGCCTGCACCCAGCGATCACGCTGTACTCGCCGCTCGGGAATGTAGGCGATGAGCTTGTGCATGATCCGCGGCCCGTGATGCGCTTCTATCAGGCTCCAGAAATCATCCAGCACGCTTTCGGTGGGGCCGGTGCGGGGGCCGAAGATCTGCCGGAAGCTCTTGACCAGGCTTTGCCGCGAAAACGCCCGCCCCAGCAGCCAGCCCAGCGGGCTGAGCAACAGTTTCTGGGCCAGCACCGGCCGGTGGGTTTCGGGGAACAGGCCGCCATTGAGAAAGACGCAACTGGCGACGTTGAGGCGCGCCTCGTAGTGCCGGGCGATGAGTTCCTGGGCCACACTGTCACCGTAGTCGTGGGCCAGCACATGCACCCCTTGCCGCACGTTCAGGTGCGCCAGCAAGGCCTGTTGCAGATCGGCCTGTTCCAGCAGGCTGTAGGTGTGGTCCGCCGGCTTGGCGGAGTCGCCGAAACCGAGCATGTCACAGGTGATCACCCGGTAGCGCTGCGCCAACGGCTGCCACAGGTAATGCCAGTCCCAACTGGCAGTAGGAAAGCCGTGGATCAGCAGCAGCGGCTCGCCCTGCCCCGCCACCCAGTAACGGATGGCATGGCCGCGGAACAGGAAGATCTGGCTGCGCTGGCGCCAGATACGCAAGGGAATCTGGGCCAGGGGCATCAGCTTTTATACCCGCTGTCCTGTTGGTCGAGCTTGCGCAACAACGCCGGCCAGGCCAGCGCGCCGCCCATGCCTTGGGCACTTCTGGTCACCCCGGCGATCATCGCCCGGGCGCCGGCCAGGATCTGCGGTTCGATGCCGATCAGCTCGGCGCCACCGTTCTGCGCCAGGACCTGAATGTCACAGGCGCGCTGGAAAATGAACATCATCAAGAACGTATCGGCGATGCTGGAGCCACAGGTCAGCAAGCCATGGTTGTGCAGCATCAGGAAGTTGCTGTCACCCAGGTCCGCCTGCAGGCGCGCCTTCTCTTCGTGGTTCAAGGCCACGCCTTCGTAGGCGTGATAAGCCAGGCTCGACAGCACGAACAACGACTGCTGGCTGATCGGCAGCACCCCTTGCTTCTGCGCCGACACCGCCACGCCGGCGGCGGTGTGGGTGTGCAGCACGCACGTCACGTCGTGGCGCACCTCATGCACGGCGCTGTGGATGGTATAGCCGGCCGGGTTGATGTCGTAGGGGCTGTCCATCAGCTTGTTGCCGGCCTGGTCGACCTTGACCAGGCTGGAGGCGGTGATCTCGTGGAACATCAGCCCGTACGGGTTGATCAGGAAATCCTCGGTGCCGGGGACCTTCGCGGAAATGTGGGTGAAGATCAGGTCATCCCAGCCATGCATCGCAACCAGGCGGTAACAGGCGGCCAGGTCCACCCGGGTTTGCCATTCAGCCGCACTGACCTGTTCCTTGATACCGAGTGTCGTTTGGATGGGCGCTACGCTCACGGCTCTGACCCCTTTGTTTTCTTATTATATGAATCGCGTTTTTCAAACTTCATACGCAAGAAAAATGAGTCTAGCCAGCTCTCCCCGGGCCGCTAGTTGCATTGGCAGCCAGCTTACTGGCCGAGCGAGTCATCGCGAGTGCATCAAGCACGCAAGGCTTCGATCAAGGCCTGTAGCCACGGCTCGGCGTCGCTTTCAGGCGTGACGCTCTCGCTGGCGTCCAGGCGCAGCATGGGCAGCACCTCTCGCACGCCCAGTTCGGCGAACAACTCGCTCATCTGCTCACCACCAGCGCAGAAGGTGTCCCCGTAGCTGGCATCGCCCAAGCCGATCACACCCCCAGGCAACCCACGAAGGAATGCCGGCAACTGGTCGCGCAGGGTCGAATACAACGGCATCAGGTTGTCCGGCAACTCCCCCATGCCCGTCGTCGAGGTCACCGCTAGCATCGCCTGCGGAGCGAACGCCTGGATATCCGCCAGGGTGGCGCGCGGGTTGTGCCACGCCTCGAAACCCGCCGCTTCGAGCAGTTTGGCGGCGTGCCGGGCGACTTCTTCGGCGGTGCCATAGACCGAGCCGGAAAGGATGGCGACTTTCATCAATCTGATCCTGAACCTGAATAAAAGAGCCGGGGATAGTAACAGCTGCACCCGCCAAGCTGCGAATGGCTCTCAATGGGAGCTGATGGCCAGTAGACAGCCCGTTGAATTCTTCTAGAATGCTGGCTCTAAACAAGGACGTTTCAACGGGAGCTGCGCCATGATCAACGCTCATTTGATGCAACTGGTCATCAACGCGACCAACGACGGGATTGTCATCGCCGAAAAAGAAGGTGACGAGGACAATATCCTGATCTATGTGAACCCGGCCTTCGAACGCCTGACCGGCTACAGCCGCGAGGAAATCCTCTATCAGGATTGTCGTTTCCTCCAGTCGGGTGATCGCGACCAGCCCGCCCTGAAGCACATTCGCCAGACCTTGGAACAAGGCGGTGCCTGCCGTGAGGTGCTGCGTAACTACCGCAAGGACGGCACGCCGTTCTGGAATGAGTTGTCGCTCTCCACGGTCAGAAACGAAGCCGATGGGCGTACGTACTTCGTCGGCGTGCAAAAGGACGTCACGGCCCAGGTCAAGGCTCAACAGCGCACGGCCCAGTTGGAAAAGGAACTGGCCGAAGCGCGGGAAACGATTGCCCGGCTCGAAGCGACGAACGGCGCAAACAAAATAGCGAATTAACGGTCAGTCACTACAATCACCAGTGAAAATGCACATCACCTGTTCGAGCCCATCATGCCGCGCGATGCCCTCCTGACGCAGGATGAACTGGATTTCATCCGGACCATGCAGCACAACCCGCAACTCAATGAGCGGGATGTCACGTCGAGCTTGCTGGTAAACGGTGGCTCGCAGATCCGTGACCTGCTGACGCGCCTGGCGGCGAACGAGCAGGTGACGCTACAAGCCAACTTCGAAAACCAGCAGATGACGTTCCCCTTGCACCTGGTGGAAGACGAATTCCATGCCATGCACCTGCGCCTGGGCGTGCCAAGCATCTACGAAGACGGCCCGAAGGTACGTCCCTGGCGCCTGACCCTCGAAGAGCCCGTGGCACTGGAAAACATCAAGGGCCAGCCGGGCTCGCTCTGGGTGCACGAGGTCTCGTGCAAGGGCGTCCTGGTGGAAAGCCGTAGTCGTACCAAGCCACTCAAGCAATTCGCCTTGTGGTTCAGCCCCTCGGGCTATGAACGGATTTCATTGCGCGGCACCTTCGAACGGGAAACCGCCCAGGGCTTGTACGCCTACCATCTGAGCCAGGATGACCAGGACGAGACCGAACGCCTGCGCCAGTACATCCTGCAGCAACATCGCCTGACCCATCCGACGATGCATCTCTGATCATGTGTCCAGGTTGCCTGCCAGAAATTGACGCAGGCGCTGGCGCATCACGGTCCCTTCGTTACCCAGGCAGCCGATCGACGAACCGGCCAGGGCGTCCTGCGCCAGGTCAGACGCATCGCCGGCCAGCAACAACGGGCAATCCAGGCTCATGGCCAACTTGCCCAGGCGCTTGGGCAATTCGGGGGCCGGCGCATGATGGGACACCACCACCAGCGCGAGCGGCTGGATCTTCTGGCACACCAGGGTCAGCTCATCGAAAGGCAAACCGGTTGCCAACACCCTGACTCCCACATCCGCCTTGGACAGGAACAGCGCCGTGACCAGCAGCTCCAGCTCGCGACACTGGCCGGCGATGGGGCAGACCAGCACCCGTCGCGACACGCCTTCGCGCTTGAGCAGCAACCGCTGGATGATGCGTGAACGCAGGAAACCGTCGAAGAACACCCATTCGCTGGTTTGCCCGAACACTTGCTGGCGTTGCAGCAACTGCCGCCAGAGTGGCATCAGGATGTCCTGGAAGACGACGGGCACCGCGTAGGTGGAAAAGATCTGGCCATAGATGCGGTCCAGTTCCACGTCGTCGAACTGACCCACCGCATCCGCCACCTGCTGCTGCCATTGGGCGTAGTCGGCCCTGACCAGGTCCGAGGGAATCAACGCGCAGACCGACTGCACCGACTCGGTCTTCGCCAGGATCTTGCCTACCTTGCTGACCGCCACGCCACGCTCGATCCAGGCCAGGATGCTGCGTACCTTTTCAATGTCGCCCAACGAATACAGGCGGTGTCCGCTGTCGGTGCGAGTGGGCTGGATCAGGCCGTAGCGACGCTCCCAGGCGCGCAGCGTCACAGGGTTCACACCGGTCAGGCGCGCGACTTCACGAATGGGGAACAAGTCTTCGCGCGCCCAGGCCCCTGGCGCCTTGAAGATGAAGTTGTCCTCAGTGATTACGCTCATGTTGGCAGACCCATCCGGCTGGCGAATTGGATCCCAGTCTACTCCTTCCGGCAGATGTCATGACAAGAACAAAACGTCGCCGCTGCGCGGTTTTGTTGTTTTGTGCGCGATCTGGAATATCACCGGCCCACGTAGGAGACGCCCCCTGTCGCTGTTATAGTTTTTACTCCAGTCGCGAACCGAGCCCCTTATGCCCAGCGCCCCCGCTCCGATCCTGATCACCGGCGCCGCCCAACGCGTCGGCCTGCATTGTGCCCGCCGCTGCCTGGAAGACGGCCAGCCGGTGATCGCGACCTATCGCACCGAACGCCCGGGCGTACAGGTACTGCGGGACCTTGGAGCCACCGTGCTGTTTGCCGATTTCTCCAGCGAAGCCGGGATCCTGGCCTTTATCGAGCGGCTTCAGCAGCACACTGATCGCCTGCGGGCCATCGTGCACAACGCGTCGGCCTGGCTGGCCGAAGACCCCGGCAACGAAGCGCAGGCATTCGGCGCCATGTTCGGCGTGCACATGCTGGCGCCGTACCTGATCAACCTGCACTGCGCCGGCTTGCTGCAGCGTTCGAACCCGGCCGACATCGTGCACATCAGCGATGACGTGACGCGCAAGGGCAGCACCCGACACATCGCCTACTGCGCCACCAAGGCCGGCCTCGAAAGCCTGACCTTGTCATTCGCGGCAAAATACGCACCGGCCATCAAGGTCAACGGCATCGCCCCGGCCCTGCTAATGTTCAATCCCGAAGACGACGCGGCCTACCGGGCCAAGGCCCTGGCCAAGTCCGCACTGGGTATCGAGCCCGGCAGCGAGGTGATCTACCAGAGCCTGCGCTACCTGCTGGACAACCCTTATGTCACCGGCACGACGCTGTCCGTCAACGGCGGGCGGCACGTCAAGTAGCCCGGCGTTGCCTTCATGAGTTTCTGCAATTGATTCGACGGAGCCCGTAAATGTCACAACTTCAGCCCGCCATGGCACGCATCAAGGTCAAGGACCTGCGCCTGCGCACCTTCATCGGCATCAACGAGGACGAGATCCTCAACAAACAGGATGTGTTGATCAACCTGACCATCCTCTACGCCGCCCAGGAGGCGGTGCGCGACAATGACATCGACCACGCCTTGAACTACCGCACCATCACCAAGGCGGTGATCGCCCACGTGGAGGGCAATCGCTTCGCCCTGCTCGAACGCCTGACCCAGGAGCTTTTGGACCTGATCATGGCCAACGAGTCGGTGCTGTACGCCGAAGTCGAGGTCGACAAGCCCCATGCCTTGCGCTTTGCCGAGTCGGTGTCGATCACCCTGGCGGCCAGCCGGGCGACCCAATAGCCGCTGCCGGCTTCAAGCTGTAAGCTTCAAGCCTGACCCCCAACATGCAGCTTGAAGCTAGCCCTTGAAGCTGTCTTGCAGAGACCACCATGAACGAGCAACAACGCCTCGAACTCGAAGCCGCCGCTTTCCGCCGGCTGGTTGCCCACCTGGACAGCCGCAAGGATGTGCAGAACATCGACCTGATGAACCTGTCCGGCTTCTGCCGCAACTGCCTGTCCAAGTGGTACAAGGCCGCCGCCGATGAACGCCAGATCGAGGTCAGCCTCGACGAAGCCCGCGAAGTGATCTACGGCATGCCGTACGCCGAGTGGAAAGCCCAATACCAGAAAGAAGCCAGCGCCGAACAGCAAGCGGCGTTCGCCAAAGGAAAACCCGATGCCTGATCTCGATACCCTGCGCACCCGCCTCAAGAGCGGTGAACACCTGTTCGCCGACACCCTGGCCTTCATCGCCGCCGGCTACGACTATCAACCCCAGGCCTTCACCAATGGCGGCGTGACCAACGCCGCCGGGCAGAACGAAGGCTCGTGCAAGACCCTGGGCCTGGCCTTGCTCGAAGGCTTGAGCGACGAAGAAGCGCTCCTGGCATTCGGCGAGCATTACCGTTCGGTGCTGGCCACGCCCGAAGGCAGCGATCACGGCAATATCCGCGCGCTGATGGCGCATGGGTTGGCCGGTGTGAAATTCGAGGCGCAGCCGCTGCAGCGTCGCTGATCCCAAAACCGCCGCCATGTCGAAATCGGCTTTCGTGGCGAAAGCACTTGCTCCCTCGCCACGAAAGCTTCGTCGTCACGCACACAGTGCGCCTGTTCCACATCCCGACTTTTAAGATTGACCCGGCAACTTTATTTCGTTTGCCCACGCCCTTCGCTCACCGCTTGAATAGCGCACGCCATCTTCCCTTGCGAGCGGTCATTCATGAGCAGCGAAACCATCAGCCAGTCGATTTCCATCGTGCACCCCGTCAGCCTCAGCCACGGCAGGAACGCCGAAGTCTGGGACACCGATGGCAAGCGCTACATCGATTTCGTCGGTGGCATCGGCGTGTTGAACCTCGGCCATTGCCATCCACGCATTGTCGAGGCGATTCGCACACAGGCGACCCGGCTGACCCACTACGCATTCAACGCTGCACCGCATGTGCCCTACATTGAACTGATGGAACGCCTGAGCGCGTTCATACCGGTGGACTACCCGGTCAGTGGCATGCTCACCAACAGCGGTGCCGAAGCGGCGGAGAACGCCTTGAAGATCGTGCGCGGCGCCACCGGCCGCACCGCCGTCGTGGCGTTTGACGGCGCGTTCCATGGCCGCACCCTGGCCACGCTCAACCTCAACGGCAAGGTCGCGCCGTACAAACAGAAGGTCGGCGTGCTGCCCGGGCCGGTCTATCACCTGCCGTATCCGAGCCAGGACAACGGCATCACGTGCGCCGAGGCGCTCAAGGCCATGGAGCGGCTGTTCAGCGTCGAGATCGATGTGAACGACGTGGCCTGTTTCATCATCGAACCGGTGCAGGGCGAAGCCGGTTTCCTGGCCTTGGACATACCCTTTGCCCAGGCCCTGCGGCAGTTCTGCGATAAGCAGGGAATCGTGCTGATCGTCGATGAGATCCAGTCCGGCTTCGGTCGCACCGGCCAGCGCTTCGCATTTTCGCGCCTGGGCATCGAGCCGGACCTGATCCTGCTGGGCAAGAGCATCGCCGGCGGCGTGCCACTGGGCGCGGTGGTGGGACGCAAGGCGTTGCTGGACAACCTGCCCAAGGGTGGGCTGGGCGGTACCTATTCAGGCAACCCCATCGCCTGCGCCGCCGCATTGGCAACCCTGGACGAGATGACCGACACCCACCTGCACACCTGGGGCACGCAACAGGAAGCTGCGATTGTCAGCCGCTACGAAGCCTGGCGCCATCGTAGGGTGACGCCGTACCTCGGCCGCCTGACCGGCGTCGGCGCGATGCGCGGCCTCGAACTGGCCCATGCCGACGGCACGCCAGCACCGGCACAACTGACCCAGTTGCTGGCCCTGGCACGGGAAGCGGGTCTGCTGTTGATGCCCAGTGGCAAGTCGCGACACATCATCCGCCTGCTGGCACCGTTGACGACCGAGCCGGCAGTGTTGGAGGAAGGCCTGGATATTCTCGAAGCGTGCCTGGCGAAGTTGTCCTGATACGATCTACAAGCCATGGATAACTTGTGGGAGCGGGCTTGCTCGCGAATGCGGTGGGTCAGCCAGCATAGGTTTGACTGACATACCGCATTCGCGAGCAAGCCCGCTCAAACAGGGGTTCGAGGAATGTCACCCACATGAAAAAACCGGCCGAAGCCGGTTTTTTTGTGCCCGATGAATCAGAACGAAGCGTTCTGCAGGCCGTCCAAGTAACGCTCGGTGTCCAGGGCCGCCATGCAGCCGGCGCCGGCCGAGGTGATGGCCTGGCGGTAGACGTGGTCGGCCACGTCGCCGGCCGCGAAGATGCCTTCGACGCTGGTGGCGGTGGCATTGCCGTCACGGCCACCCTTGACGACCAGGTAGCCGTCCTTGAGCTCCAGCTGGCCTTCGAACAGCGAAGTGTTCGGCGTGTGGCCGATGGCGATGAACACACCGTCGACCTTGATCTCGTCGAAACTGCCATCGTTGTTCTTCAGGCGTGCGCCGGTCACGCCCATGTTGTCGCCCAGCACTTCGTCCAGGGTCGCGTTGAGCTTGAGGATGATCTTGCCTTCGGCAACGCGGGCGTTGAGCTTGTCGATCAGGATCTTCTCGGCGCGGAAGGTTTCACGACGGTGGATCAGGGTGACCGTGCTGGCGATGTTGGCCAGGTACAAGGCTTCCTCGACAGCGGTGTTGCCGCCGCCGACCACTGCCACGGGTTTGTTGCGATAGAAGAAACCGTCGCAGGTGGCGCAGGCGGAAACACCCTTGCCCATGAAGGCTTCTTCCGATGGCAGGCCCAGGTAGCGCGCGCTGGCACCGGTGGCGATGATCAGGGCATCGCACGTGTAGGTCGCGCTGTCACCGGTCAGGGTGTAGGGCTTGGCGGCAAAGTCCACGGCGTTGATGTGATCGAAAACGATCTCGGTTTCGAAGCGCTCGGCGTGTTCTTTCATGCGCTCCATCAGGGCCGGGCCGGTCAGGCCGTGGACATCGCCCGGCCAGTTGTCGACTTCGGTGGTGGTGGTCAATTGACCGCCGGCCTGCATGCCGGTGATCAGCAGCGGCTTGAGGTTGGCACGGGCGGCATAGACAGCAGCGCTGTAACCGGCAGGGCCGGAACCGAGGATAATCACTCGCGAATGACGGACTTCAGACATGACCTGCTCCTGTTGACCGGACCCTGCGGCCCGGAACGCCGGGTGAGCGGCGTGAATAAAAAAGACCGTTGACGCACTTGGGGAAGGCTGGGTTCGACGGTCCTGAAAAAGAATGGGTGCAGCGTATCGAGGGAGCGAAGATTAAGGAAATACGGTTTAACAATCCAGCTCATAGGTGAGCTCTATCCCCAATGGTCGCTCCAATAGCAGCGGTTGTGGCCTGAAACGTTGTTACACGCCATGTCGCCGCTTTCGCGCGCCAGACAAAGTCGGTAAGGTCGGCGCGATCAACTTCGTTCGGAGCTCCTCATGCCCGCCCCTGTCCTGTCCGGCCCGCAATACCTGCAAGAAGGCCTCAAGCTGGTCTTGAGCCCGGGCCTGCGCCTGTTCGTCCTGTTGCCGTTGGCCATCAACCTGGTGCTGTTCGTCGGGCTGATCTACCTGGCCGGCCACCAGTTCAGCCTGTGGGTCGACACCCTGATGCCCTCGCTGCCGGAGTGGCTGGGCTTCCTCAGCTACATTCTCTGGCCGTTGTTCGTGGTACTGGTGGTGCTGATGGTGTTCTTCACCTTCACCCTGCTCGCCAACATCATCGCCGCGCCGTTCAACGGTTTTCTCGCGGAAAAGGTCGAGGTGGTCATCCGTGGCACCGACGACTTCCCGGCATTCAGCTGGGGTGAGCTGATCGCAATGGTTCCTCGCACCTTCGCCCGGGAGGCGCGCAAGCTCGGCTATTTCCTGCCCCGCGCCCTGGGGCTGTTCGTGCTGTCGTTCATTCCGGTGGTCAACCTGGTAGCCGCCCCGCTGTGGCTGCTGTTCGGGGTGTGGATGATGGCGATCCAGTACATCGACTACCCGGCGGACAACCACAAGCTGGGCTGGAACGAAATGCTCGCCTGGCTGCGGCAGAAGCGCTGGCAGAGCCTGGGCTTTGGCGGCAGCGTTTACCTGGCGCTGCTGATCCCCGTGGTCAACATCCTGATGATGCCGGCGGCCGTGGCCGGGGCGACCTTGTTCTGGGTGCGCGAGCAAGGGGCCGAAACCGCGTTGGCGCGGCAGGTCCCTTAAGGTCACAAATCCATCATCCTGACGTCACAATGACGACATGGCCCCGGTCGACACTGGGGTCATGACCACACACCTGCACATCACCCTCATCACTGAAACCTTCCCGCCGGAAATCAATGGTGTGGCCAATACCCTGGGCCGTCTGTACGACGGTTTGTGCGCCCGAGGGCACCGGGTCGAGCTGATCCGTCCCCGCCAGGGCGACGACCAGCGCCAGGCCAGTGACGAGCAATTGCTGTTGTGCCGGGGCTGGCCGTTGCCGGGTTATCCGGGCCTGCAGTGGGGCCAGGCGTCGATGCACAAGCTGCTGCGGCGCTGGAAACGTCACCGTCCCGACGTGCTGTACATCGCCACCGAAGGCCCGCTTGGGCTAGCCGCGTTGCGGGCGGCACGGCGCTTGGGGATCGCGGTGGTCAGTGGTTTCCACACCAATTTCCAGCAGTACACCCAGCAATACGGGCTCGGGCTGTTGAGCCGCGTACTCACGCATTACCTGCGCTGGTTTCATAACCGCTCCCACCTGACCCTCGTCCCCAGCCTCAGCCAGCGCCTGGAGCTGGAACGGCGGCACTTCGAACGCGTGGCATTGTTGTCGCGGGGTGTGGACAGCCAGCTGTTTCACCCGATAAAGCGCTCGGCCAGCCTGCGCGAGGCCTGGGGCCTGGGCGATGACGACATGGCAGTGATTCATGTCGGACGCCTGGCGCCGGAGAAGAACCTCGGCTTGCTCAAGCGCAGTTTCGACAGGCTGCGCAGTACATTCCCGGAGCGGCGGATGAAGCTGGTGGTGATCGGCGATGGCCCGCAACGCGCCGAACTGGAACAGGCACTGCCCGAGGCGATTTTCTGCGGTTCGCAACGTGGCGAAACGCTGGCCAGCCACTATGCCTCGGGAGACCTGTTTGTCTTCCCGAGCCTGACCGAAACCTTCGGCAACGTGGTGCTCGAAGCGCTGGCGTCCGGGTTGGGCGTGGTGGCCTATGACCAGGCCGCGGCGGCCCAGCACATTCGTCACGGCTATAACGGCGTGCTGGCGATGCCAGGGGATGAAGAGGCGTTCTGCGAGGCCGCCTGTTGGCTGCTGGAGGGTCGCGAGAACTTGCGCTGTGTGAGGCTCAATGCCCGCCAGCATGCCAGCCGCCAGGGTTGGACGGCCGTGATCGAGCAGTTCGAGGCGCAGTTGCGCGGGGCTTGCATGACTGAGCAGGCGATACCTGCCGCCTCGACAATGCGTTAGTCCCAGGTGCCGTGCAGATCGCCATCGCGAGCGAGCTCGCTCCCACAAGGGATCCTGGTCGCGGACAAGGTAGGTGTCCGCCAGAGATCAGTGTGGGAGCGAGCTTGTTCGCGATAGCGTCAGTTCAGTCAGTCCTTAAACCAAGGTCATCAACGCCTCGCGGCTGAACGGCAGGATCTCCTGCTCGCGGCCGTCGCGAACTTTTTGCGCCCAGTCCGGATCCACCAGCAGCGCACGCCCCACCGCCACCAGGTCGAACTCATCGTTGTTCAGGCGCTCCAGCAACTTCTCCAGGCTGGCGGGCTGGGCGACCTTGTCGGTGTTGACCATGAACTGCAGGAACTCGCCATCCAGGCCGACGCTGCCCACGGTAATGGTCGGCTTGCCGGTGAGCTTGCGGGTCCAGCCGGCCAGGTTCAGCTCGGAGCCTTCGAATTCCGGTTCCCAGAAACGCCGCGTCGAGCAGTGGAAAATGTCCACGCCGGCGTCGGACAACGGCTTGAGGAATTCGCCCAACGCCTGCGGCGTCTGCACCAGGCGGGCGGTGTAGTCCTGCTGTTTCCATTGGGAAAAACGGAAGATGATCGGGAAGCCCTCGCCCACCGCCGCGCGCACGGCACGGATCAGCTCGATCGCGAAGCGCGAACGGTTGGCCAGGCTGCCACCGTAACCGTCGGTACGCTGGTTGCTGCCCTCCCAGAAGAACTGGTCCACCAGGTAGCCATGGGCTCCGTGGATCTCCACACCGTCCATGCCGATGGCCTGGGCATCCTTCGCGGCCTGAGCGAATGCGGCAATGACTTCGTCGATGTCCGCCTGGGTCATGCCATGGACCACCACCTGGCCGTCCTTGAGTTTTTCGGTCGGCCCGTAGCCCGGCACGCTGGCATCCGGCTCGGTCCCGATGCGGCGCACACTGCCCACATGCCACAGTTGCGGAACGATCTTGCCTCCTTCGGCATGTACCGCGTCGACCACCTGCTTCCAACCGGCCAGCGCGGCGTCACCGTAGAAATGCGGCACGTGGGGATAACCGTTGGAAGCCTTGTGCCCGACCGTGGTGCCCTCGGTGATGATCAGGCCGACGCCGGCGGCTGCGCGGCGGCGGTAGTACTCGACCACCTTGGCATTCGGCACCCCGCCCGGCGAGAAGGAACGGGTCATCGGCGCCATCACGACCCGGGTCGGCAGCTCCAATGCGCCGAGGTGGAAAGGTTTGAACAGGGCTTTTACAGGCATGGGGGCACTCCACGGGGACAAGGTCGCAGGTCAATATGACGGGGATAATATGCAGCGTGGCGCTGGCTGGGTAGCACTATTGATTGGAGTGATTAAGGATCAGAAGGGAGCACTGAGGTTTGCTCAATCATGAACCCCGTGGCGAGGGGGCTTGCTCCCGCCGGGCTGCGTAGCAGCCCCTTTTTTGGCGGTTGCCGCGCAACCGAGCGGGAGCAAGCTCCCTCGCCACACGGGCCGGGCTTCAACCCAATGCTTTTTCGATGGCCTGGATCACCGCGGGGTCATCCGGCGCCGTGCGCGGCGAGAAGCGGGCCAGCACGCGGCCGTCCTTGCCCAGCAGGAATTTCTCGAAGTTCCAGGTGATGTCGCCGGGAAACTCGGCACCCTCGCCCGCCAGCAGGCGATACAACTGATGGCGGTCATGACCGTTCACTTCCAGCTTGCTGGACAACGGGAACGTGACGCCATAGTTGAGGCTGCAAAAGTCCTGGATCTCCTGCTCGGTTCCGGGTTCTTGCCCGGCGAACTGGTTGCAGGGCAGCCCCAGTACGCTGAAGCCCCGGTCCTTGAATTGCTGGTGGAGGTTTTCCAGCGCGGCGTACTGAGGCGTCAGGCCACATTTGGAGGCGACGTTGACCACCAGCACGACTTGCCCCTTGAACGGCGCCAGAGGAAGCTCCTGACCATCTAGGGCTTTCAGTTTAAGGTCGTGGAAAGCACTCATGACGAACTCCAGGTTTGCAGGTCTTTTCGAAACAGCCACGGTCGATGCTAACAGCAACCGACCAAAAAAGGCGCCTCACGGCGCCTTTTCAGTTCTCTGAGCGTAGCGCAGAAAATCAGTGGTGATGACCACCTTCGCCATGGACGTGACCATGGGCCACTTCTTCCTGGCTGGCGTCACGGATGTCGACGACCTTGACCTTGAAGTTCAGGCGCTGGCCGGCCAGCGGGTGGTTGCCGTCGACAGTCACGTCGTCGCCTTCCAGATCGCGAATGGTGACGATCTGCATCTGGCCATCGGGAGCCGATGCGTGGAACTGCATGCCCACTTCCAGCTCGTCGACGCCTTCGAACATGCTGCGGCTCAGGGTGCTGACCAGTTCGGCGGAGTACTCGCCATAGGCATCTTCCGGCTCGACGGTCACGTTCAGCTCGTCACCGGTGGTTTTACCTTCCAGGGCTTTTTCCAGGCCCTGGATGATGTTGCCTGCACCGTGCAGGTAGACCAGCGGTGCGCCGCCGGCAGAGCTGTCGATGACCTCACCAGCGTCGTTGGTCAGGGTATAGTCGATGGAGACAGCCTTATTGGCGGCGATCAGCATGGGGCGAGACCTTTTGCATAAGAATGAAGAACGGACAAGTCTAAACAAGGATTTGCCCGAAAGCGAACGGAACCCGGACAAACGGACCTGCGCGGCCAGACCGACGGTCAGCGGTTTCCACCAGGACGAGGACGGGCACTGGGTGGCCGAGCTGTCCTGCGGGCATACCCAGCATCTGCGCCACCAGCCGCCCTGGCAATCCCGGGCCTGGGTCCTGGACCCGGCGCAACGTATTGAAAAAATAGGCCAGCCCTTTGATTGCGGCTGGTGCGCGCAGGCCCCCGTTAGCGATAACCTTGGCGACTGAATTTCACGGCAGACGGCCAGACATAGGCCTCGCCCTTGCCATGCACCCTTAGAGAACCCGCATGCAAACTTTTTTTATCGCGCCCACCGATTTTGGCGTGGGTCTGACCTCCATCAGCCTCGGGTTGGTGCGTACCCTCGAACGGGCCGGGTTGAAAGTCGGCTTTTTCAAGCCCATCGCCCAGCCGCACCCCGGCGACACCGGGCCGGAGCGCTCGACCGAACTGGTGGCGCGCACCCATGGCCTGAAACCGCCACAGCCCCTGGGCCTGGCCCACGTCGAACGCATGCTCGGCGACGGTCAGCTCGATGAGCTGCTGGAAGAAATCATCACCCTGTACCAGCAGGCCGCCATCGGCAAGGACGTGCTGGTGGTCGAAGGCATGGTCCCGACCCGCAACGCCAGCTACGCCGCCCGGGTCAACCTGCACCTGGCCAAGAGCCTGGACGCCGAAGTCATCCTGGTATCGGCGCCGGAAAACGAAGTGCTGACCGAGCTGTCCGGCCGGGTTGAGTTGCAGGCGCAATTGTTCGGCGGGCCGAAAGACCCGAAAGTGCTCGGCGTGATCCTGAACAAGGTCCGCACCGAGGAAAGCATGGACGCCTTCTCCGCCCGCCTCAAGGAACACTCTCCCCTGCTGCGCAGCGGCGATTTCCGCCTGCTGGGCTGCATCCCGTTTCGTCCGGAACTCAATGCGCCGCGTACCCGCGACGTGGCCGACCTGATGGGCGCGCAGGTGCTCAATGCCGGCGACTACGAAAGCCGGCGCATGAGCAACATCATCATTTGCGCCCGGACCATGCGCAACACCGTGGAACTGCTCAAGCCCGGCGTGCTGGTGGTCACTCCCGGCGATCGCGACGACATCATCCTGGCGGTGAGCCTGGCCGCCATCAACGGCGTGCCGCTGGCCGGCCTGTTGCTGACCAGCGACACCCTGCCCGACCCACGCATCATGGACTTGTGTCGCGGCGCCTTGCAGGCCGGCCTGCCGGTGCTGTCGGTGAGCACCGGCTCCTACGACACCGCCAACCTGCTCAACGGCCTGAACAAGGAAATCCCGATCGACGACCGCGAGCGCGCCGAGATCATCACCGACTTCGTCGCCAGCCACCTGGACGCCAACTGGCTGCACCAGCGCTGCGGCACGCCACGGGAGATGCGCCTGTCGCCTGCCGTGTTCCGCTACCAATTGATCCAGCGCGCCCAGGCCGCCAACAAGCGCATCGTCCTGCCCGAAGGCAGCGAGCCGCTGACCGTCCAGGCCGCCGCCATTTGCCAGGCCCGGGGCATCGCCCGCTGCGTGCTGCTGGCCAAGCCGGCCGACGTCGAAGCCGTGGCCCGTGCCCAAGGCATCGAACTGCCGCCGGGGCTGGAGATTCTCGACCCGGACTCGATCCGCGAGCGCTATGTCGAGCCCATGGTGCGACTGCGCAAGAGCAAGAGCCTGAACGCGCCAATGGCCGAGCAGCAACTGGAAGACACCGTGGTGATCGGCACCATGATGCTGGCGCTCGATGAAGTGGACGGGCTGGTGTCCGGCGTCATCCACTCCACCGCCAACACCATCCGCCCGGCGCTGCAATTGATCAAGACCGCGCCGGGTTGCTCCCTGGTGTCCTCGGTGTTCTTCATGCTGTTTCCCGAGGAAGTGCTGGTCTATGGCGACTGCGTGATGAACCCGCACCCCAGTGCCGCGGAACTGGCGGAGATCGCCCTGCAGAGCGCCGACTCGGCCGCCGCGTTCGGCATCACGCCACGGGTGGCGATGCTCAGTTACTCCAGCGGCGAATCGGCCAGTGGCGAGGAAGTCGAGAAAGTCCGCGAAGCCACGCTGTTGGCCCACGAGGCGCAACATGGCCTGCTGATCGACGGCCCGCTGCAGTACGACGCCGCCGCCAACGAAACCGTGGCGCGGCAACTGGCGCCCAATAGTCAGGTGGCCGGCCGAGCGACGGTGTTCATCTTCCCGGACTTGAACACCGGCAACACCACCCACAAGGCCGTACAGCGCAGCGCCGACTGCGTCAGCCTCGGCCCGATGCTGCAAGGCCTGCGCAAGCCGGTGAACGACTTGCCGCGCGGTGCCCAGGTCGACGACATCGTGTACACCATCGCTCTGACCGCGATCCAAGCCGCCAACCGACCCATGGACATTTAAATGCTGGATTTCCTGCCTGCCCCGGTACGCGGCGTCATCGCCTCGCTGCTGCTGGCCCTCAATACCATTGTCTGCTGCACACCGCTGTTCATCGTAGCGATCTTCAAGTTGCTGCTGCCCTTCCCCGTCGCCCAGCGCTTCACCAACTGGCTGATGAGCCATATCCATGAAGCCTGGATCAGCAACAACAAGGCCTGGATGAACCTGCTGCGCCGTACCCGCTGGCACCTCAGTGGCCTGGAGGGCCTGGACTACCAGCACTCGTACCTGATCACCAGCAACCACCAGAGCTGGGTCGACATCATGGTGTTGCAGTACGTGCTGAACCGTCGTGTGCGTCCGTTGAAGTTCTTCCTCAAGCAGGAGCTGATCTGGGTGCCAGTGATCGGTCTGGCCTGGTGGGCGCTGGGGTTTCCGTTCATGAAGCGCTACTCCAAGGCTTATCTGGAGAAGTACCCGGAAAAGAAAGGCAAGGACCTGGAAACCACCCGCAAGACCTGCGCGAAGTTTCGCGACAATCCGGTGGGTATTTTCAATTTCGTCGAAGGCACGCGTTTCACCGAAGGCAAGCATGCCCAGCAGCAGTCACCGTTTCGCTACCTACTCAAGCCCAAGGCCGGCGGCATCGCGTTCGTGCTGGATGCCATGGGTGAGCAACTGGAGTCGATCATCAACGTGACCATCCACTACCCCGGCGGTCGCCCGGGGTATTGGGACCTGCTGTGCGGCAACGTTGCCGAGGTGGTTGTGCACTTCCAGGAACTGAAGATCCCACCCCAGTTCATCGGCAAGAGCTACGACCTGGACGGCGTGTATCGCCTGGAGTTCCAGGGCTGGATCAACCAGTTGTGGCAGGACAAGGATGCGTTGCTGGAACAGATGCATCGGGAACATCCCGCCAAGTCTTGAGGTGGCTGCACTGGCCTCATCGCGAGCAAGCTCGCTCCCACAGGGATCGGTGTGAACGCCGGCTCTGTATTCACTGACAATCCCCTGTGGGAGCGAGCTTGCTCGCGATAGCACCCCTCCAGACAACAAAAAAAGCCCGCCGATGATCGCTCATCGGCGGGCTTTTTGTTGGCCAGCGCGGTGTCAGATCGCGCCGCGGCTGCGCAGCAGGTCCAGCACTTGCTTGACGCTTTCTTCCAGGGTCAGTGCCTGGGTGTCGATCACCAGGTCGGCATCCAGCGGCACGTCATACGGGAAGGACTCGCCCGGGATGTTGTCGCCGGCGGCGGCATACAGCCCTTGCGGGTCACGCTGGGCACACACGCTCGGCGAGGCCTGGACGTAGACCGTCAGCAGACGCTCCTTGCCGATCAGGTCCTTGGCCTGCTCACGCCCTTCGGCACTCGGCGCCACGAACGCCGCCAGGGTCAACAGGCCGGCTTCGTTGAACTGACGGGCGACGTGGGCCGCACGACGCCAATTCTCGGTGCGTCCGGCGCGGTCTTGCGGCAGGCCCTTGTTCAGGTCGTGACGCAGGTTCTGGCCGTCGAGCACGAACACCGCGCGTCCCGAGTCGAACAGCTTGCGCTCCACGGCATAGGCCAGCGTGCTCTTGCCAGCGCCCGACAGGCCACTGAACAGGACGGTGGCCGGCTTCTGGCCGAAACGCTGGGCGCGCTCTTCCACCGACACGTGGGCCAGCTTGCCGTGATGGGTGCTGCTGCCGTGGGCCAATGGCTGGGCCACGATCATGCCGGCGCCGACGGTGCCGTTGGTCAGGCGATCGATGACGATGAACGCGCCGGTGGTGCGGTTACTTTCGTAGCCGTCCAGAGCGATCGGTGCATCCAGGGCGATCTTCACCTTGCCGATTTCGTTGAGCTGCAACGCGCTGGCCGGCCCCTCTTCCAGGGTGTTCACGTCCACCTTGTTGACGATGCTGGCAATCGAGCCCGGCACGTAGCTGGTGGCCCGCTTGATGTCGTATTTCTTGCCCGGCAACATCGGTTCTTCAGCCATCCACACCAGCATCGCTTCGAAGCTGTCGGTGACCGGCGGCACATTGTCGGCATGCACCAGCAGGTCGCCGCGGGAGATGTCGATCTCGTCTTCCATGGTCAGCGTCACCGCCTGGCCTGGGCCGGCCTGCTCCAGCTCACCTTCGAAGGTGACGATGGACTTGACCCGGCTGCTCTTGCCCGAAGGCAACACCACCACTTCGTCGCCCTTGTGCACGATGCCGCTGGCCAGGGTGCCGGCGAAACCGCGGAAGTTCAGGTTCGGACGGTTGACGTATTGCACCGGGAAGCGCAGGTCGGTGAAGTTACGGTCGCCCGCCACTTCCACGGTCTCGAGGATTTCCATCAGCGACTGGCCGGTGTACCACGGCGAGCGCTCGGACTTGTTCACCACGTTGTCGCCCTTGAGGGCCGACATCGGTACGAAATGCATGCTCGTGGGCTTCATCTTCAAGCCTTCGGCGAACTGCAGGTAGTCGGCCTTGATCGACTCGAACACGCCCTGGTCGAAGTCCTTGAGGTCCATCTTGTTGATGGCCACGACGATATGCTTGATGCCCAGCAACGAGGCGATGAAGCTGTGGCGACGGGTCTGGGTCTGCACGCCGTAGCGCGCGTCCACCAGGATGATCGCCAGGTCACAGGTGGACGCACCGGTGGCCATGTTGCGGGTGTACTGCTCATGGCCGGGGGTGTCGGCGATGATGAACTTGCGCTTGGCGGTGGAGAAATAACGGTACGCGACGTCGATGGTGATGCCTTGCTCACGCTCGGCCTGCAAGCCGTCGACCAGCAACGCCAGGTCGATGTCGTCGCCGGTGGTGCCGACTTTCTTCGAATCGCGGGTAATGGCTTCCAGGTGATCTTCGTAGATCATCTTGGAGTCGTGCAGCAGACGCCCGATCAGGGTGCTCTTGCCGTCGTCGACGTTGCCGCAGGTCAGAAAGCGCAGCAATTCCTTGCGCTCGTGCTGGCCCAGGTAGGCGAGGATGTCCTCGCTGATCAAATCAGATTGATGGCTCATTGCATTCAAGCTCCGAGCTGTAAGCTTCAAGCGGCAAGCTTGTCGGCGTACAGCTAGTCAGAAATTTTATTGATCAACCCGCCTAGCATCCTAGAGAGCTCTCGGGTTTCTTTAATCCAATTTTCAGCCAGTGGTTCTGCAATGTAAGCAATATCTCGGGCTATCAGGATCTGGGTGCGCAACTCTCCACAAGAAGCCTTCGCCATCCAGAGAAAGTGGATCTTTTCCTTGGAACTCCGACGCTCCATGCCTTCAGCAACATTGGAAGGCACTGAAAGTGCAGAACGGGTGATTTGGTCCTTGAATCCAAAATCCCCGCATCGCGCAAACTCTCGATAAATCCCCACCGCCAAACATTTGCTTCGCTGCCAGACAATCAACTTCTCGAAATCCATTACGAGTCACCCAATCGCGGCTCGCAACAACCGGCTGCAAGCACCAAGCTGCGAAGTTACGCATACCGCCTCTAACTTGCAGCTTGCCGCTTGTAACTCGAAGCTTAAAAGTACCCCTGACGTTTCTTATCTTCCATCGAGCCTGCGCCATCGTGGTCGATGACCCGGCCCTGGCGCTCGGAAGTTCGCGTCAGGAGCATTTCCTGAATGATGTCCGTCAGGCTTTCGGCCTCGGACTCCACCGCGCCCGTCAACGGGTAGCAGCCAAGGGTACGGAAACGCACTTTCTTCTTGACGATACGGGCTTTGTCCTCGTCGGAAAGGTGCTCGAGAATGCGCTCGTCGTCGATCATGATCAGGGTGCCGTTCTTCTCGATCACTTCACGCTCGGCGGCGAAGTACAGCGGCACGATCGGGATGCCTTCGAGGTAGATGTACTGCCAGATGTCCAGCTCGGTCCAGTTCGACAGCGGGAACACGCGGATCGACTCGCCTTTGTTGACCTTGCAGTTGTAGACGTTCCACAGCTCCGGGCGCTGGTTCTTCGGGTCCCAGCGGTGCTTGCTGTCACGGAACGAGTAGACGCGCTCCTTGGCGCGGGATTTCTCTTCGTCGCGACGGGCACCGCCGAACGCGGCGTCGAAACCATGCTTGTCCAGCGCCTGCTTGAGGCCCTGGGTCTTCATGATGTCGGTGTGCTTGGCGCTGCCGTGGGTAAACGGGTTGATGCCCTGTGCCACGCCCTCGGGGTTCACATGGGTGATCAGGTCCAGGCCCATTTCCTCGACCATGCGATCGCGGAACTTGTACATCTCCTGGAATTTCCAGCGGGTATCGACGTGCATCACCGGAAACGGCAGCTTGCCAGGGAAAAACGCCTTGCGTGCCAGGTGCAGCATTACGGCGGAGTCTTTGCCGATGGAGTACAGCATCACCGGGTTATCGAACTCGGCGGCCACCTCGCGGATGATGTGGATGCTTTCCGCCTCCAGCTGTTTCAGGTGCGTCAGTTTGTCGACCATGGCTACTCACGAAAACTATCTTATGAACGGCCAGCGGGCCGTGTTCGAGCGGGGAATCCTAGCACAGCGACCTCTTCTAATCAGGGCGCCAACTAGATCGAAACAGCATATGGATATGCCTGGCTGTTCGGGTGTTGCATGAACCTTTGTGGGAGCGGGCTTGCTCGCGAAGGCGGTGGATCAGTTGCCTGAAGTGTTGACTGGTATAGCGACTTCGCGAGCAAGCCCGCTCCCACACAAGCGCGCTTCAACAGGGGTTACAAACTGTCAGATCGGATTCGGGCAATCGACGAAGATGTGCTCCAGGGCAAACCGGCGCGCCAGGTAGTCGCCCAAGGCCTGGACGCCGTAGCGCTCGGTCGCATGATGGCCGGCGGCGATGAAGCTGATGCCGTTTTCCCGGGCGCTGTGGAAGGTCTGCTCCGAGGCTTCGCCGCTGAGGTACAGGTCAACCCCGGCCAGCACCGCCTGATCGATATAACCCTGGCCACCACCGGTGCACCAGCCGACTCGCCGGATCATCGACTCACCTTCGATCAGCAGGGGTTCGCGGCCCATGGCCTCCTGGACCTTGCGGGCGAAATCCCGGGCGGTCATCGGTTCGGCCAGGGAGCCCACCAGGCCGACGACCTTGGGGTTGTCCGGGTCCAGCGGCCCCTCGACCGTGATGTCCAGTTGGCGAGCCAGTTGCACGTTGTTGCCGACCTCCGGGTGCAAGTCCAGGGGCAAGTGATAGGCCAGCAGGCTGATGTCGTGCTTGAGCAGGGTTTTCAAGCGACGCTGCTTCATGCCCGTGACGCAGGGGTTCTCGCCCTTCCAGAAATAACCGTGGTGCACCAGCACCAGGTCGGCGCTGGCTTCCACGGCCGCGTCGAGCAACGCCTGGCTGGCCGTGACACCGCTGACAATGCGCATCACCTGGGGCGCGCCTTCAACCTGCAGGCCGTTGGGGCAATAATCGGCAATCCTGTTGCTTGCCAGGTAGCGGTCCGCTTCTTCGACCAGGGTGCTCAGGGCGACGGCCATGAAAAGACTCCTAAATATCCCGTTCAGAGGCGCGCGCGGCCTCGTATAATGCGCGACATTATGGGCGGTCCCATACCGCCTGCAACCTTTGTAGGACATGCTTAATGCTCAAGGCGCTGCGTTTTTCCGGCTGGCCGCTGTTGGCCGGCGTGCTTGTCGCTCTATTGATTATCCAGCGCTACCCGGAATGGGTCGGCCTGCCGAGCCTCGATGTCAACCTGCAGCAGGCGCCGCAACCCAAGACCCTGTTGCAGGGCCCGGTGTCCTATGCAGACGCCGTCACCACCGCGGCGCCGGCGGTGGTCAACCTGTACACCACCAAGGTCATCAACAAGCCCAGCCACCCGCTGTTCGAGGACCCGCAGTTCCGGCGCTTCTTCGGTGATAACTCGCCCAAGCAGAAGCGCATGGAGTCGAGCCTGGGCTCGGGCGTGATCATGAGCCCCGAAGGCTACCTGCTGACCAACAACCATGTGACCAGCGGCGCCGACCAGATCGTGGTCGCCCTCAAGGATGGCCGCGAAACCCTGGCCCGCGTGATCGGCAGCGACCCGGAAACCGATCTCGCGGTGCTGAAGATCGACCTGAAGAACCTGCCGGCCATCACCATCGGCCGTTCCGACAGCATCCGCATCGGCGACGTCGCCCTGGCCATCGGCAACCCGTTCGGGGTCGGCCAGACCGTGACCATGGGCATCATCAGCGCCACCGGCCGCAACCAGCTGGGCCTGAACAACTACGAAGACTTCATCCAGACCGACGCCGCCATCAACCCCGGCAACTCCGGCGGCGCGCTGGTGGACGCCAACGGCAACCTCACGGGGATCAACACGGCGATCTTCTCCAAGTCCGGCGGCAGCCAGGGCATTGGCTTCGCGATCCCGGTGAAACTGGCGATGGAAGTGATGAAGTCCATCATCGAACACGGCCAGGTGATTCGCGGCTGGCTGGGCATCGAAGTCCAGCCACTGACCCAGGAATTGGCGGAGTCCTTCGGCTTGTCGGGACGGCCAGGCATCGTGGTCGCGGGGATTTTCCGCGACGGCCCGGCGCAGAAGGCCGGCTTGCAACTGGGTGACGTGATCCTGAGCATCGACGGCGAACCAGCCGGCGACGGCCGCCGCTCGATGAACCAGGTGGCGCGGATCAAGCCCACCGACAAAGTCACCATCCAGGTGATGCGCAACGGCAAGGAGCTCAAGCTCACCGCCGAAATCGGCCTGCGCCCACCGCCCGCGCCAGTGGCCGTCAAAGAAGAGCAGTAGCCCGCTCAAATCCCCTTTGTGGCGAGGGGATTTATCTGTGGCGAGGGGATTCATCCCCGTTGGGCTGCGCAGCAGCCCCCTTGAACCCTCAAACTGATCGTATGGCCTCCCGGGCTGCTTCGCAGCCCAACGGGAGCAAGCTCCCTCGCCACGAAGAACCTGGCAGCTTGCGATTTCGTGTTAAATCATGGATAGCATAAATTCTCATTAGTAGTGTTATATTGTTTCAATTAAGGAAATTGGAACAACATAACATGTCATCTTTAAAACGGATTTCTTTCGTCAGCCTGGCCTTCGGCCTGTTGGGCGATCCAGCCCTCGCTGAAGAACCCCAGCCCCTGGAACTGGACGCCATCAGCGTCACGTCCGATTACGAATCGCCCTCCGGCCCCGTCAAGGGCTATCGTGCCACTCGCTCGGCCAGCGCCACCAAAACCGACACGGCCCTGCGCGACATCCCCCAATCGATCAGTGTGATTCCCGCCAGCGTGCTCAAGGACCTGGGCAGCACCCAGGTGGAGCGGGCGTTGGAATATGCGGGGGGCGTGTCGAAACAGAACAACTTCGGTGGCCTGACGCTCTACGAATACAGCGTGCGCGGCTTCACCACCTCGGAGTTCTACAAGGACGGCTTCAGCGCCAACCGGGGTTACCCAAGCACACCAGACACGGCCAACATCGAACGCATCGAAGTGCTCAAAGGCCCGGCGGCGAGCCTGTATGGACGCGGCGATCCCGGCGGCACGGTGAACATCGTCACCAAAAAGCCCCAGCCAGACGCCTTCACCACCCTGCAAGCCAGCGCCGGCAGTTGGGATCGCTACCGCACCGCGCTGGACGTCAACAAACCGCTGGATGCCGAGGGCAACCTGTTGTCGCGGGTCAATCTGGCGATCGAGGACAACCACAGCTTTCGCGACCACGTCGACGGCCAGCGGGTGTTCGTCGCCCCCACGCTCAGTTGGCAACTGAACCCCGACACCCGCTTGCTGCTGGAAAGTGAAATCGTGCGCCACCGTTCGACCTTCGACCGCGGCATCGTCGCCCCGGACAATCGCTGGAGTGGCGTTTCGCGCTCGACTTTCCTGGGCGAACCCAACGACGGTGACATCGACAACCACAACAACATGCTCCAGGCCGCCCTCGAACATCAGCTCAACGACGCGTGGCAAGTGCGCCTGGCCAGTCATTACAAGCAAGGCGAACTCTGGGGCTTTGCCTCCGAAGCACGCCCGCTGAATGCCGACGGCCACACCGTCAATCGCCGCTACCGCGAGCGGGACAACGACTGGCATGACAGCATCACCCAGTTGGAACTGCGCGGCCTGTTCGACCTCGGGCCCTGGCAGCATGAACTGCTGATCGGCAGCGAGTACGAGGATTATCGCAAGAACGAACGCGTCACCACCGTCAACGGGGGCGCTTACCCCATCGACCTCTACCACCCCGTCTACGGTCAGCCAAAACCCAACGGGCTGCGCACCGGCACGGACTTCTTCGAACGCGTGCAAAGCCGCGCGCTGAACCTCCAGGACCAGATCGTCTTCACCGACCGGTTGCGGGGCATGATCGGCATGCGCTACGAACACTTCGAACAGCACATCGACGATCACACCACGCGCGTCACCCGGCGCCAACGCCACGACGCCCTGACGCAACGGGCCGGCCTGTTGTACCAACTGACACCTGAAGTCGGGTTGTTCGCCAATGCATCCACTTCGTTCAAGCCCAACAACGGCCTGGATGCCCAGGGAAAATCTTTCAACCCCGAGGAAGGCACCGGCTATGAAGTCGGGCTCAAGAGCGAGTTGTTCGAAGGTCGCCTGAGCACCACCCTGGCGGCGTTCCATATCGAAAAGGAAAACGTCCTGGCCCTGGACCCGGGCACCGACACCAGCCGTGCCATGGGCAAGGCCCGCAGTCAGGGCATCGATCTGCAAGTTACCGGGCAGTTGACCGACGCCATCCGGGTGATCGGCGCCTTCGCCTACATCGATGCCGAAGTGACCCGAGGTGACGAAACCATTCCCACCGGCAGCCGGATCCTCGGCGTTGCCAAGCGCAGCGGCAGCCTGCTGGGGGTGTATGAATTCCAGGATGGGCGACTGCGGGGCTCGGACGTCGGTGCGGCGTTCACCTACGTCGGCGATCGCTCAGGCGAAGCCGGCGGCGACTTCCAATTGCCGGCCTACCACACCGTGGACCTGCTGGCGCATTACAAGGCCAGCGAGACCGTCACCGTGGGTCTGAACCTGAACAACGTCTTCGACGAAAAATACTACGAACGCGCCTACAGCAACTATTGGGTCAACCCCGGCGAGCCGCGCAACTTCACCGTCAGCCTCACCCTCGATCTGTAAAGGAACCCCCGCATGAAACACCCCAAGACAATCGCCCTGCTCGGCCTGCTCCTGGCAACACAGGCTTCGGCCCATGGTTTGTGGACCGAACAACGGCGTGGCAACATCGAAGTGGTCTACGGCCATGGCGCCGAGGACAACGCGTTCAAGGCCCAGAAAATCAGCGGTGCCTGGGCTTATGACCTCGCCGGCAAAATGATCCCCGTCACGGTGCAACGCCTGCCCGACCACGCCCGCCTGCAACCGCTCAAGCCGCCGGCGGTGTTGGCGGTGGCACTGGACAACGGCCCGTGGTCGCAGACGGCCGACCAGCGCTGGGTCAATGAAGGACGCAGCAAAGTACCGGGGGCAATCGCGTCGACCCACACCTTCAAGTACAGCCTGGCCATCTACCAACCGGGGGCAAAGCTGCCGAAGCTGGAGTCGATCAAGTTCCTGATCCGGCCCCAAGTCGATCCGCTGACGGTCGGCCCCGGCCAGTCGCTACCGGTGCAGGTGTGGCTGGATGGGAAACCGGCGGCCGGGGTGAAGCTGGTGGGCGATTACCGCAACGCGCCGAACACCGTATCCACCGAAACAGACGCCGACGGCCGGGCTACGGTACTGGTGCGTAACGAAGGGTTGAATGTCATCGCCGCCCAGATGGAGGTCCCGCTCACGGACGACCAGGACGCTGCCACCCGTGGTGTTTTCACCTCACTGACCTTTCTCGGCGAGCCCCATCACGAATGAGGCCTTGATGTACCCAACTTGTGGGAGCAAGCCTGCTCCCACAAGGCCGACCTGGGGCTTTAGAGTTCGCCCAAGCCGTCGATCAGCACCTGGTTCTGCTCCGGGGTACCGATGCTGATCCGCAGGAACTGGGCGATCCGCTCCTGCTTGAAGTGCCGCACGATGACGCCCTGCTCCCGCAGTTTGGCCGCCAGACCCGCCGCATCATGCCGAGGGTGGCGAGCGAAGATGAAGTTGGCCGCCGACGGCAGCACTTCAAAACCCTTGGCCTGCAGCTGCGCCACCACCCATTCGCGGTGCTCGATGACCAGGCGGCAGGTCTGCTCGAAATACTCGCGGTCGTCGAACGCCGCTGCGCCGCCGACATTCGCCAGGCGATCCAGCGGGTAGGAGTTGAAGCTGTTCTTGATCCGCTCCAGCGCTTCGATCAGGTCCGGATGCCCCACCGCCAGGCCCACCCGCAACCCCGCCAAGGAACGGGATTTGGACAGCGTCTGGGTGACCAGCAGGTTCGGGTAGCGGTCCACCAGGCCGATGGCCGTTTCGCCACCGAAGTCGATGTAGGCTTCATCGACCACCACCACCGATGCCGGGTTGGCCTTGAGGATCTGCTCCACCGCGTCCAGTGCCAGCAGGCAACCAGTCGGGGCGTTCGGATTAGGGAAGATGATCCCGCCGTTCGGCTTGGCATAGTCCGCCGGATCGATCCGGAACTGCGCGTCCAGCGGCACCGCATCGAACGAGATGCCGTATAGCCCGCAGTACACCGGATAGAAGCTGTAGCTGATGTCCGGGAACAGGATCGGCTGGTCGTGTTGCAGCAGGCCGTGAAAGATGTGCGCCAACACTTCGTCCGAACCGTTGCCGAGGAACACCTGGTTCCCCTGTACCCCGTAGTAGCGGGCCACGGCACTCTTCAACTGGTCACTGTTGGGGTCGGGGTACAAGCGCAGGTTGTCGTTCAACTCGGCCTGCATCGCCGCGAGCGCCTTGGGCGACGGCCCGTACGGGTTCTCGTTGGTGTTGAGCTTGACCAGTCGGGTCAGCTTCGGTTGCTCGCCCGGCACGTAGGGCACCAGGTCCTTGACGAACGGGCTCCAGAATTTACTCATTTCAGTTTCCCCTGCCCTTCACTGGAAAGCTCATCGACAATGCGGTACTCGGCGCTGCGGGCGTGGGCGCTCAGCGATTCGCCACGGGCCAGCACGGAAGCCGTCTTGCCCAGCTCGGACGCACCCTGCTCGGAGCAGAAAATGATCGACGAACGCTTCTGGAAGTCATACACCCCCAGCGGCGACGAGAAGCGTGCGGTACCGGACGTCGGCAGTACGTGGTTGGGCCCTGCGCAGTAGTCGCCCAAGGCTTCGCTGGTGTGGCGGCCCATGAAGATCGCGCCGGCGTGACGGATCTTCGGCAACCAGGCCTGCGGATCGGCGACCGACAACTCCAGGTGTTCCGGAGCGATGCGGTTGGCGACCTCGATGGCCTGCTCCATGTCATCGACCTTGATCAGCGCGCCACGGCCGTTGATCGAGGTGTTGATGATCTCGGCGCGGTCCATGGTCGGCAGCAGCTTGTCGATGCTGGCGGCGACCTTGTCGAGGAACTCGGCGTCGGGGCTGACCAGGATCGCCTGGGCGTCTTCGTCGTGCTCGGCCTGGGAGAACAGGTCCATGGCGATCCAGTCCGGGTCGGTCTGGCCGTCGCACACCACGAGGATCTCCGAAGGACCGGCGATCATGTCGATGCCCACCTGGCCGAACACGTGACGCTTGGCAGTGGCGACATAGATGTTGCCCGGCCCGACCACCTTGTCGACCCGCGGCACGCTTTCGGTGCCATAGGCCAACGCAGCCACGGCCTGGGCGCCGCCGATGGTGAACACCCGGTCCACCCCGGCGATGCAAGCAGCCGCCAACACCAGCTCGTTGATTTCACCGCGCGGGGTCGGCACCACCATCACCACTTCGGCCACGCCCGCGACCTTGGCCGGGATGGCGTTCATCAGCACCGACGATGGATAGGACGCCTTGCCACCCGGTACGTACAGGCCGGCACGGTCCAGCGGCGTGACCTTCTGGCCCAGCACCGTGCCATCGGCCTCGGTGTAGGTCCAGGAGTCCTGCTTTTGCCGTTCGTGATAGTCGCGTACCCGGGAGGCGGCTTTTTCCAGGGCTTCGCGCTGGGCCACGGTGATCCGGGTCAGGGCCAGCTCCAGGCGCTCGCGCGGCAGGATCAGGTCAGCCATGGACGCCGCTTGCAGGCCGTCGAACTTCTGGGTGAACTCCACCAACGCGGCATCGCCACGCTCGCGCACCGCCTTGATGATGTCCAGCACCCGCTGGTTGACCGAGTCGTCTGACACACTTTCCCAGCTCAGCAGATGATCCAGATGATGTGCGAAATCCGGATCGGCAGCGTTGAGTCGGCGAATCGAAGTGGGAGCGGTCATAGCGAGGGCCTCATTAATGGCAAATGCTCAGGCGCCCTAAGCTACCAGTCCATTCGCGTGGGCACCTGAGAAAATTGGCTATGACACGGATAGACGGGCGCGACCGAAGTCGCGCAGGTGTATCAGCCGCGGTGTCGCGATTCCACTGCCTTGCGCAGGGTATCGATCAAAGCCTGGATACGGGCGTGCTGCATTTTCATCGAAGCCTTGTTGACGATCAGCCGGGAGCTGATGTCCGCGATGAAATCCTGGGGCTCCAGGCCGTTGGCCCGCAGGGTATTACCGGTGTCGACCACGTCGATGATCTTGTCCGCAAGGCCGATCAGCGGCGCCAGTTCCATCGAACCGTACAGCTTGATGATATCGACCTGGCGCCCTTGCTCGGCGTAGTAGCGCTTGGCAATGTTGACGAATTTGGTCGCCACCCGCAGGCGCCCCTTGGGCTGCGGCGCGCCGACTTTACCGGCGGTCATCAGCTTGCAACGGGCGATTTGCAGGTCCAGGGGCTCGTACAGGCCCTGGCCGCCGTATTCCATCAGCACGTCCTTGCCGGCAACGCCCAGGTCGGCCGCGCCATGTTCAACGTAGGTTGGCACATCAGTGGCACGCACGATCAGCAAGCGCACGTCGGCCTGGGTCGTGGGGATGATCAGCTTGCGGCTCTTGTCCGGATTCTCGGTCGGCACGATGCCCGCTTCAGCCAGAAGCGGCAGGGTGTCGTCAAGGATACGGCCCTTGGACAGTGCGATGGTCAACATGGAAAGCGTCAGTCCTTATCAAGGTACTCGTGCCCGGACGCAAACGGCGCCGGACACACATCGAGGGTGCAAACACCCTCGATTTGAAACGAATCAAAGGACGCGTCCTTGCGCCCACGGAAAGTGCCTGAGCAGCGCCTTTCCAACTAGCCCGGTACGCGGCGGATCTTGGCGCCGAGCATCTGCAGTTTCTCTTCGATGCACTCGTAGCCACGGTCTATGTGGTAGATGCGGTCGATCAGGGTGTCGCCTTCGGCAATCAGGGCCGAGATCACCAGGCTGGCCGAGGCCCGCAGGTCGGTGGCCATCACTGGCGCGCCCTTGAGCTTCTCGTTGCCGGTGACGATGGCGGTGTTGCCTTCGACCTGGATCTTGGCGCCCATGCGATGCAGCTCGTACACGTGCATGAAACGGTTTTCGAAGATCGTCTCGATCACCGCGCCGGTGCCTTCGGCAATCGCGTTGAGGGAGATGAACTGGGCTTGCATGTCGGTCGGGAACGCGGGGTACGGAGCGGTCCGCACGTTAACAGCCTTTGGCCGCTTGCCGTGCATGTTCACTTCGATCCAGTCTTCGCCACAGGTGACTTCGGCGCCGGCTTCCTTGAGTTTTTCCAAAACCGCTTCGAGGATGGTCGGATCGGTGTCCTTGACCTTGACGCGGCCACCGGTGACGGCAGCAGCCACCAGGTAGGTGCCGGTTTCGATCCGGTCCGGCATCACCTTGTAGGTGGCCGAATGCAAGCGCTCGACGCCGTCGATGGTGATGGTGTCGGTGCCGGCACCGCTGACTTTGGCACCCATGGCGATCAGGAAGTTCGCCAGGTCCACCACTTCAGGCTCGCGCGCGGCGTTCTGCAACACGCTGCGGCCCTTGGCCAACGCCGCGGCCATCATGATGTTCTCGGTCCCGGTCACGCTGACGGTATCGAAGAAGAAATGCGCGCCACGCAGGCCGCCTTCAGGTGCCTTGGCCTTGATGTAGCCGCCTTCAACGTCGATCACCGCGCCCATGGCTTCCAGGCCGCGGATGTGCAGGTCCACCGGACGCGAACCGATGGCGCAACCGCCAGGCAAGGCGACTTCGGCTTCGCCGAAGCGGGCGACCATCGGGCCCAGGACCAGGATCGACGCACGCATGGTCTTGACCAGTTCATACGGTGCGACCAGGGTCTTGATGGTGCGCGGGTCGATCTCGACGGCGAGTTTCTCGTCGATCACCGGCTCGATGCCCATGCGGCCGAACAGCTCGATCATCGTGGTGATGTCGTGCAGGTGCGGCAGGTTGGCCACGGTCACCGGGCCATCGCACAGCAGGGTCGCGGCCAGAATCGGCAGAGCGGAGTTCTTTGCCCCGGAAATACGGATTTCGCCATCAAGACGAACGCCGCCGGTAATAATCAGTTTATCCATAAGAATCTCGACGCCCTTGGGCTCAGGTGCGCTCGGCCCAGGCCGCGCTGCTGAAAAATTTCATAGTGACCGCGTGGATGCTGCCATCGGTGATCCATGGGTTCAAATGGGCATAGACCTGCTGCTGACGCTTCACCGGGCTCAATGCCGCCAGTTCATCGCTGATCACGTTCAACTGAAAGTTGCAGCCTTCGCCTTCAACTTCCACCTGCGTACCTGGCAGTTTTGCTTCAAGGAAGCTCTTAACTTCTACAGCCTGCATGCTCAACCTCAATCGGCGCCCAGTGCGCGCGGGTCGCACATCATACAAAAAAGCCCCGCGCCTGCGAACCCCGCGTAGCAGGACTCTGACAGGGGGCTTCTCGCAGATGTGGGTCAGGGGTGCGCCAACAGCTCGGTCAATTCGCTGACCTGGGCTATTTCGCGCATGTCTTCGGGCATCGCGCGGATGCTCCACGTCTTGCCGGCCGCCTTGGCGTCCCGGATGAAGCACAGCAGCAGCGACAAGCCGACACTGCTGGACTTCTGCACCGCCGAGCAGTCAATGACCACTTCGGCGGCACCGGAGGACTTAATCAGCGCCTGGCCCTGCTTGCGCAAGGCCGGGCCGGTGCGATAGTCCAGCACACCACTGAGCATCAGCTCGCCGGCCTGGCCCGGACGAACGGCCGACTCACTCACCGGCTCGATCATTGTTCCTGCTTCTCTTTGGCTTCTTCGGTCACTTCCTTGGCCTTGGCGACTTCGCCAGCCCAACCGTCGATGGTCTTGTCCAGGTTGTTGCCATTGCGCTGCATCGCGTCGGCGAACTGGTCACGGAACAGTTTGCCAATGTTGATGCCGTTGATGATCACGTTGCGCACTTTCCACTCGTCGTTGATCTTCTCGAGCGTGTAGGAAACCGGGTAGACCGCGCCGTTGTTGCCCTTGACCTGCATGTCGACGCTGGTGCGGGTGCCGCTCTCATCCTTCGCCGGCGAGACGGTGATGCCCTGGTTGTTGTACTCGAGCAACGCGTTGCCGTAGAACTGCATCAGGCTGCGCTTGAAGTTTTCCTGGAAGCGGGCCATCTGCGCAGGGGAAGCCTTGCGCGAGTACTTGACGGTCATGATGCTCTTGGAAATGCCGTCGGCGTCCACGACCGGGCCGACGATACCGTTGAGCGCGTCATAGAACGCGCTCGGGTCTTGCTTGTATTTCTCTTTGTTGGCGGCAAGGTCTGCCAGCAACCGGGTGGTGGTGTCCTGGATGATGTCGTGAGCCGAAGGCGCGGCCACGGCGTTGCCCATCAGCGGCAGCGCCGCGAGCAACACCAACAGGCCACGTCGCAAGATAGAGATCATTCAAAAGCTCCTCATTTGGCGTCTTTGCTAACGGTATTGAGCAGGAATTTACCGATCAGGTCTTCGAGCACCAGGGACGACTGCGTATCGTGGATGGTTCCGCCGTCCTTGAGCACGGTTTCTTCCCCGCCTACGCTGAGGCCAATGTACTTCTCGCCCAGCAGCCCAGCCGTGAGGATAGATGCCGTGGTGTCAGTCGGCAGGTTGTCCACGCGCTTTTCCAGCTGCAGCGTCACCCGACCGGTGAAATCCTCTCGGTTCAGATCGATTGCCGTGACCTTGCCGATGGTCACACCGGCCATGGTCACCTTGGCTCTGACAGTCAAACCGGCGATATTGTCGAAATAAGCATAAAGTTTATAAGTGTCGGTGCTTGCCGTCGGCGCCAGCCCACTGACTCGCAGGGCCAGCAGCAGCAAAGCCAGGATGCCAGCCAGCAAGAAAAGGCCGACACCGATTTCCAGGGTGCGGTTTTGCATCAGAAATCTCCAAACATCAAGGCGGTCAGAATAAAGTCAAGGCCCAGGACCGCCAGCGAGGCGTACACCACGGTCTTGGTTGTGGCACGGCTGATCCCCTCTGACGTGGGCTCACAGTCATAGCCTTGAAACACGGCGATCCAGGTCACCACGAAAGCGAATACGGCACTTTTGATCACGCCGTTGAGCACATCGCCGAGGAAGTCGACGCTGTTCTGCATGTTGGACCAGTAGGAACCTTCATAGACCCCCAGCCAGTCGACCGCGACCCAGGAACCGCCCCAGATCCCGACGACGCTGAAGATCATCGCCAGCACCGGCAGGGAAATGAAGCCGGCCCACAGGCGCGGGGCAATGATGTACTTGAGCGGGTCCACGCCGATCATTTCCAGGCTGGACAATTGCTCGGTGGACTTCATGTTACCGATTTCAGCCGTCAACGCCGAACCGGCACGCCCGGCGAACAGCAGCGCGGTCACCACCGGGCCGAGTTCGCGCAGCAGGGTCAGCGCGACCATCTGCCCGACGGCCTGCTCCGAGCCGTAGCTGGACAGGATGCTGAAACCTTGCAGGGCCAGCACCATGCCGATGAAGATCCCGGAGACCACGATGATCACCAGGGACATCACGCCCACGGCATGCAATTGCTTGACCAGCAGACCAAAACCGCCGCCGGTGGAGTTGCGGCCCAGCAAGGCGTGCATCAGGAACAACGAGGAACGGCCCAGCACGGCCACCACGTCGATACCCGATCGGCCAAACAGGCGGATTCTTTCCAGTAATGATTTCTTGCGCATCAGCGCTTCCCCAGCAGATCGGTACGGTAATCCGTGGCCGGAAAATGGAACGCCACCGGGCCGTCCGGATCACCCTTCATGAATTGGCGAATGCGCGGGTTGTCCGAGTCCTTGAGCTCTTGGGGCGTGCCCTGCCCCAGTACCTGGCCATCGCCGACCACGTAGATGTAGTCCGCGATGCTGGCGGTTTCGGCCAGGTCGTGGGACACCACGATACTGGTGATGCCCAGCGCGTCGTTGAGCAGGCGGATCAGGCGCACGAGCACGCCCATGGCGATCGGGTCCTGCCCGACGAAGGGTTCGTCGTACATGAGGATCTTCGGATCGAGGGCAATCGCCCGCGCCAGGGCGACCCGGCGCTTCATGCCGCCGGACAGCTCGTCCGGCATCAGGTCGAGGGCGCCACGCAGCCCGACGGCCTGCAACTTGAGCAGCACGATGTCGCGGATCATCTCTTCCGGCAGGTCGGTATGGACCCGCAGGGGAAAGGCCACGTTCTCGAAAACGTCCAGGTCGGTAAACAATGCACCACTCTGGAACAGCACGCCCATGTGCTTGCGCGCATCGAACAGGTCGCTGCGCGACAACTGGGGAAGATTCTGGCCATTGACCCAGACTTCGCCGGCACTGGGACGCAACTGCGCGCCCATCAGCCGCAGCAACGTGGTCTTGCCGCACCCGGAAGGCCCCATGATGCCGGTCACCTTGCCGCGTGGAATGCGAATATCGATGTCATTGAAAATGCTGCGCGTCCCTCGCTTGAAGGACAGCCCCTTCAGCTCGACCGCGTAAGCGTTGTCGGCACTCATCTAAACTCCTTGCGATGCAGCCTCACATTCGAATGCCCCGGCCTGCCGACAAACGCCGGTACCGCCGGGCACCCGAACCGGCGGCGAACTATATCACTGCAACACCCTTGCGCCCAAGGCCCAAGCCTGGGGCCAGTCGGCCTGGATCCACGGATAAAGACCACACTTTGTGTCAGGCCGGGCGACCCATTCACACAAAGCATGACGAACTTACGTGAGGGAATTGTTCATTGCCGCTATAATCGCCGCCTTTTCATCGGGCTATACGATTTCTGACATGAGCCAATCCAGCGACCTGATTCAATCGGCACAACGTACCATCCGCCTCGAGCTCGAAGCCGTACAAGGCTTGCTGCCCCATATCGACGCTGATTTCGTACGCGCCTGCGAGATGATTCTGGCCAGCAAGGGCCGCGTGGTCGTGGTCGGCATGGGCAAGTCCGGGCACATCGGCAACAAGATTGCCGCCACGCTGGCCAGCACCGGCACCACGGCATTTTTCGTTCACCCGGCCGAAGCCAGCCACGGCGACATGGGCATGATCACCCGGGATGACGTCATCCTCGCCCTGTCCAACTCCGGCTCCACCAATGAAATCGTCACGCTGCTGCCGTTGATCAAGCGCCTGGGCATCCAGTTGATCAGCCTCACCGGCAACCCCGACTCGCCCCTGGCCAAGGCCGCCGACGTGAACCTTAACGTGCATGTCGAGCACGAAGCCTGCCCGCTGAACCTGGCACCGACCTCATCCACCACCGCCGCGCTGGTCATGGGCGATGCCCTGGCCGTGGCCCTGCTGGAAGCCCGGGGTTTCACCGCCGAAGACTTCGCCTTCTCCCACCCCGGCGGCGCCCTCGGCCGGCGCCTGCTGCTGAAGGTCGACGACGTGATGCATGCCGGCCAGGAGTTGCCGCAGGTGCAGCGCGGCACCTTGCTCAAGGATGCCCTGATGGAGATGACCCGCAAGGGCCTGGGCATGACGGTGGTCCTGGAAGCCGACGGCAAGCTGGCCGGGATCTTCACCGACGGCGACCTGCGCCGCACCCTGGACCGCACCATCGACATCCACAGCGCCACCATCGACCAGGTGATGACGCCCCACGGCAAGACCGCCCGCGCCGAGATGCTCGCCGCCGAGGCCCTGAAGATCATGGAAGACCACAAGATCAACGCCCTGGTGGTCGTCGACGACGAAGACCGTCCGGTGGGCGCCCTGAACATGCACGATCTGCTGCGTGCGGGAGTCATGTAAATGAGCACAGACCTGTTGCAACGCGGCAAGGCCATCAAGCTGGCGGTATTCGATGTGGACGGCGTACTGACCGACGGTCGCCTGTATTTCCTCGAGGACGGCAGCGAGTTCAAGACCTTCAACACCCTCGACGGCCAGGGCATCAAGATGCTGATGGCCGCCGGCGTGCAGACCGCGATCATCAGCGGCCGCAAGACCCCGGTGGTCGAACGGCGCGCCAAGAACCTCGGCATCCCGCACCTTTACCAGGGGCGCGAGGACAAACTCGTCGTCCTCGACGAACTTCTGGGCCAACTCAACCTAAGCTATGAACAGGTGGCCTACCTCGGTGACGACCTGCCGGACCTGCCGGTGATCCGCCGCGTCGGCCTTGGCATGGCCGTGGCCAATGCGGCCGGCTTCGTACGCGAGCACGCCCACGGTGTGACCACGGCGCGCGGCGGCGAAGGCGCGGCCCGCGAATTCTGTGAACTGATCCTGCGCGCCCAGGGCCGCCTCGAAGCGGCCAACGCCGCGTACCTGTGAGCCAATTATGCTGAGCAAGAAGATTCGCACCATCGTGGTGTTTGCCTGTATCGCGGCGATTTTCGCGGCGGTGGGCTACTGGAACATCAGCCCGGAACGGTTTCTCGACCAGCCCGCGCCGGTGGTCGAGGAAAAGATCGACTGGTATGCGACCAACACCCACACCCTGCAATACCTGCCCGACGGAAAAGTGCAGTACGAAATGACAGCCGACAAGGTCGACCACGTCAAGGCAACCGACATTACGCTGGTCACCACGCCGGACCTGAACATGTTTCGCGGCACCGAGTTTCCGTGGCACGTGCAGAGCAAGCGCGCCGAAGTCAATTCCGGCGGCACCGAAGTGGAGTTGATCGACTCGGTGCGCGTGGCCCGGACCGACGAGAAGAACCGCACGACCATCATCACCAGCACACGCATGACGGTGTTCCCGCAGCAACAATATGCGCAGACCGAGCAACCCGTTAGAATCGACGGCGCCGGGGGTGTATCGACCGGCACGGGAATGAAGGCGTATTTGAAGGAAAGCAGGATACACCTGCTATCGAACGTAAGAGGACAGTATGAAGCTCGCTAAAACCCTCCCTATTTTGCTCAGTCTGGGCGCAGCACTGGGAAGCGCGAGCGCCTGGGCTCTTCCCAACGACCGCGACCAGCCTATCCGCATCCAGGCCGACGACGCCCAATTGGACGACAAGAACGGCGTAGCCACCTACAAGGGCGATGTGATCATCACCCAGGGCTCGATGAAAGTGACCGGCAACACCGTGACCATCACGCGCACCCAGTCCGGCGACATCGACGTGGTGACCTCGGTCGGCAACCTGGCCTACTTCGAGCAGTTGCAGACCGCCGGCGACACCAAGCCTGTGCAGGGCTATGGCGTGACCATCCAGTACCACGCCTCCCAGGACCGCGTCGTTCTGATCGACCGCGCCAAGGTCGTCGACAAGGACAACAACGTCACCCAGGGTGAGAAGATCGTCTACGACACCAACAAGAAACTGGCCAGCGCCGGTCGCGCCACCGGCAGCAAGGTGACCGAGCAGCGCCCACGGATCGACATGGTGATCCAGCCTAAAAAGAAAACCGACCAGAAGGCCCAGTAATGGCAACTCTGAAAGCTCAGCACTTGGCCAAGAGCTACAAGAGCCGTCAAGTCGTGCGTGATGTCAGCCTGTCCATCGACAGCGGCCAGATCGTCGGCCTGCTCGGCCCCAACGGCGCGGGCAAGACCACCTGCTTCTACATGATCGTCGGCCTGGTCCAGGCCGACCAGGGTCGCGTACTGATCGACGACCTGGATGTCAGCCACCAGCCGATGCACGGCCGGGCCAAGGCCGGTATCGGCTACTTGCCGCAAGAAGCGTCGATCTTCCGCAAGCTGTCGGTCGCCGACAACATCATGGCGATCCTCGAGACCCGCAAGGAACTCGACAAGGCCGGTCGTCGCCAGGAACTGGAAAGCCTGCTGCAGGAATTCCATATCAGCCACATTCGCGACAACCTGGGCATGAGCCTGTCCGGTGGTGAACGGCGCCGGGTGGAAATCGCCCGGGCCCTGGCCACCGCACCGAAGTTCATCCTGCTCGACGAACCCTTCGCCGGCGTGGACCCGATCTCGGTGGGCGACATCAAGCAGATCATCCACCACCTCAAGGCCAAGGGCATCGGCGTGCTCATCACCGACCACAACGTGCGCGAGACCCTGGATATCTGCGAGACCGCCTATATCGTCAATGACGGCCAGTTGATCGCCGAAGGCGACTCCGCCGCCATCCTGGCCAACGACCTGGTCAAGGAAGTGTACCTGGGCCATGAGTTCCGCCTGTAAGCACGAGTGTCTGGCGAATCGCCGCGGGCATTGCTGATTTTATTATGGTGATGCCCTAGGCAAACACTTCAGTTTCAGGCATATAATTTGCTTAAGTTTGGCGCTTCGGCGCCCTGTAGTGGATGGCGCATGTGCGCCGGCGAATAAGGTGTTAAGCCCCTGCCATGAAACCATCGCTAGTCTTGAGAATGGGCCAGCAGCTGACGATGACGCCGCAGCTGCAACAGGCCATCCGCCTGCTCCAATTGTCGACCCTGGACCTGCAACAGGAAATCCAAGAGGCTCTGGAGTCCAATCCGATGCTCGAACGCCAGGAAGAAGGCGACGACTTCGACAACACCGACCCGCTGGCCGACAACGTCGAGCAGAAGACCAACACCGAGATCCCCGAACCGTCCTACCAGGAAGCCGCCCCGACGGTGGACAACCTCGAGGACGGCGAATGGAACGAACGCATTCCCAACGACCTGCCCGTGGACACGGCCTGGGAAGACGTCTACCAGACCAGCGCCAGCAGCCTGCCGAGCAGCGATGACGACGAGTGGGACTTCACCACCCGCACCTCCGCCGGCGAAAGCCTGCAAAGCCACTTGCTGTGGCAGTTGAACCTGGCGCCGATGTCCGACACCGATCGCCTGATCGCCGTCACCCTGATCGACTGCATCAACAACCAGGGCTACCTGGACGAGACCCTGGAAGAAATCCTGGAAGCCTTCGACCCCGAGCTCGACATCGAGCTGGACGAGATCGAGGCCGTTCTCCACCGGATCCAACAGTTCGAGCCGGCCGGCATCGGCGCCCGCAACCTGGGCGAATGCCTGCTGCTGCAACTGCGCCAGTTGCCGGCCAAGACACCCTGGCTGACCGAAGCCAAGCGACTGGTCACCGACTACATCGACCTGCTGGGCGGCCGCGACTACAGCCAGTTGATGCGCCGCATGAAGCTCAAGGAAGACGAACTGCGCCAGGTCATCGAACTGGTGCAGAGCCTCAACCCGCGCCCCGGCTCGCAGATCGAATCCACCGAACCCGAATACGTGGTGCCCGACGTCATCGTGCGCAAGCACAACGATCGCTGGCTGGTCGAGCTGAACCAGGAGTCGGTGCCCAAGCTGCGGGTCAACGCCCAGTACGCCGGCTTCGTCAGGCGCGCCGACACCAGCGCCGACAACACCTTCATGCGCAACCAGTTGCAGGAAGCGCGCTGGTTCATCAAGAGCCTGCAGAGTCGCAACGAAACCCTGATGAAAGTGGCCACCCAGATCGTCGAGCATCAGCGCGGCTTCCTGGAGTACGGCGACGAAGCGATGAAACCGTTGGTCCTGCATGACATTGCCGAGGCAGTGGGCATGCACGAGTCGACGATTTCCCGGGTAACCACCCAGAAATTCATGCATACCCCACGGGGCATCTATGAATTGAAATACTTTTTCTCCAGCCATGTCAGCACCTCCGAAGGCGGCGAATGCTCGTCCACGGCCATCCGCGCAATCATCAAGAAACTGGTGGCTGCGGAAAATCAGAAAAAGCCGTTGAGTGACAGCAAGATCGCTGGTTTACTGGAGGCACAAGGCATTCAGGTGGCCCGCCGTACCGTCGCCAAGTACCGCGAATCCCTCGGGATCGCACCTTCGAGCGAACGCAAGCGGTTGATGTAACAGGCCACGCCACAGCGTTCCAGTGGCAGGCATTTCTGCCTGCCGCTTTATGCACTGGCAACGAAGGAGAAGCTGTATGCAAGTCAACATCAGTGGACACCAACTGGAAGTGACCGAACCCCTGCGCACCTATATCGGCGAAAAACTCGACCGATTGGAAAGGCATTTCGACAAGATCACCAATGTGCAAGTCACGATGAACGTCGAGAAGCTGCTGCAGAAAATCGAAGCCACGTTGCATATTCCCGGCGGAGAGGTGGTTGCCAATGCGGAGCACACAGACATGTATGCCGCGATTGACCTGCTGACCGACAAGCTGGATCGCCAACTCAAAAAGCATAAGGAAAAGACCCAGAGCCTCCTCCAGGGCGCTACCGGTCGTTAACCCCCCCAATCCATGATCCGACTAGAAACCATCCTGACCCCCGGCCGTTCCCTGGTGAACGCGCCGGGCGGCAGTAAAAAGAAAGCCCTCGAACAAATCGCCAACCTGATCCACCGCGAAGTGCCGGATCTGGAAATGCAGGACGTCTTCGAGGCCCTCGTTGCCCGTGAAAAACTCGGCTCCACCGGTTTTGGCAACGGCATCGCCATTCCTCACTGCCGCCTCAAGGGATGCACCTCGCCCATCAGCGCGTTGCTGCACCTTGAAGCCGCCATCGATTTCGACGCCATTGACGGCGCACCGGTCGACCTGCTGTTCGTACTGCTGGTCCCGGAAGCGGCGACCGATGCGCATCTTGAGCTGCTGCGCCAGATCGCCAGCATGCTGGACCGCAAGGAAGTGCGCGAAAAATTGCGCAGCGCACCGACTAACCAAGCCTTGTATCAGGTTGTCCTGGACGAGCAGAACGGTCATTAAACATGCGCATGATCATAGTCAGTGGTCGCTCCGGCTCCGGTAAAAGCACGGCCCTCAATGTGCTTGAGGACAGCGGCTACTACTGCATAGACAACCTGCCCGCCGGCTTGCTGCCGGAGCTGGCCGAGCGCGCGATGATCCATACCGAGCTGGCGCAGCCTTTGGTGGCGGTGTCCATCGACGCGCGCAACCTGCCTAGCCACCTGTCGCGTTTCCCGGCCCTGCTCGAGGAAGTGCGCAGCCGGCACATCCAGTGCGATGTCTTGTACCTGGATGCTGATGAAGAAACACTGCTCAAGCGGTTTTCCGAAACCCGCCGGCGCCACCCGCTGAGCAACGCCAATCGCTCCCTGGCCGAAGCCATCGAGGATGAGAGCCAACTGCTGGGGCCGATTGCCGACCTGGCGGACCTGAAGGTCAATACCACGAACCTGAACCTGTATCAGCTGCGCGACACCATCAAGTTGCGCCTGCTGAACCAGCCGGAGCCAGGTACGGCGTTCCTGGTGGAGTCGTTCGGGTTCAAACGTGGCATGCCCGTGGACGCCGACCTGGTGTTCGACGTGCGCTGCCTGCCCAACCCTTATTGGAAACCGGAGTTGCGCGAGCAGTCCGGGCTCGACCAACCGGTAATCGACTACCTGGCCGCACAGCCGGATGTCGAAGAGATGTACCAGGATATTTCCAGCTACCTGCTCAAGTGGCTGCCCCGCTTTGCCGCCAGCAACCGTGCCTACGTCACGATTGCCATTGGCTGCACGGGCGGCCATCACCGCTCCGTCTACCTGACCGAACGCCTGGGTCAGCTCCTGCAACAATCCCTGAAGAATGTCCAGGTTCGCCACCGCGACCTCAGTTAAAGGATTCACATCGCGATGCCTGCTCAGGAAATAGAAATCATCAACAAGCTGGGGCTGCACGCCCGGGCTTCAGCCAAATTCGTTGGCGTGGCAGGCCGGTTCAAGGACACGACTATCCGCGTCGGTCGGACGCCTGAAACCATGATCGACGGCAAGAGCATCATGGCCATGATGATGCTCGCTGCCGGCAAGGGCACCAAGATCCACCTGGCCACCGAAGGCGAAGAGGCGCAGGAAGCGATGGATGCCCTGGTGGCCTTGATCAACAACTATTTCGACGAAGGCGAATAAGCGCCTAGCGCGGCCTCGTAGCGCCGCGCCACTTCTGGCCAGTTGATCACGTTGTAGAACGCGCTGATGTATTCGGGCCGACGGTTCTGGTAGCGCAGGTAGTAGGCGTGCTCCCACACGTCCAGCCCCAGGATCGGCGTATTGCCATTCATCAGCGGGCTGTCCTGGTTGCCGCTGCTTTCCACCACCAGGGTATTTTGCAGTGTCACGCTCAGCCAGGCCCAGCCACTGCCGAAGCGGGTGAGCGCGGCCTTGGTGAAGGCTTCCTTGAAACGCTCCAGGCCACCCAGTTGCGTTTCGATCGCTTCGGCCAAGGCGCCTTCCGGCCGCCCTCCCCCCTGGGAACTCATCACCTCCCAGAACAACGAATGGTTGGCATGGCCACCGCCCTGGTTGATCACAGCGGCTTTCAGGTCCTGGGGCAATTGCGCCACACTGGAAACCAGTTTCTCGACGGGCCAGCTGGCGTATTCGGTGCCCTCTACCGCAGCGTTGAGGTTGTTGATGTAGGTCTGGTGATGCTTGGTGTAGTGGATTTCCATGGTCTGCGCATCGATGTGCGGCTCCAGGGCGTCGTAGGCGTAGGGCAATGCAGGCAAGGTAAAAGCCATTTTCAATGAACTCCGTAATGAACCGGGGCATTGCACGGCCGCGATGAGGCGGCATCGCAGTGCAGCAGGCGTTGGGTGCGAGGGTATTCGCCGTGCTCGCTGATGAAATTCAGCAGTTCGACGTAGGTCTTGTGGCTCTGGCGCAGCGCCGCTGCACGCAGGGCCGGTGCCAGGCGTTCGTCCTGCATGGTTTGCAACAGGCGTTGGTGAATGGCGCACAGGTACTCGACGCTCTCCTCCGGCTGGTTCAGGCACAAGTGCAGGTCCGCCAGGTTGTGATGGGAAACGACACAGGCAGCCACGGCTTCATCGGCGTCCGGCCAGCGCTCGAACAACACCTGGGCCAAGGCCAGTGCCTGCAGATAGGCTTCCCGGGCATCCACCCACTCGCCCAGCCTGAACCAGCGATTGGCGCGTTCGATCGTTCGTTTCCAGTGTTCCATGATCAATCCTCCACAGGTGTGTCGGGTTAAACGCCGCCAGCGGTGAGCTTCTCGGGGTCCAGCAGAACCTCGAGTTCGCTACGGCTCAGATGGGTGTATTCCAGGGCGACATCGATGACCGGGCGGCCTTGCCGGTAGGCCGTCTTGGCGATTTCAGCGGCCTTCTGGTAACCGATGATCGGGTTCAAGGCGGTAACCAGGATCGGATTGCGCGACAACGCATCCTTGAGCCGGGCTTCGTTGACCTTGAACGTGGCGATGGCCTTGTCCGCCAGCAAACGGCTGGCGGTGGACATCAGGGCAATGCTGCTCAACAGGTTCTGGGCGATGATCGGCAACATCACGTTCAGTTCGAAATTACCGGACTGACCGGCGACGGTGATCACCGTGTCGTTGCCGATGACCTGGGCTGCCACCATCGCCGTGGCTTCGGGGATCACCGGGTTGACCTTGCCGGGCATGATCGACGAGCCCGGCTGCAGGCCTTCGAGCTCGATCTCGCCCAGGCCAGCCAACGGCCCGGAATTCATCCAGCGCAGGTCGTTGGCGATTTTCATCAGCGACACCGCGGTGGTCTTGAGCTGGCCGGACACTGCCACGGCAGTGTCCTGGGAACCGATCAGCGCGAACAGGTGCTTGCCTGGAGTGAATTGCACCCCGGTCAATTGCGTCAGTTGCTGGCTGAACAGCTCGGCGAAACGCGGATGGGCATTGACCCCGGTGCCCACCGCCGTACCGCCCTGGGCCAGCGCTTGCAGGCTCGGCAGCAAGTCCTGCAGGTGACCGATGTTGGCCTTGAGTTGCTGCGCCCAACCCTCGAGCACCTGGCTCAAGCGCACCGGCATGGCATCCATCAGGTGGGTACGGCCGGTCTTGATGAACGGGTGGACCTGCACGGCCTTGTGCTCGATCACCTGCACCAGGTGCAGCAACGCCGGCAGCAATTGTTCGTGCAGGGCCAGCGCGGCGCTGACATGAATGCTGGTGGGAATGATGTCGTTGCTGCTCTGGCCGCAATTGACGTGGTCGTTGGGGTTGATCGGCTCGCCCAGCAACCGGCTGGCGAGGGTGGCGAGCACTTCGTTGGCGTTCATGTTGGAGCTGGTGCCGGAGCCGGTCTGGAAGATGTCCACCGGGAAATGCGCCATAAAGTCGTCTTCGAGCAAACCCTGGGCGGCCTCCACGATCGCCTTGCCCTGGGCCGCGCTGATCTGCCCCAGCTCGACATTGGCCCGGGCGGCGGCGGCCTTGGCCAGGATCAGCGCGCGAATGAATTGCGCGGGCATACGCTGGCCGCTGATGGGGAAGTTATCCACCGCACGCTGGGTTTGCGCACCGTAGAGGGCCGCCTCCGGGACCTGAAGCTCGCCCATGCTGTCGCGTTCGATACGGGTATTACTCATCGGAAGATCCTTGCACCAGTTCAATAAGAGGGATCGACGGCTCCAGGGCGCAGGTCGCCAGCGCCCAGGCATGCGCCTGCCAACGCTTCAGGCGGCAGCCGCACAGGGATTGTCGTTCGAGGTCACGCAGGGGGCGCCACGCCTGGTCGAGGCAGAGGGTTCGCCAGTGCCAGGGCAACGCGACATCCGAAGCGGTGTCGAGCAGCAGGCGGAATGCGGTTTCGCCAATCATCCACGGCGAAGTGACGGTGCAGCAGGCCAGGTAACGACCTTCGGCCAGGTAGTGCTCGATGAGCCGCGGCTCGTCCGGGTCCATTGCGCAACGGATCTGGCAACTCATCCAGCGCCAGCTTTCGAGGTAGGGTGGCTCGTGCAGTGCAGAACTCATGACCGGGCTCATTCGGAAAATGAGATTCATTATTAAATGATAATCAAACTCAACACAAGAGAAGTCCACGGACATAAAAAAAGCGCGTCCCCCCCGTCAGGGAGAACGCGCCTTTTCATTGCGTTGGCGATCAGCTGCCCGCCACCATCATTCGTTCGATCAGCACCGAACCGGTGCGGATATTACTGCGCAGCTCCAAATCATTACCCACGGCGACAATCTGCTTGAACATGTCACGCAGGTTGCCGGCAATGGTCACCTCCTGGACCGGGAACTGGATCTCGCCGTTCTCGACCCAGAAACCCGCCGCGCCGCGCGAGTAATCACCGGTCACCATGTTCAGGCCATGGCCCATCAGTTCGGTCACCAGCAAGCCGCGGCCCATCCGCCGCAGCAACGCCGCCTGGTCTTCCTCGCCATGGGTCACGAACAGGTTGTGCACGCCACCCGCGTTGGCGGTGCTTGGCATGCCGAGCTTGCGGCCCGAATAGGTGCCGAGGATGTAGGACACCAGTTCACCGTTCTCCACGAACGGCTTGGCATAGGTCGCCAGGCCATCGCCGTCGAACGCGGAACTGCCCATGGCCTGCATCAGGTGTGGGCGTTCATCGATGGTCATCCATTCCGGGAACAGTTTCTGGCCCAGGGCGCCCTCGAGGAACGACGACTTGCGGTACAGGTTGCCGCCGGACACCGCCGACAGGAAGCTGCCGAACAGCCCACCGGCCAGCTCGGCGGAAAACAGCACCGGCACTTCGCAGGTGGGGACCGGCCGTGCGCCGAGACGGCTGGCCGCCCGCTGCGCGGCTTTCTGGCCGATGCTCAGCGGGTCCGCCAGCAATGTGCCCTGGCGGTTCACGTCGTACCAGTAATCGCGCTGCATCTGGCCGTTCGCCTCGGCGATCATGACGCAACTGAGGCTGTGGCGCGTCGAAGCATAGCCGCCGATGAAGCCGTGGCTGTTGCCATAGACCCGGCACCCCTGGTGGGTATTGAGCGTCGTGCCGTCGGCATTCTTGATTCGCGCGTCGGCATCGAACGCCGCCGCTTCGCAGCGCAGCGCCTGCTCGATGGCTTGTTCGGGCGTGATGTCCCAGGCGTGGAACAGGTCAAAGTCGCGCGCCTCCTTGCACATCAGCGCGGCGTCGGCCAGCCCCGAGGCTTCGTCTTCGGACGTGTGCTTGGCAATCGCCAGTGCAGCGGCGACGGTTTCGCGAATGGCGTCCGGGCCGCTGGCCGAGGTGCTGGCCGAACCCTTGCGCTGGCCGACGTACAACGTGATGCCAAAACCCTGGTCGCGATTGAACTCGACGGTTTCTACCTCGCGCTGGCGTACCGACGTCGACAAGCCCTGCTCCAGCGACACCGCCACTTCACACGCGCTGGCACCCTGGCGCTTGGCCTCGGCGAGGATCTGCTCGACCTGCTCCTGCAGTGCCGGCAATGCTTGCGGGCCGACGCTCTGAACTGCACTCATTGGTTTTCTCCATCAAATTCGGCTTTCGGTTAGGCCTTCGAGCGACCGGGCCGGACAAGCGGCCCCCGACTGGTTATCATGGCGGCGTTTCTTTGCGGACTGCCACCATGGTTGATTCTTACGACGACGCCCTCTACGGGGGCGAAAAAAGCAAATCCCAGGTCAAACGCGAGCTGCATGCTCTGGTTGACCTCGGCGAGCGCCTGACAACACTCAAGCCTGACTTGCTGGCCAAACTGCCCCTGACCGACGCCTTGCGCCGGGCCCTGGCCGATGCGCCCAAGCACACCGCGAACATCGCGCGTAAACGGCACCTGCAATTCATCGGCAAACTGATGCGCGACCAGGACACTGACGCCATCCTGGTGCTGCTCGATCAACTCGATGCTTCCACCCGGCAATACAACGAACGTTTCCACAACCTGGAGCGCTGGCGCGATCGCTTGATCGCAGGCGACGACGGCACCCTGGAAAAATTCGTCATCGACTACCCGGAGGCCGATCGCCAGCAACTGCGCTCCCTGATCCGTCAGACCCAGCACGAAGTGGCGCAGAACAAGCCGCCGGCCTCGAGCCGTAAAATCTTCAAGTACATCCGTGAGCTGGACGAGACCCAACGCGGTTTGCGCTGATCGCTCACGCCCACTCCCCTTTGGGAGTTGCCTTTGTTGTGGCGAGGGAGCTTGCTCCCGCTCGGTCGGTACGACGCCTCGGGCGTAGCGACCGCATTGGGGCTACTGCGTAGCCCAACGGGAACAAGCTCCCTCGCCACAATGAGTTACACGAGCCTTGGCGCATTTCACGCACCGGTGCCACCCACGGTGATCGCATCGATCTTCAGGGTCGGCTGGCCAACGCCCACCGGCACCGATTGCCCATCCTTGCCGCACGTCCCCACGCCGCTGTCCAGCGACAGGTCGTTACCGACCATCGACACCTTGCTCATCGCCTCCGGCCCGTTGCCGATCAGGGTCGCGCCCTTGACCGGCGCGGTGATCTTGCCGTCTTCGATCAGGTACGCCTCGCTGGTGGAGAACACGAACTTGCCGCTGGTGATGTCCACCTGGCCGCCGCCGAGGTTGGCGCAGTAGATGCCTTTTTTCACCGAAGCGATGATTTCCGCCGGATCGCTCTGGCCGCCCAGCATGTAGGTGTTGGTCATGCGCGGCATCGGCAGGTGCGCGTAGGACTCGCGGCGACCGTTGCCGGTACGGGCGACGCCCATCAGGCGGGCGTTGAGCTTGTCTTGCATGTACCCCTTGAGCACGCCGTTTTCGATCAGCGTGGTGCACTCGGTCGGGGTGCCTTCGTCGTCGACGCTCAGGGACCCGCGACGTCCGGCAAGGGTGCCGTCATCGACAATGGTGCAGAGTGTCGAGGCGACCTTTTCGCCCATGCGACCGCTGTAGGCCGAACTGCCTTTGCGGTTGAAGTCGCCTTCCAGGCCGTGGCCCACCGCTTCGTGCAGCAGCACGCCGGACCAACCGGAGCCCAGCACCACCGGCAGGGTTCCCGCCGGGGCCGCAATGGCCTCCAGGTTGACCAGTGCCTGGCGCAGCGCCTCGCGGGCATAGCCCATGGCGCGGTCCTCGTTGAGGAAGTAACGATAGTCGGTGCGCCCGCCACCGCCATGGCCGCCCCGCTCGCGGCGGCCGTTCTGCTCGACGATCACGCTGACGTTGAAACGCACCAGCGGCCGCACGTCCGCCGCCAGGCCGCCGTCGGTGGAGGCCACCAGGATCCGCTCCCAAACCCCGGCCATGCTCACCGACACCTGTTGGATGCGTGGATCGAGGGCGCGGGTGGCAACGTCGATGCGCTTGAGCAACTCGACCTTTTCGGCGCGCGTCATGACTTCCAGCGGGTTGTCCGGTGCGTACAGCTGCGCCACGTCCTGGCTGCTGAAGGCCTGGACCGTGCCGTTCTGCCCTGCCCGGGAAATCGACCGGGCGGCACGGGCCGCAGCGCCCAAGGCCTCGAGGGTGATGGCATTGCTGTAGGCAAAACCGGTCTTTTCCCCGGACTGGGCACGCACGCCCACGCCCTGGTCAAGGTTGAAGCTGCCTTCCTTGACGATGCCGTCTTCCAGCGACCAGGACTCGGAAATCTGGCCCTGGAAATACAGGTCGGCCGCATCGATGCCCGGGCCGGCCAGATCGCCCAGCACGCCTTGCAGGCTTTCGAGGGTCACGCCACCGGGGGCTAGAAGGTGTTCACTGACTGAGGACAACAACCCGCTCATATGTTCTACGCCTTGAATTCGTCGTCTTGGACAGGCCGCTGTCGAGCGCCCTGCGAGAAAAAGCGCCGATGGCTGGCCACCGGCATGCGCGCCCGGATGGACGCCTGTTCGCTGCTGTCGCGCTCGGCCACCAGCACGGCCTCGCCTTGATCCTGTTGCGCCAGCACGCGCCCCCACGGGTCGACAATCGCGGCATGGCCAAAGGTTTCCCGGGGCCCAGGGTGCACGCCGCCCTGGGCGGCCGCCAGCACATAGCACTGGGTCTCGATGGCCCGGGCGCGAATCAGCACCTCCCAATGGGCCTCGCCCGTCACCGCGGTAAACGCCGAGGGCGCCGTGATCAGCTCGGCCCCGGCCGCCCGCAGCTCGCTGTAAAGCTCCGGGAAGCGCAAGTCGTAGCAGACCGTCAATCCCACCCGGCCCACCGGGGTATCGGCGACCACCACCTGGCCGCCATAAGCATAGTCGTCAGACTCACGGTAGCGACCGCGATTGTCCGCCACGTCCACATCGAACAGGTGCAGCTTGTCATAGCGCGCCACGATCTCACCCTGATCGTCGACCAGCAACGAACAGGCGTGGGCCTTGGCCTCGGGCCGGCCCGCCGGCGGCAACGGCAACGTGCCTGCGACAATCCATAACCTGAGGTCGCGGGCGACCTGTTTCAACCAGGGCAGGATCGGCCCCTGACCAATGGCCTCGGCACGGCCGATGTCGGCCACGTCCCGCCGCCCCATGGCCGCGAAATTCTCGGGCAGCACCGCCAGCCTTGCGCCACTGGCAGCTGCCTGCTCCAACAGCACATGGGCCCGCGCCAGATTGGCGAGCACGCCGCTCTGGCTGACCATTTGAATCACGGCGATTGGCATGGTGCTTTCCTCATTGTCTGCATCCTTCCCCCTGTGGGAGCGGGCTTGCTCGCGAAAGCGGTGTGCCTGTCACATCAATGTTGATTGTGCCGGCGCTTTCGCGAGCGAGCCCGCTCCCACAGGGGTTATCGCATCGTCTGTCAGAACGGCTTGTCGAACGTGATCTTCGGCTCTTTCCACGGCCCCTTGACGTCGTATCTTACGCTGGCGAAACGGGCCACGCGGTCACCGATCAACTTGTCGATCAGGAACAGCGCCCCACCCACCGCCGGTGCGCCCACGATCAGCGCGGCGATCGGCAGGTTGTTGGTCACCGGCAGGGTCACCAGCAGCTTGGCATCGACCCGGTCAGCCACCATGTCCAACGTGCCGTTGAGCTCCAGGTTGCTTGACGGTCCTGTCAGGGTAATCGGCTCGCGGGTCACGTAGACGCCATCGCTCGCCACCAGCAGGCCCTTGACCCGATCGTAGCTCAGGCCCTTGCCGAACAGGTCGGAGAAGTCCAGGCGCAGGCGTCGACCGATGGAGTTGAAGTTCAACAGGCCAAAAACCCGCAACGCCTGGGCACTGCCTTCGACTTCGACGAACTGCCCTTTGCTCAGTGACGCATCGAGGCTACCGGAAAAGCGCTTGGTGGCGACCCACGCCGGCGAACCGGGCCAGCGGCCATCCACATCCAGGTGGAACTCCTGGCTGGTCACGCTCGGCGCAAAGCCCCAACCCTTGAGCACATCGGCCAGGTTCTTGCCGCTGATGCGCCCCTTGTACCAACTGTTGGTGGCACCGGGCACGCCTTCCCAGCCGCCGCTGCCATTCAAGACCATGCCCCGCAGGCCCATGTCCAGGTTGTTCAGGGAAATGCCCTTGGCGGTCGGGCGCACTTTCAGCGACCAGGCGCCGATGAGGTCAGGGCCCTGGAACAGCTGGTCGATGGCGATATCCATGGCCGGGACCTTGGTCGGATCGACCGAGGCCAGCGGATCCGGGGCGTTCTCATCCGCCTGGACCGTCGGGTCCACCGGCGGCAAGCGAACATAATCCATCGCGATGCCAATCGGCGCCCCCTTGGCATCCGGGAGCGTGACATTGCCCTTGGCCTGTTGGCTGGCGAGGCGCAAGCCCCAGGCGTCCGGCTTGCGGTCGAGTTGCACCGAGGCCTGGTCCAGGGTGGTGCCCATCGCCGTCAGCTTGCCGACGTTCAGGTCGACGCTGTTGAGCAGTTGCTTGGCGCTGCCGCCCGGGTCTTGTCCAGCGTATCGGGTCACCAGCTCCTGCCAGGGACTGACATCCAGCTCCGACAGCGTCCCGCGCAGGCGCAGGCCCTTGGCGCCCGGCAACACCGCGTCGCCCGTGCCCAGCAGCAATTCACCGCGACCGTCGGCCAGTTTCCCGCTTGGCGCGGCGTAAGCGAAACGGGCCAGGTCGCCATAGGTTGCCCAATAACGCCGATCCGGCCCTTGCAGGGTCATGCGAAACGACGTATCGCGCCCGACATCGGCCGCCATGCCGAAAGGTGCCGGCAGGTCCACCGCCACGCCCTTGAGGTTGGAATTGACCGACAACTGGCTGTCGGCGCCGTCGAGGACCACCTGCAACTGGTAAGGCACCACGCCGGATACCGGCAACGGTTGGGTGACATCCAGCCAACTGGCAAGCTTCTTGACCTCCACCTGGCCAGACGCCGTGACCCGGGTATTGAGTTCGCCGGCACGGCCCTCGGCAAAGATCTGTGCCGTCACGGGCCGGTCGAACGCCCGGGCACTGATGCCCTTGCCACTCAGGCCCTTGTTGCTGTCGAAGCGGAAATCACCCTTGAGCTGGGTCAGCTCCAGCGCCGGCTCGCTGAGCTTGAGCCGGGCCTTGTCGGTGGCGAAGTCCACCAGGATCTTCGGCTGTTCGCCCTTGACCAGCGGGATGTCGAGTTTCACGCTGCCTTGCAGATCGCCCTCGCCTTCCCACCCGGCGAACGTCTCGGCCGTGCCGATTGGCGCCGTCTGGAGAATCTTCAGTCCGTCCCCCAACCCGCCAGTGAACCCGCCGTCCAGCAACAGGTGGGAGCTCTGCCCACTGGGAACGTGGGGAATGTTCACCGAGACATCCTTGACCTGGGTGTCGAGCAATTGCCCCTGGCTGGCATAGACGCGTACGCCGCTGTCCTCGACGAAGACATCACCGCTGACCTTGCTGACCGACGGCCAGCCCGGCTGGAATGCCAGCTCGGCATCATGCACCTTGAAGAACAGGCTGATGCTGCGCGCCGCGTCCTCGGCACCGTGGTTCAGCGAGCCTTGGTACTGGAAGAACCCCTGGTCCACCGCGCCCTTGACGATGGCGGTACGCAGCCATTCATCCAGTGCCGGGCTGAGGACGGCAGGCAAGTACTTGCCGGTGTAGCGGCCGTCACCGTCCACCAGGCCGACCCGCAGGTCCATGTAGTCTTCCTGGCTGTGGTCGAAGTGCAGGCGGATCAGGAAATCGCCGGCAATCCGGCCCTCCTCGCCCAGTACCTTCAGGTACGGCGCGATCAGGGTGAAGCCTTGCTTGTCCAGCTTCCAGGTCAACCGGGCATTGGCTTGCAGGTATTGCCAGGGCTTGGCGAAGATCGGGTCCAGGTGCAGGGAAAAATCCTTGCTGTCCATGCGCAGCTCGCCGCCGCCCAGGTCGCCGCTGAGGCTGCCCGAGACGTTTCGCGCGGCCGGAGCACCGTGGTAGGCATCAAAGCCGACGGTGTCGAGGTTGGTGGCAAAGCTGATCTTCTGGTCGCCGGTGTTCTGCGGCCGGTAGTCCAGCAGCACGTTACGCAGGCTGCCGGTAACCTTGAGCCGGTCGATGACCGTGGCGACGCCTTCGGGCAATGGCGCCAGGGCATTGAGCAACGGGGTCAGCGGGGTCAGGTCGAGGCGATCGGCCTGCACATGCCAGCGCTCTTCAGCCTGTCCGGTGGCGTTGCTCTGCTGCAATTGCAGGCGCGACTCCCAACGGGTCTCGCCCAGGTTCATCGCCAGGGAATCGAACGTCGCGGTGAACCCTTGGTCGCCGCGCTGGAAATACCCGTTGAGGGCCAGGTTGTGGATCTGCACCGGCTTGCGCTCGGCATAGCCGCCCTGCAGTTGCGGCGCGTTCAGGCGCATGGCCGCGCTCTGCACGGTGCCGGCGCCCCAACTGAGCCAGAATTCGCCGCCGGCCTGGAGCCGGGCGACATTCCATTGCCCGGTCAGGCGCTTGGGCAACCACTTGGACCAGTCACTCTGCGGCAGGCTCAGGTAGGCGTCGGCCGCGCCATTCTTCCAATCGCTGGCGCGGATCCGGGTGCGCAGGTTGATTGCCACGGGTTGGCCGTCGGGCAGGGTCAGGCGTGCGTCGAGCCGCTGGCGCGTCGCGCCCGTGCGCAGGCTCAGGCCGACGTAGGTCAAGGTCAGGGGGGATTGTTCGAGGGGTTGCAGGGTGACCTGGCTGTCGAGCAGCGACAGCTTGGCCACCACCTGCATGCGCTCCAGCAATTGCTGCGGGTCGAGAGGCTGGTCGTCCTGCACCGGCAGGCCTTCCAGGGCCCATTTGCCGTCGGCGCCTTCCTTGAGGCTGATCTTCAGGCCGCTGAGCTCCAGGTGAGCAAGACGCACCTGGCGCGCCATCAGGCTCGCCCACAGGTCTGGCACCGCACGCACTTGATCCAGGTGCAGGGCATTGGGCCCCTCGCCGACCACCACATCGCGCGCGGCCAGGATCGGCGCCAGTGCGCTCCAGCTACCGTCGAGGCTGCCGATGTGCACGGGCAGGCCCAGGGCCTGGCCGGCCCGGTCCTCGACCTCGGCACGGTACTCGGCCACCAGCGGCACCAGCTCGCGCCCCAGGCTGACGTACAACGCCACCAGCACCAGCAGCAATGCACACAGGCCCAGCCCCCAGCGGGTCAGCGCAGCCAAAAAGCGTATCAGACGCTCCATGTCAGTGGCCTCCCCGGCAAAAAATGATCAAAACGGCGGACTCTCCGCTTCCCGAGCCCTTCAGAGCAGCACCACGTCGTATTGTTCCTGGGAATACATGGTTTCGACCTGAAAACGTATCGTGCGTCCGATAAAAGCCTCCAACTCGGCGACATTGCCCGATTCTTCATCGAGCAGGCGATCCACCACTTTCTGGTTCGCCAACACTCTATAGCCGGTGGCCTGGTAGGCGCGCGCCTCCCGGAGGATTTCCCGGAAGATTTCGTAACACACGGTTTCCGGGGTCTTCAGCTTGCCCCGGCCCTGGCAACTGCTGCACGGCTCGCACAGCACCTGCTCAAGGCTTTCACGGGTGCGCTTGCGCGTCATCTGCACCAGGCCCAACTCGGTGATGCCGATGATGTTGGTCTTGGCGTGATCGCGCTCAAGTTGTTTTTCCAGGGTCCGCAGCACCTGGCGCTGATGCTCTTCATCTTCCATGTCGATGAAGTCGATGATGATGATCCCGCCCAGGTTGCGCAGGCGCAGTTGTCGGGCGATGGCGGTGGCGGCCTCCAGGTTGGTCTTGAAGATGGTCTCTTCGAGATTGCGATGGCCGACGAACGCTCCGGTGTTGACGTCGATGGTGCTCATGGCCTCGGCCGGGTCCACCACCAGGTAACCGCCGGACTTGAGCGGGACCTTGCGCTCCAGGGCCTTCTGGATTTCATCCTCGACGCCGTACAGGTCGAAGATTGGCCGCTCGCCGGGGTAATGTTCGAGGCGGTCGGCAATTTCCGGCATCAGCTCGGCGACGAACTGCGTGGTTTTCTGGAAGGTTTCCCGGGAGTCGATGCGGATTTTCTCGATCTTCGGGCTGACCAGGTCGCGCAGGGTACGCAGCGCCAGGCCCAAATCCTCGTAGATCACGCTGGGGGTGGCGATGGTCTTGATCTGCGCGGCGATCTGGTCCCAGAGCCTGCGCAGGTAGCGGATGTCCATGAGGATCTCATCGGCACCGGCCCCCTCGGCGGCGGTGCGCAGGATGAAGCCACCGGCCTCCTTGATGCCTTCCTTTTCCACGCAGTCGCTGACCACCTGCTTGAGGCGTTCGCGCTCGGCTTCGTCTTCGATCTTCAGGGAAATGCCGACGTGGGCCGTGCGTGGCATGTACACCAGGTAGCGCGACGGAATCGACAACTGCGTGGTCAGGCGTGCGCCCTTGGAACCGATGGGGTCCTTGGTGACCTGCACCACCAGGCTCTGGCCTTCGTGGACCAATGCGCTGATGGTCTCCACGGCCGGCCCCTCGCGCATGGAAATTTCCGATGCGTGGATGAATGCCGCGCGGTCCAGGCCGATGTCGACGAATGCCGCCTGCATGCCCGGCAACACCCTTACCACCTTGCCTTTGTAGATATTGCCAACGATGCCGCGCTTTTGCGTGCGTTCGACGTGAACCTCTTGCAACACACCGTTTTCAACCACCGCCACGCGCGATTCCATCGGCGTGATGTTGATCAGGATCTCTTCACTCATGGCAGGGTCTCGTTCAGGCATGTTCACGTTTATGGCCGCATCAAGTCAGACGACGCCCAAGGGGCGCTCCAGGGTTTGCCAACAGGGTATGCCGAAATCACCCAGCAGTTGCGCGGTTTCGCACAGCGGCAAGCCAACCACCGCAGAATAGCTGCCCTCCAGCCCGGCGACGAACACCGCCCCCAAGCCCTGGATGCCGTAGCCGCCCGCCTTGTCCCGGGGCTCACCGCTGGCCCAGTAGGCCGCCGCTTCCGGTTCTGTGATGGGACGAAACCGCACCCGACTGCGGACCACCCGGGACTCGCATCGCTGGTCGTCGAGCACGGCAATGGCGGTCAGCACTTCATGATCGCGTCCGGACAGGCTCATGAGCATCGCCTGGGCATCGGCTTGATCCCGCGGCTTGCCGAGAATCTGTCCGTCCAGCACCACCGCCGTGTCGGCGCCCAACACGCAGCCGTCCGCGCCGCTGCGCCGTCCGGCTTCGGCCTTGCCGCGCGCCAGGCGCTCGACATAGGCGGCCGGGGTTTCGTGATCCAGGGGCGTTTCATCGATGTCCGCGCTGATGGCGGTAAAGGGCACGCCGATCTGTGTGAGCAATTCACGCCGACGTGGCGAGCCTGAGGCGAGGTAAAGCGGTTTCATCAAGACATCTCCCTCTCAAAGCACGGCCATCCGAACACAAACAGCTTTTTGTGGCGAGGGCGCTTGCTCCCTCGCGACAGGGATGTAACTCATCAGAAAAAGTGTAGATATCTGACCGAATCAGTTGATCTTGAAACGCAGGCGCAGGCCACGCAAACCGAAGCTGACCCACGGCCAGAGCAGCGCGCTGACCAGGGCTGGCAACACCAGCGCCAGGGTCGGCTGACGATTGCCGGTCAAGGCGCTGAGCCATAGCTGGACCAACTGCGCCAGGCCGAAGATCACCAGGATCACCAGGCACTGCTGCCACATGGGAAACATCCGCAGGCGCTGTTGCAGGGACAGGACCAGAAAGGTGATCAAGGTCAGGATCAACGCGTTCTGCCCCAGCAGGGTGCCGTAAAGCACATCTTCGGCCAGGCCCAGGCACCAGGCAGTGACCATGCCGACCTTGTGCGGCAAGGCCAGCGCCCAGAAGGCCAGTAGCAGGGCCAGCCACAGCGGTCGCAGGATTTCCATGAACTGCGGCAGTGGCGAAACGCTGAGCAACAGGCCGATGGCAAAGGTCAGCCAGACCATCCAGCCGTTACCGGATTTACTGCTCATTCTTCTCGTGCTCCCCTGGTGGCGGGCGCAGTGGCCGGCGTGGAGGTGGCAGGCTTGGGCGCGGGCCGGGCGTGCTGCGTCGCCGGCGCATGGCTGGTCGAACGGCTGCCGTTAGCGGCAGGCGCCGTGGCCGGGGCCGCTGGGGTCACCGGCGTCGTGGCCGGCGCAGGGGCCGCCGGGGTGGTCGGGGCGGTCGCTGGCTTGGGCACGGTAGCCGGGACAGCCGCCGGCGCCTGGGTGCCTGGCGTGGCCGAGTCCCCGCCCTGCCGGTCCTGGGCTTCCTGGGCCACCGCGGCATCGTTGGCGCGCTCTTCCGGGGTGCGATTGTCGCTGAACACCAGCAGCAGGTAGCGGCTGCGGTTCAGCGCGGCAGTCGGCACCGCGCGGACGATGGCGAACGGCTGGCCGGAATCGTGGATGACTTCCTTGACGGTCGCCACCGGATAACCGGCTGGGAAACGCTGGCCGAGACCGGAGCTGACCAGCAGGTCGCCTTCCTTGATGTCGGCGGTATCAGCCACGTGCCGCAGTTCCAAGCGTTCCGGGTTGCCGGTGCCACTGGCAATCGCGCGCAGACCGTTGCGGTTGACCTGTACCGGAATGCTGTGGGTGGTGTCAGTGAGCAACAGCACCCGGGCCGTATAAGGCATCAGTTCCACCACCTGGCCCATCAGGCCGCGGGCGTCGAGCACCGGCTGGCCGAGGAACACACCGTCGCGTTCGCCCTTGTTGATGAGGATACGGTGGGTAAAGGGGTTGGGGTCCATGCCGATCAGCTCGGCCACTTCGACCTTCTCGTTCACCAGCGCAGAGGAGTTGAGCAACTCGCGCAGCCGCACGTTCTGCTCGGTGAGGGCCGCAAGCTTCTGCATGCGCCCCTGCAACAGCAGGTTCTCGGTCTTGAGTTTTTCGTTTTCGGCGACCAGTTCGGTGCGGCTGCCAAACTGGCTGGCCACACCCTGCCACAAGCGCTGTGGCAGGTCGGTGATCCAGTAGGACTCCATCAACACCAGCGACATCTGGCTGCGCACAGGCTTGAGCAGCGTGAAGCGGGCATCGACCACCATCAGCGCGACCGACAGCACGGCCAGCACCAGCAGGCGTACGCCCAATGAGGGGCCTTTGGCGAAAAGCGGTTTAATAGGCCGCTCCTCCCAGGCAAATGTTTTCTTTATTCATACGGCATCAGACCGGCCTGGATACGAATGGCAGAAGATAAACGCCAACGGGCAGCACTGCAAAGTGCTGCCCGGGCGCGAACAACATGCACCACCGCCAGGCTTATTCGCTGGAGAGCAGGTCCATGGTGTGCTTGTCCATCATTTCCAAAGCACGGCCACCGCCGCGAGCCACGCAGGTCAGCGGGTCTTCGGCAACGATTACCGGCAAGCCGGTTTCCTGGGCCAGCAGTTTGTCGAGGTCACGCAACAGCGCGCCACCACCGGTCAGCACCAGGCCGCGCTCGGCGATGTCCGATGCCAACTCCGGCGGCGACTGCTCCAGGGCGCTTTTCACCGCCTGGACGATCGTCGCCAGGGACTCTTGCAGCGCTTCCAGGACTTCGTTGGAATTCAAGGTGAAGGCACGTGGCACGCCTTCGGCCAGGTTACGGCCGCGAACGTCGACTTCACGCACTTCGCCGCCCGGGTAGGCCGTACCGATTTCCTGCTTGATGCGCTCAGCGGTGGATTCGCCGATCAGGCTGCCGTAGTTGCGACGTACGTAGGTGATGATCGCTTCGTCGAAACGGTCGCCGCCCACACGCACGGACTCGGCGTAGACCACGCCATTGAGGGAGATCAGCGCGATCTCGGTGGTACCGCCACCGATGTCGACGACCATCGAACCGCGGGCTTCTTCCACCGGCAGGCCGGCACCGATGGCAGCGGCCATCGGCTCTTCGATCAGGAACACTTCGCGGGCACCGGCACCCAGGGCCGATTCACGGATGGCCCGACGCTCCACCTGGGTGGACTTGCACGGCACGCAGATCAGCACGCGAGGGCTGGGCTGCAGGAAACTGTTTTCGTGAACTTTGTTGATGAAATATTGCAGCATCTTTTCGCAGACGCTGAAGTCGGCGATCACGCCGTCCTTCATCGGGCGAATGGCAGCTATGTTGCCCGGTGTACGGCCCAGCATGCGCTTGGCTTCCGTACCGACAGCCACGACACTTTTCTGGTTGCCGTGGGTACGGATGGCCACGACCGAGGGTTCATTCAGGACGATACCGCGCTCGCGCACGTAAATAAGGGTGTTGGCAGTGCCCAGGTCAATGGAAAGATCGCTGGAAAACATGCCACGCAGTTTCTTGAACATGGGAAAGGGACCCTAGGCAACGCGTGGGTAAAAAAGTGCGGCAAACTCTAACAACGACAGGGATTTTGGGCAAGGCGCCAATATGTTAAATTGGCCGCTTTTCTGTGCACCAAACCCTACAATCGCGGCCAATGCCCTGTTGTGATACAGGGCACTGGACCGTAGAAATGCGGTAGTGTTCCGACAATCTAACACACGGACCGACTGCGTCCGTTCTGTTTTCCACTGGAGAATCCCATGGCGCTTGAACGCTCCGACGTGGAAAAAATCGCTCATCTGGCCTGCCTGGGCCTCAATGAAGCCGATCTTCCACACATCACTTCTGCCCTGAACAGCATTCTGGGGTTGGTCGACGAGATGCAGGCGGTCAATACCGACGGTATCGAGCCGCTGGCCCACCCACTGGAAGCCAGCCAGCGCCTGCGCGCCGACGTCGTGACCGAATCCGATCATCGCGAGGCCTACCAGTCCATCGCACCAGCGGTCGAAAACGGCCTGTACCTGGTTCCGAAAGTCATCGACTAAAGGGAAAGAGCCTCTCATGCATCACATGACCCTGGCCGAGATCGCCCGCGGACTCGCCGACAAGCAGTTTTCCTCCGAAGAGCTGACCAAAGTCCTGCTGGCGCGCATCGCCCAACTCGACCCGCAGCTCAACAGTTTCATCAGCCTCACCGAAGAACTGGCCCTGAACCAGGCCGCCGCCGCCGACGCCCGGCGCGCCAAAGGCGAGAGCGGCGCGCTGCTGGGCGCACCGATCGCCCACAAGGACCTGTTCTGCACCCAAGGCATCCGCACCAGTTGCGGCTCGAAGATGCTCGACAACTTCAAGGCCCCGTACGATGCCACCGTGGTCGCCAAGCTGGCCGCCGCCGGCGCCGTGACCCTGGGCAAGACCAACATGGACGAGTTCGCCATGGGCTCGGCCAACGAGTCGAGCTACTACGGCGCGGTGAAAAACCCGTGGAACCTGGCACACGTGCCGGGCGGTTCGTCCGGCGGCTCCGCTGCCGCCGTGGCCGCGCGCCTGCTGCCGGCCGCCACGGCCACCGACACCGGTGGTTCGATTCGCCAGCCCGCGGCCTTCACCAACCTCACCGGCCTGAAGCCGACCTATGGCCGGGTGTCGCGCTGGGGCATGATTGCCTACGCGTCGAGCCTCGACCAGGGTGGCCCGCTGGCCCGCACCGCCGAAGACTGCGCGATCCTGCTGCAAGGCATGGCCGGCTTCGACCCGAACGACTCCACCAGCATCGATGAACCGGTGCCGGACTACAGCGCCAACCTCAACGGCTCCCTGCAAGGCCTGCGCATCGGCGTGCCGAAGGAGTACTTCAGCGCCGGCCTCGACCCACGCATTGCCGAGCGGGTCCACGACAGCGTCAAGACGCTGGAAAAACTCGGCGCGGTCGTCAAGCAGATCAGCCTGCCGAACATGCAGCATGCGATTCCTGCCTACTACGTGATCGCGCCAGCGGAAGCCTCGTCGAACCTGTCGCGTTTCGACGGCGTGCGCTTCGGCCATCGCTGCGAGAACCCGGAAAACCTGATGGACCTGTACAAGCGCTCCCGGGGCGAAGGCTTCGGTGTCGAGGTGCAGCGTCGGATCATGGTCGGGGCCTACGCCCTGTCTGCCGGCTACTACGATGCCTACTACCTCAAGGCGCAGAAGATCCGTCGGCTGGTGAAGAACGACTTCATGGCCGCCTTCAACGAGGTCGACGTCATCCTCGGCCCAACCACGCCGAACCCGGCCTGGAAACTCGGCGCCAAAGACAGCGACCCGGTGGCCGCCTACCTGGAAGACGTCTACACCATCACCGCCAACCTCGCCGGTTTGCCGGGCCTGTCCATGCCGGCCGGCTTCGTCGATGGCCTGCCGGTGGGCGTACAGTTGCTCGCGCCGTATTTCCAGGAAGGCCGCCTGTTGAACGTTGCCCACCAGTATCAGTTACACACTGACTGGCACACCCGCACCCCTCAGGGGTTTTGAAACTGCTGCGCTCGGTAATGCTGCGTTGAAAACTGGTTCGAAATGCTCATTGACTACTGTCAACTCCGCTTTCTCACCAGTTTTCGCCTTGCCTTACCTTCGCTCGCGACGTTTCAAAATCCCCTGATAAGACTTCTGAGGAGAAACACATGCAATGGGAAGTCGTGATCGGGCTGGAGATTCATACCCAGCTCACCACCCGGTCGAAAATCTTTTCCGGCAGCGCTACCACTTTCGGTTCCGAGCCCAACACCCAGGCCAGCCTGGTGGACCTGGGCATGCCCGGCGTGCTGCCGGTGCTCAACGCCGAAGCCGTGCGCATGGCGGTAATGTTCGGCCTGGCGATTGACGCCGAGATCGGCCAGCACAACGTGTTCGCCCGCAAGAACTACTTCTATCCGGACCTGCCCAAGGGCTACCAGATCAGCCAGATGGAACTGCCGATCGTGGGCAAGGGCCACCTGGACATCGCCCTGGAAGACGGCATGGTCAAGCGCGTCGGCATCACCCGGGCGCACCTGGAAGAAGACGCCGGCAAGAGCCTGCACGAAGAATTCAACGGCGCCACCGGCATCGACCTGAACCGCGCCGGCACGCCGCTTCTGGAGATCGTTTCCGAACCGGACATGCGCAGCGCCAAGGAAGCCGTGGCCTACGTCAAGGCGATCCACGCGCTGGTACGTTACCTGGGCATCTGCGACGGCAACATGGCCGAAGGTTCGCTGCGCTGCGACTGCAACGTGTCGATCCGTCCCAAGGGCCAGGCCGAGTTCGGCACCCGCTGCGAGATCAAGAACGTCAACTCGTTCCGCTTCATCGAGAAGGCGATCAACAGCGAGATCCAGCGCCAGATCGAACTGATCGAAGACGGCGGCAAGGTCATCCAGCAGACCCGCCTGTACGACCCGAACAAGGACGAAACCCGTCCGATGCGCAGCAAGGAAGAAGCCAACGACTACCGTTACTTCCCCGATCCGGACCTGCTGCCGGTGGTCATCGAGGATTCTTTCCTCAGTGACGTACGTGCCACCCTGCCGGAACTGCCACCGCAAAAACGCGAGCGTTTCCAGGCGCAGTTCGGGCTGTCGAGCTACGACGCCAACGTCCTGGCCACCAGCCGCGAACAGGCCGACTACTTCGAGAAAGTCGTGAGTATCGGCGGCGACGCCAAACTGGCGGCCAACTGGGTGATGGTCGAGCTGGGCAGCCTGCTGAACAAGCAGGGCCTGGAGATCGACGAGTCGCCGGTGTCGGCCGAGCAACTGGGCGGCATGCTGTTGCGGATCAAGGACAACACCATTTCCGGCAAGATCGCCAAGATGGTGTTCGAGGCCATGGCCAATGGTGAGGGCAGCGCCGACGAGATCATCGACAAGCGCGGCTTGAAGCAGGTCACCGACACCGGGGCGATCAGCGCCGTGCTCGATGAAATGCTCGCGGCCAATGCCGAGCAGGTCGAACAGTACCGCGCGGCAGACGAAGCCAAGCGCGGCAAGATGTTCGGCTTCTTCGTCGGCCAGGCCATGAAAGCCTCCAAGGGCAAGGCCAACCCGCAACAGGTCAACGAATTGCTCAAAAGCAAGCTCGAGGGTTGACCGCCATGGAGCCAGTCCGCAAGTCTGGCTCATTCCCCTGTGGCGAGGGAGCTTGCTCCCGCTGGGGCGCGCAGCGCCCCCCGGCTTTCTGTTGCCAGAGTCGGGGGGCTGCTGCGCAGCCCAGCGGGAGCAAGCTCCCTCGCCACAATAAATTTACAACCACACTGATGTGGAAAACCTTTCGATGAAGCGTCTCCTCGGTGCCTGCGCCCTGCTGTCCCTGCTGGCCGGTTGCGCCAGCCAGAGCGGGACAGTTGATCCACACGGCTACGACCAGACTGGCGTCGCGTCTTATTACGGTGCCAGGCACCATGGCAAACGCACCGCCAGCGGCGAGCGTTTCGACCAGCACGGCCTGACCGCCGCCCATCGCCAGTTGCCATTCGGCACACGGGTGAAAATCACCAACCTGGGCAACAATGACAGCGTCGTGGTCCGCATCAACGACCGTGGCCCGTATACTCGGGGACGCTTGATCGACGTGTCTCGCGAAGCAGCCGAGCAACTGGGCATGTTACGCACCGGCACCGCGCGGGTACGCGTGCAAGCCCTCGACGACTGATAGACGGAGCCCGGCCATTTCCCTACTCGCCGCTTTATCGCTGCTCAGCCTGATCGAACTGTTCGGCGGCCTGCTGTTGCTGATTGTCGGCGCCGAGTTGCTGGTGCGCGCCGCCGTCGGCGTGGCGGCACGCTTGCAGGTGCGCCCGCTGATCATCGGCCTGACCGTTGTTGCCCTGGGCAGCAGCGCGCCACAGATGGCCGTGAGCCTGCAAGCGACCTTGGCGCAAAACGCCGACATCGCCGTGGGCAGCGTGATCGGCAGCAGCATCTTCAACATCCTCGTCACCCTGGGGCTGTCGGCGCTGATCATGCCGTTGCGCGTCTCGCGCCAACTGGTGCGCCTGGACATCCCGTTGATGATCGGCGCCAGCCTGCTGGTGTTCGTGCTGGCCTTGAACGAAGAACTGACCCGCCTGGACGGGACATTGTTGCTGGCGGCCCTGGCGGTGTACCTCGGCCTACTGCTGCGCCAGTCACGGCACTCCATGCGCCCCCACGCGGCGAGCGTCGACGCGGCGCAGGTGTCCTGGCCCAGGAGCCTGACGATGATCGTGCTCGGCTTGGCGATGCTGATCTACGCCGGGCACCTGCTGCTGGGCGCGGCAGTGACGGTGGCGACGGACCTGGGCTTGTCGGAACGCATCATCGGCCTGACCATCGTCGCCGTCGGCACCTCGCTGCCGGAACTCGCCACCTCGCTGATCGCGGCCCTGCGCGGCCAGCGCGACATTGCGGTGGGCAACGTGATCGGCAGCAACCTGTTCAACCTGCTGGGGGTGCTGGGGGTGACCGCCCTCGTCGCGCCCACGCCGCTTTCGGTTTCGCCGAACGCCCTGGACTTCGACCTGCCGGTGATGCTCGGTGTGGCGGTGCTGTGCCTGCCGGTGTTCTATTCCGGGTACCGGGTCACCCGCGCCGAAGGCCTGCTGCTGCTGGGCCTGTACCTGGTCTATGGGCTGCACGTGGTGTCATTCACCACCGGCATGCCCCTGGCCGGCCGACTGGAACGGCTGATGCTGTTCTATGTGCTGCCCACCTTGCTCGCGTTCTTGCTGTTCACTTTCGTGCGCGCCTGGCGCCGCCAACACCACAAGAGGGATTTGCCATGACCGACACTCCGAAGACCGGCCTCGACATGCGTCGCCAGGTCATGGGCGACGCGTTCGTCGACCGCGCCTTGGGCAACGCCACCGACTTCACCCAGCCGTTGCAGGACTTCGTCAACGAACACGCCTGGGGCAGCGTCTGGCGTCGCGAAGGCCTGCCGCTGAAAACCCGCAGCCTGATCACACTCGCCGCCCTCACCGCCCTCAAGTGCCCACAGGAATTGAAAGGCCACGTGCGCGGCGCGCTGAACAATGGCTGCACGGTGGAAGAGATCCGCGAGGCACTGCTGCATTGCGCGGTGTATGCCGGCGTGCCGGCGGCGATCGATGCGTTTCGGGCAGCGCAGGAAGTGATCGAGGCGTATCAGAAGCCGGAGTAAAGCGCGGGATTTTCCGTGAATGGACCGGCCTCTTCGCGGGCAAGCCCGCTCCCACATTCGACCGCATTCCTTCTGAAGAAGCCCGATCACTGTGGGAGCGGGCTTGCCCGCGAAGAGGCTCCAGAGAACACCAGAAGCCCAAGCCTAGATCCACCCACCCCACTGCAACACAAAAATCCCGATGTTGGTGGTGATCGCCGCCATCAAGGTGGTGATGACGATGATCGCCGCCGCCAGTTCATGGTTGCCATCGGCGGCACGGGCCATGACGAAGCTCGCGGCGGCGGTGGGGCTGCCGAAGTAGAGGAACAGGATCCCCAGCTCCGCGCCGCGAAAGCCCCAGACCCAGGCGCCCAGGGTGGTCAGCAGCGGCAGGCCGACCATCTTCACCAGGCTCGAACTCATGGCCATCTTGCCGCTCTTGCGCAGTGCTGCCAGCGACAGCGTGCCACCGATGCAGATCAGCGCCAGGGGCAAGGTCATCTGCGCCAGGTATTTGCCTGATGTCTCGAGCCAGTTCGGCAGGCCGATCTGCCAATAGGCGAACGGCGCGGCGACGATCACGCTGATGATCAGCGGGTTGCTGAACACGCTTTTGCAGATGCTCCACGGGTCCGACTTGATCACCGGGCTGTAGACCGCCAGCACGATGGTCGATAGGGTGTTGTAGAACAGGATCACCAGCGCCGCGAGAATCGCCCCCAGGGAAATCCCGTAGTCGCCATACATGCTTGCTGCCAGCGCCAGGCCGATCACCCCGTTGTTGCCGCGAAACGCGCCCTGGGTGTAGATGCCGCGGTCTTCCCGCGGGCACCGCCAGATCGCCCAACCCCAGGCCATGGCGAAACTCACCAGGGTGGCGACGGAAAAGTAGATCAGCAGATCAGGTTGCAACGCGGCGTGCAGGTCGGCATGGAGGATGCCAAGGAACAACAGCGCCGGCATGGTGACGTTGAACACCAGGGACGAGGCGATGTGGATGAAGTTGTCGTTGATCCAGTCGATGCGCTTGAGCACCACCCCCAGAAACAGCATGGCAAACACCGGCGCGGTGATGTTCAGGGTTTCGAGGAAAATTGCCAGCATGCCGGGGACCTTTCGAGGGGGGTGTCGTTAGGTGGCTAATGATAAGCCACTCGCGGCACTGGCGTCTGGAGATTCCTGTGGGAGCGGGCTTGCTCGCGAAGACGCCGGCACATCCAACATCGATGCAAGCTTAACCACCGCCTTCGCGAGCAAGCTCGCTCCCACACTCGATCGTGGATGGTCACAGCGTTTGTGTCCGCCACCAAAACCCTGTGGGAGCGAGCTTGCTCGCGAAAGCGTTAGTTCAGTCGACACCATGTCGCATGTACTGCCGTCTTCGCGGGCAAGCCCGCCCCTACATGATGAACGCCGGCTCAGGTAATCGGCGCAGGGTTGAACAGGGTGATGTCGTTGAACAGTTTGTGCTGTTCTGCCCAGGTCTTTTTCTTGCCGCTGGCCACGTCCAGGTAGTAGTGGAACAGCTCCCAACCCAGCTCCTCGATCGAGGCACGACCGGTGGCGATGCGCCCGGCGTCGATGTCGATCAGGTCCGGCCAGCGCTGGGCCAGCTCGGTGCGGGTCGAGACCTTCACCACCGGCGCCATGGCCAGGCCGTACGGGGTGCCACGGCCGGTGGTGAACACGTGCAGGTTCATCCCCGCCGCCAGTTGCAGCGTACCGCAGACAAAGTCACTGGCCGGTGTGGCGCAGAAGATCAGGCCTTTTTGCTTGAACCGCTCGCCCGGGCCGAGCACGCCGTTGATCGCGCTGCTGCCGGACTTGACGATCGAGCCCAGGGATTTTTCGACAATGTTCGACAACCCGCCCTTCTTGTTGCCCGGCGTGGTGTTGGCGCTGCGGTCCGCCTCGCCCTTGGCCAGGTAACGGTCGTACCAGTCCATTTCCCGCACCAGTTCCTGGGCGACTTCCCGGGTTTGCGCCCGGGAGGTCAGCAGGTAGATCGCATCGCGCACTTCGGTGACTTCGGAAAACATCACCGTCGCCCCGGCGCGCAGCAACAGGTCCGAGGCATAGCCCAGGGCCGGGTTGGCGGTGATGCCGGAAAACGCATCGCTGCCACCGCACTGCATGCCCAGGATCAACTCCGACGCCGGCACGGTTTCGCGACGGCGCTGGTCGAGCTTCTTCAGGCGGGTTTCGGCCAGGTCCATGATCTGCTCGATCATTTCCGTGAAGCCGTGGCTGGCGTCCTGCAAGCGATACAACCACGGCTCGCTGAGGTCCACCGAGCTGTCGTTGTCGTGCATCACCTGCCCGGCCTGCAATTTCTCGCAGCCCAGGCTGATGACCAACGCCTCGCCCCCCAGGTTCGGGTTGCGCGCCAGGTTACGCACGGTGCGGATCGGGATGTACGCGTCGGTGGCGGTGATTGCCACGCCGCAGCCGTAGCTGTGGGTCAGCGCCACCACGTCGTCGACGTTCGGGTACTTGGGCAGCAACTCGTCCTTGATGCGCTTGACCGCGTGGTCCAGCACCCCGGTCACGCACTGCACCGTGGTGGTGATGCCCAGGATGTTGCGCGTGCCCACGGTACCGTCGGCGTTGCGATAGCCTTCGAAGGTATAGCCCTCGAGCGGTGCATCGGCCGCCGGCACGTCGGTGGACAGCGGCAGGCTGTCCAGCGGCGGCGCGGTGGGCATGCGCAGCTGGTCTTCCTTGACCCAGCTGCCACGGGGGATCGGTTGCAGCGCGTAGCCGATGACCTGGCCGTAGCGAATCACCTCGCCACCCTCAGGGATGTCCTGCAGGGTGACCTTGTGGCTCTGCGGCACGAAGTCCACGGTGACCAGGCCGTCCGGGAATTCGGTCCCGGCCGGTACGCCCTGGTCATTGACGACGATCACAACGTTGTCCCGCTCATGCAGGCGGATGTAACGTGGCGAATCGGCATGTTCAATCAATTGCATTGACGCCGCTCCTTCAGGATTTAGCTTCGGACAGACTGGAGACGTCGGCATCCTTGGCCGTAGGTTCCTTGAGTACGACGCGCTTGATCGGCCCGACGATGACCAGGTAGCTGAACACCGCCACCAGGGCATTGCAACCGACGAATACCAGCGCCCACTTGAACGAACCGGTGGCACTGATGATGTAGCCGATGACGATTGGCGTGGTGATCGAAGCCAGGTTGCCGAAGGTGTTGAACAAGCCACCACTGAGGCCGGCGATCTGTTTCGGCGAGGTGTCGGACACCACGGCCCAGCCCAGTGCGCCCACGCCTTTACCGAAGAATGCCAGGGCCATGAAGCCCACCACCATCCATTCGATCTCGACGTAGTTACAGGCCACGATGCTGCTGGACACCAGCAGGCCGGCGATGATCGGCGCCTTGCGGGCGAAGGTCAGCGAGTGGCCCTTGCGCAGCAGGTAGTCGGAGATCACCCCGCCCAGCACGCCGCCGATGAAACCACAGATTGCCGGCAAGGACGCGATGAAACCGGCCTTGAGGATGGTCATGCCACGTTCCTGCACCAGGTACACCGGGAACCAGGTCAGGAAGAAGTAGGTGATGCCGTTGATGCAGTATTGGCCCAGGTACACGCCGAGCATCATGCGGTTGGTGAGCAGTTGGCGGATGTAGTCCCACTTCGGACCGTCACCCTTGGCTTTCTTGCCCTTGTCCTGGTCCATGTCGACCATCGCGCCGTTGGCGGCGATGTGATTGAACTCGGCTTCGTTGATCATCGGGTGCTGGCGCGGGCTGTAGATCACCTTCAGCCAGATCAGCGAGAACACGATGCCGATGATGCCCATCACGATGAACACGTGCTGCCAGCCGAAGCGGTAGACGATCCAACCCATCAGCGGAGCGAACAACACGGTGGCGAAGTACTGCGCCGAGTTGAAGATCGCCGAGGCGGTGCCGCGTTCTGCGGTGGGGAACCAGGCGGCGACGATGCGGGCGTTGCCCGGGAAGGACGGCGCTTCGGCCAGCCCCACCAGAAAGCGCAGCATGAACAGGGCAACCACGGCCGTGGACATGCCGAATTCACCCACATAGCCTTGCAGCACGGTGAACAACGACCAGGTGAAAATACTCAGGGCGTAGATTTTTTTCGACCCGAACCGGTCGAGCAGCCAGCCGCCGGGAATCTGCCCGGCCACGTAGGCCCAGCCGAAGGCGGAGAAGATGTAACCGAGGGTGACGGCATCGATGCCGAGGTCTTTTTGCAGGCTGGAGCCTGCGATGGCGATGGTGGCACGGTCGGCGTAGTTGATCGTTGTCACCACAAACAGCATGAGCAGGATCAAATAGCGGACGTGTGTCGGCTTGGTCGCTTGCATGAAAAAGTACTCCCACTATTTATTTTTATGCGGGTCAGCAGATTGTACGGCCAGGCTGGATCACCAGCCCGGCCGGTGTTGCAGTTACGATCCGATGTAAGAGGTCTTCACCACTGTGTAGAACTCTTGCGCGTAGCGACCTTGCTCACGCGAACCATAGGACGAACCCTTACGCCCGCCGAACGGCACGTGGTAATCCACGCCGGCGGTCGGCAGGTTGACCATCACCATGCCCGCCTGGGAATGGCGCTTGAAGTGGTTGGCATACTTCAGCGATGTGGTGGCGATACCGGCCGACAGGCCGAACTCGGTGTCGTTGGCCATCGCCAGCGCCGCCTCGTAGTCCGCCACGCGCACGACGTTGGCAACCGGGCCGAAGATCTCTTCGCGGCTGATGCGCATCGACGCTTCGCTGTCGCTGAACAAGGTCGGCGCCAGGAAGTAGCCTTCGGTGTCGCACGTCACCAGGCCGCCACCGCTGACCAGCCGCGCACCTTCGCTCTGGCCGATGTCGATGTACTTCAAGTCCTGGTCGAGTTGAGCTTGGGAAACCACCGGGCCGATGTCGGTGCCGGCCTTCAACGCATGGCCGACCTTGATCGACTGCATGCGCTCGGCCATCGCCGCGACGAACTTGTCGTGGATACCGGCGGTGACGATCAGGCGGCTGGAAGCCGTGCAACGCTGGCCGGTGGAGTAGAACGCGCTCTGCACCGCCAGCTCGACGGCCTGCTTGAGGTCGGCGTCGTCGAGGATGATCTGCGGGTTCTTGCCGCCCATTTCCAACTGCACCTTGGCCTGGCGCGACACGCAGTTGACGGCGATCTGCCGCCCCACGCCCACGGAGCCGGTGAAGCTGATGCCGTCGACTTTAGGGCTGTTGACCAGCACTTCACCGACGACGCGGCCGCTGCCCATCACCAGGTTGAACACGCCGGCCGGGAAACCGGCGCGGGAAATGATTTCCGCCAGAGCCCAGGCGCAACCCGGTACCAGTTCGGCGGGCTTGATCACCACGCAGTTGCCGTAGGCCAGGGCCGGGGCGATTTTCCAAGCCGGGATGGCGATCGGGAAGTTCCACGGGGTGATCAGGCCGACCACACCCAGGGCTTCGCGGGTCACTTCGACGTTGACGCCCGGGCGCACCGACGGCACGTAGTCGCCGGACAGGCGCAGGCATTCACCGGCGAAGAATTTGAAAATGTTGCCGGCGCGGGTCACTTCGCCGATGGCTTCGGGCAGGGTCTTGCCCTCTTCGCGAGCCAGCAGTTGGCCGAGCTCTTCGCGGCGGGCGAGGATCTCGCTGCCGACTTTGTCCAGCGCATCGTGACGCGCCTGAATGCCCGAGGTCGACCAGGTCGGAAAGGCGGCGCGGGCCGCTTCGATGGCGGCGTTGACTTGCGCTGCGTCAGCCTTGGCGTATTCACCGATGACATCGGACAAATCGGACGGGTTGATGTTGGTGCAATAGTCGGCACCGGCTACCCACTGACCGTTGATGTAGTTATCGAAACGCTTTGCATCAGTCACGGATGCTCTCCTCACAAAAAGCCTTACGCAAAAAGCCGCTGATTGCTCAGCGGCTTTGTCGGGTCTGTTACTGCTTGCCTTGCTTGTCGATCAGCGCGGCCAGGGCTTCGTATTCTTCCGGCAGCAGGTCGGTCAGCGGCGTGCGCACAGGACCGGCGTCATAGCCAACGATCTTCGCGCCGGCCTTGACGATGCTCACGGCATAACCGGCCTTGCGGTTGCGGATGTCCAGGTATGGCAGGAAGAAGTCATCGATGATCTTGCCAACGGTGTCGTGATCGTCGCGGGCAATGGCGTGGTAGAAGTCCATCGCGGTTTTCGGGATGAAGTTGAACACCGCCGAGGAGTAGACCGGCACGCCAAGGGCCTTGTAGGCCGCGGCGTAGACTTCTGCGGTCGGCAGGCCGCCCAGGTAGCTGAAGCGATCGCCGAGGCGACGACGGATCGACACCATCAGTTCGATGTCGCCCAGGCCGTCCTTGTAGCCGATCAGGTTCGGGCAACGCTCGGCCAGTTGTTCCAACTGGTTGGCGTTCAAGCGGCAGACGTTGCGGTTGTAGACCACCACGCCGATCTTCACCGATTTGCACACGGCTTCAACGTGGGCGGCAACGCCGTCCTGGCTGGCTTCGGTCAGGTAGTGCGGCAGCAGCAACAGGCCCTTGGCACCCAGACGCTCGGCTTCTTGAGCGTATTCGATGGCCTGGCGGGTGGCACCGCCGACACCGGCCAGGATTGGCACGCTGGTCGCGCAGGTATCGACGGCGGTCTTGATGACTTGCGAATACTCGCTGGCGGCCAGGGAGAAGAATTCACCGGTGCCACCGGCTGCGAACAAGGCAGAGGCGCCGTACGGGGCCAGCCACTCGAGGCGCTTGATGTAGCTGTCGCGATTGAAATCGCCTTGGGCAGTGAAATCGGTGACCGGGAAAGACAGCAGGCCAGACGAGAGGATGGACTTCAGTTCTTGTGGATTCATTATTCGAACACCCTGGGACGCAATGTATGTATGAGAGAGTTAAGCTTCGGCCAGAAGTTGTAGGTCATCGTACAACTTAAATAACCTGCGTCAACTGCATTTCGTCATCGAAGGGTAAAAAAGCCTGATGGACCGTTCGTCAGCACTGTCGACTCTGCCAGTAGGCGGCCTTTTAGGAAGCAGGCATAACCGGCAGGTGGCCGTGCCATACCCACGAACGCCCTGACATCTCGAAGGACCCTGCCGAACGGCCATTCGCAACCCGCAGTCCTGGCTCCTTCCTGTAGGTTTCACAATGGCCATATTGCCGTGAGCCGCCCGTGCGCGATGGTCACGGCGACCTCACCGGGAGCGACACCATGACGACGACATTCGAGAAACCCACGCTCAAGGATTTTCCAGCCGCCCCGGCCAGCGGGGAAGCAACGGTGAGCCTGTCGAAGGCGGGCAAGGCACTGACCGTGCAGATCCCGGACTCGGATATCTCACCCTACTCGTCCGTGCACCTGACCCTGGGTGCGGCCTCCAAGCCGCCGGAATGGACGGGCAATCTCGAACCCATGATGGTCAACAAGACGCCCGAAACGCACCCGGATGACTTCGAGGTGGCGGAACTGCACAAGGGCGTAACCCTGACGGTGCCCGGCGACACACTGAAGGCATTCAGCGGCCGATTGGTTGAACTGCGCTACACGTTTACCTACGAGAGTGGCGGGGCCGATACGTCCAAGCCACTGAACGTGCGATTCAAGGCATAAAACCAACATCCAAATCACCACCGTCCCCTGTGGCGAGGGAGCTTGCTCCCGCTGGGCTGCGGCAGCAGACCCTCTCGGTGGGTGCTGCGCCCCCAAGCGGGAGCAAGCTCCCTCGCCACGAGTATTTGGGTTGTCTGGGGGATGGGGATACTTTCGGCCCCGGGGGAGCCCTGCCCTTCTAGCCCTGGGCTTGCGCCTCTTCATGGGCTTGGCGCAGGCGCTCACGGCTGTTGGTCAGGTGCAGGCGCATGGCGGCGCGGGCGGCGTCGGAGTCCTGGCGGGCGATGGCTTCGTAGATTTCCTCGTGCTCGCGGCTCAGGCGGTCCATGTAGTGTTGCTGGTCGTCGTGGGCCAGGCGCGCCGAGTTCAGCCGGGTGCGCGGGATGATGCTGGTGCCCAGGTGGGTCATGATGTCGGTGAAGTAGCGGTTGCCGGTGGACAGGGCGATTTCCAGGTGGAAGGCGAAGTCCGAGGCCACCGCGTCGCTGGCATGAGCCGCGCTTTCCTTCAACGCGTCGAGGGCGGCGCGCATGGTCGCCAGTTGCTCGGCGCTGCGGCGTTGCGCGGCCAGGCCGGCGGATTCCACCTCCAGGCTGATGCGCAATTCCAGGACCGCCAGCACGTCACGCAAGGTGACCACCGTGGCCGGGTCGATACGAAAGCCGCTCGGGCTCGGCGTATCCAGCACGAAGGTGCCGATGCCATGGCGGGTTTCCACCTGGCCGGCGGCCTGCAACCGGGAAATCGCCTCGCGCACCACGGTGCGGCTGACACCATGGGCTTCCATGATCGCCGACTCGGTGGGCAATTTATCGCCACGCTTGAGCAGACCGTCGCGAATCTGCTCGGTCAGCACCGTCACCAGCTCCTGCGCCAGGCTGCGGCGCTTGCGGGGAAGGCGGGGTATGTCGATCGGGTTTTCCATGGGGCTCATGTCTCGGCAAGCGGCTGAATGCGCATCATGATAGCGCAACGTGGTTGTACGATCACCGTGTTCCCTGGCAGCCTCCTCAAAGAATGCCGCCATGCACCGTTGTGGCGAGGGGATTTATCCCCCCTGGGGCGCGAAGCGCCCCCCGTTCCAATTGTCTGACACACCGCGGTGGCAGGCTACAGGTCTGCTGCGCAGCCCAACGGGGATAAATCCCCTCGCCACAACAGTGTTCGGCACTGACATCAAGTGACGACAGTGCGCTCCATCAGTTGGCCATTTTCAATACGCACATGTCGCGGATGGAAACGTTTCAAACTGCTTCGATGCCCGACGCTGACGATGCTCAGCCCTGGTAACTGGTCGATCAACGCCTGGTACAGCGTTGCCTCGTCCTCTTCATCCATCGCCGACGTCGCTTCGTCCATGTACAGCCATTGCGGTGCGTACAGCAATGCACGGGCGAAGGCCAGGCGTTGCTGCTCGCCCGGGGACAGCATGCGTTGCCAGTGATCGCTTTCGTCCAGGCGCGCGATCAGGTGCGGCAAACGGCAGGTTTCCAGCACCTGTGCATAACGTTCGTCGGGGTAGACGTCGCCGGCCTGTGGATAACTCAAGACCTCACGCAGGCTGCCAATGGGCAGGTAAGGCTTTTGCGGCAGGAACAGGTAGCGCGCCGAAGGCAGCAGAATGTTGCCATGCCCGGCCGGCCACAGATGGCCCATCGCGCGGAACAAGGTGGATTTGCCACTGCCTGAACGACCGCTGAGCATCACCCGCTCACCCGGCGCCACCGTCATGTCGGCGTTGCTGAGCAGATGCCGACCGTCAGCCAGGTCCAGTCCCAGGTTGTGCACTTTCAGCACGTTGCCCTGGCTCTGCACATCGATAGCCGGTACGCGTTCCTCGTTGTCGCTCATGGCCTGGCGGAAACTCAGCAGACGATCGCAGGTGGCGCGCCACGCGGCGAGGTCGGCGTAGGCACTGATGAACCAGCTGAAATTCTCCTGCACGCTGCCGAAGGCCGAGTTGATCTGCATGAGCTCGCCCAGCTGGATCTTGCCGGCGAAATAGCGCGGTGCCGCGACGATGAACGGGAAGATGATCGCGATCTGGCCGTAGCCGGAGGTGAAGAAGGTCAAGCGCTTGGACACCCGCATGATGTCCCAGAAGTTGTGCCAGACCAGCCCGAAACGTCCGCTCAAGCGACGATTCTCATTCGGCTCGCCGTTGTACAACGCAATGCTCTCGGCGTTCTCGCGCACCCGCACCATGGAAAAACGCAGGTCGGCTTCGAAGCGTTGCTGGTTGTTGTTCAGGCCGATCAGCCGGCGACCGATCAGGTGCGTCAGCCAACTGCCCACCGCGGCATAGATCAGCGCGGCCCAGAACATATAGCCGGGGATGGTGTAGCCGAACACTTCGATGCTGCCCGACACGCCCCACAGGATGATCGAGAACGACACCAGGCTGACCACGGTACGCAGCAGCCCCAACCCCAGGCCCAGGGTATTGGTGGTGAAGCTGTTGAGGTCTTCGGAAATCCGCTGGTCGGGGTTGTCGGTATAGCCGCCCTGCTCCAGGCGGTAGTAATTCTTGTGGCTGAGCCAGCGGGCGAAATGCTGCTCGGTGAGCCAGGCCCGCCAGCGGATGGTGAGCATCTGCGTGAGGTACAAGCGGTACACCGCCCCGAGGATCGCCACCGCCGCGATGCCGCAGAAGTACAGGATCAATTGCCAGAACGCCGCACTGTTCTTCTCTTGCAGGGCGTTGTAGAAATCCTTGTACCAACTGTTGATCCACACCGAAATCGCCACGCTGAACAGCGACAGCGCGATGACGGCAATCAATAACGTCCAGGCCTTGCCCTTCTCCTCACTGCGCCAGTACGGCGTGGTCATTTGCCAGACACGGCGGAAAAACTGCCCGCGCACCGCGTCATTGACCGCGGAATATTCAGCGTTCTGATTCATGGTTAAGGCTCGATAGAAAAAAGAACAGACTCGGGCCGATCATAGTGCAACGGCCCGATTGACCGCGAGGGTGTGGACACCATCTGTTCAGCGCAGGTTCAGCGACGCACGGGGCGCTTCTGCAATTTGCGCTGCAAGGTCCGCCGGTGCATGCCCAGGGCGCGGGCGGTGGCGGAAATATTGCCTTCGTGCTCGGTCAGCACCCGCTGGATGTGCTCCCATTGCAGGCGATCGACCGACATGGGGTTTTCCGGTACCAGGGTGTCGAGGTCGGCATGTTCGGACAGCAGCGCCGCCAACACATCGTCAGCGTCCGCCGGCTTGCACAGGTAATTGCAGGCGCCGCGCTTGATGGCCTCGACCGCGGTGGCGATGCTCGAATAGCCGGTGAGGATCACCACGCGCATCTCCGGGTCCAGCTCCAGCAACTTGGGTAGCAGCACCAGGCCCGAATCGCCGTCCATCTTCAGGTCGAGGGCGGCGTAGTCCGGCAAGTCGGCCTGGGCGAGGGCCAGGCCTTCTTCGGCGGAACCGGCCGTGCTCACGCGAAAGCCGCGGCGGGACATGGCCCGTGCCATGACGCGGGTGAAGGTGGCGTCGTCATCGACCAGCAACAGGTGCGGCAGCTCTTCGCCGTCGACTTGGATCTCGTCACTCATGTTTCGTCTCCTCGGTCGGCATGGGGCAGGCGCAGCTCGGTGAGCGTGCCGCCGCTCTCATGGGGGTAGAGTTTCACCGAGCCGCCGGCGCGTGTCACGCTGGCTTTGCTCAAAAACAGGCCCAGGCCCAGGCCTTTGCCCTTGGTGGTGTAGAACGGTTTGCCGATCTGCTCGGCGATGGCCAGCGGCACGCCCGCGCCGTGGTCTCGAATGCTGATGGTCAAATCGAAGGCATTCCAGTCCAGGGTCACTTCCATGCCTTCGGGGCAGGCATCGGCGGCGTTGTTCAACAGGTTCAGCAGTGCCTGGGTCAGATCCGGCGGTGGCGCCATGCGCGGCACTGGCCCCTGGCCCAGACGTTGGAAGCGATAACTGGCTTCGGGGCGCATCAGGTGCCAGCGGTTCAAGGCTTCGTCGAGCCAATCGGTGACATCCTGCATGTCGATGGCCAACCGACGATTGGCCTCAGCGGCCCGCACCAGGTATTGCAGGGTTTCCTTGCAGAGCTTGACCTGGTCCTGCAGGACGCTGAGGTCGTCCTGCAGTGCGGGATCAGGGTGATCCTGCTGCATTTCCTTGAGCAGCACGCTCATGGTCGCCAACGGCGTGCCCAACTCGTGGGCGGCACCAGCGGCCTGAGTCGCCACGGCCAGCAACTGCTCGTCCCGCAGGCCCTCTTCACGACGAATGGCCCGCAGTTCTTCCTGGCGCCGCAACTCCTCGGCCATGCGCGCGGCAAAAAACGTGATGACCGCCGCGGCCAGGGCAAAGCTCAGCCACATGCCATAGATCTGCAGGTTTTCCCGGGCGATGGGGAAGGTTTCCAGGGGATAGAAGCGCACCAGCAGCAAGGTGTACAACGCCAGGGCGATGCCGGAAAGAATCAGCGAAAATCGCCATGGCAGCGTCACGGCGGCGATGGTCAACGGCACCAGGTAATAAGACACGAAAGGGTTGGTGGAGCCGCCGGAGAAGTACAACAGCGCGCTGTGGATGAACAGGTCGCCGGCCAGTTGCACGGCGTATTCCAGCTCGGTCACCGGCCACGAGGCACGCAAGCGAACCGCCGTCAGCGCACACAGCACCGAGGAGCAGACCAGCGTGATCGCCAGTTGCAGCCAGGGCAACGGCAGCAGGTCGAACCAGTAGGCGAGCCCCACCGAACCGGCCTGGGCAGCCAGGACCAGAATACGGATGAACGTCAGGCGCCAGAGATTCTGGCGAGAGGCAGAAGTCAGTTGCAAAGGGGCGAGCATGAGCTCTCCTGATGAGTGCTCCAGGCGAATCGCACGGAGTATAACCAACGCACGGGTTGCGCAGACAAGTGTGCGGCAAAGCGCCACAGCCTCTGAGTGCTACGCATCCCCGCTGGGCTGCGAAGCAGACCTAAAACAGGCCCCTGCGCTATGTCAGATGGACCGAGTTGCTGGTCTTGGGGTTGCTGCGCAACCCAACGGGGATAAATCCCCTCGCCACAAGGGTGCTTCATTGGCCTCATGCATCTGTATAGAAGTTGTAACTGTGCGAACCGGATCGCAGCAGCTAGAGTCTTATCGTTCACGCAGGCCCGGACCTCATCCCTGCGCATCATCCCAAGGAGCTTTCATGCACACGTTCAGTCGCCACGTCGCCCTGCTCGCCCTCAGCCTCGGCACGGTCGCCAGCCTGCCGGCCCTGGCCGCCGATGAGCTGCACTACAACCAGATCTCGCTGCGCGCCGAAGCCAGCCAGGAAGTGGCCCGCGACCTGATGATCGTCACCCTCTACACCGAGGAACAGAACACCGACCCGGCCAAGCTCGCCGCCGCCGTCAGCACCACGCTGAACAAAGCCATCGGCCAGGCCAAACAGGTCAAGGACATCACCCTGCGCCAGGGCAGCCGCAACAGCTACCCGATCTACGACAACAAGGGCGGGAAGATCACCGGCTGGCGTGAGCGCGCCGAACTGCGCCTGGAAAGCGCCGACTTCGCCGCCCTGTCCAAACTCACCGGCGAGTTGCTCACCGACATGAAGATGGGCGGCATGGACTTCGCCATCTCCACCGCCACCCGCCAAAGCAGCGAAGACGCCCTGCTCAAGGACGCCGTCAACGCCTTCAAGGCCCGCGCCCAACTGGCCACCGAGGCCCTGGGCGGCAAGGGCTACAAAATCGTCAGCCTGAACCTCAACAGCAACGGTTATCCACAACCCTACCTGCGCGCGCCGATGATGATGAAAGGCGCCTCCATGGACGCGGAATCCGTGACGCCTGAGGTGGAAGCGGGCACCAGCCAGGTGAGCATGACGGCGGATGGGGCGATTGAGGTTTTGATGCAGTGATGCAGGACTGACAGAGATATCCAGCCCAGTGACACACTTTGTGGCGAGGGGATTTATCCCCGCTGGGCTGTGTAGCAGACCCAAAGGCAGCGACCTCAATTAATCTGACACACCGAGGTATCAGGTTGGGGGCTGCTGCGCAGCCCAGCGGGGATAAATCCCCTCGCCACAGGATAGTGCCCGCACTTTATCAGGTGACACTTCCTTGCTACGCCTCGACCGGCCGGGCCGGCGCCTCAAGCTGGTCCAGCGCCTTGTCCACCAGCAACTGGCACAACTCCACCAACTGCTGAATCCCCAACGCCACACTGCGCCGCGTGCCGTCCACTTCGAAGGCCAGGTCCTCGGCCATGGCCTTGACCGAGGCCAACGTTTCGCTGGTGCTGGCCAGCAGCGTATCGGTGTCGGCCTTGGCGGTGACCGAGAACAGGCTGTCGATGCGCGAGTCGGAGGGGGCGTCCCCTGAGGGTTCTGGATTGAGGTAATGGTTCAGTGCACGCTCGGCGGCGGCGCGGTCTTTGAGGAGGTCTTCGAGGGCGTCGAAGCCGCAAAGGGGTGTGGTTTTATTGAGGGGTGGGTCGGGAACTGACTTATCCATGTGCTCGTACCTATTTAGTGATGAGGGCCATCACTCGCCGTTTCTCACTCGGCAAAGTGGTGGCAGCTATGTGCAGGGTGAGAAATCCGAGAATAGGTACTCGGCCAGACCGAGGTCTGCCCGCACACAGCCGCCATAACGCATCTACCGGCAGCGGATAAGCTGGCGGCAATTATATGCAGGTCTGAACGCTGTATGCCTATTAGTCGGGTTTCTCACGCCCGGTCGCTGATTAGGCAGCGACAAGCAAAAGGTTAGAGACCCCACTTCCGACGGACAACCTTAAAAACTCGTGGGACGTTTCGTTGTAGGACAGGCGATCCGTCCGACATCCCAGAGTGATCCCTACTCGCCCAGACACACCTCAACCCGTGGCGAGGGAGCTTGCTCCCGCTAGGCTGCGAAGCAGACCCGAACCGGACACTTCGCGGAGAAGGCCTTTAGGATCCGGCCCGCTAAAAAATCCCCATGCACTCAATCAGACCGCCATCGCGAGCAAGCTCGCTCCCACAATGGATCGGGTTACAACCGCAGAGGATTGGTCGGCTGTCAGGCCGTCTTCGCGAGCAAGCCCGCTCCCACAGGATTCAGGTACAACCGGAAAAGTCAGGCCGCCTCGCTTTTGCTTTGGCTTTTGATGTGGACGCCCCATTAACCACAAGGGCCGAACGCAGGCATTGCGTAGTGGGCAACCCGGCATGGATGCCGGGTTAGCCGCGCTGGGTCATGGATGACCCTTCGCGGCGGGCCCACGGAGCAATGCCGGAGTGAGGGAACACCGAGCGTAAGCGAGGTGCCCAGTGGTGGGGCAAGAGCGTTTTGCTTACTTTTGCGCTCTATCAAAAGTAAGCCGCCGTCAGGGCGGAACCCTAAGCCGCCGTTACCACAGCAATGGATATGTACACAAAAATCCCGGCCGACTGCCAGGCCGCCATCGCGAGCAAGCTCGCTCCCACAATAGAAGCGGAGCACCGCCCAAATCCCGGGCCTATACCCAAACCCACCAGTCCCCCACACTTTTGGCTATTTCCCCCACCCCGCCCCAACCGCTACCCTTCGGAAAATCGTCATCACCGCCAAGGGATTTCATGGACCGGACTACCTTCAAACCACTTCTACTCACCCTCGCCCTGATCAGCGGCGCGCCCATGGCCCAGGCTGCCACCACCCTGGTCTACTGCTCCGAAGCCAGTCCCGCCGGGTTCGATCCCAGCCAATACACCAGCGGCACCGACTTCGATGCCTCGGCCGAAACCGTCTTCAACCGCCTCACCCAATTCAAGCGCGGCGGCACCGAAGTCGAGCCAGGGCTGGCGACAAGCTGGGACGTCTCCACCGACGGCCTGGCCTACACCTTTCACCTGCGTAACGGCGTGAAATTCCACACCACCGACTATTTCACCCCCACCCGCGACTTCAACGCCGACGACGTGCTGTTCACCTTCCAACGCCTGCTCGACCCCCAGCACCCGTTCCGCCAGGCCTACCCCACCGAGTCGCCGTACTTCACCGACATGGGCCTGAACACCACGATCAAAAGCGTCGAGAAAGTCGACGAACACACCGTGCGCTTCAACCTGAACAACGTCGATGCCGCCTTCGTACAGAACCTGGCGATGAGCTTCGCCTCCGTGCAATCCGCCGAATACGCCGCGCAGTTGCTCAAGGAAGGCAAGGCCGGCGACCTCAACCAGAAGCCCGTCGGCACCGGCCCGTTCGTGTTCAAGCGCTACCAGAAGGATTCGCAGATCCGCTACGCCGCCAATACAGCGTACTGGAAGCCCGAGGACGTGAAGCTCGACAACCTGATCTTCTCGATCACCCCCGACGCCGCCGTGCGCCTGCAGAAGCTCAAGAAGAACGAGTGCCAGGTCAGCGGCTATCCACGCCCGGCCGACATCGAGGTGATGGAGCAGGACCCGAACCTGCAGGTGCTCAAGCAACCGGGTTTCAACCTCGGTTTCCTGGCCTACAACGTGACCCACCCGCCCCTGGACCAGCTCAAGGTCCGCCAGGCCCTGGACATGGCCATCGACAAGCCGGCGATCATCAAGGCCGTGTACCAGAGCGCCGGCCAACTGGCGCAGAACGCCCTGCCGCCGGCGCAATGGTCGTTCGACCCGAGCATCCAGGATGCGCCCCACGACGTGACTAAAGCCCGGGCGCTCCTTAAGGAAGCCGGGGTTGCGCCGGGTACTACCATCAATTTGTGGGCAATGACGGTGCAGCGCGCGTCCAACCCCAATGCACGGATGTCGGCACAGATGATCCAGCAGGATTGGGCCAAGATCGGGATCAAGGCGAACATCGTCAACTACGAATGGGGCGAGTACATCAAGCGTGCAAAAAATGGCGAACATGACGCAATGATCTACGGCTGGACCGGCGACAACGGCGACCCGGACAACTGGCTGGGCGTGCTCTACAGCTGCGCGGCGGTCAAGGGCAGCAACTACGCCAAGTGGTGCGACCCCACTTATGACCGGTTGATCCAGCAGGCCAAGGTCTCCACCGACCGCCAGCAACGCATCGACCTGTACCGCCAGGCGCAGAAGATCCTCAAGCAACAGGTGCCGATCACACCCATCGCCAACTCCACGGTCTTCCAGCCAATAAACAGGAAAGTGGTGGATTTCAAACTCAGTCCATTTGGGCTTACACCCTTCTACGGCGTGGGTTTGACGAAGTGATACCCGCCCCAAACCGGTGCGAAACGGCGTCGCGACGCACCGGCGAGGGGCGCGTTTGACGCCAAAAAAACGCCCGCAAACGGTCAACTGCGTCAGAAGTTACACGAATGCGACATTAAGGTACGTTCGTGCCACTGTTTCAGACTTGCGACCGCTCTGGATCTTGCATTGGGTATGGGGCCTGCATAAGTATCCGCAGGACGACTCACGAGGTCGCCCTCTAATCCAAAAATGACAACAAATCATGAGGCCAACATGCTTAAACACGCGGTCATTCCGTTTTTAGTCGGCGCAAGCCTATTAGCCAGCGCACCCTTCGCCCAAGCCGCGACTAACCTGGTGTTCTGCTCCGAAGGGAGCCCAGCCGGTTTTGACCCTGGTCAGTACACCACCGGAACCGACTTCGACGCCTCTGCTGAAACCATGTTCAACCGCCTGACCCAGTTCGAGCGCGGCGGCACCGCCGTGATTCCTGGCCTGGCGACCAAGTGGGATATTTCCGAAGACGGCCTGACCTACACCTTCCACCTGCGTGAAGGCGTCAAGTTCCATACCACCCCGTACTTCAAGCCGACTCGCGAATTCAACGCCGACGACGTGTTGTTCACCTTCAACCGGATGATCAACAAGGACGACCCGTTCCGTAAGGCGTACCCGACCGAATTCCCGTACTTCACCGACATGGGGATGGACACCAACATCACCCAGATCGATAAAGTCGACGACCACACCGTCAAGTTCACCCTCAAGGATGTCGACGCCGCGTTCATCCAGAACATGGCCATGAGCTTCGCCTCGATCCAGTCCGCCGAGTACGCCGCGCAGCTGCTCAAGGAAGGCAAGGCCAGCGACATCAACCAGAAACCGGTCGGCACTGGTCCGTTCGTGTTCAAGAGCTACCAGAAAGACTCCAACATCCGCTACACCGGCAACAAGGACTACTGGAAGCCTGAAGATGTGAAGATCGACAACCTGATCTTCGCCATCACCACCGACCCATCGGTGCGTATCCAGAAGCTGAAGAAGAACGAGTGCCAGGTCACCCTCTTCCCACGCCCTGCCGACCTCAAGGCCCTGAAAGACGACAAGGCCCTGAAGATGCCCGACCAGGCCGGCTTCAACCTTGGCTACATCGCCTATAACGTGATGGACAAGATCAAGGGCAGCAACGAGCCGAACGTGCTCGCTGACCTGAAGGTCCGCCAGGCACTGGACATGGCGGTCAACAAGCCACAGATCATCGACTCGGTCTACCAGGGCGCCGGCCAGCTGGCGGTCAACGCCATGCCACCGACCCAGTGGTCCTACGACACCACTATCAAGGACGCCAAGTACGACCCTGAGAAAGCCAAGGCGCTGCTCAAGGAAGCCGGCGTCAAGGAAGGCACCAACATCACCCTGTGGGCGATGCCGGTCCAGCGTCCGTACAACCCGAACGCCAAGCTGATGGCCGAGATGCTGCAGTCCGACTGGAAGAAGATCGGCCTGAACGTCAACATCGTCAGCTACGAATGGGGCGAGTACATCAAGCGTTCCAAGGGCGGCGAGAACCAGGCGATGATCATCGGCTGGAGCGGTGACAACGGTGACCCGGACAACTGGCTCAACGTGCTGTTCGGCTGCGACTCGCTGGCCGGCAACAACTTCTCCAAATGGTGCGACAAGAAATTCGACGGTCTGGTCAAGGAAGCCAAGCGCACCACCGACCAGGCCAAGCGCACCGAACTGTACAAACAGGCACAACACGTCCTCAAGGATGCCGTGCCGATGACACCTATCGCTCACTCGACGGTGTATCAACCCATGCGCGCCAACGTGCAGGACTTCAAGATCAGCCCCTTTGGCTTGAATTCCTTCTACGGCGTCAGCGTCAGCAAATAAAGCGATCTGTGGCGAGGGAGCTTGCTCCCGCTGGGCCGGCCCGACGCTTCGGGCGTAACGGCCCCTTTTTAAAAGCGCAATGGCGGTGCACCCGCAACGTCATTGCGAGCGGAGCCAGCGCCCACGCCACACCGCTTTATGCCGAGACCCGGGAAATCGCCTACATCCAAAAGCACTGCGTACCACAGCAGATGGTTCAGGACGTGTCGCCTTTTCCCACAAGTCTTTCAGGCATTACGCATTTACCAGCACGTCCACGACTCCTACCGTCGGGGCTGGTCGGCTTGCGGATCCTGCGGCATTGCATCGCAATGGAATGAGCTCAGTGCTCCGGCTACGTCCCTGGAAGGACACCGGTCCACTGATAAACACCCCGAACGAGAGAGGGAGCGTCATGCGCCATACCTTGGTTTTATCCGCATTGCTGGCCGCGACATCCGCGGCGCAGGCCGCCGAAGGCAGCCTGGTGTTCTGTTCCGAAGGCAGCCCTGCCGGTTTCGACACCGCCCAGTACACCACCGCCACCGATAACGATGCCGCCGAACCGTTGTACAACCGCCTGGCCGAGTTTGAAAAAGGCGCGACCAACGTCGTACCGGGCCTTGCGACCCGATGGGATATTTCCGAAGACGGCCTGACGTACACCTTCCACCTGCGCGAAGGCGTGAAGTTCCATACCACCGACTACTTCACCCCGACCCGGGACTTCAACGCCGACGACGTGTTGTTCACCTTCAACCGCATGCTCGACCCGCAGCACCCGTTCCGCAAGGCCTACCCCACCGAGTTCCCGTACTTCAACGGCATGAGCCTGAACAAGAACATCGCCAAGGTCGAGAAAACCGGGCCGTTGACCGTGGTCATGACGCTCAACAGCGTGGACGCCGCGTTCATCCAGAACATCGCCATGAGTTTTGCCGCGATCCTGTCGGCCGAGTACGCCGACCAGTTGCTCAAGAGCGGCAAGCCGAGCGACATCAATCAGAAACCGATCGGCACCGGGCCGTTCGAGTTCAAGAGCTACCAGAAAGATTCCAACATCCGCTACGTCGCCAACACGCAATACTGGGCGCCGGAGCGGGTCAAGTTGAAGAACCTGATCTTCTCCATCAACACCGACCCTTCGGTGCGGGTGCAGAAGCTCAAGGCCAACGAGTGCCAGGTCACCCTGCATCCGCGCCCGGCCGATGTACCGGCGCTGAAGAACGACCCCAAGCTGCAACTGATCGAGAAGCCCGGCTTCAACCTCGGCTATATCGCCTACAACACCCGCCACAAACCGTTCGACCAGGTCGAAGTGCGGCGGGCACTGGATATGGCGGTGAACAAGCAAGGCATCCTCAATGCCGTGTACCAGGGTGCGGGGCAACTGGCGGTCAACGCCATGCCGCCGACCCAATGGTCCTACGACGACACCATCAAGGACGCCGCCTACGACCCGGAAAAAGCCAAGGAGTTGCTCAAGGCCGCCGGGGTCAAGGAAGGCACCGAGATCACCCTCTGGGCCATGCCCGTGCAACGCCCCTACAACCCCAACGCCAAGCTGATGGCCGAGATGCTCCAGGCCGACTGGGCGAAGATCGGCCTGAAGGTGAAGATCGTCAGCTACGAATGGGGCGAGTACATCAAGCGCACCAAGAACGGCGAGCACGACGTCAGCCTGATCGGCTGGACCGGCGACAACGGTGACCCGGACAACTGGCTGGGCACGCTGTACAGCTGCGACGCCATTGGCGGCAACAACTACTCCATGTGGTGTGACCAGGATTACGACAAGTTGATCAAGCAGGCCAAGGTCGTCACCGACCGTGACCAGCGCACCGTGCTCTACAAACAGGCCCAGCAGTTGCTCAAGCAGCAAGTGCCGATCACCCCTGTTGCCCACTCGACGGTCAACCAGCCGCTGAGTGCCAAAGTCGAAGGGTTCAAGGTCAGCCCCTTCGGTCGCAACGTGTTCTCGGGCGTCAGCCTGAACCCATAACCGATTAGCCATGCCACGAGGGCCCCCATGGGGGCTCTCGCGCAGGCGTCTTGCCTGAATTCGTCGATTTGGCGTCATGCAAACGTTTGCTAGGCATGAATGAGCTGTAAACCCAAGCCGTATCACCAAAAAAGACCGGCATAAATAAAGAAAGAAAAAAAGGAGCTTCACCCATGAAATTGAGCAGCACCGCGTTACTGGCCCTGGCCATCAGCAGCGTGACCGCGACGGCGTATGCCGAGTCGCAAAGCCAGGCGGTCACCCCGGTGACCCTCAAGACCAGCAGTGAACAAAGCGAAGCCAAGGGGTTCATCGATGGGCAATCAGTGACCGGGTCGACCCGTAACTGGTACGCCAACGAGCAATTCAAGCGGGGCGCGAAACTCACCTATCGCAAGAACGGCGAAGCCCGTGAAACCGACCGCCGTATCAACTGGTTGCAAGGCACCATCATCAAGTACAACTCGGGCTTCACCGAAGGCACCGTCGGTTTCAGCACCGAACTGGCCGCCTACAACGCCATCGCCCTGGACCAGGATCGCAAGGACCTGGCCTCCAACAATGGCGGCGCACCGACCACCCGTCCGGGCGCTGGCAACAACCGTACCCTGACCCGCGAAGGCGGCGACGCCGTCGGCCAGTGGAGCAAACTGGGCCTGGCCAACGTCAAGGCCCGCGTGTCGAACACCACCCTGACCGCCGGCCGCCAGAACTTCAGCAGCCCGATGGTCGACGTGATCGGCAACCGTGCCCTGCCCTCCAGCTTCCAGGGCGTGAGCCTGCACAGCGAGGAGTTCGAGAACCTCGGCTTCGACATCGCCACCTTCGACCGCAACTCGCCACGTACCGAAGAGAGCCTGCGCAAGTTCCGCTCCGAATACGGCGACAGCAGCGTTGAAACCGATCACGTCAACACCGCCGGTATCACCTACCAGCCTCTGGCCAGCCTGAAGACCAGCCTCTGGGCGACCCAGGCCGAAGACATGTGGAACCAGTACTACTTCGGCGCCACCCATGAACTGGGCGACAGCTCGGTGCTGAGCCTGACCACCGGCCTGAACTACTACAAGACCGTGGACTCGGGCAAAAGCAAACTGGGCGATATCGACAACGACACCTACTCCCTGTCGTTCGGCCTGACCCACCAGGCCCACAGCCTGACGTTCTCGTACCAGGAAGTGAACGGCAACGAGTACTTCGACTACCTGCATGAAACCAACGGCATCTACCTGGCCAACTCCCTGCTGTCGGACTTCAACGGCCCGAACGAGAAGTCCTTCCAGATCGCCTATGGCCTGAACATGGCTGAATACGGCGTGCCAGGCCTGAAGTTCAACATCTACCAGGCCCGCGGCTGGGGCATCGACGGCACCCACTACAACAGCACCGGCTACAGCGATGTGAAAGCGATGGACGGCGAGCACCACTACGAATACGGCGTCGGTGCTTCCTACGCCGTACAGAGTGGCCCGCTCAAGGCCACCGCGATCCGGGCGACCTACACTGCACACCGGGCCAGCGAAAACCAGGCCGACGGCAGCCTCAACGAGTTCCGCCTGGTGACCACCATCCCGTTCAACATTCTCTAACGCTCCACCGGGCGGTCGACTCACGAGGTCGGCCGCCCGGCTTTTGCCATTAACCGATTGCAGAGGATTGACGATGAACATGATTCCCCTACGTGCAGCCATCGCCGCTGCGCTGCTGAGCGTCGCCGTTGGCGCCACGGCCAAGCCCCTGGTGGTGTGCACAGAAGCCAGCCCGGAAGGCTTCGACATGGTCCAGTACACGACTGCAGTCACTGCCGATGCCGTGGCAGAAACCATTTTCAACCGCCTGGCCGACTTCAAGCCCGGCACCACCGAAGTGATTCCGGCCCTGGCCGAATCCTGGGACATCAGTGACGATGGCCTGACGTACACGTTCCATCTGCGCAAAGGCGTCAAGTTCCACACCACCGAATACTTCAAGCCGACCCGCGACATGAACGCCGACGACGTGGTCTGGAGCTTCCAGCGCCAGCTGGACCCGAATCACCCATGGCACAAACTGTCGAGCGTGGGCTTCCCCTACTTTGAAAGCATGGGCTTCAAAGAGCTGCTCAAAAGCGTCGAGAAAGTCGACGAACACACGGTCAAGTTCACCCTGACCCGCCGCGAAGCGCCGTTCCTGGCCGACATCGCCATGGCCTTCTCCTCGATCTACCCGGCCGAATACGCCGACCAGTTGCTCAAGGCCGGCAAGGCCGGCGACCTCAACAGCAAGCCGATTGGCACCGGGCCGTTCGTCTTCCAGCGCTACAACAAGGACGCCCAGGTGCGCTTCAAGGCCAACCCGGACTACTTCCGCGGCAAGCCGCCGGCCGATGCCCTGGTGCTGGCCATCGCCACCGACAACAACGTGCGCATGCAAAAGCTCAAGACCAATGAGTGCCAGGTCGCGCTGTACCCCAAACCCGATGACATCCCGAACATCAAGAAAGACCCGAACCTGAAGGTCACCGAGCTGGACGCGATGACCGTGTCCTACGTCGCCATGAACACCAGTCACAAGTACATGAGCGACGTGCGGGTGCGCCAGGCCATCGACCTGGCCTTCGACAAGGAAGCCTACGTCAATGCGCTGTTCGGCAAGGGCAACGCCACCGTGGCGGTCAACCCGTACCCGCCGACACTGCTGGGCTTCAACCACGACCTGAAGAACCCGCCACGGGACCTGGACAAGGCCCGCCAGTTGCTCAAGGACGCCGGCGTACCGGAAGGCACCGTGTTCACCCTGTTCACCCGCAACGGCGGCGGCCCGACCAACCCCAACCCGATGCTCGGTGCGCAGATGATGCAGGCGGACCTGACGAAGGTCGGGATCAAGGTCGACATTCGCGTGATGGAATGGGGCGAAATGCTCAAGCGCGCCAAAAATGGCGAGCACGACATGGTGTCCGCCGGATGGGCGGGCGACAACGGCGACCCGGATAACTTCCTGACGCCTATGCTCAGTTGCGAGGCGGCCAAGAACGGCGAAAACTATGCACGCTGGTGCAACGAGAAATTCCAGGCACTGATCGATCAGGCCCGCGCCTCGGTGAACCCTGAGGAGCGCATCAAGCTCTATGAACAGGCCCAGGTGATTTTCAACCAGGACCTGCCATGGATCAGCATGGCCCACACCCGGATGTTCACGGCAATGCGCAACAACGTAGAGGGCTATGTGATTAGCCCGCTCACCACCAACAACTTCGCCACCACCCAGGTGAAGTAGATAAGAAAACGCCCGGCATCGCTTACCAAGCGGCGCCGGGCACGCCTAACCGGCTGATGAGGTACACCTTAAGATGTTTAGTTTTATTGCCCGCCGACTGGGATTACTGATCCCCACGTTCTTCGGCATCACCCTGCTGACCTTCGCGTTGATTCGCATGATCCCCGGCGACCCCGTGGAAGTGATGATGGGCGAACGTCGGGTCGATCCCGAAATGCATGCTCAGGCAATGGAACGCCTTGGCCTCAACAAGCCGCTGTATGCCCAGTACCTGGACTACATCGGCAAATTGGCCCACGGCGACCTCGGCGAATCGCTGCGCACCCGTGAAAGCGTATGGACCGAGTTCAGCTCCCTGTTTCCCGCGACCCTGGAACTGTCCATGGCCGCCCTGTTGTTCGCCGGTATCCTGGGCCTGCTGGCCGGGGTGATCGCGGCACTTAAGCGAGGGTCCCTGTTCGACCACGGGGTGATGGGCATCTCCCTGGCCGGTTATTCGATGCCGATCTTCTGGTGGGGCCTGATCCTGATCATGTTCTTCTCGGTGAGCCTGGGCTGGACCCCGGTGTCGGGCCGGATCGACCTGCTCTACGACATCGAGCCCAAAACCGGCTTCATGCTGATCGACACCCTGCTCGCCGATGAGCCGGGCGCCTTCCTCGATGCCCTGCACCACCTGATCCTGCCGGCCATCGTGCTGGGCACCATCCCGCTGGCGGTGATCGCCCGCATGACTCGCTCTTCGATGCTTGAAGTGCTGCGCGAGGACTACATCCGCACCGCCAAGGCCAAAGGCCTGTCGCCGTCGCGGGTGGTGTTCGTGCATGGCCTGCGCAACGCACTGATCCCGGTGCTGACCGTGGTCGGCCTGCAAGTCGGCACCCTGCTGGCCGGTGCGGTGCTGACCGAAACGATCTTCTCCTGGCCGGGTATCGGCAAGTGGCTGATCGAAGCCATCGGCGCCCGGGACTATCCCGTGGTGCAGAACGGCATCCTGTTAATCGCCTGCCTGGTGATTCTGGTCAACTTCGTCGTGGACATCCTCTACGGCTTTGCCAACCCACGCATCCGTCACCAGCGCTGAGATCAAATCCATGAGTACTCCAACTCCTTCGGTAGCAGTCGATCAAAGCCTGCTGTACCCGTCCCCGTACAAAGAATTCTGGCAGGCGTTTTCCCGTAACAAGGGCGCCGTGGCCGGGCTGCTGTTCATGATCCTGATCGTGTTCTGTGCGATCTTCGCGCCCTGGGTCGCGCCCCATGACCCGAGCGAGCAGTATCGCGACTTCCTGCTGACGCCGCCGGCCTGGCTCGAAGGCGGCCAGATGCAGTTCCTGCTCGGCACCGACGAACTGGGCCGCGACCTACTCTCGCGCCTGATCCAGGGCTCGCGCCTGTCGCTGCTGATCGGCTTGTCGTCGGTGGTGATGTCGCTGATCCCGGGCATCCTACTGGGCCTGTTCGCCGGGTTCTTCCCGCGCATCCTCGGCCCGACCATCATGCGCCTGATGGACATCATGCTGGCCCTGCCTTCGCTGCTGCTGGCCGTGGCGATCGTCGCCATCCTCGGCCCAGGCCTGATCAACACCGTGATCGCCATCGCCATCGTATCGCTGCCGTCCTACGTGCGCCTGACCCGCGCAGCGGTGATGGGTGAACTGAACCGCGACTACGTGACCGCTGCCCGCCTGGCCGGTGCCGGCCTGCCGCGCCTGATGTTCATCACCGTGCTGCCCAACTGCATGGCGCCGCTGATCGTGCAGGCGACCTTGAGCTTTTCCTCGGCGATCCTCGACGCCGCCGCCCTGGGCTTCCTCGGCCTCGGCGTCCAGCCGCCGACTCCGGAGTGGGGCACCATGCTGGCCTCGGCCCGCGACTACATCGAACGCGCCTGGTGGGTGGTGAGCCTGCCTGGCCTGACCATTTTGCTCAGCGTGCTGGCAATCAACCTGATGGGCGACGGGCTGCGCGATGCGCTGGACCCGAAACTCAAGAATGCCGCCTGAGGAGATTCCCATGTCACTGTTAGAAATCAAGAATCTCAACGTCCGCTTCGGCGACGCCACGGCCGTGCCGGTGGTCGACGGCCTGGACCTGAGCGTGGAAAAAGGCGAAGTGCTGGCGATCGTCGGCGAGTCGGGCTCGGGTAAATCCGTGACCATGATGGCGCTGATGGGCCTGATCGAGCATCCCGGCATCGTCACCGCCGACGCGCTGAACTTCGACGGCAAGAACATGCTCAAGCTGAGCGCCCGCCAGCGTCGGCAGATCGTCGGCAAGGACCTGGCAATGGTCTTCCAGGATCCGATGACCGCGCTCAACCCCAGCTACACCGTGGGCTTCCAGATCGAAGAAGTGCTGCGCCTGCACCTGAAAATGTCCGGCAAGGCTGCCCGCAAGCGTGCCATCGAGTTGCTGGAAAAAGTCGAGATCCCCGGCGCCGCCAGCCGCATGGACGCCTACCCTCATCAACTGTCCGGTGGCATGAGCCAGCGCGTAGCCATCGCCATGGCCATTGCCGGCGAGCCAAAGCTGCTGATCGCCGACGAACCGACCACCGCCCTGGACGTGACCATCCAGGCGCAGATCATGGACCTGCTGCTGGCCCTGCAAAAAGAGCAGGACATGGGCCTGGTGCTGATCACCCACGACCTCGCCGTGGTGGCCGAGACCGCCCAGCGCGTGTGCGTGATGTACGCCGGCCAGGCCGTGGAAGTGGGCAAGGTGCCGGAGCTGTTCGACATCCCGGCACACCCCTACAGCGAAGCATTGCTGGCGGCGATTCCCGAGCACAGCATGGGCGCCGAGCGGCTGGCGACATTGCCAGGCATCGTTCCCGGCCGCTACGACCGCCCGCAAGGCTGCCTGCTGTCGCCGCGCTGCCCCTACGTGCAGGAAAACTGCCGCCAACAACGCCCGGCCCTTGACCCGAAAACCGCCAGCCTCGCCCGCTGCTTCTACCCGTTGAACCAGGAGGTGGCGTGATGGCCGTCGTACTTACCGCCCGTGACCTGACCCGTCATTACGAAGTGTCCCGTGGCATGTTCAAGGGCCATGCGACCGTGCGCGCCCTCAACGGTGTGTCGTTCGAACTCGAGGCCGGCAAGACCCTGGCCGTGGTGGGCGAATCCGGTTGCGGCAAATCCACCCTCGCCCGGGCCCTGACGTTGATCGAAGAGCCGTCCTCTGGCTCCCTGAAGATCGCTGGCCAGGAAGTGGCCGGCGCCAAAAAGGCCGAGCGCAAGCAGTTGCGCAAAGACGTGCAGATGGTGTTCCAGAGCCCGTACGCATCGCTCAACCCACGGCAGAAAGTCGGCGACCAACTGGCCGAGCCGCTGCTCATCAACACCAGCTTGTCGGCCATCGAGCGTCGGGAAAAAGTCCAGGCCATGATGAAGCAGGTGGGTCTGCGCCCCGAGCACTACCAGCGCTACCCGCACATGTTCTCCGGCGGCCAGCGCCAGCGTATCGCCCTGGCCCGCGCCATGATGCTGCAACCCAAGGTGCTGGTGGCGGACGAACCGACCTCGGCGCTGGACGTCTCGATCCAGGCCCAGGTGCTGAACCTGTTCATGGACCTGCAGCAGGAATTCAACACCGCCTACGTGTTCATCTCCCACAACCTGGCGGTGGTCCAGCACGTGGCCGATGACGTGATGGTGATGTACCTCGGTCGTCCGGTGGAAATGGGGCCCAACGAAAACATTTACAGCCGCCCGCTGCACCCGTACACCCAGGCGCTGCTGTCGGCCACCCCGACCATCCACCCGGACCCGAACAAGCCCAAGATCAAGATCGTCGGCGAACTGCCCAACCCGCTCAACCCACCGCCCGGCTGCGCGTTCCACAAACGCTGCCCGTATGCCACCGAGCGCTGCAAGACCGAAGAACCGGCCCTGCGTCCGCTCGATAACCGGCTGGTGGCGTGTCACTACGCCGAGCAGTTCCTCTACGGCGCGGCGTAACGATCAGCTCGCGTCTGCTGTGGCGAGGGGATTTATCCCCGCTGGGCTGCGAAGCAGTCCTGTTTTTTTGGGACTGCTGCGCAGTCCAGCGGGGGTAAATCCCCTCGCCACAATTTTTCTGAACGGTGAAAGCTACGTCTGGCTGTCACCCTCGTCGCCTTCATCACCGTCGTCAGTGTCCGGCTGGTCGATGGTCGAATCGTCATCGTCCTGATCGCCGGGCTCCTGGGTCGCGGCCAGCATCATGTCGCCCTGGCCAACCTGCCCGTTCCAGGCGTGTTGTTCGTGCTGGTCGCACTCCGCCCAAGCCGCCGACGAACCGAGGGACAACATCACCAACACCTTCAACAAAAACATCATGCGCAGCAGTGTGTTCATAGCCGATTCCTTCTTTCGCGGATGGAGCCAGGGCCTGACGGCTCAAGAAAATCCAATGCTGAACAGACCGGTTCACCCATTAGGACGCTCAGAGATGGCCAGAAATGCCGTCGATGGGCAGATTGGTTTCGAATAACACTTATCTCGTCCAGTTATGACCCCTGCCCCTTGTGGCCCCTTGTGAGAGCGGGCTTGCTCGCGAAAGCGGTCTATCCGCCAACATCCCTCTTGAATGACACACCGCCTTCGCGAGCAAGCTCGCTCCCACAGGGGCCCCAGCCTGGCACACGGGATCAAGTAGGAGGCGGCTTGCTCCCACAGAGACTTACGCGGCTGGTGCATCGAGTGACAACAAAAAACCCGCTTCCTGGTGTCCCGGAGAATTTGCAAACTCAGGAAGTCAATTTCAGAGATCCCCTAAAAGCCGCACGTTGCGCTCATGCATTTCTCTTATACGGCTTAGCTGATCGGTTACACGTGTATGTCTAGCAAACGCGGCATTTTCTTCGGGAGTAAAATAATTGTCGTGATTAAGCCTACCTCCACGTGATCTAAACGCACTTTCGGCGCGGGCAATATCCCCCTCAGCTACTGCTAATTCCCACTGAAGCCTCTCAACTTCCGGATCAGACTTCATCCTGTTGCTTACTTCTGTTCTTCTTGCAGCAGCGGCGGCTGACCTTCGTTGATTGGCCGCCTGTTTTGCCAAAACTTTTTGGTCCCTGGCGATCATTTTTGCGTTATGAGTGTTGGCCAGTTCAATGATATTTTCTTGCGTAAACCCGGCTCTTCTAGGGAAACGGCCTATACGCTCAAAGGGAGCGCTGACAGATGACCTTGCATAAATTTTGAACTGGGTCCCGGAGGTCTTCACTCGGGCATACCTACCAACGTTCTGCATCGTCGGACTCTGCCGTCCAGCAAGATTAGCTATACCCTTGAAGAGCGACATCCAGGAATGCCCAGACGGATCCGTCCTATTAACAGGATCGCCCGCACAATACGCATAGGCATTGATACCTCCTTCGCCAAACGGGCTTCGATTGTCCGGGCTATTAAAGCGCATCAGCACCGTATTAAAAGCACGGTAACCATTACCCAACAAATAGAAACCGCTACTTTTATCGGGACGCTCTCCATTAAAACCCAATACCCGCTGCGTGGATTTTTCGACAGGGCTATGGCCAAACGCGGTGTATGCCGTCGTTTCTGGCACTGCCTCGTTCGCCCTTAGGTTGAGAAGGGGCGAGCGTTTGTCATCATGGGCGATCAACATAGTTTCCTGAGCGCCCTCCTTCGTGGTCTGTTGGGCGAGGACAGCGCTTTCGGCTTCAAATACCGTACGTACGGTATCGCCCGCTAGTTCAGTAGCGACACGGTCGCCGCGGTAAAATATCTGGACACGCGTATCGACCGAGTTTTTGGTGTGTGTGTGCCGGTCAAGCGGGTCATAGCTATAGATAACCTGAACACTATCTTCTTTTGCAGACATGGCAATCACCGCCACAATGAGTCTTGTCGGGATATATAGCTTAGTTCCCTGCCTTCAGCCACTAGCAGAACTGTTAGGTTCTGTACGAAACTCACTGAAATTCTGACACCAAAAAATGCATCGCCACCCATGCCAGAGGTGTCCAACAGCGAAAAGTCAGCACGCTTCTTGTTGCCGGATGACTGAGGGTTAAAACAGCTTTTTAGCCCCACAAAAAACCCGCGGCTTTCGCGGCGGGTTTTCGGTCTGACACTTGACGCTTAGTGGTGCTCGCGCGTCGCTCGGAATTTCACATCCGGCCAGCGCTCTTCCATCAACGCCAGGTTGACCCGGGTCGGCGCCAGGTAGGTCAGGTGGCCACCGCCGTCCAGCGCGAGGTTTTCCACAGCCTTGTTGGAGAACTCCTCGAGCTTTTTCTTATCGCTGCAATCCACCCAGCGGGCGGAATAGACGGTGATCGGCTCGTAGGAGCACTCGACCTTGTATTCCTCCTTCAGGCGGCTGGCGACGACGTCGAACTGCAGCACGCCGACCGCGCCGAGGATGATGTCGTTGCTGCGCTCCGGGAAGAACACCTGGGTGGCGCCTTCTTCGGCCAGTTGCTGAAGCCCCTGGCGCAGTTGCTTGGACTTGAGCGGGTCTTTCAGGCGTACGCGGCGGAACAGTTCCGGGGCGAAGTGCGGGATCCCGGTGAAGCCCAGGGCTTCGCCTTCGGTGAAGGTGTCGCCGATCTGAATGGTGCCGTGGTTGTGCAAGCCGATGATGTCACCGGCGAAGGCCTCTTCCAGTTGCTCGCGCTCCGAGGAGAAGAAGGTCAGGGCGTCGCCGATGCGCACGTCCTTGCCGGTGCGCACGTGGCGCATCTTCATGCCTTTTTCGTACTTGCCGGAGCAAATGCGCATGAACGCGATGCGGTCGCGGTGCTTGGGGTCCATGTTCGCCTGGATCTTGAACACGAAGCCTGTGAACTTCTCTTCCACCGGCTCGACGGTGCGCTCGTTGGCGACCCGTGCCAGCGGGCGCGGGGCCCAGTCGACCACGGCGTCGAGGACATGGTCGACCCCGAAGTTGCCCAGGGCGGTGCCGAAGAACACCGGCGTCATCTGGCCGTCGATGAATGCCTGCTGGTCGAACTCGTGGCAGGCGCCCTGCACCAGCTCCAGTTGCTCGATGAAGCGCTCGTACTCGTCGCCCAGGTGGGCGCGGGCCTCGTCGGAGTCGAGCTTCTCGATGATCCGGGTTTCGGTGCGCTCATGCCCGTGGCCGGCGGTGTAGACGATGATGTAGTCGCCCGCCAGGTGGTACACGCCCTTGAAATCGCGGTAGCAGCCGATCGGCCAGGTGATGGGCGCGGCCTTGATCTTGAGAACCGCTTCGATCTCGTCGAGCAGTTCGATCGGGTCGCGGATGTCACGATCGAGTTTGTTGATGAAGCTGACGATCGGCGTGTCCCGCAGGCGGCAGACGTCCATCAGCGCGATGGTCCGTGGCTCGACGCCCTTACCGCCGTCGAGGACCATCAGCGCCGAGTCCACGGCCGTCAGGGTGCGGTAGGTGTCTTCGGAGAAGTCTTCGTGGCCTGGGGTGTCGAGCAGGTTGATCATGTGATCGCGATACGGGAACTGCATGACCGACGTGGTAATGGAGATACCCCGTTGTTTTTCCATTTCCATCCAGTCGGAGGTGGCATGGCGGTCGGACTTGCGCGACTTCACCGTGCCGGCGACCGCAATCGCCTTGCCCATCAGCAAAAGTTTTTCGGTGATGGTGGTCTTACCGGCATCGGGGTGGGAAATAATGGCGAAAGTGCGGCGTTTCGCGACTTCGGCGGCCTGTTTGGTCATGGGAAATCGCCTGGCTGGTGACAAAAAAGGGCGGCGATTATAGCTCAACTTGTGCCAGGAACCGAACCGTTGAGCGCATCCCTGTGGGCCCGATCTTTCCCGACCTGGGAACCTTTTGCCCGGCGCAGACGTCCACCCCCTGCGACAGCTTTTCGTCAGGGCCTGGAAAATCAGCAAGTTAGCCTGACGAAGCTGCGCCCATGGCTCCCGTGACATGCCGCTGGCCGGCATCGACAAGAGCTGCTCCCCGCGAACGCTTTCCCGGCCGCCAATGAAGGTACGCCGCCCGGGAACGCGTGCGCCGACTGAAAGACAAAGGAGTCCGCCTGTGGCTATCCGCTATGGCAAAGGGCTGATGGGAGGTGCGGTCGTCGTCGCCCTCCTGGCCCTGTTGGTCCACTGGATCGGCATCGATACGATCCAGCACTACCGCGACGATTTGCTGTTCTACCTGCAAGCCCACCTGATGCTGGTACTTGCTTCCATGTTCGCGGCTTTGATCGTGGGCATCCCCGCCGGCATCGCCCTCAGCCGCCCTGGCATGGTCGGGCGCGCCGAACGCTTCATGCAAGTGTTCAACATCGGCAACACCGTTCCGCCCCTGGCCGTGCTGGCCATCGCCCTGGGTATCCTCGGCATCGGCAGCGGGCCGGCGATCTTCGCCCTGTTCCTCGCCTCGCTGCTGCCCATCGTGCGCAACACCTATGAAGGCCTGAAGAACGTCCAGGGCTCCCTCAAGGAAGCCGCTGTCGGCATCGGCATGACCCCACGCCAGGTGCTGTGGAAGGTCGAGTTGCCCAATGCCGTGCCCATCATCGTCGGCGGCGTGCGCGTGGCCCTGGCGATCAACGTCGGGACCGCCCCATTGGCGTTCCTGATCGGTGCCAACAGCCTCGGCAGCCTGATCTTCCCCGGCATCGCCTTGAACAACCAGCCGCAGTTGTTGCTCGGCGCGGCCTGCACCGCCCTGCTGGCGCTGCTGCTCGACGGCCTGGTGACACTGGCCAGCCGACTCTGGCTGGAGCGCGGTTTGCGTGCGTCCTGAAGCCGCTGGATAAAGGAATCATCATGAAGAAGTTGAGCTTGATACTGGGCTGCGCCCTGCTGCTGGCCGGGTTCGCCCAAGCGGCGGAAAAACCGGTGATCCGCCTTGGCGCGCGCGTGTTCACCGAACAGACGCTGTTGGCGGAAATCACCGCGCAATACCTGCGCAGCAAAGGCTACGACGCGCAGATCACCGGCGGCCTGGGCAGCAACCTGGCCCGCAGCGCCCATGAAACCGGACAACTGGACCTGCTCTGGGAGTACACCGGTGTGTCGCTGGTGGCCTACAACCACGTCACGGAAAAACTCGACAGCGCCCAGTCCTACGCCCGGGTAAAAGAACTCGACGCGAAAAAAGGCCTGGCGTGGCTGGCACCGTCGAAGTTCAGCAACACCTACGCCCTGGCCCTGCCGGAAAAAATCGCTCGCCAGTACCCGCAGATCAACAACATCAGCCAGTTGAACACGGTGTTGCAGGCCGAATCGCAGGAGAACCACCTGGTGGCGCTGGACACCGAGTTCGCCAACCGCTCCGATGGCCTGGCAGGCATGGTCGAGCAGTACAGCATGAACCTGACCCGCAAGAACATCCGCCAGATGGACGCCGGGCTGGTCTACACCGCCCTGCGCAATGGCCAGGTGTTCGCCGGCCTGGTGTACACCACTGACGGGCGGCTGAACGCGTTCAAGCTGAAGTTGCTCGAAGACGACAAGCACTACTTCCCCGACTACACCGCCGCGCCGGTGGTGCGCCAGGCATTCCTCGACGCCCACCCGCAACTGGCCGAGCAACTCAAGCCCCTGGCGGCGCTGTTCGACGACGAAACCATGCGCCAGCTCAACGCCCGGGTCGACGTCGACCACCAAAGCCCTTCCACCGTTGCCGCCGATTTCCTGCGCCAGCACCCCATCCCCTGAGGAGGAAAAGCCATGGAACTGTTGAACGCCTTTTCCCATCTCGATTGGCAGCAAGTGATGCACCTGACCTGGCAGCACGTCACGCTGGTGGGCATCGCCGTGAGCCTGGCGATTTTCATCGGTGTGCCCCTGGGCATTTTCATGACCCGCTTCCCGGCGCTGGCCGGTCCGTTGCAAGCCAGCGCGACGGTGCTGCTGACGATCCCGTCGATTGCACTGTTCGGCCTGTTGTTGCCGTTTTACTCCAAGTTCGGCCAGGGCCTGGGGCCGATGCCGGCGATCACCGCCGTGTTCCTGTATTCCCTGTTGCCGATCATGCGCAACACCTACCTGGCCCTCACGGGTGTCGAACCGGGCATCCGTGAAGCCGCCCGCGGCATCGGCATGACCTTCGGCCAGCGCCTGCGCATGGTCGAGTTACCCATCGCCGTGCCGGTGATCCTGGCTGGCGTGCGCACCGCCGTGGTCATGAACATCGGCGTCATGACCATCGCCGCCACCATCGGTGCCGGTGGCCTGGGCGTGCTCATCCTCGCTTCCATCAGCCGCAGCGACATGTCGATGCTGATCGTCGGCGCCGTGCTGGTCAGCCTCCTGGCCATCTTCGCCGACCTGCTCCTGCAATGGCTGCAACGCTCGCTGACTCCAAAAGGACTCCTCAAATGATCGAACTTCAAAACCTCAGCAAAACCTTCAAGAGCAACGGCAAGGATGTGAAGGCCGTGGACTCGGTGAACCTGACCGTCAATGAAGGCGAGATCTGCGTGTTCCTCGGGCCATCGGGGTGTGGCAAGAGCACCACGCTGAAGATGATCAACCGCTTGATCCCGCCCACCTCGGGCAAGGTGCTGATCAACGGCGAAGACACCACCGGGCTCGACGAGGTGACCCTGCGCCGCAACATCGGCTATGTGATCCAGCAGATCGGCCTGTTCCCGAACATGACCATCGAGGAAAACATCGTGGTGGTGCCCAAGCTGCTCGGCTGGGACAAGCAGAAATGCCACGACCGCGCCCGCGAGCTGATGAGCATGATCAAGCTCGAACCCAAGCAGTACCTGCACCGCTACCCACGGGAACTGTCGGGTGGCCAGCAACAGCGGATCGGCGTGATCCGCGCCCTGGCGGCCGATGCGCCGTTGCTGCTGATGGACGAGCCCTTCGGCGCGGTGGACCCGATCAACCGCGAGATGATCCAGAACGAGTTCTTCGAGATGCAACGGGCGCTGAACAAGACCGTGATCATGGTCAGCCACGACATCGACGAAGCCATCAAGCTGGGCGACAAGATTGCGATTTTCCGCGCCGGCAAGCTGATCCAGTGCGATCACCCGGACACGCTGCTGGCGCACCCGGCCGATGACTTTGTCAGCAACTTCGTTGGCCAGGACAGCACCCTCAAGCGACTGCTGCTGGTCAAGGCCGAGGACGCGGCCGACAACGCCCCGTCGGTGAGCCCGGAAACCCCGGTGGCCGAGGCGCTGGAATTGATGGACGAACATGACCGGCGCCACGTGGTGGTGACCTGCGCCCAGAACAAGGCGCTGGGCTATGTACGCCGCCGTGACCTGCACCGTCAGACCGGTACTTGCGCGCAGTTCCTGCGCGAGTTCAACGCCACGGCGGCCTACGACGAACACTTGCGGATCCTGCTGTCGCGTATGTACGAGTTCAACCGCTCGTGGCTGCCGGTGATGGACGCCGAACGGGTCTTCCTCGGCGAGGTGACCCAGGAATCCATCGCCGAATACCTGAGCTCCGGACGCTCGCGGGGCGGCAAGACCAGCATCGTGTCGCCGGCCGAAGTGGCAGCCGGCTGAGCGTTACAGCGAAACCCTGAGGACCCGGGAAAACAGCCACTGCGGGCTCAGGTTGGTGAAGACCGAGTAGTTGATCAACACCGTTCTTCCTCGGTTTTGCGCCACCCAGGCCGGGTCGAGCACGAAGCGATTGGCCTGGCCGGCGGTGACGAGTTGGCTGCCCGTATCGAGGATGGTCTGTCCCATGGCCCGTACGCGTAGCGTCGAGCCCACTGGGGCGGGTGAATAGATGATCACCGTGCCGGCCGAGTAACCGGGCGCTGGAAGGTCCAGGGCCTGGGGATCAACGGCCAGGTACAACACGGCGGACGTCTGGGTTTCGCCGACGCCACCTTTCTTGACGGTGTAGCTCACCGGCACCGTCAGCCCGACGCTGTCGACCACTTCGGGACGGGGAATCAACACCTGCTTGTCGGCAGGCAGGTCACCATAACGCACCGGCGGGCTGCTGTACGGCACCCGCCCTCGCCACTGCACGCTTACCGTATCGGCAGCCCCCAGGCCACTGAGCGGCAATTGCACGGCGAGGTAATCGTCCCGGTAGATATTCTTGATACTCAAGCGCTCGCCCGTGGCTGAACTGTAGGCCTTGGGCACGCCGGGCGCGCCCCACGCGGTGGCCGGCACCACCGGGTTGATCGCCTGGTCGGCACTGACGTATTGAAAGCTGAAATGCTCCTTCGGACCGGGCGGCAGTGTCACCCGGACAATGGGGACGACCAGCCCCTGGGTCCGTTCGAAGTATTTCTTCTGGTCGGTCCTGGCGGCCTCCAGATCGTTGGAGCCCGAGATCCAGAAAAACGCCTGGATGGGCAACGGGGTCGGATTTTTTTCCGGCCACGCCTCGATTCGAAGTTCGTTGTGGTTCTTGAAGTTGAAATCGGCGCCACCGGCCTCGAGTTCAACGTCCTTTCGCACTTGCAAGCCGGCATTGAAGTTGGCGGTGGCTTGCTCATTCAACCCATCGTTGACCATCCACGCACAACTGGCGGGGTTACCGTAGGCCACCTTGCGAAAATGCGCCAACCAGGCTTTGGCGGTGAAAATATTCTGTTCATTGCAGGGCTTGCTCTGTGGGTAGACGAACTGCGTGATGCTGGCCCGGCAACCGTAGGCCCCTGGCTTGCTGCGGTAGAGGGTGGCGCCGTCGTAAGGGAAATAACAGATGACCGAAGGCTTGGCCTTACCCGGCGGCGTCTGGAGGATGGGGTAAAAGATATAGCCATGCTTGGCGTCGTTAGTGCCCCAGGGCGCTGCGCCGAACCGGGCATCGGCGCGCAGGTAGGAAAACGAAACGGCCCCGGTCGTCCTGGAAAACTCGCTATGGTCCCAAGGGTCGAAGTTGCCCGCGTAGGTCGTGCGTGCCACCACCCCCGAGCATAGAAAGGCCGGTGCCGTCGGCGAACCGCAGTTGAGCGCCGTATCGTAGTAACGGCGGGTCAAGTCGGCGGCCGTCTCTTCGCCCGATTGCAGGGCCGCGCCCGTGAGCGTTTCAGCAAGGGACTGCAATGAGATAATCATGCAACCCGTCAAAACGAACAGCTTTACCGATTTTTTGCGGCTGAGATTCGCCATGCTCGTCACCTGGAAGGCCGGTCATCACCCAGGCCGGGCCGTCTGCCCCTCACAGAGGCGGGTCAGACAGCCTGGCCCCTGCGTTCAATGCGGATTACATCTGTTGTCACCCGGCAACTTCATGATCACGTCATGGGGCACGTAGGGACGGGCGGGCTCAAGGCTCCAGGTGGGCTTGTTCTCGGCGATGTCCGGAGAGTCGAGGTGGCAGGCCAGTTGGCGGCGCATGCTGCTGCCCATGTTGTCGAAATTCCAATCCTTGCGATTCGGATCGAGCGCTGCGGCCTTGATCGCCAACTCGGCCAACACCACATTGGTTTTCCCGACACCGGCTTTTCTGCCACACGCCGTGGGCGTGATCTTAAGCGAGGAGATCGTTCCCAGCACCGGTTCTACATAGTTGTTATCCCACTCGAGTTTTTCGATGTAGTTATCACAAGAACGGCTGTCCGCGGGGGCGGGTATCTGTTGATCGACCGGATAGTAGGCAAACTTCGCGTCTTCGCCGATAGAACGAGGAAATTGAACCTTGATGATCGGCTTCCAGGCATTACCCTGCTCCACCCAACGGCGTTGGTCATCACGGGCGAAGTCGCGGGCGGTGAACGCCCGGGTCGTTCTGTCGATGTAATCCACGCCACTTTCATAAATGAACGCGGCGATGGGAAGTTCCAGGCGCGTGGCTTTTGCTGAATCGCTGTCACTGGCGACAGGCGCGTCGAACTTCTTGCGGTCCTGGCTGCTCCAGTCCCTGTTCCAGTACTTGTTATCCGGCCAGGTTTCGATCCGCAACTCGGACTGGGTGTTTATCGCATCGCCCTGCTCCTCCGGGTCCTTGGCCAGCACCTTGCGAGCCTCGACAAAGGTGTTGAATGCGTCGGCCTTGTTATAGCTGCCGAAGTAATCCCGGGTCGTATCGAAACCGCATTGGAAGCGGTGGGCTTTCGTCACCTCGGGGTCCTGGGTCTGGCGATCGTAGTGTTCCATCCAGGCCTTGGGGTTGCTGATGCTCAGCTTCTGGCAGTAGTCCTCGACGACGCCCAGGGTATTGCCATTCTCCTGGTAATCACCGCAACCGTTGTTGTTCCGATAATTGGTCCAGGAGTCGATGACAAACGCGCAGAGCACCTTGATCTTGAACTGGGTCTTGTCGTCCACGAAATCATTGGGCGTCAGCGCAAAGCCGTTGTAGCGGAGCATTCCCAGCCCGTTGAACTCAACGTCCTTCCTCAAGTAGGAAACCGATGTGCCACCGGCCGAAAGACCGCTTCCGCCGGCTTCAACGCTGTGTGAAAACGGACTGGCATCCCAGGGCAAGTAACTTTGTTTACTGGCGATCCCGCGAAGTATCAGACCTGAACAATCGGACGCCAACCTGCCGCTGCCACAATCGCGAGCAGTCAAGCGATACCAGTACTCCATCAACTTCGCCGTGTCCGTTCCCGGGTCGGCCTGTGACAAGCCGCAACTGGTGAAGAGTCCGATCATTAAAGAAGCGTTCAAGATGACCCGATACTTGCGCATGTCCCTCTCCTGGAGTTCTCTACATCGCAAAATCCGCAGTGATTCAAGGCACAATTCAATACGCCGCGCGCCGGATATAAGCCGGTATCCGCAGCATTAAAATCATGAAGAACGACTGTCTGGATTTGAGTATTCGGTAATCTTGGGCGAGCGCCTACTGTCAGAAGTGACAGTCAATCGAGGTTAATTAAACGTTTTCCTCATAACAGGCGGGTCATTGATCAACAAATGAGCTACGCCTGTCCCTGTAGCCAGGAGCCTGCTCCCGCTCGGTTGCGTAATGACCACCTTTTGGGGCCGCTATGCACCTCAGCGCGAGTAAGCGCGCTCGCCCCACACAGACCCCAAACCTCGAACCTGTATCGCAGCGAGCGCCGTCATTGACCGATCCAGGGGAACATCAATCTGTCATGCAGGTCGGTTACATCAGGAGCTGTCGCCGCCCGCACGACGGATGTGTGCAAAAACGCGACATTTTTAGTTGATCTCAGGCCCCTCACGCCCTAAAGTTCGCGCCGAACGTCCATGCTGGAAACGATCCATCCGGCTCAAGTACTGACGACGAGACAGCAAGGCCAAGGGCATCCCGCAGCCCATGGCCTTTTTGCTTTCGGCGGCAATGCCTTGGGAAGTAGGCGAACCAAAGTGGGGATACGGAGGACGTTCACGAAGGCTACCCGGCCTTCACACCCATTGATCCTGATGTTTGCCAGTAGGAGTCCCAAGTATGTCGATCCAGGTCGAAGATTATTTCGCGCGCGAAACTTTCCAAAAGATGAAAGCGTTCGCCGACAAGCAGGAAACCCCGTTCGTGGTGATCGACACCGCGATGATTGCCCAGGCCTACGACGACTTGCGCGCCGGTTTCGAGTTCGCCAAGGTCTACTACGCCGTGAAGGCCAACCCGGCGGTGGAAATCATCGACCTGCTCAAGGAAAAAGGCTCGAACTTCGACATCGCCTCGATCTATGAGCTGGACAAGGTCCTGAGCCGCGGCGTCACGCCAGACCAGATCAGCTACGGCAACACCATCAAGAAATCCAAGGACATCCGCTACTTCTACGAGAAGGGCGTGCGCCTGTATGCCACCGACTCCGAAGCCGACCTGCGCAACATCGCCAAGGCCGCGCCGGGCTCGAAAGTCTATGTGCGCATCCTCACCGAAGGCTCGACCACGGCTGACTGGCCGCTGTCGCGCAAATTCGGCTGCCAGACCGACATGGCCATGGACCTGCTGATCCTGGCCCGCGACCTGGGCCTGGTGCCCTACGGCATTTCGTTCCACGTCGGCTCGCAACAGCGCGACATCAGCGTCTGGGACGCCGCGATCGCCAAGGTCAAGGTCATCTTCGAGCGTCTCAAGGAAGAAGACGGCATCGTGCTCAAGCTGATCAACATGGGCGGTGGCTTCCCGGCCAACTACATCACCCGCACCAACAGCCTGGAAACCTACGCCGAAGAAATCATTCGCTTCCTCAAGGAAGACTTCGGCGACGACCTGCCGGAAATCATCCTGGAACCGGGCCGTTCGTTGATTGCCAACGCCGGCATCCTGGTCAGCGAAGTGGTGCTAGTGGCGCGTAAATCGCGCACCGCCGTCGAGCGTTGGGTGTACACCGACGTGGGCAAGTTCTCCGGCCTGATCGAAACCATGGACGAAGCCATCAAGTTCCCGATCTGGACCGAGAAGAAAGGCGAGATGGAAGAAGTGGTCATCGCCGGCCCGACCTGCGACAGCGCCGACATCATGTACGAGAACTACAAGTATGGCTTGCCGCTGAACCTGGCCATCGGTGATCGCCTGTACTGGCTGTCGACCGGTGCCTACACCACCAGCTACAGCGCGGTGGAATTCAATGGCTTCCCGCCGCTGAAATCCTTCTACGTATAAATCGACGCCCGTCAGAACGTTCCCACGCACCTGCGTGGGAACGGTCAATCACCCCGCCTCCACTCGCAACGGCATCGCTCGCAAGGCGTGGGCCATCGCCCTCAATTGCGCCAGCGGATAGGCCAACTGAGCGAACGAAGCCCTTGCCCGGCGCAGACTCTGCTGTCGATCATGGGTTTGCAGTTCGAGCTTCACCTGGGTCAGGAAATACCCCAGGCGATGGCACAGGTCGGCAATGTTGTTCGCCGCCGACGTCGAACGCACATAGAGCCCGTTCAACGCCCTCAGGTGTGCTTGCGCCAATGCCTTGCGCTGCGCCTGGGAATGCTGCGCACCCGCATCGTACTGCATGCCGGGCAGGCTGATCCGCCCCAAGGCGTAGTAGACCTCGATCTTGGGCACCGGCCCATGACAGGCACAGAGCCTGAGCGTCAACGAATCGATGAAACGCACGAACAGACTGTGGATGGTCTGTGAGACGCTCACAATCAACGCCTTGAGGCGAGCACCCGCGGCCGCACATTCATCCAGCCGCCGACAGAGGTTGTCGATCAGCTGCATGACGCTGGCGGTGCGATTGCTCCCCTGTGCACCGACGTTGACCGGCGAGAAGCGCGACGGGTCGAGGTCGCCGAGCAACGGGGGATCGGTCACCAGCATGGCATCCCGGGCCACCTGCTCGAACTCTGCCACGAAGGTGGCGGTTTTCTCGACCAGCCGATGCACCATGAAACCCAACGACGGGACCACACAGACAATCGCGTTCCAACGGTTTTCATTGTCCGTCGCGGCGCGGGTCAGTGCCTGCGCATCGGGGGGCGTCAGCAACACATGCCCCGAGCGGCGGAACAGACCGGAGAACTGCTCGATTTCCGCCAGACTGCACGGCAGGTCGCTCAGAAAACCGATGTATTCGCCCAACGCCGAGAAGTGTTTCTCATCCAACAAAAAATCGACCATGATCCCTCGCCTCCGTAGGCCTCATCCATGCAGCGCCAAGGGCAAGGCCAGCGGTGCCAGGAACGCCATGAAGCGCTGTGCCTGGTGGATCAGGTCGAGGCTGCGCTGCTCTGGCTCGAGGTAGGCATTGGCCTCGATCAACCGGGCGAACGAGCGGTAAGCCGCGACCACGCCCAGATATTGGCCCACATAGCGCTGGCGCTCGTCGTCGATGCCATGAATGACCCGGATGAACTGGACCTTGCCCTTCAGGGCGTTGAGCTGGTTGTGGAGCTTGTCGATATCGGCGTCCAGCGCCTGGATTTTCCCGACCAACTGGTCGCGTGCGCGTACCAGGTCGAGGAAACGAACCCCTTCGCCGACCTGTGCCAGGCTCTTCTTGAGCTGCTCGATCGCCTGCATGATCAGTTGGACTTCCGGTGGCGCGATACCGAGTTTCGTCACGTGCTCCAGGGTCAGCACCAGGTCGTTGCCAATCGCTTCGATACCGCCCGTCTTGAGCAGGCCGATGGCGTCGCTGGCCAGGCCTCGGGCCTTTTGACGCTCGGCCCGCTCGTCTTCCAGACGCTTGAGGCCAAGTTCGACGCGGCGTTGTTCGTGTTCCATGTCTTCGATGAAGCCCAAGCTCAGGCGTCGGTCGAACACGTCGCGGATGGTCGACAACTGATCGCTGAGCTGCCGGGTGGACTTCGTCACGCAGCGGCTCATCTGTGCCAGCTCCCCGGCGCGGTCCGCCTCGATGTCCTGGACATCCTGTTCGTCCAAGGCGCTTGCCAGCTCCTTGTCCAGCGCCTGCAAGCGACGCACCCGGCCTTCGAGGGCCATCCGGGTGCTCAGCGCCACCTCTTTGAGCACATCGCTGCTGTTGTCCACGCCGAGCACCAGGGCATCGAACCGCTGGTGCAGTTGCGGCAGGTAATTCCAGCGAATGAACAGCACGCGGGATTGAATGGCGCCGTCCCTCATGAGCCGGTTGCTGTCGGCCAGGATGCCGGTATCGACCGTCGGGTAATCGGTGCTCGGCAGCATGGCAAACGCGGCGCGTGTCCTGATGCCATAGACACGCTCGTATTCCTCGTCGGCTTCCTTGAACACCGCGATCAGGGCATCCGCATCGTGCTCGATCTGCTTCCACGGCGAGGCCACTGCCCGGAAGGCCTGCATGAACAGGCGCAGCCTGAGGGCATCAGTGATCTTGGCCACCGCATCCTGGGAGGACTGGATGTAAAGGTGCATGACATTCCAGACGTGCATCAGGTTCTGCGTGGCGATGTCGGCGTCGATCGCCACCAGTTCAAGGCCTTGCAGGTCATGTTTGACCCGGCTCAGGGAACCCAGGGTCTGGTGTTTGCCCCGCAGCTCTTCAATGGCCGCTTCCTGCTCCTGGTACAGGCGGTTTCGTTCGGCGCGGATGTTTTCGGCCTCCACCCCCAGGTAAATGGCCAGCGCCAGGCCGATCAGGTTCATGCCCGTGGCCGCACCGAGGGACCGCTCCACGGCATTGGCGTATTCGGTATTTTTCTCTTCGATGCGCAAGGCCCGGTCATCGACCTGTCGCTTGAGCATCTCGACTTCGGCCGGCAACAACGTACTGCCGATCAAGCTGAGGCGTAGTTTGATCTCCGGCAGGATGTGCTGGCGCAAGTCATAGCCAAAGTAATCCAGTGCCAACTTGATGCTTTTAACGACCTTGAGATTATCCCCCACTTTCTTGTAGATCTGATCCAGGTAGTAACCGATGTCTTCCACCGTACCCGGCGGCAAGTCAATACCGGGAAACTTACCCCCCAGCTCCAACTCCAGTTGTTTTAGCTGTTCCAGGGTTTCAATATTATTTTTATCCAGTAACCGGGCGGCCCGGACATCGTCATAGACTTCCTCCATGGACCTTTCGTAAATGGCCATGCTGGCGGCAAACAACTTCAGTTGGCTGCCGGTCAGCATGATCGATTCACGCAGGGGCGACCAGCGGCGGGCGTGGGTACGGGTGGCGCGGAAGGTCTTGACGAAGTCGTCGACGCGCAGCCCCGCCCCGCCCCCGGCAGGATCACCGAAGTTCAGGTAATCCTTCACATCGGCCACGTGATAGGGCAGCGCCAGGGCAGCCGACTCATACTTTCTCAGGTCGATGATCTGTTTCTTGGTCAGCAACAGGCCCTTGCCACGGGACTCGCCTTCCTGGGTCGGTGCCGAGGCGTTGGACAGCGTCTTCGGCGCCAATTGCGCAAACAGGGTGATCTCTTCGGACGAAGCATCTTCAAGTGCCTCGCTCCACACAGCATGGGTATTCATAATTAATCCTTTAATTATCGATTGACCGACAACCATTAACTAAACGCTGCCGAACGAAGTACAAGTTACATACAGCCGCTCGGACACTAGTCGATCGAAGCAAATGAAGTCAAAGCGCGAAAACAATGCAAACATTAGCGGATACTACAAACCCGCCAACCGCTTATAGCAAGCGACGACATTCAAGTATGAATAGATAAATAACCCGTTCGGCTATTACGCAACGGCACCTTGATCCAATACCGCGATACGCGCCTGATAGGCCTCGACCAAAGGCTGCAACACCGGCATCTGTGCCCGGGCCAAGGTGTGCACCGCCACCCGCAGGAAATTGAGATTGCCGCCCTCCAGGGCGCGCCGCAGCCAGGCCAGTCCTTCGTCGACCCGGTGGCCGGCCAGCAACACGCAGCCATGGCTGAACTGCCCGCGAAAATCACCGCCTTCGGCTGAACGTCGATACCACTGGGCCGCGGCAACCGGGTCCGCTGGACAGGCACGCCCTTCTTCCAGGTAACGGCCCAGCAGGTTCATCGACTTCGCGTGCCCCTGTTCGGCGGCACGACGGTACAGACGCAGCGCCTGGCCTTGGTCCTCAGGTACACCACGCCCGGTCGCCAACAGGTTGGCGTAGTTGTACATCGCCCAGTCCAGGCCTGCCTCGGCGGCCTGGCGATAATGCCTGGCGGCGATCGACGCATCGGCGGTGCAGCCCCAGCCGTGTTCATGACAGCGCCCGAGCATGTTGCGCGCCATCAGGTGCCCGCGCCCGGCGGCAATACTGAACCAGCGCAGGGCCAGCGGCCCATCGCGGCTGATGCCCTGGCCGTCGAGCAGGATCTGCCCGAGCAGGGCCTGGGCTTCGAGCACCCCCTCACGGGCGGCGACCAGGATCGCCTGGGCGGCCCGCGCCGGGCTTTCGTCGAGCATGGTCGTGAGCGCATCAGTGTCGAGCACTTCCTGGCGGCGCAGACGAAAGTCCGTCACTTACACCTCGACCCAGCGGCGCAGCAGGTTGTGATAAGTGCCGGTCAGGCGAATCAACGAGGGGTGATCGGGCATGTCCTGGGTCAGTTGCTGGATCGCGCCGTCCATTTCAAACAGCAGCGCCCGCTGGCTGTCTTCGCGCACCAGGCTTTGGGTCCAGAAGAACGAGGCATAACGTGCGCCGCGAGTGACCGGGGTGACCTTGTGCAGGCTGGTGCCCGGGTACAGCACCATGTCCCCGGCCGGCAACTTGACCCGCTGGGTGCCATAGGTGTCCTGGATTTCCAGTTCGCCGCCGTCATAGTCCTGCGGATCGCTGAAGAACAACGTGGCCGACAGGTCGGTGCGCACCCGCTCGGCACTGCCCTTGGGCTGGCGCACCGCGTTGTCGATATGAAAATCGAAATTGCCGCCCGCCGTGTAGCAGTTCACCAGGGGCGGGAACACCTTGTGCGGCAGCGCGGCCGACATGAACAACGGGTTTTTCCACAGCCGGTCCAGCATCGCGGCACCGATCTCCTTGGCCAGCGGATGGCCCTCGGGCAACTGCAGGTTGTGCTTGGCCTTGGCCGACTGGAAGCCCGCCGTGACCTTGCCGTCCGCCCACTCGGCCTGCTCCAGCGCCTCGCGGATGCGCTGCACTTCATCAGGAGAAAACACGCTGGGAATGTGCAGCAACATGGCATTTGGACCTGTGGATAAAACGGGGTGCCAATGGTAGTGATTCTTATTGGCTGTGCACAACCCCCGTCGATGTCGCACTTGGAGCACCCGTAAAGGCAAATTGTAAAGAATGTAAATTCCTCTCAAATAGCAATATTTCGCAATTGATACAAAACCCTGTTTACCCTATATTCCGCGGCCTCGAATCCTTGGGGGAAGGAATTTTTCATGTCGCGTCAACCCACACCATCACCGGTCAACTCACCTCGCCTGTTGGCGTCGGCCATCGGCGTCGCCCTCAGTGCAACGTCCGCGACGCACGTGGCCCAGGCCGCGCAGAACACCGATGAGAACGCTCCGCGCAACGCCATCGCCCTGGACGCCACCCGCATCACCGGCCAGGGCCTGGACGCGACGTCCTATCAGGTCGAAAAAGCCTCTTCCCCGAAATACACCGCGCCGCTGGTGGACACGCCACGCTCGGTCACCGTCATCCCGCAGCAGGTGCTCAAGGACACGGGGGCACTGAACATGCAGGACGCGTTGCGCACCGTGCCCGGCATCACCTTCGGTGCCGGTGAAGGGGGCAACCCTCAGGGCGACCGTCCGTTCATCCGCGGTTTCGATGCCCAGGGCGACACCTACCTCGACGGCGTGCGCGACACCGGTTCGCAGAGCCGCGAGATCTTCGCCGTGGAATCGATTGAAGTGAGCAAGGGCCCGAACTCCGCCGTCGGCGGGCGCGGTGCCGCAGGCGGAACAATCAATCTGGTCAGCAAGAAAGCGCACCTGGGCGACAGCCTCGACGGCGGCTTCACCTGGGGCTCGGACCAGACCCAGCGCTACACCCTGGACGGCAACTATCAGTTCAGCGACACCGCCGCCGGCCGTCTCAACCTGATGAGCCATGAAAGCAATGTCGCCGGCCGCGACAAGGTCGACTACGACCGCTGGGGCATCGCGCCGTCGCTGGCGTTCGGCCTGGGCACCGATACCCGGGTCAACCTCGATTACTACCACCTGGAAAGCAACGACCTGCCAGACTCGGGCATCCCCTACACCGTACCGGCCTCGGGCCGCACGGCCGACCGCACCAAAGCCAACCCGGACAAGCCCAACGACGGCGGCGACAGCAGCAACTTCTACGGCCTCACCGACCGGGACTTTCGCAAGACCCGCACCGACACGGCCACCTTCGCCATCGAGCACGATTTGAGCGACGCGCTGACGCTCAAGAACACCCTGCGCCACGGTTCGAGCATGCAGGACTACATCCTGACCCAGCCTGACGACAGCAAGGGCAACGTCAACAACGGCACGGTCTGGCGCCGGGCCAATAGCCGCGTGAGCAACGTCGACACCACCACCAACCAGACCGACCTGTTCGGTGACTTCTACGTCGCCGGCTTCAAGAACAGTTTCTCCACCGGGATCGAGCTGAGCCGCGAGAAAGGTGAAAAGTCTTCCTACACCGTCAACACCGACACGGTGCCGGGGACCACGGCAGCGAACACCAACTGCACGCCGTCGATGGTCGGCGCGTCGAGCGGCTACAACTGCACTTCGCTCTCCAACCCGAATCCCAATGACCCGTGGAACGGCACGATTGCACGCAACTACGCCGGCACCGACACCACCAGCGTCACCCGCGCGCTCTATGTGTTCGATACCCTGGAGCTGTCGCCGCAATGGCTGGTGAACATGGGCTTGCGCTACGACCATTTCGACACGAAGTACAAGACCTACAACGCCGCTGGCACCACCACGTCCAAGGGCGATGACACCAGCGAGTTCATCACCGGCCAGTTCGGCCTGGTCTGGAAACCGGCGGACAACGGCAGTCTCTACGCCTCGTACGCCACATCGGCCACACCGCCAGGCAACATGGTCGGCGAAGGCACCGAAGGCAATCCGTTGGGCGGCACGCCGGACCGCAGCGGCAACCTGCTGGCCAGCGACATGGAACCGGAAACCACCAAGAACTACGAGATCGGCACCAAGTGGGACCTGCTCGACGCCCGCCTCTCGCTGACCGCGGCGATCTTCCGCACGGAGAAAGACAACGCCCGGGTCCAGGTCGACACCACCACGTACGAGAACGCCGGCAAGACCCGCGTCGACGGCCTCGAACTGTCGGCCAGCGGCAAGATCACCGATAAGTGGCAGGTCTTCGCGGGCTACAGCTACCTGGACAGCGAGCAAGTCGATGGCGGCCCGATGAGCACCACCGACGGAAACGAACTGCCGAACACGCCAAAGAACAGCGCCAGCATCTGGACCACCTACGCGCTCACCTCGAAGCTGACCATTGGCGGCGGCGCGTTCTATGTCGACGACGTGTTCGGCAACGTGGCGAATACCACCCAGGTCGACGCCTACGTGCGTTACGACGCGATGGCCAACTACAAGGTCAACAAGCACCTGGACCTGCAGCTCAACGTGCAGAACCTGACCGACGAAACCTACTACGACAAAGCGTTCTCGACCCACTTCGCCAACCAGGCGGCCGGGCGCACCGCGTTGCTGAGTACCAACTTCCACTTCTGATAGGAGCCAGGAACCCGGCTCAATGGTCAGCCTGAGGAGCTGTGGGAGCGGGCTTGCTCGCGAAGACGGCGAGTCAGTCGACGAACAGGTTGCCTGACACTGCGCCTTCGCGAGCAAGCCCGCTCCCACAAGATGACCATTCGCTCCACGCATAAAAGCCCCACTCATCCGCATGAGTGGGGCTTTTATGCGTGTTTATGAATGGTTCTCGATAACACACGGCATAATGCGCGCCGTGATGAACAGTAATGAATGAACGAGGCGGCGACGTGTTGAAGAAAACCCTGTTCCAGTTGCACTGGTTTTTCGGCATCAGTGCCGGGCTGGTCCTGGCGTTGATGGGCATCACCGGGGCGATGGTGTCGTTCCAGGACGAGATCCTGCGGGCATTGAACCCCCAGGTGCTGACAGTCGAGAAACAACCGGCCGGCGTGCTGCCCCCCGCCGAGTTGGTGGAACAGATCGAAGCCGCGTCCGGCAAGACCGTCGCCATGCTCTGGGTCGAGACCGACAACGGCAACGCCGCGCGGGTGATCTTCACCGCGCCGCCCGGGGAAAAGCGCGGGGCCATGCGCTATTTCAACCCCTACACCGCCCAGTTCATGGGTGACGTGGTAGGCCAGGATTTTTTCGGCCTGATGCTCAAGTTGCACCGCGTGTTGACCCTCGACGAAGTGGGCCGGCAAATCACCGGCGCCTGCACGTTGATCCTGGTGTTCTTCTGCCTGTCGGGCCTGTACCTGCGCTGGCCACGCCAATGGCGCAACTGGCGCGCCTGGCTGACCCTCGACTGGGCCAAGAAAGGTCGCAGCTTCAATTGGGACCTGCACTCGGTGGCCGGTACCTGGTGCCTGCTGTTCTATCTGCTGGCGGCCCTGACCGGGCTGACCTGGTCCTACGACTGGTACAACAAAGGCGTGACCCGCCTGCTCTCCGATGCCCCCCAGGAAGAACGCGCGCGCAATCGCGGCCCGGCGCCTGAGGGCCCGCCGCCGGTGGCCGACTACCGCGCCATGTGGAGCAGCATCTACAGCGCGGCCGGCCCGGACTTGTCCGCCTACAACGTGCGCATGCCGCCCGTGGCCGGGCAACCAGCCACGGTGTTCTATCTGCTGAAGAGTTCGCCCCATGACCGGGCCCTGAACCAGCTCATGCTCGACCCGGCCACCGGCGCCATCAGCCGGCACAGCCGCTACAGCGACAAGAGCTTCAAGGCGCAATTGCTCACCAGCGTCTATGCGTTGCATGTCGGCAGCTATTTCGGCCTGGTCGGGCGGATTCTGGTGACGGTCGCCGCCCTCGCCATGCCGCTATTCTTCATCACCGGCTGGTTGTTGTACCTGGACCGGCGCCGCAAGCAGCGCCAGGTCCGGCAGGCTCGCCAGGAACTGGTTACCCAGCCGGGCGCCGGGCCGGCCTGGCTGATCGGCTTCGCCAGCCAGAGCGGCTTCGCCGAGCAGTTGGCCTGGCAGACCGCCGGCCAGCTCCAGGCCGCCGGGTTGCCGGTCAAGGTCCAGGCCCTGGCCGGGGTCAGCGAGCAGGACCTGAGCAACGCCACCCACGCGCTGTTCGTCGTCAGCACGTTCGGTGACGGCGAAGGGCCGGACAGTGCCCGCGGTTTCGAACGCAAGGTACTGGGCCGCGCCCTGAGCCTGGAACGCCTGCAGTACTCGGTGCTGGGCCTGGGCGATCGCCAGTATGAACACTTCTGCGGGTTCGCCCGGCGCCTGCACACCTGGCTGTCGGCCCATGGCGGCAAGACGCTGTTCGCCCCGGTGGAAGTCGACAGCGGCGACCCGTACGCCCTGCGCCACTGGCAGCAACAGTTGGCCGACTTGACCGGCCAGGCGCCCGCCGACACCTGGCAGGCGCCCGCTTTCGAGCCATGGACGCTGAGCCAACGCACCCTGCTCAACCCCGACAGCAGCGGCGCGGGCGTGTACCTGCTGGGCCTCACGGCGCCCGGCCCGAGCAGTTGGCTGGCCGGTGACCTGGTGCACGTGCTGCCGCGCAATGACCCGTGGGCCATCGAGCACTTCCTCGACGGCCTCGGCATCGCCGGCCACGCCCGCGTCCAGCTCGATGGTTTGACTCAGACGCTCGAACAAGCCCTGGCCACCCGCCAGCTGCCGGAAAACCGCGCCCACCTGGTGGGCCTGCACGCCCAGGCACTGGTGGATGCCCTGGCACCGCTGGCGATGCGTGAGTACTCCATCGCCTCGATCCCGGCCGACGGCGTGCTGGAGCTGATCGTGCGCCAGGAGCGTCACGCCGACGGCAGCCTGGGCATCGGTTCCGGCTGGCTCACTGAACATGCGCCGCTGGGCAGCGCCATCAGCCTGCGGGTACACCGCAACAGCAGCTTCCACCTGCCGCCCCAGGGCGTGCCGATGATCCTGCTCGGCAATGGCACCGGCCTGGCCGGCCTGCGCAGCCTGCTCAAGGCCCGCGTCGCCGAAGGCATGCAGCGCAACTGGCTGCTGTTTGGCGAGCGCCAGCGCGAACATGATTTCCACTGCCGCGATGAGTTGCAGGAATGGGTCACCTCGGGCGACCTGGAACACTTGGACCTGGCGTTCTCCCGGGACCAGGCCGAGAAAATCTACGTCCAGGACCGGTTGCGCGAATCCACCGCCCGGCTCAAGCAATGGCTGGCCGACGGCGCGGTGATCTACGTCTGCGGCAGCTTGCAAGGCATGGCATCGGGCGTGGACCAGGTGCTCAACGAGGCGCTGGGACGTGAGGCCGTGGAGCAACTGATCGAACAGGGACGCTATCGGCGGGACGTCTACTGACCGCCCAGGCAACACGATCCCCTGTGGGAGCGGGCTTGCTCGCGAATGCGTCGTGTCAGTCATGCATCTATCAACTGACACACCGCTTTCGCGAGCAAGCCCGCTCCCACAGGGGAATCCCGGTCAGCCTTGGGTCAAACCGGCTCCAACTTCTTCTCGAACACCGCCACCCCTTCCAGATCCCGCAACACCACGCTCATCGCCCCGCTCTGTCCGTCGATGTTCACCTCGCCAAAGAACTGGTAGCCGGCAAACGGCGAGGCGTTCTGGGCAGGCGGCGCCTTCTGGAACACCACTTCGGGGCCGAAGGTCTTGTCCAGGGCGTTGGGGCCGAAGCTGCCGGCGTTCAACGGCCCGGCAACGAATTCCCAGAACGGCTCGAAATCCTGGAACGCCGCCTGTTCCGGGTGATAATGATGGGCCGCGCAATAATGGACATCGGCGGTGAGCCAGACGTAGTTGCGCACCTGATGCTTGCGCAGGTAGCCGAGCAGTTCGGCGATTTCCACTTCCCGGCCCTGGGCCTGCCCCGGGTCACCGTTGGCCACCGCTTCCCAGCGCGGCACGCCGGGGCTGACCTCGCCATCAGGCACGCCGAGGCCGATGGGCATGTCGGCGGCGATGACCTTCCATTGGGCCCGGGACTGCTTCAATTCGCGCTTGAGCCAATTCAACTGCTCGCGCCCGAGGAACGGCTTGGCCGCGCCGAGGTTGGCGTCGTTGGCTTCGCGGTAGCTGCGCATGTCGAGTACGAACACATCCAGCATCGGCCCGTAGCCGAGCTTGCGATAGATCCGCCCACCGTTATCGGCCTTCTGCAGGCGCATCGGCGCGTACTCCAGCCAGGCCTGCCGCGCACGCCCCACTAGGCTGTGGATATCCTTGGTCTGGTAGCGCTCGTCCAGTTGCTTGCCGGGCGACCAGTTGTTGACCACTTCGTGGTCGTCCCACTGCCAGATCTGCGGCACCTCGGCGTTGAAGCGCCGCACGTTTTCATCCATCAGGTTGTAGCGGTAGTTGCCGCGATATTCATCCAGGGTCTCGGCGACCTTGCTCTTGGCTTCAGTGGTGAGATTGCGCCAGACGCGGCCACCTTCGGTGGTGATTTGCGCCGGCACCGGACCGTCGGCGTAGATGGTGTCGCCGCTGTGGATGAAGAAGTCCGGCAGGCGCAGGCGCATGGCTTCGTAGATGCGCATGCCGCCGATGTCGGGGTTGATGCCAAAGCCCTGGCCGACGGTGTCACCGCTCCAGACAAAGCGAATGTTGCGTTTGAACTGCGGCGCGCTGCGCAGATGGCCGAACCAGGGCTCGCTGGCGACGCCGCTCTGGGCATCTTCAAAGCGCACCCGGTAGAAAATCGCCTGGTCGGGCGGCAAGCCGGTGAGCTCGACCCGAGCGGTGAAGTCGCTGCGGCGGTCGGCCAATGGCGAAACCACCCGCCGCGGATTACGAAATTGGCTGCGGGTGTCCCACTCCACCACCATCCGCGCCGGGCGGTCGCTGCGGCTCCAGATCATCGCCCGATCGCCCTGCAAATCGCCGGACTGCACACCGTCGGTCAGCACCGGGCGATCCTTGACCGAAGCCATCACCACCGGCGCCAACCCCGGCAACAATAATCCTGCGCCCACGGCCTGTATCACACGACGCCGGTCCCGGTCGAATTCGCTCATGGTGTTCTCCCTTGAATTAGGGAGACTTAAGCATGGGTGTGTGAATCGGGTGTGACAGGTTTTATAAACACGCCATAACCCCCTGTGGGAGCGAGCTTGCTCGCGATGGCAGAGTGTCAGATGACATCATCGTCAACTGACACACCGCTATCGCGAGCAAGCTCGCTCCCACAGGGGGGGTTCAGTCTTCTGGAACGTAATCAGGCCTTGGCCGGCTCCAACGCCATCTCCACTGCTTCAGGCCGCTTGAGCAGCGCATACGCCACTCCGGTCACCAGGCTCCCCGCCACGATCGCCAGCAAATACAACAGCGCATGGTTGATCGCGTTAGGGATCAGCATCACGAACAGTCCACCGTGGGGCGCCATGAGCTTGCAGCCGAAGTACATCGACAGCGCACCGGTCAACGCACCACCGGCGATGCTGGCCGGGATCACCCGCAGCGGGTCCTTGGCGGCGAACGGGATCGCACCTTCGGAGATGAAGCACAGCCCCAATACCAGCGCCGCCTTGCCGGCCTCGCGCTCGGTCTGGGCGAACTTGCGGCGGGCGATGAAGGTGGCGATGCCCAGGCCAATCGGCGGCACCATCCCGGCGGCCATGGTCGCGGCCATCGGCGCATAGCTTTGCGATGCCAGCAGGCCCACCGAGAACGCATAGGCGGCCTTGTTGATCGGTCCGCCGAGATCGATGCACATCATCGCGCCCAGCAGCACGCCCAACAGAATGGCGTTGGTGGTGCCCATGCTGTCGAGGAAATGGGTCAAGCCTTCGAGCATGCCCGCCACCGGTTTGCCGACCACGTAAATCATCACCAGGCCGGTGAACAGGCTCGCCAGCAGCGGGATGATCAGGATCGGCTTGAGCGCTTCCAGGCTCTGGGGCAAGCGTGCGTAGCGATTGATCGCCTGGGCCGCATAACCGGCCAGGAAACCGGCGATGATCCCGCCAATGAAGCCGGCGCCTAGGGTACTCGCCAGCATCCCGCCGATCATTCCTGGCGCGAGGCCCGGACGGTCGGCGATGGAATAGGCGATGTAGCCAGCCAGCAACGGCACCATCAATTTGAAGGCGGTATCGCCACCAATCTGCATCAGGGCGGCGGCCAGCGTGCCGGGTTCCTTGAAGGCCGTGATGCCGAACACGAACGACAACGCAATCAACAAACCACCCGCCACCACCATCGGCAGCATGAACGACACGCCGGTCAGCAAGTGTTTGTAGACCCCGGTCTTCTCCGACTTGGCCGGGCCGGCGGCGCTGCTCGAAACACTTTCCTGGCGGCCTTCAACCAAGGCCTTGTTCAGCGTGGCTTCAGCCTGTTTCAGGGCAATGCCAGTGCCGCAACGGTAGATTTTCTTGCCGGCGAAACGCTCGGTGGCGACTTCAATGTCAGTGGCCAGCAGCACCACATCGGCCTCGGCAATGGCTTCGGCGCTCAGCGGATTGCGCGCGCCCACCGAGCCCTGGGTTTCCACTTGCAGGTCATAACCGAGCTTCTTCGCGGCCTGCTGCAATGCCTCGGCGGCCATGAAAGTGTGGGCAACGCCCGTCGGGCACGCGGTAATGGCGACCAGGCGCGGCGCCCGTTCGGCCGAAGCGCCCGGCGCCTCTTCCGCCACCTGCGACTCGACCAACACCTGGGCTTCTTCGGCGCCGCGCCGTAATAGCGAATCGACGTCTTGCAGGGCCTGGGCCGGGGTACTGCGGAACAGGCGCTTGCCGACGAACCGCGACAGGTCCACCGGTCCGGTGGCCACCAGCAAGACCCATTCGGCCGCTTCGAGGGTTGCCGCCGACAATTGGCGCTCCGGATGAGCCGCGTCATGCACCTCGACGCTGGTGCTCCACCCTTGGCGCTGCGCCGCCGCATCCAGCAGGCGGGCGCACAACACACTGGTGACCATGCCGTTCGGGCAGGCCGTCACAATGGCTAATTTCATCTCGCGAACCCTCTTATTGTTCTGTCAGGGGGCGCACGCGCACACCCTGTTCAAGCGACGCCAGCAGCGCGGTGTCGCGAATGCCGAAACCGATCTGCGTGACCGCCATGGCCGCGATGGCGGTGGCGGTGCGCAGGGTCTGCTCCGGGGCTTGCGCACCCAGCAGGCCGTGCAGCATGCCGGCCAGCAGCGAGTCCCCGGCGCCCACCGTGCTGGCGACGCTGACCTTGGGCGGCGTGGCATGCAGGGCCGAGCCGACGCTGAACCAGTTCACGCCATCGGCACCGTGGGAAATCACCACATGGTCGATGCCCTGGGCATGCAGGCGCTGCGCCGCTTGCGCCTGGGCCCGCTCACTCACCACCTCGCACCCCAGCGCATCGGCCAGTTCCTCGGTGTTCGGTTTGATCAGCCACGGCCCCGCCGCCAGCGCAACGCGCAAGGCCTCGCCACTGGTGTCGAGTGCGACGTTCAGGCCGAGTTCCTTCAAACGTGTGATCAAGGCCTGCAACCACTGCGGGCTGACGCCGCGGGGCAAGCTGCCCGCCACCACCACCGCGTCGTGGCCGGGGGCGATGTGTTCCAGCCGATCGAGCAACGCTTGCTGCGCGGCGACGTCGACCACAGGTCCGGGACCGTTCAGGTCGGTGATGCGTCCGTCCTGTTCGGCCAACTTGATGTTGCTGCGGGTTTCACCCGGCACGCGAATAAAGGCGTCGGCAAAACCGCGCTGGGTGAACAGCGTCTCGAACGCCTGGGCATTGTCCTGGCCGAGAAAGCCGCTGACCGTCAGCGTGTGGCCGAGATCGGCCAGCACCTGGGCCACGTTCACGCCCTTGCCGGCGGCATGGGTGTGCATGCCGTCGCTGCGGTTGACCTGGCCCGGTTCCAGGCGCGCCAGTTCCACCGTGAGGTCGAGCGCCGGGTTGAGGGTCAGGGTAAGAATCTTCGCCATTACAGCGCCTCCACTAATGCGCGCACGTCATCGGCGCTGCCCACGGCCAATGCCTCCTGGGCCAGGGTTTGAACGTGCGCAAGGCTCAGCTCGCGCACACGTGCCTTGACCTCGGCGATGCTGCGGGCCGAAACGCTCAACTCGTCCACGCCCAGGCCCACCAGCACCGGCACCGCCAGCGGATCAGCCGCCAGCTCGCCGCACACGCCGACCCACTTGCCCTGGGCATGGGCGGCGCGCACGGTGATGTCGATCAGTTGCAGCACCGCCGGGTGCAAGCCATCGGCCTGGGCCGACAAGGTCGGGTGACCACGGTCGATGGCCAGGGTGTATTGGGTCAGGTCGTTGGTGCCGACGCTGAAGAAGTCGACCTCCTTGGCGAGCACCGGCGCCAGCAATGCGGCGGACGGGACTTCGATCATGATCCCCAGTTGCAGGTCCGCCACCGGGATTTCCTGGCGCAGGCGTTCGGTCATGGCCCGGGCCTGGCGCCATTCGTCGACGCTGCCCACCATCGGGAACATGATCCGCAACGGACGATCGTCGGCCGAGCGCAGCAAGGCCCGCAGTTGCGCTTCCATGACCTGCGGGCGCTGCAAGGTCAGGCGAATGCCGCGCACGCCGAGGAACGGGTTTTCTTCTTTCGCGATCGGCCAGTACGACAGTGGTTTGTCGCCGCCGACATCAAGGGTGCGCACCACCAGCGGCCGGCCGGCCAGGCCATCGAGGACCTTGCGGTACTCGGCTTCCTGGGTCGCTTCGTCCGGCGCCTGGGTGTGGGCCATAAAGATCAGTTCGGTGCGCAACAGCCCGATGCCTTCGGCGCCCTGCTCCACCGCGCTGCCGACACCGGCGCTTTCACCAATGTTGGCGAACACTTCCACGGCGTGGCCATCGCGGGTCAACGCCGGCTGGTGACGCTGCTCGGCGGCCAGCTTGAGGCGCTGCTCGCGGGTGTCGCGTTCCTCCTTGGCCCGTTGCAGGGTGGCGGCGTCGGGCTCCACGTGCAGGCGACCGCGCTGGCCGTCGAGCAACAACGAGGTGCCCGGCGCCAGCAACAACACCGCCTCACCGGCCCCCACCAACGCGGGAATGCCCAAGGCGCGGGCGACGATGGCGCTGTGGGCCGTGGCGCCGCCGCGGGCGGTCAGGATCCCCGCCACCCGGTTCGGGTCCAGGCGCGCCACGTCGGATGGGCCGACTTCGTCCATCACCAGGATGTAGGGTTGCTCGGGTTCGTTCGGGGTTTCGACGCCACACAACTGCGCCAACACACGGCGGCCCACGTCGCGCAGGTCGGCGGCGCGCTCGGCGAGCAAGGCGTCCTGCAAGGCTTCCTGTTCTTTCGCGGCGGCTTCGATCACGCCCATCCAGGCGGCTTGCGCACTCTCGCCCAACTTCAAGCGGGTGTCGACTTCGTCCGTCAGCTCCGGGTCGTCGAGCATTTCCTGGTGGGTGATGAAGATCTCGCGAATGGCCTTGGCCTTGGCGCGCTCGATCAACCCCTCGATGTCGCGGCGCACCTGGCCCAGTGCGTTTTGCAGGCGCTCACGCTCGATGGCCGCCGATTCACCGCGCAGCGGATAATCGATGGCTTGCAGCACCTGGATGTGGGCCGGGCCGATGGCAATACCCGGCGCCGCCGGCACGGCCTGGATCAGGCTGCCGGCTTCGGGCGCCAGCACCACGGTCGCGACGTCGGCCATCGGGCTTTGCTCGGGCATCGTTGCTGGCGGCAGCGGCTCGACCTCCTCGCCCAGGCCTTCCTCGACGGCCGCCAGCAAGGCCGGCAACGCATCGGCGGCAATGCCTGGCTCGGCCACGAACTCCAGGACCTGGCCGCGCCGGGCCCCCAGGCTCAACAACTTGCTCAGGCTCTTGACCGACACGGCGCTGTCCTGGCCGTCGGCGATGCGCACGCGGATCTCACCGTCGAAACTTTTCGCCAACTGGGCGAGGATCTTCGCCGGGCGCGCGTGCAAGCCGTGGGCATTGGCCAGGCCGATGCGTGCGCTGGGCCAGTCGGCAGGCAGTTCACCGCCGAGCACTTCCAGCACCTTGCGGCTGCTGGTGGCGCGACCCAATTCGTGGCCACGGCCTTCGATCAGCAGCGCGCAGAGCCGCTCCAGCAAGCTCTGATGGGCCTCGCCGAGACTGGCGAGGCAGAACAGGCCGCTCAACGGCTGGCCCAGGTAACGGATGGGCTTGTCCGGAGTCACGAAGGCCAGGCCCGGACGCTTGACCGTCTGCTCGCTGTGCAACCACCACAGACCATCGCCCAGGGGCAGCGCCTCGACCTGTTGCAGCACACCGGCGAAGCCATTGCTCACGCAATCGGCCTGGCGCAACAGACGAGCGCCGCGCCATACCAGCTCTTCGAAATCGTCGGCCGACACGCCCAGGCCGATCATCTGCGCGTCCAGGGCCAGTTCCTGCGGCGCGCCTTGCAGCAGCTTCAGCAACGCTTCGGCAGACCCGGCCCGGCGCAAGGCCTGGCCCAGGTCCGTCTCGCCAAGGGCGCGGGTCAGCAATTGCAGGAGGCGCAGGTGCTCGTCGGACTTGGCCGCGATGCCGATGGCCAGGTAGACAATCTGCCCGTCGCCCCAGTCCACGCCTTCGGGAAATTGCAGCAGGCGCACGCCGGTGGAGTAGACCAGGTCGCGGGTTTGCGGAGTGCCGTGGGGAATGGCGATACCTTGGCCAAGAAAGGTCGAGCCCTGGGCTTCGCGAGCCTGCAAGCCGGCGAGGTAGCCGTCAGCCACCAGGCCATCGGCCACCAGTTTGTCAGCAAGCAATTGCAACGCAGCGTCTTTATCCACGGCTGTCTGCGCCATGGATATCTGCTCTAGAGTGAGCTCGAGCATGCCTTCTCCTTTTTGGCGTCCGGTCGGCGCCAGGTATTGTTTTGAAAGAATCAGCTTAGCGTTGCAGGACAGCTTTTGGCGGTATCGCGGCAGTGCGGCCAAAAAATCCTGCTAGCCTTGAAAATACGCTTGCTGAAACGTTTAATCTAGAAAGATTGGCACGTTACTCGATAATCTCTCATCCTTGAAGTGCAACTTGTCGTCAGCCATCGGCAGTGACCTTCGGCACGAATCGGGTAGGATGGCCCTCATTGTCGGGTCAAACCCGGAAAAACAAGGAAAAACCGGTTGAAACTCAGTGATATCGCCCAGTTGGCCGGTGTGTCCGTGACCACCGCCAGCTATGTCATCAACGGCAAGGCCGAGCAGCAACGCATCAGCAACGCGACCGTCGAGCGGGTGCGTGCGGTGGTCGAAGAACACGGCTTCACGCCAAACCCCCAGGCCGCCGGGCTGCGCAGCCGGCATACCCGCACGCTGGGCTTCATCCTGCCTGATCTGGAAAACCCCAGTTACGCACGCATCGCCAAGTTGCTGGAACAAGGCGCCCGGGCACGGGGCTACCAGTTGCTGATCGCCAGTTCCGACGACGCACCCGACAGTGAACGGCAATTGTTGCAGCTGTTCCGCGCCCGGCGCTGCGATGCGCTGATCGTCGCCAGCTGCCTGCCGGCCGGCGACGACAGCTACCAGCAGCTGCAGGCCAAGGGCATCCCGATCATCGCCATCGACCGGGTGATGGAGCCGACGCAGTTCTGCTCGGTCATCAGCGACGACCGCCAGGCCAGCCTGCACCTGACCCGCAGTTTGCTGGAAACGAACCCTCGGCAGATCGCCCTGATCAGCGCTCGCCCCGAACTGAGCATCAGCCAGGAACGGACCGCGGGTTTTCGCGATGCACTGGCCGGCTTCGAGGGCCAGGTGCTGATCGAACATGGCGAGTCTTTCAGCCGTGAATGCGGGCGCCAGTTGATGGATGAAATGCTCGCCCGCCTGGGCCACTTGCCCGACGCGCTGATCACCACGTCCTACGTGCTGCTGCAAGGGGTGTTCGACGCCCTGCATGATTTCCCGTTGAAGTCGCGTCCGCTGCGCCTGGGCACGTTCGGCGATACGCAGTTGCTGGATTTCCTGCCGCTGCCGGTCAACGCCATGTCCCAGCAGCACCAGTTGATCGCCGAAAAAGCCCTGGAGCTGGCACTGGCGGCCATCGAGAACAACGACTACCAACCTGGCGTGCAGGCCATTGCACGGACGTTCAAGCAGCGCATTCATCAGGGCTGAGGCATGCAGCTGATCGACACCCACACCCACCTCGACTTCCCCGACTTCGACGCCGACCGCCCGGCACTGCTTGCCGAAAGCCGCGCCTTGGGCGTGCGGCAAATGGTGGTGCTGGGGGTGTATCGGGACAACTGGCAGCGGGTCTGGGACCTGGTGCAGAGCGACCCCGACCTGCACGCCGCACTGGGCCTGCACCCGGTGTACCTCGAACAGCACGGGGCCGAGGATGTCATGCACTTGCGCGACTGGCTGGCCCGCCTCGCCGGGCATCGACAATTGTGTGCGGTGGGCGAAATCGGCCTGGACTACTACCTTCAGGACCTGGACCGCGAGCGCCAGCAGGCGCTGTTCGAAGCGCAACTGAACCTGGCGGCAACCTTCGAACTGCCGGCGCTGATCCACGTACGGCGCAGCCACGCCGCCGTGATCGCCACGCTCAAGCGCCTGGCCAACCCACGGGCGGGGATCATCCACGCCTTCGCCGGCAGCCTCGAAGAGGCCCGCGAATACATCAAGCTCGGCTTCAAGCTCGGCCTGGGCGGCGCCGCAACCTGGCCCCAGGCCCTGCGCATGCATCGGGTACTGGCCCAACTGCCGCTGGAAGCGGTCGTACTGGAAACCGACTCCCCCGACATGCCGCCGGCCATGTACCCCGGCCAACGCAACACCCCGGCACACCTGCCGGCCATCTGCCAAGCCCTGGCCGAAATCATGGCAGTGCCCCCCGAACAACTGGCCAAGGCCAGCACGGCCAATGCCCGAGAATTGTTCGGCTGGTGAACTGAGCGGCGCTTGCCATAGGGCAATTGTGTACTGCTGGGAGAGATTGGTCGGTTGCCAGGCCGCTTTCGCGGGCAAGCCCGCTCCCACAGGGGATTGAGGTATAGCCGCGAGAGTTAGGCCGCCTCGCGCAGGCTTTTGATCCTGCTTTTGATCTTGGGCCCCATTAACCACAAGGGCCGAACGCAGGCATTGCGTAGTGGGCATCCCGGCATGGAGGCCGAGATAGCCGCGCTGGGCCATGGAGGGCCCTTCGCGGCGGGCCCACGGAGCAATGCCTGCGTTCGGGCACACCGAGCCTAGGCGAGGTGCCCAGTGGTGGGGCCAAGCCTTTTTTGCTTACTTTTTTTGGCGTCTGAAAAAAAGTAAGCCGCCGTAAGGGCGGAACCCTAAGCAGCCGTTACCGCAGCAACGGATATGCACTCAATCAACAACACCCAAATCACAAGACCGTCATCGCGAGCAGGCTCACCCCCACAACCACCTACACCCGAAACGCATTGATCAACTGCTTGAGCTGCACCACCTGCGCAGACAACTCACGACTGGCATCTTCCGTCTGGTGCGCCCCTTCAGCGGTACGCTCACCCGCGCGATTGATCTCGACAATGTTCTGGTCGATGTCATGGGCCACCGCCGTCTGTTGCTCCACGGCCGCGGCGATCTGTTGGTTCTGGTCGACGATCATGCCAACCGCTCCGAGGATATTCTCCAAGGCCTGCTGGACCTTTTCCGACTGACCGACCGTGCCGTTGGCCATCTCATGGCTGGTGCCCATCGCCTTCACCGCCGCCCCCACGCCACCATGCAGGCGGGTGATCATCGCTTCGATTTCCTCGGTCGACTGCTGGGTCCGCTTGGCCAGGGTCCGCACTTCATCGGCCACCACCGCAAAACCCCGGCCCTGTTCACCGGCCCGGGCCGCCTCGATGGCGGCGTTGAGCGCCAGCAGGTTGGTCTGCTCGGCAATGCTCTTGATGACATCCAGAACCCGGCTGATGGCCTGGCTGTCGGTCGCCAATTGATTGATCACCTGCACCGACTGATCGATCTCGCTGGCCAACCGGGCAATGCTGCCCTGCTGGGATTCCACCAGGCCGCGGCCGCTCAGGGTTTCATCGTTGACGCTGTGGGCGCTGCTGACCGCCGCCGCGGCACTGCGGGCCACTTCCTGGGCCGTGGCCGACATCTGGTTCATCGCCGTCGCGACCAGTTCGATCTGGCTGCGTTGTCCGGCAACAGCCTGGTTGCTCTGGGCCGACACCGTTTCCACCTGCCCGGCCTGGCGCTCGACTTCGGCGACGGTACGCCCGACCTGTTCGATCAAGTCATGGATTTTCGCCACGGTGCCGTTGAACACCTCGCCCAACTCACCCAGCTCGTCCTTGCTGCGGGCGACGAAATTGACCGTCATGTCCCCGGCAGCCACCTTGTCCATCATCAGGCCCAGGTGCTGAAGGGTGGTACGGGTCGAGGCGTAGAAACCGGCGTACAGGTAGAAGATCAGCAGGAACACCGCGGCCAATGCCACGGCTTGCAACACCATGTGGCTGCGGTTCTGCTCCAGGCGATGCTGCAACTGGACCCCGAGAAAGTCCTGGGTCGCCTCATTCAGCCGGTACGTCTGCGCCATCAGGCCGCTGATCTGCTCGTAGAACGCCGGCCACGGCGCATCGAGGGTATCGGCCATGACCACCTGTTCTTCGATCAGCTCACTGGCCTTCTTGAGGCTGGCCTTGCTGCCGTTGGCCTGCTCGGCCAAGGCTTGCCCGGCCGCCTGGCTGGCGCCCAGGGTGTCCTGCAGTTTCACCTCGTATTCGCCCTGGAGCTTTTCGATCTGCGCCAGCAATTCATCGAAGCGGGTACTGGACGCCGAATTGAGAAACCCCAATCCCAGCGACGAAGCCCCCAGCGCCCGGCCTTCGCCGAGGATCTGGGTGACTTTCGGGGTCATGCCGACGATCAATTCGCTGAGCTGGCGAATGTCGCTCTGGTTGTCGCGGCTCAACCCCGCCTGGCTGGCAATGATCTGGCTGAACGTCTGCGCACTGTTGAGCAGCTTGCCGATCAGCGCACTCTTGCTCTGCAAGGAGCTTTCCGCCTGCTGGGCCTTGAATGCGGCAATCATTTCGTCGCGCTTGGCATCGAAGGCGTTGACCTGCTCGGGCTCGACCGCCATCGCGGTCATGCCTTGCAGCCGCGCGAGGACCTGTTGTTCGAGGGTGCCGATCTTCGCCTCCACGTCGCCGGCCTTGCCGGACTGCCCGAGGCTGGCGTTGATCTGCACCAGGTTGTTCAGGGTTTCCAGGTCTCGGCGCAGGGCCAGGCTGCTGGCCAACAGGTCGAGGCTTTGCAGCTCCACCTGGGTGCCCTGGAACTCCCGATAGGAATCGCGTACCAGAAAAAAGTTGGTCACCAGCATCGGCACCAGGAACAACACACTGATCAGGCTGAACTTCATGCCGAAGCTCAGGCGGTTCATCAGCGCGACAGCGGGCCAGAGCAAACTCTTCACAAGGAAGCCTCCCGGGAATGTTCTTATTGTTATGGCTGGCGCACAGAGACAGCAGAAAGCCACCATTCGGGGCGCTGTCCCTATATAGCCTAAATCGGCGGGGAGATTTGTAACTTAAGGTTAACGAGTCACAGGGGACGCTGAGCACTGTGACTAGGACGCTTGTTCCCGCTTGGGCGCCAGGCGGACGCCGTCTTTGGGGAGGTGCTTCGCACCTCAGCGGGAGCAAGCTCCCTCGCCACGAAAATCATGCACCCCACATCATTTACACAGGTCAGGCCAGCACCGTCCACAACGCGAATCCGGCATACCAGAGCACCGCCGCGCGCAGCAGCAATTCCCAGAGCCGATCCAGGCTGTTGATGCCGTCCGGCCCGGCCATGGGCTTGGGGATCTCGCCGGCCACCAGGCCGACCTTGTCGATCAGGTCGGCGGCGCTGATGTTCCAGTTCAACAGTTCGTGCAACATCACCCGGCTGACCGCGACGAAGTTGCCCACCAGGGCGAAGCTCGCCGCGAGCAGCCGCACCGGCACCCAATCGAAGGCGTGGCGCAGTTGCCCGGCACGCTCGGCGACGCCGGCGTTGTGACTGTGTTCGGCGGCCAGTGCCAGCAGGCGGTAGCTGAGCGCCGCGACCGGGCCCAGCAAGAAGTACCAGAAGATCACCGCAAAAAAGCTCTGGTAGGCCTGCCACAGCAGATGCCCCTGGACCCGCTCCAGCAGTTGGTCACCGTCGTCGGCTTCAATGTCCAGGTCTCGCTTGGCCACATGGGTGGCCGCTTGCAGATCCTCGCGACGCCAGGCATCGCGAAACGGCCCGAGGTCGGCCAGCAGATCGCCGCGCCCCAGGCTGTAGATCACCACCAGCAAGTGCACCGGCAGCGCTAGCAAGCCATAGGCCACCGGCTCCAGCACCCACAGCAGCAATGCCAGCAACGCCACCGGCAGCAGCACCATCACGACCAACACCAACCACGGCCGATTGACCCAGCGCGGCCTTGCCTCAAGCTTGTTCAGCTCTTGCAGCCAACCGCCATCGCGCTGGACCCGCTGACGCAGGGCCGAGAACTTCTCGATCCACACCGCCAGCAGCAACACCAGAAAACTCATTGTCCTTCCCCTTCTGTCAGGGCCGCACGATAGCGCGCCCAGTCAAATGCCGGTCCCGGATCGGTCTTGCGTCCCGGGGCAATGTCGCTATGTCCGCAGATGCGTTGCACCGTGATCGCACTGAAAGCCGCTTGCAACTGCCGGGTCAACGCCACCAGGGCCGCGTACTGCGCGTCGGTAAAGGGCAGATCATCGGTGCCCTCCAACTCGATGCCCAAGGAAAAATCATTACAGGTCTCTCGCCCCTCGAAGCACGAGACGCCCGCATGCCACGCCCGGTCCAGGCAAGAGACAAACTGGGTGACGGCGCCGTCACGTTCGATCAAAAAATGTGCAGAGACCCGCAGGTCGGCGATACCGGCAAAGTAAGGGTGCTCCGTGACATCCAGGCGATTCTGGAAGAATTGCTGCACCTTGCCCGTCGCGAATTGAGCCGGTGGCAAGCTGATGTTGTGGATCACCAACAGGGAGATCTCGCCCTCGGGGCGCGCATTGAAGTTGGGCGAAGGGCAATGACGCACGCCCTCGCACCAACCGCTCGCGGAGTCCAACTGCATACAGGTTCCTTCGAAGACGACGGTGGATGCCGTCAGTATGCCGTGATCGGCCCGCGCTGCGCGATCACTTGCCGCGATTGAGCTGGCGCAGGTTGCCTAGCACCGATTCCAGCGCCCGGTCGAACAACAACGTGTCGTCCAACAGGCGCGCCGCCCCCCGACGAAACTCCAGGGCCAGGCTGGTGCGGCTGTGCTCCAGCACCTTGAGGCCGGTGCGGTTGACGAAGATGTACTGGCCGGTGGCCTCGATGATCGCCGCCAGCTTGCAGCGCAGGGTGTTGTCATCCTCTTCCTGGAACTCGACCCAGTTGCCCAGGCGCAGTTGATCGACCTGGATCAGCCCCACGTCATCGGCTGGCAAGCGCACCGCCGCGCTGTCCCCCGTGCCTTTATGGGCGGTGCGCAAGACGATTTTCTCCGCCACCTCGACCATGACCGGCGAATCCGCCGACGAAGCCTGCGTCTGTGCTTGCCCCATCCGCTCAAGGGCCTGGACGTGCAAGACCTCCAGTTCGCTGAAAAACTCGCTGGTGGCAAACGGGTCGAACGCCGAGCGACTCAGCCCCTCGCGCAAAGCCTTGAGCAACTCCGGTACCATCGCCAGCAAACGCAGGCCGGCATCGGGTTCGTCGTGGGGTTGGACACTCCAGATCAACCGCTCCAGGGTCAGGACGTCGGCCTGCCACTCGGCCGAATACTTGCCATGCTTGAAACAAGTCAGCAGGAGCACCTGGCTCCAGGCCTGCAGGACGAACTCCACCACGGCCTGGGGCAAGACTTTGCCCAGCATCACCTGGTTCAGCGCGCCCTCGACCCGCAAGCGTGCCAGCTCGGCCTTGGCGCGTCCTTCCTCGGCATCGCGGATGCGCTGTTCGAGCAGCTCGCTGCGGCGGCGCTCGTCACTGGTGAAGGCGAGGAAATCGGCGAGCAGTTCGGAAAAGATCGCCGGGTCATCGACGTAATCGTTCAACAGGCGTTGCACCACCTGCTCGATACGCAGGTAGAGCGCGTCGCGCTGATGATCGTCGCAATCGCCCCAGCCCATGGCCGCGGCGGCAATTTCGTTGAGCAACCGCCGGGCAGGATGGTTGCCGCGGCTGAAGAAACTCTTGTCCTGCACCGCGACCTTGAGCATCGGGATCTGCAGGCGGCCGATCAGGGCCTTGAAGGAATCCGGCAGGTTGTGGTCGTCGAGGATGAACTCGAACATCATCGAGATCAGGTTGATGACGTCTTCATCCGCGTCTTCGACCACCCGGGACTTGCCGCTGCGGACACTGACCCGCGTCAGCAACTGCTCCAGCTGGCTGCGCAGGTCGAATTCGTCCTGGACGGTGGGCGCGTACTGCTGCAAATGGGACAGCAGTCGCAGCAGGTCGCGAGTGGAGATCGGCTGGGCCGGCGCGCTGGCTTCCAGGGTCGGCGCCACGCTGCCGCGCACCTGCATCAACAGCTTCTGCAACGCCGCGAACACCTCCTGCACACTGTCATCGACCTCGGCCGACCTGGGCTTGGCCATCGCATCGGCCTTGGGCCGTGGGGGCTCGTCGAGACGATCCGACGCGCGCCGTGACGGCGCGGCCTTGAGCTCCGGCAGGATACCGGTGGCCGCCAGCAACTGGTTGGCTTCGGCGTAGAGCGGGTCGCACTCGCTGAGCACATAGCGTTCGAAAAGCTTGAGCAGGATCAGCTTGACCTTGATCCCCACGCCCAGGTTGCGCCCGGCTTGCAGGAAGTTCTCACACAGCAGCGCGGGGCTCAGGGGGTTTTGCGGGTTGCCCAGCGGCCGGGCCAGCAACGCACTGAGCCGGGCGGTCAATTGTTCGAGCGCCAGGCCATCACGCTTGAGCACCCGGGTGACCATGGCCTCGACGGCCAGGTGTCGCTCCAATTCGTCTTGAGAAAGCTGGGGCGAGGCGCTGCAAGCCTGGATGGGCGCGAGGGTGGCCTGGGTGACGTCGTATTGGGCAAGGCTGACGAAGGCCTCGAAGAACTGCTCGATGAATTCACGTTCGATGCTTTTGCGCTTCAGGCGCAGGTCGCGCATGGCTTCGAAGAACAGGTTCTGCTCGATGTCGTCGCGTGCCCGGTCGGCCATTTCAAACAGGGTGTCGTCGGCGTTATCGAACAGCCCTTGCAGGCCCACGCGCAACTGCTGCGCGGCCTTGTCGCGAACCTGAAGCAGAATCACCGGCAGGCGCGGGAGCGGCGAACGATTCGCCTGATCGGCAGATACCTTGTGTAAAGGCACTACATTCCCGTCATTGTGCATCCTGGCCTCCTGGAACGGTGGTCTTCGGCTGGCGACGTCAAAGACATGACGTCAATCGAAAGGCGGATTATCGACCAAAAGAACGGTGTCGCACCAGAGGGTGCTGTGATCCCGCTCGAAATACCGCGCATCAAGTGACCCGAGAAACGCGTAAACGTTGCGAAGACGCGACCAAATGCAGGTTTGATTAGGCGCAGTCGCCTGCCAGCGCCTTGGGTTCGTTCATGGCCTGGCCCTATAATCGGACCACTTTGTTTGTGGAGCCTGTTATGCCGAATCTACGTCTCGCCGATCTGACCGTTGAAATCGAAGCCAATGTGCGCCGTGCGTTGCTCGAAGACATCGGCAGCGGCGACATCACCGCGCAACTGATCCCCGCCGAACGCCTGGCCAAGGCCACCATCATCACCCGCGACGCCGCCGTCATCAGCGGCACGGCCTGGGTCGATGCCGTGTTCCGGCAACTGGACCCGCGCGTCGCGGTGCATTGGCAGGTGCGCGACGGCGACCGGGTGAGCCCCGACCAGGCGCTGTTCCACCTCGAAGGCCCGGCGCGCTCGCTGCTGACCGGCGAGCGCAGCGCGCTGAACTTCCTGCAGATGCTCTCGGGCGTCGCCACGCGGGCCCGCTACCTGGCCGATTTTGTCGCCGACACCCAGGTCAAGCTGCTGGACACCCGCAAAACCCTGCCCGGGCTGCGCCTGGCGCAGAAGTACGCAGTCACCTGCGGCGGCTGCCACAACCACCGCATCGGCTTGTACGACGCCTTCCTGATCAAGGAAAACCACATCGCCGCCTGCGGCGGGATCGCACAGGCCATTGCGGCCGCCCACAAGATCGCCCCGGGCAAACCGGTGGAGGTCGAAGTGGAAAGCCTGGCGGAATTGAAGGAAGCGCTGGCGGCCAATGCCGACATCATTATGCTCGACGAACTGAGCCTGGACGACATGCGTGAAGCCGTGCGCCTGAACGGCGGCAAGGCGAAGCTGGAGGCCAGCGGCGGGATCAACGAAAGCACATTGCGCCCGATTGCCGAGACCGGGGTGGACTACATCTCGATCGGAGCGATGACCAAGGATGTGAAGGCTGTGGACCTGTCGATGCGGCTCAGTCTCTGAGCAGCTTCAAGCCGCAAGCTACAAGCTGCAAGCTGTTCCGTGCTTGGCTTGTAGCTTGTAGCTTGTTGCTAAACGACTAGATTATTCATCTCGCAGTACTCATCCCACTCCACTCCCAACACCTCGGCCGCCTCCTTGTGCAATGCAAGGCGCTGCGCCTCGAATTCTTCAGGTGTGCTGGTGTACTTGAGCGTCAACTCCCAAGGTTGCAGCCCCTGGGCTTCGGCCTCGTCCTCGAACGCCCATTGGAGCTGGTCTTTCTGCTCGTCAGCGCTCAGGTTCTTGATTTCTTCCAGTAACTGAGGCGTGTCCAGGGCGTATTTGCGCAGTGCTTCTTCGTGTCTGGCTTCTTGCGTCAGTTCTTTAGCGGTCATGTCGTTCTCGTTGATCGGAGGAATGGAGGATGGATCTGGATCATCAAGGATCTCTCTGCCGCAGAAAACCGTTAGAAGCCCGGTTTACCTGGCCTTCAGAACCATTCGGGGATCATCTGAAAACTGCTGGGCGATCTTCGTGCCGGGACGAATATAGGACGTTTTGCCGACGATTTACACGGCTCTTTACATCTGCCCTACAAAACATAGGCCATAAACGCGGAGATAAGCTGGGAACAACCATCAGAATTTCCAGTCATAGCGATGTGCCATGTCGGCACCTCACAAGGAACCCAGTGATGCGCAGCTTTTGCATTTTGCCTTCATTTCACGTCGGCGTTGCCACCCTGTTGCTCGGCAATATGATCCTGGCAGGCACAGCCCAAGCAGCTGTCGAAACCGACTCTGGTTACACATTGCCCTCCGATACCATTCCAGCCCTGCGCAGCTCATTCAACAAGGACTTGCTCTTCAAGACCAATATCAGCGTCGGCGTTCTGGAAGAACTGCCAAAAAATGTAAAGGCCAACACCACTGAACTGGAGGAGCAGAAACGCACCCTCACCGAGCAAGCCCGCCAGATTGAAGAACTCAAGCGCAGCGGTGGCTCGAGCTCCAGTTCGAGCAACAAGGAAATCGAAGAACTCAAGCGTACCGTCAAGGAACAGGAGCAAGACCTGCGCGACCTTGGCGAGCAGGTGGAAGACCTCAAGCGCAACAGCGGTTCCAGTTCGAACTCGAACAGCAGTGAAATCTCGACGCTTAAACGGGAGTTGAGTGATCAGGATCGGGAAATGGACCAGCTCAAACGCACGGTCGAGGAACTGAGCAGGAAGGTGAAGTAGCGAGGGTAATCGTGCCCGAGACAGGAATCGAACCTGCGACCTTCGCGTTACGAGTGCGCTGCTCTACCGACTGAGCTACACGGGCGGTGGCTAAACCTAGCATCGTCCCCTGTAGCCAGGCAACCGGCGCCGGAAGATTTTTCGACCCACAGCAAAACGCCCCGAACCAGTCGGGGCGTTTGCTTGTTCAGCGGTCAGGCGCGGGGGTGATTAAACGCCCGATGCCTTGGCTGCTGCGACGTCCTTGATGGACAGCTTGATACGGCCGCGGTTGTCCACGTCCAGCACCAGCACTTCCACTTCCTGGCCTTCCTTGAGGATGTCGGTCACTTTCTCGACGCGAGCATCGCTCAGCATGGAGATGTGAACCAGACCGTCCTTGCCCGGCAGGATGTTGACGAAGGCGCCGAAGTCGACGATGCGCTCGACCTTGCCGACGTAGATCTTGCCGATCTCGGCTTCTGCGGTAATGCCCAGGACGCGCTGGCGAGCTGCTTCTGCCGCTTCCTTGGTTTCGCCGAAGATCTTGATCGAACCGTCGTCTTCGATGTCGATCGAAGCCTTGGTTTCTTCGCAGATCGCACGAATGGTCGCGCCGCCTTTACCGATAACATCACGGATTTTGTCGGTGTCGATCTTCATCGCGATCATGGTCGGAGCGTTTTCCGACAGCTCGGTACGGGACTGACCGATGATCTGGTTCATCTGACCGAGGATGTTCAGGCGAGCTTCCAGGGCCTGGCCCAGGGCGATCTCCATGATTTCTTCGGTGATGCCCTTGATCTTGATGTCCATCTGCAGTGCGGTGACGCCTTTGGCGGTACCGGCCACTTTGAAGTCCATGTCGCCCAGGTGGTCTTCGTCACCCAGGATGTCGGTCAGGACGGCAAACTTCTCGCCTTCTTTAACCAGACCCATGGCGATACCGGCAACCGGTGCCTTCATCGGCACACCGGCGTCCATCAGGGCCAGGGAAGCGCCGCAGACCGAAGCCATCGAGCTCGAACCGTTGGACTCGGTGATTTCCGATACCACGCGAATGGTGTACGGGAACACGTCGGCAGCCGGCAGCATGGCCTGGACCGAACGACGCGCCAGGCGACCGTGACCGATTTCGCGGCGACCGGCGCCACCCATGCGACCACACTCGCCGACCGAGAACGGTGGGAAGTTGTAGTGCAGCATGAACGGGTCTTTCTTTTCGCCTTCCAGGGTGTCCAGCAGTTGCGCGTCACGGGCGGTACCCAGTGTTGCAACGACCAGGGCCTGGGTTTCGCCACGGGTGAACAGCGCCGAACCGTGGGTCTTTGGCAGCACGCCGACTTCGATGTTCAGCGGACGTACGGTGCGGGTGTCGCGACCGTCGATACGCGGCTTGCCGTTGACGATGTTTTCGCGAACGGTGCGGTATTCGATCTCACCGAAAGCGGCTTTGACTTCAGCGGCGGACGGCTGGCCTTCTTCGCCGGACAGCTTGGCGACGACCTGGTCCTTCAGCTCGCCCAGGCGCGCGTAGCGGTCAGCCTTGACGGTGATGGTGTAGGCCTGGGAGATCGCATCGCCGAATTCGGCACGGATCGCGCCCAGCAGCTCGGTGGCTTCGGCTTGCGGAGCCCAGCTCCAGGTTGGCTTGGCGGCTTCGGCGGCCAGTTCCTTGACGGCGTTGATCACCACCTGGAACTCGTCGTGGGCGAACAGGACAGCGCCCAGCATCTGGTCTTCGGTCAGTTCCTTGGCTTCGGATTCAACCATCAGCACGGCTTCGGAAGTACCGGCAACGACCATGTCCAGGCTCGAGGCCTGCAGTTGCTCGTAGGTTGGGTTCAGCAGGTAGCCGGTGCTTTCGTGGAACGCTACGCGGGCAGCGCCGATCGGGCCATCGAAAGGAATGCCGGAGATGGCCAGGGCAGCCGAGGTACCGATCATCGCAGCGATGTCCGGATCGGTCTTCTTGCTGGTGGACACGACGGTGCAGACAACCTGCACTTCGTTCATGAAGCCTTCTGGGAACAGCGGACGGATCGGGCGGTCGATCAGTCGGGAAGTCAGGGTTTCTTTCTCGGAAGGACGGCCTTCGCGCTTGAAGAAACCGCCAGGGATCTTACCGGCAGCGTAAGTCTTTTCCTGGTAGTGGACAGACAGAGGGAAGAAGCCCTTGCCTGGATCGGCTTGCTTGGCACCGACAACGGTCACCAATACGCTGACGTCGTCGTCAACGGTGACCAGCACTGCGCCGGAGGCCTGACGGGCGATACGGCCAGTCTCGAGGGTAACGGTCGACTGACCGAACTGGAATTTCTTGATTACCGGGTTCACGGTGTCCTACCTTCTTTGTGGCTCTTGGGGAACTTGTCTTCTTGCGAAATTCTTGGGCAGCGCGGGGAATCGGCCCAACCACTGTCCAGATAAAACTTGAGGCTGGAAGCCTGCCCATTGCCGACGCAAGGCGCGGGCAACCGACAGACAACCAACCTCATAGCGCAATCGCTGATTAGCGACGCAGGCCCAGGCGGCCGATCAAGGTGCTGTAACGATTAACGTCTTTGCCCTTGAGGTAGTCCAGCAGCTTACGACGCTGGTTTACCATGCGGATCAGACCACGACGGGAGTGGTGGTCTTTACCGTTGGCCTTGAAGTGACCTTGCAGTTTGTTGATGTTGGCGGTCAGCAGTGCAACTTGCACTTCTGGCGAACCAGTATCACCAACAGCCTGCTGGTAGTCGGTCACGATCTGAGCTTTTTCTTCAACGCTGAGTGCCATGTGGCTTTCCTCTTGTGAGGTACCGTTTCCAGGGAAACCGTACCAACAGGCCAGGGACAAATCCCTGTATCTATAAATGAGTCGTGACCGTGCCTGTTAACAGCCACACTCGCCCGCCTGCTGTTACCCAGGCGGGTTCCGGTCATTCCGACCGAATCAATCGACGCGGCGCAATGCGCCCGTCTTCGCTCACTTCACCGATACCGATGAAGCGACCGTTGTGATCCTGTACCCGGACCATGCCGAACTTCGGCGCATCCGGGGCACGTACTGGCTGGCCGTTGAGCCAGTAGAACGCACTGTGTTCCGAGAACTGCAGCAGCGGCCAATCCAGCAGACCGCTGTCCGATGGCATCAGGAAGCGGTCGACCGCTTCGTTGCCGCCTTCGGCATGCACGGCCTCGAGCTCTTCCAGCGTGACCGTCTGGGCCAGCGTGAAAGGACCGGCCTGGGTCCGCCGAAGCTCTGCCACGTACGCACCACAGCCCAATTGCTCGCCAATATCCTCGACCAGCGTGCGGATATAGGTGCCTTTGCTGCAATCCACGGCCAGCCGCGCAGTATTACCGTCGAAGGCCAGCAATTCCAAGCGCGCAATAGTAACAGAACGCGGTTCGCGCTCCACTACTTCGCCTGCACGGGCCAGTTTGTACAACGGTTGCCCATCACGCTTCAAGGCGGAGTACATCGGCGGTATCTGACTGATTTGCCCACGAAAACCTGGCAGCACAGCTTCGATATCAGCCTGACCAACGGTCACCGGACGCTCGCGCAGAACCTCACCTTCGGCATCCGCGGTGGTGGTGGTCTTGCCCAATTGCGCCAGAGTTTCATAACCCTTGTCGGAATCGAGCAGGTACTGGGAGAACTTGGTCGCCTCGCCAAAGCACAGCGGCAGCACGCCGGTGGCCAGTGGGTCGAGGCTGCCGGTGTGCCCGGCCTTCTCGGCGTTGAGCAACCAGCGAACCTTCTGCAGTGCCGCATTGGAGGTAAACCCCAGCGGCTTGTCGAGCAGGATGATGCCGCTGACGTTGCGGCGGATACGTTTGACCTGGGCCACCGATTACTCCTTGGAGTCTTCGGGTTCAGCCGCGTGCTGGCTGTCTTCAGCCACCGCGCGTTCGATCAGCGCCGACAGGTGCGCGCCCCGCACGACGCTTTCGTCGTAGTGGAAGTGCAACTGTGGAACGCTGCGCAGCTTCATTTCACGGGCCAACTGCATGCGCAGGAAACCAGCGGCGGAGTTGAGCACCTTGATGCTCTGGGCGATTTCCTCGGCACCGTCCTGGCCCATCACGGTAATGAAAATCTTCGCATGACCGACGTCACGGCTGACTTCCACTGCGGTAATGGTGACCAGGCCGACACGCGGGTCCTTGACTTCGCGGCGGATCAACTGGGCCAGCTCGCGCTGCATCTGATCGCCGATTCGTTGGGTACGGCTGTATTCTTTTGCCATGTCTTGTTACCTGTTACTGCCCTACGGGAAACCCGCAAGGTCTGAAAGCGGCAAACGCCCGGCCTGGCGAAAGCCAGACCGGGCGTTGCGTTTAGAGTCCGCCAGCGCGGCAGCGCATGTTCATGCGGCTGCCCGTTGCGGCTCTTGAAGTACGCGAGTCAGAGGCTGCGAGCAACCTGGACCTTCTCGAAGACTTCGATCTTGTCGCCGACCTTGACGTCGTTGTAGCTCTTGACGCCAATACCGCACTCCATGCCGGCACGGACTTCGGAAGCGTCATCCTTGAAGCGACGCAGCGATTCCAGCTCGCCTTCGAAGATCACGATGTCTTCACGCAGTACACGGATCGGACGGTTACGGTGAACGACACCCTCGATCACCATGCAACCGGCGATGGCACCAAACTTCGGCGAACGGAACACGTCGCGAACTTCGGCCACGCCCAGGATGTTCTCCCGCACGTCGCTGCCCAGCATACCGGTCAGGGCTTTCTTGACGTCTTCGATGATGTCGTAGATCACGTTGTAGTAACGCATATCCAGACCTTCCTGCTCGACGATCTTGCGCGCGCCGGCATCGGCACGCACGTTGAAGCCGAACAGTACAGCGTTGGAGGCCAGTGCCAGGTTGGCGTCGGATTCGGTGATACCACCGACACCGCCACCCACTACACGCACTTGCACTTCGTCGTTACCCAGGCCGTTCAAGGCACCGTTCAACGCTTCCAGCGAACCACGGACGTCGGATTTGAGGACGATGTTGAGCGTCTTCTTCTCTTCCTGACCCATGTTTTCGAAGATGTTTTCCAGCTTGCCGGCGTGAGCACGGGCCAGCTTGACTTCGCGGAACTTGCCTTGACGGAACAGAGCCACTTCACGGGCTTTCTTCTCGTCGGCAACCACGCTCATCTCGTCGCCAGCATCCGGGGTACCGTCCAGGCCGAGGATCTCGACAGGGATGGCCGGACCGGCTTCCTTGATTGGCTTGCCGTTCTCGTCGAGCATGGCACGTACACGGCCATAGTTCGAACCGACCAGGACCATGTCGCCTTGGCGCAGGGTACCGTCTTGAACCAGAACGGTAGCCACCGGGCCACGGCCCTTGTCCAGACGGGACTCAACCACAACGCCACGGCCAGGAGCCGAAGGAGTTGCAGTCAGTTCCAGGACTTCGGCTTGCAGCAATACGGCTTCGAGCAGTTCGTCGACGCCAGTACCCATCTTCGCCGAGACCGGTACGAACGGAGTGTCACCACCCCACTCTTCCGACGTCACGCCGTGAACCGACAGTTCGCTACGGATGCGATCGAGGTCAGCACCTGGCTTGTCGATCTTGTTCACTGCAACAACCAGTGGCACACCAGCCGCTACCGCGTGCTGGACAGCTTCAATGGTCTGCGGCATCACGCCGTCGTCCGCTGCAACCACCAGGATCACGATGTCGGTCGCCTTGGCACCACGGGCACGCATTGCGGTAAACGCAGCGTGACCAGGGGTGTCGAGGAACGTCACCATGCCACGGTCGGTTTCAACGTGGTATGCGCCGATGTGCTGGGTGATACCACCGGCTTCGCCAGCAGCAACCTTGGCACGACGGATGTAGTCGAGCAGGGAAGTCTTACCGTGGTCAACGTGGCCCATTACGGTCACGACTGGTGCACGGGAAACTGCCTCGCCTTCAAACTTCAGGGACTCGGCCAGGGAGTCTTCCAGGGCGGTGTCGCTGACCAGGGTCACTTTGTGGCCCAGTTCTTCGGCAACCAACTGGGCAGTTTCCTGATCCAGTACCTGGTTGATGGTCGCTGGAGTACCCAGTTTGAACATGAACTTGATGATTTCAGCAGCCTTCACCGACATCTGCTGGGCGAGATCGCCAACAGTGATGGTTTCGCCGATCTTCACTTCGCGCACGACAGGGCCGGTAGGGCTCTGGAAACCGTGGGCGTTGCGCTTCTTCAGCTTGGCCTTGCCGCGACCACCACGACGGAAGCTATCGCTTTCTTCGTCGGTAGTACGTGGGGCAACACGTGGAGCCGGAGCCTTTTCCTTGACCGAAGCACGATGCGGAGCGTTTTTGCGCTCGCCATCGCCGCTACCGCGACGATTGCTGTCGTCGGCACGTGGCTTGTCCGGACGGCGCTGTTCGTCACGCTTGCGGGTATCGGCCGCAGGCGCTGGAGCAGCCGCCACAACCGGTGCGCTTTCGCGAACTGGCTCGGCCACCGCAGCAGGCGCTGCAACAGGTACGGCTTGAGCGGTCGACGCAGCAGCAGGCTGGCGACGCGCTTCTTCTTCGGCGCGACGCTTGGCTTCTTCTTCAGCCTTCTGACGAGCAGCATTTTCTACTGCGCGACGTTCATCCAGTTCACGCTTGCGCTCGGCTTCGATTTCTTCCGGGCTGCGCTGTACGAAGACCTTCTTCTTGCGTACTTCAACGCTGATGCTCTTGCTGCCAGCAACACGCAGGGTGCTGGTGGTTTTACGCTGCAGCGTAATCTTGCGTGGTTCTTCCACTTTCGCCTTGTGGCTGCTTTTCAAGTGAGTCAGCAACGATTGCTTCTCACTGTCAGTCACATGTTCTTCGGCGGCGGTGTGCGGCAGACCTGCCTCACGCATCTGCTGCAACAGGCGCTCTACCGGTGTTTTGACCTCATCGGCCAGTTGTTTCACCGTGACTTGCGTCATGCACTTCTCTCCTCAGGCCGCGCCTAATTACTCGAACCAGTGGGCTCGGGCGGCCATGATCAACTTGCCGGCACGATCATCGTCAATGCCGTCGATGTCGAGCAGGTCGTCAATAGACTGCTCGGCCAGGTCTTCGCGGGTAATTACGCCGCGCACCGCCAGTTCCATCGCCAAATCCTTGTCCATGCCCTCAAGCGAGAGCAGGTCTTCGGCCGGATGGGCGTCTGCCAGCTTTTCCTCAGTAGCGATGGCTTTGGTCAACAAGCGATCCTTGGCCCGAGCGCGAAGCTCGTTGACGATTTCCTCGTCAAAGCCGTCGATGTTGAGCATCTCCTCCACCGGTACGTAGGCAATCTCTTCCAGGCTGGTAAAGCCTTCATCCACCAGCACCTGTGCCAGCTCTTCATCGACTTCAAGCTCTTCGATGAAGTTGCGCAGGATGTCGCCGGTTTCAGCTTGCTGCTTAGCCTGGATGTCCGATTCGGTCATCACGTTCAGGGTCCAGCCAGTCAACTGGCTCGCCAGACGCACGTTCTGACCGCCGCGACCAATGGCCTGAGCCAGATTGTCTGCGCCAACGGCGATGTCCATGGCATGGGCATCTTCGTCGACGATAATTGCCGCCACTTCAGCAGGCGACATGGCATTGATCACGAACTGAGCCGGGTTATCGTCCCACAGGACGATGTCCACACGCTCGCCGCCCAACTCGCCGGATACGGCCTGGACACGCGAACCGCGCATGCCGATGCAGGCGCCTTGCGGGTCGATGCGCTTGTCCTTGGAGCGGACCGCGATCTTGGCGCGCGAACCCGGATCACGGGAGGCGGCCATGACTTCGATCAGGCCTTCGGCAATTTCCGGCACTTCGATGCGGAACAACTCGATCAGCATTTCCGGCGCTGTACGCGACAGGATCAGCTGCGGGCCGCGGTTCTCGGTGCGGATTTCCTTGAGCAGCGCACGCAGGCGCACGCCGACACGGAAAGTTTCGCGGGAAATGATGTCTTCACGGGCCAGCAACGCTTCGGCGTTGTTGCCCAGGTCGACGATCACGTTGTCGCGGGTAACTTTTTTCACGGTGCCGGAGATGATTTCCCCGAGGCGCTCGCGGTAAGCGTCGACCACCTGTGCACGCTCGGCCTCGCGAACCTTCTGCACGATGACCTGCTTGGCGGTCTGTGCAGCAATGCGGCCGAACTCGATGGACTCGATCTTCTCTTCGACGACATCACCGACCTTGGCGCCCGGATGCGTTTGCGCAACCTTGCTCGGCCAGGTTTCGATAGCGGGATCGTCCAGGTCGGCTTCCTCGACGACCGTCCAGCGACGGAATGTCTCGTAGGCACCCGTGTGGCGATTGATCTCCACACGCAAATCAACTTCGTCTTCAAACCGCTTCTTGGTAGCAGTGGCCAGGGCCAGCTCCAGCGCTTCAAAAATCACGTTAGCCGGTACGCCCTTTTCATTGGATACCGACTCAACAACCAGCAGTACTTCTTTGCTCATCGTACGCCTCGCCTTTCGCAAGCCATTGGATCCGCGGGATCCGCAGTATCTGGCACGTATCAGTCAAAACTGGGAATAATGTTGGCCTTGTCGATCATATCGATCGGCAACAGGAACTCATGGTCATCTACCTGCACCACGACATCCTGTTCTTCTATACCGCGCAGAAGGCCTTGGAAGTTGCGTCGACCTTCGAAAGGCGAACGCAGCCTGATCTTCACTTGTTCACCGGCAAACGAAGCAAACTGTTCAAGGGTGAACAGCGGGCGTTCCATGCCAGGCGAGGAAACTTCAAGGGTATATTCGGAGGCGATTGGATCTTCAACATCCAGTACACCGCTGATCTGACGGCTGACGATGGCGCAATCGTCCACCAACACGCCGCCTTCCTTATCGATATAAACGCGCAACAGTGAGTGGCGACCTTGAGCCGAAAACTCAATACCCCAGCATTCATAGCCAAGGGCCACGACCACCGGGGCCAACAAGGCCTGCAACTGTTCTAGCTTGCTCGACACCTGAACCCCCTCGTGCATGTTTGTGCATGCTGTGCAAATAAAAAAAAATGGGCGAATCGCCCATCCCTGAAACGCCGTCAAGCAACGGCGCTATAAAGTGTCCAGCTAACAAAAAGCCCCTTGGAAGGGGCCTCTGAAACTGGTTGCGGGAGCCGGATTTGAACCGACGACCTTCGGGTTATGAGCCCGACGAGCTACCAGACTGCTCCATCCCGCGACAAAGCTGGGGCGGAAGTATACGACCGATCCATTACAGGGTCAATGTAACCCTTCCACCGACAAGAAAGCCCGCAATTGCGGGCTCTCCTGATAATTGGTACCGAGAAGGGGACTCGAACCCCTACACCCTATGGGCACAACCACCTCAAGGTTGCGTGTCTACCAATTCCACCACCTCGGCAATACAGCGTTTGAAACCTTCTTACTTCTGCTCTTGAGCTGGAGGCACGTCAGTCGCCGGATTGGCCGACTTTTGCTCTTGAAGCACCGGGACATCATCAGAAGCCGGTTGTTGCTTAGGTGTCTCCAGTACCGCTGGGTTTGGCAAACCTACTTGAGTCAGCTCATGAGCTTTCTCTTTAGCAAAGTAACCTAACCCCAAGCTGGTCATGAAGAAACCGGCGGCAAGTATAGCAGTAAACTTACTAAGAAAGGTAGAGGAACCTTGGCTTCCGAACACAGTATTTGAAGCACCTGCACCGAAAGACGCGCCAGCATCCGCACCTTTACCCTGCTGCAGCAATACGAGGGCTACTACACCCAGTGCACCCAGCAGATGAAAAACGACTACGACTGTTTCCAGCATTTTTTCAGTTTCCCGCGGCGCGACAGATCGCACCGAACTCATCTGCATTCAGGGACGCTCCACCAATGAGCCCCCCATCGATATCCGGCATGCCGAACAGTTCGACCGCATTGGCCGCCTTCACGCTGCCGCCGTATAGAAGTCGCGCACCTCGCGCCACTTCAGAATTCTCTGCCGCCAACTGCGCACGGATGGCTGCGTGCACATCCTGCGCCTGTTGCGGCGAAGCCGTCAGCCCGGTGCCAATGGCCCAGACTGGCTCGTAAGCGATGACTGCCTTTGCAAAAGCGCCGACACCCAGGTCTTCGATGATGCTGCCCAGCTGACGCCCGACAACTTCAAGAGTCTTGCCGGCTTCACGCTGCTCGAGGGTTTCCCCTACACACAACACCGGAGTCAGACCACACGCCTGGGCCGCTGCAAACTTGCGAATCAGGGTCTTATCCTGCTCGCCCATGATCAGGCGACGCTCGGAGTGTCCGACCAGGACCAGGGTACAACCTGCATCCACCAGCTGACTCGGCGCAACCTCACCGGTCAACGCACCTTGCATGGATTCCACCGCAGAGTTCTGCGCGCCGACCGAAATCGACTTGCCTTTCAAGCCATCAATCACTTGATTGATATACAAGCAAGGCGGGAATACCGCGACGTCAACACCGCTTGGCAAGGCCAGATGACGAAGGCCATTGATCAGCTCAGCGACGCTGGCGCGGGTACCGTGCATCTTCCAGTTACCAGCTACCATAGGGCGACGCATGCTGTACCTCGTCGGTCAAAGTGGGCGCAGATGTTACCCAACCGATTCATGACTGGCAAGCCGAATTCAGGCAGAAACTTCAGTAACCAGTTTTGCCAGCTCTTCGGCATAGCCTCGAACCTGTGCTTCGTCCTCGCCCTCGACCATGACACGCACCAAAGGCTCTGTACCGGACTTGCGCAGCAACACCCGCCCACGCCCCGCCATCGCCTGTGTCACGCGCTCGCTGGCCTGCTTGACCGTCGCGTGCTCGATCGGATTGGCGCCACCACCGAAACGCACGTTGATCAGCACCTGCGGACACTTGCGCAACGCCTGGCGCGACTGTGCGAGCCCTTCATCCCGCGCCTTGAGTGCCATCAGCACCTGCAAGGCCGCGATGATCGCATCACCGGTGGTGGTGTGATCGAAGCACACGATGTGCCCGGAATTCTCGCCACCGATCACCCAGTTGCGTTCCAGCAGCTCCGAGATCACATAACGATCGCCCACGTTGGCCCGCACGAACGGGATATCCAGGTCCGCCAGCGCCAGTTCGAGGCCGAGATTGCTCATCAATGTACCGACGACGCCGCCCTGCAGCTTGCCGCGCCCGTGCAGGTCGCGGGCGATGATGAACAACAACTCGTCACCATCGACCACCGTACCGGTGTGATCGACCATCAGTACCCGGTCACCATCGCCGTCGAAGGCGATACCGAGATCAGCCTGCTCGGCCAGCACCGCAGCCTGCAACGCCTCGGTATGGGTGGAACCACAGTTGTGGTTGATGTTCAGCCCATTGGGCTGGGCGGAAAGCACCACCACTTCAGCACCCAACTCTCGGAATACACTCGGCGCGACTTTATAGGTGGCCCCGTGAGCGCAGTCGACGATGATTTTCAGGCCGGCAAAACTGGTGCCGGTCGGCACACTGCCTTTACAGAATTCGATGTAGCGACCCGATGCGTCGTTAATCCGCGACACCTTACCGATCTTGCTCGACTCAACCACCGTCATCGGTGTGTCCAACAGTTCTTCGATCATCAGCTCGATGTCATCCGGCAACTTGGTGCCCTGGCCGGAGAAGAACTTGATGCCGTTATCGTCATGCGGGTTGTGCGAAGCACTGATCACGATCCCGGCCTGCGCCTGGAACGTACGCGTCAGGTAGGCGATGGCTGGCGTCGGCATCGGCCCCAGCAGCATCACATCGGCACCCGCCGAGGTCAGGCCAGCTTCGAGCGCCGATTCGAACATGTAGCCGGAAATACGCGTGTCCTTGCCAACCAACACCTTGCAGGCGCCCATCTTGCGGAACGCCATGCCGGCAGCCCAGCCGAGCTTGAGCATGAAATCCGGAGTAATCGGATATTCGCCGACCCGACCACGAATACCGTCGGTGCCAAAATATTTTTTGCTCATAAGTGCTCCGTCATTCTTATTCGGCTGAATCCACAGCTGCGATCATCCGTACAACATCCATCGTTTCGGCCACGTCATGGACGCGCAATATGCGCGCGCCCTTGGTCAGGGCCAAGGCAGCCAGTGCAAGACCGCCATACAGGCGCTCTCCCACCGGACGCCCCAATGCATTGCCTATCATGCTCTTTCGCGAAACCCCAACCAACAGGGGCCGCCCGAGCGCGTGCAATGCCTGCATATGCTTGAACAGGCTCAGATTGTGATCCAGTGTCTTGGCAAAGCCAAACCCGGGATCAAGGATGATTTTCTCGGCAGGGATGCCCACGGCGGCGCATTGGCTCATGCGCTGGGCCAGGAACTCACTCACCTCGCGGGCCACATCATCATAATGCGGGTCGTTCTGCATGGTGCCGGGCTCGCCGAGCATATGCATCAGGCAAACCGGCAGGCCGGTGGCCGCCGCCGCATCCAGGGCGCCATCGCGCTGCAGCGACCGCACATCGTTGATCAGGCCAGCGCCCAACCGCGCCGTCTCACGCATGACCGCCGGCGTGGACGTATCGACCGAGATAATGACATCGAGCTCACGGTGGATGCGCTCGACAATCGGCGCCACTCGCTCCAGCTCCTCGGTAGGCGAGACAGCCCGCGCACCCGGCCGGGTCGATTCGCCGCCCACATCGATCAGCGTGGCGCCCGCAAGCACCATTGCCTCGGAATGGCGCAACGCAGCATCGAGCTGGCTGAATCGCCCACCATCGGAAAAGGAATCAGGGGTGACATTGAGGATGCCCATGACATGCGCCTGGGCCAAATCAAGAACCCGGTTGCCGCAAGGCAACCGGGTCGAGGACTGAACAGAAGTCATTTCACGCCTTATACATCAGCAGCCGGACCGCCAATCGGTGTTTCCGGACGCTCGCCCTGGACCGCCGGCGGCGTACCGGAAGTACCGGTGCCTCCCGACCAGTCTCGTGGCTCACGAGGCACGCGCCCCGCCATGATGTCATCGATCTGCTCGGCATCGATGGTTTCGTACTTCATCAGTGCATCGGCCATGGCGTCGAGCTTGTCACGGTTGTCCGTGAGAATCTGCTTGGCGGTGCCGTAGCACTGATCGATGATGCTGCGCACTTCGGAGTCGATCAGCTTGGCCGTCTCGCCGGAAAAGCTTGCATGCTGGCCACTGCCACCACGGCCGAGGAACACTTCGCCCTCTTCTTCAGCGTACATCAGCGGCCCCAGCTTCTCGGAAAGCCCCCACTTGGTCACCATGTTCCGGGCAATCTGGCTGGCACGCATGATGTCGTTGGAGGCGCCAGTGGTCACACCGTCAAAACCCAATGTCATCTCTTCGGCGATACGACCGCCGTACAGCGAACAGATCTGGCTGATCAGCGCCCGCTTGGACAGGCTGTAACGATCTTCTTCCGGCAGGAACATGGTCACGCCCAGGGCACGACCACGGGGAATGATCGAGACCTTATAGACCGGGTCATGCTCGGGCACCACACGACCGACGATGGCGTGACCCGCCTCGTGGTAGGCCGTGTTCTGCTTTTCCTTCTCGGACATGACCATGGATTTGCGCTCTGCGCCCATCATGATCTTGTCCTTGGCCAGTTCGAATTCCTTCATTTCCACCAGGCGCTTGCCGGAACGAGCGGCAAACAGCGAGGCCTCGTTGACCAGGTTGGCCAGGTCGGCACCGGAGAAGCCAGGCGTACCACGGGCGATGACGGCCGGAGCGACATCGTCACCCATCGGCACCTTGCGCATATGGACCTTGAGAATCTGCTCACGACCACGAATGTCCGGCAACCCCACCACGACCTGACGGTCGAAGCGACCTGGACGCAACAGCGCAGGGTCCAGCACGTCGGGACGGTTGGTGGCGGCAATCACGATGATGCCATCGTTCATTTCGAAACCGTCCATCTCCACCAGCAACTGGTTGAGGGTCTGTTCGCGCTCGTCGTGACCGCCGCCCATGCCGGCGCCACGATGGCGACCGACCGCGTCGATTTCGTCGATGAAGATGATGCACGGCGCATGCTTCTTGGCCTGCTCGAACATGTCACGGACACGGCTTGCACCGACACCCACGAACATTTCCACGAAGTCGGAACCGGAAATCGTGAAGAACGGCACCTTGGCCTCGCCGGCAATCGCCTTGGCGAGCAGGGTCTTACCGGTACCTGGCGGGCCCACCATCAGCACGCCACGCGGGATACGGCCGCCCAGGCGTTGGAACTTGCCCGGGTCGCGCAGGAATTCGACCAGCTCGCCAACCTCTTCCTTGGCTTCATCGCAACCGGCGACGTCGGCCAGGGTGGTTTTCACCTGGTCTTCGGACAGCAGCCGGGCCTTGCTCTTGCCGAAGCTCATCGGCCCGCCCTTGCCACCGCCACCACCCTGCATCTGGCGCATGAAGAACATGAACACGGCGATGATCACCAGGATCGGGAAGCTGGCGACCAGCAGCTGGGTCCAGATGCTTTGCTGTTCAGGCTGCTTGCCTTCGACCACGACATGGTTGTCCACCAGGTCGCCGATCAGGCCATTGTCCTGGATCGCCGGACGAATGGTCTTGAAGCTGTCGCCGTCGGTGCGCTTGCCGGTAATCACATAGCCATCAACGGCTACGCGCTCGACCTTGCCATCCTTGACCTGCTGGATGAAGTCGGAATAGTTGAGGGTCTGCGGCTCGTTAGGGCTGGAGAAGTTGTTCATCACGGTCACAAGGACAGCGGCGATGATCAACCACAGGATCAGATTCTTTGCCATATCGTTCAATTAACTACCCTCTGAAGCAAGCTCCGCTACTGGCGCGCGCTTCGCATGATATTCACCGGCCTAACTTACTACATTACCTACGACTCTGGCAGGCGCCGTCTGTAACCCTTTGTGAAACTTTGACCGCATCATTTTCGTTACGCGGCGTTTTCAACGCGAGACAAAAAAATCTATCGCCCCAGTCAGAGACGCTCATCGCTGGCAGCGCCTTCGATACCGCGAAACCCCCGCGCCAGCAGGTACTGCTCGCGCGAACGGTCACGGGACGACAATGGTTTGCGCATTTGCACCTTGTCGAACAACTTGCGTATGCCCTTGTGGTATTCATCGAAGCCTTCACCCTGGAAGACCTTGATCAAAAAATCACCACCCGGACGCAGAACCCGCCCGGCAAGATCCAGGGCCAGCTCGCTGAGGAACATTGCACGAGGCATGTCGACAGCCGCCAATCCACTCATATTGGGGGCCATATCGGAAATCACAAGGTCAACCTCGGTATTTCCGACGGCCTCCAGGATTTTTGCCAATACGGCGTCTTCGGTAAAATCGCCCTGAATGAAGGTCACGTCAGGGATGCCGTCCATTTCCAGGATGTCGGAGGCGATCAACCGCCCCTGGCCACCAATCAGACGACTGGTCACCTGGGACCAGCCGCCCGGCGCCGCGCCGAGGTCGATCACGGTCATGCCGGGACGGATCAGGCGATCCTTTTCCTGGATCTCCAGCAATTTATAGCTGGCACGAGAGCGATAGCCGTCCTTTTGCGCCATTTTGACGTACGGATCGTTGAAATGCTCTTTGAGCCAGTTCTGGCTAGTCTTGGAACGGGCCACGGGCCACCTCTAAAAATAAAACGGGTCGTGATTAAGTGGGCGGTCCCGGACTCGCTCGGGTAAACTGGCCGCCGCTTTTTTACAAGATCAGACGCAGGGGTCAGATTATGCCGCTCACTCAAGAGCAGAAGAAACAATACAAATCCATTGGCCACCATCTGAAACCGGTTTTGACTGTGGCTGACAACGGTTTGACTGAAGGTGTACTCGCCGAGCTGGAACGCGCACTGGGTGATCATGAGCTGATCAAGATCAAGCTCAATATCCTCGACCGCGAAGCCCGCCTGGCTGCCGTTGCTGAACTGTGCAAGACCGGCAAGGCCGACCTGGTGCAGGTCATCGGCAAGATGGCACTGATTTATCGCAAGAACTTCAGCGTCAACAAGCAACTGTCGAACGTTCACCGCTTCAAGTGATGCCAAGGCTCAAGGGTGTGCTTCGCGCACCCTGCCGCTCCACCCGGGAACCGGTTGCAGCACCAGCACCAAACCGGAAAACCCCAGCACCAGGTAACTGAAGACCTGCCACTGGCTTGCATCCGGCCAGCCAAGCCGCACGGCAAAGAACATCCCGCACGCGTACAAGGCCATGAGCAGCAATTGCCCACGAATGTCGCGCCATAGGCTGGCAAGGCCCTCGGCCTGAACCAGCACCAAAGCCTGAACCGTCACGCACACTGCACAAAAACCCACCAGCAGTGCCGTCAGCATACTCGCGATTTCATCGATGAGCAGCGGTGCCAGGCCGATTCGGCCCAGCACCGGCAGCAAACCGATGTGCAACAACCACACGCCGCCCACCCACAACATCTGGGCAAGCTGCCAGATCATGGCGCCGGCACGTAGCGGGCGCCTTCGCTCAGACGTGACGGACTTCGACAATCTCATACTCGATGACACCGCCAGGTGTCTTCACCGCCACCACATCGCCCTCTTCCTTGGCAATCAAGGCGCGGGCAATAGGCGAACCGACAGAGATCTTGCCGAGTTTGATGTCAGCCTCATCCTCACCCACGATCTGGTAGGTAACGCTTTCATCCGTCTCGACGTTGGCGATTTCCACGGTGGTGCCGAAGATCACCTTGCCGGTGTGAGGAATGGTCGTGACGTCGATGATCACCGCATTTTGCAGGCGACCCTCGATATCGCGAACCCGCGCCTCGACCATGCCCTGCTCTTCACGGGCGGCATGGTACTCGGCGTTTTCCTTCAGATCCCCCAGCTCACGCGCTTCACCAATGGCCTGACTCAAGCGCGGGCGCTCGACCTTGGTCAGGTGAGCGTGTTCTTCTTCCAGGGCCTTGGCGCCCTGAACGGTCATCGGGTACTTGGTTATGCTCATGCCTTCAATCCTGCATGTAGATCCTGCAAGCGGCGCACGGTCTTCTCGGGACCGAACTTGAGCGCTTCGCAGATCGCTTCGCCCGCAGCAATGGTCGTGGTGCAGTAGATCTTGTGCTGCAGGGCGTTGCGACGAATGGAGTAGGAATCGGCGATCGACTGGCGACCCTCGGTGGTGTTGATGATCAGCGTGACTTCGTCATTCTTGATCATGTCGACCACGTGCGGACGGCCCTCGGTCACCTTGTTCACGCGGCGCACTTTCAGGCCTGCCGCCTCGATCAGCTTGGCAGTACCGGCAGTGGCGACCACTTCGAAGCCCAAGTTGATCAGATCACGGGCCACGCCTGCAACCAGTGGCTTGTCGTCATCACGCACGCTGATGAACGCCGTACCACCGGTCGGCAGCACTTCGCTGGCGCCCATCTGGGCCTTGGCGAAGGCTTCGCCGAAGGTGTCACCGACGCCCATCACTTCACCGGTGGATTTCATTTCCGGGCCGAGGATCGGGTCGACACCTGGGAACTTGGCGAACGGGAACACCGCCTCTTTCACGCTGTAGAAATTCGGGATGATTTCCTTGGTGAAGCCCAGTTCCTTCAGGGTTTTGCCAGCCATGACACGCGCGGCGATCATGGCCAGGGAAACACCGATGCACTTGGAGACGAACGGCACGGTACGCGAAGCGCGCGGGTTGACCTCGATGACGTAGATGTCTTCGCCCTGAAGCGCCAACTGCACGTTCATCAAGCCGACAACACCCAGTTCCAGGGCCATTTTCTTGACCTGCTCGCGCATCTCGTCCTGGATGTGGGCCGGCAGCGAGTAAGGCGGCAGCGAGCACGCGGAGTCACCGGAGTGAACACCGGCCTGCTCGATGTGCTGCATGATCGCGCCAATCACCACGTCCTTGCCGTCGCAGACCGCATCCACGTCCATTTCGATGGCGCAGTTGAGGAAGTGGTCCAGCAGCACCGGGCTATCGTTGGACACCTGGACCGCTTCGCGCAGGTAGCGCTTGAGTTCTTCTTCCTGGTAGACGATTTCCATCGCACGGCCGCCCAATACGTAGGACGGACGCACCACCAGCGGGTAGCCGATCTTGGCGGCGGCACGAATCGCTTCGTCTTCGCTGCGCACGGTGGCGTTTGGCGGCTGGCGCAGGTTCAGGCGCTCGACCATCTGCTGGAAGCGCTCACGGTCTTCGGCGCGGTCGATCGCGTCCGGGCTGGTGCCGATGATCGGTACGCCGGCGGCTTCCAGGGCACGCGCCAGTTTCAGCGGGGTCTGGCCGCCGTACTGGACGATGACGCCCTTGGGCTTCTCGACGCGGACGATTTCCAGCACGTCTTCCAGGGTCACTGGCTCGAAGTACAGGCGGTCGGAGGTGTCGTAGTCGGTGGAGACGGTTTCCGGGTTGCAGTTGACCATGATGGTCTCGTACCCGTCATCGCGCAGGGCCAGTGCAGCGTGCACGCAGCAATAGTCGAACTCGATGCCCTGGCCGATCCGGTTAGGACCACCGCCCAGGATCATGATCTTGTCGCGGGTCGAAGGCGCGGCTTCGCACTCTTCTTCGTACGTGGAATACAGGTACGCGGTATCGGTGGCGAACTCGGCCGCGCAGGTGTCGACGCGCTTGTAGACCGGGAAAACTTCCAGCTTGTGGCGATGGGCGCGCAGGCTCTTCTCGGTCACGCCGAGCAGCTTGGCCAGGCGCTGGTCCGAGAAGCCCTTGCGCTTGAGGCGGAACATCATGTCGCGGTCGATGCTGGACATGCCCAGGGTCTTGACCTTTTCTTCGTCCTTGATCAGGTCTTCGATCTGCACCAGGAACCAAGGGTCGATCATGTTCATGCCGAAGATCTGCTCGACGGTCATGCCGGCACGGAAGGCATCGGCCACGTACCAGATGCGCTCGGCGCCTGGCACGGTCAGCTCGCGCTTGAGCTCGCTCATGCTGTCCGGATGGCTCAGGTCCAGCTTCGGATCGAGGCCGCAGACACCGACTTCCAGGCCGCGAAGGGCTTTCTGCAGGGATTCCTGGAAGGTACGGCCAATCGCCATGACTTCACCGACCGACTTCATCTGGGTGGTCAGGCGGGCATCGGCCTTGGCGAACTTCTCGAAGGCAAAGCGCGGCAGCTTGGTGACGACGTAGTCGATGGACGGTTCGAAGGACGCCGGGGTCTTGCCACCGGTGATGTCGTTCGACAGCTCGTCGAGGGTGTAGCCCACGGCCAGCTTGGCCGCGACCTTGGCAATCGGGAAGCCCGTGGCTTTCGAGGCCAGGGCCGACGAGCGGGATACCCGCGGGTTCATTTCGATGACCACCATGCGGCCGGTGTCCGGGCAGATGCCGAACTGGACGTTGGAGCCGCCGGTTTCCACGCCGATCTCACGCAGCACCGCCAGGGAGGCGTTACGCAGGATCTGGTATTCCTTGTCCGTCAGGGTCTGGGCCGGCGCGACGGTGATCGAGTCACCGGTGTGCACGCCCATCGGGTCGAAGTTCTCGATGGAGCAGACGATGATGCAGTTGTCCTTTTTGTCGCGGACCACTTCCATCTCGTACTCTTTCCAGCCGATCAGCGATTCGTCGATCAGCAGTTCCTTGGTCGGCGACAAGTCCAGGCCACGGGCGCAGATTTCTTCGAACTCTTCACGGTTGTAGGCGATACCGCCACCGGTGCCGCCCATGGTGAAGGACGGACGGATGATGCAAGGGAAGCCGAGCTTCTCGAGAACCGCGTTGGCCTCTTCCATGCTGTGGGCGATGCCCGAGCGAGGGCACTCCAGGCCGATGGCCTTCATTGCCTTGTCGAAGCGCGAACGGTCTTCGGCCTTGTCGATGGTGTCGGCGTTGGCACCGATCATTTCCACACCGAATTTTTCCAGGACGCCTTCGCGCTCCAGGTCCAGGGCGCAGTTCAGCGCGGTCTGGCCACCCATGGTCGGCAACAGGGCGTCAGGACGCTCTTTCTCGATGATCTTGGCGACGGTCTGCCATTTGATCGGCTCGATGTAGGTGGCGTCGGCCATGGCCGGGTCGGTCATGATGGTGGCCGGGTTGGAGTTCACCAGGATGACGCGGTAGCCCTCTTCGCGCAGGGCCTTGCAGGCCTGGGCGCCGGAGTAGTCGAACTCGCAGGCCTGGCCGATCACGATCGGGCCAGCGCCGAGAATCAGGATGCTTTTTATGTCTGTACGTTTTGGCATGGGTTTGTCACTCAAATCCGCAGGTCAGTCGGCTAGGCCGTCGAACAATCTTTGAAGCGCCCAAGGGGGCCGCCGCGCTCGGGGCCGCCCTCAGGCTTCGCGCGGTCAGCGTCGCTTGGCCATCTCGTTGATGAAGCGATCGAACAGCGGAGCCACGTCGTTCGGGCCCGGGCTCGCTTCAGGGTGGCCCTGGAAGCTGAACGCGCTCTTGTCGGTACGCTCGATGCCTTGCAGCGTGCCGTCGAACAGCGACTTGTGAATCGCCCGCACGTTGGCCGGCAGGGTCGCTTCGTCCACGGCGAAACCGTGGTTCTGGCTGGTGATCATGACGACACCGGTATCCAGGTCCTGCACCGGGTGGTTGGCACCGTGGTGGCCATGACCCATCTTCACGGTCTTGGCGCCCGAGGCGAGGGCCAGCAGTTGATGGCCCAGGCAGATGCCGAATACCGGGATTTCGGTTTCCAGCACTTGCCGGATCGCCTGGATCGCGTAGTCGCAAGGCTCGGGGTCGCCCGGGCCGTTGGACAGGAACACGCCGTCGGGCTTGAGGGCCAGGACGTCGGCGGCCGGGGTTTGTGCCGGCACCACGGTCACGCGGCAACCGCGCTCGACCAGCATGCGCAGGATGTTCAGCTTGACGCCGTAGTCGTAGGCCACCACGTGATACGGCAGCTCGGACGCTTCGATCGTTGGGTGGCTGTCGGTCTTCAGGCTCCAGACCGAGGAACGCCACTCGTACTGCGTCTTGGTGCTGACGACTTTCGCCAGGTCCATGCCCTTGAGGCCCGGGAACCCTTGGGCGGCAGCGATGGCGGCTTCTTCGGAGATATTGTCGCCGGCCATGATGCAGCCGTTTTGCGCGCCCTTCTCCCGCAGGATACGGGTCAGACGGCGAGTGTCGATACCGGCGATCGCCACGACGTTGTTGGCTTTCAGGTAATCGGACAGGGACATCGTGTTACGCCAGTTGCTCGCTACCAGCGGCAGGTCACGGATGACCAGGCCGGCGGACCAGACACGATCGGACTCGGCATCTTCCGGCGTGGTACCGGTGTTGCCGATGTGCGGGTAAGTCAGGGTAACGATTTGCTGGGCGTAGGAAGGATCGGTAAGAATTTCCTGATAGCCGGTCATTGCGGTGTTAAACACCACCTCACCAACGGTCTGACCGTCGGCTCCAATGGCTTCGCCGCGAAAAATGCTGCCATCAGCAAGGGCGAGTATGGCTGGCTTAGTCAAGAAGACCTCCCGTAAATAAAGCCTGAAAGGGCGATCGCAGGTTGTAAAAAAGCGGAGTGACGTATGGACACGTCACCCCGCTTCTTCACTGAATTATTCTGCGCGCTTTTAGTGGACACACTAAAGCTGTAGCTTACAGAAAAAGGCTTTTTTGGTCCACCGCTAATGAGCCTTAAAGGCAGGGGAATGCGACAGGCCGTCGCGAAGCGGTGCAAAACGGGGCTCAGTATAACGTGAACCCCGCTTTCTTTGGCATCAACGCAGGTCGAGAACGTCCTGCATATCGTACAAACCAGGCTCGCGGCCATCCAGCCACAGTGCGGCACGTACGGCGCCCTTGGCAAAGGTCATCCGGCTCGAAGCCTTGTGGGTGATTTCCAGGCGCTCGCCCTCGGTGGCGAACAGCACCGTGTGATCACCCACCACATCGCCACCGCGCACCGTGGCAAAACCGATGGTGTCGCGCTGGCGAGCGCCGGTATGCCCCTCGCGTCCGTACACGGCCACCTGTTGCAGGTCGCGCCCCAGCGCATCAGCAATCACCTCACCCATGCGCAAGGCCGTTCCCGAAGGCGCGTCGATCTTGTGCCGGTGATGCGCCTCGATGATTTCGATATCCGCATCGTCACCCAGGACCCGGGCTGCCATGTCCAGCAGCTTGAGCGACAGGTTCACGCCCACGCTGAAGTTCGCCGCGAACACGATCGCAATGTCCTTGCCCGCCTCGGCCAGCAACTGCTTTTGCGCAGCGTCCAGCCCGGTGGTGCCGATCACCATGGCCTTGCCGTGCTTACGGCAGATGGCCAGGTTCTTCAGCATCACGTCTGGCAGCGTGAAGTCGATCAGCACATCGAACTCGTCGAGCACCTTTTCCAGGCCGCCAGACATCGGCACGCCAATGCGCCCAAGCGAAGCCAACTCACCCGCGTCCGCGCCCACCAGCGTGCTGTCGGGCCGCACGATGGCCGCCGTCAGGCCGGAGAGCGGCGAGCGCTGCTGCACCGCTTCGACCAACGCCTTGCCCATGCGCCCCGCAGCGCCCATCACAGCTATACGTCGCATGCGACCTCCTTACAGATCGCCGAAGAAGCGCTTCACGCCTTCGAACCAACCGGTGGTTTTCGGGGAGTGGCTGTTGTCACCCTCCAGCGAACTGCGGAACTCCTCCAGCAACTCACGCTGGCGCCGACTCAGGTTGACCGGCGTCTCCACCGCGACGCGGCACATCAGGTCGCCAGCGCCACCGCCGCGCACGGGCGCAACACCTTTGCCGCGGATCCGGAATTGCTTGCCGGTTTGCGTACCCTCGGGAATCTTCAACTTGACGCGACCGTCGAGGGTCGGGATCTCGAGCTCGCCACCCAAGGCCGCATCGACGAAGCTGATAGGCACTTCGCAGAACAGATGCTTGCCGTCGCGCTGGAAGATCGCGTGCTCGCGCACATTGATCACCACGTACAGGTCGCCGGTCGGGCCGCCCTGGGCACCCGCCTCGCCTTCGCCGGACAGACGAATGCGGTCACCGGTATCGACACCGGCCGGCACCTTGACCGACAGCGTCTTGTACTCTTCGACACGCCCTTCGCCGTGGCAGGAGTCGCACGGATCGGAAATGATCTTGCCCTGGCCATGGCAGCGCGGGCAGGTCTGCTGCACCGAGAAGAAGCCCTGTTGCATGCGAACCTGGCCGATGCCACCGCAGGTCGGGCACGTGACGGGCGAGGAACCCTTCTTGGCACCCGAGCCGTCGCACGGCTTGCAATTGACCAGCGTCGGCACGCGGATGTTGACGGTGGTACCGCGCACCGCTTCTTCCAGGTTCAGCTCCAGGGTGTAGCGCAGATCGCTGCCACGCTGGGCGCCGCCACGGGCACCGCCGCGACCGCCACCAAAGAAGTCACTGAACACGTCACCGAAAATGTCGGAGAAGTTCTGGCCGCCAAACCCGGCACCGCCGCCCCCCATGCTCGGGTCGACACCAGCATGACCATACTGGTCGTAGGCCGCGCGCTTGCTGGAGTCGGACAGGACTTCGTAAGCCTCGTTGGCTTCCTTGAACAGTTCCTCGGACGCCTTGTCATCGGGATTACGATCCGGGTGGTGCTTCATCGCCAGACGACGATAGGCCTTTTTCAGCTCTGCCTCGCTGGCCCCCCGCTCAACACCCAATACTTCGTAATAGTCACGCTTTGCCATTAGTCTTTGCACTCTTATAGGACGTTCGGCAAACCTCTCCTGAACCTTGCCAAACTCGTTGAGCCCTCCCCGCAAAGGCCCAGGCCCAACCACGTCGATTCAACGATCCTGGTCTCAAGCTCTGCATGAAAAGCGCCTGCGCGCCCCTTCATGCAAACCCACATCTTTCAGCCAGGGAACCGGCCAAAACGCGGTGTCACTTGCCCGGAAAGCAGGAGCATTCCCGTTCACACCGCCAGCGTCCGAGCACTGTCGCACGCTGTAAAAATTCATTGGCTCCAGACACGCCAACGCGGGAGCAAGCCCCCGCGCGGCGACATCCTACCAGCCACCGCACAAATGCAGTCAACCGGCCGACCAACAAGCGATTACTTGTGGTCTTTCACTTCTTCGAACTCGGCGTCCACGACGTCGTCGGCTTTTTCGGCCGATTCGCCCTGTGCCGCCGCGCCTTCGGCAGGTTGAGCCTGCTCGGCGTACATCTTCTGGGCCACTGGCGCGGAGACCTTGGACAGCTCTTCGATCTTCGCTTCGATGGCCGCCTTGTCGTCGCCTTTCACAGCGGCTTCCAGGGCAACCACGGCAGCTTCGATCGCAGTCTTCTCTTCCGCGGTCACTTTGTCACCGGCGTCAGCGATCATCTTGCGAGTCGAGTGCACCAGGGCATCACCCTGGTTACGGGCGCTGGCCAGCTCTTCGAACTTGCGGTCTTCCTCGGCGTTGACTTCAGCATCGCGAACCATCTGCTGAATTTCTTCCTCGGACAGGCCGGAGTTGGCCTTGATCACGATGGACTGGGTCTTGCCGGTGGCCTTGTCTTTCGCGCCGACGTGCAGGATGCCGTTGGCGTCGATGTCGAAGGTCACTTCGATTTGTGGCACGCCACGTGGTGCTGGTGGAATCTCGGCCAGGTCGAACTTGCCCAGGGACTTGTTCTGGGCGGCTTGCTTGCGCTCACCTTGCAGCACGTGAATGGTCACGGCGCTCTGGTTGTCGTCGGCCGTCGAGAACACCTGGGATTTCTTGGTAGGAATCGTGGTGTTCTTCTCGATCAGCGCAGTCATCACGCCACCCATGGTTTCGATACCCAGGGTCAGCGGGCTGACGTCGAGCAGCAGGACGTCCTTCACGTCACCGGCCAGAACGGCGCCCTGGATCGCAGCACCCATGGCAACGGCTTCGTCCGGGTTCACGTCTTTACGTGCTTCCTTGCCGAAGAAATCGGTCACCAGCTTCTGGACCAGTGGCATACGGGTCTGACCGCCCACCAGGATCACGTCGTTGATCGAGCCGACGTCGATACCGGCATCTTTCATGGCGATGCGGCAAGGTTCGATGGTGCGTTGAACCAGGTCTTCCACCAGCGCTTCGAGCTTGGCGCGGGAGATCTTCACGTTCAAGTGCTTAGGACCGGTGGCATCTGCGGTGATGTACGGCAGGTTCACGTCGGTCGACTGGCTCGAGGACAGTTCGATCTTGGCTTTTTCAGCGGCTTCTTTCAGACGCTGCATCGCCAGCGGGTCACCCTTGAGGTTCATGCCGCTTTCTTTCTTGAACTCGTCGACGAGGTAGTCGATCAGGCGGATGTCGAAGTCTTCACCACCCAGGAACGTGTCACCGTTGGTTGCCAGTACTTCGAACTGGTGCTCGCCATCGACTTCGGCGATTTCGATCACGGAAACGTCGAAAGTACCACCACCCAGGTCATAGACGATCACGGTGTGGTCGCCCTTGGCCTTGTCCATGCCGTAGGCCAGCGCCGCAGCGGTCGGTTCGTTGATGATACGTTTTACATCCAGGCCCGCGATGCGGCCGGCGTCCTTGGTGGCCTGACGCTGGCTGTCGTTGAAGTAGGCAGGCACGGTAATAACGGCTTCGGTCACCGCTTCGCCGAGGTAGTCTTCGGCGGTTTTCTTCATCTTCTTCAGGATTTCAGCCGAAATCTGTGGCGGTGCCATTTTCTGGCCGTTCACTTCGACCCAGGCGTCGCCATTGTCAGCCTTGGCGATTTTGTAAGGCACCATCTTGATGTCTTTCTGAACAACTTCTTCGTCGAACTTGCGACCGATCAGACGCTTCACCGCGTACAGGGTGTTATGCGGATTGGTCACGGCCTGACGCTTGGCCGACTGGCCAACCAGAATTTCGCCATCGTTGGCGTACGCGATGATCGACGGCGTGGTACGCGCGCCTTCGGCGTTCTCAATCACCTTGGCCTTGCCGTTTTCCAGCACGGAGACGCACGAGTTGGTGGTCCCCAGGTCGATACCGATAATCTTGCCCATGTTAACTCTCCCGGAACTTGGATTTGGTTGCCGCAGCAGTGGTGGCTAACTGCGGTAGCACTTAAACGCTTGACTTATAGATGGGGCCGTTACGACCGTTTTCAAGCCTGCTCATCAATAGAAGGCGAAACCGGAGCTGGCGCCTTGCTGACCACGACCATGGCCGGGCGCAGCAGGCGACCGTTGAGCAGATAGCCCTTCTGGAACACCTTCAGGACACTGTTTGGCTCGACGTCGGCACTTTCCTGCATCGCCATGGCCTGGTGATGCTCGGCGTTGAAGGGTTCGCCGTGCGGGTCGATGGCTTCCAGCTGATAACGCTTGAGGGTGTCCTGGAACATTTTCAGGGTCAGCTCGATGCCTTCGCGCATCGGACGGATGTTTTCGTCGTCCGGGCTGGACAGCTCCAGGCCGCGCTCCAGGCTGTCGATGATCGGCAGCAGGTCGCCGGCGAAACGCTCCAGGGCGAATTTGTGGGCTTTTTCCACATCCTGCTCGGCGCGACGGCGGACATTCTGCAGGTCGGCTGCCACACGCAACGCCTGATCCTGCGCGCCGGCCAGTTGCTCTTCGAGCACTTGTACACGTGCTGCCAGATCATCACCCGAATCCTGGGGAGCCTGATTGGCGTCTAGATTTTGCGTATCCTGCGTCTGTTCGTCAGCCATAGATTTCTCCTTTCAATTTCGTCCGCGAGCTCGACTCGCGCTTCTGCCCCGGTATATGGGGCCAGGTTTTTCAGCTTCAAGGGCTTGCCGACGAATTAACCTTACAAAAAACAGCTGCATATCCATTCCAGCCAGCGCTAAGAATTGCTTCCACTCAAGCAAATCGAGCTAAGCGAAGGCATTGTCAGGTCAAAACAAAACACTGTATAAATAACCAGACCTAAAGCCTGGGAGCGGCCTTATGCTGGTGCACCTGTCCGTACACAACTACGCCATCGTCGAACACCTCGACCTCGAACTCGATCGAGGCATGAGCGTGATCACCGGTGAAACCGGTGCCGGCAAATCGATCATGCTCGACGCCCTGGGCCTGACACTGGGCGATCGCGCCGACAACGGCGTGGTGCGTCCCGGCGCGGACAAGGCCGACATCCTGGCGACCTTCGACCTGGTAGACATCCCCGAAGCCAGTGCCTGGCTGGCCGAGCGCGACCTGGACACCGACGGCCTGTGCATCTTGCGCCGGGTCATCACGGCGGAAGGCCGCTCGCGAGGCTACATCAACGGCACGCCCTGCCCACTGGGCGACCTCAAGGCCCTGGGCGAACTGCTGATCGACATCCATAGCCAGCACGAACACCAATCCCTGCTCAAGACCGACACCCATCGACGCCTGCTCGACGAGTACGCCGGTGCCACCGACCTGGCGCGCCAGGTTCAACTGGCGGCCCAGCGCTGGCGACAAACGCGCCAGGAACTGGACCGACTGTCCAACTCCGGCGACGAACAACGGGCGCGCCACCAACTGCTGAGCTATCAGCTCGAGGAGCTGGAAAACCTGGCCCTGGGCGAAAATGAACTGGAAGAGCTGGAGCAGGAACACAAGAACCTGACCAACGCCGAAGCCCTGCTGGGCATCTGCCGCCAGGTCGTGGAGCAGTGCAGCGAAAGCGATTCGGGAAACGTGCTCAATGCGCTGACCGCCAGCCTGAATCGACTCACCAGCGTGAACAACTCGGTCGGAGCCCTGAACGAAGCGACCAACCTGCTGACGAGTGCACAAATCCAGGTCGAGGAAGCCGTCGGGGAACTGAACCGCTTCCTCGACCACTTCGATGCCGACCCAGCACGCCTGCAATACCTGGAAGAGCGGCTGGATACCATCTATACCCTGGCACGCAAGCATCGCGTCCAGCCGACCGACGTCGTCGAACTTCAGCAACGCCTGCTGGAGGAACTGGAAACCCTGAACGCCAACGATGAGTCCATCGAGCGCCTGGGGGAAGAACTGGCATCCTACGCCCGTCATTACCAGGAAAAGGCCAAGGAGCTGAGCGCACTTCGGCAGCAGGCCGCCACCGGGCTGGCCAGCGCCGTGGAACAGGAAATCCAGCGCCTGGGCATGCCCGGGGGCCGCTTCACCATCGAGCTGAAACCCAACGCCAGCGATGAACTCCAGCCCAACGGATTGGAGCAAGTGGAATTGCTGGTCAGCGCCAACCCCGGGCAACCGCTCAAGGCCCTGGCAAAAGTCGCCTCGGGCGGTGAGTTGTCACGGATCAGCCTGGCCATCCAGGTCATCACGGCGCAGACCTCGCGCGTGCCGACACTGGTCTTCGACGAAGTGGACGTGGGCATCGGCGGCCCGACGGCGGAGATTGTCGGCCAGTTGCTGCGCCGACTGGGGGAGCGCGGTCAGGTGCTGACCGTCACTCACTTGCCCCAAGTGGCCGCCCAAGGGCACCAGCATCTATTTGTGCATAAGGTGCGCGGCGAGGATGCCACCCGAACGGCCGTGTCCAAGCTCAACAAGAGCGAGCGCGTGGAGGAAGTGGCTCGAATGCTGGGAGGGATCGACCTCACCAAGGAATCCCTGGCCCACGCGAAAAAAATGGTCATCGCCGCAAAAACCTGACATACGACCGATAAAAGCCACAAAGCAAGAAGGCGACCCTGGGGTCGCCTTCTATCGTTTTGGGAGCCGTGGCTCACGCAACGTGCTTACTTCTTTTTGCGCACGTGCAGGACGAGATGGTGGTCGATCAACTCGAAGCCATACTCCTCAGCAATTGCCTTTTGCAGCTTTTCGATTTCCGGGCTGACGAATTCGATGACCTCACGGGTTTCCACGTTCACCATGTGATCGTGATGCTCCCCGTCAGCCAATTCGAAGACCGCATGACCGCCATCGAAATTGTGACGAGCCACAAGACCCGCTGCCTCGAATTGAGTCAGGACACGGTAAACCGTGGCCAGACCAACGTCCTCGCCAGCTTCCATAAGCGCCTTGTAGACGTCTTCGGCACTCATGTGGCGTTGCTCGGCAGAATCGAGCATTTGTAGAATCTTGACCCGTGGCAGGGTCACTTTGAGGCCGGCTTTGCGTAGTTCGCTATTTTCAACCATGGTCAGCTTTCTCGCGATGCTGCTTCGCAGCTTCTCTTAATGCGGGTATGATCGGCGTTTACGTTGTCCCAGCCAAGATAGTGGAAGTCGCCCACCGATGCAAAACACCAAGCTCTTGCTAACCAGTTTCACCTTCGTGGGACTGCTCGCACTCGCCGGTTGTTCATTCCCCGGGGTTTACAAAATCGACATCCAGCAGGGCAATGTCGTCACGCAGGACATGATAGACCAGTTACGCCCGGGAATGACCCGCCGGCAAGTACGGTTTATCATGGGCAACCCCCTGCTCGCCGACACGTTCCATGCCGATCGCTGGGATTATCTGTACAGCTTGCAGCCAGGTGGCGGTGAGCGCCAACAGGAACGCATCAGCGTTATCTTCAATGGCAATGACCAGCTCGTCAGCCTGTCGGGCGACTTCATGCCCGGTGTGAGCCGCGACGAGGCCATCATGGGCAAGGACAGCGGTACGACCGTTACCGATCCGACCCAGAACGCCGAAAAGCCGAAACCGGAAAAACCGGCCAAGCCAGGATCGCTGCTGGACCAGATCCAGAAGGATGTGGACAACGTCGAGACCGTACCCGTCCCGACGCCAGAACCGCTGGACACCTCGCCGCAATAATCGGCGACATGAAAAAACCCGGCATGCCGGGTTTTTTATTGCCTCGATTCGACGGACTACTGCTCGGACTGGCGCGCTTGCGCTGCCTTGAGGGCACGCAGGCGACGAATCTCCTTCGGATCCGCCAGCAGCGGCCGGTAGATTTCCAGGCGATCGGCGGCTTGCACCTGCTGGTTCTCGGGATCGACAACCACCTTGCCAAAGATCCCGACCGGGCAGGTCGCCAGATCGAGTTCAGGGAAGGCTTCGGCAACCCCGGAGGCCGTCAACGCCGCGCGCACGCTCGTCCCTTCCGGCACCGCGAATGCGCGCAAGAACTGGCGCTCCACGCACGCGTACACCACTTCGATTTCAATCAACGCTTGAGCTCTGCGTTCTGCTTGGCACGCTGGCAGAACGCATCGACCAGGGTGTTGGCCGCCTGGTTGAACAGCGGCCCCAGCGTCGCCCGCACCAATGGACCGGCGTAATCGAAGGACAAGTCCAGGCTGATCTTGCAGGCCTTGTCGCCCAGAGGCTTGAACACCCAGACACCGTGGAGCTGGTTGAACGGCCCCTCCTCCAGGTTCATCTCGATGGACTGCCCCGGCACCAGGGTATTGCGCGTAACGAAGCGCTGGCTCAACCCACCCTTGGCAATATCGAGACTGGCGCGCATGTGGGTGTCGGAGCTTTCCAGTACCTCGGCGGACGAGCACCACGGCAGGAACTGTGGATAACTGGCCACATCGTTGACCAGGTCGTACAGCGCCTGCGCCGGGTAAGGCAGCAAGGCCGAGCGTTGAATATGTGTCGTCATGTAAGCGTCACTTCCACAGCTGGGCGGCAAACACTACGAGAATGCCGATGGGCGCCACGTAGCGCATCAAGAACAGGCTCAAGGCAAACAATACAGGGCTGCGCAGCGACAATTCATCACGCACCGCCTCACGCCCCATGACCCATCCTGCAAACACCACGAAACACAACCCGCCCAATGGCAGCATGATCCGTGATGTGAAGAAATCAATCACGCCGAAGAAATCCAGGCCTCCGGTTGCTCCCCACTGGTAGAGGTGGAACAAGCCGTCTTCGTTCACGAAAAACTTCGCCTGCTTCCATATATTGAAGGAAAACACCGTGCCCAGGCCTACGAACCAGCAGGTGAAAGCCAGCCAGAACGTGACCCAGGCGCGACCGATCCGGGTCCGTTCCACGAGGTAAGCCACCATGGGTTCCAGCAGGGAAATCGCCGAACTCCAGGCCGCAATAGCCACCAGCACGAAAAACACCACGCCCATGACTTGGCCGAACGCCATGCTACCGAAGGCAAAGGGCAGGCTGACGAACATCAACCCCGGTCCTTCGCTGGGGTTGAGCCCGGCGGCGAACACAATCGGAAACAAAGCCACACCCGCCATCAGCGACACGAAGGTGTCCAGCAGCGCGACACCGACGACGGTGCGGGTAAGCGAAGCGTTCTTGGGCATGTAGGCGCCGTAGATCATGATCGAGCCGACCCCCACGCTCAGCGAGAAGAACGCGTGCCCCATGGCCGGCAGCAAGCCATCCAGGACTTTCTCCGGCTTGAAATCGAACATGAAGTGCAGGCCCTCCATGAAGTGCCCGGTGGTCATGCTGTAACCCAGCAGCACTAGGATCATCACGAACAGCAGCGGCATCATGATTCGCAAGCTGCGCTCAAGCCCGGCCACCACGCCTTTGGCGATCACCACCGCCGACAGCACCATGAAGATCGTATGCCAGAGGGTCAACCGCCAGGGATCATCGATGACCTTGCCGAAATACGCTCCGACCTGGTCAGGCGCGACGCCCTGGAAATCGCCGCGGCCCATGTCGATGATGTAGTCCAGCGACCAGCCGCCGACCACGCTATAGAAAGACAGGATCAACAAGGCCGTGATCATTCCGGCGAAGGCGCCCCACGACCACTTGGTCGAGTGCCCGGCTTCCACCGCGAGCACCTTCAAGGCATTGGCCGGACTTTGCCGGGCGCGGCGACCGATCAGGGTCTCGGCGAGCATGACCGGCGCGCCGATGAGTGCGATGCACGCCAGGAACATCAATACGAAGGCGCCGCCACCGTAGACCCCGACCATGTACGGAAACTTCCAGATACTACCCAGCCCCACCGCAGAACCGGTCGCAGCGAGTATGAAGACCCAGCGGCTAGCCCAACTGCCGTGGACAGAAACCTTGTCTGTCGACATCGTGATCACGCCCAAGCGTTCAAAAAAGAGGCCGCATTGTCCGGGATTCACTCAAGGTGCTCAAGCATGCAGGTTCACCGTAGCCGACACGCACGCAACTGCCTATAATGCCGCCCCTATGGCTAAACAGAAGAAACACCCCACAGGGACCATCGCGCAAAATAAAAAGGCGCGACACGACTACTTCATCGAACAACGTTTCGAGGCTGGCATGGTCCTGGCCGGCTGGGAAGTAAAGAGCCTGCGCGCCGGCAAGGCGCAGTTGGTGGACAGCTACGTGCTGCTCAAGGACGGCGAAGCCTGGCTGCTGGGCAGTCACATCACCCCGCTGACCACGGCCAGCACCCACGTGATCGCCGACCCGGTACGCTCGCGCAAGCTGCTGCTCAACAAGCGCGAGCTGGAAAAGCTCTTCGCCTCCGTGCAGCAGAAAGGCTACACCTGCGTCTGTACGTCGCTGTACTGGAGCAAGCACCTGATCAAGTGCGAGATTGCGCTGGGCAAGGGCAAGAAGGAATACGACAAGCGCGATACCGAACGCGAGCGCGACGCCGGTCGTGAACTGCAGCGTGCGGTGCGCAACAAGGGCAAGGAAGACTAGCCCTCGGAAAATCGAATGTGGGAGCTTGCTCGCGATAACGGCGGGTCAGTCAACATCGATGTTGACTGACAGTACGCCATCGCGAGCAAGCTCGCTCCCACAGGATCGAATCTAAATCCCCTTGCGCCGCTCTGCCCGCGCCACTCGCTGCACTTCCTGGCGCACCTCTTCCAAGACTTCCTGCACGTACAGAATATGCCGGCTGGACACTTCCCGCGCCTGCTCGGCGTGCCCGTCCATGATTGCCTGGTACAGCTCGCGGTGCTGGCTGATCAGCATGTCGCGGGTTTCGCTGCGCTGCTTGTACATGCCGCCGATGTTGGTCACCACATTGCGCTTGAGCAGGTCGAACAAGCCACGGATGGTGTGCAGCAAGACCGCGTTATGGCTGGCTTCGGCGATCGCCAGGTGGAAGCGCGCATCCGCCGCCCCCTCCTCCGCCCGACTCACCTCTTCGTGCCGCGAATAACAATCCTGCAATTCTTCGAAGGCTGCCGTCAGGCGTTCGCGATCGACATCCGTGGCCCGCTGTGCGGCGTAATAGGCACAGGACGCTTCCAGGGTGTGACGAAATTCCAGCAGGTCCCGCTGCGCATCGGGGTTGCTTTCCAACAATTGCAACAACGGGTCACTGAACGTCGAGCCCAGTGACTCCACGACGTAGTTACCGCCCCCCTGGCGACTGACCAGCAAGCCCTTGGCCGCCAGCTTCTGGATCGCCTCGCGCAACGAAGGCCGTGACACACCGAACTGTTCGGCCAGGGTCCGCTCGGCCGGCAGCCGCTCGCCAGACTTCAACGTGCCCTCAAGGATCATGCCTTCAAGCCGCTCGACAATATCGTCAGACAAACGGCGCTGACGAATCTGATCAAACCCCATAACTCCACTCTCCACGATCCCGACCGCTCGCCGGGCTCTCTATTCTGGCCCATCCGGGCCACGGCCACACCCACCAGACGCCATTTGCACACGCAGATCAGATGCGATCTGCACTGCTTATTCGACGAAAGTTTCCAAGCGGCAAATTGACACACGACAACCAAGGCTTTTACCCTAGCCGACAGCGCTTGTAAATTGGTATTACCAATTATCCACTTTCGCTGATCAGTGCCTGACCAACAACAATTAGGGGCCCACCCACTATGCAAACCTGGCAACAGCTCTACAGCCCGCTCGGCAGCCTCGGCTTGTCCGCACTCGCGGCCGTCATTCCCATCGTGTTTTTCTTCCTGGCCCTGGCGGTGTTTCGCCTCAAGGGGCACGTGGCCGGCAGCATCACCCTGGCCCTGGCGATTGCCGTGGCGATATTTGCCTTCAACATGCCCGCCGACATGGCCTTCGCCGCCGCCGGATATGGCTTTGCCTACGGCCTGTGGCCCATCGCCTGGATCATCGTGGCCGCCGTGTTCCTGTACAAATTGACGGTCAAGAGCGGTCAGTTCGAGGTCATCCGCAGCTCGGTGCTGTCGATTACCGACGACCAACGCCTGCAAGTGCTGCTGATCGGTTTCTGCTTCGGAGCCTTCCTGGAAGGCGCCGCCGGTTTCGGCGCACCCGTCGCGATTACCGCCGCGCTGCTGGTCGGCCTGGGGTTCAATCCGCTGTACGCCGCCGGCCTGTGCTTGATCGCCAACACCGCCCCGGTCGCGTTTGGCGCGCTGGGTATTCCGATCATCGTGGCCGGTCAGGTCACCGGGATCGACGCCTTCAAGATCGGCGCCATGACCGGTCGCCAACTGCCGTTGTTGTCGCTGTTCGTGCCGTTCTGGCTGGTGTTCATGATGGACGGCCTGCGCGGCGTGCGGGAAACCTGGCCAGCCGCACTGGTGGCCGGCCTGAGCTTTGCCGTCACCCAGTACTTCACCTCCAACTTCATTGGCCCGGAACTGCCGGACATCACTTCGGCCCTCGCCAGCCTGATCGCCCTGACCCTGTTCCTGAAGGTCTGGCAGCCCAAGCGCACCGCGGGCGCCCAGATTGCCGGCGCCACGTCTGGCGCAACGGTCACCGCCAGCGTGGGTGGTTTCGGCCAACCGCGCAGCACCGTGGCTTCGCCCTACAGCCTGGGGGAAATCATCAAGGCCTGGTCGCCCTTCCTGATCCTCACCGTGCTGGTCACGATCTGGACCCTGAAACCGTTCAAGGCGATGTTCGCCGCGGGCGGCTCGATGTACGGCTGGGTGTTCAACTTTGCCATCCCGCACCTGGACCAGATGGTGATCAAGGTCGCGCCGATCGTGATCAACCCCACCGCCATTCCGGCCGTGTTCAAGCTCGACCCGATTTCCGCCACCGGCACGGCGATTTTCTTCTCCGCGCTGATCTCGATGCTGGTGTTGAAAATCAACCTCAAAACTGGTCTTACCACTTTTAAAGAGACCCTTTTCGAGCTGCGCTGGCCGATCCTGTCCATCGGCATGGTCCTGGCGTTTGCCTTCGTCACCAACTATTCGGGCATGTCGTCGACCATGGCCCTGGTACTGGCCGGCACAGGCGCGGCGTTCCCGTTCTTCTCGCCGTTCCTCGGTTGGCTGGGGGTGTTCCTGACCGGCTCCGACACCTCGTCCAATGCGCTGTTCAGCTCCCTGCAAGCCACCACCGCGCACCAACTCGGCGTCAACGACACCTTGCTGGTGGCCGCCAACACCAGCGGCGGCGTGACCGGCAAGATGATCTCGCCGCAATCGATCGCCGTGGCCTGTGCCGCGACCGGGCTGGTGGGCAAGGAATCGGATCTGTTCCGGTTCACCCTCAAACACAGCCTATTCTTTGCAACGATCGTCGGCCTGATCACCTTGGCCCAGGCCTACTGGTTTACCGGCATGCTGGTGCACTGAGTACCACACGCCGCAGAGAAAAAACCGACGCCGGAATAGCCGCCGGCGTTCGCTATTGATCACCGGGTCTGCAAGGCTGCTGAAAGATTTGCTCTCTATATTCAGCGGCCTCAGCGGACGGATAACCGGGACCACCCGGAGACACGCCTGATGAGCGAGCTTTTTTACAACGCTGTGCCGAACGCGACCCGTGTCGCCCCGCCACTGCCTGAACCGCGGCAATACCCCAGCGTGAAACCGCAACGGGTCTACCTGTTCGGCACCTGCGTGGTGGACCTGTTCTACCCCGAAGCCGGGATGGATGCGATCCACCTGCTGGAACGCGAAGGGATCCGGGTGGAATACCCGCAAGGACAGAGTTGCTGCGGGCAACCGGCCTACACCTCGGGTTACACCGAGCAGGCACGCACGGTGGCGCGGGCACAACTGGCGCTGTTTGCCGAAGATTATCCGGTGGTCGTGCCGTCGGGCTCCTGCGCGGGCATGTTGCGCGAGCACTACGGCGACCTGTTCAAGGACGAACCCGACACGCTTGAACAAGTCCGGGCCCTGGCCGCCCGGACCTACGAGTTGGCCGAGTTCCTGTTGTTCGTCTGTCAGGTGCAGCTGAAGGATGGCGGCGAGCCGGTGAAAGTGGCGCTGCACACTTCGTGCTCGGCGCGGCGGGAAATGAACACCCACCTGCACGGCCGCGCCCTGTTGGCGCAACTGCACAACGTGGAGCGCGTGGAGCACAGTCACGAAAGTGAATGCTGCGGGTTCGGTGGGACATTCAGCGTGCGCCTGCCGGATATTTCCGGCGCGATGGTGGCCGACAAGACCCGGGCGCTGAAGGAATCCGGCGCACATAAGGTCATTAGTGCCGATTGCGGCTGCTTGATGAACATCAACGGTGCGTTGGAAAAGCAGCAGGAGGCGCTACGCGGGCAGCATCTGGCGAGTTTCCTCTGGCAGCGAACCGGAGGTGCCGCATGAGCACGCCGACGCTGATCCCCACTGTAGAGGTGCAGGAAGATTTTCGCGCCCGAGCCCACAAGGCGCTGGGCGACACGCAACTGCGAAACAACTTTCGCAGCGCGATGGATTCACTGATGACCAAGCGGGCAACGTCCTTCAGCGATGCCCACGAAAGAGAACACCTGCGGGTGCTGGGCAATGCCGTCCGCGCCCGTGCGTTATCCAAGTTGCCCGACCTGCTCGAACAACTTGAAACCAACCTGACCCGCAACGGTGTGAACGTGCACTGGGCGGAAACGGTGGACGAAGCCAACGGCATCGTCCTCTCGATCATCCGCGCTCACGAGGCGCGGCAAGTGATCAAGGGCAAATCGATGGTCAGCGAAGAGATGGAAATGAACCATGTCCTCGCGGCTCAAGGCATTGAATGCCTGGAATCGGACATGGGCGAGTTCATCGTCCAGCTCGATCACGAGAAGCCTTCACACATCATTATGCCGGCGATCCACAAGAATGCCGGTCAGGTCGCGTCCTTGTTCCACGACAAACTCGGCGTGGAGTACACCAAGGACGTCGACCAACTCATTCAGATCGGTCGCAAGGTGTTGCGGCAGAAATTCTTCGAAGCCGATATCGGCGTGTCGGGCGTCAACTTCGCCGTCGCCGAAACCGGCACGCTGCTGCTGGTGGAAAACGAAGGAAACGGACGGATGTCCACCACCGTGCCACCGGTGCACATCGCCGTGACCGGCATCGAAAAAGTGGTGGAGAACCTGCGCGATGTCGTGCCATTGCTCTCGCTGCTGACTCGCTCGGCCCTCGGCCAACCGATCACCACCTACGTCAACATGATCTCCGGCCCACGCAAGGCCGAGGAACTGGATGGCCCCCAGGAAGTTCACCTGGTGCTGCTGGACAACGGTCGCAGCCAGGCCTTTGCCGACAGTGAATTGCGCCAGACCCTGAACTGCATCCGCTGCGGCGCCTGTATGAATCATTGCCCGGTGTACACCCGAATCGGCGGCCACGCCTATGGGGAGGTTTACCCGGGGCCTATCGGAAAAATCATCACGCCACACATGGTCGGCCTGGCCAAGGTGCCCGATCACCCCAGCGCCTCATCACTCTGCGGTGCCTGTGGAGAAGTGTGCCCGGTGAAGATTCCGATCCCGGCCCTGCTGCGGCGCCTGCGCGAAGAAAACGTCAAGGCACCGGACAGCCCGCATCAAGTGATGCGTGGCCAGGGCAGCAAATACTCGCCCAAGGAACGCTTCATCTGGAATGCCTGGGCCTGGCTCAACAGCTCGCCGCGCCTGTATCGGCTGTTCGGTTTCCTTGCCACGCGCCTGCGCGCCCTCACGCCGCGCAACGTCGGCCCCTGGACGCAAAACCACAGCGCCCCCCAACCCGCCGCCCGCTCATTGCATGACCTGGCCCGCGAACACCTGAACCGCCCGGGAGACCGTCTATGAGCGCCAAGGAAAACATCCTCGCCAAGTTGCGTAAAAGCCTGACCGGCACCACGCCCGTGGCCGACAACTTCGATGTCGACCTGGTGACGCAGACCTACCGCTATGCGCCCGAAGAACGCATCCCGCAGTTGCGCAAGTTGATGGAAGCGGTGCACACCGAAATCCACCTGACCCGTGCCGAGGACTGGCCGGCGTTGCTCGCCCAACTGCTGCGCGACCGCCAACTGCCAAGCCTGCTGATTGCCCCGACGACACCCCACGGGAAAAAAATCACGCAGTACTGGGCGAATCATCCGGACCTGCCGACGCTCAAGGCCTACGACCGGCCGATAGAAGAATGGAAAGCCGAGCTGTTCAACGAGACGCCCGCCAGCCTGACCGGAACCCTCGGCGCCATCGCCGCCACCGGCAGCCTGATCCTTTGGCCAACACGGGAAGAGCCACGCCTGATGAGCCTGGTGCCACCGGTGCATTTCGCCTTGCTCAAGGCCAGCGAGATCCACAACAACTTCTATGAAGTGCAGCAGGCATTCGAGTGGGCCCAAGGCATGCCCACCAATGCCCTGCTGGTGTCGGGCCCTTCGAAAACCGCCGACATCGAACAGGTGCTGGCCTACGGCGCCCACGGTCCGAAGGACCTGGTGGTCTTGATCCTGGAGGACCAATGACGCTTCCGGCTGCTTTCCTACACGACGTCCACCAACTGATCCCAGCCAAGCGCCGATTCGACGACCCGCTGTCGACCCTGGCCTTCGGCACCGACGCCAGTTTCTACCGGCTGATTCCGAAACTGGTGGTGCGGGTCGAAACCGAAGATGAAGTGGTCGCCCTGCTGCAACTGGCTCAGCGCGACCAGGTTCCCGTCACCTTCCGCGCGGCCGGCACCAGCCTGTCCGGCCAGGCCATCAGCGACTCGGTGTTGATCGTGCTGGGGGATAACTGGAACGACCGGGAGATTCGCGGGCAAGGCACGCAGATCCGCTTGCAACCGGGTGTGATCGGCGCCCAGGCCAACGCCTGGCTGGCACCGTTCGGACGCAAGATCGGCCCCGATCCGGCCTCGATCAACGCCTGCAAGATTGGCGGCATCGTCGCCAACAACGCCAGCGGCATGTGCTGCGGCACGGCGCAAAACACCTATCACACCCTGGCCGGCATTCGCCTGGTACTGGCCGATGGTACCCGCCTCGACACCGAGGACGCCGCCAGCGTCGCGGCGTTTCGCAACAGCCACACAGACCTGTTGGAGCGCCTGGCGACCCTGGGCCGCGAGACCCGCGACAACACCGAACTGGCTGCCCGAATTCGCCACAAGTACCGTCTGAAAAATACCACTGGGCTGTCGCTCAACGCGCTGGTGGATTTTGACGAGCCTGTGGATATCTTGAGCCACCTGCTGGTGGGCTCAGAAGGCACCCTGGGTTTCATCAGCGCGGTGACCTACAACACCGTGATCGACCATCCGCACAAAGCCTCGGCGCTGATTGTGTTCCCTGACGTAGAAACCTGCTGCAACGCCGTCACCGTGCTGAAAAGCCAGCCGGTGTCGGCCGTGGAACTGCTCGACCGACGCAGCCTGCGCTCGGTGCAGGACAAGCCGGGCATGCCGGATTTCGTACAGTATCTGTCGACGAATGCCTGCGCCCTGTTGATCGAATCCCGCGCGGCGTCTTCATCCCTGCTGCAAGAGCAACTCGCCCGGATCATGGCCTCGTTGGCCGGCTTCCCGGTGGAAAAACAAGTCGACTTTACCGAAGACCCACGGGAAAACGCCCGGCTCTGGGCCATCCGCAAAGACACCTTCCCGGCGGTGGGCGCAGTCCGCAAGACCGGCACCACGGTGATCATCGAAGACGTGACCTTCCCGGTGGAACAACTCGCCATCGGTGTGAACCGCCTGATCGAACTGTTCGACAAACATCACTACGACGAAGCGATCCTTTTCGGACATGCACTGGAAGGCAATCTGCACTTCGTCTTCACCCAAGGCTTCAACAGCGCCGAAGAAATCGCACGCTACCAGGCGTTCATGGACGACGTCGCGCAACTGGTGGCCGTGGAGTTCGGCGGTTCGCTGAAAGCCGAACACGGCACCGGCCGCAACATGGCGCCCTTCGTCGAGCTGGAATGGGGCAGCGATGCCTATCAACTGATGTGGCAGCTCAAGCGCCTGCTCGACCCCCAGGGGATTCTCAACCCGGACGTGGTGCTCAGCGAAGACCCAAAGATCCATCTCAAGCACCTCAAACCGCTGCCCGCCGCCGACGAGCTCGTGGACAAGTGCATCGAGTGCGGCTTCTGCGAACCGGTCTGCCCCTCCAAAGACCTGACCTTGAGCCCGCGCCAACGCATCGTGATCTGGCGCGACATCCAGGCCAAACAACGGGCCGGCACCGACACCACCGAGCTGGAACAGGCCTATCAATACCAGGGCATCGACACCTGCGCGGCCACCGGCTTGTGTGCTCAACGCTGCCCCGTAGGCATCAACACCGGTGAGCTGGTGAAAAAGCTGCGCAGCCGAGAAGCCACGCGCACGAAAACCGCCAACTGGATCGAAGGAAACTTCGCCACCACACTGCAAGGCCTGCGCTTCACCCTGCACGTCGCCAACGGCGCACGCATGCTGCTGGGGGCGCCGCGCCTGGCGAAACTCTCGGCAACGGTGTCACGGCTGTCCAAGGGCCAGGTGCCGCAGTGGACCAACGCCATGCCCCAGCCGGAAAAAGCCATCCGCTTCAGCCCTGCCGTGGCGGACGAACGCCCGCGCGTGGTCTACCTGGCGGCCTGCGTGTCACGCGTCATGGGCCCGGCGGCAGGGGACAAAGAACAGGCCTCGCTGTACGACAAGACCCGCAGCCTGCTGGAAAAAGCCGGCTATCAAGTCGTCATTCCCGACAATCAGGACAACCTGTGCTGCGGCCAACCCTTTGCCTCCAAAGGCTACGCCGAACAAGCCGACCACAAGCGCCAGGAACTGATCGCCGCCCTGCTGCACGCCAGCCGCGGCGGGCTCGACCCCATCTACTGCGACACCAGCCCCTGCACCTTGCGGTTGGTCCAGGACCTTGGCGAAACACGCCTGGACCTGTACGACCCGGTACGCTTCATCCGCACGCACTTGATGGATCGCCTGGACTTCACCCCACAAGAAGCCCCCATCGCGGTACACGTTACCTGCAGCACCCAGCACCTGGGCGAAAGCCAGGCACTGATCGACCTGGCGCGCAAATGCAGCAAACACGTGGTCGTTCCCGAAGGCATTCATTGTTGCGGCTTTGCCGGCGACAAAGGCTTCACCACACCGGAACTCAACGCCCACTCACTGCGCACACTCAAGGACGCCGTCCAGCATTGCAGCGAAGGCATCTCCACCAGCCGCACCTGCGAGATCGGCCTGACACAACACGGCACCATCGACTACCACGGACTGGTCTACCTGGTGGATCGGGTGACTCAAGCCAGGGCTACCTGAAGAAAAATAGAACCCTTCAGCGCGACGGTAGTCCACAGAACAAGCCCCAAACGTTGGGGCTTTTCCTACATTCGGTTGTCCGTCTGACGGCCAGCGAAGTCTGGATCCTCAGTTCAAGGAGATACATATGAAACGTTCTGCGCTGTTAGGTCTATTCATTACTGCCTCGATGATGGCCTCCGCTTCGTTCGCCGCCGAAAAGCCGGACAGCCTGTGCGAAGCCAATATCCAAACCATCAACAATGCCAAGACACAGTACCAATCCTCCGCCGATCTCAATGACCGTGTGACACGCAGCGTAACAAGGGCACAAGAGCTCAAAGCGCAAGGCAAAATTGACGAATGCGTTGCTGAAACCCAGCAAACCATCCTGGAAATCAGACAGGCCTCCGATGGCACCAACAAGTGATCGGCGGGCAAGGCCAACCTCCGGGTTGGCCTCAGCCCCAGATTGGCGTACACTGCAAACGCCTGTCGCTTCAGCAGTTTCACGAAGCGACAGGTTCGGGGCCGTTTAGGATTCGACGCCGGTTGCGAAACTTTAGGTGCATGCCGAGTTGGTAACAGAACTCGTAAATCCACTGTTGCAACTTCTATAGTTGCCAATGACGAAAACTACGGCCAGGAATTCGCTATCGCTGCGTAAGCAGCCTTAGATCCTGAGCTTCTGGTACCTTCGGGTCCAGCAATCATTAGGGGATGTCTGTAAACCCAAAGTGATTGTCATATAGAACAGAATCGCCGTGCAGTACGTTGTGGACGAAGCGGCTAAAACTTACACAACTCGCCCAAAGCACCCTGCCCGTCGGGTCGCTGAGGGTTAACTTAATAGACACGGCTACGCATGTAGTACCGACAGCGGAGTACTGGCGGACGGGGGTTCAAATCCCCCCGGCTCCACCACTTCAACATCTAAAGACGTCCACGGACGTCTTTTTTTGTGTCTGTAACCCAGTAAATACGCGGCCTCCAGCGCTTTTGCAGTCTTCTTAGATTTTTTGAGTTCCAGCCATTCGGGTATTCCAAACGGTATTCCAGCCCATATGGTGCTAATCTTTGGAATACCGAATCAGTGCCTGAGGACAATCTCATGCCTGCTCAAACGCTCCGCCTCTCCGATCGACAGCTCAAGGGAGTCAAACCCGCGTCCAAGGATTACGTCCTCACCGACGGTGACGGTTTGCAGCTCCGTGTACGCAGCAACGGCTCTCTGCTGTGGAATTTCAATTACCGTGAACCGATAACCAAGAACCGCATCAACATGGGCTTGGGCACCTACCCAGAGCTCTCGCTGGCGAACGCCCGAAAGATGGCGGTCGAAGCACGCGAGCTGCTCGCCCGAGGCATCGATCCGAAGGTGCAGCGCGATACGCTGAATGAGGCCAAGCGCGCAGAAACGGAACACACCTTCGAGAACGTGGCCACCGCCTGGTTCGAGCTTAAGAAAGACTCGGTCACGCCGGCCTACGCCGAGGACATTTGGCGGTCGCTCACGCTGCATGTATTTCCAGACCTGAAAACAACGCCGCTTTCAAAAATCAGCGCACCAATGGTCATCGAACTGCTTCGCCCAATCGAGGCCAAAGGCAGCCTCGAGACAGTGAAGCGATTGAGCCAACGGCTCAACGAGATCATGACCTATGGGGTCAATTCAGGACTGATCTTTGCGAACCCCCTCAGTGGCATTCGCGCAGTATTCAAGAAACCCAAGAAACAGAACATGGCCGCGCTACGACCCGATGAGCTTTCCGAGCTCATGATCGAAATCGCAAACGCCAGCATCAAGCGGATCACCCGCTGCCTGATCGAATGGCAACTGCACACCATGACCCGTCCTGCCGAAGCGGCTACCACCCGATGGACAGACATCGACTTCGACAAACGCATCTGGACCATCCCGCCGGAGCGCATGAAAAAGCGTCGTCCGCACACCATCCCGCTGACCGAACAGGCACTCGCCTTACTGGAGATGCTCAAGCCCCACAGCGGCCACAGGGAATACGTGTTCCCGGCAGATAGAAACCCGCGCACCCACGCCAACAGTCAGACTGCTAACATGGCGTTGAAACGCATGGGCTTCCAGGACCGCTTGGTCAGCCACGGCATGCGCTCCATGGCCAGCACCATCCTGAACGAGCATGGGTGGGATCCGGAGCTCATCGAAGTCGCGCTGGCGCATGTCGACAAGGACGAAGTCCGAAGCGCTTACAACCGGGCGGACTACATCGAGCGCCGGCGTCCGATGATGGCTTGGTGGAGTGAGCACATCCAGAAAGCGGCCACTGGCAACCTGTCGGCATCTGCGATCAATCAAACCAGGGACCACAACGTCGTGCGGATACGGTGAGCACTCACCGGACGCCGCCAGTAACCGAGAGTGACTCCCCAGATGGAGTGATGGTTGATTTGGCGACACCGGCGACACCGGCGACAACCCGCGTAATACCTGGCCTGCAGCGTGGCGACAGAGGTGGCGACTGTCGCCGCTGCAAGCCTCGCCCTTGGGGCTTTCTCGGCCAAGCCCACGCGAGCGGGAAGGCTCCGCATTCCCACTCGCATGGGCTCACATTAAAAACCGACGAACGACCACCCAGCCATGGAAAACCACCGGCCTCCAAGGCCTTCCAGCGCTACCGATGGGCGCAAGAGTCACCCCCAAAATACGGTTGACCGCCAGCAGAACGAGCGCTAAACCAGAACCGTACCAGCGCTGTCCTCGACAGCACCCAGGTAGCCAGAACCTTTGAGGCTACGCCACATCGTGGTGGTTCTCCCCAAGTGCGATTAGCGTCCGGCGGCTCGCACGCTCACAGTGATGTGATGGATGCCTACTTCTACCAGAGTGCCATTGCGGCAACTCATACCCCTTTATAGCTGCCCAGCAGCAACCTATCCGCTTGGCCATTTCCTTGCGCCAACCTGTTGCCCGTCTCTTTGCCCCTAAAGAGACGGGCGCTCCTATCACTGCTGCAGCCCTGCTCGCACGGGCCTTTGCGGTTTTCCCCCTAGTGACAATCGGCGTGACAAACACCGAAAAATCACCAGCAACAGCGATGCCAATGATGGTGCCGCAGCCCATGAAATGGACTGCACCTGACTGACAGTCAGGCATGCCCCAGTCATCACCTCGCTGCCTTCACCCGACTCAGGATCTCGCGGCATTGGTCTCGTCAGCCAGTGCAGCCTCCACCCGCCCACTTCTTCGGAGGTGTTCAGGAGGCCAGGTCATGAGATGCCCAAGCTCCCGGTCGTAAGGAGCCGTCAGTCCCGCGTAAGTGGACAAACCTCACACAGGTCGCAGGGGCCTTGATCCCTGATAACACTCAACAACCGTGGCGGGATAAGTGAGGACAAAGTCGATAACCTCAGGAGAATAGCGATGCAACTGTGCGAAGCATTCGAGCCACCACAACCCTTGCTGGAATACCTGCAGTCGCCACTGCCCTACCCGATCGAAGCACTCGGGAATCTGTTGGGCCCTGCGGTTGAACGACTGGCCGAAGTGATCGGCGTGCCCTGCGCCATGGCTGCACAATCGGTGCTGGCCAGCGCTGCCCTAGTAAGTCAGGGTCATGCCAATGTCCACCTCGACGGACGAACCTATCCGTTGTCGCTATACCTACTGACGGTGGCGTCCTCGGGTGATCGAAAAAGCGCGGTGGATCACCTGGCACTGAAGGCGGCGCGCGACTGGGAACGACAGCAGTGGACCCTGTATACGGAAAAGCTCATAACCTATCGCGCCGCCAGCAACATCATGACCAAACCCAAAACAACAAAGAAACGCGCGGAGGTGGAAGGCGGTGAGCTATCCGAGCCGGTACCGCCGAGACTGATCATTACCGAGCCCACCATCGAAGCGTTGATCAAAAGCCTGTGCCACGGCTTGCCCAGCATGGGATTGTTCAATGATGAAGGTGGCCAATTCTTGGGCAGCAGCACCATGAGCAAAGAGAACCTGCTTAAGGCGATTACCACCTTGTCGACACTGTGGGATGGCAGCCCGATCGACCGGGCGCGCTCCATGGCTGGAGAAAGCCTGCGCGCCTATGACCGCCGCCTCAGCCTGCATTTGATGCTGCAGCCTTACTTGGCCAACCAGCTACTCAAAGACTCGGTGATCAAAGGCCAAGGCATCCTGGGCCGCTGCCTGATCAGCTGGCCCGAACGTCTGGTCGGTCAGCGCTTGTACAAGGCAGTCGACCTGACGCGAGATGCCAAGGTTCAGCGCTACCAAACGCGCATTACCACCCTACTGGATAAGCCACTGTCGCTGCACAAAGACGGTTCACTTAACCCCGCCAGGCTGGAACTGACGCCCAGCGCTCGCACTGCCTGGATTGATATTCACGACACCATCGAATGCCAGTCTGGCGAGTTCGGTGAACTGGCAGGAGTCCAATCCGTCGCAGGAAAAGCAGCGGCCAATGTGCTGCGCATCGCCGGTGTGCTCGCGGTAATTGAAGATGCGAATGTAGTGAGTGAGGCCCATATTCAACGCGCCTCAACACTGATGGATTACTACCTGGCGGAGATCCAGCGCCTGACCGAACAAGAGCCAATCAACACTTTACGTGAGGAGGCGGATCGACTGCTACGCTGGCTGACGCAAAAAGGCTGGACCCAATTCACCATCCGCGATCTCAATCGCAACGGCCCTCGCTTTGCCCGCAAGAGCAGCCATCACACCGCCACACTGCTCGTCGAGCTGATCACGCATAACTGGCTGAACAGTCGCGATGCCAAAACTTTCGAGGTCCGCCATGTTTCGCCTCAATGACGCGGTGCGCTGCTACCAGGCGCAACATCAATCGCAATCAGAAACACGGTGTGTCGCCGCTTCTGTCGCCACCTTGTCGCCACGCACCAGGCCAGGAATGACGCGGGTTGTCGCCACTGTCGCCGCTGTCGCCACACCACCTCTTGCCCCTGCCGACATCGCCATACTGATCGAGCAACTGCGTGAAGAAGGAGCACTGCTGGAACACCAGGAGAACGCCCTCCTGATCCGCCCGACACACTGGCAGCAGGTGGACAGGCTCAGCCCCCACTGGAAAGCCCTGCTGCTCTTTTTGCAAACAAACGAAAACGGTGATGACGATGGCACTGGTCGGTCGGCGTGATGGTCGCAACTTTGGCTATGGCCGCCAGCTGAGCTACGCCGGCCCACAAGCGCTAAACGATTTGTTTGCCGGCGGCCACTTCGCCACGGTCAAAGCGCATAGCGATCGCTGGCAAGCGTTCGTGCGTTGGTGTCGATCAGTGGACGGCCCCGGTTACAACGATGCACGTCAGATCGATCGACGGACGCTGCAAGACTACGCCGCGTACCTGCGCCTGCAGATCCAGCAAGGTGAACTCTGCATCGCGACCGCGCAGAACCGCCTAAGCAGCGTCAACCGAACCCTCGCTGCGCTCCGCGGTGATCAGGACGTGAGGATCGCCAGCCCGAGCCAGGCGTTGGGACAGCAGCGCTCGAACGTACGCACCCGCGCGCCGGATGGCCAAGACCGCCAACAAGTGCAGCGAGTGATTGAGGCGCTTGGCGAACAGCACCACGAGCGGGTGGCGGCAATTGTTCTGTTGGCCCGAACAACCGGTATGCGCCTGCGCGAAGCGATCCTGGCTGACCTACCACGACTGCAACGCGAAGCCGAACACTTGGGCCGTATCAACATCCAGGACGGCACCAAAGGCGGCCGCTCAGGGGCATCAGCGCCGCGATGGATCAATGCTAATGAAGAGGTGAAGGTGGCGCTACAGCTCGCCCGAAATGCGTCGCCGCCCCGCAGCCGCAACTTGCTGGCCCGAGGCGAAAGCTACGCCGCATTCCTGCAACAGACCGTACTCCCCGCCCGCGAAGTGCTACATGAACAAGGGCTGAAGGGCTTTCATGAACTGCGAGCGGCCTATGCCTGCGAGCGTTACGAACAGCTCACTGGCCACGCGGCCCCAATCAATGGTGGCCACTGCTATCGAATTGACCGCGACCTTGATCAACGGGCGCGCCAACAAATCAGCCTTGAGCTCGGGCATAACCGGATTGATGTGGTTTCGGCTTACATTGGAGGTAGAGCGTGACCAAGCCCTTCGATATGGCGCTGTTCCTGAGCGGCGTACTGACCGGCTCGAAGATCACGCAGCAACGCCACCTATGCCAAGCCCGAATCATGCAGGCGGCCATACAACAGCGATGGCAACGCGATAATCCCTGGACCTGGCAGCTCAAGCATGTGCGCTGGTTTTTCACTCAGCACCTGAAGGATCATTCCGACGCCACCCGGTATTACTATCGCCTCACCACCCTATTGATCTGGAAACGATTAGGGAATCACCGAGAAATGCTGATCCAACGCTCGAATAGAGCCCCTTGGAAGCAGCGTCGTTTCTAGGCATGATACTGCATGTGGCCAGCATTACGACATCGAGTGCTGTTAGTTTCCGTTTAGGCGATAGGGATATGGAAGTAGCGATAAGGGTGATGTCTCGCGGACAGGAAATCGACCGCATCATGCGCCCCCTCAGAATGGATGGGGGGCGGCCTGCCGTCACCTACAGAAAATTGCTCTGGCCAGTAGAAGACGGCTGTATCCATATCGAAACCGAACACGATGCGGCCCTCTACCATGTGAGTACGAAGCTTGACGACTGGGTGGAGCTTGTCACGCGCGTACTACCAGAGTCACTCCCAACTCACATCGATGAGTGTGCAGAACTACTTCGTGCCTGCTTCCGGGAAAATCTGCCTCATGGCGTTATACGCGCATCTTCCTCGCTGGTATCTGTTGGCCTAGAGAATGAAGCGCGCGACCTGCTAGTAGATTTCCTGCGCGAAAAGCACGACTCAGAACGCCTGAGCAAGCTGATACAGATGCAGCTGCTTTTCAGCGAAAGATCCAGCACCCCGCTCCCCCCTACGAATACAAATCCATCTGCTGAAAATACAGAGTCTGAGATCGATACAGCCATATCCATCGAAGATGTGAAAACACTGGACTGGGATTGGATACCAGCAGATGAGGCGCAAAAACCAGAAGTAGATGACCAAGTCCTGAGAACACAGGCCGAATGCACCCAAGAAACTATAGGTGCCTACCGCACCATAGAACGTGGCGCAGTGATTTCGGGCCTCGCCGAATCTCTGAGCGAATCAGTATGGGTCGAAGAGCTTCTTCTACCGCCACAAGGTCGCACTTCCTCACTTGGGGAGAACACGCTTTTGGAGCGTACGGCAAAACTCGGAACCATCGCATTGGACCTATTGAGATACTTTGCAGACAACCCGGGGGACCGAGCTGCCCACGCTGAATTGGTACTTGGATACCCTGTCGCGGATATCAACAAACTACTTACGGGCTCCCTAAGCCACTACCTGAAGAGAAGCGGGCCAGGTGGATGGGAATGCCACCCGTGGGCTTTAAGCATTCTAACCGCCCTCGACGAAGCCTTGTGAACGCATCAGAGCGCAGGGATGCTCACTGGCAATCTGCCGCACTACTCAAGAGCCCTCAGGCGCTCAAGCAACGCAAGCAGGGCGGTCTCAGGATGTCTGAGCTCGCACTCCCACAAGACCAGAACGTTCCATCCATCACTCTCCAACCTCTGCAATACCGTCAAGTCTCTTTCAACATTGGATTGAAGCTTGGCCGCCCAGAAATCGACTCGTGTCTTGGGCAAGACAGCATATTTACATCCAGCATGGCGATGCCAAAAACACCCATGTACAAAAATACAGACCCTGAGTCTAGACAGTATAATATCCGGTTTTCCCGGCAGGTCTTTGCGATAAAGTCGGAACCGGTAGCCATGGGCGTGCAGAAAGCGCCTGACTGTCATTTCCGGCTTGGTGCCCTTCCCTTTGATGCCAGCCATCATGCGGGATCTTGTGGCGCGGTCGACGACATCCATTTAGTACTTCCTCAAAACAGCGTGGTTTCATGAGTCGTAGCTATCCCATCCAGGTCGTGGATCTCTTTGCTGGCCCAGGCGGTCTCGGAGAGGGCTTTTCCTCTCACTCCAGCAACAATGCTGAGACCTTCGAGATCAAGGTCTCAGCCGAGATGGAGATCTCGGCTCGCTCCACTCTGCGACTCCGGGCTTTCTACCGGCTGCTGAAAAACAAACAACCCGAGGCCCTAGAGGATTATTACAACTTTTGCGAAACAGCAGATGTAGCGGAGCCCTACACAAACAGAAGTCTTGAGGCCTGGAAGCATGCTGACAACGAGGCGCAGCTGCTGGAGCTGGGTACAGAAGAAGGCAACATCCGGCTCGACAGAATGCTGGAACATCGCCTCGACGAAACCAAACCATGGGTTCTGATCGGCGGCCCACCATGCCAGGCCTACTCAATCGTCGGGCGTGCAAGAAATCGCGGAAAACTGGACTATCGAGCAGAGGACGATCATCGACACTTTCTCTATCGTGAATACCTGAGGATCATTCAAAAGAAAAGACCCGCAGTCTTCGTGATGGAGAACGTGAAAGGGATTCTTTCATCGAAAGTAGCTGGCGAGCAGATGTTTCCACAGATCCTGCGAGACCTCGCTGACCCGGACGCAGCATTGGGAGAAAGCGAAAACGGGCCAAAGTACAGGATCTGTTCGCTGGTAGCCGATGACATCTACGAAAGCGGAGCTGACCCGGACAGCATCGAACCAAGCAACTACATCATTCGGGCCGAGAACTACGGCGTTCCTCAGGCCAGGCATCGAGTGATACTTCTCGGTGTTTCCGAGGAGTATCTAAACGCTCTTGGAGATCACAAGCTATCACCAGCCCAAGGACCATCAATAGACAAGGTCATCGGCTGCCTACCGCCCTTGCGAAGCACTCTTACCAAAGTAAAGGACTCTCCTGATGTCTGGGCAGATACCGTGCGTGAGCATCTGAGGGAGCTGAACCAGGAGTGCCTTCTACAGGTACCCGATACGCCTGAAAGACTAGGTCTAGCCACAAAACTCGGCATTCTCGCCAGCAGCTACGATGGTAGAGACCTGAACTCGGGAGGGTTACGTGTTCTCAAAAAGAGTGCATGGAATGGCGTGACAGGCACCCACCTCGATGGCTGGCTGCAGGATCCTCGGCTCAAGTATTGGCTCAATCATGAAGCACGAGGGCACATGAGCTCCGATCTGCGTAGATACGTTTACGCTACCGCCTTTGCCGAGACATACAAGGACTCGCCCAAAGGCCACCATGACTTCAACCTGCCAGGACTCGAACCAGACCATAAAAACTGGAAGACCGGAAAGTTCAGCGACCGCTTCCGGGTACAGAGATCGGGCATTCCCTCCACGACGATAACCAGCCATATCGCCAAGGACGGTCACTACTTTATTCATTATGATCCCAGACAATGCAGAAGCCTGACTGTCCGCGAGGCCGCCCGACTGCAAACTTTCCCTGACAACTATTTCTTTCTCGGAAACAGAACGCAGCAATTCCATCAAGTGGGCAACGCAGTTCCACCACTTCTGGCTCGACAGATTGCAGATGTTGTAGCGCGCATTATCAGAAACGGAAAAGACACGAGATAGAGTCAATCCAGGCACTACATGCTCGACAGGGAGAGCTCACTTGCCACCGTCATTCAAGAGTCGAAATGCCCCTCCAAAGGCCAGCGCAATGGTCGAGGCACTGCGTGGGCTTGGCTACAACACACAGACAGCACTGGCCGACATTATCGACAACAGTGTAGCGGCAGGTGCGTCGGAAGTCAGAGTCGAACTCATCTGGGCAGAGACAGAGAGCCGAATTACCTGCCTAGACAACGGCACTGGAATGTCAGCAGCCGGGCTTGATCTTGCCATGAGACTGGGCGAGCGAAACCCGCTAGAGGAGCGATCAAAGTCTGATCTTGGTCGTTTTGGCCTTGGACTCAAGACCGCCTCCTTCTCACAGTGTCGCAGGCTGACTGTAGCGACAATCGGCACCGACAACATGCAGTCTCTACGCTGGGACCTCGACTACCTAGCCAATAGCCATGATGGCGGCTGGCACCTTCTAGAGGGCCCCCACCCAGGCTCGGAGAAATGTCTGGAGCCTCTTTCTGATGCAGGCAAAGGAACAATGGTGCTGTGGGAGGAACTAGACAGAATTATTACGCCAGGAAGTACGGTTCAGGACTTTCTTAACCTTGCCGACAAGGTGGAGCAGCATCTCGGAATGGTCTTTCACCGATACCTTGAAGGAAGCAGGCCCCGCCTCAGAGTTCTGCTCAATGGTCAGCCCGTAAGGCCTTGGGATCCCTTTATGACGGACCATCCGGGAAAGCCATACAACCCTCCCGTATTCAAACATCCATCCATCAGAGGTATCGAGGCCGAATGTCATGTCCTACCGCACAAGGACATGCTTTCGCCTGAAGACTTCGAGCGCTTGGGCGGCCCTGATGGCTGGACAGCGCAACAGGGATTCTACGTTTATCGCAACGAACGCCTTCTGGTAGCAGGCAGCTGGCTTGGGCTGGGAACCGGTAGATCTTGGACAAAAGACGAAGCCCATCGCCTGGCCAGAATCCGGATTGATATCCCGAACTCTGCAGATGCCGACTGGAAAATCGATATCAGGAAGTCCACAGCACGGCCCCCCATCTATCTTAGAGACTGGTTGACCAGCTTAGCCGAAGCGACCCGTGCCCGCGCCAGACGAGCTTTTGCCCATAGAGGACGACCAACATTGCTTGGCAACAAGCAGGTTGCTGAAGCATGGAAGGTCGAACGGCTCGCCAGTGGAATGCGATACAGAATAGATAGCGACCACCCTGCAGTAAGAGACGTTCTGGATGAAGCAGGAACATTGCTCCCCCAGATCAAGGCAATGCTGCGAGTTATCGAAGAAACCGTTCCTGTCCAGCGGATATGGATTGATACGGCAGAAAACAAGGATACCCCGTGTACGGGGTTCGAGAAGGCACCATCCAGCGAGGTCAGTGAGATTCTGATGGTCATGTACCGCGGCATGGTCGAGAGGAAGGGATACTCAGCCTCCTCCGCCAAGGAACAACTCCGAGCGACAGAACCCTTCCATGCCTTCCCTTACTTGGTAGATGCTCTGCCTGACAATTTATAAGGAGTCGTAGCGAATGTCCGAGGACAACAAATGGAGTGTGGTCAAAATCGTCCAGGAAATGCTTGCAGACGAACAGGACAAGTCAGCAATTACTCCGACCCTGATTTCGCAAAAGATCGACATGGTGCTGAAGATCATGCCGAACAAGGCAGAAGGGCTCGACCGCACCGCTGTCACTGACGAACTCATTAGGCGATTCAGTATCTGGGTTGGTGATGATTCGTCGCTTGTCGATATGGCCGGGCACATACCCTGGCTTACCAGCGAGCGAAAGAAGGAGTGGCGCTACTGGCGGCGATACAGAGAATGGCAGGAGAAGAAACTGCCATGGAGCGCTATAGAAGCACTCGACAAGACAACCGACAACATCCTCTCGATGCTCGAAGATCCGAAACGCGAAGGCTCATGGGATCGTCGCGGTATGGTGGTTGGTCATGTGCAGTCAGGAAAGACAGGGAACTATACGGGCCTGATCTGCAAGGCAGCCGATGCTGGCTACAAGATAATCATCGTACTGGCAGGCCTTCACAACAACCTGCGTTCCCAAACGCAAATGCGACTGGATGAAGGATTTCTTGGCTACGAGACCAGCCCCATTGAGGGTGAAGGCAACGTTGCAATTGGAGTAGGAAAGATTGATCCTTCACCGGCTCTACGCCCGCAGTACGTAACCAATAGGACAGAGACAGGTGACTTCAATACCAAGTTCGTAAAGAACCTTGGCGTATCGCCTGAACAGAAGCCGTGGCTTTTCGTAGTAAAGAAGAACAAGACAGTCCTACAGCGCCTTTTGAAGTGGATTCACAAACATGTGGCTGAAACGACAGACCCGGAGACTGGCCGCCCACTGGTAACGCATCTCCCCCTTCTAATCGTTGACGACGAGGCGGACCATGCATCAGTGGATACAGGAGAGAAAGTTGTCGACGACAACGGCCAGCCGGACCTTGAACACGAGCCAACGGCAATCAACAGCCTCATTCGCCAAATATTGCACTCCTTTTCAAGAAAGGCCTATATCGGCTACACCGCCACGCCGTTTGCGAACATCTATATCCATGAACAAGGCGAAACCACCAAGGAAGGACCAGACCTGTTCCCGGCAGCATTTATCACCAATCTCTCAGCCCCATCCAGTTACGTAGGTCCATCAAGAGTCTTCGGGCTGGCTAGCGAAAATGGGCGACTCGGTGCGCTCGATCTGGTTCGCCCGGTCACGGACCAATGCTCGGAAGATGGCAAGAGTGGCTGGATGCCTGTTAGTCACAAAAGCGGTCATACGCCCCCAGATATCATGCCGCCCTCACTTATCGAGGCAATACAGGCATTCATCCTTGCATGCACAATTCGACAACTTCGTGGTCAGGGAGCAGAGCACAGCTCCATGCTGGTTCACGTTACCCGCTTCAACCTTGTTCAGCAGCATGTACACGGACAAGTCTACGATTATGTGATGCATTTGAAACAGCGTCTCAGACGACGCATTGATCATCAGGGCGCTCTATCCGAACTGCGTAGCCTGTGGAGCCGTGACTTCCTGTCAACTAGCGACAGCGTTGAAAAGCAAACGTCGGAGTCGCCTCACCGCACAATTACAGACTGGATTGAGATAGAACAGGCTCTACCGGATCTGCTGGAGCAGATCGATGTGCGCATGATCAATGGTACGGCAAAGGATGCATTGGACTATGCCGACAGCGCCACGGGACTAAAAGTCATTGCCATCGGCGGTGACAAACTGGCACGTGGGCTTACGCTTGAGGGACTATGCGTCAGCTACTTTCTCCGCGCCTCCAAGATGTACGACACACTGATGCAAATGGGCCGCTGGTTTGGCTATCGACCAGGCTACCTAGATTTGTGTCGCCTTTACACCACGGAAGATCTTGTCGAATGGTTCGAACACATTGCCGATGCTGCCGAAGAGCTTAGAGCCGAATTCGACTTCATGATGGATAGCGGCCTTACGCCACGCGACTATGGTCTCAAGGTAGTGTCCCATCCCGTGTTGATGGTCACATCACCGCTGAAAATGCGGACGGCAAAAACCCTGCATCTGTCTTTCAGCGGTGACATTGTCGAAACGGTCAGTTTCTTCAAAAACCCTGCAAAGCTCGAACAGAACCTGGGTGCTTTCAACTTCCTTGCCGATAGCTTGGGAATGCCGTCCTTAATCCCTTCTCAGAGCCGAAATGGCCGAAAAGACAACTGGAACGGTGTGAATTGGGTTGATGTTCCGGTGCAGCCGGTAGTCGACTTTCTAAGGTCGTATCAAACGCACCCGGATTCCCGGAAGGTTAGAAGCGATCTACTCGCGAACTTCATAGAGGAAATGAGTCGCATCGGCGAGCTTACCTCTTGGACTGTTGCCGTAATCGGTGGTGGTGTTGCGGAGACGGAGAACGTTGCGGGCTTTCAGATCAAACGCATGAAGCGAAAAAACAAATCTCTGGATACTGACGATAAGTATTCCATTGGCCGCCTGCTGTCACCTCAGGACGAGGCGCTGGATATCGATGAGCCGGCATGGAATGCCGCACTTGAGTTGACGCAGAAAAGCTGGAAACCCGACCCGGGTCGCTCAAGAGGCAGAGAATTGCCTGAGGTTCCAAGCGGCCCCTACATCAGACGTATCCGTGGCCTTGGGGCCGACACCGTAGTCCCCGCCCCCGAAAGAGGGCTGCTGCTGATATCTATTCTCGACCCGGAGCAATCTGACGTTTCAGGCGTTAAAACTCCTATCATTGCATTTGCTATCAGCTTTCCTTCGAGCCATGCGGGGAAATCAGTGCCCTATGTCGTCACAAACCTTCTGTGGGAGCAGCAATATGGCGGCGCTGAGTAGCACCGAAATTCTGGGTACCTGGAGGGCGCTTCCCGGTAACGCATCGATCCCCGGATGGAGATCCATAGATCTCTTTCAGTCAGGCACCTGTCGAGTAAAAGCCGCCAGGCATGCTCCCGGAAATGAAGAGGCCATTCTGATTGGGTTTTCGAGTGCCAAGTTAGCTCCGACCTCACAGCTACCCCAAGGACAGGGATTTCGCATGGAAAGAGCGACTCTTGGCGAGACTGCTGGCGAATATCAATGGCTTGCAGTCGTTCGCCAATCTGCGGGCAATCTTGAACTGTTTGCCACTGTTGTGACGGATGTCTGCGGGCTTATTGACTCATCCGATAGCTACCCTGAAGAGCTGCTGTATCAACGGCTGCTTGGAAGGGTACGCGGATGGCAGGAGTTCATGCGCAGGGGCCGTGAAGGACTTAGCGTCGAGGCCGAACTGGGGCTTGTAGGTGAGATCTGCCTGCTGCGCTACCTTTTTGATGAAGGCGTACCGCTTTTCTCTGCAGTTGATGGATGGAAAGGACCGCTCGACGGCCTGCATGACTTCCAACTGGGGACAGGTGCAATAGAGGTCAAATCAACAATGGCCACGGAAGGCTTTCCAGTAAGGATTGCCTCTTTGGACCAGTTGGACGACTCCCAGTGCCCGCCACTCTTCCTTGCAGCGCTCCGCTTTGGATCGAACGAGTCGGGCATAACGCTTCCCGAGTACGTATCGAATACTCGCCATCTTCTGGAGCCCGATCCTGCAGCGACAAGACTTTTCGAGCAGGCACTCCTTCATGTCGGCTATCTGGACATGCAGGCAGAAACCTACACACGTCGTTTTTCGCTAGGCGAGATCAGGATCCATCTCGTGGATTCGGAATTTCCTAAGCTGACACCTTTCAACATCCCTACACCTATTCGCCGAGCGCAGTATGAACTTGATCTGGCATTGCTTCCGGTCGATAACTGCCCTCTTTCGGATGTGCTTGAGAAACTTGGAGTCGTTTGATGGAACTTGTGGACTTTCTGCGAGAAACGCAGGCATCAATCAGAGAAGAAATAGAGAAAGATGTTGCTCCAGGTGCAGCGCCGGTTCCTGCCGAGGCCGTTTTCACCGAGCAGGTAATGACACATATGGCAGATGAAGGCATCACCTTTGAGCCAACGGTCTGTCATTACGAGGCAAAAGTCGGAGGCAGCATCGGCGGGAAAAGCGCGGCCTATAAGGTCAGAATCAGTGGCTACTCGGTGTCCGAAACCACAGACGAAAATGGAAGCCCCGACAGGCTCGATCTTTTTGTCAGTCTCTATAAGGCACTGGACGAAATCGAATCCCTTCCCGACCAAGAAGTAGGCAAGGCGGCAAAAGAAGGCCTGCAGTTCCTCAGGTTCTGCGCAACCGGGCAGCTAGCCGGAAAGCTCGATGAAACCAATGATGCCTACGCGCTGGTAACGGAAGTCGAACGTATCTTCAAGACACTCGACAGCATAAGGATCTTCATAATTACTGACGCGCTGGTCAAAACAAGGACCTACGCCCCCCATGATGTCGAAGGCAAGCAGGTCCGACTTGAAGTCATGGATATTCAGCGCTTGTTTAACCATTGGCAACAAGGCCGACCGCGCGATGAACTAATAGTCAATTTTCAGGACCTCTGCGGAACAGCGCTACCAAGCGTATGGGTTCCGGGCTCAGGTGACGACGAGTATGACTATGCTCTGACAGCAGTACCTGGTGAGGCACTACGCTTTCTCTACGAAAAATACGGCCCGCGTATTCTTGAAGCCAACGTACGCTCATTCCTTGGGGTAAACAGCAAAGGAGTGAACAAGGGGATTCGCGACAGTCTGCGGAATAATCCTGACCGTTTCATGGCATACAACAATGGCATCGTTGTTGTGGCCGATGCCGCCAAACTGGACCGCGCTAAAGATGGATCAACGGGCATCCTGTGGCTGCAGGGTATGCAAATAGTTAACGGCGGGCAGACGACTGCCTCCATCTACTTCGCCAAGAAGAAAAATCCTGAGATAGATCTGAGTAACGTACGAGTCCCAGCCAAGATCATCGTGCTGCGAAATGGGCAAGGCGATGACGAAGAGCTGATCTCGAATATTTCTCGCTATGCCAACAGCCAGAATGTCGTCAAGCAGTCAGACCTTTCCGCCAACAAGCCATTCCACCGTGAGTTGGAGAAACTGTCCATGCGCACATATTGTCCGGATGGTGTGGGCCGCTGGTTCTACGAACGATCAGCAGGAAGCTACAAGGTGATGCTGGAAAAGGAGGCGACTACACCTGCTCAAAAGAAAAAACTGCAGGTTGCCATCCCGACATTCCGCAAGATCACCAAGCCTGATCTAGCGAAGTTTCTGCTCACTTGGGAGCAAAAACCTCATGTTGTTGGACTGGGTAGCCAGAAGAATTTTCAGGCATTCATGGATGAGCTAGCCGAACGAGAGGGCGCTGGGGGAAATGTGATCCCGGACCAAGAGCAGTTCAAAGAAATGATTGCAAAGGCAATCCTCTTCAAGTCTGCCCAGAAGATTATCAGACCCTTGTTCCCCGCATTCCAAGGCAACATCACGGTCTACACGGTCTCGGTGCTCGCGCTTAAAATGGGTAATAATTTCAACTTTCAACGTGTCTGGCAGGAGCAAGCCATTTCACTACAGCTGCAAAGACAACTAGCAACTTGGGCGCATGAGGTAAATGAAGCACTTCATCGCGGCGCTGGTGGAAAAATGATCTCCGAATGGGCCAAGAAACAAGAGTGCTGGGGACAGGTAAGCGATACTCACTATTCTGAATTAGAGAAAAACATCCCAGAGCACTTCATCCCTGAAACTTTAAAGTGAGGAAAACAAACCTGCAATTTGGAAGCAGGTGCAACAGATGACTACGTAGTAGATATAACCCCCCAAAAAAATAGTCTAGAATCGCTGAAATTTTACCTTTTCAAAGACAATTTTATGACAAAAAACCTTGAAATATCTGTAGAACAGCTTTATTAAGCACAGCCCAGACAGCCACCCCAAAGACTTCCGTTAACACGAGTTTAATTTTATAGGGATATTAAATATGGACCTTTCAGCGGAGCAAAATTTAAGAAACCTAGCCGACTCAGAGCTAATACGAATACTAGATTCACTCCCTAAAGATCCAATATCAAAAATGACCTTATTCATAGACATGATGAGGTTTCTAGATTATTTTACCGTATATAAAGACTCGCTACCTAAGGAGCAAATAACTTCAACCTCAGAGTCAGAGCTATATAGACTTGGCTGGGGAATGGCCATAAAGCATTTTTTTGTAGACATCGGAAAGCCGGGAATACCAGTTAGGGAAAGTACTACCGAAACAAGAAAAATTGCAGCTCAAGTATTGTATCGACTAGGGGCGATCGCCTTCCTAAAAAACATTTCAGACTTAAACTGTACCGGACTGATAGATATCCACACCTCCACTGACCAAATAACAGTGACCGCACGAGAAGAGATCACATATCAACTTATGGATGCACTACAGTCCACATACGCATCTCAAATCGATCTAGCGGTAAGAAAAAACACAACCGGCTTCTCGAATGGATGGAAAGTTTTTAGCTTTGATGAAGAACCCGATGAAATAAAGGCTGTTGGTGCATTCTATGGCTTCAATAATTCCAGCCTACACAAAGACAAAAAAATTGAAAATGTAAGAATACTGATGGAACCATTGATATTCCCTCATGACTTGGGACATGGAGTCATGATGGGGTACGGTGCTGACCCTCGAGTCGATAATCATTTCTTCTCTTTAGCCCTTGACTGGATAAGAGAGGCACGAGACCAAGCAGGGCTTCATCCTAGTGTAAAAATCAACGGAATAAGCGCCGTACACATCATAGTCGTCACTGCTGTGATCATAGCACTGCATACTAAACACATTACATTTGCAGATATAGCACTCCATAAAATAAAGGAAATATCAATACCGCAAAGCCTGACCATCTGGACCACGCAAAGTGACCTTATAGATGCAGTTATGGCTCATACAGGCTTCGAGAAAGACCTGACATCTGAAATTCTCGACATAATATCTTTTAAAATATCAGACCTTTCCACATTCAAAAGCGGCAGTTATATTTCACCACTACTACTTGACATGGGTAATGGAATGTTTCTTCGGCCCGTCGCCAGCATACTCAGAAACCCCTTTCATTCAATGATTGAACTACTCACGCAAAGAGACATAAATACAACCAACGCTATCGCGCTCCCTAGAGAAGATTGGCTTAGAAGCCACATTTATTACATGTTCATGGGAAATCGATACAAGCGGGTAACAGGAAACATTAAGTTACGAAATGCAGGACGAACAATTACTGATCTAGACGGCGCTATTTATGATACTGTTTCAGGAAACCTTGCGCTCTTTCAATTGAAGTGGCAGGACTATTTTGTTTTTGATGTTAAAAAGCTTCGAAGCAAGGCAAAAAATCTTGCTTCCGAGATAGATTCGTGGGGGGAGGCTGTAGAATCATGGCTGAAAGATAAAAGTTCAGATGAACTCGTAAAAACGCTGCGACTGAAGCTTCCAGAAGGAAGGTCAATTACCAGAATTTATCTTTTTGGAATTTCTTGGTCGGCCTTCCGTGTTCAAGGGTATGGCTACAGCCGCGAGGCCAGCCATGTAGCCTGTTGTAACCTTCCAATGTTTCGTCGAGTTCGCTACAGCATTGGGAAAAGTATTGATGTATTTGGTGACATCTTTGAACAGCTATTAAAAGAACAGACGCACATAGATGAAAATATAAAAAAAGAGTCCTTAGATCTATATCTACCCGGGATAAAAGTGAGACTCAAAGACCTGTTCTTTAGTTACTGAATCCCCCCGAATCTTGTCTGCGTGATCTGCTCTTGGTCGATTTCTGCTTGTCGTCATCGGCAGCTGTAGGCAGTTTACTGCCAATCATGGTTATGAAGCGTGCTGTCAGATCGACTGCAAAACGGGTGGTCACGTGGAGTGCTGTATTCCAATTGGTATTCCAATAAAAAAATTAAATCTATATAAATATTATAAATCAATATCTTGCCAGCCGGATTCAAATTACCCCGGCCCACCATTTCATCATCTAAAGACCTCCACAGATGTTTTTGTGCCTGCGATCCAGTAACTACGCAACCTCCAGAATCCAAGGAATTACACCCTCACAGACGGTAACAGTTTGCAGCTCCGCGTATACAACAACGGCTCGGTGCTGTGGGTTTCAACTACCGCGAACCGGTGACCCAAAAGCGCATCAACATCGGCTCTGGAGCTATAAGGTCCGATTTCGACAACAGCAACAGCAGCGCTGCCCCTTGAAATTCGAGCACGCCCTCTGGCGGCAGATAGAGTGACCGTCGCCATTTTTCATCCCGCTTGGCGCTTTTCAGCAAAGTCGCTGCGCATAGAAAGGCTCCGCATTCCCATACGCAGGGAATCGCTTTAACAGGACGACAAACAGCTTACCGTCCAATAACCACCACCATATTTTCGACGCCCCAGATGATGCCTGAGTACACACCAGCAGCCACTTGCAAGCTGGTAACCGTGTTGAACAAAGCAATCTACCGCGCCTCGTCGACGTGCGACGACAGCCCTGGCCAACTCACCCGATGCCTAATGCGACGCCACATAAACCGACGCCCCCACCGGCGCCGGCAATGCATACGTCGCCTTCATCCACTGCACCTCGGCCTGAGGCGTTCGCCCAAACAGGCGCTTGAACTCACGGCTGAATTGCGAGGCGCTTTCGTAGCCCACGCTGAACGCCGCCGCCCTGGCGTTCATGGCGTTGCGTAGCATCAGCAGGCGCGCCTGGTGCAGGCGTGTCGACTTGAGGTATTGCATGGGCGAGGCGTCTGTCACGCTGCGAAAGTGCAGGTGGAAGTTGGGCACGCTCATGTTGGCTTCGCGGGCGAGAGTCTCGACATCCAGGCGCTCTGGGTAGCTGCTGTGGATCTTGCGGATCGCGCGGGTGATCTGGCCGAAGTGGCCCTGGCGACTCAGCGCCGCGCGCATCGAGCCGCCCTGCTCGCCGGTGAGGATGCGGTAGTAGATTTCCCGCACCAGCGCCGGCCCGAGGATGTGCGCGTCACCCGGTGTGCTCATGGCTTCAAGAAAGCGCAGCGTCGAGGCGCACAAGTCCTCGTCCATGGGCGAGGCGTACATGCCCTTGGGCGGGGCATCGCTCGGGCCGAGGGCTTCGTCGACCTGCAACATCAACTCGCTCGCCAGCTGCAGGTCCAGGCGCATATACACCGCCAGCATGGGCTGCGCCTCGCTGGCGTCGGTCTCCATGGTGAACGGCACGGGAACGGACACCACCAGATAATGCCGGGCATCGTAGACATAGACGTCATCCCCCAGGTAACCGCGCTTGCGCCCCTGGCACAGGATGACGATGCCGGGGTCATACAAGACCGGCGTGCGACTCAATGGCCGGTTCGAACGCAGGAAACGCACGTCCTCCAGGGCGCTGAGGTTGTAGCCTTCCACCGGCGCCAGCCGCTCCATCAACGTCACCATGCGCGCGGTGCGCGGATCAGCCTCGGTCATCCACTTCTCCTTGCGCGGGTCGCTCAGCCGTCGGTCGAACGGGTCAGCGCCTCCCACTGATCGATCTCACTGGCCGCACGACTGAGCTTGTCGCGCACCAGGTTCAAGGCGTCGCTACCCAGCAGCAAGTGGGCAGGCGGGGTCGGGCTGGCGATCACCTGCAACATCGCCCGCGCCGCTTTGTGCGGGTCGCCGAGTTGCCTGCCGCTCTTCTCCTGACGTGCCTGGCGAACCGGGTCAAAACTGGCATCGTAGTCGGCAATGCTGCGCGGGGTGCGCTGCATCGAACGACCGGCCCAGTCCGTTCGAAACGAACCGGGCGCGACGGCCGTCACGAAGATGTTGAACGGTTGCAACTCCTTGCTCAGGGTATCGGAGATCCCCTCCAGGGCGAACTTACTTCCGCAGTAGTAGGCGATGCCTGGCATGGTGATGGTGCCGCCCATCGACGTGATGTTGAGAATATGCCCGGCGCGGCGCTGGCGGAAATACGGCAGGAACGCCTTGGTCACCGCCACGGCACCGAACACATTGACGTCGAATTGACGCCGCATCTCTTCCAGCGGCGACTCTTCGAAAATGCCCTCGTGGCCGTAGCCGGCATTGTTGACCAGCACATCGACCGGGCCGTGAGCGGCTTCTGTGGCGTCGACCACGCTGCCGATCCGGGCGAAGTCGGTGACATCCAAAAGAACGCCGTGGGCCCGCTCGGCAGACAGTTGCTCGAAAGCCTGCAAGGCCGCCTCGCTGCGCACGGTGCCGATGACCCGGTGCCCGGCCGCCAGAGCTTCCTGGGCCAGGGCGTTGCCGAAGCCGCTGCTGACGCCGGTGATGAACAGGGTTTTTATACCATTCATGACGAACTCCCATCGGTTGGTGTGCGCCATGGTAGCCATCGGCAGGCGCGTCACCTATGCCGATTTGCCTTGCAGCATTGCCTATTCCTATCAGGCAAAGAACACCGTGGCGAATGCCATGGCCGGCAAATTTGCCTTGGTGTCTGATGCCCGAAAACAATGCGATTCAATATCAACTATGTAGTTTCCGGATGCTGATGCGCAGCAACGACACACGGGGTGAAGCCCTCCCCGCCACCCAACCCACCTCCACATCCACGCTTCCCGACAAAATGGTTGCTCTCTTAGTGACGTCACGGCAGACTTCAAATCGATAAACAGGTGAAGAAATACTGTTTAACTCCTGGGAAAAGCGCCGATGCTTCCCCTTTTTGACCCGTTGGATCTGAAGCCTCAATAGATCTGTAGCGATCGACCCCTCCCCAAAAAAGTGGGCGGACACGGAATATGGATAATCTGAGCGGGTTGATTGCCTTTGTGCGGGCAGCGGAAAATCAAAGCTTTACCCTGGCGGGCAGGGCACTGGGCATCTCGTCTTCTGCCGTGGGTAAAAGTGTCAGCCGTCTTGAAGAGCGGATTGGCGTGCGCTTGTTCCATCGCAGTACCCGACAGATCAGTCTGACCAGCGAAGGCTTGGACTTTTTTGGTCGCTGCCGGACCTTGCTTCAGCAATTGCAGGATGCCGAGGCTGCGCTTTCCCATTCCAAGACCCGTCCCAGGGGGCGTCTGCGGATCAGTTTGCCCGCCGTGGGCTATCGGCTGATCTCAGGAATGTTGCGCGAGTTTTACCAGCGCTATCCCGAAATCGAACTGGACCTGGACTTCAGCGATCGACTGGTCGATGTGGTCGACGAAGCCTTTGATGCGGTGATCCGAAGCGGCGAGTTGCCCGATTCCAGCCTCGCGGCGAAAAGAATCTGCACCTTCCGGTTTGTTTTGTGTGCAGCGCCCGACTACCTACAACGCTACAGCACGGCAAAGAACGTCGAGGATCTCCAGCATTACAAGGGGATCGCCTACAAATTCCCCTCCAACGGCAAGCTTCAGCCGTGGTGGCTGAAGGTCAATGGCGACACCATCAAGATCAGCCTGGAAACCACCGTGGTCATGAACAGTGTGGAAGCGGTCCTGGCAGCCTGCCGTAATGGCTTGGGCCTGGCCTATCTGCCTGACTTCGTCATCCAGGAGTACCTGGCCAGCCATGAACTGATCAGGGTATTGCCCGAATTGAGCCTGGAGGGGGACTTCTGGATCGTCTGGTCGCCAAGCCGCCTGCTGTCCCCCAAGACCCGCGCGTTCATTGATTTTCTCGGTGAAACACAGCTGATAAGCAGCCCTGAAGGTGGCTGATCGCTCCTTCAGGGCACGCCGCACTCAATCGATCAGCAGCTTTTTGAAACGCGTCGAATATTGGATGGCGTCCACCGACTTCAAGCGTACCGGTACCTTGTACGCGTCCATCAGCCGCCGGGCAAAGTGCCGGATATCGCGCAGCACCGTTGCCGTCGAGTCTCCGTAGTCTCTGTCGAGGACGATGTGCGCGGCGACGAACTGGCCGGTCAAGCCGTTGGCCTCACCGTACGCCTTGCAATCACGTACCTGTGGATGACGAAGGAGCACGGATTCGACTTCCGCCGGATAGACCTTCTCGCCTCCGACGTTAATGATTTCCTTACTGCGACCGAGGATTTTCAGGTAACCGTCGGCATTGACTTCCACCAGGTCGCCGGTTTTGAACCAGCCGTCTTCGGTGAAGCTGTCCATCGAGTGGTTCAGATAGCCCATGACTTGCGTCGCACTGCGCAGCCAGAGCTCGCCGTCGACGATCTTGTGCTCACTTGATCCTTCTTGAAAGCGCATGTACAGACTATCGGACGACAACGAACTGGTGTTGATGATACCTGTTTCGCTGGTACCGAATGTCTGCAAGAACTTCACCTTGGGCAGGCGCTCACGCAGTTTGAGCAACAAGCTCTCCGGCATCGGCTCCGTGCCATAGGTGATCATGCGCAAACTGCTGAGGTTGTAGGTATCGAGCACTTGGTTGATCAGCATCAGGTTCAAGAAAGTGGGTGAAGTCGGCAGCACGGTAATGCGGTGCTTTTCAATCAGGCTGGCAACGGTGTCCGGCGTTTTGCTGGCGGCGATCGTGGCCGTTCCGCCAATGGAAAGAATGTTCAACAGCGTATTGATGCCACCAATATGATCGAACAACAGGAACAGAAAGATATCGAGACGACGCGATCGCTTATCGGCAAACTCACCCACTAATCGGTCGAGGTCGTGCAACATCGCCTTGGGTTTGCCAGTGGTGCCGCTGCTGAACAGAATCAGGCCCGCATGCGCCTGTTTTTTAAGCTCACCGATCATGGGGTTTTGCGGAGCTTGGGCAACGGTACAAGCCCGGATCTGGCGGGCTTCGATATCAATCACGAACTCGGGGTTTGCCGCCGCCTGCTTGTTTTGAATTTCCGCCGGGTTTTCAGCGGTGTTCAGGGCAATAATGTTGCCGTTCTGGTACAGCGCCAGGAACAGCGCGATGCCTGTGAACGAAAAGTCCCCATTCATGAAAACCACCGCTTGCCTGGCCACGCCATGACCGGCGAGCCACTCCAATTGGACACCGATTTCGTCGTTCAACTGGGCATATGTGTAGGACTGTTCAGGGTCATTCAGAAAGATCTGATTCGAAAACTGCGCAAATCCGTTTATCAGCGGTTTAAAGATCATGGCTTTTTTCCCTTGATTGAAATGGCATCAGAAACGCACGGGCAGTTCGTCGGGGCGGCGCAGCACCGTACCGTTGATCCAGCGGATCGACGTCGGGTCACAGGCCAGTTCCAGGTCGGGTAACGCCTGTACAAGGGTCGACAGCACCGTGGCTATTTCCAGGCGTGCCAGGGCCGGCCCCATGCAGCTGTGGATGCCATGGCCAAATTGCATATGCGCAGCCTTGTCCTGACGCTCGGGATTGATCAGCAAAGGAGCGTTGAACACATTGGGGTCGCGGTTGGCGAGGAACACGTTGGCATACACCGTCGTATTCGCGGGAATCACACCGCGGCTGGTTTGCAGAGCCTGGGTGGTCATCCGCGGGAACGCTGATAGCTTGCCAATGGGAATCAATCGAATGAGCTCTTCGATCAACTGCGGTGCGCGATCGGGGTTTTCGCGCAGGTACCGCCACAGCGACGGCGCGCACAACAAGGTGTAGAGACTTTTAGTCATGACGCTCAAGGCGTTATGGTCGCCCCCCAACAGAATCCCCAGCAGCACCCCGACAAATTCCCGATCGCTCAGCGGGTCTTCCAAGGTGTGGCGCTGGTCGACATATTGGCGAATAAATCCGTCCGGATGTGCCTCCCGGCGGCCCTGCACAAAGTCCAGCATGTAATCGAAACTGGCTTTGACCGCCACCTCGATGCCCACGATATCGTCCGGCGGAGCCGATTGAATCATCTGGCTCCAAGGCCGGAACAGCAGCCGGTCTTCTTCGGGAATGCCCAGGATGTGACACACCGTCGATGACGTCAGCCGCTCCAGCACCGAAGCAAAAAGGTCCGGCGGCGTCACCCCTTGGCGCATCTGCTCGATGCTCTCGACGGTTACCGTGGTCACATGCTGGCGCACACTCTCCAGGCCACGTTTGCTGAAAGCCCGCGTGACGGTCGCGCGCGAACGCATGTGGGCCGGGTTGTCCAGGTTGAGCAACAGTTCCGGTTGAGTCGGGCCAGGGAGAAAAGTCGGGCCGTCTTCGATGTTGCACAGGGTTCGACTGATGCTCGGGTCAGCCAGAAATGCCTTGCAGTCGGCGTACCCGGTCAGATGAATGGCGACGTGCCCGCTGGGCAACTTGATCTGCGGCAATTGATCCTGCCAGCCCACGGCCTGGTAATAGGGTGCGGCATCGAGGTTGGGGATATCCAGCACGCTGGGATGGACGCGCATGTTCATCGGGCACCTGCCTGTGCACGGGGTTGTGCCTCGCCGATGAGCGCACGCACGGCTTGCTGGGTCTGGTGGCTGTCGACAAACAGAATGGCGTGCCAGCCGGCGGCTCGCGCGGCTTCGCAGTTTTCCTCGACATCGTCGATCAGCACGCAGCTGGCGGCCGGTACACCGATCCGATCGGCGGCCAGGGCAAAAATCTTCGGGTCAGGCTTGCGCAGTTTGACCTTGCAGGAATCGACGATGCTGTCCGCGACATCATCCAGGCCCACCATGCGCCGCCAAGGTGTCTCCCACTCCACGACGTTGTTGGTAAGGATGCACGCCTTGAGGCCTGCGGCTTTCACCTCATGGAAAAGCTCGAACATGTGCTCGTTGACGCTGTGCGGGGAAAACCACTGCTCGCCATGGTTATCGAAATCGCAACGGCTCAAATCGATTCCCGGATACAGCTCGGACAATGCCTTGCTCATGCCCTGCCCCCATTCGACCTGGGTCATCATGGCCAGCTCGATGGGCGCCTGGAACTGCACATTCAGCGGCTTGGCCACGGCGTGCATGGCGGCCTCCATCTGAATGCGGCTGATGCCGGTATTTTGCTGATAGACGCGGTACAACTCGTCGATGGAAGGCGACAACACACCACCGAAGTCGAACCAGATTGCTTGGATAGTCATGGGATCTTTCCTTGATTGTCAGCTCAGTTAGGGAAGGCGGGTACTGTTACGGGTGCGATGATGTGGGCATCGCGCAGGGATAAACGGGCCGTTCCGATGGACAACCCGACGCCAAAGCCACAGGCAATCAGGTTGTCCTGCCGTAAATCCTCGCGGCCGTGCCGCTTGCAGATCATCAGCGGGATCGACGAAGGACCGGTATTGCCCACGTCGGCCACTTCGATGGGGACCTTGGAGGACGCGACACCCAGTTTTTTGGCCAAATAATCGAGCATGAACTTGTTCGCCTGATGCAGCAGGAAGAACGGCACACGTTCAGGGTCGATACCTTGGTCGCGAATGAAGGCGTTGATCGCCGACGGCACTTTCTCCAGGGCAAAGTTCATCACTTGGCCACCGTCCATGTGCAGCCCTGCGGCCTGTACCCGGCTGGTGGCGCTGGGCGTGTAGTCCAGAGTCGTGTTGAGGTATTGCGCGCCAGCGCCATCGGTCGTGAATGCAAATCCGAGCGTCTGATCGCCGTCCTCCAGCAGCGTGCACGTCGCTGCATCGCCGAAGACAAGCCGCACGTGCCGGTCTTCAGGGTTGAGCAGTTTGCTGATCACATCGCCGGTACACACCAGCACCCTGCGGCAACCGCCGGCCTTGATCAGCATGGCCGCCTGAAAGAGGCCATAGATGTAGCCGGAACAACCGAAGTTGAGGTCGAAAGCCGCGAGCGCGTTTCCCAACCCCAAGCGATCCGCCAGCAAGGCACTGCTGGCCGGCATCAGGCTATCGGGCGTCTGCGTGACGAGCACCAGGCCATCGATGCTGGCGGGGTCGATGTCCGCGGCATTGAACAACGCCTGGGCAGCCGCAGCGCAGAGGTCCACCGTCGACAAGCGGTTAGCCACCCTCACTTGATGGATGCCGGTGCTCTTGGCGATTCGCTGCACCTCTTTTTCACCAAACAACGTGGCGAAATCGTCCAGGGTCATGACGTCTTCAGGGATGGCAGCCGATAGCGCGCGGATGGACACTCCATCGATGGCCGCGTTCACGAAGGCTCACCGACACGAACGTGCGCCGCATCGGCCTGGATGGCGTCGAACAGTTCTCCAATGGTTTCCACCTCATCGAGCAGTGCCGGACTCAAGGCAAAACCAAACTGGTCATTCAACACCCCCAGCAGCGTGACCTTGGTCAACGAGTCCCAATTGCTCAGGGGATGCAGCAATACATCGGCTTGAAGTTCCGATTCGCGCAGTTCCAGGAGTTCTGCGAGTTCTTTCTTGATGGCGTCCAGGTTCATGGTGAAGTCCTTTTGCAGGAGAGCTGAGTTAGAGGCCGCCGAGATACACGACTTGGCCGGTAATGAAATGGCTGCGCGAAGACAGGAAAAAGTCCGTCACATTGGTCACGTCGTCGAACGTGCCGAAGCGCTTCAGCGACTGCTGCGCCAGCAGGTCCTTCATTTTTTGTGCGGGGATGACCCGCGTCAGATCGGTATCGATCGGCGTGGGGCCCAGCGCATTAACGGTGATGCCAAAACTGGCCAGCTCCTTGGCCATTACACAGGTCAGGGTCTCCACAGCGGCTTTGGACGCGGCGTACAGCGCCTCTCCTTCCAGCTTCAGCGGCTTGGCCACCGTGGAAAAATTCACAATGCGTCCCTGACGCCCGGCGCGCATGAGCTTTGCCGCTTCCCGGCTGAGCAGGAATGTGCCCAGCACATTGGTTTGCATGATGTTTTGCGCGGTTTTGTAGGGCGTCAGCAGCGAGTGATTCATGCTGGCGATGCCGGCATTGTTGATCAGGTGATCAAGCCGGCCGCAGGTGCCACGCACGTGTTTCATCAGCTCGCCGATGGCCTGCTCATCGGCCACGTCCGCAATAAAGTGGTCGTAGCTTGAATGGGTAAGATCGCTGGATGAACGGCTGCAGCCGATTACGCGATGCCCCTGAGCAAGGTAATACTCGGCCAGATGCCTGCCGATCCCCTTGCGTGTCCCCGTGATAAGCGTGACAGGCTTTTTATCGTCCATGGGGCACCTGAGCATTCAGTTCAAGAATGTAATTGGCGAAGGTGCTTACCGACTGGAACGGACTGCGCTTGGGGGACATGGCGCTGTCGTTGACCAGCGTCATCTTGACCCCCAGCTGTTCCTCAAGCATCTGCTCGACGTCAATCACAATGGACACCAGGCTCATGGAATCGAGGACACCGCCGGCACCGTAGAGGGCGGTGTCTTCGCCTTGTTCCAGGCTGATGGGCTGGGCGAGACTGTGGTTTTCATTTTCAATCGCATTATAAATAATGCTGAGAACTTGCTCTTTCATAGGGACTCTCTCAAAAGTGGATCAGGCGAGACGCTTGACGAATTGATGAAGAAGTTGCGCTTCCTTGAGTTGAAAGTAGCGCGAGTCGATCACCGATAATTCAAAGCCAAGCACCACCAGGCACTGGTTTTGTTGTTTGAACTCAAGGCGGCAGCCAAAACGAAAATTCGAGGCGCCCGAGCGGCGCAGCTCCACCGGAATACACAGGATTTCGGTGTGTATCGGCAGCAGAAAGTCCCGATACGTAACGTCCATTTTGTTGGTCACAAAGTTGACTTTGCCTTTGGCCGCCGGGGTTACGTAATAGGCCTCTGCAACGGCGATGGTCATTTGGCGTGCAGCCTCGATGACCATCATTCCAGAAACATGCTGGCCGGTCAGATGATCGCTTAGCTCAGCATTGGCATCATCGATCATTAACGAAGCAGAATAAGTGCCATTACCATTTTCCCAAGGCGCGGAGATGGCAATGTTATGACTCTTCAATTTGTGCGTAGCACTTGAAGAGGCGCGCGGGGGATGCTCCACCGGAAGGATATTCAATGTCGGCGCCAACGCCTCCTTGAATCCGTACAGCGTGTTTAGTTGCTCATCGGTAACACCCTGACCAACATGTAAGGTCAACTTTTCGCTTTCAGCGAGTTGAGCAACCATTTCTTCGGCCGCTGTCACCGATATAAATAGATTGTCGCTGCACTGACTTTTTATCCTATCTCCCACTACGACGTAATGCCTGGGCGGTTCCTGCTGATGTGAACTAAGCGGGGAAAATCCAGAAAACGGGCACGAAGAAACACTGCTTGAGACACTGAGCTCTTCCATTTTTTTCACCTTTATAGGCTTACAGAATCCAGGTATTGGGATGAAACAGGCTGACGTGTCACCGGACTGACAGGCTCGGTAATCACTCGGGTGATGGCAGGCACATGTTGGGTGAGGAAAAAATGGTTCCCCTCAAAGAACTCCAGCCGAATAGAATCTTGACTATGCTCCTTCCAGGCCATCACATCCTGAACCGGTGCAAAGGGATCCTGGCTACCGCCTAAAACCGTCATGGGAAGGCCCAACGGCTCGCCCGGAAGGTGCCGGTATGAGGCTGCCGCCTGGAAATCCTTGATCAAGGAAGGCAGCATGCGGTGCTTGGCTGCCGAATCCTTGAACATGAAATCCGGAATAATTCCAAACTTGGCAACCGTTTTAAGGAATACCTCTTCTGAATCGTCTAGTGTTACCTGTGCGCAGTTAAAGAGGTGCGGCGCACGGCAGGCAGCTACCACTAACTTGATCAAATGCGGGCCAAATTCATGCTGGCGACGAGCAACCTCATACGCAACAATGGCCCCCAGGCTGTAACCAAAAACAATGACCTCGCGCGCCGCCAGGTTGTCGATCAGCGCAATGACTTCATTTGCCATGGCCTCGACAGTACCGGGTGCCTGCGTGACATCTTTTTGATAGCGACGTTTATAAGTGACACCCGTCACCGGCATGTCAGTACCCACGGCACGTCGCAACGCTTCAAACGACAAGCCGCTGCCCCCGGCGAACGGTATGAACACACACACTTTTTCAGAGTCGATGAGCATCATCGAAGACTCCTTGTTTGAGAGATCAAAAAAAGCTCAGGAAACTAATGTTCGTCCCCGACTGTTCTGCCAAGTTGGAGTCTGCCTGGTTTTCCGAAAAAACCGTTTACTGCGAGCAATTGTATTTCAGAGTATTTCAAAGCGGTTGAGCGTTTTCGGCTCAACTGTCTGAACTATAAGTTCAATATCCGCGCATATTAAAAAGCCATTACAGGAGATGGCGAACGGACGGGTAAAAACATGACAGGAATTTTAAGGGGAGGGAGGTATCACGAAGAACAGCAGATAGCTGTATTGATGCGAGCACCCATACAACTAATCAGTACAAGGAAGGAATAACAAGTTACGAACGTGGACGACCGGTCACTCAATGGCTATACGACCGAAAGTTGTTTGGAGCGCGGCCTTAGGATCGCCAGCAAGGCGACCATTGCCAATACGGCGCACAATAATCCCAGAGTGGCGCATCCGGTCCATCCGAATCGCAGCCAAAGATACCCACCCAAGGCACTGCCAAATGCCCCACCACAAAAATTGCAGACCATGTACACGGTGTTCAAGCGGCTTCGGCTTTCCGGGCTCAGAGAAAAAATCCGTGTCTGGTTGGCCACCTGCCCCAGCTGCAAGGCAAAGCTGAGCAGGTTGGCGCACGCCAGCAGCACAATGAACAGATTGGCCCAGGCCATCGATAAGACGAAGCTCAGGCAACACAGCGCAATAGAAGCGAGGCTGATAGCGACCGTGCCAAACCGTTCACACAGTTTGCCAGCCGCCGGCGTCAGCAACGTGGCGAGGGCGCCCCACAGACTGAACAGGCCGACCTCCGTGGCATTCATGTTGTGGGGTGGCCCCATTAGCTTGAAAGCGATGACCGACCAGAACGCACTGAAGGCGGCAAACACGGCGGCGCCCAAGGCGCAAGACAGGCGCAGCAACGGTTCATGCCAGAAAAGGTGCAGCATCGAACTCAGGAGTCGGCCATAGGCAACCGGTATTCCGGGCGCATGACGCTGAGGCAGAATCCTCGGCAGAACCAGCGCGCACAGGGCCATGACGCAAGCCGCCACCCAATACACCGAGTGCCAGCCAAGGTGATCGGCCAACCATCCAGCAATGGCCCTGGACAGCAGGATTCCGATGACCAAACCCGTTTGTATCCAGGCAATGACGCGACTGCGTTCGCCGGCAGTGGCCAGACCTGCCAGATAAGGGAGCAGTACCTGCGGAATGCAGGTACCCATGCAGATCAGGAAGCTGACGCCCGCCAGGAACGAAAGTTGGGTGGCTTGGCTGGCCAGCAATAGCATGGCCGCGGTCCACGCGAGCAGCACGCGGCACAGTCGCAAGGGCGCCACCCTGTCGCCCAACGGGACGATCAGCAATATCCCCAGCGCATAGCCCATCTGCGATGCCGTGGCGATCCAACTGGTCTGCCCCGCGTCAATGCTCATCGCACCGGCAAACACCGGCAGCAGTGCTTGGTTAAAGTAAACGTTGGCCACCGACAAGCCGCACAATGCGGCAATGCCCGCCAAAATCAGCGGCGTAAAGTGTGTGTTGGACGACATTACCCATAACTCCAAAGCAGTTTTCAGCTATCCGATGAAAATCGCACGGCATCGGTCGTGGACTCGGTACCGACTTCGCTTTGGCGTCCCAAAAACAGAAAGACCACAGTGGCAGTGAGCAAGGTGAAGATCGCCAGCAGTTGCAGCAAGGTCTTGAAGCCTGCGGTGTAGGCCGAGCGCAGCATCGTCAAGGGGATCTGGCTGGCGCTGGTGCTGGCGTGCTGGAGATCGCCCATGACCAGCCGTTGCGCGATCGTTGAATAATCAGCAACAGGCAGCTTGACCGAGGCATTGAGGCTCAGGTGGTGCGCGACCAGCGCCGTCAGCACGGCGACAGTGATTGCCAGGGCGACGCCTTCGCTGGCCACTCGTGTCGTGTTGAAGATACCGGCGGCCATCCCGGCTCGTTCCTTGGGGATCACGCTGACCGACAAGCCATCCATCAGGCCCCAGGGCAGTCCTGTGCCGATCCCGGTCAGCAACATGGCCGCGAGGATCTGCCCGTGTTCGCCGGCCGGGATCACGCTGAGCCAGTAGAGCCCCACCGCGGCGATCACGAAACCAATGGCGCACAGCACGCCCGCGGACAACCAGCGGGTCAGCGACGCGGCGATCATGGGGATCACCAGCATCGGGGCGGACAGGGCCAACATCATTAACCCCGCTTCAAAGGCACTGGCCCCCTCCACACCGATAAACCGAAACGGCAGCAGTACGATCAAGACGATGTAGCAATAGCAGGTGCCGATCGGCAGGATCTGTACGCCGACAAAACGCGGAAACAGGAACAAGCCCAGTTCCAGCATCGGATGCTTCGCCCGATTTTCAACAATGATGAACAGCAGCAAGAAGACCGCCGCCGCGCCAAACAGGGCCTGGATGACCGGCGAACCCCAGCCCTGCTCCGGCGCCAGGATCACTGCCGTGGTGAAGGCCACCAACAGGCCGGAAAACGTCAGCACGCCGGGCGTATCCAAGCGCTGAGCCTGCGGGTCGCGGCTTTCGCGCATTTTGGGCAGCGCAAAGATCAAGGAAAGAATGGCGAGCAAGGCGGTGCAAAGAAAAATGCTGCGCCAGCCCATGGACTCGATCAGCAAACCCGATACCAACGGGCCGAAGGCCAGGCCAACGCCAAACGTGGTGCCCAGCAGGCTGAACGCACGTGTCCTGGCATGTCCGTCGAACTCTTGGGCCAGGGCCGCCGAACCGCTGGCCAACGCAGCCGCCGCGGCGATGCCTTGTACGCCACGCAAGAGGTCCAGCCAGATCATGTCGGGCACCACCGCCAACAGGATCGACACCAACGCAAACAGCGCGATACCGCACATGAACACCAGCTTACGCCCATAGAGGTCGGCGAGCGTGCCGGCCGCCATCAACAGGCTGCCAAAACTGAGCATGAAGGCGTTGGTGATCCAGGCCAGTTCGGTGGGATGGGCATCGAAGGTCTGACCAATGAACGGCGTGGCCACTGCCCCGCCGGTAAAGCTCATGGGCAATACCAGGGCTGCCAGGCAAATGGCAGCCAGGATGGAATACCGGCCCCGGGTCGGCAGCGGTTCGGTAGCTGAGTTCATGACGTCATTCCCTGCATGTCTTTGAAGTATCCGTGCTGTCCAGGCTAAGGCGCGCGATCGTTTCGTACACTCTAGTTAGGATACAATTGAAGATAAACGGGCTTTTATTCCACTTATAATGAACTAAAAGGATGTAATCGATTCGTGGACAGTCTCAGTGGCGTGACCTCTTTCGTAAAAACCGCCGAGGCGCTGAGTTTTATCAGTGCCGCCAGGGCGTTGGGGATTTCCGCCTCCGCCGTGGGCAAGAACGTGGCCAAACTGGAGGCCTCGTTGAATGTGCGGCTGCTGCACCGCAGCACGCGCAAAGTCAGCCTGACAGCCGAAGGACAGCTGTTCTATGAACGCTGCCGAAAGATCCTCGACGACCTTGAAGACGCCCAGGCGATGCTGTCCCACGCCACGCAGGAGCCCCGCGGAAAGCTGCGCGTGAGCCTGCCCACCATTGGCTATCGCTTTCTGTTGCCGCACATGACGCGGTTCCGCAAGACCTATCCGGACATCGAGCTGGAGCTGGACTTCAACGATCAATTGGTGGATGTGATCGATGAGGGCTTTGACGTGGTGATTCGCAGCGGCGGCCAGGCCGACTCGAAGTTGATGGCGCGAAAGCTGGGGCCTTTCAAGTTTGTCCTGTGCGCGTCACCCGATTACTTGCAACGCAAGGGACGGCCCACCGCGATCAGCGACCTCGAACACCACGAGTGCTTGCGTTATCGATTTGTCACGACGGGCAAAATAATGGACTGGAGCATGTCTGCCGCCCCGGAGTTCGTGCAGTTGCGCCTGCCCACCGCCCTGACGCTGAACAACATGGAGGCCATGTTGATGGCCGTGGTGGATGGGCACGGAATCGCCTTTGTCCCGGACTTCCTGGCGCGCGAAGCCATCGCCCAAGGTCGCCTGGAAACGCTGCTCGATGGTCACAGCGAAGACCAGGGGCAATTCTGGGCACTGTGGCCGTCCAGTCGTCATCTTTCGCCAAAAATCCGCGTATTCGTAGACTTCGCCGCCGAGCACCTGTTTGCCAATCCACCGCTGGAGGGCCCGGGTACAGCTCGCTCGTGAAGCCTTGCCTGCTCCTAGCAGCCCGAGAACACCGTGGCGAACGCCAAAAGCCGGCAAATTTGCTCTGGCGTCTGCCGCCTGAATATAATGCGATTCATTATCAATTATGTAGTTTCCGGGATGCTGATGCGCAGCAACGACACACTGGGTGATGCCGATCTCGCGCTGCTCTACCGCAGCCACCATTCGTGGTTGCATGGCTGGCTGAGCCGGCGCATCGGTTGTCGCGAAAGCGCAGCAGACCTGGCGCAGGACACGTTCGTGCGTCTGCTCAAGTCCCGTCAATCCAGCCCTTTGCGCGAACCGCGCGCGTATCTTAGCAGCATCGCCCGCGGGCTGATGATCGATCGGTACCGCCGTCGCGAGCTCGAACGTGCCTACTTTGAAAGCCTCGCGCTGCTGCCTGCCCAAGAGGCTCCCTCTGAAGAAGAACGGCTGCTGATTCTCGACAGCCTCGAGCGGATCGACCGCCTGCTGGATCTGCTCAAGCCGAGGGTGCGCGAGGCGTTTCTGCTCGCCCAGCTCGACGGTTTGACCTGCCTGCAAATCGCCGAAAAATTGGGTGTTTCCCGTTCTACGGTGGAACGCGACCTGGCCAAGGCCCTGCAACACTGCTATCGCTTGCGCTATGCCGACCAGTGAAGCCCGGGGGCTGGACCCGGCCGTGGTCGACCAGGCAATCCATTGGCTGGTGCGCCTGCGCTTCAATCCGGCCGATGAGCAAACCCAACGCACCTTCGAACACTGGCTGGCCCAGCGGCCGGAGCATCGGTTGGCGTGGCAACGCGTCGAAGCGCTTGGCGATGACTTTGCCGGTATCCCGCCTGATCTGGCCCGGCACACCCTCAAGGGCACGCGCTCAGGCCTGCATCGGCGCCAGAGCCTGAAGCTGCTGGGCATGTTGGCCACGGCAGGCGGCGCGGCCTGGCTCGGCCGGGACTACACGCCGCTGCCGGCCCTGTTCGCCCAACAGCACAGCAAAACCGGCGAGCGCAAACGCGTCCAACTCGACGATGGCAGTCTTATCCAACTCAACAGCGACAGTGCCGTCGACAGCGACTTCTCCGCAGAACGGCGCCTGGTGATTCTGCGGCGCGGCGAAATCATCGTGAACACCGGTGCGGATGCCGGCGCGGCGCAACCGCGTCCGTTCTGGCTGCAGACCCGCGACGGGTTCATACGCACCCTCAATGCCCGCTTCCTGGCGCACGAGCGTGACGACGGCACCCTCCTCGCGGTGCAGTCTGGCGCCGTCACGGTGTTTCCCGGGGCCAGTCGAAGCCTGGCCAGCGACACCGTCCAGGCCGCCAACCAACGGTTGTTCACCGCCAAGGGCGTGGCTGAGTTCCAGGACAACGGCCTGGACCTATGGAGTTGGAGCGACGGCGTGATCAGCGCCCACCACATGCGCCTCGATGATTTTATCGAGACCTTGTCGCGCTATCGCCCCGGCGTGTTGCGCTGCGCCAAAGAAGTCTCGGGGCTGCGCGTTTCCGGCACCTTCCAACTTGCCGATACCGATCAGGTACTGGCCTTGGTTGCGCAGTCATTGCAGTTGCGCATCGATTATCGAACCCACTATTGGGTGACCTTGAGCGCCGCCAGCTGAGTGACGTTCTCGTTGCGCAACCTTATCAAATAAAAATGAGGTGATTTCTCATTCTCGTTCGGCATGTAAGAAAGGCCGACATACAGCCCGATCTGCCGATCCCCTTTCACGGAGCGAGTAAATGAGTTCGTCCCCGGTTCCACAGCGCCTTCGACTGAATCGCGCCCTGCACGGCGCGGTCTTTGGCGTCATCGTCAGCAGCTACGCGCTACCGTCCCTGGCGCAAACCTCAAGCGTCGAGCAGCCCCACGCCGTTCACCACTGGAACATCCCTGCCGGTCCACTGGCGCCGGCGCTGGATCGCTTTGCGCGTGAAGCCGGCATCAGTCTTTCCTTCGATGCGCCAAGCGTCGCGAACCGCACGACCTCGGGTGTGAGCGGCGCACTCGAGACGCCCGACGCCCTGTCGGCGTTGTTGCAGGGGAGCGAGATAGAGATTCAAAAGCAAGGCCCGAACGCTTACCTGCTGACGCCACAAGCCAAGGTGGACGGCGAACTGGACGACTATCGCCTCGCCCCCATCCTCGTCAACGCCAAGGCCCGGGTCGATGGCAGCGAGGACACCCAGTCGGTGGTCGCCCAGGAACTCTGGGTCGGTGGCAAGGTGGCCACCAGCATTCTCAACACGCCCGCCTCGGTTTCCGTGGTAACCGACAAGGAAATGCAGCAACGCAGCGCCAGCACCACGGAAGAATTGCTGCAGTACACGCCGGGGGTGATCACCGACTATTACGGCACCGACGACCGCAACGATTACTTCCAGATCCGCGGCTTCCAGGCCACCACCTATCGGGATGGCCTGACCCTGGGCTCGATGCGCGGTGTGCGCGAGGAACCGTTCGCCTATGAACGCGTTGAAGTGATACGCGGGGCCAACTCCACGTTGTTCGGCCCCGCCGACCCGGGCGGCTCGGTGAACTTCGTCAGCAAGAAGCCGCGCTTCGAAAAGTTCGGCCAGGGCTATGTCACCTACGGCTCTTTCGACCACGCCGAAACCGGCATCGACGTCGGCGACTCGCTGAATGAAGACAAGACCGTGGCCGGTCGCTTCACGGCAAAAATGCAAGACAGTGAGCGCGAGTACGACCACTCCCAGGACGACAACAAGTTTGTGATGGGCGGTCTGACCTGGTCACCCACCGACTTCACCTCGGCCTCGGTGATCGTGGACTACCTGAAAACCCAAAGCTCGCCCAACAGTGGCGGTTACCCGCTGGACAAGGAATACGACCGCAAGAAGTTCTACGGCGAACCCAGCTACAACTTCCACGATGTCGAACGCACCAACCTCAGCGGCACCTTCAGCCATGACTTCGACAATGGTTTCGTCTTGCGCAGCAACCTGCGCTACAGCGAGCTGACCGATGATTTCGGCTATGTGTTCCTCAGCGACTCCACCACGCGCACCGGAACCACCGTGCCTCGCTACATCTTTGGCACGGACAGCGAAGCCGAGCAACTGAACGGCAACTTGATGCTGCAATACGACGCCCGCTTCGAAAACATCGACAGCAGCACCTTGGTGGGCGTGGAGTATGGCGATTCCTCGACCGAGGAACGATCCGTCTATGCCCCAACCGGCTCTATCGACCTGGCCAACCCGGTGTTCACCGGCGTTCCACGCGGTGTAGCGCCCTATAGCAATGACAAGCTCGATACCAAGACCAAGGCCGTGTTCCTGCAGCAGAACCTGTCCTTCTACGAGCGCTTTATCGTCACCGCCGGTGTGCGCAACGACTCGATGGACCTGTCCAGCACCGACATCAACCACGTAAAAGAGTCGGACAACTTCTCCGAGACGTCCTATCGCGGCGCGCTGACCTACATCGTCAACGATGAAGTTTCCACCTACATCAGCATGGTCGAGTCGGTCTCGCCACCAACGGTGGGGGTCATTCCGAAAACCGGCAAACAATACGAAGTGGGGGTGAAATATGCGCCCATCGGCATGGACGCGTTGTTCTCGGCGGCCGTCTACGACCTGACCCAGGAAAATGTCAGCATCGCCGTCGTATTGCCCAGCGGTGTCATCGAACAACAAACCGTGGGTGAATCACGGGTCCGCGGGCTGGACCTGGAAGCCAAGGCCGAGCTGACCCCCAACCTGAGCCTGGTGGGTGGTTATTCCTACATGGAGTCCGAAGTGTTGCGCGGCACGTTGTATGACGGCAGCTCACTCAAGGGCAATGAATTCGCCACGGCGCCAAAACACTCCGCATCGCTGTGGACCTACTACAACGTACCCGACACTGATGTCAGCGTTGGCCTGGGTGCACGCTATGTGGGCGCTTACTACTTCGACGCGGCCAACACCGACACCAGCGATGGCACGACACTGTTCGACGCGGCGTTCAACTACAAACTCTTCAAAGGCACCGACCTGGCGATCAACGTCAGCAACCTGCTGGATGAGCAACACGTGGTCGGCTCAGGGACCGCGAACTACTACAACCCCGGCCGCGAAATCACCGCGAAGCTAAGTTACAACTGGTAAGTCTGCTGTTTATGGCGGTGCTCGACTTGATGCGGTCAGTTATCGAACAGGGTTCTATGGGCCCGACCAGCATCAAGGCTTGCTGCCTCACGACAACCGGTATGCGGCAACCCGTTGAGTATCCCTGCAAACGATGTAGACTCGCCTTAACGAATAACGTTAAGCATTAAGCTATGATCCGAAGCTTCAAATGCGCCGACACCCAAGCCCTTTTTGAAACCGGCAAGGCCCGGCGCTGGGCCGCTATCCTTTCAGTTGCGGAACGAAAGCTGGGGATGCTCAACGCAGCGGTCGAACTCAATGACCTCCGCTCCCCACCGGGAAACAGGCTGGAGCCGCTGCAGGGCGACAGACAGGGTCAGCACAGCATTCGGATCAATGGTCAGTACCGAATCTGTTTTGTCTGGGGCATCAATGGCCCCGAACAGGTAGAAATCGTCGATTATCACTGAGGTGAGCCATGTTTAAGAACGGCATGAGGCCTGTACATCCCGGGGAAATTCTCAAAGAAGAATACCTGGAACCACTTGGCCTTTCGGCAGCCGCGCTTGCAAGGGCTTTGCACGTTTCGGCCCCCACGATAAATGACATTGTGTTGAAGCGTCGCAGCATCAGCGCAGATGTTGCCTTGCGCTTGGCAGCCGCGTTGGATACGTCAGCGCAATTTTGGCTGAACCTGCAGATTGCCTATGATTTACGTACAGCCGAGATTGCTAAAGGTGAGCAGATCTACCGGGAAGTGGAGAAGGTTCCTCACTGCGCATAACTAAAAGTACCGCGGCGCATCAAATACCCGGGCCGCTGACGCGGGCCGGCAGCCTGGCCAGGCGATCCCACCCGTCTGCGCTGATCTGCGAGCCATTGCGCAACGACAACCTTTCCAGCGGCAACCCTTCCAGCACCGACACCATGGCCGACGTAAGCTGCGACTCCCCCGGCCCCGCCTCGAGCGTCAGGTCCCGCAACGGCAGCCCGGCCAGATGGGCGACGCCGGCATCGGTCAGCCACGGGCTTTCGTACAAGCCCAGGCGTTGCAACGGCAGGTTACGCAAGCACGCCAGGTCGCTGTCGTGCAGGTCCAGGCCGCTGATTTCCAGTTGCTCCAACGGCAACCCCAATTCGGTGAGCTTGCGCAACACCTTGCCATCCACACCCTGACAGAAACTCAGACTCAAGCGCTTCAGCGGCAGGCCGGCCAGTTGCTTCAGTTCCTTCCAGGTGACCTCGTTCAAAGACAGGTCGAGCGACTCCAGCCCCAACCCTTCAAGATCGCGCAACGTCTGCGCGCTGATCCCCTGCACATCGCAGAGCCCAAGCCGCTTGAGTGGAAAGCCGTGCAGCACATCGAGTCGCTCGATCATTTGCCGTGAGCCCTTGAGGTCCAGGTCGGCGAGCGGCATGCCTTCGAGCCCTTCGAAATCGTCCTCGCAGACATACGCCGCGTGAAGTGACAGTCGCTCGAGGGGCAGATCGCGAATGGCCTGGAGCGCGGCATCGCTGGCGTAGCAATCGTTCAGGCTCAATGACCGCAACGCCGTTAGCTCGCTGAGCCACGCAGGATCTTGCAGGATGGCGCTGCTGGAGCCGATGCTCAATTGTTCCAGTGGTTGCGCGCACACGTGCCGCATACCGGCAGAAGTCAGCGCCCCTGCACAGCCCAAGGTGAGCGAGCGCAACGAGAAAGACGACAACGCGCGAAGGCCGTCATCGGTGATGTCATCGCAGCGGTTCAACGACAACGTCTGCAACGGGCTGCCGGCCAATCGCCGAAGAAAACCGTCGTCGAAGTCCTCACCGTAGGTGTCCAGCTTCAAGTGCCGCAGACGTTCGAGCGACGGGAGGCTGGTGGCGTCATCGCTGCGGGCAAAGCCGCTGATGGCCAGGCTTTCGAGGGCGACACCCGGCAAACGCCCCCAGATGTCCGGCCCGCAACAAAACCTCGGGCCGTTAAGCACCAGTGTCCGCAACGGCAACCCAGCCAGGGCATCGAGCCACTGCGACTCGGCCTCCTCCAGCACCACCTGGTCCACCGGCAGGCCACGCAACTGCGGCAATAAAGGGCCGGGGCGATTGCAATGGGGCGTGACGTTCAACGCGGCAATCACCGCCATCGCAGCCGGGTCACACAACCCGGCCGCCACCCGCACGCCCGCCAGGGAAACCTCGGCGCCATCGAGCAGATCACGATAAAGGGAGGCACGCGCCGCCACGTCATCGGGTGCGCGGGCGAGGTGGGCGGTCAGGGCGTCGCGGTTGGGGGTTGGCACGGGCTGGAGGTCCGAAGTGAGTATTAAGGTGGCAGCCCACGCAGGTTAGCAGAGGCGCAATCCTTTATCGGCGCAATCCTGCACCAAAATGATTTCGTCAGTGAGCGCTCAACGCTGGGAAACCAGCACCGTATCAAGGCCCTGCTGTAAGCTTGCGACGACAAAATCAGGCACGGGCAGCGACTGGCCAATCAAAGCATGACATTGAGGCTCAAGCCGTATGGACACCAAGCGACTCAACGAAACCAGCAAGTTCCTGAGCTATGTTCTCAGGCATGAACCACAAGCGATCGGTTTACAACTGGACGGCGAAGGCTGGGCAGACATTGGATCGTTAATAGCCGGCGCTGCGTGTGACGGCCGATCCCTGGATATCGCCCTGATCCAAGCCGTCGTCGACAGCAGCGATAAAAAACGCTTCAGTCTCTCCGAAGATGGCTTGCGTATTCGCGCCGTACAGGGGCACTCCAACGCCAGCGTCCGCATTCAATACATAGAGAAAGAGCCACCAGCGCTTCTTTATCACGGCACTGCAACACGCTTTCTGGACTCAATCAGAGAAAAAGGCCTGATCGCTGGCTCGCGTCATCATGTGCACCTGTCACAGGACATGCCAACAGCGATCGCGGTTGGACAGCGTTACGGCAAGCCCGTAGTGCTTGAAGTTGAAGCGCTGCGAATGCATCAGCAGGGCTTCAGTTTTTTTCAAGCCGATAACGGGGTCTGGTTGACGGACCATGTGCCGGCCAACTTTCTGTCAATGTGAGTCAAGCAAAGAGGCACAAAAAAGGGTTTGATCATCGATCAAACCCTTTTTCAGTTTCTACCTCGGGTCCACCGTATCCAACGCCCGGTTTGCTAAGAGCTGGCCCAGTTCGATCAGCTGTTGCAGCCCCAACGCGAAGTGCCGTCGCGAGCCCTCCAGTTCGAATGCCCAGGTCACCGGCCATGACGTTGGCAGAGGCCAGGGTTTCGCTGAGGTTGGCCAACAGACTCTCCGCATCGACGCCATCGACGATGGTGAAGAGCAGGTCCGGCGAGGGGTTCTCTGCGGGCTGGGCGGCGTTGGCGTTCAGGTAGGAATCGATAACACGTTCGGCATCGGGATCGGCGGCGATGTCCAGGTGCAGCGGTGGGACGGGTGGGTCTGGGATGAGTTTTTCCATGGGTACTCCTAACGTCAGTTGAGGCTGTCACCGTTCGCGACTAAACGAGGTGGGGTGGCGGCTGTACGCAGGTTAGTCGACCGGGACGTTAGGAAACCGGCGCACCCGAAGGTGCCCTGCGCACAGCCACCATAAAAATCAGCGACAACACTGTAGCCTGACTTCAAGGAGACCTTGCGCCTAACGACATACCGAGCGACTAAACCCGACCGCTGAATGGGCAGCGGTGAACAGAGACTAGGCACCGAAATCCGCAGGCGCAAGGGGTTGGAATTTTCTAGGAAATGTCCTGCAAGTCAATGGGAAAGGTGCCTACACAAGACATTTAAAAATCTAGAGCACGAGCCTGCTACCACACTGGTGGGAGCAGGCTCGGGAAAGCGGTGGGTCAGTTTGTGGTGGGGTTGATGTGACGTTGACTGTGCCGCCGTCTTCGCGAGCAAGCCCGCTCCCACAAAAAACGATTGCTCGGCGAGCGGATCAGGAAATCCCCTCTATCCGGGGAACTAAACGAATCAAAAAACCGCCCTTCTCTGCAACCTTAAAAATAAATTTGTCCCCTTTATCCAGCCGTCGTCGACAGCAGCGATAAAAAACGCTTCAACCTCTCCGAAGATGGCTTGCGTATTCGCGCCGTACAGAGGCACTCCAACGCCAGCGTCCGCATTCAATACATAGATAAAGAGCCACCAGGGCTAATGCCGAACAGTTGAGCTTTCTTTGGCCACAACAAATGAAAATCCGAAGCCTGTACAGGCATCGGATTTTATGCATCTTGATAAGTAGAAATTGGTTATAGCCCCAAAAAATGAAAGAGTTTGAGGGGATCAATCAAAATTATATTTCCCCTCTAGCATGAATGCAGGTTCTCTCCAGTTCTTTCCTCGGATAATTCCGGGACCACCGTATTCAATGAAATCTGCATCACGCATTTTTTTAACTAGATTCAATAGCCCCATGTTGTCCGAAACGTGCGCCCAATTGGCGCGATTATAAAGGCGATCAAGTCGAGGAAAGGAAATTCCTGATTCATTCTTGGTGAGGAACAGGATTACCTCTTCAGGCTTTTCATTCAAGACAATGATTTCGATGACGCTCATCATTTTGCTCCTCCTAACTTCCTATACTCTCTATTGCTTTGTTCTTGATCTGCCTCTAGGGCTTCAGGGGTGTAGAGTAATTCGGGGTTGTCTTTTAGCTTATAGTCTTCCAGTGATGCTGCGTGAGTATTATTCCAAATAGCGCCATCATCTTGTGGGCTGACTCCGTCGGCGACCCCCAATGCCCTAAAACGTTCAAGCTCTCTCAGTTCATGAGTGTAGAAGCGTTTGTCGATAGACGTAATGATCAATTCACCTAGCAAAATTTTTTCCAATCGGCCAACCATGATGTTATTGGCATCTGAAGGGTCGAGGCGCCCCAGATGTGATTTGACCAGATCAATACCCGATTGGGTCACCGTAGCATTTTTCCAGTCTAGATCAAGAATCGGACCTCCAGCCTTCGCTGGGTTGAAAAGTCGACCGCTGTATTTTCCTCTTGTGGTGGCACCTTCATAAGGACTGTTGAAAACCATGTAAATCGGCGGCAGGCCGCTGTCGATTGGAAAGCAGTAAATACAGTCCCTGAAGTCGGGTGGCCCGATAGCTGGTAATGGTACGGGTTGCACATGTAGCGGCAACAGCTCAACCCCAGTGTATCTCGGTACGTCCACTGGTCTGGCAGGTGAGGTAGTCGAACCGTTTTCCCAGTGAATAATGGGAAAGCTGAGGGTAATGGGCGGTGTGTCGAAGGAGGTGAAACTGTAGCTATTGGTCTTTTGGTCAAACTCCAGCGCCCGAACTGGCACCGCTGACGAAATGCTCCCGCCCGTCGGTGTTGCAACGAGTGTGTATTGGTTGACGTCACCATAAATCCGATAGGGAAGATCAATGGTTCCTGCTGCTGCGGCAATTTCATTCAGGTTGGCCGGGGCGTCTGGCAAGACTGTGCTACCCGATAATTTAAGAACCGTTTGAGGGAAACGCTCGCCGTTACCAAGAGCAGGTGAATAGAATAACGCACCAATACCAATCGCCGTAGCACGACTGAGAAGTACTTCTCCCAGCCCTGTTAATAACAGAATGCTTTTGCGAAGCGCCGCCTCGAAATTCCAGCCGTCTCCGCTTCGGAGAGTGGCAGTTCCCGCCACGGTTACCAGATGTGCAGATTGACTGAGGGGTAAATTGAAGCGGTAGGCAGTTTCACCTCTTGTTAAGGCGGAATGGATCGCAGCATCCACAGCCAGAGTTAGGCCCTCTAATATCGAAATCCCGTTGATAAGGATTTTTTTGAAATGAGATGCTGTTAGGGAACTTAAAAAACCTTCGTAATAGTACAAGCGCTCCTGTTTGTTTTCGGCTGTTTCCACATATGTCGCGAATAGCCCTGCGCTTTCCGTGCTGTCCAATGACAATGCATCTACGCCAAAGACTCTATCAGCTTCATACCAGCATGTGCTCATTCCGATTCGTTGTAGAAGCTCGACAGCGATCGCTTTCTTTTTTAAGTTACCTTCCAATGCACTGAGGGTGTCGATACCCAAGTCTGAGCTGATAATATTCTCAATTTCATTGCGCACTCCCTCTGTGTTATCTGGAAAAAGGCTTTCTATCTGGGCTTGTACCGAATGGGCTATGGCCATCAACTTTGAAAATGCATCGCATTCTTTGATGATGGTCTCAAGGTTGTAAGGCAGCGTCACTGACGGAAGAACGCCATTCCAGCTTAGGGCATCTTTAAAATTTGACGGAAATCCGACATTTTTTCCGTGAGCATTGCTCATGGTGTTCGATGTTTTCAAAGGGGGAAGAAGAGCGGTCGATTCTTGCATGCGGCATCCTTGCACCAATGCGATTGTTTTGAGTGCCCCCCCAGTTATGTCGCAGCAGTGCGTTGTTATCAATCGTTAATTTTTTACGATATATATCACTTGAGAGTGGTTAAGCTTGGTTCAAGCTAATACTTATGAAATACCCTACAACAATAAATCCCATCTCTGACCGGAGTTCTGATCGCATCAGGCAAGCCTGTAGTGCTTGAAGTTGAAGCGCTGCGAATGCATCAGCAGGGCTTCAGTTTTTTTCAAGCCGATAACGGGGTCTGGTTGACGGACCATGTGCCGGCCAACTTTCTGTCAATGTGAGTCAAGCAAAGAGGCACAAAAAAGGGTTTGATCATCGATCAAACCCTTTTCAGTTTCTACCTCGGGTCCACCGTATCCAACGCCCGGTTTGCCAAGAGCTGGCCCAGTTCGATCAGCTGTTGCAGCCCCAACGCAAAGTGCCGTCGCGAGCCCTCCAGTTCGAATGCCAGGTCACCGGCCATGACGTTGGCAGAGGCCAAGGTTTCGCTGAGGTTGGCCAACAGACTCTCCGCATCGACGCCATCGACGATGGTGAAGAGCAGGTCCGGCGAGGGGTTCTCTGCGGGCTGGGCGGCGTTGGCGTTCAGGTAGGAATCGATGACACGTTCGGCGTTGGGATCGGCGGCGATGTCCAGGTGCAGCGGTGGGACGGGCGGGTCTGGGATGAGTTTTTTTCCATGGGTACTCCTAACGTATGTCGGAGCCGCCACGTTCGCTGCTAAACGATTGGGTGGCAGCCATGCGCAGGTTAGCAGACCGGCACGTTAGGAAACCGGCGCACCCGAAGATGCCCTGCGCACAGCCGCCATAAGTTCGGACGATCAAGATGCCCGCGTTCATGGTGATTGCCATGCGCCTAACGTGATTTCCGAGCTGCTAAACCCGACCGCTGAATGGGCAGCGGCGAACAGAGACTAGGCACCGAAATCCGCAGGCGCAAGGGGTTGGAATTTTCTAGGAAATGTCCTGCAAGTCAACGGGAAAGGTGCCTACACAAGGCATTTCAAAATTTAGAGCACGAGCCTGCACCCACACTGGTGGGAGCAGGCTCGCGAAAGCGGTGGGTCAGTTTGTGGTGGTGTTGACTGTGCCGCCGTCTTCGCGAGCAAGCCCGCTCCCACATGGGCTTTAGGGTGAATACAGCCTTTGTGAGCACCCCAAGTCACCTGTGGGAGCGGGCTTGCCCGCGAAAGCGCTCTAGCATCCGGCATCGATATCGACTGACCCACCGTCTTCGCGAGCAAGCCCGCTCCCACAAAAAAGCGATTGTTCGGCCAGCGGATCAGGAAATCCCCTTTACCCGTATAAACTTTTCTTCACCCCATGCGCCTGCCTGATTCGGTACAGTCCCCTCGCTCATTCAAGAAACTAAGGTTTTAGCCCGCTCTCCCGCGGGCTTTTTTTTGCCTGCCCTTCAGGCCGAAGGATGAGCCCCGTCCAGGTTAGGCAAGACACGGGTCGCCATCGGCTGGGGTTTGTTCAGCACAGGTTGCTCCAGGACCCGGCGGCCGTAGAACACCAGCGCCATCAGCCAGCAGCTCAACCAGACGAAAATCCCCGCCCAGAAGGTGTGCGACATGTAGTGCCAGCCCTGCAGGACGCGTGTGGTGCCGTAGACGAACCCCAGGGCCAGTGCGCCGTACATCAACGCTTTGGAATGACGCCAGCGATAACGACGGGCGACAAAGTACAGCGCGAGCATGGTAAAGCCGCCGGAGGCATGGCCACCGGGCCAGCAGCGGCCGTCACCGGCGACTTTCAGCAGGTCGAAGTTCTGATACCACTCCTTGTGCTCGATCTTGCCGGCGTACTGGGTGGTTTCCACCGGGCAGTACACGCTGGTGTGTCCCTTGAGGTAATGAATGACCCCCGTGCTGAGGGAAAAAGCGAAGACCACATACAGGAAATCACGACGGTGCCTGTAGGCAAAACGCAGTGGCTTGCTCAGCCTGGCCTTGTCCAGCACGCGCAATAACCCAGGGCGATTCTGCGGCTTGAGCAGCGGCCAGATGAGCGACAGCAGCGCACCGATGATCGCCGCCTCGCCAGTCCAGTTCGGGATGATCCTGGCCCACTTGTGGGTGATCTGCTCGAACAGCCGTACATGTTCCAAAGGGAACACCTGGTGCACCGGGTCGTAGAAAAAATCGCTGATGGCGATGTCGATGCGGGTCATGTCGAACAGCAGGAACACCACAACGGCGCAAACCAGGGGAATTCCAAGATTGAGCCCGTAGAAACGGGAGCGAGCAGACGTCAGCATAGGCAGTCCTGATCGTGGGAAAGTTTACTTAAATGTCACCGAGCGCCAGTCAGACGCTTCGATAAAACCGAGCAGCCGGGGCGCTTGGGGTTGGGCGGTGGAAACGAACAGCGACGCGCCATAGCCAAACGTCGAGGTCGGTTGCTTGAGCGCGGTTTCCATGGCCTGCATGCATTCGCTGTGGGTCACCAGGATCAGGTTGCGCCCGGGCACCTTGTGGGCCAGGGCGTTGCGCAGCAGGTCGTGCCGGCAATTGACCAGCCAATCGTCGCCGGCGCTGACCTTGTTGAACATGTACCCCGCCGTCTGGGCGGTGCGGGTCAACGGGCTGTTGTAGAGGTCGGTGTGGTCCAGGCCCAATTGCTCGAACTGCGCTCCCAGGCCCACCGCCACGGCACGGGCGCGATCAGTGATGCCTTCGCGATCGTTCAGGCACGCCGCCTTGGAGTGGTCGCAGCGCTCCACGTGGCGTACCAGCACGATCATTTCCCCCTTCGCCCAGCCGTCAGCCAGCGCCCGCGCACCGGCGATGTTGCCATGGGCCAGGTCCGGCAGCGTCGCCGGGCCCAGCAGCCAGAGGCTCAGCGCACTCACCAGCAGCGCCGAAGCCAGGACGACCGCGGTGTTTCGGTAACGGGCAAACCGGCTCGTGTCAATCGAGCGTGTCTGGCCGAAAAGACTCAGTCTCAGTTCCACATCAAGCCGCCCCGACGGCATCCACCCAAACATTCGATGGCGCGACAGTAGAGCGGCTCACGTAGGCAAGCGGTGAAACCGATGTGAAAAAAAGCTTGGCGTAGATCCCGATCTTTCAACGAAAGCCGAAGCCCCGGAAAAAAATCTTTCAGATCCAGAGGCGGCGGCCGATACAAGCCTGCTACACATTTCTGCTGGTGCTTAACAACAACAACTCTTCCAGCCAACCGACGACAAGCAGCACAACGTTTCCTGGAGGAATTGGATGAACAGCTGGTTTGGCAACATTAGCGTCAACATGAAGCTGGGCCTGGGCTTCGGCCTGGTCCTGGTCCTGACTTGCATCCTGGCCCTGACCGGCTGGACCAGCCTGGGCGGGCTGATCGATCGCAGCAACTGGATGAGCGACATCACCCAGCTCAATGCCGGCCTGACCAAGTTGCGGGTCGCGCGCCTGCAATACATGTTGACCAACGGCGACGAAACCGCCGCACAAAATGTGCAGACCACCCTCGATGGTTTCGTGGCGCAACAGAACGCGCTGCTCAATAGCTTCAAGAGCCCTGAAAACGTCAGGCTGCTCAAGGAGCAGAGCGCGACCATCAGCGCCTACCAGGTTTCCCTGAACAAAATGCGCAGTGCCTATCGCACGGGCAACACCGCCCGCGATGCCATGGGCGCAAACGCCGAGACCGCCTACAAGCTGATCGAGGCGATCAACACCGACGTGCAGCAAATGGCCCTGAGCGACCAGCGCTTCGAGCAGTTCCAGGCGATCACCCGCGCCAAGCAGGAATTCATGCTGGCCCGCTATGAAGTGCGCGGCTATACCGCCAACAGCAACGCCGATACCGAACGCAAGGCCGTCGCTCAACTGGACGCCGCCATCGCTTCGCTCAAGCCGCTGGATGAACATTTCGCCAGCACCCGCCAAGCCGAAATGCGCCAGTTGGAGAACGCCCTGGTCCAGTACCGCAGCGCGTTGCAGGCCTTCAAGGTCGCCACCGCCGATACAGTGCAGGCACGCAAGGAAATGACCGACCAGGGCACGGCCATCGTGAACCTGAGCGAGCAGCTGTACCAGATCCAGCTTGACCGTCGCGACGCCGAAAGCGCCCAGGCGCGTACCCTGCAATTGGTCAGCACATTGCTGGCGTTGCTGGTGGGCATCATTGCCGCCGTGGTCATCACGCGCCAGATCACCGGGCCGTTGCGCGAAACCCTGGCCGTGGTCGAACGCATCGCCAGTGGCGATTTGTCCCACACGGTCACCGTCACCCGCCGCGACGAACTCGGCGTGCTGCAACAAGGCATCGCTCGCATGGGCGTGACCCTGCGCGACCTGATCAGCGGCATCCGCGATGGCGTGACCCAGATCGCCAGCGCCGCCGAAGAGCTGTCCGCCGTCACCGAGCAGACCAGTGCCGGCGTCAACAGCCAGAAAGTCGAGACCGACCAGGTGGCGACCGCCATGCACGAGATGACCGCCACCGTGCAGGAAGTTGCGCGTAACGCCGAGGAAGCGTCTCAAGCCGCCGCCGCAGCCGACGGCGAAGCCCGTGCCGGCGACCAGGTGGTCAGCGAAGCCATCGCCCAGATCGAGCGCCTGGCCAGCGAAGTGGTGCGCTCCACCGACGCCATGACCGTGCTGCAACAGGAAAGCGACAAGATCGGCAGCGTCATGGACGTGATCAAGGCCGTGGCCGAGCAGACTAACCTGCTGGCCCTCAACGCCGCGATCGAAGCGGCACGTGCTGGTGAAGCCGGTCGCGGCTTTGCCGTGGTGGCCGACGAAGTCCGTGGCCTGGCCCAGCGCACGCAGAAATCCACCGAGGAAATCGAAGGCCTGGTGGCCGGCCTGCAGAACGGCACGCAACAAGTGGCCGCGGTGATGAACAACAGCCGCAGCCTCACCGACAGCAGCGTGGCCCTGACCCGCAAGGCCGGCGCCTCACTGGAAAACATCACCCGCACGGTGTCGAACATCCAGTCGATGAACCAGCAGATTGCCGCCGCGGCCGAGCAGCAAAGCGCCGTGGCCGAAGAGATCAGCCGCAGCATCATCAACGTGCGCGACGTCTCCGAACAGACTGCCGCCGCCAGCGAAGAAACCGCCGCCTCCAGTGTCGAGCTGGCGCGGCTGGGCAATCAGTTGCAGCTGATGGTCAGCCACTTCCGCGTTTGATCAGGCACAACGCCCGGGTCCGGTGGGACACGGGCGTTTTGCGCCAGGCATCCTTCAGGCGTTCCAGGGGTTGATCACCTCAACGCCTGGGAACTCAAAGTCTCTGATATTGCGGGTTGCAATCCACGCCCCGTGAGTCCGGCAAATAGCGGCGATTTGAGCATCAGCCAAGCTTGGCGCCCTCCCCTTGGCCTCGCATGACGCAACGAGGGTCGCATACTCAACGGCAGCATGGGCATCAAAAGGCAGGATCCTGCCGGCAAAATCCTCTTCGAACATTGCCATTGCATGGGCTTCAAGCTTTTGCTTGCGCTTGCCAAAGGGTAGCCGGGCGACACCATGAAGAATTTCCGCCACGGTAACAGCGCAAATGGCCAGATCCATTGCCGGCTGCGAATCAATCCAGGCCAAGACATTGGGGTTTGGCTCTGCACGCATAAACTCTGAAATAACATTGGTATCGAGCACTATCATTCGAAAAGATCCGCCGCAGTGGCCTTTTCGTCGCGCGAGGGTAGATCCAGATCAACATCGCCCAGAGCACTGAATCTTTTTCGGATACGACTTCCCAATCCACCTTCCGCACTCACTTTTGCCAATGCACGCCCTAAAATCAGCCGAGCCTCCTCTTCCATGGAATGGCCGTTATGGGCTGCCGCGATACGCAATTGTTCCTTTATCTGATCGTCCAGGTTTCGAATAGTGATGCTGGCCATAGCGCTCCATGCAATCAATGAAATCATTGATTTCAGCCTAGTTTAAGAATAGCCAATTTGTCCAGCCACCCTCCATTCACCAGCCCCTCTCCTGGATTCCCGGTTAACCAAAACCCTCCCCACGCATCGCCCTTTCGTACAAATCCCCCACTCTCGTCCTACCGCCTTTTTTTTACCGCTGCTGTACGGTTTCCCCTGGACAAGCACCTTTGTGCGAACAGGAGATGAACCCTACATGGACGCAAGCAATGACTCGCTGCTGCACAGGCTCGTCGCCTTTGCCGACGACAACGACAGCAACACCGCAAAGGCTCGTTTTGCAACCGCCCTGCAGCGGATGGGGCTGGCGTCGGTTTTCGATATCGTGCGCATGGGCAAGGCACCGTTCGCCCTTGAGCTGGCCAAGTACAGCGACGCGGATGCCGGGCTGGCCTATGACCGTGCAGCGAATTACGCCGGGCAAATCGCTCGCCGGTACCAGGCGCATCGTGTGTCGGCCGGGAAGGATGCCCCGGGGCGCGTGCGGCGCAGCCTGGGATCGGACTCGACGCCCGCGTCCGCCGGCTACCAGGCCCTCTTCGAGGAAAACTGGGATCAGTTCTGCAACGAAGGCGATATCGCGGCAATCGACTCGCCCGTGGCGTATCTACGTGCCCTGTATCTGTTTGCCAGGCAACTGGAGCAGCTCCCGGCGTCCGCCTCATCCGCCAGGATCACCCTGGAAGAACGCCGCCCGGACCTCAAGCAACTGATGCTCGATCGACAGAGCGCATTCGCCACGCGTCCGATGCTCGACCTCATCAATGACACCCTGCGCAGCAACATCGAGGCTTACCTGGAAGTTGAAGGCAAGGACAGGACAGTGCCCCAGGCGCTGACCAGCGAGCGCTATCCCTTTTCGCTGCCCTACAACCTGCACCATCACCAGTGTCTGCTCGGGCTGGGGGCCGGCAAGCCCGCGCTGGGCGAGCTGAACTATCGGGCCAGCCTGCAATTGCCGTTTTCACGAGGCAACTCAACCTACGGCAGCGTAACGACGTCCCCTCTCGACGCGCAAATACTGCTGTCCGGTCTCAGTCCGGAACAACAGAACCTGCTGCTCGCGCCCATTGTGTCGATCTCCAAGCCAGATCCACTGAAGAAGAACTACGGAACCCGAAACATAACGAACCTGGGTCAGCTGGAGTTTTTCAAGGAGCGCACCGGGCTGACGACGGAGCAGGTGGAGCAACTGTTGGCGCAAGGCAGCTACACCCCTCGGTCCTCAATCAATAGCCCAGACGCCAGACAGAGCGGCTATGGCGCCAGCTACATCAACGGGCCGGAACAGACTTCCGTCCTGAGTATTGCCACCCAAGGGGAGACGCAGGTTTTCACCCATCACTCCCATGAGCGTTTCGACCGTGCGCAGCGAATGATCCGCCTGCATCGCTGGACCGGCATCCCCGTTGCCGAACTGGATACGCTGATCGTCAATGCCCAGCGCTCTGAAGGGACTGACACACTCAACATCAACACGTTGCGCACACTGGGCGTCTACCGCTACCTGAATCAACGCCATGGCATTGCCCCTGAAGAGTTTGCCTCTTTGCTGCACGACATGCCGGTGGATGCTTGCGGCGACCGCATGCCATTGTTCGATCAAGTGTTCAATCGCACCCGACTGCTTGAAAGCCCCGTGTGGGAACTCCCCCAGAGCCCTCTGACCGCCGGCCGGCAAACCCTCAGCTATCTGAGCGCAGGTCTCGGACTCCCCATGACCCAGGATTCGCTGCTACTGCTTGTGCGGCAGAGCGAGAAGTACCTGGGCTCGCCAAAACACGACTTGCCGACGGTCTCTTCACTCTACCGCCAGGCCCGTATCGCCCGGATGCTGGGCCTGTCTCCTCTTGAATGCACCGAGCTGGCCCGGTTGTTGGGAGGAGACGACTTCTGCAAGGCACTGGTAACCGGGCGATTGCACACCTCGCAATCCAAAGAGGCGGACATTCTCGACGTGTTGATGGCGCTGGAATGGGCCGTGGACTGGCTCAGGCAAAACCAGCTTGATGTACTGCAGTGGTGCCGTCTGTTCGATGAACCAGGAACGAGCTTGCCGCTGAATCAGAAGTTGGAGGAACGACTGGCGAGACTACGAGCGGACAACAACGCCAACCAGGATCCTCAGCGTCTGATTGAAACGCTGCTGCATGACATTGCGGACCTTCCGGCCGAATACGTCCTTTGCGCGACGCAAATGGCCGGTACCGACGCAAAGGCGATCGTCACGGCCATCAACACAACCCCGGGCATGATGCCGCCTGTGCTGGCAACAGTCCTTCGCATCGCCGAGGCCTTCCAGCGCCTGCACCTGGACAGCAGCACGCTGAAAACCCTGATGGATAATCCGACATGGCTGGCCTCGAAGACCTCCGTAACCCTCACACCCCACACGCTGTATCTGCTCGAACGCTTCAGCCATTGCGCCCGCCATCAGGCGCAGTCGCAAGAGAACCTGCTGCACTACCTGCAAGTGGCCAATCAGGATGGGCATTCCTCGGAAAAAGAGGCCAACAACCTGCTGGCCAACCTTTTGAACTGGAACACTGAGCAAGTGAGTCGTCTGACGGCGCAGTTGGAGCCAGGACAGGCCACCTCAATGGAAGCGGTGGACTGGATCATGCGCTGCCAGGCGTGCTGCGTCAGCACAGGACTGTCGGCAGACCTGTTGCTCCAGGCAACCGCACTGAAAACCCAAAGTCCTGCATCGGACTGGAAAACCGTCGGCGCAGCACTCATCGCGGCCTGCCATTGACCGGCGCCCCGCTTCAACATTCAAGGATTGAATATGACCGTTGCCATTAAGAAGCAGCTCGATGAAAGCCTGCGCGATGCGCTGTTGGCGCTTTACCTGAACAAGGTCGCGCCCGATCGGGACAGGATGAAACCCTACAAGATCAAGACCGCCCGGGAGCTCTACGAATTCTGGCTGCTGGACGTACTGGTCAGCCAGGACGTGCCCACCACCCCCGTGGCCTGCGCCATTGCCAGTTTGCAGCAGTACATCAACCGCATCCTGATGAACCTGGAGCCCGGCTATGAGCCCGCCGACATCACCACCGATCTGCGGCAAACCTGGCGCGACGAAATGCACCAGTACCCGACGTGGGCCGCCCACCAGCAGTTGCTTTACTTCCCTGCGATGTACCTCGACCCGAACCTGAGAGCCGACAAAAGCGCCAACTTCCAACAACTGGAAAACGCCCTCAACCAGAACCAGATCCAACCCGATGCCGTTCAATCGGCGGTCATGGCGTACCTGACCCGATTCGAAGAAGTGGCCAACCTGAACATCCTCAACGGCTACATCGATGGCGAGGACTACGCCAACAGCACCTACTATTTCATCGCCAAGTCCCGTAGCGAAAACAGCTACTTCTGGCGCTCACTGAACATGGCGCAGCGGCCCTTCGCGGGTCTGCCAACACAACCACCGGGCATCGCGCCCAAGCTGGACCAGCCCGCCCCGTACGCCTGGTCGGACTGGGAAAAGGCCGACGTCCCCATCCCCGAGAACGCGCCCGAGCATTCGGTGCGACCGGTCTGGTTCAACAATCGGCTGTTCGTTATCTGGGCCGAATGCATTCACCAGGACCCTTCAGCCTCCAGCGCCTCTTCGCAGGACGATACAACGGCAGGGAGCAAGCACCATCCGCTGTTGCGCCTGAGCTATTGCTTCAAAAAACACGATGGAACCTGGAGTACGCCGCGGGTGGCCCTGCAAGGCCATTGGGAAGACAGTTCCCTGGGCAACAAAGGCCTTGCGGCGATCAAGACGTTGCTCGCCACGGTCGCCGTGCATTATCGCCAAGGCTCGCGCGACTCGCTGTTTCTCGCCTTGCAGGGTTATGGATCACCGGCAGCGTCAGGCCTGGCCAGCGGCAAGGAGCTCGCCTTCAGACAGACGGTCTGCATCGACAGGCACCTCAATCATGAACCGGGTCGCTCAACGGACACGGACAACGAACAGCAACTCCTGAGCGCCGCCGCGCAGCGTATCCAAGCCACAACGTCCACCAACCTCGAAATCACAGAAGTTGCCCTGCCCGGCAACCTGCCCCCCACCCTGTCGGATTTCGAAAGCGCCTACCGCGATCGCATCACGCTCACCTACACCCGGCACGACTCCAGGCTCACGTTGCAAATGGCGGCCAACATCGACATGACCAGCGCAGGGAACATGGGGTACCTGCCGCGCAACGTAATGCGCTTGAGGGTGGAGAACGCCTTCAGTCTTGAACCTCGCCTGCAAATGAACCTGCTGTTCCCTGCCCAACGCCTGCCGCAGGCACCCTACATGCGGCTTCATGGCGGTTCGAGCCTTAATCTCAGCAAGCTCCCCGTCGCCCTCGATCGAAGCTTCACGGTGTCCTTTTCGCACACGGCTGACGTTCTGAGAGACAGCGAACACACGCCCAACATTACGCTCTCCAGCCAGACCAGCCTTGAGGGAAAATTCATCTCCACGGATGCCGTCAGACACCTGATCAAGGCCAGCCGGCGTAAGAACAGAAGCTCCTCCACCAGCGGTTCGCAAACCATGACCCTGCAGACCGAGCATGCCAAAACTTTTGACGTGGAACACGTCGCCGTGCTCTGCGATGAACCGCTGGACAAGCAATACGTCGTCTTCCGGCAACCCGCCGCCTCATTAGACCGACCGCTGACCTACGCAGACCTGAGCGTCGTGGCCGAGTCCGTTCCGGCCGAGCATCTGCCGCCGTCCTTTGACTTCGAGTGGCCCGGCACCGATCCCGGCGGCGACGGCACCATCCTGCTTCTCGGGGTGGCGTTCGTCCACCCTCTCGATCCGACAAGAAAGCTCTACTCCGTCCTCCGGGCCGTCACGCTCAAACGCCCCTTGAAGCGCCAGCAACCGCCCGACATTACCCAGGTCACGGCGCCCGGCTTGGGGTCCACCCAGTTCATCGATTTCGCCAAGTCCACGATCAAAACCAGTGACGCCTCCAGTCGACGGCGCTCGCCGATCCGTTTGAACACCGTGTTCGCCGCCGAACTGATCCGGCGTACCGAGGACGGCCTGGATGAACTGTTCGACTGGACGACACAACACCTGCAGGAACCCGCGATACCCGACGACCCGAACATCGCGATGGATTTTCATGGTGCCTACGGCCGTTACTTCACCGAGCTGTTCCTCCATGTGCCATGGCTGGTCGCCCATCGCTTGAACGCCGAGCAGCGGTATGAGGAAGCCGAGCGCTGGCTGCGCTACGTCTTTGATCCGGGTCGCAACAAGGATGAATGCTGGCGCAGCGTGCCGCTGGTCGATCGCGGCGTGCCGTCGTACGCCGATCAGGCGCCCCATGATCCGCACCAGATCGCCCTCAGTCATCCCGTGCACTTGTGCAAGGCGCTGTACTTCCTGTACCTGGACATCCTGATCAACCGGGGCGATGCCGCATACCGCGCCATGACACCAGACGGCCTCAGCGAAGCGAAGCTGTGGTACGTGCGTGTGCTCGACCTGCTGGGCCCGCGCCCGGCCGTTCGGCCAGTGGCGCCCTGGACGGCCCTCAGCCTGCAAACGTTGGTCGAAACACCCGACGACGACCTGCGCACCTTCGAGTACTCGCTGACCCGCCTGAACGACCACCGCGCGTTGGTCCTTCGCGAAGGCAGTGCACGCTCGACCCTGCCGGCCATCGATAGCCCGTATCTGCATCTGCCGTTCAACCCGCAGTTGCTCAGAGGTTGGGACACGGCCGAGAGCCGGCTGCACAACCTGCGGCACAACCTCGACATCGCCGGCAAGCCGCTGCACCTGCCGGTCATCGCGGCGCCGCTGGACCCTCGCACCCTTTCCAGCACCCTGGCCCTGAACCTGGCGGACAGTGCAACGACCCGCCTGCCCGCCGCCGCCATTCCCTCTTACCGCTTCACGACCGTGCACAGCCACGCCCTGCAAGCGGTGGACAGCCTCAGCCAGTTCGGCACCCTGTTGCTGTCGCTGATCGAACGCAAGGAAGAAGCCCAGTTGCAGGCCTTGCAGCAACAGCAAGCCTGGGACCTGGCGAAGCGTGCCGTCGACCTGCAACGCCAAGCCTTGAACATCGATCATCGCAACCGTCAGGCACTGGAGGCCACCAAAGGGATCGTCGAGGACCGAGCCCGCCATTACGGAAAACTGATGGAAGAGAACCTCAACGACTCGGAAAAACACGCCACTCAGTTCTACCTGGCCAGCGGCAGTGCCGAGCTCGCCGCCATGACCTGCCAGATCGCGGCAGGCGCCATGATGACGCTGCCCAACATCTTTGGCCTCGCCAACGGTGGCAGTCGCTGGGAAGGGCCAACGCTCGCCGCCTCGGCGGCGGCTCACAGCGCGGCCATCCTCGCCCGTACGGCAGCGGACCACTGCGAGCGTACAGCCTCGTTCAATCGTCGGTGGGACGAGTGGCGCCATGCGTACGACCAGGCCCAACTCGAACTGGAGCAACTCGACGCCCAACTGGCGCACTTCGCCGAGCAGGAAACCGCCACCCGCCTGCAATTGCGCCTGGTCGAAGCGACCCTCGGCCAGGCCAAAGCCAACTACGATTTCCTGAGCAAGCGCTTCTCCAGGACGCAACTGTACCAATGGCTCAACAGCCAGTTGGCCGTGGTCTATCGCCAGGCCTACGACGCCACCCTGAGCCTGTGCCTGGCCGCCGAAGCCTGTTGGCAATATGAGACCGCCGACTTCGACAGTCGCTTTATTCAACCCGGGGCGTGGCACACGACCTATCGAGGGCTCGGCGCCGGCGAGTCGCTGAAGCTGAACCTGATGAACATGCACGCCGGCTACCTGCAACGCCATGAGCGCGAGTTGGAGATCCGCAAGACGGTGTCGTTGCGACACCTGAAGGACAAGACCCCGGCCAGCCACCTGAACAAACCATGGCCGCAGATGCTGGACAACCTGAAGAAAGGCACGTGTGAGTTCGAACTGCCTCATCAGTTGTTCGAAGACGATTACCAAGGGCAGCAACATTACCTGCGACGCCTCAAGACCATCAGCGTGACCTTGCCGGCCGTCGTTGGTCCTTACGAAAACATTCGGGCCACGCTGACCCAGACCGCCAGCACGGTGTTCTTGTCGCCAGGTGACCGAGGCCGTGCCATGGAGAGCCGCCGCGCCAATCAGCAGATCGCCCTGTCGACAGGGGTCGACGACAACGGTCTGTTTACCCTGAGCTTCAACGACGAACGTTACCTGCCGTTCGAGTACACCGGCGCCATTTCCCAATGGCAGCTGACCTTCCCGAACCCCGAGGCGCAAAAAGACCTGCTGGAATCGCTGACCGACATCATCGTGCACGTGAGCTACACGGCCAGGGTCGGCGGAGGTGCGCAATGAACGAGCCATCCGCGTTGCCGGTCACCGCACCCTCCCTGCCCAAGGGCGGTGGTGCCATTCAAAGCATTGGCAAAGGATGGAGCCCCGTGGGCGCCCACGGTACGGCTGTCTATGAGATGGCCTTGCCCATTTCGTCGGGGCGCGGCTTTGCGCCGCCCCTGTCCTTGAACTACGCCAGTACGCTCGGCAACGGTGTGTTCGGCATCGGCTGGGGGCTGTCATTGCCCAGCGTGGCACGACGCACCAGCCAGGGTGTGCCGGCCTACGGGCAAGACGACGAAATCATCGGCCCCACCGGGGTGGTGTGGCTGCCCGAGCGTGATGCGCAAGAGGCTGTCGCCTCGACCCGCGTCGACCACTACAACGAGCTGGCACTGGGAACGACCTACACCGTCACCCGACACTTTCCCAGGACCGAAAGCCGTTTCGACCGGATCGAGCATTGGGCTTCGCCAGGCGATAAGCCGGGCTTCTGGCTGGTGCACGGTGCCGACGGCAGCCTCCACGTGTTCGGAAAGAGCCTGGCCTCGCGGCGCGTCGATCCCGAGGATACGCGTCGAGTCGGCGAATGGTTGCTGGAGGAAAGCCTGAACGCCCACGGCGAACACATCCTCTACCAATACCAGACAGACGCCACGGCCCAACGCTATTTGAGTCAGGTCAGCTATGGCAATTTCAAGGCCGACACGCAGCTCTATTCATGGACTGCGCAGCGGCTCACGGCCGTGCAATGGCACTTCGAACTGGTGTTCGACTACGGTGAACGAACCACTGCCTATACAGAAAAGCCGCCGTATGAGGGCCGGCAGTGGCCGACCCGCAGCGATCCATTTTCCAGCTTCGCCTACGGTTTTGAATTACGCACCGAACGCCTGTGCCGCCAGGTCCTGATGTTTCACCGTTTTCCCGATGAGCTGGGCGCGGCCCCCATCCTGGTGCGGCGCCTGCTGCTTGACTATCGACAGACGCCCTTGGGTTACCAGCACTTGAGCGCCGCCCACGAACAGGCGTTCGCCGAAGACGAAACCGTCGAGCGACGCCCTCCCGTCGAGTTCAGCTACAGCGCATTCAAGCTCACGCTCGACCCCCTCGCCTGGCAGCGTTTTGCGGACATGCCGGGGCTCAACGACGGCCACAGCTATCAGTTAGTGGACCTGTACGGCGAAGGCCTGCCGGGCGTGCTCCATCGAAACGAAAAAGGCTGGCATTACCGTGAACCCATGCGCGAGAAGGCCAACGGCAACGAAGTGGCCTACGCGCCGTGGCGAACGCTCCCCAACCTCCCGGTAGCCGACACGGCAACATCGGTGCACCAGGCCTTGAGCGATCTCACGGGGGACGGTCGTTTGGACTGGCTCATCGCCCGGCCGCAAGTGAGCGGTTTCTTCTCCCTCGAAGCCGATCGAAGCTGGTCGGACTTCGCCACGTTCGAGGCATTTGCCCCAGAGTTCTTCAGTCCTCAAGGGCAGTTGGCCGATCTGATGGGGGACGGGCTCGGCGATCTGGCATTGATCGGCCCGCGTAGCGTTCGCCTGTACGCCAACCAACGAAAATACGGTTTTTCACCGCCATTCGAGGTCCCCCGAGAAGCGCATGAAGACGCCCTGCCCGTGTTCACCGGCTCTGCCGGCGAACTGGTGGCTTTCAGCGACGTACTGGGCAGCGGCCAGCAGCACCTGGTGCGCATTCGTCATAACGAAGTGAGGTGTTGGCCCAACCTCGGTCGCGGACGCTTCGGCCAAGGCCGGGTGCTGGATTTCCCCGGGTTGGCCCACGAAAGCTTCGACGCCTCGCGTATTCGCCTGGCGGACCTGGACGGCTCCGGCGCCGTCGACCTGATCTACCTGCAAGCGGATCAGGCACTGATTTTCATGAACCGCTGCGGCCAGGGCTTCGCCCCCGCAGTGGCGCTGCCCTGGCCCGAAGAGCTGCGCTACGATCCGTTGTGCCAAGTGAGCGTCGCCGACCTGCAAGGGCTCGGCTGTTCAAGCCTGATCCTGAGCTCACCGCACATGAACTCGCAACATTGGCACTACGACTTCGTCAGCGCCAAACCGTATCTGCTCACCGGCACCAACAACAACATGGGCGCCGACGACCGCATCGACTACCGCAGCTCGGCGCAGGAATGGCTGGATGAGAAACAGGAGAGAATCGCCGCTGGCAAGCCACTCACTTGCCGCCTGCCCTTGGCCCTGCACCTGGTGAGCAGTCAGACCCGCCTGGACGAAACCATCGGCAACCAGCTGACCCAGGCGTTCGCCTATCGCCAAGGTTACTACGACGGCAGCGAGCGGGAATTTCGCGGTTTCGGCCTGCTGCTGCAAACCGATACCCAAGCCAGCCCCGGCGATGGCGCCCCCCAGGACTTCAGCGCCACGTGCCTTAAGAAAACCTGGTTTCACACCGGGCGCAGGGTAGATATTCCGCGAAACGGCTACAGCCGCGCAGACAAGCACGCCATGGCGCTGGGCAAGACATTGCTTTGCCAATACCAACCCGAGACGCAGCGCGACCGGATCATCGCCTCGCCAGACGCGACTACTGACCTGGAAATGGCCCGCGCCTTGTGTGGCCGAGTGCTGCGCAGCGAGGTCTTCGGCCTCGATGAACGCCGCAACGCCACCCGCCTCTATACGGTCCAGGAGCACCGTTATGGGCTGCGCCTGCTACAAGCCCCCGACAACCATCGCCGCCAGGCCCGGATGCTGCCGCTGCTGCTGGAGTCGATCACGTATCAATACGACGGCTTTGTCGATGACCCGCAATGCCGGCACACCCTGAATCTGCAACACGACCTGTACGGTGCGCAGACCCGCAGCGTGGATGTCCATTACGCCCGACGAACAACCGCCAGCGACACCCCGCCATTCAACGACGCCGACCAACAGCAGTGGTGGCGCGACGCTCACGACCCGGCGCAGCAGCGCTACCACCTGAACGAAACCCGCGCCGAGTTCATCCACCTGCAAACAGCCCAGCAATGGCGACTCGGCCTGCCTTATCGCCAGCGTACCCAGACGTTGCAGCGCCCCAAGGCCCCTGTAGACGAAGGGCTGGCCCCACGGGACATCACGTTCGAAACACTCGATGACCGTGTGACAGCCACCACTTGGAACACCCAAGGCGTGCTCACCGGCCTGTCCGTGCAGCGCTATAAACAGGCGTCGAACGGAGCCATCTGGCCCGACGGCGTCGCCGACCTGCAGGCCCTGGTCGATCACCTGGAGCACGCCGAGCTGGATGAAAAGGCCCTGGAAGCCTTCCAGTCGCTGCCACAAGACGCCCGCCCTCAAGGAAAACTGCTGGAGCAAATCGGCTATCACCACATGACCGACTTCCTGCCCTCCGCTCCCTCCGCAAGGCTCTGGTCAGTCAAGAGCGACTTCGCGAGCTACGCGCCGCTGGAAGGTTTCTACAAGGTCAACGCTGTACAGCCGAGCCAAAGCCAGGGCGTGACCCAGATCAGCTACGACCCGTATGCCTGCCGGGTCATCGCCTTCACGCTGCCCGATGGCTGCACCACCCAGGCTGTCCACGACTACCGCTCGCTGCAACCGGTGCGCATCACCGACCCCAACGGCAACGTCCAAGAAGGCTTGTTCGATGGGTTCGGTCAGGTCCTGGCCAGCTCTTTTCATGGCGATGAAGACGGCACGCCCGCGGGCTTCAAGCCCCTCGCCCAGTTCAAGCGCCCTTCGTTCGAGCCTGCGGCGCAGGCCGTCCGCCGGGAAAGGGAAGCCGTGCAGGGCGCCGCCACGGCCCACTATTACGCGCCCTTCAGCTGGATGGGGCGGGTATCGACGGCCGCATTGGCCGACACCGACTGGCTGGCGCGTTGCGTAGCAAGAGGGGACCTGCTTGCCGACGGGCATCTCTGCGCGTCAGCCCGAACCCGGTTGTCGTCTGGCCGAGCATTGTCCGGCGACGACCTGAAGCTCAAAGACGAACTCGAGGCCTCGAGCCGAGAGCCCGTGCATGTCGCGACCCTGGTCGCCGACCGCTACCCCGATGACCCGCAGCAACAGATCCGCATTGCCATCACCCATTTCGATGGCTTCGGTCGAACGTTGCAAAACAAACAACGGGTCGAGTCGGGCATGGCCTGTGTCGTCGACGCCAAAGGCGAACTGACCCTGGCAGATGGAAAGCCCAAGGCGCAGATCGCCGCGGTGCGCTGGCGTGTCAGCGAACGGGTGGAATACAACGGCAAGGGGTGGGTGGTGCGGGTCTATCGGCCTTACTTTGCCGATCATCATCGCCACATCAACGACGCGCCCCTGCGCCAGTGCGGTCATTTCGACCAGCATGTCCACGACCCCCTCGGACGCCTGACCCACACGTGGCTCGCCCGGCAGGATGACCTTTGCTATTTGCGCCGCCACACGCGCCACCCCTGGTACAGCGTGGACGAAGACGAGAACGACACCTTGCAGGAGGTCATGTCGACCCGCGGGGGTGCTGCATGAGCGCTCGCCTTCACCACAAGACGCCCACGATCAACGTCATCGACAACCGTGGCCTGCCCGTGCGGCAGGTGGCTTACCACCGACGCGAGGCAGACGAGCCAAGCCAGGCGCGCATCATCCGGCATCACTACGACGCGGCGGGGCGGCAGGTGGCGCAGTGGGACGCCCGGCTGTTCGCCAACGCCCCCGAAGCCAACCTGCACACCGTCTACAGCTTGTCGGGCAAGCCACTGCGGGTGAGCAGTGTCGACGCCGGATGGCGCCTGAGCCTGCCGGGCGACGCCGGGCAGGTGCTGCGCCGTTGGGACCAACGGGGAAACCAGGAGCAAACCACCTTCGACGATCAACGGCGGCCGGTCATGCGTCGCGAGCAAACGCCAGGGCAGGCGCCACGCACAGTCGAATGCCTGCGCTACGGCGACAGTTCGCCAGCGTCTGCCGCCCGTAACCTGTGTGGTGCCCTGGTCCGTCAGGATGACAGCGCCGGCACCCTGCTCACCCATGCCTACGCGCTTTGCGCCAACCCGCTGAGTCAGACCCGGCACCTGTCAGCCGACACCGCGCCCCCTGACTGGCCAGGGAACGAAAAAGACCGAGACCTGCTGCTGGAACAGGGCGACGGCCACACCACACATTGGCGCTACGACGCACTCGGGCAGGTCATCGAACAAACCGATGCGGCCCGGCACCAACAGCGGTACACGTTCGATCGCGCGGGCCAGCTCAGTGCCGTGAGCCTGAAGCCCCGGGACGCCACCGTCGAAACAACCGTCGCAAGCCAACTCACCTACAACGCCTCCGGCCAGCTCGAATCCCAGGCCGCCGGCAACGGTGTCACCAGCCGCGCTGTGTTCGACCCGGCCACCGGGCGACTGACCGCCCTCAGCGCATCGCTGTCCACCCGAACCTTGCAGGACCTGCATTACACCTACGACCCGGTGGGGAACGTGTTGCGCATCGAAGACAAGGCCCAGCCGGTGCAGTACGGCAGTAACCAGCGGGTCGAAGCCACGCGCACCTTCACCTACGACAGCCTGTATCAATTGATCCGTGCGACAGGGCGTGAAACCGCAGGCCTGGCCCCGACCCTCCTCAACATTCCGATCGATGCCGGTCAGTTGTTCAATTACACCGAGCACTACACCTACGACACCGGCGGCAACCTGACCGAACTGCGCCATGTTCGCGAGCGCAACCACTACACCCGGACGTTCAACGTCAGCCCCACCAGCAACCGCCTGCTGAGCTGGAACACCGGCCAGTCGGCGCCCGACGTCACGATGGCCTTCGATGCCAACGGCAACCAGCAGGCGCTGCTGCCCGGGCAGGCGCTGGCCTGGAACAACCGCAATCAACTCGACAGCGTGGTGCTGGTCCAGCGTGCAGACGCGCCCGACGACGTTGAGCGCTATCTCTACGACAACGGCGGCCAACGGGTGCGCAAGGTCCGCACGGTCCACACCGAGGCCATCATCCATACCCGGGAGGTGCGCTACCTGCCGGGCCTGGAAATCCACACCCGTCCCAATGAACGGCTGGAAATGATCAGCCTGCAAGCCGGCCGCTTCAGCGTGCGTTACCTGCACTGGACCGCAGGCCGACCCTCCGGCATCGCCGCCAACCCAATGCGCTACGGCCTTGGCGACCACCTGAGCTCCTGCTCACTGGAGCTCGACGCCCAAGGCGGGTTGATCAGCCAGGAAGGCTACCTGCCCTACGGAGGGACCGCCTGGTTGGCCTCGCGCTCGGCGCTGGAAGTCAGCTATCGCACCCTTCGCTATTGCGGCAAGGAGCGCGACGCCAGCGGCCTGTATTACTACGGCCAACGCTACTACGCGCCCTGGTTGCAACGCTGGATCAGCCCCGACCCGGCGGGGGCGGTCGACGGATTGAACCTGTACGCCATGGTGGCCAACAATCCGCTCAGGTTCGTCGACCATCAGGGATGGCTGAAGGATGACGTCGTCAAAGGGGTGGAGGCTGATGGGCACGCCCGGTCCCTGGCGATGATGCAGCCTCCCTCGGCCCTGCCGCCCAGGCGAATGGCCGGTGACGACCGAGAAAACGCCGCGCTCAACCTGGCCCTGCGTCCGACCCCAGGCTTGAGCAAGACAAAGCGCAAGGACCTGGTGGTTCACTCGTTTGGCGTGACCGGCGATACCCTGGACAGTAAGCCGGTGGCGCTCTACGAGTACCACAATCTCTCCGGCCCCAAATCCGGCCCGACGGGTTATCGCGGCGTGGACGCCCACTACGAAGGCAGCGCTAAAAGCGACAGTTTCTACCTGAACTTCGGCAGCTACAGGATCGGCAATACCAGCGAGTACCTGAGCGACCTGGCCGAACGCTACCGCGCCACCAAGAACGACCCGATCCACAGACTCGAAGTGGATCCCGAGTTACTCAAGCGCGAGCCCACGCTGAGCAGGACGGTCGATGCCCTGTCGGAGCTCCAGCCCAACACCCAGAACCTCATCGCCACGCATATCGAGCGCTGCAACGGCATCATCCCCGTGCGCGCCGGGGGGCCGGGGGCGCATGGGGAAGTCCGGGTACTGAACGATGTCGTCGCGCTCTATCCGGGCCAGGCCGAGCGAGTGCTTTCGGACACGTACCTGTTCACCGAAAAAATCACCGGCGTGGCTCAACCGGAACCGTTCATTGCCTGCTTCAACTGCAGCGGGATCATTCCCGAAAACGTCCATATTCCCACGCAGCGCCACCCCAGGAGCTATGAGATGTACAACGATCACGTCCAGGCAATCACACGACCTTAGCGCCTTGGCAGTTCAGGACTCAGGCACTGATCGCGTCGGTAAACACCAACCGGTTCCCGAACGGGTCGGTGACGGTCAGTTCCTGGGTCCCCCAAGGCATCGCCTGGATCTCTGGGTGAGCGTAACGGTACTGCGTGGCCCGCAATTGCTGCTGGAACGCTTGCAGTTCATCCGTCTCGATGCGCAGCGCCGAGCCCGGCGTGCAATCGCCATGGTGCTCGGACAGGTGCAACACGCACTCGCCACGGGACACTTGCAGGTAGAGCGGGAAGTTGTCGCCAAAGCGGTGTTGCCAGTCGACGGTAAAGCCCAGGAAGTCGACGTAGAACTCCATCGCCTTGGCTTCATCGAAGATCCGCAGGATCGGAGTGGTTTTACCGAAGCTCATGGGTTTGCTCCCTGGCTGAAAGGACCCAGTCTAGCTGGGTTGAACCCAGTGCTTCGGCCTTGGCGCGGGGTTCTTTAATGTCGAAGTGCCACCTACCCTGGATAACACTGCACATTTGAAGGCTCCAACGAACCCGTGGCGAGGGAGCTTGCTCCCGCTGGACGCGCCAGCGTCCCCTGCCGTGTGATGATGTCAACACAGGGGCTGCTTCGCACCCCAGCGGGAGCAAGCGCCCTCGCCACACTGACTCATCACCCCGCGAGACTTCCCCGCGCCAGGAACCGTCCTCCCCGGCGCCCATTCGCCTGGCCTTCGTCATAACTCAGGACGCCATTGACCCACACGCCATCAATGCCTTCGGCAGCCCGTTGCGGTTCGATGAAATCGGCGACATCACGAATGGTCTGTGGATTGAACAGCACCAGATCAGCCCAATGCCCTTCACGGATGTCCCCGCGCCCTTCCAAGCCGAAGCGCGCCGCAGAAAGGCCGGTCATTTTATGCACGGCGGTATGCAGCGGAAAAAGCCCGACGTCACGACTGAAATGTCCCAGCACCCGTGGGAAAGCGCCCCACAGGCGCGGGTGGGGAAACGGGTCTTCGGGCAATCCGTCGGAACCGACCATGGACAGCGGGTGGGCGAGGATTCGTCTTACATCACCTTCATCCATGCCGTAGTACACCGCACCCGCCGGTTGCAGGCGTTGCGCCGCGTCCAGCAGCGACACGCCCCACTCGCCGGCAATATCGGTCAGGTCGCGGCCGCCCATCGACGGATGCGGCGTCGACCAGGTGATGGTGATGCGATGGGCGTCAGTCACTTGCTTGAGATCCAGCGTTGAAGAACTCGCCGCATAGGGGTAGCAGTCACAGCCGACGGGATGGTGTCGCGCGGCATTTTCCAGCGCCGCGAGCACCTGTGGACTGCGCCCCCAATTACCGGCGCCAGCGCATTTGAGGTGGGAAATGATCACTGGACTCTGCGCATGACGACCGATCTGGAACGCTTCGGCCATGGCCTCGAGCACGGGCTCGAATTCGCTGCGCAGGTGAGTGGTGTAGACCGCACCGAAGGCCTGCAGCTCTTCGGTCAGTTGCATGACTTCGTCGGTGGACGCGCAAAACGCGTTGGCGTAGGCCAGTCCGGTGGACAACCCCAGCGCGCCGTTCTCCAGGCTTTCGCGCAGTTGCCGGCGCATGGCGGCGATTTGCGGCGCGCTGGCGGTGCGCAGCAGATCGTCCATGTGATTGTTGCGCAACGCCGTGTGGCCCACCAACGCGGCAACGTTGACCGCCGGTGCAGCCGCTTCCACGGCGTCGCGATAATCGCTGAAGCGCGGGTAGGTAAACGCCGAGGCCGGGCCGAGCAGGTTCATCGGGTCGGGCGGATCGCCCCGCAGGCTCACCGGCGAGGCGCTGATGCCGCAGTTGCCGACGATCACCGTGGTCACGCCCTGGCTGAGCTTGGGCAGCATCTGCGGTTGGCGGATCACCACCGTGTCGTCATGGGTGTGCACGTCGATGAACCCCGGCGCCAGCACGCGGCCAGCGGCGTCGATGTCGACCACCGCCCGCGCCGCGCCCACGTCACCGATGCGCTCGATGCGCCCGGCTCGAATCGCAACATCGGCGTCGTAGCCGGGGGTGTCGCGGCCATCGATGACGTGCGCGTTGCGGATAAGCGTGTCGTACAGCATGTCAGTCTCCCAGCGGCAGGTCGTCGTCGCCGCCACGGTAGTCGTCCAGCGCGAGTTTGACCCGCCGCAGGCGCTCTTGATTGTCTTCGGGGTGGGCCAGGGCAAGCTCGGTGGCGAGCACGTCGATGGCCAGCAGCATGCCGTAGCGCGCTGCCGTGGGTTTGTAGATGAACGAGGTTTCGGCGCCTTGCAGGGGCAGCACCCCATCGGCCAGTTGGGCCAGCGGCGAGTCGGCTCGGGTAATGGCCAGGATCGGCGCGCCATAGCCGCGGGCCAGTTCAACGGCATCGAGCAGCTCCGGGGTGATGCCGGTGAGCGAACAGGCGATGACCAGATGGGCTTCGCTGAGCGAGGTGGCGGTGATGCGCATCATCACCGGATCGCGGCACGCGGCAATCGGGTAGCCGAAACGCACCAGGCGCACCTGCAACTCTTCGCAACACAGCGCCGACCAGCCGCCGAGCCCGAACGCATGGATCATCCGCGCCTTGCCCAGCATCCGCACGGCATCAGCGAATCGTGTTTCTTCGAATGCCGACAGGTGCTGGCGCAACGTGGACTCGATGTCACCGACAATCTGTCCATAAAACGCCGATTGCTCGGGCGCGCCCGTCGGGTCGAGAAACCGACTGCCGACACCGCTGGCCTGGGCCAGTTGCAGGCGCAGGTCCCGCAGGTCGCGACAACCGACGCTACGGGCAAACCGTGACAGCGTGGCGCTGCTGACGTCGGCGCGCTGGGCCAGTTCGTCCAGGCTGGCGGAGGCGGCAAAGCCGACGTCGTCGAGCATCAGCCGGGCGATTCGGCCTTCGCCGGCACTGAAGGAATCCTGGCGAGCGCGGATCTGGTAGAGGATGTCCATGGGGGCTCCTGTGTGGGTGCGTAACGCTCAGAGCAAACGCGCAAGCCCGAGGGTCAGGCCGAAGGCGACCAGGGAAATCAGGGTTTCGAGCACCGTCCAGGTCTTGAAGGTCTGGGCAACGGTCATATTGAAGTATTCCTTGATCAGCCAGAAGCCGCCGTCATTCACGTGGGAAAAGATAACCGACCCGGCCCCGGTGGCCAGCACCAGCAGCTCGGGGTGCGGGTATCCGAGGCTGATCGCCACGGGCGCGACGATACCCGAAGCCGTGGTCATCGCCACCGTGGCCGACCCCGTGGCGACGCGCATCAAGGCCGCGAACAGCCAGCCCATGACCAGTGGCGACAACTGGAATGCCTGGGCCAGGCCGACGATCTGCTGGGTGACCCCGGCGTCCACCAGAATCCGGTTCAAGCCGCCGCCGGCGCCCACCAGCAAGGTGATGCTCGCCGTCGGTGCCAGGCATTCGTTGGTGAACTTGAGGATCGATTCGCGGTTGAAGCCCTGGGCCAGGCCGAGGGTCCAGAAACTGAGGAGGGTCGCCAGCAGCAAGGCAATCACCGAGTTGCCAATGAACAGCAGGAACTGGTTGAAACCGCTGCCCGGCGTGGAAATCAGGTTGGCCCAACCGCCGATCAGCATCAGGAACACCGGCAGCAGGATCGTCCCCAGGGTGATGCCGAACCCCGGCAACCGGGCGCGGGGTTCGCGGTCGAGAAACTGCCGTTCCAGCGGATTTTCCGCCGGCAGCGGGATCCGCGGCACGATGAATTTCGCATAAAGCGGCCCGGCGATGATCGCGGTGGGGATGCCAATCAGGATCGCATACAACAGGGTCTGTCCCACGGAGGCCTGGAACGCCTGCACCGCCAGCATCGCCGCCGGATGCGGCGGCACCAGGGCATGGACCACCGAGAGCCCGGCGACCATCGGCAACCCCACCATCAGGATCGACACCCCCACGCGCCGGGCGATGGTGAAGGCAATGGGCACCAGCAGCACGAAACCGACTTCGAAGAACAACGGCAGCCCCACCAGGAAGGCGATGCACACCATCGCCCAATGGGCGTTGCGCTCGCCGAAGCGTTCGATCAGCGTCTGCGCCAGCCGCTCCGCCCCGCCGGACTCGGCCATCATTTTGCCGAGCATCGTGCCCAGGGCCACCACCAGCGCAATGTGCCCCAGCGTCTTGCCGACTCCGGCCTCATAGGCCCCCACCACGCCCGACGGCGGCATCCCCGCCATCAACGCCAGGCCGATGGACACCAGCGTGATCACGATGAACGGATTGAGCCGGTAACGGGCGATCAGCACGATCAGCGCAATGATGGCGATGGCCGCGTAGACCAGCAGCCAGTATCCGAAAGCAGGGGCCATGCGGTACTCCTTGAACAGGGTCACGTCGAGTTGTGAAACTCATAAATCATTTCAAGGAGCATTCTTCAAACATTCTGAAAGTCATTTTCGTGCACAGACAAGAAGTGTCGCCCAGGGACATCGCCCGGCAGGCCTGATGAAAATCCGCTGTGAAACTTTCATTCCTGTGCAAGCAGCGCCGGCGCCCTCAGGTTCACTGTTCTTGCGCCCGGCAATTGCGTACCATCCGCCCCTGTTTTTGCACCACGTCCCCCGGCCGCCGAGCCTCAATCGGTGCCCTGTCAGGTAAATCATGAAACCAGCACGCCTTCGCGCCGACGTCCTCGCCGGCCTCACCACGTCTTTCGCCTTGCTTCCCGAATGCATCGCCTTCGCCCTGGTCGCCCACCTCAATCCACTGATGGGGCTCTACGGCGCGTTCATCCTCTGCACCCTCACCGCCCTGTTCGGCGGGCGTCCGGGCATGGTGTCCGGCGCGGCGGGGTCGATGGCGGTGGTGATTGTCGCGCTGGTGGTGCAGCACGGCGTGCAGTACCTGCTGGCCACCGTGCTATTGGGCGGGGTGATCATGATGGCGTTCGGGCTGTTGCGGCTGGGCAAGCTGGTGCGCATGGTGCCGCACCCGGTGATGCTCGGTTTCGTCAACGGCCTGGCGATCGTGATCGCACTGGCCCAGCTGGAACATTTCAAGAGCGGCGGCACCTGGCTGAGCGGCACAGCGCTGTACCTGATGGCGGGCCTGGTGGCACTGACCATGGCCATCGTCTACCTGTTGCCGCGCCTGACCCGCAGCGTACCACCGGCCCTGGTGGCGATCCTGGGTGTCGGCCTGGCGGTCTACCTGCTCGGCCTGCCCACCCGCACCCTGGGCGACATGGCCCACATCGCCGGCGGCTTGCCGGCCCTCACCTGGCCGGACATTCCCTGGAACCTTCAAACCCTGCAGATCATCGCCCCCTACGCCGTGATCATGGCCATGGTGGGCCTGCTGGAAACCCTGCTGACACTGAACCTGACCGACGAAATCACCGAGAGTCGCGGTTACCCGGACCGTGAATGCGTGGCCCTGGGCGCCTCGAACATCGTCTCGGGCCTGTTCGGCGGCATGGGCGGTTGCGCGATGATCGGCCAGACGGTGATCAACCTCAGCTCCGGCGGACGCAGGCGGCTGTCGGGCGTGGTGGCCGGGGTGATGGTGTTGCTGTTCGTGTTGTTCCTGTCACCGCTGATCGAGCGCATCCCGCTCGCCGCGCTGGTGGGCGTGATGTTCGTGGTGTCGCAGCAGACGTTTGCCTGGGCCTCGCTGCGGGTGCTCAACAAGGTGCCGGTCAACGACGTGCTGGTGATCATCGCGGTGACCCTCATCACCGTGTTCACCGACCTGGCCGTCGCCGTGCTCTGCGGCATCATCATCGCCGCGCTGAACTTTGCCTGGCAGCAGGCGCGGGAGTTGTACGCCGACACGCACCTGGAAGCCGACGGCAGCAAACTCTATCGCCTGCACGGCACCTTGTTCTTCGCCTCGACCACACCGTTCCTCAACCAGTTCGACCCGGCCAACGACCCGGCCCAGGTCACCCTGGACTGCCGCCACCTGCGCTTCGTCGACTACTCGGCCATCGCCGCGCTCATGACCCTGCGCGAGCGCTACAGCAAGGCCGGCAAGCACCTGCGGGTGTTCCACCTCTCCGAGCGATGCAAGCAGATGCTCAAGCGCGCGGATGCGCATCACGACTGAGCGTCCAGCCTCCCACAACCCCTTGTGGGAGCGAGCTTGCTCGCGAAGCCGCCGCCCCAGCCAACCTCGATGTCGACCGGCACACCGCTTCGCGAGCAAGCTCGCTCCCACAAGCAGGGGATCGTTCACACCATCTCGTTGCGTATCCACTCCACCACCGACGTCCGCTTCGGAACCCAGCCCAGCAGTTCACGAGCATTGCGGCCACGCACGCGGCTGTTGGAGCCCAGGCCGTAGTTGGCCATTTCGTAGCCCCATTCGGCCTCGGCCTCGGCCAATGGCCAGTCCTGTGGCTGCCCGAGGCCAAGGGCCTGGGCCATGGCGGTGGTCATGTCGATGAACGAGGCCTCGCCGCTTTCGACGAAGTAAAACGTGCCCGGCACATTGCGGCTCAGGGCCAGTGTGTACAACTGGACCACGTCTTCGATGTGCACGTTGGACCAGATGTTCTGCCCCGGCCCGACATGCCGCACCACCCCGCTCTTGCGCGCTTGCTTGAGCAAGCGTGGCAATTGCACGCTGTCGCGCTTGACGCCCAGGCTGTGGCCGTAGATCAGGGTGTTGCAGATCACCGCCGAATTCACGCCCTGCCTGGCGGCGTCCAGCACCAGCGTATCGATCGCGACACGCGCGGCCTTGTCGGCAGTGGGCTGCGGCAAGTGGTTTTCCTGGTAGATCTCATCGCTGTGATGCCCGCCCGAAGCGTCGCCGACAATGCTCGAACCGCTGGTGTGCAGCAGCACCTTGTTCGAGCCCTTGAGCCCGTCGATCAAGGCTTCGACCGCCCCGCGGTGGTCACTGCTGGCGGCGTTGATCACCGCGTCGGCGGCACGGGCCTGCTCGGCCAGCAGCGCGCTGTCGTCAAGGGTGCCGATCACCGGCTCGATGCCCAGCGCAGTCAGTTCGCTCGCCTGCTCGGCGTTACGCACCAACCCGGTGACTCGATGCCCGGCGCGAACCAAACCGGTGGCGATGGAACCGCCGATGAAACCGGCGGCGCCGGTGATGAATACGTTCATGGTCAAACTCCTTGGCCAGATAAGTGATGGGACGAGTATCGAGGACGGCTGCCGGGGGAAACAGACCGCCTTGCCCAAATCACTCTTGTCCTGGAGTCACGAATCGCCCTTGAATTCCCGCGAGGCGTAGTCGGCAAGCTTGCCTTGGATGAAATCGAGAAAGCACTGGATCCGCAACGCCAGTTGGGAGTTGCGGTAGTACACCGCATGAATCGGCTGGCGGTAGCCGCTGTTGGCCTCCGCCAGCAGCACCTTCAACCGGCCGGTACGGATGTCGTCACGGGTCATGAAGTCCGACAGGCAGGCAATGCCCTGGCCTTCCAGCGCCAGGTGCCGCACCGTCTCGCCACTGGAAGCGCTGATGAGCGGCTGGATCGGCCAGCGGTCGCCGTGCACATGGCGCAACGGCCACTGGTTGAGCCCTTCGTTCTGGGCAAACCCCAGCAACGCATGCTCCGCCAGTTCGGCGACGCTGGCAGGGGTGCCGTGTCGCTTCAGGTAAGCCGGGCTCGCCAGGATGTGCAGCGGGCTGCAACCCAGCGAGCGGGCGTGCAGCGTCGAATCGGTGAGGGTGCCGATGCGAATGGCGACGTCGGTGCTTTGCTCCAGCAAATCGATGATCAAGTCATTGCTGTTGAGTTCAAGCTGGATGTCCGGGTAAAGGCTGCGGAACTCTTCGATGTGAGGGACGATGGCGTGGAGCATGAACGGCGACGCGGCGTTGATCCGCAAGCGCCCGGCGGGGTTTTTCTGGCGCGACGACAGACGCTCTTCCAGTTCGTCCATCTGGTCGAGAATGCCCTTGGCCTGCTCGAAGAAATACTTGCCCTCCTCCGTCAGATCCATGCGCCGCGTGGTGCGGTTGATCAGCGTGGTCTCCAGCTTGGCTTCCAGGCGCGACAACGTGCGGCTGACCGCCGACGGCGTTTGCCCGACCTGCTCGGCGGCGGCGGAAATCGACCCGCACTCGATGACGCAGACGAAGATCTGCAGTTCGTCGGATCTGGCTTTCACGTATCCCCCTGTCGACTGAGCTGTTGTGGCAAGGATCTATCTGTGGCGAGGGGATTTATCCCCTCGCCACAGGCAAATCCATTGCCACAGGATAGTAACGGGATGCGTAGGGAAAGGAAGGTCAAGCCTTCAGACCGAACACCTCAACCAGATGCTGCTCATACCGCGCCACATCCGCCTCGATGTTCGGGCGCTTCATCACGTCCACGCACAGGAACGTCGGCAGCGCGGTCATGCCGAGGAACTGATTGGCCTTGTGGAAGGGGAAATACACCGCGTCCACACCTTTGGCCTCGAAGAAGTCGGTGGGGTCGTCGAAGGCCTGTTGCGGGGCGTTCCAGGTCAGGGACAACAGGTATTGTTTGCCTTGTATCAGGCCACCGCTGCCGTACTTCTGAGAGGCGTCGGAGCGGGTTCGACCGTCGCTGGCATAAAGGCTGCCATGGCCCTCGGTGAAGACTTCGTCGATGTATTTTTTCACGGTCCACGGCGCGCCCATCCACCAGCCGGGCATCTGGTAGATGATCACGTCGGCCCAGAGGAACTTGGCCACCTCTTCCTGGATGTCGTAGCCGCCGTCGATGAACGTGGTCTTCACATCCAGGCCGCCACGGTCCAGCACGCTGAGCGCCGTGTCGTGAAGGGTGGCGTTGTAGCGACCATCGGAGTGGGCGAATTGTTTGCCGCCGTTGAGCAACAGGACTTTTTTCATGGAGCGCCTCATTCGGGTTCCACGGCACCGCCTCGAAGGCTGCCGAAGGAGAAGGTTGAAAATGATGGCGGCAGACTACCGAGGCACCTCGCGCGGAATAAGCCCCGCACCGGCAAAACTGATTTGACGCAAACGCACGAATCAACCACAGATTGTTGCCTTAGACTCCTGCACCGAAATTCATTCCAGGAGCCACGCGATGAGCGAGCAACACGCTTTCATCCTTCACGCCAAGACCCGCCCGGAAAAAGCCGACGCCTTCGAAGCACTGTTTCGCGCCTATGTCGAACCGAGCCGCGCCGAACCCGGCTGCATCGAATACCACATGCTGCGGGACCAGCAGGATCCCACACTGTTTATCTTCTACGAGGTGTGGGCCTCCCAGGCACACCTGGACGTGCACTCGAACCTGCCGCACATGCAGCAATTCTTCGCGCAGCGCATGGATTACCTGGAGCGCGACTTCGAGATCCGTCGCATCGACATGCTCAGCCCATCCTCGGCTAGCCGCTGATCAGCAGATGGCCGCCGAGCACCCCGAGGCCCACGAAGAACACACGCTTGAACAACACGGCGTTGATCCGCTGGCGCAACCATTGCCCCAGCCACATGCCCAGCAGCGCCGGCAACAACGCCAGCAATGAAGCGCTCATCTCACCCACGCCCAGGGCGTCGCGCCAGAACAGGCCGGCGGCCAGGGCCAGGGTCGAGACCGTGAACGACAGGCCCAGGGCCTGCACCAGCTCATCCTTGTCCAAGCCCAAGGCTTGCAGATAAGGCACCGCCGGAATCACGAACACCCCGGTGGCGCTGGTGATGACGCCGGTGATCATTCCGCACAGCGGGCCGAGCCACGGCTCGACACCAGCCCCCACCCGCAGCGTCGGCAGCAACAGCCCGGCCAGTGCATACAGCAACAAGGCTCCGCCCAAGGCACGCACGACCCACGCCCCGCCCGTCATGCCGATCCACAGCGTACCGAGCCCGGTGCCCAGGCCTATCGCCAGGAGCAACGGCCACAATCGCCGGATCAACGCTCGCAGGTGCCCACCAAACGCCAGTTGCCAGACGTTGGTCAGGGTCGCCGGAATGACCAGCAGCGCCGCAGCCTGCGTCGGCGCCATAGCCAGCCCGAGCAAGCCCATGGAAAGGGTCGGCAAGCCGAGGCCGATGACGCCCTTGAGGGTGCCAGCCAGCAAGAAGGTGACCATGACCAATAAAGAAAGGGCCGGACCAAGGTTCTGATAGAAAGCGATGAGTGTGTTCATGGGGCCATGGTGAGCCCTGGAGGACAGGTTTTAAATCTGCCATATACTGAGGCAGCCTCTCTTCTCGCAAGAGGCTGAAAACCTTGTGGGGTGCCACTGGCGCCTTCGCGGGCAAGCCCGCTCCCACCGTGGATCGTATTTCAAACGGTGAGAGCGGGCTTGCCCGCGAAGGCGGCATACCCAACACCGCAGAATTCGAGACAGGACCCCTTCCATGCACTTCGACCTCACCGACCTGCGCCTCTACCTGAACACCCTCGACACCGGCAACATCACCGCCGGTGCGGCTCGTAGCCATTTGTCGCTGGCGGCGGCCAGTGCTCGCGTCCGGGCCATGGAGGCGTCCCTAGGCATCGACCTGCTCGAACGCGGCCGGCGCGGCGTGACGCCGACTCCCGCAGGCAAAGCCCTGGCCCAGCATGCCCGAGGCTTGCTGCAACAGGCTGAACGCCTGCAACAGGACCTGGCCGAATACGCCAAGGGCGTCAAAGGCCGGGTGCGGTTGCTGTGCAACACCAGCGCCATGACCGAATACCTGCCCGAGCTGTTGGCCGATTTTCTCCAGGCCCATCTCAACCTCGACATTGACCTGCAGGAATTGCCCAGCTCACGGATCACCCATGCGCTGCGCCAAGGCGCGGCAGACCTCGGGATCGTTTCCGACGCAGTGGACACCGATGGCCTTCAGACCTGGCCTTTTCGGGACGATCCGCTGGTATTGATCCTACCGACCGGACACCCCCTGGCTGACGGTCGCGCCGTACGTTTCAGCGAGACACTCAGCCACGATTATGTCGGCCTGAACGCATCCAGCGCCCTGGCGATCCACCTGGAAGAGCAGGCCCTGCACATCGGCTCGCGCATGCAAGTGCGCATTCGCGCCGATGGTTTCGACGGGATGATTCGTATGGTGGCCCATGGGGCAGGCATTGCCATCGTGCCGAAGGCGGCCATCGACCGGCGTCCAACCGAACCCGGGTATCGGTGTCTCCCGCTGCAAGAGGCCTGGGCGCACCGGGCGCTGTTGCTGTGTGCCCGCGACTTCGACGGTTTGCCCGCCTATGCCAGGGCCCTGGCGCGGCATCTGGCCGGTTGAAGCGCGGTTCTGGACAACCCGGTGTCGAACACAGGCATCTTTGCATTCATCCCGCGCGTTAGGGTGCCGGTTCTCTTCCGCCCCTTTCGGAGCTCACATGACCGCACCCATCACCGTCCTGCGCGACACCCACCCGCTGCCCGTACTCGACGCCTGCAAATGGGAAAAACTCGAAGGCGACCCGCACACCGTCAACCTCAACGCCTACACCAGCGAAGACGGCAGCAAGATCATGGGCACCTGGATCTGCACGCCCGGCAAATGGCGGGTGGATTATGTGAAGTGGGAGTACTGCCATTTCCAGGAAGGCTACTGCGTCATCACCCCCGACGGCATGGCGCCGATCCACCTGCGTGCCGGTGACATCTTTGTGGTCGAGCCCGGCATGAAAGGCACCTGGGAAGTGGTCGAGACCGTGCGCAAATACTTCGTCTTTGCCTGAAGCAAAAAAGCGAGGGACCACCCGACGTGGTCCCTCGCAAAACGAAGTCAGCATTGGCCTTGGCGAGGGGATTTATCCCCGTTGGGTTGCGAAGCAACCCAAACTCCGCGTGCGGTGTGTCAGCTTGAACAGGGTTGCTTGGGGGGTTGCTGTGCAACCCAACGGGGATAAATCCCCTCGCCACAAAAGCCCTTCTGCAACCTGTCCCCGCAGATTTACTGCGGCTTGCGATAGCTGTTAACGATCGCTGAAAAATCCTTGCCGCCTTCGCCGCGCTGGCTCATCGCCTGGTACAACTGCTGCGCCACCGCCCCCAGCACCACCGGCTGATGGGCTTGTCGCGCGGCCTCGGTGGCCAGGCCCAGGTCCTTGAGCATCAGGTCGGCGCCAAAGCCACCGGTGTAACCCCGGGACGCCGGCGCGGTTTCGATCACGCCCGGCCATGGGTTGTAAGTGTCCGAGCTCCAGCAACGGCCCGTCGAACTGTTGATGATGCCGGCCAGCACCTGGGTGTCGATGCCCAAGGCGTCGCCCAAGGCCATGGCCTCGCTGACGCCGACCATGGAAATCCCCAGCAGCAGGTTGTTGCAGATCTTGGCGATCTGTCCCGTGCCGACGTCGCCGCAATGCACGATGTTGCGCCCCATCTGCGCCAGCACCGGTTGCAGGGTCGCGAACAGTTCAGCGCTCGCGCCCACCATGAACGTCAGCGTGCCGGCCGCCGCGCCACCGGTGCCACCCGAGACCGGTGCGTCGGCCATCGCCACGCCCTGCCTGGCGGCAGCGGCGGCGACCTCGCGGGCGGTCTGCGGATCGATGGTGCTGCAATCCACCGCGGGCGTGCCGGCGGCGATCCCGGCCAGTACGCCGTCTTCACCCAGCCAGACACTGCGCACATGAGCCGCGGCCGGCAACATGGTGATCACCAGTCCAGCCCCTTGGGCCGCATCGCGCGGCGAGGCGCTGATCGTGCCGCCCAACGCCGCCAGCTCGGCCAATACCGTCTGGTTCAGGTCGAACAGGTTCAACGAATGGCCGGCCTTGAGCAGGTTGCGCGCCATCGGGGCGCCCATGTTGCCAAGGCCGATAAATGCGATGTTCATGTCCGGCTCCTTAACGCAGGTTGATGGTGGTGTTCACGCCGTCATTGACGCTGTCATCATCGAACCAGCGCGCGGTAACGGTCTTGGTCTGAGTGTAGAACTGCACCACTTGTTTGCCGTACGGGCCGAGGTCGCCGAGTTTCGAACCCCGCGAACCGGTGAAGCTGAAGAACGGCACCGGCACTGGGATCGGGATGTTGATCCCCACCTGGCCGACGTCGATCTCACTCTGAAACTTGCGGGCCGCCGCGCCGCTCTGGGTGAACAGGCCCGTGCCGTTGCCAAACGGGTTGGCGTTGACCAGGGCTATCGCCTGGTCGAGGGTGTCGACTTCCAGCACCACCAGCACCGGCCCGAAGATTTCCTCGGTGTAGATGCGCATGTCGGTGGTCACCCCGGAAAACAGGGTCGGCCCGACGAAATTGCCCTGCTCGAACCCCGGCACGCGAATGTCACGGCCGTCGAGTTCCAGCTTCGCCCCTTGCTGCACGCCGCTCTCGATCAACTCGAGGATCCGTGCCTTGGCCCGCTTGGAAATCACCGGCCCCACGTCCGTGCCCGGCTCACTGCCGGCGTTGACCTTGAGTGTTTGCGCCAGTGCCTTCAACTCCGGCAACCACTGCCTGGCCGCGCCCACCATCACCACCACCGAGGTGGCCATGCAGCGCTGGCCCGCCGCGCCGAAACCGGCGCCGACCAGGGCATTGAGGGTTTGCTCGCGGTTGGCGTCCGGCAGCACCACCGCGTGGTTCTTGGCGCCCATCATCGATTGCACGCGCTTGCCATGGCGGCCCGCCAGGTCATACACATGGGTGCCGACCGCAGTCGAGCCGACGAAGGACACCGCCTTGATGTCCCGGTGGGTGCAGAGCGCATCCACCACGTCCTTGCCGCCGTGCACCACATTGAGCACGCCCGCCGGCACACCGGCCTCGATCGCCAGCTCCACCAACAGCATGGTCGACAGCGGATCCTGTTCCGAGGGCTTGAGCACGAAGGTGTTGCCGCAGGCGATGGCCATCGGAAACATCCACAGCGGGATCATCGCCGGGAAGTTGAACGGCGTAATGCCCGCGCACACCCCGATCGGTTGGCGCAGGGTGTAGGTGTCGACGCCACCGGCGACGTTCTCGGCGAACTCGCCCATTTGCAGGGTGCCGATGGAGCAGGCGTGTTCGACCACTTCCAGGCCACGGAAAATGTCACCCTCGGCGTCAGCGATGGTCTTGCCCTGCTCGGCGCTGAGCACGGCGGCGATACGCTTGGAGTGTTCGCGGATCAACGCCTGGAGCTTGAGCATGATGCGCATCCGCGCCCCGATGGACGTCAGCTTCCAGGTCTGGAACGCGTGCTGGGCAGCGGCGATGGCGGCATCGACTTCCGCCGCCGTGGCAAAGGGGACTTTCGCCAGCACCTGCTGGGTGGCCGGGTTGACGATGTCGTGCCATTCGCTGGACTGGGATTCAACCCACTCGCCATCGATCAGCAGTTTGACGGTTTGCAGGGTGGTATCGCTGGGGGTAAGGGAAACATTCATGCTGGCCTCCGGGATTGTTCTTATAGAGAGCGCTGCTTCAGCAGGAACCAGGGCGTACAGACACCTTGGTGATAAGACGGTTTTTGGAGTATAGATGTGCAAACTTCTAATAAGAACGCACATAAAAACCGGTCCATCATGCAAAAAAACCTCACCTCCCTGGGCTCGCTGAACTGGGACGACCTCAAGTTTTTCCTCGAAGTGGCCCGCACCCGCAAGGCCAGCACCGCGGCCAAGCGCCTGGCCGTCGACTACACCACGGTGTCGCGACGCATCAGTTCGCTGGAGGCATCTTTAGGCACGCTGCTGTTCGAGAAATCCCGGACCAACGGTTTTGTCCTGACCGCCGAAGGCCAGCGCCTGCTGGGTTACGCCGAATCGATCGAAAGCACCCTGCACATGGCGTGCGAGCAGGTGTCCGGCTCTGGCGTCGCGCTGTCCGGCCACGTGCGCATGGGCTGCACCGAAGGTTTCGGCAGTTTCTTCATCACCCCGCAACTGAGCCATTTTGTCGACGCCTACCCGGCCATCTCGGTGGACATCCTGCCGCTGCCGCACTTCATCAGCCTCTCCAAGCGCGAAGCCGACATCGTCATCGCCCTCGAACGCCCGGAACACGGCCCGTATGTGTGCTGCAAACTCTGCGACTACCGGCTCCAGCTCTATGCCACCCAGCCCTACCTCGACAACCACCCGCCCATCCAGCGCCCGGCCGACTTGAGCAGGCATTCGTTCATCAGCTACGTGGATGACCTGGCCTTCAGCTCCGAACTGCTCTACCTGGCCAACGTACTCCCCGGCGCCAACGCCCACCTGCGCAGCACCAGCGTGATCGCCCAGTTCGTGGCCGCGCAACAAGGCCGGTCGCTGGCGATCCTGCCGTGCTTCCTCGCCGCCCAGGACCCGCGCCTTTTGCCGGTGCTGCCGGACGAGATCACCGTCACGCGGCAGTTCTGGATGTACTGCCGCGAGGACCTGCGCAAGCTCAAGCGGATCACGTTGTTGTGGGATTACATCCGCGAGGTGACGGAGCGCAATCAGGCGTTGTTGATGGGCGAGAACCGGGAGATGGTGTTCGCCGATTAATCGGCGATGACCACGATGGCGACGCGACGATTCTCGGTGCGCCCGCTGGCCGTGTCGTTGGAGGCGACCGGCTTGCTGCTGCCGAGGCCGCGCAGTTGGATGTTTTCCTCGCGCATGCCGACACTTGCCAGCACCGTGCCGACGCTGCTGGCCCGACGTTTCGACAGTTGTTCGTTGTAGGCTTGCGAGCCCGATGCATCGGTATGGCCATCCACCCGTACCCGCGCAATACCGGCGCCCAACAGTGCCTTGCCGATGCGCTCGACGATTTCGGTGCTGGCCGGGTTGAGCTTTTCCACGTCGCTGCCGAACAGCACCTTGCCCGACAGGCCAAAGGCCCAGCCTTCGTCAGTCAGTTCGAACCCCTGTTGCTGGAGGACGGCAACCTGGGCCGCGCTCAAGCCTTTCTGCGGTGCGGTCTGGCAGCCGGTCAGGGCCAGGACAGCGATCAACACGAACGCGGCGAACCGCCGCAAGGGAAGTTGAAAAAGTACACGCACGAATCAGCTCCTGGTTTGAAAGTCAGTGACAGGGTGCTCCGCCCCCGCCATGTGTTGCCCACCTCGGGCGAGGCGTTTGGCCTGGTACATCGCCGCATCGGCGGCATGAAGCAGTGCGCCGGGGGTGGCGCCATGATCGGGGTAAACGGCAATGCCGACACTGAGGGAGGTCAGGACCGACGCATCTCCGGGTAATTGAATCGGCAGTTCCATGCAGGCGATGATCTTTTCGGCAATTCGCTCGGCGTCCTCGGCATCGTGCAGGGGAGCCAGCAACACGGCGAATTCGTCGCCGCCCAGGCGCGCCACCAGGTCATCCTCACGCAGTTGCGCCCGAACGCGGGTCGCCACCGCCGTCAGCACCGCGTCACCGGCGGCGTGGCCGAAGTTGTCATTGATGCCCTTGAACCGGTCGCTGTCCAGGTACAGCACCGCCAACTGCTCGTCGAGTTTGCTGGCGTTGCGCAAGGCGCGGATCAGCCGCCCTTCGAAGAACGCCCGGTTGGGCAACCCGGTCAGGCTGTCGTGGCTGGCCTGGTGAGCCAGGGTTTCGTTCTCGCTTTGCAGATGGGTCTGCCAGGACTCAAGCTCGTCGAGCAGCGCATTGAAGTCGTTGCCCAGGTTGTCCAGCTCGGCGATGGCGGCCGGTGGCACACGTCGGTCCATGGCTCGCTCGCTACGCGCCGCGTGCGCCACGTCGGCGAGGCTGCGCAGGGGCCCGGTGATCGCTCGCAACTGGCGCCGCGCCAGGTACAGCGCCACCCCGGCACTCACCGCTGTACAGACGATAATTCCCGCCAGGCCGCTGAGCAAAAAACGCAACAGGCTGCCACCGTGCCCCGCCAATTGGATCCTGCCAATGTTCTGCCCCTGGTGGACGATCGGCAGGCTGATGGGTTTTTCAAGAAACGCCTTGGCGATGTGCATTTCCAGTTCAGACAACAATCCGGTGTCCGGTCGTTGCCAGCGCGCCAGCAGGCGACCGTGCTCATTGAAGACCTGGGCTTCGGCCACTTCTTCGGTGGTCGCAATCAGCGCCAGCGCCTCGGTGGCCGCGGCCGAGTCATCGAACACCACCGCCGCCTCCACGGTGTAGTTGATCGAGCGGGCGATCAGGTGCAGGTTGTGATCGGCGTAGACCCGCAGCGCAAGCACCCCAAGCAGGGTCAAGGAGACGCTGGCCATGGCCACGGCCACCAGCGCAACGATCAAATGACCGCGACCGATGACCGAGCCAAGGGTCGGACGGATGCGTGTCGGGGCCGGACTCATGGGCTTGCCGGCCGGCGGCGGGACAACTGCAGGACACTCGGATGGATGCGCACGCCGCTGCGCGCCACCGAGTCGAGATTGACCTCGAACGAGACCTGATCATCGCCGACCCTCAGGCAGAACAGGCTACCAACCGTGCATTGGTCACCGCCTTCACTGATGCTCAGCACGGGTTTATCGATCAACGAGGCGAACAGCCGCGAGCGCTCATCGTCGGTCAGCCGACCAATGTAGAGGGCGTTGCAATCGGTGGCGATGCGAGGGCTGTCGGCCAGCAAGCGCTGCACGATCACTGGCCGGCCGGTGGCCTGGGTAGTGCCGTTGATCAGGTCGTCGGTGTACTGGGTCGGCCCGACGATGCACAACGCCAATTGCGTAGGCTCCACAGGCCAACGGGCGTAGCTGAGGATGCCCAGGACCACCTGCGTCACGGATTCGGCCCGCAGCTCGGCCTTGCTCGGCGACACTTGTTCCTCGGCCATCACGACAGGCGGCAACAGGCACAGGAGACTGGCGAGCACGTAATGCCTCCAGCTTCCGTAGCGCATTGCCTCCCGAACAGCCAAAACCATGGCGAGTCTCTATCCGTTACAGTAAATGTCGGAACGATAGCACAGTGCCAAAAAGCCAGCGAGAAGCCGTTCTACAGTGACTTGCGACAGAAAAGCGTCAAAACAACGTCAGCCCCCTTTCGCACTAACAGCAGATCAGTCCGTCTCCCGCTCCAGTTCCAGCATCAAACCGCTCAAGCGCTTGACCTTGCGTCGCACCGCCTCCTCGAATATCCCCGCACGCGGTTCGATCAGGCTGAACCACTGCTTGGCCCGGGTAATGGCGGTGTACACCAGTTCCTTGGTCAATACCGGGTTCAGCGCATCCGGGAGGATCAGCGCGGTGTGGGTGAACTCCGAGCCCTGTGACTTGTGTACGGTCATGGCGTAGACGGTTTCCACATCGTTCAGGCGACTGGGCAACACGAAGCGCACGCCCCCCTCGCCGTCGTTGCGCAGGAAGGCCACCCGCAAGACCTGCTTGCCGGCATCGGGCCCGGCACGCTCGGGCAATTTGAGGGCGATTCCGATATCACCGTTCATCAACCCCAAGCCATAGTCATTGCGGGTCATCAACACCGGGCGTCCTTCATACCACTGGTGATCGCTCTCGATCAGGCGAGCCTTGAGCAACGCGGTGGTGACCCGCTGGTTCAAGCCGTCGACGCCCCAGGGGCCCTTGCGCACGGCGCAGAGCAACTGGAAGGCGTCGAACGCCGACAGGACGTCCCGGGCCCAATCGGCCCAGCAACTGTCCGCCAGCGGGCGATCCGGGGCCGGGCGACGCTCGCGCAACACGTTCAGGTAGTGCCGGTAGCCCTGTGGCCCGCCGGCATGGCCTTCGAGCGCCAGACGCTCGAGCTTGCCATCGTGCTCCCCCGTCAACGCCAGGGAAAACAGGTCGGCATACTGGCCGCCCACCAATGACTGACGAGCTTTTTCAGGCTGCTGCTGATTGACCTGGCGAGCCATCTGGCCGATCCCGCTGCCTTCGCCGAAACGCCGTGAATGCCTGAGCATGACCACTTGCTGCGCCAGGGGATGAGAACCGTCCAGGTCCTGCTGCAAGTCGCTGGCCGCAAGGTTTTCGCCGCTGACCGACTCAAGCCAGGCGCGGGTCCGGGGGCTGTACCAGCCGTCCTCGGCGTCCCGGCACAAATCCCCCAGCACGGCCCCTGCTTCAACCGAGGCCAACTGATCCTTGTCCCCCAGCAACACCAATCGCGCATGGGGCGGCAGCGCATCCAGCAAGTTGGCCATCATCTCCAGGTCGATCATGGACGCTTCATCGACCACCAGCAGGTCCAGCGGCAGCCGGTTACCGCCATGGTGACGGAAATGCCGGGTGCCGGGACGGCTGCCCAGCAAACGGTGGACCGTGGTCACATCACAGGGAATGCGCTCGCGTACCGCGTCAGCCACGTCCAGGGTGCGGACCTGCTGGCTGATGGACTCGGTCAGGCGCGCCGCGGCCTTGCCGGTCGGGGCGGCCAGGCGGATCCGCAGCGGCTTCCCCGCCTCGACGGCCGGTGCCTGCAACAAGGCCAGCAAGCGCACGACAGTGGTGGTCTTGCCCGTGCCGGGCCCTCCCGTCACGATGCTGAAGGCGCCGCGGGTCGCCAGGGCGCAGGCCAGTTTCTGCCAATCGATCGGGCCCGCCGCATGGGCCGGCCCAAACAGCCCGTCCAGACGCTCGCGCAGGTCCTCGGGCGCGGCTTCCTGCTCAGCGAGCCGTTGCCGCAATGCCTCGTCGATACGGCGCTCGTAGCCCCAGTAGCGGCGCAGGTAAAGCCGTTTGCCGGACAACACCAACGGCCGTTGCCGGGCTTCTTCATGCTCATCGACCGCCAGCGCCACCAGTCGGCTGGCCGCCAGCACCTTGCACCAATGGGCGCCGTCCAGTGTGCGCAGTATCTGCGAGGGCAGCAGCATGGCCCCGGCCTGCGCATCGCCCTCGGGAGGCAGCGACAGTGCGAAGTCCGGTTCCTTGAGGGTTTCAAACAGGTCCAGGCAAACGTGCCCGTGGCCCAATTGGTGACTGGTGAGGGCCGCGGCGAGCAGGACCAGCGGATCGTCATCCGGCGCCAATTCATGGAGGAACGCGACGAAGGCCTTGTCCAGGGCACGCAACCAACCTCGCTCGACCCAGCGCGTCAACAATAAAAGCAGGTCATCTGCCCGGCTCAAAGGGGCCAGGTCGACCAGGCGCTCGTCGTCGGCCGGCGTGGGTAGCAGGTCGGCAAAGGAACGGCTCATAGCAATTCTCCCTGTACCCACGCGGGCTCGGCCTTGGGTTCGGGCGCGCCCTGGAACAGGCGGTCGAGCTGTTCGATCAAGGCCCGTGGCGGCCTGGTGAAATACACGCCACGGCTGGCCGAGCGGGTCCCGCGTAGGAACAGGTACAGCGCGCCACCGACGTGCCGGTCATAGTCATAGTCGGGCAACCGCGCCTTGAGCTGTCGGTGCAGGGCCAACAGGTACAGCACGTATTGCAGGTCATAGCGGTTATCCAGGATCGATTGCTCCATGGCCTGTGCGGTGTAGGCCGTGTCATCGACACCCAGCCAGTTGGACTTGTAGTCGGCCACGTAATACCGACCACCGTGCTCGAACGTCAAATCGATGAAGCCCTTGAACATGCCGTTGAGCAACACCGGCTCCGCCGCGACACGAGCGACGCCGCCATGGGTGAATCGGCAGACCAACTGGTCGAGCTTTTGCACGTCGACCTTATGGCTGGCGAACCAGAACTCCATCTCTACCTGGAACTGAGCCAGGTGTTCGAGCACCACCGGCGCCTGGCCATCGCCGACAGGCAAAGGCGTCTTGACCACGTGCTGCAGCCAATCGCTCAGCGTGGCGATCCAGCCCTTCCAGCCTCGGCGATTGCAGCGTCGGGCCACCGCATCCTCGATAACCGCGGGCGCAGGAGAAAAGCCCTCTCCGGCCACCCACTCCAGCAGGCCATGAAGGAAAGTGCCCGGGTTGGGACCCCGAGGAAAGCGGTGGATATCGCCGCCCACGGCGTTGACCTCTCTGGGGGCTTGCGGGTCCAGACGCTCATCGTCGAACAGTTTCTGGGCCTGCGGATTTTCTGGCGCGGCATCGCTGCCTTCGCTCATCACTTCGCCAATGCGCAACGCGCTGTAGGAGGCGATCCACCAATGCTCGCTGGCTTTGCGCACGGGCACCAGGGGTTCGAGCAACACCGCCTCGTTGCGGGGCGGGTGATAGCGCTCGTCGGTGGCCTGGGGCATTTCCTGGCAACTGACTGCATCGCTGCCTTGTTGCAGGTCCTCCAGCCAGCGCCTCAACCCGACCGATTCGGCCAGCGGGCTGCCACCGCCCAACAGATAGCCCAGCGCAGAGAGGTGCAGGATCGAGCGGCTGTTGCTGCCCCGCTTGAGATCGGCGACGCCCAGCCAGCAGGCATGTTGCGCCCGCGTGAGCGCCACGTAGAGAAGCCGCAGGTCCTCGGCCAACCGCTCGTCATCGGCCTTGGCAATCAATTCGGCCGTGGGCTGGAGACTGATCTGCGCCCTGCCGGCTTCGTCGTGGTAATGCAACGGCAATCGACTGCCATCCACCGGTTTCGTCGAGCAGATGAAAGGCAGGAAGACCAACGGATATTCGAGGCCCTTGGACTTGTGGATCGTGACCACCTTGACCAGTTGCTCATCGCTTTCCAACCGCAGGATCTGTTCTTCTCCGGCCTGCCCGGACAACGCCAGGTGTTCGGATAAATGCCGGATCAGGGCCTGTTCGCCATCCAGTTCGCCAGCCGCCTGCTGCAACAGCTCGCTCAGATGCAACAGGTTCGTCAGCACCCGCTCCCCATCGCTGCGCGCCATCAGCGCCTGGGGCAACTCAAAATCATGCAGCAGGCGCCGCAACATCGGCAGCACGCCCTGGGTACGCCAGACGGTGCGATAGCCACGGAATTGCATGACCCGGGCTTCCCAGGCCAACTCGTCCTGATTGAGGCGCTCCAGTTCGGTCAACGGCAGGTTCAACGTGATGCTGGCCAGCGCTGCCCGCAGCGGTCGCTCCACATCCGGCTCGGCGCAGGCCTTGAGCCAGGTCAGCAGGTCCCGTGCTTCCTGCGAAGCGAAGACCGAGTCCTTGTCCGACAGATAGACACTGCGCACACCCCGGGCGGACAACTGATCTCGCACGGCCTGTGCTTCCTTGCCGTCGCGCACCAGGATGGCGATGTCCGCCGGGCGCAATCCGCGGAGGGTCTCGTCATCGCCCCTGAAGCCGTCGCGCCCCGCCTGGCCGCCGTTGAGCAACGCGGTGATCTGGCTGGCGCAGGCAGCCGCCATGTGCTGCCGGTACACCGCACCGGAAACCGGTTGATCCGAAGGCAACTGCCAGACGTTCAGGGCGGCGACAGTGTGCCCGGCGATCTGCAAGGATTCCTTGCGGCCCTGGGACTCGACGGCCAGGAATGGCACCGGGTTCTCGCCCGAGCGCTCACGAAACAGAAAAGCCCCGCGGCCCTCCCGCCGAGCTTCGGCATTCAGGAAAATGTGGTTGACCGCGCCCACCATGGCATGACTCGAGCGGAAGTTCGTGCCCAACGTGTGCAATCGGCCAGCGGTGGCCTCGCGAGCACGCAGGTAGGTGTAGATGTCGGCCCCGCGAAAGGCATAGATCGCCTGTTTCGGATCGCCGATCAGGAACAGCCCGGTTTCTGGATTGTTCTCTTCGATGCGATAGATACTCTCGAAGATCCGGTACTGAACCGGATCCGTGTCCTGGAATTCATCGATCAGCGCCACCGGAAACTGCTCGCGAATCAGACTCGCCAGGCGCTCACCGCCGTCGGCCTGCAACGCTGCATCGAGACGCAGCAGCATGTCGTCGAAGCCCATCTCCGCCCGACGACGCTTCTCGGACTCGAAGCGCGCACCGACCCATTGCGCGGCATGTTGCAGCACGGCAGCATCGGGTGTGGGCAATGCGTCCAGGCTGGCCTTGAGGCCGGCCATGGCATCCAGTCCGGGGTGGCTGGGCACTTCGCCCTTCCAGGCTTCCGCCATCCCCTCGGGCGTCAGCCGGGTGAAGCCACTGCCAATGTCCAACAGCTCGAGGCTTTCGTCCTCGACCCAGGCCGTGATCTTCTGAAACCATGGTTCGAAATAACGCGCCTGCATCTTGCGCCCATCGACGCTCTTGCTGGCGACGCCCTGCTGGCAGATCTGTAGCAACTCCACGGCCCATTGACGCCAGGGCGCCTTGAGATCAAGCAAGGCGGCACTGCGCTCCTGCAAGGACGCGGCGATGAGTTCGGCCGGTTCGGTCCCGTCACCGTTATCCCGTTCGCTGGAAAACAACCCTCGCACACGTGGCAGCAGCGCAGCCGGGCTTTCCCAGTGGCTACGCACCCAATTCAATGCATCGCCCTGCATCGAGTAGCAGAACAACCGCCAATAATCGCGCAGCACTTCGCCAAGCAATTCGCTGTGATCGGTTTCCAGGGTCTGGGTAAATAGACTGCCACTGTCGAACGCATGCTCTCGCAACATCCGCTGGCACCAGCTATGGATGGTGGAGACGGCAGCTTCATCCATCCACTGCGCGGCAATGTCCAAACGGTTTGCGCAGGCCGGCCATTGCGCGGTGTCGAACTCATCACGCAGTTCGGCGATCAATGCATCCGGGGCGGGAATTTCGTCACGAAAGAAACGCGCCGCTTCGGCAAGACGGGTACGGATCCGTTCGCGCAACTCCTTGGTGGCCGCGTCGGTAAAGGTCACCACCAGGATCTGCGGCGGAAGCAGCTCGCGGCCGAACCCGCCGGCAGGGCCACCGTGCCCGAGCACCAGGCGCAGGTACAGCGCCGAGATGGTAAAGGTCTTGCCGGTACCGGCGCTGGCTTCGATCAGTTGGCTGCCACGTAGCGGAAACACCAGGGCCAGCGGTGTTTGCCGACTCATGGACGCACCTGCTCGCCGGCCGATGAAACCCATGGCGCCTGGAGCAATGGCCGGTAAAGCGCGTCGCACCAATCGGGAAAGGTTTCGTCGGCCATCAGCGCATCGAAGTCCGGGAACTGGCGAGCCAGGGCTGGGCTTTCCCGTCGCTCGCCTTCAGAGGTCTGCCCGTCGCCTTCATAGGCTTTTCGCGCAGCCGCTTCAGCCTTGGGCACCTCGCTCTGGCCAAGCCAGGCAAAGGCCGTCTTCACTGCAATGGGCAGCGGCTGGCGCATACCGGCCTGCCAGGCTTGCAACAGGTCGCCCAACAGCCGTTGCGCCACAGGCGCCTCGAAAGGATCCAGCAACAAGCTGTCATCACTGGCCACCAACGCTGTCGTCAGCGACAGGCCATTGGCACAGGCCACAAGATGGTTGACCCACGGACGTATCAGGCGATGCCATTTACGCGTCTTGGAGACGCCAATGCCATTGGGTATCGCCGTGATCGCGAGGACCGCGCCGTCGCCTCGCTGATGCAGGCCGCTGAGCCACCCTTCGACGCTCACACCTTGCGACTGCACACTGACCTGCACGGCGCTGGTCAGCGGCGTGGGCCATAGCGCCAGGAGTTGTTGGTAACGCTGGAGCAGGTCCGGCAAGGGCTCGATCAACTCGCGCTGCATGCACTCACCGAAGCCAGCCATCGGCAACAGGCCGCTGTTCTGAAGCCGTCTGGCGTGAGCGCTCAGGGCAAGATCCGGTTGGTCCAGGCGCATCAGCGCGGCCTCCAGCAAACTGTCGCTCAGGCTGTAGCGTTGCAGGGCGTCGAGCACGAAGGGTTCGTCGTCGGCCAGGGGGGCTTCGATGGCCTCGAAGAATACTTTCAGCCGCTGGCTGAAGAAATGCCGGACCGGATTGCGCAGGAAATCCTGCAGTTGGCCGAGGCCCAAGGGCTCGTCTTGGATGTAGGGCTCCAACACCTGGGGCTTGCCGGTGTGGTCCGGGGCATCGTGAAGCATTCTCCATTCGCTGGCATAGCTGAACAGCGCATCACCGCGATGAAAATAACGCGCACTGAATGGTTGCAGCGGATGTTCCTGGGTCAGTGCGTCGAGCAGCGTTTCGCGGTCGTCGACCAACCGCCACCCGCTGGCCAGATGATCACGCAACTGGCCGATCAATACCGAAGCGGGGCGCTCGCTGTTGTCACGGATGCTGCGGCCCACCCAACTGATGTACAGTTTTTCCCGAGCCGAAAGCAGCGCCTCCAGCAGCAGGTAACGATCATCCTCACGTCGGGAGCGATCACCGGGACGATAGTCGCTGCCCATGAGGTCGAAATCCAGGGGTGGCTGGGCGCGCGGGTAGTCACCATCGTTCATGCCCAACAGGCACACCAGCTTGAAGGGAATCGCCCGCATCGGCATCAAGGTACAGAAATTGACCGCGCCGGCCAGAAAGCGTTGGGACAGTCGGCCTTGATCCAGCCCGGCCAGCCAGGCTTCACGTACGACCGTCAGCGGCATTTCGTCCAGCAGGCCAACCGACTCACAGGTTTCCAGCCAGGTCTCACGCAGGTCTTCGAGTTGGGCCAGCAGGTAGTCGTCGTGTTCGTTGCTCGCTTGGAAAAACAGCTGTAGGAGGTCGTGCAGGCGCGCTCCCCATTCCTGTGGAGAGGCCGGCTGGGTGAGTGCCTGATGAGCGACCTCCAGTGCGTCCAGTAAAGCCACAAGCGGACCGATCAAGGCTGCGTCCAGGCCGCCAATCTCATCGTAGGGCTCGATGCCTTCGTAAGCATCCGAGCGACCGACAGCGTACCCCAGCAACATCCGGCGCAGCCCGAATCGCCAGCTATTCTGCTCAAGCTCCGCCGGTAAACCCAACCCGGCGCGATGCTCGGCGTTCATGCCCCAGCGGATACCAGCCCCTTCGATCCAAAGGTGCAACGTCGGCAGGTCGGCCTCATCGATACCGAACCGTTCACGCAACGCCGGGACGTCGAGCAAATCGAGGATTTCGCTGACGGGGAAACGACTGTCAGGCAGCTTGAGCAAATGTTCCACGGCGATCAGCAGCGGATCGCGTCCGCGCTGACCCTGATCCGTCAACGTGAAGGGAATGAAGCGAGGGTCGGTTCGATCCAGTTGGCCGAACACCGCGCGAATGTGCGGCGCGTAGGTGTCGATGTCAGGAACCATGACGATGATGTCCCGGGGACGCAGGGTCGGATCCGCGCTGAAATGAGCCAGCAACTGGTCATGGAGAATCTCGACTTCGCGCTGGGCACTGTGGGCAACATGGAAGCGAATCGAACCATCTTGCGCCGTATCGACAGCCGGCCAATGTTCGCGGGTTTCGTTGAGGGGGCGCAGTTCGAGGATGTCATCCTGCAACTGGCCAAGCAGCGTCGTGGGATTCGCTTCACTGAACAGGTCGATACGCCCGTCGCGAAATACCGAGCGATAGCTGTTGGGATCATCGTAGCTGTCGAGCAGGTTGATATAGTCACGCCCCTGCTTGCCCCAGGCAGCCAGGAGCGGGTGGGCGTGCTGATGCAAGGTTTGCGGATCGAGGGCGACGGGCATGCCGCTCTTGCGGGCCTGACGCTTGTATTGATGCCGCAGCAGGTCCTTGTCGGCCACGATGTCCGCCCAGTGGTGGCGGCACGGGTTGTGGACACACAGCAAGACCTGGCTGAACCGGGAAAGCCCGGCGAGCGCCTCGAGCGCCTGGGCGGGCAACGACGAAATGCCGAAGACGATGACCCGCGCCGGCAGACCGTGGGGCGCCGTCTCCAGGCTGTTGATGCGTTCAATGTAGCGCTGGTGAACGCCGGCCCGGCTCTGCGCCATACCGGCCTCCCCCACGTCTACCAACAAGGCTCGCCACAGTTCGGCCTGCCAGCAATTTTCCGGTGCAAGGGGTTTGATTTCCCCTCGCACGTTTCGCGTCTGGTGTCGACCGTCAGCCCAGTCTTCCAGCCAGTCGGCGCGGTATACCTGGTATTGGTCGAACAGGTCGGCAAGGCGTTCGGACAATTGATAGCGCTTGCGCAGATCGGTGTCGTGGGTAAGGAAACGTCGCAACGGTTCGAAATGGGGTTGTTCGATCAATTGCGGCAACAAGCGCATCAGGCGCCAGGTTAACGGTGACTTGTCGAGCAGGGATTTGGCCGGAATCTCGTCACGCCCCAGGACGGTTCGATAGAGCTGCCACATGAAGCTGCCGGGCAGTTGCACATCAATGGCAGCGGCGATACCGCAACCCCCCGTATCGTCATCCTCCGGGTCCTCAGCCAGGGCCAGCTTGAGCCATTGGGCAATGCCGTTGCTCTGTACCAGGGCTATTTCATTTTCAAGAGGAGCCAACGGATAACGCCGCATCAGGCTGATCACCAGGCTGCGCAATTCATCCAGGCGATTCCCGTGAACCACCATGAACGCTGGGCTGAGGGACGTTGCGTCCGGCATGAAAGGCATCCTTGAAAATGCAAAAAGCTAGGGCAGAACCTTAGCACTGTCGGGGGGCTGTGACAGCCGCCCGCTTTCCGAGCTTGTTGTCAGAGTTTTCCTGCGGGCAAAACAAAACCCCAACTGCTTTCGCAATTGGGGTTTCGGAATTTAATCTTGACGATGACCTACTCTCACATGGGGAAACCCCACACTACCATCGGCGATGCATCGTTTCACTGCTGAGTTCGGGATGGGATCAGGTGGTTCCA